>OCHE01000030.1_pt1 | contig 235151 bp, 191 predicted proteins | sample 1538681 | NCBI WGS metagenome assembly OCHE01 (sample SAMN04571717, study PRJEB22368) | human gut metagenome | biome: human gut; material: stool | host: Homo sapiens | place: Luxembourg | collected 2012-08-17
CAGCGGCTCCCGTTTTAAGAAATTTTCTTCTTGAAAAGTCTGACATGGTTTTATTATTTTAAGGAGTTAGTTATTTGTGGTGGATTACTATGCAGCAACCCATATCCATTTTTCATGTTTTTTCTGCGTTCGCGTATTTGTTCAAGAGTCTGTAAATTGCCAATAGCCGGCAAGTCATTCATACGAGCATCCTGCAGGAACTTCCACGCATATTCGGATGCAATAGTCGAGTCATACATTAAAGGCAAACGAGGGTTTCGCTTACCGGTCAATATGGAATCGGCGAACAAATCGCACAGCACGTCAATATTCTTACCACCAAAAGGTTTTTCCACACGAAGTGTCTGATGTACTCCGTGTAAATCGACGACAGCTGTTTTGAAATCATGCGTCATACGCACGATACCTTCCGTACCTATAATATCTACATAAGAATTGTGCGTCTGATCTTTCGATAATTGTCCATAGACAAAACCCTGGGTTATATCAAAGACTACGCCATTTTGAAAAGTTCCGTGACATTGTACCCACCAGGGATCTTTATAATTCCACATGTTCACGCCTTGTGCATTCCATGTTCTATATTCACTTTCGGCATACCAGCGAACGATGTCAACATAATGCATTCCACAATCATGGAAAGCAGGACCTTCATATTCGTGTCCTTCACCCGGTGCCAGTCCCGGAGTCATGTGGCAAATACGAATAATGGCCAACTCACCTATTTCTCCCTTCTGAATATATTCCTTCATCAGATTATGATACCAAGAATTTCGCAGATATAAGTTCACCGTAGAAAGTACATTGGAGTTTTCTATCATATCCACCACCTTCCACTCCTTTTCCATCGTATCTGCAACGGGTTTTTCTGCGATGATATGTTTTCCGTACCGAATAGCCTTTTCTATTTGTTCGAGCCTTGAGTCTGCCAATGTGAAGAGCCCGACAACCTGTACACTCTCGTCTTCAAAGATTTTTTGGTCATTCTCTACTACACGAGATTCAGGAGATATTTTTTTAGCAAGTTCGCGCGTGGTAGGATCTGTATCGCAAATATAGGCAATCTCCCATCGCCCGCTTTTCCGCATCGCCTCCCAATAGAATCTTCCCATTCTACCGAAACCGATTATTCCTACTTTTATTTTTGTGTCAAGTGAAAATTGTGCATCCATAAAAAATTGCGAATTTAAGTACAAACAACATAAAAGGTATCAATTTTCATCTGTAGGCAGATTGTTCGAAAACTGATATCGCAAAACTAGCCAAATAAATAACGCTTTATTTAGTCTACACAACTTTATGTAGATTATAAAATAATATTAAACCTTACAAATCAACAACTTACAATCATTTAGGAATATAAAAAATGTAGATTGTTTGGAAAGCATTTTATTTATTGGATGGCACAAATTCGTTTATATTGGTCAGATTTTCATAATTTCATTTTCAAATTCATCCCGGTCCACTGCAGCCTTGTTACGCATTTTAGTACGATAATTATAAACAGTACTTGTAGAGCAACGAAGGAAGTTGGCAATCTTCCCGCTATCCGTAATACCCAAACGTAACAATGCATAGATACGAAGTTCCCTGTTCAACAAAGCGTCCTGCTTAAGAATGATCTTCTCGTCATCTTTCAGTAAAGCATTGAAATCTGAAACAAAAGTCGGATATAAATTCAAAAAGACTCTATCGAAGCGAGTATACAGAGCATCAAGTTCATCATCAATCAATGCGGAAGATTTCAGCTTTTTAATCAGTTCCTCATAGCACTTATTAATGGCTATTTTATACAGCATATTCTGATACTTCTCCATTTTATGAATATAGCTGAAGCACACGTCGAAAAACTGAGCGATATAATGCTCCTTTATATTATTAATCTTGCACAGTTCATCATTCTTATCATTCAACTCACTATTCATGCTGTTCAGTTTGTCGTTCAATCTCAGAAGCTCCTCGTTACTTTGTGCCAGCGCCCGTTTCATCCGCAACGTTTTTTTCATCTGAATATAAATAAACACAACCAACACGATTAAAAGAAAAAGAGAAACGCTGGTTGAGATAAGAAAAGTAATCAGATTCGATTTAGACCTAGCTTCTTCCGTCTGATAAGCCGTATTAATGATAGAATAGAATTTATAGATTTCCATTGCCCGGAAATGAATGCCGGAGGAAACTACATCATCAATAGCCGACTGAGTAAATTTGAAAGCATCCGCTAAATTATTTTCCTCATATTGTATCAGTGCAAGTGCCTGCAAGGAGGCCGTTTCACGTGTGGCATTCTGAATATCAGCAATGGCGGACATCATAAGATATTTCTTCGCATCATCCTCTCTTTTCAAATAGCGGCTCAACATGGCATACGAATGAGTAATCATCGCATAATTAGGAGTTCCTATCTCCTCAGCATTCAGCAACTCATCCAAAATCTTGATCGCCTTTGTTGAATCGCGTCCTGCATAAGAATAAGCCCGTGACAATTTATAGTCAAAGGAAGTATGATCCATAAGAGCATACAGTGAATCCTGATAAACTTCCCGTTTTTTTCCGTACTGATTATTGGTAGCAGAAATCGAATAATACTCCCAAAAACGGGCATATGTATCATAATAAGTAGCTAATAATGAACGAGGAAGTTCTGATGGCTTCATTTTTTCGAGAAGTAATTCTGCATCTCTATATCTGCCGCACATGGAATATACAAGGCTGAGTTGCAAAGAAGACTGGTATTTCAAATAGTTTCTATTTAACTGACGAGCGATTTCAAGGTTCCGGTCGACATAATGAATGGCAGAGTCTATATTAAATTTCTTATACTCATTGTATAATTGGAGATTCACCTTATATTCCCGATCGGGAGTCAGCCCAGAGTCCTTCAGTAAACATTTAATCCGGGCGATTCGCTGCTCTTTCTTCTGGACGAAGAGAGGCTTCGCATCTATCATTTTATGCAGAGAGTCAGCCAGTATTTTCAATTCGTTATTTGCATAAAGAGCATTGCCGATTCCCAGAGCAACCAGGAACAGCAAAACGATTCTCTTCAGATAACAACGGTTGAATTTCATATTACTAGCAAAGATGATAAAAAAAAGCGATTTATCCATCAGAACAAATCGCTTTTTTAATATATGAAGTAAATTTGCTCTTATTCAGCAACTACTTCGAAAGGAATTTCTACAGAAACTTCCTTGTGAAGTTTAACGATAGCTTTGTAGTTACCAACTTCTTTCACTGCGTCTTTTACAACGATGATCTTTCTGTCAATTTCGTGACCCAGTTTTGCCAATGCTTCAGCAATCTGGATATTGCTTACAGAACCGAAGATAGTACCTGTTGAACTAACTTTTGTTGCAATAGTCAAAGAAACGCCTTCCAACTTAGCAGCCAATGCTTCAGCATCCTTCTTGATTTTCTCAAGTTTGTGAGCACGTTGTTTCAAGTCTTCAGCCAACATTTTCTTTGCAGAAGGAGAAGCGATGATAGCTTTTCCAGTCGGGATCAGATAATTACGACCGTATCCGGATTTCACGTTTACGATATCGTTCTTATAACCCAAGTTTACGATGTCTTCTTTCAATATAATTTCCATACTTTTCCTCCTTCTTATTTCATCATGTCAGTTACATAAGGCAACAATGCCAAGTGACGAGCTCTCTTCACAGCCTGTGCGATACGACGTTGGAACTTCAAAGAAGTACCAGTGATACGACGTGGAAGAATCTTTCCTTGTTCGTTCAAGAATTTCTTCAAGAATTCAGGATCTTTGTAGTCGATATAACGGATACCACTCTTTTTGAAACGACAGTATTTTTTCTTCTTAACGTCTACTGAGGGCGGAGTTAAATATCTGATTTCTGATTGAGTCTGTTGTGCCATGATTAATCCTCCTTTTTGTTTGATTTAACACTTCTTCTTTTAGCAGCATATTCCGCAGCATACTTGTCCATTTTGAAAGTCAAGAAGCGGATAACGCGTTCATCACGACGGAAGTTAAGTTCCAACTTGTCAATGACAGTAGGATCTGCATTGAACTCAACCAATTGATAAAAACCTGTTGACTTCTTCTGAATTGGATAAGCCAATTTCTTCAGTCCCCAGTTTTCTTCATTGATAATCTCAGCACCTTCAGCTTGAAGAACGCCTTTGAATTTTTCTACCGCTTCCTTCATCTGAACATCAGACAAAACGGGAGTTAAAATGAAAACGGTTTCGTATTGATTCATACTCGTTTAATTAAATAAATAATTTATTTTATTTTAAAATGCGGGTGCAAAGTTAGGCATTTTATTTTGAACTACAAATATTTAATCTTTTTTTGTATCCTAATGTAGGAATTATCCGGGAAGTGGCTTACCTTTGCAAAGTTGTTTAAACAATAATTTCATGATAGAGCAATTTAATTTCGATATCCGGCTTATATTCGCCATCCTAAATGGTAAGGTTTCCGCAGCAATCAACCGGAAGCTATATCGCAATTTCCGTCAGAACGGTCTGGAAATCAGCCCGGAACAATGGACGGTTCTCATTTTTCTATGGGAAAAAGACGGCGTTACACAACAAGAGTTGTGCAATGCAACTTTTAAAGACAAACCCAGTATGACCCGCCTCATAGATAACATGGAACGGCAGCATCTTGTAGTACGTATTTCCGACAAAAAAGATCGCCGCACCAATCTGATCCACCTAACAAAAGACGGAAAAGAACTGGAAGAGAAAGCACGCATCATTGCGGGGCAGACACTGAAGGAAGCTCTGCATGGCATCACTCTCGAAGAACTGAGCATCGGGCAAGAGGTCTTAAAAAAGGTATTCTACAATACCAAAGACTAAACAGAAAAACAATCGTTTAATTCATAAAATCCACTAAATCTGTCTTTATAATGGATTTTTCACCTAAATTATTTCGCCCGTTAAAGAATTATGCTTTAATTTGTGACTGGAATATTATAATCTATTAAAATACACACGCATGAAAGGCTTATTAAAGAATTTGGGATTGATATTAATCTTGATCGGAGTGGTCATCCTGTTGGCTTGTTCCTTTACCGGCAATGTAAACAACAACGCGGTTTTGGGCAGTTCAGTATTCCTCGTAGTACTGGGACTCATTTCTTATATTGTCATTAATAAGAAGATCGCTGATTAATTTATTAGAAATCAATAAAAAATCCCGGGAACGAATGTTTCCGGGATTTTTTATTTTTGGTTATCGGAGTACTCATTAAGATTCAACTTCCGGTGTGATCAGCTTATAGCCTTTTCCGTGAATATTGATAATCTCGATAGAGTCATCTTCTTTCAGGTGCTTACGCAACTTCGTAATATACACATCCATACTACGGGCATTGAAGTAGTTATCATCAATCCAGATAGTCTTCAGAGCAAAGTCACGTTGCAGAATTTCATTAGCGTGTGCACAAAGCAGTCCGAGAAGTTCAGATTCTTTGGTAGTCAGCTTCGTCTGCTTGCCTTCTGTAGCCAGAATTTGTTTCTGAGTATCGAAAGTAAACTTACCGATCTTGTAGATATTGCTTTCTTTGTTCTTCTTTCCACGAACACGTCTCAAGATAGCTTCAATTCTGAAAGTCAACTCTTCCATACTGAATGGTTTCGTGATATAATCATCCGCACCAATCTTAAATCCTTCCAGGATATCTTCTTTCAGCGTTTTTGCAGTCAGGAAGATGATAGGTATCTCAGCATTCGCAGCACGGACATCCTGTGCCAACGTAAAGCCATCCTTTTTAGGCATCATAACGTCAAACACGCACAAGTCATATTTATTCTTCAAGAAAGCCTTATAACCGGCTTCTCCATCAGGATATAACTCAGCAGAATAACCTTTTGCCTGTAAATATTCTCTTAAAAGCATGCCAAGATTTTCGTCATCCTCGCATAATAAAATACGCAGTTTCTCGTCCATATCAATTATTTTTTAATAAAGGTAATGCAATAATAAATTTAGTTCCTACGTTCAGGTCGCTTTCTGCTCTAATGGTCCCCTTATGATCGGTAATAATTTTCTTCACATAAGCCAGCCCCAGTCCAAAGCCCTTCACATCGTGCAGATTACCCGTATGCACACGATAGAACTTTTCAAATATCTTTTTCAGGTTTTCCTTTTTGATACCGATACCGTTATCCTGTATCGAAATCATCAGTTTTCCCGATTCATTCCACGTTTTCACTTTCAGTTCCAGATCTTCTTCCGCTTTCTTATACTTCACCGCATTATCCATCAGATTGAAGATCACATTGGTAAGATGCATTTCATCTGCAAATATAACAGGATCGGCTGCCTCAAGGTTCGATGTTATCTTACCATTATATCGTTCTACTTTCAGTGCAAAGGTATTGATCACTCCCGAAATCAGTTCATTTGCATCAATTTCCTTCATCTTCAGTGTTGCCTTCTGCCGGTCGAACATTGACATCTGCAGTACCTTTTCCACTTGAAAGCGCAAGCGCTTGGTCTCATCATTTATGACTCCCGATATATGCTGGAACATTTGCGGTGATTTTGCTACCGCGGGGTCCTTCAACATCTGCGCTGCCAGCGAGATAGTCGATATCGGCGTCTTGAACTCATGCGTCATGTTATTGACAAAGTCATTCTTCATCTCCGTCAACTTCTTCTGCCGGAATACGATATAAATCGTAAAGATGAATGTCACCAACAACACCAACGTAAATATCAGTGACGGAATCATGAAACTGATCGAATCAAAAATATAATCCTTCTTTCCCGGGAAATGCACTTTCAGAATACTCATCTTTGCAGGCGGGTCGTTTTTAAACAATGCCTGCTGATAGGATTCTTCACTTCCTTTTGCTTCATAATCTGCACAACGGTATACTTCACGTCCATCCTTGTCAATCACTGCAAAATGATAAGGCAAGTCTATACCATTATTATATAAGTTCGATTTCAGATAATCGTCAAGGTCCCTGAACCGTACTCTATCACCAATCGACTTGTCACTCGCACGTCTAATCATGTCCAACACTACTTCATCCAACAGTGCCCGCTGATACATATAGCGATTCTTGATAGCTTCCAACATCGAATTAGAAGTCTGAGGAATCGTGTTTCGTCCACGTACCATCGCTTTAGGAAGTTCAGACGGTTTGATCTTCATCACCCTCAATTCAAAGTCAGAAATAATCTTGCCATCCCGTGACTTCACTTGAAATCGCTGTGTCCCCCGAACTACATTATTCTGCCCTAATGAAGTATTGTTTTCAGTCAGCGCTTTTCTTTCAGCATCCGAAATATCCTCAACCAACCAGCGCATAGTTTCTGCATATTCTACATCCTTGGAAACCTGATCCAAACTGTTGCGCACAGCCGAATCAAATTGCTCCTTCCGGGTTTTCATCATTTCCTCTATATAACTGACCTGCAAATACAACAGACTAAGGAAAGAAAGCCCCATTACAATACTTAATATCCAAATTGTTGACTTCTTCATAGCAACAAAATTAACACTCCCTAATTAACACTCCTAACACATTAACTTGATTTAACCGGAAGTTCCCGGAAATTAACCGTAAAGAGCTATTTAGGTTGTATTCTGATTACTACAACAATATAACTCCTCCTTTGGTTTGCAAATTTAATAAAAAATTAAATCTTTTCCTTGCGATTTTCCATCTTTATTAATCATAGTTAAACAAAAACCGCTGCCTTTTACTTAAAAAAGACAACGGTTTTAACAGTTTTGAGAGAATTATTGTTTATTCCTCTGTTTGTTTAGCTTCAAAATCCTTAATCAACTTATCCTGAACATCTGTCGGAACAAGTTCATAACTAGCAAACTTCATGATAAATGAAGCACGTCCGCCGGTAAGTGAACTAAGCGCTGTCGAATATGAAGACATTTCCTTCAAAGGTACTTTAGCAACAAGTTTCTCGAAACCTTTTTCGCTGCTCATACCCATAATCATGGCACGGCGCCCTTGAAGATCTCCCATCACATCACCCATTCTGTCGGACGGAACAAATACTTCCACATCATAAATCGGTTCCAAAATCTTCGGACCGGCATTCTTGAAGGCTTCACTGAATGCGTTACGTCCGGCAAGCATAAAGGAGATTTCATTTGAGTCTACCGGGTGCATCTTACCGTCATATACGATTACACGTACGTCACGGGCATACGAACCTGTCAACGGGCCTTGTTCCAGGCGTGACATGATACCTTTCATAATAGCAGGCAAGAAACGGGCATCGATAGAGCCACCTACGATACTGTTAATAAATACCAGCTTACCGCCCCATTCCAATGGAATTTCTTCAGTGCCTCTCACGGTAATCTTAAATTCCTGTCCATTAAACTTGTAAGTATCGGGCACAGGCATACCTTCTTTATAAGGCTCAACGATCAGGTGAACTTCACCAAACTGACCAGCACCACCGGATTGTTTCTTATGACGATAGTCGGCACGGGCAGCCTTCGTAATCGTTTCACGATACGGAATCTTCGGTTCCTCAAATTTAACCTGAAGTTTTTCATTATTTTCCAGACGCCACTTCAACGTACGCAAATGGAATTCTCCCTGTCCGTGTACCAGTGTTTGCTTCAACTCTTTCGATTGCTCGATCACCCATGTCGGATCTTCTTCACGCATACGATTCAAGATGGTCATCATCTTTTCCACGTCCGCTTCGTTCACCGGTTTGATAGCACGGGAATATTTAGAATTCGGATATTTGATAAAGTTGAATTTATAATCGCAGTCTTTACCGTTGAGTGTATTGCCTGTCTTCACATCTTTCAGTTTTACGGCAGCACCAATATCACCCGCCTGAAGTTCTTCCACTTTCACACGGTTACCACCGGCTACGACATAAATCTGAGCGATACGTTCTTTCGAACCACGGTCGGCATTCAGCAAGTCATCACCTTCACGAACCTTGCCGCTCATTACTTTAAAGTAAGATACTTCACCGATATGCGGCTCGACACTCGTCTTGAAGAAGTACAAAGATTCGGGACCGTTTACGTCCGGAGCCACTTCCTTACCATCTGTGTTTTCCACTTTCGGCATTTCAGACACAAAAGGAACTACATTGCCAAGGAATTCCATCAGACGGCGAACGCCCATGTCCTTACCACCGCAAACACAGAATACAGGGAACATACCTCTGGCGATCAAACCCTTACGGATACCTTCACGCATTTCATCTTCTGTCAGAGAATCTTGTTCGAAGAATTTCTCCATCAGTCCTTCGTCATTTTCGGCAGCGGCTTCTACCAATGCTTTATGCATTTCCATAGCCTTATCCATTTCTTCTGCCGGTATATCTTCAATCGTAGGAGCACCGCCTTCGGGTCTCCACGAATATTTTTTCATCAACAATACGTCAATCAAGGCATTAAAGCCCGGACCGGTAGCAATAGGATACTGGATGGGAACCACCTTAGATCCATACGCTTCTTTCAGTTGTTCGAGGATATTATCATAGTCGCATTTTTCATTATCAAGCTGGTTGACTAGAAAAATAACTGGCTTATTCAATTTTTCAGTGTATCGGAAGTGATTTTGTGTACCGACTTCGACGCCGTATTGGCCATTGAGAAGAATAATTGCTGTGTCGGTCACATTAAGTGCAGTTACCGTACTGCCAACGAAGTCGTCCGAACCCGGACAGTCTATAATATTAAGCTTTTTATTGTTCCATTCTACGTGGAGAACGGTAGAGAAAACGGAGTAACCATACTCTTGTTCAACAGGGAAATAATCGCTAACTGTGTTTTTTGCGGCAACAGATCCGCGACGTTTTATAACACCACTCTCGAAAAGCATCGCTTCCACGAGAGTGGTTTTCCCAGAGCCAGAACTTCCCAACAAGGCAATGTTCTTGATTTCATTAGTCTGATATACTTTCATAATATATAAGATTTTAGTAATTACTCAGTATGTTTCTCGCATACCATTAATTTAGTGTTGCGCAAATTAGGGATTTATTGGGGGAAAAGCAATATTTATGACAGTGTTACTAAACAATGTTATGTAACATAAGGTCCGTTTTATGGTTACCAGGCAGGCCAAACTTATACCTAATTCCCGTTAATTGTATCAATAGCTCAGAAAAAAGGTTTAAATTTGCAGGCTATAATCAATTGGTAACAAACTAAACATCTACTATGGCAGGTATTTATCTTCATATCCCCTTTTGTAAGACACGTTGCATCTATTGCGATTTTTATTCGACTACCCGCAGCGAATTAAAGACGCGTTATGTGCACGCCCTCTGCCATGAACTGGGAATGCGGAAAGAATATCTGAAAGGCGAACCTATAGAAACCATTTATTTCGGAGGAGGAACTCCCTCTCAACTGGAGGAAGCTGATTTTAAACGCATCTTTGAAACTATACGGGAAAATTACGGAATGGAACACTGCCGGGAGATTACTCTGGAAGCCAATCCGGACGATCTGTCACAGGAATATCTGAAGATGTTATCTTCGCTCCCTTTCAACCGTATCAGCATGGGGATACAGACTTTTGATGATACGACACTCCAATTATTGAAACGCCGCCATAATTCCCAAACAGCCATCGAAGCTGTTCGCAGGTGCAGAGAAGCGGGATTTCAGAATATCAGCATTGATCTGATCTACGGACTGCCGGGCGAAACAAAGGGACGGTGGGAAAACGACCTCCGGCAAGCTATCCGCCTGGATGTAGAGCATATTTCTGCTTACCATTTGACTTACGAAGAAGATACACCTATATATAATATGTTGAAGCAGCATCAGATAGAGGAAGTAGACGAAGATTCCAGTCTGCAGTTCTTTACACTGCTGATCGAACATTTGCAGAATGCAGGATACGAGCATTATGAAATATCCAATTTCTGCCGCCCCGGCAAATACTCCCGTCACAATACTTCGTACTGGAGGGGAATACCATATTTGGGCTGCGGACCGTCCGCACATTCATTCAATGGAGCGACACGCGAATGGAACGTATCTTCCATCGACCTATATATAAAAGGTATAGAAAGAAACCAGCGTGACTTTGAGACAGAAAACCTGGACCAAACGACCCGTTACAACGAATTTATCATTACCACCATACGCACCATATGGGGTACACCTATAGAAAAACTAAAACAAGAGTTCGGTAATGAACTATGGGAATATTGCCGAAAGATGGCTAAACCTTATTTGGAAAGCAGGAAACTAGAGGAACATAACGGAACTTTGCGCCTGACCCGTGAAGGTATTTTCATTTCCGACAGTATAATAAGTGATTTGCTTTGGGTAGATTAATAAAACGTTTACACTCTTCAAAGTGTAATTAGATTCTTTCTCTTATACATTGGAGCATTTAATACTTGTCTTTAACCAACATAATAATAGGATTTGACTCTTCATTCAATCCGACTGCTATATTCCTTAGCACGCCTTTCAAATTACCATTATTACGAGCATCAACAAGTTCATAAGCTTCTATCCTTTGGTAAAAAATCACTTCATCATTTAGAATTCCAATGTCAGCCATATTTATTTTTCGTGCATTAGAATAATCCCCATTATATAACACATACTCATATAGTTCATTCTCTTTTCTATCATAAATTAAATTTACGGTAGAAAATTTTGTTTCTTTTTTCACTTTTTCTATGAAACAATATCGATTAGTGAAAATTTTTGGAAAAAGAAATACTTCTGGAAGCATAGATTGTATAGACGGTCTTTTAATTATAACAGGGACCCTATCATGTTCTGGAGAAAATTTAAACACAGTATCAGAAGATACTTCTGAAAATATCCAATGATTTTGAAAATGAAGGATTGAAGGATAAGAATAAAACATTAACAAATTTCCACCATCAGCTATTTTCATCATTTTCTTTTCTTTATAAGATATTGAGGTTTCAATGACCACCTCTCCGGTTTGTTTGGATATAACTATAAAAGTAGACTTACCAAGTGTTACATTATCATCTTCTATTTTACAAATCAACTTTTCCTTATCGAAATTATATATCTGATTAATCCTGGCTTTTTCATATCTTGAAAAATGCCGTTTATAGTTTCCAGACAAATCATACACTATTATTTTATTTTGCATGACATCATTAACAAACAATTCCTCATTGTCTTCATCCAATACAACATTATATGCGATTGTATATTCCTCATTCCCATTCCCTTTACGATTGATTTTTCTGATGCCAGTTCCTTTTTTTCTATCAAAAAGGTAAATGTCCCCATCTTGAATATCGTTTCTTACTACTATAATTTTCGCACCCACAGCAAGAACCTGCCCTTGGCATAAAAAATCATCAGAAGAATCTAACGCAATATATTCAACATCCATAAAATCTTGGAGAATTATTTCTTTCTGTGAATAGCCATCCTTTGCCACATCAATCATAATCACGTCGCCATTCTCTAAAGACACATTCTTTTTACAACCTATCATCATCAATGATAGAACTATCCATATAATATGAATATTTTTCATAATCTTAATGTTTCGCATAAGCAATATCAGGATAATAATAAAATTCTATCCCAAAGCAACTATTCAGTAAAATGAGGACTAACATTCTAAACTAGTTATCATGCAAGGAAATGCAGTAACATAAGAATTGTTAGTAATCAATATCCATAAAGTCAATTAATTAAGAGAACATAATCAATACGTTTAAAAACTTTAGAACGACAATAGTAACGACAATTCTCTTTCATATTAAAGAATTTAATCACATCAACATAGTTTTTTTTCCATAATCCGTTGATACCAAAAAGCGACATATTGATTATTTCATATTCTTTTTTAAAAGTTTCTATGGCGAGAGAATCGTTTTCAAGAGCAGCTCTTAATACCTTGATCACATTTTTGCAAGAACCTTCGCTAAGTCTACTTTCCTTATTTCCCCGACATGATTCCTCAAAGATGTCTTCTTGATTATTCTTACGCCCTTCTTGTTGACCAAAAATCTCTACCAAACAACAGGAAAGCAACATTACAGATATAAAGTATCTCTTTATCATTCAATCTTTTTATCTAGCATTACAATGTCTTAAAGCTAAACTTGGTAATAACCTTCTGCACATTTAGCACAATAATACAAACAACCACCTGACCACACATCTTCGTATGAAATAACAGTACACTTGTTACCACTACTACCCTCATCCCTTGCGAGTGCTTCCACATTAGCTAATGCCATCTTCGAAATTTTCACTTCTTTATTCATTGAAGCATACACATTATATCCAGCCAAAGTAACAATAGCAATTGCTATAAAAATACCTAATAATCTTTTTCATAGTAAACTAAAAATTTAACGTTATTATGCAATAATACACAATAAAAATGAATGCACAAAATCACACATATTCATTTTGTTTTTTTTAACCAAAACTGTAAGAGCATGTTTAAATTTTCTTCAATAACAACCTTATATCTGCAATTTTGGCCATTTCCTTTGCCGAATCGAATGTTAACGTGAGTTCTATTTAGATTTGAGTAACTCAATTCTCCTTCGGGAAAGAGGGGAAGCCATGCGGACTACTCTTATATCGAACTGACGTAATGTTAGTTCATCGTTTCGGCAGAGCCTCCTGCCATTGTCCATTCATGAGAATGTTCTTTCGACGATCCATCTCTTGTTCACAGCTATATAACTTTAATACTTTCCATCGATTTTATAATTTCTCTTTGATCTGCCATCTGCAACAAAACCGAAGCAATCAATTGAATTACAACCGAATACAGTGTTGCAGATACAGGTGGCAGATGTGTTGCAGATCGGGTATCTGCAACACATCTGTCTGCTTTACGAAAGCCTTATGACATGATATACAGTCCCGCTGCGTACCCTTTTCGACGGTATTTCGTGTTTTCTCAATATCCTTCCGAACACGCTGACTCGCTTGTTCGATATGGGTATCGCACTGTTTTTCTTAATATCTTCCAGTATCTCTGCCGGTGAAAGCCATTCGCCATTCTCTTCTTCCTTGGCAGGCCGGAAATATCGATAGAACAACTGTTCTTCAAGTGAAACCTGTTCAAATTCCCGGTTGTTCTCCGTCATAATCCGTTCTTCCGCCTGGTCAAACCAATAACGCTCGTTATGGTCGAGCTCGTGCATGGCCTGCGCATAAAGCTGCTCGTAATCTATCGCCTTACTTGTGTCTATCGTGCCGATTACTTCGATGCAAATGAAACGGCGGCTACCCGAAGGGTCGGTCAGCAGATCTTTCAGGTTGCTCGTTGCAATGAATGAAGCATAACGACGCATTTCAAGCACGGCATTGGCGTAAGGTTTGCGCATATTCACGATCGGTTTTTGGAGAATATGTTTGAGGAAACCCTGTTGGGCGGCACTGATCTGGTCGAACTCATCGATGTTGATAAGCGCGAAGCGATTGAGGTAAAGCTCGGCATCCTTCTTTCTTGAAAAATCAATGCTGTCCGTATAATAGGCACGTATGGCAGGCGGGATGATGCTGCGACAGAAAGTCGATTTGCGGCAACCTTGTTCGCCAACCAGCAGCGGAGAGACATTATTGGCATATTTGGTATCCGTTCCACGCCAGTGGACTACCATATTGAGAAACCAGCGATGAAACAGTTCCACCCAATGCGGATTGTTGCAGGGCACGGTTCTTGCCAGTCCCCGGATGCGGTCTTTGCCATCCCAGACGGGGAGGTGGTAAAGAAAATCTTCCAGCGGATTGAACACCGGTATGCGGTTTGAGTAAATATATCGGCTGATATCCCTGTCCCATAGCGGAATACCTTCGCCCTGCGCATCCAGCGCGATACTGTTCAATACCCGTTTGTCGATAGGGTTGAAGTAAAAACGGAATGAGTTCCGCTCCCGGTATTCCACTTCTCCCACCTGCGTGTTGTAGCGGAATTCATAACGCCGCTTCATGAATTCTTCTGTTTGGAGAGCCAGAAACTGCTCTTTCCCCAAACTGTTTTTCTTGCCGAAGCCCTCCTGCTCGTTATATACATTTTTGACCAACTGGCGGACGAGCATCTCCTGCCTCCGCAGATAATAGTGGAAAATAGTCCGTTTCACCGTCTCCTCTTCAGGAATGCCGGAATGGAAACAGTTGACGCCCAACTGCGTCACTACTGCCTGAAAATCTTCTCCTCTCGGGTATGCGCCGCCGTCTTGTGCCTGATAGATTTCTTCATGCGTCTTTCTTAGAGCAGCTTCGAAAAGCATGAATATGGCATGTTCCGTATCATATCCCGGCACGGCCCGTGTCAGTGGCGACTTTTCCGAGCGTACTGCCTCCCGATAGGAGAGTTCTGTGGGCATCTCCGTCGACTGTGACAGATAAAACGGAACGGAATCCGGCCTGTACCTGAGTTCCGGGTCGTGTGACAGGCGTGAGAATTGTTCCAGTGTCGGTTCCTTCGGCAGGATATTAAACGGTATCTGCGGCTGGTAACATTTCACCGCCAGCCGGTATGCATGTGCATGAAACAGTTCGGCTTCCTCTCTTTTTTGAGGCAGCGAAGCGTCCGGGCGGGTGAACTTCACCCATATCTTTACAGTCCGTCCGCTAGAACCGGTAAATACACAATGGGTCTGCGGCTGTTCCCAAGCCAGTTGTTTTACCAGTATGATCTCCGGTCTTCCCGACAGTGGACCTACTGTCAGCTCAACAATTCCGTTATAATATTTTAATTGCTTTCCACTTTCTGTCCTGCGGAACTCTGCGGCAGGAAGAATCTTCGGCAACTTGTCTGCTTCGTAGCAGCGTGAATCGGGCAGGGAATATCGTAGTGCTTCTCTAAATACGGATACTGGCTGTGTCTTGATTTCTGTTCGTGTTTTTTCTATCCACGTTTCCATATCCATCGTTGTCAGTGCGGTCGTTTTATCCTTGTCTCTTAACTGAGTAACTTTCATATCTTGTTTTGTTGATAATATTCTGCTAAGTTAGCTATAATTGTCCGCCCCTGCAAATAAATGGGTATTTATTATCTGTTTATCCTTTTTATCCGTACATTTGTGGAATTTTAAACATTAAAATCATTGAATAAAAATGAACGAATCATTCGATTTTTCCTTAGTTCCCTATACGTTTGGCCTGTGTGCCGCCGAAGGATGTCCGCGTGCTGCCACCTGTCTGCGCCGGATAGCACTGGAACATGCTCCGGCAAAGAGGGTTTTTCTGCCGATTATGAATCCTAACCGACTGAAAGCGCAGGACGGCGCGTGTGATTATTACCGTTCGGACGAGAAAGTGCGTTATGCCCGTGGCTTTATGTGCACGATTAATGCACTCACTGTCCGTGTGGCGGATACTTTCCGCTATCGCATGATAGGATATATGGGCAGAAAGAACTACTATTTGAAACGTAAAGGAGGGATAAATCTTTCTCCTGCCGATCAGCAACAGGTGATAGCTGTTGCAAAGGAGCTGGGAGTTATCCGAAAGGATTATTTTGATGGCTACGTGGAGGAATATAACTGGGAATAACTTCACATTCCTCCTTTGTCGGGAGTCGTTTGCTGTTCGTATCGTGTAATGTCCCGCCTTGGATACTGCAGTGTCCTGCCTTGGGAATTACAGTATCCAGCCTCAGACACTGCAGTATCCAGCCTTGGGAACTACAGTATCTAACCTTGGGAACTGTAGTTTCCAAGGCGGATACTCTAGTTTCTGCGGAGAAAACCATCTTCCCGATTATAAGAGATGACTCATCCTCCGGTGTTGCAGATACGAGTATCTGCAACCTATCTGCAACAGGTATCTGCAACGCCGTAACAAACTATCAATCAAACCATTATTTCGCTTTTGTTGCAGATGGCAGATGTTTTTTCATTTATAACTTCTATGTAAAGGAATACCTTGGCAGGTAGGGAAACCTTCTTATTTTTTTTTATTTCAACCATTTTTAAACAGGCTCTAATAACGTTTACCCGTGGACGCATACAGTTTTCTGTTAAGAAATTACAAATCTTTAATATATTACCCGATAATAATCTTACTTTTACCCCACAAAATCCAAACGACATAGCCATGACAGGTATTAGTCTCCACATCCCTATCTTGAAAATGGGAAACTGGAAATGCACGAGGGGGCTTTACGCCTGACACAGGAAGGAATTTTCATTTCCGACAGCATTATAAGCGACTTGCTTTGGGTTAATTAAAAAACTAAACGATCAGCCGATGACCGAATCAGAAGTAAGGAAGTTATTACGGCAAATGAAGGAACTGGACTCACAAACAGCCTTCCGCGACTTCTATAACATGACTTACGACCGACTCTTCCGCATAGCCTACTATTATGTGAAACAGGAAGAATGGTCGCAGGAAATCGTACTCGACATCTTCCTCAAACTTTGGAAGCAGCGCGACACCCTTCTTGATGTGAAAAACATCGAGGACTATTGCTTTATTCTGGTCAAGAACGCTTCTCTCAATTATCTGGAAAAAGAGTCGAAGTACGCCACCATCCATTCCGATTCCTTGCCGGAGCCACAGGAACAAAGTTATTCTCCGGAAGAGTCATTAATCAGTGAAGAACTGTTTGCAATCTATGTGAAAGCACTCGACCGGCTTCCGGAACGTTGCCGGGAAATATTCATCCGCATCCGTGAAGAAAAACAAAGTTATGCCCAAGTAGCAGAAGAATTGGATATCAGCATAAAGACAGTTGATGCCCAGCTACAGAAAGCTGTCACCCGACTGAAAGAGATGATTTCGTCCAGCGAATAACCGAAGATCACCCGAAGAGTTCAGCACTTCTTTTTTATATTAACTTTTATTTGCACAAAAGACGTAGGGAGTTTCTGTCAATCTCCGGTCTTTATCAGCAAATAAACCAATTAATCACTAAAAAAGATTGAATGATGAAAAAGTTTAATGACGCAAACGTTGGACTCTTTATCCTTTTAACAACATGCCTGAGCCTATTTTCCTGCAACAACGACAATGACAATTATCCTAAGGATTATGTAGGATTTGAAAAATCTACCCGAACAGTAGAATGTGACAAGAATCAATCCGAGAGTGAGTTGCAGATTAAAATTATTGCCACCGACAAATCCAAAGAAGACAGGACAGTGCTACTTGCCACTCCTGCTTTGCCGGCGGGACAGGCACCGATTATGAAACTGACAGAAACCAAAGTCACCATCAAGGCGGGACAGAAATCGGCAACGACCACCATTAAGTTATATCCCAAAAAGATGGTACTGAAACAGCAGAACATTACCTTATCCTGTACTCCCCAGTGGAAAGAAGGCAGTGTAAGCAAGCTGACGATTCTGCTGAAACGGAATTAGAAAGAAAGCTAAATAGAAAAAGATATGAAATATACCGATAGAGAATTAGAAGACATACTGAACAAACTCATCGCTTCCACTCGCTCACCGAGAGGACGTTTTTCAGCAGCATCCAGCTATCCGCAGCTGGAGAAAAAGCTGAATTTCCGCAACCACCGGTTGTATCTGACACGCACATTTGCGGCAGCGGCAGCAGTAGTTTTACTGTGTCTATCGGTATGGACAGCTTATCTGTACATGCAGCCGGCAACCATACAGACTGTTAGCACTTTGGCAGAAACACGTACCGTCCGTCTGCCCGACGGCACTTCCGTCACGCTAAACCATTATTCTTCCCTTTCCTATCCGGAACGGTTCAAATCGGATGACCGAGAAGTGGAGTTGAGCGGAGAAGCCTATTTTGAAGTAAGTAAAGACTCAAAGCATCCGTTTATAGTGCAAACAGAAACAATTGACGTTCAAGTATTGGGCACTCACTTCAATGTGGACGCCTATCCCGACAATCCGGATGTAAAGACGACTTTATTAACAGGGTCGGTTGCAGTCAGCAATAAAAACAACTCAGTACGCATGGTGCTGAAACCGAATGAGGTGGCTATATATAATAAGGTGGAACAAAAGCTTACCCGCAAGATACTGGAGAATGCCGGAGATGAAATTTCATGGCGTCACGGGGAGTTCATATTCGATGATCTGCCGTTGCAGGAGATTGCCCGCGAACTTTCCAACTCATTCGGAACAACGATTCACATTGCCGACTCAACCTTGCAAAATTATCGGATCACAGCGCGATTCCGTAATGGAGAAGACTTGGATGCGATTTTATCTGTACTGCATAATGCCGGTTATTTCAACTATTCACGAAACACTCAACAGATTACTATTACTAAAAACTAGACTAAATGAGAACTATTCACCAAGGACACCTACCTGTCAGAACGCTCGTTCTGATAGGTATGGTGATCCTTATCACCGCACAGGCATACGCACAGAATGCAAATGCCCGACTCACAATCACATTGCGAAATGCTACATTGAAGGAGTTCGTCAAGTTAATCGAAAACTCTACAGAATATTCTTTTATCTACAGTGAAGAAATCAGCATCAGTCATAAAATCAATCTGAAAGTGAAAGATATGCCTTTGCATGAGATACTGGATCTCGTATTCAAGAATGAGCCGATCAGTTACAAGTTCTCTGAGAGATACATTCTCTTGCAAAAGAAAAGGGTGCAAAAGCCGGTAAGCCGCAAGTTTACTATCAGCGGATATGTTACCGACGGGACGTCGTCCGAGACGTTGATTGGAGTCAATATTGTCGAGAGTCATCAGGGACAAGGAACTACTACCAATCCTTACGGTTTTTACAGTATCACATTACCCGAAGGAGAAGCTACACTGCGCTTCTCCTATTTAGGTTATGGGGCAGACACATACTCATTCACCCTTCAAAGGGATACAGTACTGAATATCAGCATGAAAGACAACAACCAACTGCAAGAGGTGGTCATCGTATCGAATAAATCGGAAGCCGGAAACCTTGCCACACAAATGGGAGCCATCGAAATTCCGACCACTCAAATAAAAAGTACACCCAGCGTGTTGGGGGAAGCGGATGTGATGAAGACCATCCAATTGATGCCCGGCGTGCAAGCCGGAGTAGACGGGTCCGCCGGATTATACGTACGTGGCGGTAGTCCCGACCAAAACCTTATTTTGCTTGACGGTGTTCCAGTATACAATGTAGATCACTTATTCGGTTTCTTCTCCGTGTTTACTCCCGAAGCAGTGAAAAAAGTAACTTTCTTCAAAAGTTCCTTCCCCGCCCGTTTCAGCGGACGTCTTTCGTCAGTAATTGACGTTCGCACTAATGATGGCGATATGCAGAAATTTCACGGTATGTTGAGTATCGGGTTGTTGACCAGCAAAATCAATTTGGAAGGCCCCATTATCAAAGGAAAAACGTCATTCAATCTCTCCGCGCGGCGCTCCTACTTAGATTTACTGGCTAAGCCCTTTATGCCCAAAAATGACAAAAGCAGCTACTACTTCTATGACATAAACGCAAAAATCAATCACAAATTCTCCGACCGAAGCCGCCTCTTCCTCAGCGCCTATAACGGGAAAGACCACTTTGGAAACAAAATCACCGAATATTCAGGCTATGAGAATAAGAGCAAAATGGACTGGGGGAATACTATTATCTCTGCACGCTGGAATTTTATATTCAATAATAAGTTATTCAGCAATACGACAGTTGCTTTCAATAAATATAGGTTTTATGCCGACACATATACCTACAGCCAGCATACAGATATTACCACACACCAGGCTACCACCAATAAATATTCTGCTGACTACCGCTCCGGTATTCAGGACTGGAGTTATAAGATGGACTTTGACTACCACCCCACACCCGCACATCGCATTAAGTTTGGTGCGGAATATCTGTATCACAGCTTTCGGCCGGAAGTCATGACTTCCAAAATATCAGAGCGAACCGATAATAAATTACCCAATGATACTATCTATCATGGCATCAACAATCGTTTGGTTTATGCACATGAGGCATCTGCCTATATAGAAGACAACTTCAGAATCAATCCACACCTACGAGTGAACCTTGGATTAAACTTTTCTTTATTTCATGTACAACAGAAAAGCTATTTTTCTGTCCAGCCACGTGTGTCCGCCCGTTACCAGTTGACCAAAGATGTCTCACTCAAAGCTTCTTATACCAAGATGAACCAATATGTACATTTACTAACTTCCACACCGATTTCCATGCCGATGGATTTATGGGTTCCTGTCACAAAAAGAATAAAACCGATGCAAAGCCACCAATATTCTTTAGGCAATTATTATACAGGCATCAAAGGCTGGGAGTTTTCGGTAGAAGGCTACTATAAGGATATGCGTAATGTACTGGAATACAAAGAAGGTATCAGCATCTTCGGTGCATCCGCAGGATGGGAAAATAAAGTGGAAATGGGACGCGGACGTTCGATGGGAATTGAATTTATGGCACAGAAAACAATCGGAAAGACAACCGGTTGGGTATCTTATACTCTTGCCAAGAGTGACCGTAAGTTTGCCAAAGGCAGCATCAACAATGGAGAACGGTTTCCATATAAATATGACCGTCGCCACAATATAAACCTCACCATTAATCATAAATTCAGTGACCGGATTGATGTCGGCGCTTCCTGGGTGTTCTATACGGGAGGTACAAGCACTATCCCTGAAGAGCAGACAGCAGTGATTCGCCCCGGCAATGTTTCTTATTTTATAGGAGGATATATCACCGGAGGATATGGAAACTATGTCGATGGCTCTTACAACAATTATGATAATACCTACGTCGTAGAATCCTCTTACGTAGAACATCGTAATAACTACCGCCTTCCCTCCAGCCATCGGCTGAACATCGGTATCAATTTTAACAAAAAGACGAAACACGGTATGCGCACCTGGAACATCAGTCTTTACAATGTGTACAACGCCATGAATCCGGCATGGGTATATCGCAGTACCAACAAGGAAGGCCAAAGTGTCATCAGGAAATTTACGCTTCTACCACTCATTCCTTCATTCACTTATACTTATAAATTCTAAAATGTTTATGAAAACCTTTATACATTATCTATGCATATTGATATCAGTACTGACTATCGCCTCTTGCGAGAACGATTTACCTTTCAACGTCAAAGATAATCCACCCAAACTTGTAATGAATGCGTTAATTAATGCAGACAGCCTGACCAACATCGTGTTCCTCAATCTTACAGGAAAGGAACGGGTAACCCATATTCAGAACGCCACACTGGAAGTGCGTGTCAACGGAGTATTGACGGAACAACTGCGTCCTCTGCCTATTGAATCTGAATACTCAGTTCCTCAATGCCAATTCAAAATTACGGGAAAACTGTCTTCAGGTGATGTATTACGGCTTGACGCTCTCACCGACGACGGGCAATATCACGCATGGGCAGAAGTTACCGTACCGCGACGTCCGGCAGAAATAGAAAAAATTGATACGCTTACCATTCCGTTTACAGAAAGCAGTTTTACCACAGAGTTTCTCCGGCACAAAATAACATTCAGAGACCTCCCCGATGAGAATAATTATTATCGGATTATCATGGACACACGAGTTATTCAAATGCTACGAAATGAAGACAATGAACTCTATACCAAAACATGGCACAACTACAACTTTGTATACAGAGAAGATATTGTACTGACAGACGGACAGCCTTCCACCGAGAACGATGAAAATAACGGCATGTTCGATATAGCCAAAAACGTTTATGGCGTGTTTGATGATTCACGCTTCAAGAATAGTCCCTACACAATGACAGTTTACGTACCACGCTATATCTTTCAAAGTTACGACGGACCGTATCCATCTGCTAAAGTAGATATAATAGTGCACCTTTTAAGTATTACGGAATCTGAATATTATTACCTGAAAGCACTCAATCTCATAGATTCCGATGCTTTTGATGATACGATAAACGACCCCATCAAGTATCCCAGTAATGTGCACGGAGGAACAGGAATAGTGGGGATCAGCACAGAAGTAAGCAAGGTCATTCATATTATGGATAACAGAGAGGCTTCATTCCTGTAAAAGTACGATTATTGATTCATTGCTGTCCTCAATAGATATAGTTCAATTATTATTATTACTTTTGTAGCCAAAAACAGGCACTTACTATGTTTATCATCATCGGAATTATGCTGACAGGAATGCTTCTAGGCTTCCTGCTACATAATAAAAGACTATCTTGGATACATAAAATAATCACCCTGCTGATATGGGTCCTGCTCTTCCTCCTCGGGATTGATGTAGGAGGAAACGAGGCTATCATCAAAGGACTGCATACATTGGGACTCGAAGCACTCATTATCACACTGGCGGCAGTGACCGGCAGTATACTTTGCGCATGGGGACTCTGGTACCTATTATATATAAGGAATAAAGGAAAGGAGACGGAAGTATGAAAGGAAGTCTGATCATCGTCTCATTTTTCATTCTCGGTACCCTTTGCGGGTTTTATCATCTGATTCCTTACGATTTTACGGATAGCAAACTAAGCTATTACGCCCTTTGCGGACTGATGTTCTGCGTAGGTATCAGTATCGGTAATGATCCCAATACACTGAAAAGTTTCCGTTCTCTGAATCCCCGCCTGATGTTTCTCCCCGTCATGACGATACTGGGGACATTGGCAGGATGCGCCGTAGCAGGCATTTTCATGAGCCAAAGAACCTCTTCAGACTGTATGGCAGTGGGAGCCGGATTCGGCTACTATTCCCTTTCGAGTATATTCATCACCGAATATAAAGGTCCGGAATTGGGAACAATCGCATTGTTATCCAACATCATGCGTGAAATCATAGCATTGCTGGGAGCCCCGTTACTCGTGAAGTATTTCGGCAAACTAGCCCCTATTTCTGTAGGAGGAGCTACCACAATGGACACTACTCTTCCCATCATCACCCGATGTTCCGGAAAAGAATTCGTAATCATTTCTATCTTTCATGGTTTTGTAGTTGATTTCAGTGTTCCATTTCTCGTCACCTTCCTTTGCTCAATATCATTTTAACAGCAATATTCCTTAAAATTCAGTTATATTACATTTTCGTTTCCGCACACGTATTGCAAAAATGTTTCAGAATAAGGTCTTTTTGTATCAAAAAGCAGTTGATTTCTTGATTTACATCAAGAAATCAACCGAAACAAAATCTTTTCCTTTTCTTTATTTTTATGCTATAAAACATATCGCTATATTTGCATAGGTAAAAAGAAAAAACTAAGCGATTAGATCAGTTTTCAATAGGTATTAGATTTGTTTTTAGGAATAGTTTTTAGGAATAACAATTAAAAAGTAGGTATTATGAAACGTTTAGGATTAACATTAGTGGCAGCACTCTGCCTCGCTGCTTCGACTTTTGCAGCAGGAAACCAACCTACAACTGCAAAATGGGAAGGTAACATCAACGTAAATAAATTAGGTAAATATTTGCAGTTAAACTCTGTTCAGAGCGAAGAAGTAGCAAACATCTGCGATTATTTCTCAGAACAGATGTCAAGAGCCACTACAGCCAAGAAAGATAAAGAAGCAAAATTGCGCAACGCTGTATACGGCAACTTGAAACTTATGAGAAAGACGCTCAGCGCTGAACAATATGCTAAATATGCCGCTTTGATGAACCTTACTTTACTGAATAAAGGCATCGACCTAAGTAAGTAAAATTGAATCATATAGCAAGAGAAAGGGTGGAGAACTTAACCGGTCTCCACCCTTCTTTTTATCTCATCCCACCTGCCGGACTTTATTCCGGCAAATACATTTTCAGCATCATTTACAAGTACACCGGAATCATTTGATAGTCACCATGGTAGCCCCGAAACCATATTCCTGAAAAGAGGCATCCTGATAACGGTAATTGCTGTGTTTCCGTTTCAATTCATCAATAATGGCTTTCCGAAGCACTCCGTCTCCTTTTCCGTGAATAAACACAATTTTCTGCTCACGCTTCTCTTTATTCGCCTCTATCACTTCACGGAATTTGTCCAGTTGGTAGTTCAGAATTTCGCTGTTACTCATTCCGTGCGTATCATCAAGCAGGGAATCAATATGAAGGTCTACTTCAATAATCCCATTTTTTCCGCTCTGACCGTGGTTGGGCTTCACAATAGGCTGCGACTTGGGTTTATCCACAAACTTTTTCTGCAACAAAGCTGACTGAATCTCTTCCGCCGACACATATACCTGCTTGGCAGGCACGTCATCTTTCACAATATCATAAATCAGAGCAGGTTCTTCGAAGAAATCGGAAGCACTGAATGTATGCAGTTTATAGAATTTCACCGTATCAATCCTCAGCTCTACGCTGACAGCAGGTTTGATGGCAGCAGGCTTTCCATCCTTGAAAGCGATCAGCTGGACAGCTACCCGTTCCATTTCATTCAATACATCCTTGGTGAATTCTTCCAGTAACAGTTTGGTATTCGGCTCTACCAGTCCATGTGAACGGTTGTTCCAAGCCTTTCCTTCCGCACTCAGATAAGTATAATACAGATAGTAATTGCTGTCATTCACCAGATATGCCTCGAAAGGAGTAGTCATCATCGCTTTGGCATCTTCGGGCACATAAGCCAAAAACACATTCAACGTATCACCGCCACGCACTTCCGGCTGGCGCTGTATAACCGGCATTTCCGGTTTGGCCGGCTTCGCGGGTTCCTCCTGCTTCGGAGCTGTCGCGGCAGGCTTGCGTTTTATATTGTAATCATCCGCCTCAATCACGACACATTCACGTATCGGCATCGGGATATCAAAACCATCCGCATCTTCCACCAGTACAAAGTCTTTTCCTTTGAATCCTGTTACGATTCCACCGCCTACCTCACTGAGGAAACGCACCTTATCTCCTATTTTCATTATTGTATCTCCTATTAAAATTCAAACTTAAAACGGGTAACAAAGATAGGGATTTATATGAAAATACAGTAACTTTGCCGCAAAATATAACGGAACGATTCTCGTCCCCCATTAACGACAAGACCGATGAAAGAACTTATTAAAGTCATAGCTTTTGATGCAGACGACACGCTGTGGAGTAACGAACCTTTTTTTCAGGAAGTGGAAAAACAGTATACGGATTTGCTGAAACCGTATGGCACCTCCAAAGAAATCTCAGCCGCCTTATTCCAAACAGAAATGAATAATCTGCAAATTTTGGGATATGGCGCCAAGGCGTTTACCATTTCAATGGTCGAAACAGCATTACAGATCAGCAACGGAAAGATTGCAGCCGACATTATTCGGCAAATTGTCGATTTAGGGAAATCCTTGTTGAAAATGCCTATCGAATTACTTCCGGGAGTCAAGGAAACGCTGAAAACGCTGAAAGAAACGGGAAAATACAAGTTGGTAGTAGCTACAAAGGGAGATTTGCTGGACCAGGAGAATAAGCTGGAACGTTCGGGATTATCTCCTTACTTTGACCATATCGAGGTGATGTCCGACAAGACGGAAAAAGAATATCTCCGGCTATTGAGTATTCTGCAAATAACTCCTTCCGAACTTTTGATGGTCGGCAATTCTTTTAAATCGGATATTCAGCCGGTCTTATCTTTAGGTGGATACGGAGTACATATTCCTTTTGAAGTCATGTGGAAGCATGAAGTAACGGAAACGTTCGCACACGAACGCTTGAAACAGGTGAAAAGACTCGATGATCTGCTATCTTTACTTGGATAAATACTCTATCTGGATAAATCCCGAATAAATTCAAGGAATATTACAGCAATTTCATCAGCTCCGCTGCCCGACAGGCTTCTATCGAGTTGCCGACAGAAAGTTTTTCCAAAATATTCTGTCGGTGGCGGTTGACCGTATTCACACTGATATAAAGAGTCGCTGCTATTTCTTTACTCGACAGCCCTTTCCGTATGCAGCGCAGTATTTCCTTTTCGCGTTCTGAAAGGATATTGCGGTGCTCTTCCGAAAGGGATAATGTTTCTACTTCCCCACGTTCCATCTGGGTTATCGTAGCATAAATGCCTTGTTCCGGCCGTTGGTCGGCAGATAAGGAATAAAGGCAGAAGATCAGCCAGACATTGCCGGCAGGGGTGTTCTGCATGATTTGCACAAGGTTGTCAATGTATTGATAAACGCCTTTTTCATTCATCATACGCAGTCTGCATCTGCCCCGATATTTCAGCCGTTCGTCGGGAGACATGGAAAAAGTCTTCTGGAAAAACTTGTATTCCATCAAACGCTTTTCTACCAAATCTTCCGGATGAATGCGCCGGTAGATACAATCTTCGTCCATCGAATCAATTACGCTTAAAGCCGCCTCTTCGGGAGTAAGTCCCAGGAAATTCGCCCACGGATGGACAGTAACGTAACTTTTCCGGTTCGAAAGATCGGAAATGACAGCACACCCTCCATTAACTTCCGTCAATGAGCGGACAAACTGCTGGTGTTGTTCCACTATTCCATTATCCAGTGCTTCGTGCGCTGTCGGATGCGTAGCATAGACTTCATCAATTTCTTTTTGTAGTACGTCCATCGTATAAAATGGTTATTATTCAGTATTGTCGCAAGGACAGGCATGACCTATCTTTGCACCACAAAGATAAATAAATAAGAAACGAACATGAAACATTTAAAAATCAAAATCATGTCAATCGCGTTATTGGCGGCAGCAACTTCTTCTATGGCACAAAGTCTGGACAAAATGAACTGGCTGAATGAGCCTCAGCAATGGGAAATAAAAAAAGGCAAGGCTTTAGTGATGGACGTTCCGGCGAAAACCGATTTCTGGCGGATTTCCCACTACGGATTTACGGTAGACGACGGACCTTTCTACTATGCTACTTATGGCGGAGAGTTTGAGGTGAAAGTGAAAATAACCGGCAATTATGTGACTACTTTCGACCAAATGGGATTGATGTTACGCATCGACCACGAGAACTGGATAAAGGCAGGGGTAGAGTACGTAGACGGCAAACAGAATGTAAGTGCCGTAGTCACCCACCGCACCAGCGACTGGAGTGTAGTGCAACTGCCGGATGCTCCTCGTTCTTTATGGATTAAAGCGGTCCGCCGACTGGATGCAGTGGAGATTTTCTTCTCCCGCGATGATAAGGAATATACGATGATGCGTACTTGCTGGTTGCAGGATAATTGTCCGGTTATGGTCGGATTAATGGGAGCCTGCCCGGACGGAAAGGGATTCACGGCCACATTCGAAGAATTTAAGGTAACTCCTTTGGCAGATCAGCGGAGACTGGAATGGGCTAAAAAACAAGCCGACAAATAAAGAAAGACAGTTCTTCCAACAAGCTCCCTTAGATGGCGGAGCAAAATGATGGTACACAATCACACTTCACGGACAGTCTTGTTGAGCCAATCAATAGCGACTCACTCAGAACAATTACCCTTTAGGGAGATGTATGGCTAAACAAGTATTCCATCAGCCAAAATGATCGTCATTCTTGGCTATTTTCTTCCGTTGCACCTAGGTACAACAATTGTCTCACCTTGGTTAAACAACTGAAGCACCTAGGTGACTCTTTCGTCTCACCTAGGTGCAACGAAAAAAAAATCGTTATTTATGTGATTAATGAGTAACTATCGTCGGCTAATGGATAGTAACAGAACCCAGTTCCATATCCTAACGGAACTTACCACTAAACACTCCCACTTTACCAGTGTCCCATCAAGCTATTTTCCCAAAAAACGGGCAAACTTCTGCCGCTCCCGTTCCAACGTTTCTTCATCCATATCGGCCACCTGTCTGAACCATGAATATTTCAGGTCGACACTTTTCTTCTTTTCCGATTTATCCCAGTTTCCTATGACCTGACCGTTATGAAGGACAATCGGAAAGAACAGTCCGTTGTTAGTAAACGCTTTGGGATAATGTTCAAGGGGCAGAACATCCGTCCGGTCTTTATATCCCAGCAGATATTCATCATAGGAGGGCAAAAGATGTATATGTCCCGACAGTTTGCCACGAGTCCGGCAGGTGTCATGAATATACCATGTCTGTTCTTTCCATTGTTCGGTTGTCAGTTCCGAAGCAATCAGATAAACAGCCTGTTTTGCATCCGAAACCGGCAGCCCCGACCACCAAATGAAATCCTGCAAAACTGCCGGAGAATGGCTACGGAAATAACTCCGTGCCAAGCGCGCCAAAGACTCGTCTTTCGTCAGTTCGGGCATCGGCGGAACCCGTTCTTCCAAAAGTGCGTACGTGCATTTGCTTCCTCTGTCCTCGCCACTACAAATGATGCCTTCCTGCTCCGCACGTGCCATAAAGCGAGTCATACGGTGATTGTCCGCCACAATCCCCGAACGGGTAAAGTGTTCGGCAATCTCTTGTTTTGTCATGCTTTTCTTTCCACAAAGAATCTTCTCCAACAGGTCATGCGCTTTCGTATAGAGTTCATTTGGGATGTCCAGATCATATCCTTTCGCAAAAGAATCATTTGCCGAAATAATACGTTGCGCGGAAAGTTTCAGCATCCAGCGGATATCCTCTGCCGCCACCAGATGCCACGTAGGACGCATCACATGAGTCCTCAGAATTTCTCCTTCATGCAACGCCTTCTCTACTGCCTGAATTGTAGCCGATTTCAGACGCATCCCTACTGCCCACTTCACCATGGAATAGTTCTGTGCCTGCATGGCTCCCATCCAGGATACCAACTCTTTAGGTTCACGAAAAAGTGGATTTAATAACTGCTGATTCAGCAAACGGATATTCGGTATATTCATAAATTAGTTATTTTATTTGCCACAAATATAAAGTTTCTTCGCAAACTATTCATTATAAACTGTTAATTGATAAACCAAATATCAGCAGAAACATCGGTACAGATATTATTTCAACTCTCTCGATAAGAGTCAGAAGCTGTTGGAAGTCTCCGAATAAATCTCTACTTTTGTACTCCATAACAAAGAATATACTTAGAATGATGCTCTATAAACTTATTTCCCCTTCCATGGTAAAGGCAACAATCCAGTTGCCAGCTTCCAAAAGTATCAGCAACCGTGCACTCATCATCAATGCGCTGGGTAAAAGCATTTATCCGCCGGAAAACCTGTCCGATTGCGATGATACCCAAGTCATGATAAAAGCCCTGACCGAAGGTAAAGAGACTATAGACATCATGGCAGCCGGAACCGCCATGCGTTTCCTGACCGCTTATCTGAGTGCCACTTCGGGAGAACGGATTATCACAGGCACCGCCCGTATGCAGCAACGCCCGATACAGATTCTGGTCAACGCCCTTCGCGAGTTGGGAGCTGAAATAGAGTACACCCATAACGAAGGATATCCACCTCTCCGCATCAAGGGCGCAGAACTGAAAGGAAATGAAATCACGCTGAAGGGAAACGTCAGTTCACAGTATATATCCGCCCTGCTGATGATAGGTCCTGTGCTCAAAGACGGACTGACACTGCACTTGACAGGAGAAATCATTTCCCGTCCTTATATCAATCTGACACTGCAATTAATGCAGGACTTCGGAGCAAAAGCGGCATGGACTTCACCCAGCAGCATCTCCGTAGCTCCGCAACCGTATCAGAGTGTCCCCTTCACCGTAGAAAGCGACTGGAGCGCTGCTTCTTACTGGTATCAGATTGCCGCTTTGTCTCCGGAAGCAGAGATTGAACTGTTGGGATTATTCCGCAACAGTTATCAGGGAGACAGTCGGGGAGCGGAAGTTTTCTCCCGTCTGGGGATCACGACGGAGTTCACTCCCAAAGGCGTAAAGATCAAAAAAACAGGCAAGACACCGGAACGACTGGAAGAAGACTTCGTTGACATTCCGGACCTGGCACAAACGTTCGTTGTAACTTGCGCTTTATTAAATATCCCTTTCCGTTTCACAGGCTTGCAGAGTCTGAAAATAAAGGAAACAGACCGCATCGCCGCATTGAGAACCGAACTTAAAAAGCTGGGATACCTCATCGAAGAAGAAAATGACAGCGTATTGATGTGGAACGGCGAACGTTGCGAACCGGAAGCGGTTCCTGTGATTGCGACCTACGAAGACCACCGGATGGCGATGGCATTCGCACCGGCAGTAATCACCTTCCCTAAGCTGCTGATTGCTGACCCGCAAGTTGTTTCCAAATCGTATCCCGGTTATTGGGAGGATTTGAAACTTGCCGGATTCCAAGTGATAAACGAAGGTTAATCATTGTCGTACTGTGGAAGATTTCAATAAATATACTTCCCATATCAACTATTCCCCTATTGTAGATTTTACATTACAGCAGGGAAAAGAGACTTCTTATAAAAAAGGAGAGTACTTTGTACGGCAAGGAGAAGCCTGTAAGATCATGGGATTTGTTGTTTCCGGCTCTTTCCGCTATTGTTGCGTCAACAGTCTGGGCGAAAGCAGCATTGTCGGATATACGTTCGACCATTCTTTTGTCGGGAATTATCCGGCTTTCCAGTTGCAGGACCAATCAAATGTAGATATTCAAGCGTTATGCGACTGTACGGTGTATGTGATCAACCATTCCCAACTGGCAGATTTCTACGACATTAACAACGACCACCAAAAACTGGGACGCCGGATTGCGGAAACTCTTCTGTGGGAAATATATGATCGGATGATCTCCATGTACAGTCTGACACCGGAAGAACGTTATCTGGATATTATCAACCGCTGTCCCGACCTGCTGAAACTGATTACTTTAAAAGAACTTGCCTCCTATCTCCTGATTCGTCCGGAAACATTGAGCCGCATCCGGAGAAAAGTAGTTCGGAAGTAAATTCTTGATTTCAATCAAGATTTTATTCAGACTCCTCCCCTACCTTTGCAGGCAAACATAGTCTATTTTAATTCATGAAGAAAATAATAATTGTAGGCGCAACCTCCGGCATCGGTCGTGGATTGGCAGAACAGTATGCCCGTGAAGACTACCTTATCGGCATCACCGGTCGCCGTGAGAATCTATTAAAAGAAATTTGCGCACAAGATAAAGATAAACTATTCTATCAGGTATGTGACATCACTCACACAGAAACGACCCTTTTATCACTGGAAACGCTTGTACAAGAAATGGGAGGCATGGATATGCTGATTATCTGTGCCGGAACGGGGGAACTGAATCCGCAGCTCTCCTATCAGCTCGAAGAACCGACCTTATTGACCAACGTAGTGGGATTTACCAATATCGCCGACTGGGGGTTCCGGTACTTTGAACAGCAGAAAGGCGGGCATCTGATTAACATTTCCTCAGTAGGCGGAACACGCGGCAGCGGTGTAGCACCAGCTTATAATGCTTCAAAAGCCTATCAAATCAATTACATGGAGGGACTGCGGCAAAAGGCGGCAAAGCTACCCTTTGCTGTCTACACCACTGACATCCGTCCGGGATTTGTAGATACAGCGATGGCGAAAGGAGAAGGATTGTTTTGGGTTACTCCTGTCGATAAAGCCGTAAAACAAATCAAAAAGGCTATATCAGACAGGAAAAAAGTCGCCTTTATCTCCAAAAGATGGAAATATGTGGCATGGTTATTCAAACTGATTCCTTCCGCCCTTTATTGCAAGATGTAAAACAGCCTTTCAGTGAGGCTGAGTTACCATGAAGCTTCATTGGCCATCTTCCACATATTAAGAAAAGAAGCCTTGGTGATTTCCACTATCTTATCCCAGTTTAACCGGTCAGCATGATCGGATGGCTGGTGATAATCGGGATGTCCGTCCGTATGATACCAGATAATAGGAATACCTGCTTTGGCAAACGTTCCATTGTCACTGCCCCCTACCGGATTGTCCCAGGCACGATAGTCCGGTTCCAACTGTAAACCATACTTCTTAATATCCTTTTTCAGCCAGTCTCCAAAAGAGGGGTGAGCAGCTGTATAGAAATAGACGACATGTTTCGGTTGTTCCGGCTTATTGTTGCGACCTATCATATCAAAGTTGAGATATCCCTTGATCTGCGAAACAAAAGGGCAAGTCTGTACAAAATATTTAGAACCGAGCAATCCCTTTTCTTCTCCGTCCCAAAAGGCAAAGATTACATTTCGCTCCGGTTGTTGTCCGCTTGCAAGAAATGCCCGGGCAATCTGCAATACAGCCGAGACACCGGAAGCATTGTCATCCGCGCCGTTATAAATCTGATCTCCGTCAAGTGCCGGGTCTATCCCCAAATGGTCAAAGTGAGCGCCTACGATGACATATTCCTTCATATTCTTACCGGGAATCATAGCCAGTACGTTCCTCATAGATAGTTTTTGATGAACTTCCTGTTTCAGCTTCGCTACAGAGTCCGGATGAACTTCCAGACGTCCTTTCTTCTGACGCTCTTTGCGGTAAGCATCAAAAGGCTGGAAGTAGCTTTCGTTCAGAGGTTGGATTCCCATCCATTGTAAGATAGATGCTATATACTCAGAGGAGACATACGAACCGTGGAATCCGGCTTCACGTCCCTGTAATTCATCACTTGCAAGGAAACCGATTGTTGCTTCGGCAGAAGAACGGTTGATCGTGTTCAAGCCTTTTTCTACGGGAGACTGTGCAAAAGTTACTGTTCCTACAAGTATTAATCCGAATAATATAATTCTTTGTTTCATCGTGGTATATAATTTAGAGTCCATGTTACAAAAGTACGAAAAGAACACAGAATCTATCCTTAAATACAAAAAAAGAGTAAGCAGTTGCCATCTTTTATAAGATTTGGCTGCTCACTCTTTCTACAAACTATTAAGACCTTGTTATCCTGTCAATCTTTCCTTATTTTGAAAAAGGAGACATGCGGAAAGCATATTTATAAACTGTATTCTTCTGAATTTCATAAGCGGGACGGGGACCCGGTCCGCAACTGGCATTACCCAGACCACGCTGTATGCAATCCAGATTCAGCACCACCTCCGCACGATAAATATCAGGCAAGGCATGACCGTACTTGATTTCAAACAAGTCCTTATCCGTATAGTGCAAAGCACTGAAATCAAATGTATCGGCAGCAGTAATCTTGATTCCTTTACCTGCTTTATTGGTCAAAGTCAGCCAGCGGGTATCACAACGCCCACCCATCGTCTGAGAACGGGCATAACTCTCTTTCATATCATTGACAGCAGACTGGTATTTGCCGACATAAGCCGCATTCTTCCGATCCCGATAATTTTCTATCGGACCGCGACCATACCATTCCAACTGCTCCAACGAAGGATTAAAGAAGGCCTGTAACGACAGACGGGGAAGATTAAAGTCATCATTCGTTGTAAAAGAAGCATCCACATCTATTTCACCATTACCATACAAACGGTAAATCAATGTATAAGGCACTTTCACATCTCCGACGGTTTCCTGCAACTGAATCGTTACAATTGCCGACTGATTATCTTCCGAGCATTTCCAGTCGAAACTGATTACCTCCGTTTGGGTATCCTGCCATTTACGCACATCGTTATTGATAAAACGGAACGTATTCAGCGACCATCCTTCACGCAGATGAAGCATATTATCGCCATTATAACGGATACCGGTCAACTTGCCTTCTTTCTTATCAAAGGTGATTTCTACACCGGGACGGCGGAAGAACAAATAACGCTTCTCCTCTTCCACCACCTTAAACAGAGATTCTTTAGATGAGGCGGAAACTGCTACCGGCTGTAGCCCGGTATTCGGGGATTTTTGAAGCAAAAGTTGTTCCGTAGCTACGATATGTCCGGCTTTTGCCCATACGCAATCCTTCTTTAGTTTTATTTCAAGGTTCAAATAATATTCACCTTCTGAAGTTAAATAGCGGGAATAAGGTATCTGCACCGCACGATGCTCTCCAGGCTTACCATCGGGTAGGCTGAACTCTTCTTCCGCTATCGGCACACCATCTTTCAAAATCACATAGCGCAGATTAAAATCATGCAGATTCAGGAAAGCATAGCGGTTACGAACGCCGATACTGTTTTCAGCATTCGGTTCCAATGTGATATATTGGTAGACTTTCTTCACTTCCCACAACTTAGGAGTAACCTGACGATCAGCCGTCACAATCCCGTTACAACAGAAATCATTGTCGTTAGGGCGATCACCGAAGCTGCCTCCAAAATAATAATGATCGGCAGGCTGTCCGGGCATATTAATGCCCTGATCCACCCAATCCCAGATGCATCCTCCGATCATACGTTTCGAATGATGCTCAATATAATCCCAGTATTCTTCCAAATTACCGATGGCGTTGCCCATCGCATGAGCATATTCACAAAGGAAATAAGGCTTGTTACGGGGTTGCTCGTCCTGTTCGATCATACTTTCAATCGAAGGATACATACGGGAATCCATATCGGCCACATCGTTCATTCCTTCATAATGGATATAACGGTCGTCTATCGCTTTGGCCGCCTGATAGGTAGCCTCAAAATTACGACCACCACCGGACTCATTGCCCATTGACCAGAAAATGACCGAAGGATGATTCTTATCCCGTTCCACCATACGCACCATCCGGTCGACGTAAGCTCCTTCCCAACTTTCACGGTTTGACAGCGACATATTGCCGTGACACTCAATATCGGCCTCATCCATGACGTACAAGCCATAATAATCATACAGCGAATACATCTTCGGATCGTTCGGATAATGACTGGTACGAATCGTGTTGAGATTGAAACGCTTAAAGAGAAGAATGTCCTCTATCATACTTTCCACCGGAACAGCTTTTCCAAACTGCGGATGTATGTCATGCCGATTGGCTCCTTTAAAAAGGATCAATGCATTGTTGATATACACCTTATTATTCCGGATCTCTATCTTACGGAAGCCATATTGCTGGCTCGTCGCTTCAAGCACATTGCCTGCGGCATCAAGCAGTTCCAGTTGGACGGTATACAGAGAAGGAGTCTCAGCACTCCATAACCGAGGGTCGCGAATCGTAGTCGTACCTTCACAGACGTTTTCCTGTCCACCAGTTATCTTACCGGTAGGTATGATAAACGAACTCACAGGCTTTCCTTCCGTATTCAGCAAAGAGACACGTACGGTAGCTTCCTGTACTTTCTTTCCGTAATTATGCACATCCGTTTTCACTTTCAGTTCCGCTTTATCCAGACGGTCGCTGATCTGAGAAGTCAGGTGAATGTCACGTAGACGAACTTTCGGACTGGCTACCAAATAAACATCCCGATGAATACCACTTAAACGGAACATATCCTGATCTTCAAGGAAACTGCCGTCACACCAGCGGTAAACTTCCACGGCAACCGTATTATTACCCGCTTTGACGTAAGGAGTGATACGAAATTCTGCATCATTACTGGACCCTTGCGAATAACCGACTTTCTTACCGTTGATCCATACATAAGCTGCACTATAAATTCCATCGAAATGGATAAAGACTTCTTTGTCTTTCCAGTCGGCAGGAAGAGCAAATTCACGGCGATAAGATCCTACCGCATTCGGCTCTTTCTCTACAGTATATCCACGCTGCCCCTGTATAAAAGGAGGATTGTTACGGATGGGATAAGTAATATTGGTATAAATAGGTGTACCATATCCGTGCATCTCCCAGTTGGAGGGAACAGGAATCTCTTTCCAGCCAGAGACATCATAACTCGTTTTATAGAAATCCACCGGACGTTCCGAAGGTTGTTTCACCCAGTTAAACTTCCAGTTTCCATTCAACAGCAGATAACGGGAAGAGCGGGTACGCTCCCAAGGACGGGTATAAGCGGGATCCGCCTTCATCTCTTCCGAATTGGCGAAAGGAATAAATGTAGCCCTGCCTTCTTCTTTATTGATTGCATAGATACGTTCATTTTCCCAGTCATTATGACTCGTTGTTTTCAAGGCTTCCGCCACTACTTTCAGATTCGATTTCCGTATCTGCCACTGCTGGTTACTTTTCGAAGCTTCCGGTTCTAACTGAAAGACAGGCTCTCCGACCAGTCCGGCATCAGGAAATCCTAAGTTATAGCCAGTCCCGACATTGGTTAATACGTAATTTCCATTCGGCAAAGCCGTTATTTTCCATTGCTGATTCGGATTTTTAGGGTCTGCCGACCATTGAATCACGGAACATTCTACTTTTCCTTTACCACTATTATCTACATTCATTTGAGTCAAGGGACTGGTTATCGTATAACATCCCTCTTGTTCGCATGGAATCAGGTTCCAGACCTGCGATTCTTTGTCTGCCTCCTGCTTACTGATAAATATTTTCGTATTCGTATCCAGACTCTCCTGATTGTCCAGCACTAATCCGTTGACCGTATGGATTTCATATCCTTGCTTCGGATCAAACTGCTGCGCCACAACCGCAGAGGCGGAAAACGACAGTGCAATCAATGCACTTCCCAAGATTTTTAATCGTTGCATCATTTAGTAGTCTAATTTATATTATAATTTGAAAACCGGTGACTGTTTATATACGCCAAAAGTATGGATAGCCGGACAAGCCTTACCGTCCTGAATACGCAAACGTACCTGCTTTGCTTTCACCGGTGCCAGACGTACAATCCATTTATGACCAATGGCCTGCTTGTCCGTCGCCTCCGGAATTGTGATCCAGTTTTTGCCATCAACAGTGTACTCCACACTCCACTTCGTCGTCCGATGTCCCAATTCGATAACTTCTTCGATCATCAGACAATCAAACTCAATAGTTTTGGGCAAGGTAAAAATTATATCCGCTTTTACCTCTCCGTCTTTTCCGGCAAAATAAGTGTTTTTCTCATTGTCCAGCATTTTTTCCGGACTATACTTTGCGCCCCGTACATTGGTCGCTTTCACTTTGGCTCCTCCCAACAGATTCGTACTGAAAGTCTCATCAATCCCCTGTTTTAACAAGGCGGCGTGCAGCGAATCGGTCGAATGAATCAAACCACGTCTGTCGGGCGGGAAATTCAGAAGCAATACACTATTACGCCCCACGGAGGTACAGTAGATATCCCAAAGTTCACGGACACTCTTCACACGGCTATCCTCTTCGGCATGATAGAACCAGCTGGGACGTATTGAAACATCTGTTTCTGCCGGAATATACGCATCACCATCCAGCATACCCTCATTTAAACCTTTGTAATACTGAGCTTCATCACGAATAGCTACTGAGTCAGTCGTCGCCCAACAAGGATCACCCGCTTCTCCCGCTTCATTCCCCATCCAGCGGACATCAGCAAACGGATAAGAATTCTTTGTACCGAAGATAACGCAATCCGGCTGTTTCTCACGGACAATCTTATACCAATGACGATAAACAGGCGTTGTCAATTCATCGGCTCCGGCGCCATCCCACCATGTTTCCCATATCTTGCCGTAATCACTCATCAGTTCGCCAAGCTGGTGGGCATAATATTCTTTGTAGCGTTCGGTCGTATATAAAGGTGAAAGGTGTTCGTGACGGTCATGAGGTCCCAGATAGATTCCCGCCTTCAATCCATACTCTTCACAAGCATCGACAAACTCGCGGACTACATCTCCTTTACCGTTCTTCCACGCTGCATTCTTCACACTATAATCTGTGTACTTGCTAGGCCACAAGCAAAATCCGTCGGCATGCTTGGCAGTCAGAATAGCAGCGGGAATCCCCGCTGCTTTTAATGTCTGCATCCACTGCCTGCAATCCAGGGCTGTGGGATTGAAAATTGCCGTACTTGCCTTCCCGTCACCTTCATTCACATATTCTTCAAATGTATTGATTCCAAAATGAAAGAAAGCAATCATCTCCCGATTGTACCATTCAAGTTGACGGGCACTCGGAACCAACCCGCAAGGAGCTGGTGCTTGTTGAGCTATGACCGGCAGAGAACTGAATGCAGCAACTGCCGATGCAACTAATACTTTTATGTTCATAATAAATAACTTACGAGTATATTCGTTTATTTAGGACCCAGATTTTGTTTCACCAGCTGCACGAATTGATCGACCGGAACAACACGCACATTGTCATTCAATCCATCAATGACGGTTTTGATACTTTGCTGGTTCTTTGTCCAGCAATGTACAAATACAAAAGTATATCCGTCGGCACTATGCGGATTGGCAGAGCGGCTATTGATCTGAGAAATGACAGTCGATTCTTCACCTCTGTTCGAGCCACCGTCGATGCCTTCCCATAATACGCTTCTCTGCTCAATCACCGGCTTGCCATTATCCGAAAATTTGATTCTTCCATCCCCTTTTTCTCCATATCCTGTGTAGAAAATCGCATCGATATTAGGCTGAGCCAGATACTTATTGTAAACTTTCGGATTATCCATAATCTTCTGATCCAGAATATTACAGATATTCAAGCCTGACTTATCGACATACTCATTCAACTTAGCCAGATAATCGTCCAGGTCGGCATCCGACATCTTACTCGGGAATATATAGCTGCTGCCACTCGGACCCGCTACAAAGTAATCGCCTTCTTTGCTATTCTCATAGTACCAGCGTAAAGCAGCCGGAGCCAAATCGTACAGAGAAGGTGAAATGGTATATCCGAGTGGGAATTGACCGTGCAGGTCATGATCCATGTATCCTTGTTGCCCCCAAAGGTTAAACGCAATATTATCACCGTCACTGACGAGGAATGTCACATAGTGCACATTCTCTTCGGTAACCACTTCTTTAGTTGCCGGACGCTGTTTCAGTCCTGTTGTATCATATATACTACTCAACGTGGCCAGATTAGCCGCCTGATCGGTCGGCAACATAGAAACACCCAATTGAGAAGCATTATTCACCATGCCCCATTCATCCAGATCATAATAACCGAAACAATAAGCTCCTTTATCCAGATCTTTCAGTATAGAAGTACGCCATGACCAATCCCTGCGCGCATTGTAGTCATAAAAAGCAAAAGCATTGGTCATTGTGATATAATCGCGCAGGTGATGGAAGATTTCCGGTTTCATATCGGCTGCAAGACTCTTGTCCAACTGGTCTTTATAATTCTCGTACAACCACTTCTCATCATAAGACCTTACGTCCATAAGTTCGGTTGTCACTCCCATTGCCTTTACCTTATCGACAAGAGATTCCGGTACCGCAATCCCCCGAAGCAACCCACATAAAGAAGTAGCTACATTGATCGAATGAGATTGTCCTTCCGAATAAGGCGTATAGACAATATACCCCTTGATCACTCCGGTTTCTACATAATGCTGTACCAACGGAGCCAAAGCATTATAAGTATTTACCGGAATTCCGTACTTATTCTGCATCTGCTTCAACCATACGGAAGAAGGACCTCCTTCATTGATATAAACCTGATCGCCCGTCACTCTTGCCGCAAGCCCTGCCAAAGTGGAAAGAATTACTTTCTCGCCATCATTCAGTCCTGTGATGGAAATAGAATTCAGGGATTTCAGTTCACGACCTTTCAGATGCATAAATCCCCTGTCCAGCGGTTCTGCCGGATCTATCAGCCCATCACCCGGTTCTTCACCCGGACCTCCCGGATTCTCGGTAGACGGAGTATATTTAGGAACGACCACACCTGCCGTCGGATCTTCCATACAGGAGATTAACAGACAGAACGTCAAAAGTATATAAATGTATTTTTTCATGGTAATCGTTTTTTCTGTTATTTAATAATAGAAATCGCATTAATCTCTGCTACCGCTGTTGCCCATTTGCCACTATACACGGCAGTTATTGTCAGACGGAAATAACGTGCCTGCTTAAATCCCGGAAAATAGGAACGGAATTCCTCTTTTGCCCCCGCAGGAAGGTCGCTGTAAGTTCCTGCCGACTCCCACTTCGAGCCATCCAGACTGGTTTCCATCGTCATCTCCTGCGGCCATGCTTCACCATGATCTCTGGATACATACTGAAAGCCCAGCATTTTCACTTCCTGCCCCATATCTACTACGATATGATGTGGTGGCTGAGGCTCGTTGCCTTTCCATTGTGTATGCCAGAAAGTTCCTTTCAGTCCGTCAAAAGCGTGGATAGCGTGACCGTTATCCGACCCTTCGCCGCTCGTCTCTTCCGAAGAAACTTCTACTACCTGCCATGCACTGCGGTCGGCCAATGGCATCGCCCATACATCCTCCGCACCACTCAAAAGGTAATATACTGTCTGCTGAATATGATCCGCCTGCGCACCTTCTACCGAAGTGATAGTGACCGGCAACAAATAAGAATCAAACGGCTGGATTTTTCCCTGTGCATTTACCGTAAGCACCAGATCGGCAGAAGAACTCTCCCCGGCCGGAATCACAGTTTCTGTTGTCAGCGTATAGCAATCGGAAGGAAGCAAAGGATAGTCTGTCCCACACAAAGAATTATACTCCTGCACCTTCGCCTCATCCACAGTCAACTGTACCTTTACATCTCCTCCCACTTCCTTACCGGAACGGGTCACATAGTCACTGGCAGTCACAGCCACATGAAATACTTCTCTCAGTTCTTCACCCAAATCGAAGTTTTTAATCTGCAAAGTTTTGGCTTCCGGAATATATACTTTACAAACATCATCATCACTACATCCACTCAGCAAGGCAAACGAACAAAGTACCGCACTTGCCGCCATGACAAATCTATTTAGTTTCATACGAATAATCTTTCAAGGTTTACATTCTTTATTAATATCCGGGATTCTGCCCGTTTACCCATCCGTCTTCACCACCATTTTGCTCGCGGATCACCGGATTCTTGTCTATCACATACTGCGGAATGGGCTGATAATACATACGTGGCAGGAAGGTACGTTTACCAACTTCATGATAATTGTATTCCCACACACCATCTCCATTGGTATCTTCTATTTTCATACCGCCAATCGGTTTATTCATCACTCCGTTTTCACCATCACAAATCTTCCAGCGAAGAATGTCCCACCAACGCTTATCTTCAAACGCCAGTTCTATGCGACGATCTCTCCGAATGATTTCCCGCAACTGATTCTCTGTGATTCCCTGCGGATAAGTATCGTTGATAGAAGGCATATTATCTCCACGTGTTCTCACCATATCCAAATATTCGATGGCAGTCGGTTTATCTCCGGCTTCCAAAGAAGCTTCTGCATACATCAGCAACACATCTGCATAACGGAAGAAAATATAATTTGCCATTCCGTTGCTCATTTGCAGATTGTCCGCTCCATTCACGGATTCGTCAATCGTCTTACGAGTATAGTATTCCGTATTCGTAACGTCACTATCCGAAGAAGTATCAATCTCATTGGGACTACCTACGCCTACACGAGTGATAATCTCTTCCCCCTGCCACATGGATCCGTCATACAGGATGCTCTGGTAGAAGCGTTTCTCACGATTTTTATAAGGATTATTCTTATTGTAACCGGATGCAGGGTCAGTGATAGGCAATCCGTTTGCCATGCAATAGTCGTCAACCAGTTCCTGTGTAGGCTGCATATTTCCCCAACTGGACTGTACTCCTTTTACAAACACCGGACCGAACAGGCCTTCACGACGCCCGCCATTCTGCTTAGACATCTGGAAGTCGAAGATCACTTCATCGTTATTGTTGGTAGCTTCTGTCCAAAGGTCAAGAATAGTCGGTTGCAGACGATAGACCTGCAAGTCAATTACATCTTTCAAGGTAGCCGCAGCTGCTTCCCAGCGTTTCTTGTCTTTGCCCGGATTACGCAATTCACTGGCATGGAACAGTTCCACCCATCCTTTCAGCGTCAGAATTGCTCCTTTGGAAGCACGTCCCAGATCGGAACCGCTACGACGTGGAGGAAGATCATCTTTAATCTCGTCCAACTCTTTGTCGATAAACTCAAATGTTTTCTGTGCAGTCTCACGCGGATAAAAGATATCCGTACTCACGTTATTATCCAGCACTTCCGTAATGATAGGCACACCACCGTACGCCATCCAGAGATAATGATAGAACCAGGCACGCAAGAAACGCGCTTCTGCAAGACGTTCTTTCTTATAATCTGCCGAGAAATCGGATTCTGTTACTTTTGTAATGAACAGATTACAGGAGCGGATACGTTCATACTGTCCTTTGGCGTCGTCATTGTTCTGACGTCCCCATTTCCACATATCCCAAGGGCCGGGTATCCAACTGGTAGGAGATAATGCTCCGGTATAAATCGTTGTACGGGCATTCATCCATTCCGCACCTACGTATGAATTATCCGAATATTGATCCAGATTCTGTGTTTCATTGTTCAGATGCGGCAACTGATTATAGATATCATTCAGAAACATATCGGCATTTTCTTCCGATCCCCAAACCGTTGTATCTCCAAAACGGTCTTTCGGCTCTATTTCAAGCCAGTCTTCACAGGCAGACAACAAGGCTAATGAGCCTGCCAGGCAAACTGTTTTTATTATATTATGTATTCTCATATTCTATCTTGTTATGATGGTTAACTAATTAAAAAGTAATATTCAAACCAAAAGCATATACAGCCTGCTGCATATAGTATTTACCATTAGCGGATTTAGCTTCCGGGTCAATCAATTCTTTCATAAACGGAGTCCATGTCCAGAGGTTTTGTCCGGAAGCATATACACGGGCAGAGCTGATACCAATAAAGTTCAGTGCCGAACGAGGCAAGGTATAACCGATTTCAATACTCTTCAAACGGATATAAGTAGCATCACGTACCCACCACGAAGAAGGTTGACGATGGTTATTCACCGTTACTTCACTGGTCAGACGGGGATAAGGTGCGTTCGTGTTATCCGGCGTCCAGTGATCACTGAATTGTAACTTAGTAGCCGAACCGGAATCAAAGAAAGGCATTACCAAAGTCTCCCCCAATGAAATGCTGGTACGGGTAGCCCCTTGAATCAATGCGTTCAGGTCGAAGTTCTTCCATTGGACAGTAGGAGCCAGACCGAAAATAATTTCGGGCGCCCAGTTAGAGAAGCCGATCACTGTCTGGTCGTGTTCGTCAATCTTTCCATCAGGCACGCCGTTAGGACCGCTTAAATCTTCGTAGCGCAAATCACCCGGATATACCTGTCCCCAAGGTTGAGTAGCGATGCCGGCCTTTAAGGAACCGTCAGGATTGAAGTCGTCATAAGTAAAGTACCCCAAAGCATTGTATCCGAACATTGTTCCGTCGGGACGTCCTGTTCTGCGACGATTCGGATTATTGAAGGTGGCTTCCGTCTCAAATACTTCATCCAGAATATTACGTGCGAAAGTGAAAGTACCTTTTGCACTGATCATCCAGTCTTTGCCGATAGGTTTGTTGAAATTCAGAGATAAATCAATACCTTGATTGTGCATACTTCCCGCATTGACCTGTGACAAAGGAATACCATATTCTGCCGGAACCAATGCATTCGGAGCCATCAGCATATTCGAACGCTTCTCATAGAAATAGTCAGCTTCCAAAGAAAGCATACCGTTCAATACGGAAAATTCCACACCGAAGTCAAACTTCTTGGCTTTTTCCCAAGTGATGTTCGGATTTCCCTGTAAGTTTTCCCACATACCCATCATAGGTACGCCGCCAAGATTTACAGCATTTCCAAATCCATAATCACTCATATATTGATAAGAACTACCAGCCAAGTTTCCGGACTCACCATAAGAAAGGCGTAATTTCAGTTTATCCATCCATTCGATGTCCTTCATAAAAGATTCTTCCCGCAAGTTCCATCCCAGTGAGAAAGCAGGGAAGAAACCAAAACGTTTGCCTGGAGCAAAATAGTAGTGTCCGTCATAACGACCGGAAACTTCCGCCATATAACGGTTATCATAATTATATCCCAAACGGAATGCATAACCTACCTGACGTTCTTTCCAAGACGTACCGCCGTTGCTGATATCGGCAGGGTCACTGCTTCCCGCATTGATTTCATCTATGTTAATATTATAATTCAGACGTTTGGCACTCATATTCCATACGTTTCTTTCGCGTGCTTCAATAACTCCGAGTCCGGTAACCGTATGCTTGCCGAAAGTCCGTGAGTAATTAATCATTCCCTGATAAGTCATGCTCACGCTTTCTTCAAACGATTGTTCCAGATTCGGTTTCTCCGGTCCCTGGAATCCTTCCACGAATTGATACGGAGTTTGTGATGCATCCAGTGTGTATACAGGTATCGGTGTCAGATATTTCTTTTTCTTCACACGATACGGGTCGTAGTTGATTACTCCTTTGATGCTTAACCCTTGAATGAAGGGAAGCTGTTGCTCTATGGAGAGAGAAGTATTCAGTTGGTCGGCCGGCTCCTGACGATATCCGCTACGATAGGTCAGCCCGAAAAGTGACTTACCTACATATTGTCCCCACAGACCATTCGAGTACTGTATAGCAGAGATAGGAGGTGTACGATATGCCTGATACATGATGTCGCCTGTATCGGCACCCGGATAATTCTTCTTTTCGTGCCATCCACCCAGACTTAAACTGATTTTCGTATATTTGGTGGCATCCACGCTTAAATTAGCCAGCAGATTAAAACGCTGGTAATCGGTAGTACTCCACATTCCTTCCTGATAAGAATATCCTAAAGATACGTAGTACTGGAATTTATCGCTACCACCGGATAATTGCAAGTTGTGATTCGTAATCACAGAATTGTTTTGTACCAAGTCACGCAGACCGTTGCTATTAGGATAACGGTCAGGATCGGCATCGGGGTCTCCGGCACAGGTTTTCCGGTACATTTCCAGATCATGCTGTGAGTAGGCATAATAATTGGGATAACCTGCATTCATAGCCGCTTCGTTTTTCATCAAAGCATATTCATACGAATTAACCTGGTCAGTGATGCGGGTCGGGTTCTGAAAACCGATATATCCATTGTATGAAAGTACCAGAGCACCGCTTTTTCCCTTTTTTGTTGTTACCAATACTACCCCATTGGCACCGGCCATACCATAAGGAGCTACGGCAGCCGCATCTTTCAGGATAGTAATATCCTCGATCATATTCGGATCGATACGTGAAAAGTCACGGGGAACTCCATCCACTACGACCAATGGAGATTGGTTCCCTAATGTAGCCACACCACGGATTCTCAAATCAGAACCATCAGCTCCCGGTTCTCCCGATCCTTGTTTTGCAATGACTCCCGCCATACGACCTGCCAAACTATTAGAAATATTGATAACCGGCTTTTGCGCTACATCTTTAGTCTTCATGCTTGATACAGCAGCTGTAGAAGAAATCTTCTTCTGCGTACCGTAAGCCACAACCACTACTTCTTCCAGAATTTCAGAATCTTCTTCCATCACAATCTGAATGGCATTCTGATTGTTCACCGGAATATTCTTTGTGGAAAAACCCACATACGTAACCGCTAATACCGAATTGGAAGGCAAGGATAACGTGAATTTACCATCGATATCTGTGATCGTACCATTAGAAGCACTTCCCTGCTCCATGATGTTAGCTCCGATAATAGGCTCGCCACTTTTGTCTACTACGGTTCCTTTGACTATTATTTTTTACCTATTGATTTTTTCTCTACCTGCGTTTTCTTCAATGAGATGTAGTTGTCGGCGTATTCATACGTCAGCCCTATTTGCGGCAATACATTTTCAAGCAATGCTTTTACCTGTTTATTCCGGGCATTGATTTTTACTTTCTGTTCGATATTGATGTCTTTTCCGTAGACAAACAAATATCCGGCCTGTTTTTCGACTTCTTGAATCAGTTCTTTTAGCGAAACCGAAGTTTTATTAATATTCACAACTGCTGTCTGTGCCTGGGCCTGGTATGTAAAAAGGTTAATAAACAGGACCAAAGCGAGCAGTGAAAAGATTTTTTTCATAACTTTGCTAAGTGATTTTGTTAGTACTTTATTTTAGGTTCACAAAAACGTGAAACAGAGAAAGTATTAATAGCTGAGGAATTGGGGAGAGTGTTGCACCACTTTCCCCCTTTTTATTCCTCATTTTGATGTCTATTTACTTTCGTTTTATTCTACTCCGTTGTGTTACATAGGCATTAAATTTTAATCAGATTATTAATATATCGTTATCTCTCGCTGTGACAGTATTTTGTACTCAAATAAGTCCGCACGGCTAATTGCTTTCAGAATCGTTTCAATCTGATCGCTTTGCCGGAACTTACCCGAAATAATCTTACTCAACAGAGATGGATCATCTACAGTAAAATGAATATCATACCATTGCTCCAATCTTTCCAGCACTTCGCCCAACGGTAATTCTTCAAAGTCATAAATTCCTTGTTCACGATATTCCTTTCCTCCAAAATGAAAGGAAGACTTTACCAGTTTTCCATCTACCAAAGATACTTTCTCGTCAGGCAATAAATTCACCGATTCTTCTGGAAATCCGGTAGAGCTAACCCTCACTTTACCCGAGAGCAAGTCTGTCTCAAACTTCTCACTGTTACTATAAGCATACACATTAAATTCCGTACCAAGCACTCTTACATCATACTTCTGCGTCTGCACTGTAAAAGGACGGGAAGCATCCTTTGTCACAGTGAAAAACCCCTCTCCATCCAGTTCTACCGTACGGGCATCGGACGAAAAAACAGAAGGCCACTTCAACGTAGAAAGCGAACTCAACCATGCCTCACTACCATCCGGAAGGGTTAAATGTACCCGTTGCCCTTTCGGAACTGTAATCTCCGTATAAGAAGGAGTCTCCGAGCCAACAAACATATACCAGGCGAGCATCCACGTCAGAGCAATCATAGCGGCTGCCGAAGTAGTATACCGCACGATTTGTAACACCCGTTTCCGCCTCAGCTTTTTCTCCTGACGGTTCATCATTGCTTCCAGATTCCGTTCGCCTTTCAAAGAATCATCTTCTCTGGGTAATAATCCGGACAGACCTACGATATTTTGCATTTCTGCAAATTCCCGTTTCATATCTTCGTTCTTTTCCAGTTCCTGAAAAAGCTCCCGTTTTTCCTCTTCGGTCGGTTCTCCGAAAAAGTATTGATTCCATTTCTCATTCATCATATTGCGCGCTTTTAATAAGAAGACACAGCAATTTACATTTACCACCAAAGGAAAATGAAAAAAAATCAAGGAAGGAAAGTAAAATCCAATAAGTTTAAGCTAAGAACTGTTTTGAAACGAACTAATCTGTTCGGATTTACTCTAAGATTTAATTCTTGATGCACACAGATTTAGTATTCATTATACTTAAATTTAATCGTCTGACAGTTGTTGAACTTTCGTCTGACAATTGTTATCTTTTCGTCTAACAACTGTCAGACGAAAGTTCAACAACTGTCAGACGAATAGATTTATAAGCAACCGGAACTAAATTCATTCATTATAAGCTGCAAATTAGTACTCAGCTTGACTAAAGTATATGGAATGGACTGAAGCAAAGACAATACATAGGCGATTTATCCTTATACGCTCAATAGAAGCAGCAAAGGCAGACAATGACGCAACTCTTCCCTAAGTTTTTTTAATGCGATAGCCATTTGACCTTCTACCGTATTCTGCGAAATGCCGAGTGCTCCGGCTATCTCACGGTATTTCATTCCTTTTAGTTTACTCATGACAAATATTTCCCGGCAACGTTCCGGTAAGTTATCAATTGCACGGCAGATCTGTTTTTCTACTTCGTCTATCGACATTTGGGAATCATCAAGTAGTTGCAGACTATAAAGTTTCAGTTTAAACTCCTGCTCCATAATATCAGAAAGCGGCTGCCTGCGGTCTACTATAGAAAGTTGTGAACGAAGGAAGTTCAGACAGCGATGCTTGACAGCGGAGAAAAGATATGCATCGGGTTGTTGCAGTTCCGGAAGTATCTCTTTACGTTCCCATAAATAGAGGAAAAAATCTTGTACTATATTCTCTGCGTCTCCCATAGCTCCTACATAAAGGGAAGCGAAACGAACCAAACGGGCATAGTAGGAAACATAAAGCTTTGAGAAAAGCTTTTGTGCCGTCAAGGGTTCGGAAGATGGAAGAGAATGTATCATAAACCTCATATTAGATGCACAAAGGTAACAAAAGAAACAGCAAAGACAAAGCCTGACTTTAAATTCCTATTGTATGACCGATACAGATCAAATCAATTAAGATTCTCTCCGTATCGGTCAATGAAAAGTATACTAAAACCTATTGAAACTACTTGGAATAAGAATATGGGAAGTCTGCCGGTTGGGTACCTCTTTGCTGATTCGGTACGCTGTCCATTGACAGATTCAGTTCTCCGCCCTGTTTCAGTTCATCATGCGTCAGATAGTTGCGTGTGAATTCTTGTCCATTCAACAGAGCTTTCCTTATGTATGGACGGTCTGCCGCATTATCTGCTGCTGAAACGACGAAGTTTTTCCCTTCGGGAAGATGCAGAGTTACCTTTTTAAATAACGGAGAACCTACCGCATATTCAGGCATTCCCGGACAAACCGGATAGAAACCCATAGCAGAAAATACATACCAAGCAGATGTCTGCCCGTTGTCCTCGTCGCCACAGTATCCTTTACTTCCGGAATTATAGAGTTTATCCATAACATTACGGAGATGGTACTGTGTTTTCCAAGGCTGACCGATATAATCATACAAGTAAATGGCATGCTGAACCGGTTGGTTGCCATGCGCGTATTGTCCCATATTCAAGGCAACCATCTCAGCTATTTCGTGGATAACGAAACCATAGGTTCCATAATTATAAGTGTTCGGAGCCACAAACATAGAGTCGAGACGGGCTACCATCGGTTCATGTCCGCCCATCAGTTCAGATAAACCTTCCGGATCGTGAAATACGCTCCAAGTCCAGTGCCAGGAACTTCCTTCTGTGAAAGGACCGCCCCATTCCGTAGCATCAAAACGATCACGCCAATTGCCTTTGGCATCCTTAGTCCACATAAAACCATGTTCCGGATAATACAGATTGCGGTAATTCTTGGCTTTCTGATAATACTGGTCTGCGATATCCTGTTTACCCAGCGATTGCGCAAAGCGGGCGATACACCAGTCAGCATAAGCATATTCGAGTGTTTTGGCTGTAGCTTCGGGAACTTCCGGATAAGGTACATAGCCGAGCTTATCATAATACTCGAAGCCGTCACGTCCTACAGAAGCTATTTCCGCGTGGCGGGCCTGTGTCTGATGAATCATCGCTTCCAGAGCTTTTTCGGCATCTACCGTTTGTATCCCCTTCATCCATGCATCGACCAATAAGGAAACAGAGTTATTGCCAATCATGCAACCACGATGACCGGGGCTCGCCCATTCCGGCATAAAACCACTTTCATCATAAGCATTAAGGATAGATTGCGTCACGCGTTCCGAAACCTCCGGATAAAGTAACGTGAACAACGGATGAACCGCACGGAACGTATCCCAGAAACCATTATCGGTATACATATAACCATCATGCACGTTACCGTCATAAGGACTGTAATAAACAGGATTTCCTTGTGAATCAAACTCATAGAACTCACGCGGGAAAAGTAACGTACGATACAGGCAGGAATAGAAGGTACGAAATTGTTCGTCTGTTCCTCCTTCCGCTTCTACACGCCCGAGATAGTTATTCCACTGTTCACGGGCTTTCCCGCTGATCAATTGTACATCCGCATCGGCTACTTCACGATTAAAGTTGATGGCAGCCTGTTCGGGACTGATAAAAGAAGAGGCTGTACGTATGGTCAGTTTTTCACCTGCCGGAACATCAAATTTCAGATAGGCACAGGTATAATCGGCCGCTACATCGGTTTGATGGTGCAGCAGAGTATCTCCATTGTAAGTGCCGTATTCTATGACGGGATGACTGAATTCCATCATAAAGTAATTAGCAAAGTTATCCGGTACACCTCCGTTATTATATCGTGTCGCACCTTTTACCAACCGGTTTTCCGGTTCAATCGTTATTGAACTTCCTCCATGGTATGCATCCACCACTACATACTGGTCTTCTTTTTCAGGGAAAGAGACTTCGAATACAGCTCCACGGGAAGTAGCAGAAAGAGAAGTCTGCAATCCGTTATCGAATGTAACACTATAATTATAAGGAGTCGCTTTCTCCTGTTGATGTGAGAAAGGAACCAGACGTTCTTTATGACTCATTTTCAGTTCTCCGGCAAGCGGCATAATGGAAAAAGTACCATAATCATTCATCCAAGGACTAGGCTGATGTGTCTGCCGGAAGCCGCGCATCAGACTATCGGCATACGTATACATCCATCCACTGCCATTCTCCCCGGTCTGCGGGCTCCAGAAATTCATTCCCCAAGGCACTGCCACAGCAGGATAAGTATTACCATGCGAAAACGCAAAAGTAGATTCGGTACCCATCAGAGGATTCACGTAGTCTACAAACTCTACTGTCTTCTTTGACTGCTGACACGAGGTGAGCAGAAAAGGAAGACAGATTGATAAGAAAAACAATCTTGCAACCATATCTATTATTATTTGCTTAAGTTTCACAAGCCTTCTGTATGGCTTTCTCCTTCCACGTTTGAAAAGAGAAAGCCATACAGAGAGCCTGTGAAACTCTAGTTAATTAAAATACCTCACTCAGATACTTCTTCGTCTGTTCCGGACGCTGGCTCATACGCAAACGCCATACCAGTTCCTGCATATTTACTACTTCAAAACTATCGTTCAGATGGCCTGCACAAAGCTTTGCCGCTCCGGCTCCACGAATATCTCCAGACTGGTTCTCAATCAGGGGATCTTCCGTCTGTCCGTGATCGGAGAAATTACTCCATGCATGCACACATACTACAGAAAAACTTTCCTGCTGTGCTTCCTGTTTCAATCTTCCGGCAATATAGGCAGGGGTACCTTCACGTTCCGCATTCCGGTTTCCAAAATTCCACAAAGAGTATTTCACCGTAATGACCGGGATATCATATCCTGCTTTATTCGTTACCCAAATAACGTCTCCTTCACCTCCTGCATAAGGGCTATACTGAAGCGCTACGATACCTTCCAACTGGTCATTGGCATCTACATAAGCCTGAAATGCTTCTTTGGCAGCTTCTGATTTTACATTCATAGCCATTACACCCAACAGTTTCACACGATGTTGACGCATATGCGCCGAAAGGCGTTCTGCCACGACTTGCAGATTCTTCGCCCGGTCACCATTCTCGCTATAATTGTCTACGTAATAGTAACCGCCTCCCAGCATTTCCAAAATAGAGCAATTCGGCTTTTGCTGACTCAACAGATTATCGAATTGTGCCGGTGCCATCATCGGAAGCACTGAAGTAGCAATACCATACGTCATCCGTACTTCTTCCGACTCCGCCGCATTATAGAAATCTTTAAAGTCATTCATCATCCACTGGATATTGTCACCATCGGAAAGGAAGAAAGAAACGAAATTCTTTTTCTTTGTATAATCCAGAAACTGCGGATTCTTCACGCGGACCAATGTCGATTTCTGACGTTGAGAATAAAGCAAAGAAGTCAAGGAGTGATTGTAACTCCAGTCACAAGGGATCATCGGATGACCGCTCTTGGAAACCAAATCAACAAAAGCATCTTCACTTACTCCCTGTTCCCATCCGTAGACAGGTGCATTCGGTTCCAACCAGGCAAGGATTTCTTTCAGCAAAGCTGTGTTTTGTCCGGCTATCGAAGTTCCCTGACGCTTATTCAAGTTTAATACGAAAAGTTCATTCTTAATGGCAAACTCACGCAATTCACCGGTTTGTACAGGCATGATCACCAATGCTTTGTTGCTGCATTTGTCTTTGAACTCCGCCCATGCCTGTGCAGTAGTTTTGCTTCTTGCATCATATTTCATAGTATATCCTGCTTCTTCATAATACTCTTTGTCACGGACATCCACAATAATAGAATTATAAACATGAGAAGCAACAGATGCTACGACACCACTCTCCGGATTATGCTCAATATCCGTCAAAACATATCCATCGAACATTCCTTTCAGCTGAATAGTCACTCCGTCGGACGGACCATAATCATTACGTGCCAGTTCCAGTCCGCTCTGCATCCCCTGTTCGTGGATACCCATATCTTCGAGTGCCTGCTTAGACAGTTTATAAGAATCACTGCCACCATGATCGTGCAGCCAAACAGCTATTTCACTTGTTCCCTGTTCTACGGCACGATTAGCCAGACCGGCCAATGACTGGCACATCAGGTGGTACTGCAATCCGCGTACTTTCTCTGTTTGTCCCAGCTCATTACGGCTGCCTACCGTTACAACTTCCACACAATTCCAGTACTTCTTCGGTTTCACCTTCATTTCCGGCATATAGTATTGACCCACATTACTGATCGGATCATAAGCATCTGTATAAAGGGACGTGTTGTTTTCTTCGTTCAATCCTTGATTGATTTCCGGTGATTCGTACACTTCACAACTAGCCATTGTCAAGCTGAGCAACAGTGCAGCGCCACATATAGTCGTTTTCATAATTACTTCTTTCATTTGTTAGTTAACCATTAATCAATAACCTTCATTCTGAGATAATCCATCTACTTTGTTCCGTTCATCTTGCGGAATGGGGCGTACCAGATGGTTCTTGTTCAAATTATCATACTTCACCACAAACGGATTGTATGCAGGTACACGTGTCAGCAGTGTCTGAGTACGTTTCAAGTCAAACCAGCGGTCATGCTCTCCCATCAATTCACGAGCACGTTCATCCATGATAACATTTATATCCAGATCTGTCAGCTTCATTGCTTCATAAGCGGTCGCATCTTTAGCGGCACGCTTACGTATACTGTTGATGCGTTCCAATGCCAGTTTCTTGTTTCCGGCACCCAGATAAGCCTCAGCACACAACAGATAGGTATCACCCAAGCGGAAAATGACATCTTCACGAGAACCGCCTTCGCCCCATTGTATCTTGGTATCGCTGAACTTACGTACCATCGGCATACGATCTGAAGCAGTTTCTAATACAGGAAGTGCCGTAGATTGCGGATACCACACATATTCATCGTCCTGCTTGAACGGATAAAACCTTTTCGCGTTATTACTCATACCCGATTTATCGTTCCAACGGGGGAAATAGATTCCCAGCTTACCGTAATCAGCATTATCCGGATTGTTTATGTAATATTCACGTTTGAACGTCGCATCGTAACGAGTATCCGCTTCCGGGTCCGTATAAAGCTCGTGCGCTTTCGGATTCACCCAATATTTACGAGAAACACTAGAGTAATCATTCTGATTCTTAATGAACAGATCCGGCTCCAATGCTACAATATTAAATCCGAACTGTGCCTGTTGCGGATTTCCATCACCCCGATAGTTCTTATCCAGTCCATATTGAATCGCCCAGATCACTTCCGAATTAGCCTGATTGTTTTCATCGAACAAAGCAGCATAGTTTTCCTGCAAAGCATAACCGGAGGCCGGATTCTCTACCAGCAAATCAAATGTCGTTGCTGCATTGGAGAAGTCGTCTGCTTCAGCAAAGGATTTGTAAGCACGTGTCAGATACATTTTCCCTAAAAAGTGAATGACTGCGGCGTTCGTTACCTTTCCGGCTGAAATCGTGGTCATGTCCAGTTTATCCTTTATATCATTCAGTTCGGTAATGATGAAAGTGTAAATAGCCTGTTCACCGGTACGTTCCACCTGCTGGATAACGCTTGTATTCTCTTCGGTGAGCAAAGGTACGGGACCGAATGTTTCTACCAGATAATAGTAAGCCATCGCCCGGAAAAAGCGGGCTTGTGCGGTCAGCGAAGTATAATCGCTTCCTGCAATATCCGGTGTGCAGCGATTCAGCAGGATGTTACTTTCCTGCACAATCTTATAGAGTACTTTCCAATAATCGCCAACAATCGGAGCGGTGGAGTTGAAAGTCTTGTCATAGCCGTTGAACATACGTTCGGCAGGTTCTTCGGAGATAGCCATGTAGATATCAGTTCCGTAATACTGCAATTCGCCTGTATTGAAAACATTGCGGTAACGGGCATTGATATCTGTCAACAATTTCTGTTGTCCTTCTTTAGTATTATAGAAATCGTCCGTTACTGCCGAAGGGTTATAACTATCCAGAAAATCGGAGCATCCGCTTAGCAAACAGATTGCTAACAGTGCCAAATATTTAATTTGTTCTTTTACTCGTTTCATAAGGTTTCAAGTATTTAGAAGGTTAAATTCACTCCAAAAGTAAATGTCATCGGATAAAGTGACAAAGACTTGTATACGTCTTCACCAATCGTTTCGGGATCCGGACCGAGATAGTCGGTGAAAGTAAACGGATTCTGCACATTGATGTAAGCACGTGCATTTTTCATTTTCATCTTCTTCATCCAGTTTTCCGGAAGGGTATATCCCAACGTAATATTCTGTATTTTCAGGAACGAACCGGAAATCTTACCTAATACCTGAGTATGGTAGGATTGCGCACCGATCTGCTGGTATTCATTACTGTGGTTTTCCGGAGTCCAGTACTTCACATTCAGCTTGTTCCAGTGTTCATTATCCCATGCGGTAAACATATAAGTGAAATCATCATTGTAGGTACCACCGATACGTGCATACATATAGAAAGACAAATCCCAGTTCTTGTAAGTAAAGGTATTGGTCATACCCGCTGTCCAGTCGGGTGACGGAGAGCCGAGTACTTTATAGTCACGTTCATCAATCACATAGTTCTCGTCCAGATCAGCTACACGGATATGTCCCGGCACTTGTCCGTATTTAGCAGCCAGTTCCTTGTCTTCCGTCTGCCAGATTCCGACCTTTTCCAGATCATAGATCACCTTCATCGGTTGACCGATGAACCAACGGTTAGCCAAGTCATCCTTTTTATCACCGTAGAGGTCTACAATCTTATTACGGTTCAGAGAGAAAGTCAGATTTGTCTTCCATGTGAAGTCCTTCTTTGAGATGTTCACCGTGTTCAAACCTATTTCCACCCCTTTATTGGAGGACGTTCCTATATTCTCAAGGATAGAGCCATAACCGTTGAGGTTACCTACCGAACGGGCGAAAATCAAATCTTTCGTAGTACGGTTATACACATCAATCGTACCGTTGATACGGTTATTCAGGAAGCCGAAATCAATACCGTAGTTCCACTCCGAGGTCATCTCCCAACGAAGATCTTTGTTACCTTTGCGGTCGCCTAATCCGAAAGCATTTTCACCTTTACCTCCATAGATATAATGAGTCAGGTCCAGCTTTGTCCAGGTAATATCATGGTCAATACTGTTGTTTCCCGATTTACCCCAGCTGACGCGGAGTTTCAGACTATTCAGCCAGTCTACGTTTTTCAGGAAATTCTCATTCTTCATCTGCCAGCCGACAGCTGCCGACGGCATAAATCCCCACTGATTGCCGGTAGCCAGACGGGAAGTTCCGTCATATCGCCCTGTTACAGTAAACAAGTACCGATCCATCAACGTATAGTTGACACGTCCCATGAAAGAAAGCATGGATGACTCCCAATAGTAACTCTTCACATCACGAATTTCCTCGGCTGTTTCGATCGCATGCCAGTCAGAGTTGTAAGGCAGACCGTCGCCACGCATTTCCGAACCCTTATGAGTTTCTTTCTGTACGCTATACAAACCAATAGCATTCAGACGATGAATATTCTTCCAGGTTTTATCATAAGTAATGATATTGTCCCATACCCAATTCATATTCCGTCCTTCTTTCCGGTAAGCTTCCGGTGCATTGAGACCTCCTTTGGCTTGTGTCATCGTACCTACCCATTCTCCGTAAACATCCGAATCATACTGAACCGCAATCTGCGATTTAAAGCTCAGTCCTTTGATCGGCTGATATTCCAGATAACCGGAGAAGTTAGTATAGTTTGCTTCTTTCTCTCTTTTATTATTTTCAATCTGAACAAATGGATTGATCTTGCTGGAAGTCGGCTGACAATTAAACAGGTAGCTTCCGTCCTTATCATACGGACTGACCGTAGGCGGCAGGAAATAAGCGTTAATCAAAGCATCATTCGCTCCTTCATTCGTGTTATTCAAAGAAACATAACTGTTGATTCCTGTTTTGAACTTATCAGAGAAGCGATATTCCAATCCGATATTGGCAGTAATACGTTCAAAACTTTCATCGCCTACCATACCGTCGTCTTTCAAGTATCCCAAGCCGAATGAGAAAGAGAGTTTGTCCGTACCTCCGGTAGCGGAAACAGAATGACTAGTAGTCAATGCATTCTGCGACAGTTCACGCAACCAGTCATAGTATTCACCATGTTTGATACGGCGTTTCTCGTCATCAGTCAGGAAGTCCGGACGGCTCAGTGAAGCATCACCATACTTCTTTTTCCACAAAGCGGTGCGATAGTCTACATATTCCAGTCCATTGCCCATGTTACCAATCATTTCAGGAATGCGGGTAGGAGTCTTGAAACCAACGTAACCCGAATAGTCGATATTAAAGCCCTGACGCTTGTTAGCCCCTTTGGTAGTGATAATCACCACCCCGTTTGCACCCCGCGAACCGTAGATTGCACTGGAGGAGGCATCTTTCAAAATGTCGATAGATTCAATATCGGCAGAGTTCAGATGACGCATTCCTGTTTGGGAAGGTACTCCGTCGATCACGTATAAAGGTTCATTCGAGAAATTGAACGAGTTGATACCGCGAATCTCTATTTTCGTATCCGAACCGGGACGATTGGAAGTCTTGTTCACGAGTACACCACCGACACGCCCGTTCAGTGTTTCAGTGACATCGGTAGTCACCAGTTTACTTAATTCCTTGCTGGTAACGGATTGGATAGAACCTGTCAAATCTTTCTTTTCTACCGTACCATAACCAATAACAACTACTTCATTCAACTGCTTGGAATCATCTTTCAACTGAATGGTAAGGTTCGACTGATTCTGGTTTACAGTCAGTTCCTGTGTCACGTATCCTATAAAAGAAACAGCAATCGTTTTTCCTTTCGGAACCTGAAGACTAAAATTACCATCCAAGTCAGTCACCGTACCGGTAGACATTCCTACCACCTGAACGCTGGCTCCGGGCAACGGTTCTTTTAAAGCATCTACTACCACACCTTTCACTGTAAGCACCTGCTGTGCCTGCACACTTATCCATCCGCACGTCAGAAGCAGCAGGCAGAGGAAAGCCTTTATTTTTATCGTATTATTTTTCATACTCTTCGTCTGTTTATTAAGGTTAGTTCTCAACTTTAAACCATTTGTAGTTACCTACAATTTTCGCAACGTGTTTTCCTGTCTTATCCGGAATGTTGGTAACGTCTTCGGCCACTGTCGTGAAATCCCATGCACATACCAGTCCGCTTTCTGTCCCCGTCACATCCGAGTTCATCAACGTTTTTACTTCATTCGCCGATTTCGCAGTACTCCACATACGGAATTTCTTAATAAATCCGGTCATACAACGTGAGTTGTCAGTCGGTTCCTGGAATGCCCACATATTCTGGTTACGGGTGTTAGGCATATAATTCTGTAATACTCCTGCATCATTCTTCACATCATTTGTCTTACTGAAGAATAATTCACCATTGACATACATCTTCAACTGTCCTTCAGACAAGGTGTTATCCCACACCGTCACGACATGATTCCATTTACCAAAATTATCAGGATAAGCGCGGCCTTCTTCCAATACGCGGCCTTCCTGTGGTCCCATACCGATCGTTGTACGAAGATTTGAGCCTAAGAAGTTGATCATCCATCCTTCATTCGGCTGCTTACCGTCAAAAGTAGAGAGGAAACTGCCAATTCCCGACTCAAAGAAACCGGCATCATACTTCACCCAGCTTTCTACGGTGAAAGTATTACCACCACCATAAGCAGGATCGGAACCAAATTCAATACGCCCTTTACCGTCAATACCGAATACCTTTAATTCGGCAGGCGTACCCGGTTGCAATGTCTGTTGATAGGAATCCTGAAATTCGGCAATCGCTTTTTCGGCGGCTATACAGTAGTTATCTATTTCATACTGTAGAACAAAGTAGCCTGCCATACCTTTAGAAATACCTGTTTGCAGTTCTTCGACAGCTTTTTGCAGGTTCTGGGCATTTGCCAATGGGAAAGTACCGTCACTTGTACCGATCTTTGCGGTATCAAGCATGTTTGTCATGTCGGTCAGATGCGTGTACATGCATTCAAGTGCAATAGGCCGCACTGAATCGCCGTTATCGCTCTTGCACGAGCTGACACACCAAACCAACAAACTGAATAAACAAAGTTTCATAAAGAATCTTGTTTTCATACGTATTAGGTTTTTAAATAAAACAATAAGTAAATAACATCGCTGCAAACATAATGTAGCAAGGTTAAACAACTTATTAGTGATGGGTTAATAACGGATTAATAAGCGAATAAATATCATTAACCGATATGTTTTTATCGATGAAAAGGAGGATTTTTGCTCATCAGTTCTGCATAGGAAATAGAATATTCTTCATTCATCATTTGCCTGTACTCACGCACAAACAGGGAATATTGCAGAATCGCTTCTTGTGACGAACCTGTATGGTTAAGGGCATGCATACCATAAGCCAGTGCCAGCTCATTAACCGGATCAACCCGGAAAAGCACATTACAGAAACGAATGACGGCATCATACTTATGCTGCTGATACAGACGTTCGATTTCCAATGGCAGGAAGGAAGACAAGAACTCTTCTACTTTTTGCTTGAAGTGATCCATCATCCCTGCATCCATACCATCAAGGAATTTGCCACGCATTAATAAAATGCCGAGTTCATTCTCCACCTCTTCAGCATTCTTCAAGGTGCGGAAACGGAAATAATCACAATAACAGTCAGTAAACACCAGTCTGAAATATCCCTTGTCGTGTACAAGTTCCACTCCATCCAGTTCAGCCAGATTTTTACGAATCTGATTGATCGTTACCCCTTTCAGGTTTTTCACCTTGTCGTCGGGTTTATCGGGCCAGAAGACCTCATTTAAGGAGGCGGATAATACTCCATTATGAGTACTATGAAGCAAGATATAGATGAAAACCTGCCGTAAACGGGAACTGAACAAATGAGTAATATCCCGCCCATTCCGGTCAATTACCGTAAAAGGACCAAATAAATAAACTGCATTCGGACGAACGAGGGATGACTCAAAATCTTCTTTTGCAAGCGTTTCTTTTCCCTGTACACTTTTATCCGGTTCTCTCCCGACAGGTGGTGACATGAGCACAGAAGATGATTCCAGAACCGCATTTCTTTGTTTTCCCCTCTTTTTCCTGACAAACAGCACACCTCCGGCAAGCAATAATACTCCTATTCCTGCCATTATCCATAACCAACGAATCTCCAGAGAAGACCTGGAACCGTAAGAACGGATTTCATCCAGAGAAACCGGAGGGGCGGACAGCACATAAGTCCGAATCACCGTATGTCCCTTCTTGTCAAATTCCGTGGTCGTACAGTAATACTCATGCGTCAATGAATTATAGTAAAGGTTAGCATTCGTCATAATCTCTTCCGAACGCATCGGAATGGAATCTCCCAAAGCTTTCATCGTTCCATCATCAACCGTCAAGCGATAAAGTTGCAGATAGGTATCCGAAAGATATTCCGGATAACACAGAGCATAGATATACTTCTCATCAGGGGTCAGTATCATATCACGGGCGACGACCAAACGATGATCCGAAGCGTTCTGCCACAAACGTCGCACAGACTGCTGCTTTCTGTCAAGCAGATAAAGATCGTGAAGATAATTTCGGCCTACACTCTGCTCACCCGATTCATTTCCCATCCCGCCAAAGACATAGATATGCTCCCGGTTCTTATTGACTGCCATACCCGAGAAATAACGGGGGATAATCCGGTCGCCGGAATAAGAAAGGGTATCCCAACGGTCGCCCTCGATATCATATTCGAGGAATGTATTATTAAAACGCTTATTACCAAAACCGCCAAAAACGAGATACTTCCCGGTTGTTTCATCCCAAAAGCCGTCATGATGGTGCAACTGTACCGGCAAGGCTGCTACTCCGGTCTGTTTCCACTCCTGATTATTCAGATCGAGCGCCGCTACCGTAGCATCCCCCAACGGCAGGTTATTCAATTCATAAACATAAAGTTTACCATCCGTTGTATTCATGAAATGAGTAGCCAACTGCAATTTTACGGGTAGTTTGTTGCTATAAGAATACTTTTGTGGCTGACGTTTCAACAGATTATAAGTAAGAAGTGAATCCTGGCTGAAAATAATCAGTCGCTGACTGTCCGGCTCAAAAGTGATTCCCGAAGGAGTCTGAAAAGAATACTCAAAAAGTTTCTCCCAATGATAAGAACCGTTGATGAGCCACACCGGATTGACAACCGTACCCAAAACCTTCCCTGTAGAAGTATGCACTTCTTCCCCTTCATTTTCATTCAGAGGGAAAGTATATGAATGACTTCTATCACCTTCCAGCTTCAGATTGCGGATGGCAAAAGTGGGCATATCCAAAATATAATCATAACGTCCGAAGAAGAGGTGCGGACAAAAAGTATCTTTCAATCCTAAAGAAGTAATCTTCTTTTCGTTATCTCCGATACGAATCGTAAGTACGTCCTGTTGCAAATCGAATGCAAAAGACACAGGAATCCATTGATAAGCCAGTGCATCATTGCGCAGATTTAAAGAATAATGATTCTCTTTTCCGTCGGTATTAAACTTGAATGTACTGTTCTCACCATCCAGATAAGTATACGTAAAGCTATATTTAGTTTTCCCCTGATCTTCCTTCAGCAGAAAAACATATCCAAAAGTATCAAAATCGCGAATAGAAAGTTCAAAGCTCAACTGAAAGTTTTTCGTAAAACAAGGTATCTCCCCTTCCTGAAATATCTGAAGAGAAGTCCTTTCTTTAATTTCTTTATCATTAGCCTGAAACAACAATCCTTGCGAATAAGCAAACAGAGTCATTCCAGTCAGTAGGAATAAGAGGCAAAGCCTACGTCGTATCATAGTCTTTCGATTTATTATCACAAATATACAGGATTATTTTAAATAACCGCCTAAGCAGATGAAAATCACCTTTGTCGGTACCCTACAGTTCCGGCTGTTTCTTTCTTTAATCCGCACCTTTTTCTATCACCCAGCCATTTCCTTCCGCCCATATACTTACCTGATATCTTCTCCTGTTACCGTGTATAAATAAGACAGTCAACCACTTCTTATGCTTCATCGTCTAATATATATTTAAGTTAGCAACGTGCAAAAGTAAGAAAAGAAATAGATACCATCCATGATAGAATGCAAATTAATAAGTAACTTTGCAGAAAATTGAATCAGTACAGACTATGTGGATACTTATTATAAGTTTGGTGTTGCTAGGTATCATCGCATTGATAGCCGGTTATATCCGCAACAAAAGACTGCAACAGAAAATAGAAAAAGGTGAACTGGACCGTATGCCGGAAGTGAAAGAAGCAGATATAGAATGCTGCGGACAACACGAAGTGTGCGAGAAAGATAGTTTGCTTGCCGCCGTAAGCAAAAAAATTGAATATTACGATGACGAAGAACTGGATCAGTTCATCGGAAAGGAAGCAAATGCGTATACTGACGAAGAAACAAACCAATTCAGGGATGTGTTATATACCATGCAGGACATTGATGTCGCAGGCTGGGTACGTAGTTTGCAACTACGGGGTATCGAGTTGCCGGATGACCTCAAAGATGAAGTCTTTCTGATTATCGGAGAGAGAAGGAATGGGGAGAGGTAATAGGTATTAAGTAATAAGTATTAGGAGGGCGTTGAAGTTGTTTTTATTGATGGACGGCATTATTCTTGCTTTGATTTTTAATTTTCAATCTTTAATCTTTAATTAAAAAGTGGATCTACTTCGATATACATTCTTCCAACACGCTTTGCTGGGCAGCTTACTGGCAAGCATTGCCTGCGGGATTATCGGTACTTACATTGTTACCCGCCGTCTGGTATTTATCAGTGGAGGAATCACGCACGCCTCTTTCGGAGGGATAGGACTGGGACTGTTTGCGGGAATTTCTCCCATACTCTCAGCCGCCGTCTTCTCTGTATTGTCCGCATTCGGTGTCGAGTGGCTGAGCCGGCGGAAAGATATGCGTGAAGATTCTGCGATTGCCGTATTCTGGACGCTGGGAATGGCTTTGGGAATCATGTTCAGTTTCCTGTCACCGGGATTTGCTCCGGACTTGTCAGCTTATCTTTTCGGTAATATCCTGACCATCAATCAGGCGGACTTGTGGATGCTGGGCATATTGGCTCTGATATTAACCGGATTCTTTTATCTGTTTATCCGTCCTATCGTATATATTGCATTCGACCGCGAGTTTGCCCGTTCGCAAAAGATTCCGGTAGAGATATTCGAATATGTGCTGATGATGTTTATTGCGTTGACCATCGTCGCTTGTCTGCGTATGGTAGGCATCGTTCTCGCAATATCGCTACTCACCATTCCACAAATGACGGCCAACCTCTTTACCTACAGTTTCAAGAAAATCATCTGGCTGTCCATCGGTATCGGTTTTCTGGGCTGTCTGGGCGGTCTGTTTATTTCTTACCACTGGAAAGTCCCTTCGGGCGCTTCGATTATATTCTTCTCTATCCTGATTTATGCCGTTTGCAAGATCGGAAAGAGTTGTTGCAAGAAACAGTCATAATAATAGAATAGTATATGGAAATCAAGATTCAATCACTGGAAAGTATCCATGAGGCAGCCCGGGAATTTATCGCTGCTATGGGTGATAACACCGTTTTCGCTTTATATGGTAAAATGGGAGCCGGCAAAACGACCTTCGTCAAAGCTCTTTGCGAGGAATTAGGTGTATCAGACGTTATCAGTTCTCCTACTTTCGCTATCGTTAACGAATATCGTTCGGACGAAACCGGAGAATTGATTTATCACTTCGATTTTTACCGCATCAAAAAGCTAAGTGAAGTATATGACATGGGATACGAAGATTATTTCTACAGCGGCGCCCTTTGCTTTATCGAATGGCCGGAACTGGTAGAAGAATTACTGCCGGGAGATGCCGTAAAAGTGACGATTGAAGAACTGGAAGACGGAAGCAGAGTGATCAGACTATGACCGGACAATACATCGTACAAGGAATTTTTGCGCTAGCGGGAATCACTTCCCTGCTAGCTTCCTTACTGAACTGGAACTGGTTCTTCACCACACGCAATGCCCAGACAATCGTCCGGAATGTAGGTCGCGGCAGAGCACGGCTCTTTTACGGCATACTGGGAGTCATTATAATAGGAATGGCTGTATTCTTCTTTGTAGAAACACGAAAGGCAATGGGGCAACCCCTTTTCTAAACAAACAAGAAGCCCGATAAGGAAATAAAAGAACTACATCAGACCAATCAACGACTCTTACTACAGTAGTTGCCGTGATTTCATCTCCAAATATTTATTGATTACGTCAATAGACAGATTTTCGGGTGTCGTCAGCAGAGAGTAAATGCCATGCTGCTTTAATGTAGAAACGATCAGTCGCTTCTCAAAAGCAAACTTTTCGGCAATCACGTGCCGGTAATAATCTTCCGTATCCCTCGCCGGACTTTCGATGTACGCTTTCAAGTCAGCATCTTCAAAGAAAACCACCAGCAAACGATGTTGCCGGTTGAGCTGCTGCAAGTAAGCCAACTGGCGATTCATGCTGCTGATACTGGCAAAGTTGGTATACAGAACCAAAAAGCTACGTTTATTGACGTGCTTGTTCAGATGCACACAAAGAGCCGAGAAGTCCGTTTCACCGAAAGTAGTCTGCTGGCTATACAGTTTTTCAAGCAGCGTCTGCATATGTCCGGGCTGCTTGGAAGCCGGAACGAAGGTATCAAAATGCTCGTCAAAAGTCACCAGCCCCGCTTTATCCTCCTTCCGCATCGCCACATACGAGAGCACCAGTGAAGCATTAATCGCATAATCGAGCAAAGTCATTCCCCGAAAAGCCTGCTGCATCACCCTGCCTTTATCTATCACACTGTAAATCTGCTGAGAGCGTTCGTCCTGATAGACATTTACCATCAGCTCATGCCGGCGGGCACTCGCTTTCCAGTTGATAGTCCGGTAGTCGTCTCCCTTTACATATTCCTTGATCTGCTCAAATTCCGTTTGATGGCCTACCCGGCGGATACGCTTGATACCCAGTTCGGTAAGGTTATCACTCATTGCCAGCAATTCGTATCGGTGAAGCATCAGATAGGAAGGATATACCTTGATATCCTGCGGCTGTCCACAAGTGTACCGACGGGAAAGCAGCCCGATCTTGTCGGTCACAAATACACGGATTTGCCCGAAAGAATATACTCCGCGACGGGTCGGACGAAGATGGTAACTGATTGTTTTCCCCTCGTTCGGCTGAAGGGTGGTCCGGAAACAGACATCCCGATTCTGGAAGATAAAAGGTATTTCATCTATGATCTCCAGAGAGAGAGGACACGAATAAGTACTTTCGACACGAATGCTCACTTCATTGTCATCGCCATTGGAGAAACGGTCGGAACATCGACGGAATGCCTGAATCCCCTGGGTACGGTAGAGAATATATCCGTCTGCCGATACCAACACGAATAAGGCAAAAAGCGCCCACTGCCCGATGACAAAAAACGGAGCAAACAGATATCCGCTACCCAATAAGAGGATAACCAGAATAAGGGCAATATAGAAACGACGGGTTAAGTACAATTTCGGGTTCTGAGTTTTGAGTTTTAAGTTTTGAGTTACAAATTATAGAGATTCGGTTCTTATTTGGGGACCTCTACTTTATCAATCAGACGTTGCGTAACCTTTACCGGAGAATATCCTTCCATTTCCGCTTCCGCCGTCAGGATCAGACGATGCTGAAGCACATACGGAGCAACGAACTTAATATCTTCCGGTGTCACGAAGTCACGTCCCTGCAAAAGGGCATACGCCTTGGAGGCTTGCAACATTGCAACTGATGCACGCGGAGAAGCGCCAAGATATACAGCTTTGCTGGTACGCGTCTGCTGCACAATCAATGCAATGTATTGGAGCAGCGTACGGTCTACAAATACCTGATTCATGAAGGCACGCAGTGACAGAAGTTCTTCTTTGGTGATAGCAGGCTTGATATCGTCCAGCCTGATTAATGAAGTGTTCGTATGGTGACGTTCCAGAATATCCACTTCTTCTTCCAGCGAAGGATAGTCCATCGTTATTTTCATCAGAAAGCGGTCGAGCTGCGCTTCGGGAAGTTTATAAGTTCCTTCCTGTTCCACAGGGTTCTGTGTGGCAAGGATGGTATAGAGCTCACCCATCTTATGAGTAATGCCGTCAATGCTTATCTGACGCTCTTCCATCACCTCGAACAAGGCAGCCTGCGTTTTGGCAGGAGCACGGTTGATCTCGTCCACCAATACGATATCGGCAAAGATCGGTCCCTGATGAAAGTCAAAATCATTGGTTTTCATATTGAACACAGTGGTACCCAATACGTCGCTCGGCATCAGGTCCGGCGTAAACTGGATACGGCTGAAGTCCGCATCGATCAGACGAGCCGTCAATCGGGCAAGCAATGTCTTTGCAACTCCCGGCACGCCTTCTATCAGTACGTGACCATTGGCTAGGATGGCTGCCAGCACCAAGTCCACCGTCTGTTCCTGACCAACAATAACGGAAGCAATCTGATCCTTCAATTCCTGTATCTTCTCGGAAAAGAGAGTTAAATCCACTCGTTGTTCTGTATTCTCTTCCATAAATATCTTCTTTAAATATGATTGATTATTTCATTCATTTTATCAATAAATCCCTTCATTTCTTCGCCGGAAAGAACACGTCCTCCATAAATCACCGGTCTGATTTCGCGGATTAACCTGCTGATTTCTTCCACCTCCATCCCCGTCTTCTGAGCGATCCGATGGAAAGAACGTTCATCGTCTGCTACTTCCTCCACATCTACCTGAATTTCTCTTCTCAGCACTTCCGCAAAGTAGGTGAACTTCTTATGAACCAGATTGGCATGGTCATTCTTCTGATAATAAAGCGTGCCTATCAACTTGGTAAATTCAAGGGATTTGTTTTCCGGTTCCTGTATGACAGGTATTGCCCGTTGCCGCCTCCGTGCTGTAAACACCATAAAGAGCAAGATAGCGAACATCGACAGATAGATCGCCCAGCGAAGCGGCCTCTGCGACAGAAAATAACGCAAAGGAGATCGCTGCGTCTGTGCAGTCTCCTTCATATATCCTTCGGTGCGAACAATAGGCAGTTCTCCCATCTGCGACAGGATGCGGAATATGTAAGTCGCATTTTTCTCATCCAGCACTCCGTAATTGGTAAAAAGCAAAGGAGTAGAAACCAGAATGATTTCACCCTTTCCCCACGGACGAACCATAGCCACCAACGGATGATAATTGCGGGAAACGGTCGTAGAATCCAGTTCATCCAATGCGTGCCCCATATCGCTTGCCAAATTGACCTCCGCCAGTTTACGTACCGGCAGCGAATCATAACAGCGGAAATAGGACTTGCAGAACTGCGGATAAAAACGGAACACCTGCCGTGAATAAACTTCCGGATCACCGATCCAATAAATACTGTCCCGCTTTAATAACGAAGCGGCATATTTTTTCAGATCGACCGACCTGAAATAAGAATAAGTACAATCAAACTTCAGCGTATCCTCCAGAATCTTGGTAAAAGAACTGCTTACCAGCATGATCTTATTTCCCCGATCCGCCATTTTGAGCAAGGCTTCTATATCCACCCGTCCGAAAGGTAAATTAGTGGCAATCAGCAGTATTCCTTTATTGTGAACAGTATCTTCCTGTTCCATCTGATAAAAAGTCTTTCGGGACAGTGTATATCCCGAAGGCAGTGAAACAGTCAGCAGACTGTCGAACACAGCGCATCCGAAAGGCTGCTCATCGTAATGGCTAAAGGTAGGCACCCATACAAATTTCTTCGGCAGATGATATTCTATGGCAAACATCAGCAGCAGAAAAGCAAGGACAAAGAAGATAAACCAGCGGCTTCCCCTCATGAGCCCCCTCCTTTCCCTATTTCTTCCTGCAAGGATTTCATGGAATTGAACAGTTCTTCCGTTGCCTCAAAGTTACCGTAACGAACCCTCAGGAAATGATTGGTCAACTGACGGAAAACGGGTATCCGTACTTCATTGATATACTGTGTCGGTGTTTTATAAGGCTGCCAGTCAATGCGTTTCTCGTCGCTAAGCCGTTTCAATGTCTGCAAATAAAGCAGACGCACCGCCTCCCGATAATCGGAACGGGAAAGCGCATCGGCAATCCCTCCCGAAAAATCCACACCGTAAATCGTATCTTCTCCCACTTCATAAGGCAGTTTATTCTTGGGCGAACGCATGAATAACTCCGGACGCTTCTTATAAACAAACCATATAATCAGGAGCAGAATAATAATGGCCAGACATATTAATATAAGTTCGGAATACTCTTCGGCAAAACGGCTGCCGAATATCTTCCGCAACAATTCCCCAAACTGCCTGCGAAACCATTCAAAGATATTGATTTCAGGAGTTATCAGTTCACGATTGTAGTCATACGCCGATTCGGATTGCCATTTGGCAATCTGCACGGTGTCGCAAACCAATGTATCAGCCGGGGATGTCAGCATCTATTCTGAATTATATATGTTTAGAGGTTATCGAAATTATCAATATCGCTCTCTACAGTTACACTATCTACCACTTCGGAAGCATGACCGTACTGGTAGGCCATTCCGACAAAAGTGAAAATCATGGAAAGATAAGCGCCGAACGCCTGTACAATACCAAGCAGATAAAGGATAAAACTATATCCTGCCGATACTGTCGTCTCGCTTCCGACATCACTTAATGAGAAGAAATATTTCACCAGCGTAGCGATATACCACGGCATCATAGTTACTCCCTGCAATACATTAGCAATAAATCCCATGATCAGAGATATCAAGAAGACACCTCCCCAAGTGGCAAAACCCAGCCGGAATGTCTTTTTGAAAGACTCCATCACTGTAATATCTTCAAACAGGTAGATAGGCGCCCATAATGCAAGCGGCACTACAAAAGCGATAAGAAGCGGAATGGTCAGAAACAAGGTGAATAGTGACAGAAACGCCAGCAGCCCTACCACAAGCCCCACCAAAAGCATGACTAAGATGGAGAAAAGGGTCATTACAAGCAATCTCTTGATATTGCGGAACAATAAAGGCTTCAAAATACCCAACGTGATTCCCTCCAAGCGTTCTTCACGTTCATTATAAGTACGGATCAATGCATAGATCATGGAGGTCAGCAAAATACTGCCTATCATAAATACAATCATATACAGACCGTAATAGGACATAAATCCCAATAAAGATGCAGTATCCGGCACCGTCGCAGTCTTGGACATAGCAGTCATGGCAAACGCTCCTCCCATCAGTCCGTTCAGACTTAATGCCTGAATAAGGCTTACAGGCAAAAGCAGATAAGTCGTAAACTTCAACAGTATTTTCCAATTCTCTTTTATGAAGTCAAAAGAAGCGTTCAACTTATCACCGAAAGAACGTTTCACGTACATTGCAACCTTAGGTTTCTGTGATTCCATGTTTTTTTCTATTTGGTAAATAAATATAGTAAAAGATGATAAATGCAAGGGATGTAAGGATGATGCCGAGCCTCAGCATATCCGGAAGTTCGGTGTGACGGGTGATAAAGCCTTCGATAAATCCCGCCATGATAAACACGGGCACCGTACCGATTACAATCTTCAACCCTCTTTTCGCTCCTCTGCGGAAAGATTCGAGTCTCGAATAGGTGCCGGGAAACAACCAGCCGTTGCCCAAAGCAAGTCCGGCAGCACCGGCTACGATGATCGCCCATATTTCAAGAGTTCCGTGCAGCCAGACGGCAAGTGCCGACTCCCAAAGCAGGTCGTGCTGATAAAAGAACATCTGAAATGAACCGAGCATAATTCCATTCTGAAGAAGTATAAGCCCCGTACCAAAACTGGTCAGTATCCCCGCGGCAAAACACAGGAAGGATACTTTTATATTATTGATTGTAATGCCCAGAAACATCGAAGCTTCGGGAGAGCCATTGTATACTGCCATCGGCTCACCTCTGGCAATATTGTCCAATGTCATATCTACGTATTGGTTGCCCATTATCAAACGCACAAACTCCTGATCATTGGCGGCAGATACTGCCCCGATCAACGCACTGACGGCAAAGATGATAAAAGAGATCAGTAACTCACGCCGCGCATCATGCATGGTCTGCGGCACTTCCCGTGTCCAGAAAGTGATAATGCGTGTCCATTTCTCACGCTTGCTCCGATAGATTTCATTATGCAGGGCTGAAGCGAGATTATTCAAATAAATGGTAATGCGGGAAGTCGGGAAATGGGTCTGTGCAAAAGCCAGGTCGGCAGTCAGTTCCGTATAGGTGTCGGCAAGTTGGTCAGGGGACAGGTTTGCAGCCTGTTCCACCACCTTTTCGGTCCCTTTCCATTTTTCAATGTTCCGACGGATAAACGTAACTTCCTTCATGCTTTTCAGAGATTTCGGATAAGTTTTGTCCGAAACCGGAAGCAAAAGTAAAAGAATTATGATATATTTGCAACTTAAATCTAAAAATGTTTAACCAAGAATGGCAGAATCTACGATTATTATTTAAATATTCAATAAAAAGAGCAACAAAGACTATAAATCAGCCTTTGCTGCTCAAAACAGACCTAAGCCCCAGTTTATTTATTTATGATATTGTAAATCATAGAAAAGTTCCTATCATAACTTCCATTAGATGTATCAAAAGTAATAGAGAGGTCTTTATTTACTAAATAAAAGCCATCGTAATATCCTCCCCAACCCATATTCGTATGGAAATAGAAATCAAAGTTTTTAACCAAATATCTTGTTTGGGGTCTCCAGTATGCAAAACCATCTAAAATAAAAGCATGGCTTCCCCCACGATTAGAGGTTGCAGCTACCCATACCAACTTAGCTAGTTGTAAAGATTGAAATGCAGCATTACCATCCCAACCATTTTTAAGACCACTAGTTGAAAAAAAACGATAGAAAAAGCTAGATGTATCAGAAGAATAAGTACCAGACCCAGTAACATAACCACTTGAATTTCTAACAGGCTGTGTATTAGTTGCTATATAGATATATTTTATCAATTTAGCAACCATTTCTCTAGTTGTTTCAGAGGAAGGAGTTTGCCAAGATGAAGGAGCAATAATTTGTTTTTGTGCTTTCAAGATATTCCAATCAATTTTCAGACCATCAACCGTTAAGTCAGGTTCTAAAGAAGCCATAATCTGTGCTATTGAAATAACAGCACAACCAGCAGGGACAGCCTCGTAAGTAGGTGAGCCTGTATCATAAAGATCACAATTTTCTTTCTGTAGCAAATCATTATATGGTGCGTCTTGATTCCACTCTGTACTACTACAGTACAGACCAGCAAAACCTATCGGATTTCCAACAGGAAATGTTGGTCCAGAACGGGATAGAATCTCATCCTTTACTATAATTATATCTTGAATCTCATCATACCTCACAGCCTTCACGTTTAAAGTTTTTGCTATTTTCGCTAATGTTTTAGCTCTCAGTTTTGATTTTACCTTTTCATAATATTTGGCATCTTCCAACAGACTCAATTCTGATAAATAGAGCATAGACTTAGAATCTACATATTTAACAGAGTCTTTTAAATCTGTTTTAGGCAAATAAGCCATTATCTTTGCAAAACGTTCATCAGCAGGAACATAAGCCACACCTTTCCCCTCATCACTTAAAAATTCAATTTTATAAACAGGAATAGTAGTAAGATTAGTTGAACCGACTCTTGTTTTTAATCCAGAAGAACTAGATACATTATATGTAGAAATAGCCATAATTTTTACATTATTATTTCTAGTCTGTAATCCTGTTGGATTAAAGTCCAAAACAAGTTGCTTAGCCTCTTCTGAAGTAATTATTCCAGGATTATCATAAGCAATGCTAATATACTCATCTGAAGATAATAAAATTTTAGAATCATTCAGATTATCTTGCATACCTAGTTCATTACTACATGAAGTAAATAAAGCAAGGATAACTAACAAAAAATAGTATTTCAATTTCATAAGTTATATAATTTATGGATTTTGCTTTATTGTATATGTGCTCATTGATGAGCCAATATAAGAAAGCCATAAGATTATCTCCCTAATATCACCAGATGTATTTTCGTCTACAATTACTGTCATCACCGAATCCTCCTGTTCTTTTTTTATTGAAAACCAATCTTCTTCAAGCAAAAAAGTATGGGTCATTTTTACATTGAGAGCAATAGAATCCTTATTCACAACAGTCCCAGCAGCATGCAATCTCCATCCTTCCGCAGGAGTCATAATAATAAAAGCAGTATCACCTTTATTATCTAATAATGGAGGCTCTGATATCCTGTGGGGAAAATCATTGATATATATTTCATCATCTTCTGCATCATTACAACTAACAATAGCAAGAAGAAAAATCAGAATAATATACTTCATTCTTTTACAATATAATATCACAGATCATATTAAAGCCTGTGTTTAATTCATAGCCTCCAGCTTCAAAAGATATCGACATATCTTTATTAACTAAATAGAAGCCATCATAAGACCCAGCCCATCCCATATTCGCACGGAAATAAAAATCAAAGTTTTTAACCAAATATCTCGTTTGAGGTCTCCAATAAGCAAATCCATCTATCACAAAAGCATGAGAAGCTTTTTTAGAAGCATCTGAAACGCCAACCCATACCAGTTTAGCTTTCTGTAAAGACAAAAATGCAGCATTACCATCCCAACCATTTATCAAATCTCCTGTTGTAAAATATCTTCTAAGAAAATCCCTAGTTTGAGGTCCAGATGTACCAGAACCTGTTACCCAATTTGTTGTTTTGTCATATTCTGGATGAGTACCAGAAAGGTCATAAATATGTTTAAATAATTTAGCAACCATAGTTCTAACAATCTCAGGTGATCCCTGATTTGGCTTCCAGGGTAGCGGCATTAGTATCTGCGGCTGTGCTTTCAATGCTTCCCAATCTATTTTTATACCATCGATAGTTAAGTTTGGTTCAAGTGAAGCCATAATTTGTGCCATGGCAACAACCGAACAACCCGCAGGAACAGCTTTATATACAGGTTCCTTCCCAACATTTGGTGCACAATATGCTTTCTCTAATAAATCATTATATACAGGTTCTTGATCCCAATTTGTCGCCATACAAAAAAAACCAGCCCACCCAATAGCATTGCCAGCAGGATCTTGAGGGGTTGCACGTGAATCTAGACAATCCTCGACAAGAATCCTATCTTTGATCTCATTAAAATTTACGGCTGCAACATTGAGCTCTTTCGATATTCTTTTTAATGTTTCATCTCTAAATTCCAATTTCATTTTTTCATAATGTTTGGCCTCCTCTAACAAGCTTTGTTCTGACAAACCAAGCATAGCCTTCGCACCAATAATTTTAGCTGTATCCTCAAGATTTACCTTGGGCAAATAAGCCATAACCTTTGCCACACGCTCATCAGCAGAAACATAAGCAAGTCCTTTCCCTGCATCACTGACTATTTCCATTTCATAGACAGGAAGAAGAATTGATTTGTCTGTAACCGATCTTGTTACCGCATTGCTGCCCTTTTCTTCAATATTAAAAGAAGAGCGAAACTTCACAACAATATTTTCATTACCTCTCGTCTGCACTCTGTTAACCCCAAAATCTAATGCAAGTTGCTTTGCCTCATCAGGAGTTATTACTCTTGGATTATCATAAGCAATACTAATGTATTCATCCGGAGATAATACAATTGAGTTAGATTCTATCGGCTTATTATGTAAATCCAAACCTTCTTCATCATTACATGAAGCTAATAACGACAATACGAAAAACAAAAAATAATACTTTAATTTCATAATAAATATTTTTAAGTTTCAATTGAATATGTAATCTGTACAATAATAAATCAATGTTATCTTTTTCTTATATCAGGTATAACACTTAATTGCGTATCCCAATAGGTATTACCACCAGTCTCAAATGAAATGCTTCCATCATTGTTTACCAAATAATAACCATCAGAATTACCTGTCTTTCCAAAATTACAATGAAAATATGCATTACTGCTAGAAGATTCGTTCTTTGTCATTGCATAACCATCCACTATAAAAGCACTTCCATTACATTCTACCAAAACAGGACATATTTTAATAACAGAATTTTTAACTGTTTCTATACTCCATTTTTGAATATTACCACAATTGGTTATTCCACTTCCTGAATTTAGATATTTATACACATTAGATAATGGAGTTGATATTGCAGTAATGCAAGACACTAATTTAGATTCTGAGTCCGGCCATACATCAGTATAGGCAGTTCCCCAAACTGGAGAAGAAGATGTACTATCATATACATATTTAAATAAAGATGCAACCATATTCCATTTCTCATAAGGATCATCATAACTAATACTTTTACTTTCTTTTAAATAACTCCAGTCCATTGATATCCCTTCACAAGTTAATTCAGGCTCTAAGGAGGCCATAATTTGGGCTATTGCAGTGTTGGTAAGTCCTACTGGGCGTCTTTCCCATGTACATATTTTACGAGAAATATCCATAGGTATTTCAACCCAAGTATTTACAAACTTCCAACTATATGGTTCTTTCTGTCCCCATTCTGTAGTACAGAAAGGTTCAATCATCATCCAAACCTGGCCATCTAAATCAGTAATAGGCCTAGAGCGTGTAATTGCCTCACTATTATTGGCTATTTCGTCTAATAATGCATTCTTCGACATTTGAATCATAGCGTTTGCTCCTATCTGCGTTGCAAAAATGGAGTCATTATAGGAAGGTATATACGCCAATACCTTTGGGAATCTTCTATCACCAGATACAATAGCTTTCCCTTGTTCATATCTATTCCTTATTTCAACTTCATAAACTAAAGCTTTTACATCATTAGGCAACGAACGGGTAATTTCTGAATTTCGAGACGATATTAAATATTTCTCACTAATAGCAAAAATTGGATTTTCTGTTATTTCGCCTCTCGTATCTGTCTTAGATTTGATAGACTTTTGAAAGGATTCTACAATAGAAATAACTTCATTTTCAGATAACGCATTAGGATCTACTTGTTTAATTGCATTCCGTTCTGCATCTATTATATTCTCGTTACTACACGAGGCGATAATAATAAGCACGACTAACAAATAAAATTGTATAAATATTTTTCTCATAATATTATAGTTAATTAAAGTTCAAAATCCCCCGATAAATCATAATCTTTAGACAAAAGCTCTAAGCGGTAAGCAGTTCCTTCCACCAAATTCAGGTCTAAAGTAATCAGACTTACAGGATTTATGAAAGTATTTAGATACACTGTCTCATTAGTATCCAAATTAATTACGGAAACTGTCACACTAGGTACTTTTGAAAAAAAGTCGAGGCACAATACATTGTTATTTATAGATGCTTCAACTGGGTAGATAGCTGGTATTCGAGTCGTTTCACCTGGTTTACTACCCTTTCCTTTTAAAATTATTTTTCTAGAAGAACAACTCAATTCCATATTGCAACCTCTTATATTACAATTTGGAGAATTTCCTAGTATTAGATCCGAAAAGAAAATACCTAGGAATAATAAAAATAGTAGTTTTTTCATATACTGTTCATATTTGATGTTTAACGCTGTAAATATGAGCAGTAAGCTTAAGAAAAGTATTATACCATTATGTTAACGAATGCAAAGAATGCGTTGTATTGCATAAAACTCAAATAATAATACACAAAGCTTAGACTTTGCGTAATATATCAACCAATTTTACTTTCTTATCTTTATTTAAACCCATCTTTTCCAATACAGACCAACTTCTTTTATATACAGCAGCAGAAGTGCATCCCCAAAGATAGGCAATATCGGCATATTTAAAATCCAACCTAACTAAGCAACAAAAACGAATATCTTCCTCCAATAAATACTCATATTCAGTGCTTAATCTTTCTACAAATCCCAAAGATGCCATATCTATTTCATGCAATAAAATTACCCATTCATCATTAGTAATCTTCTTCATTCCATCAGGGTTAAGTTTATTATACTCACACAATGCTATCAACATTTGATAAATAGGAGAAGACATTAATATAAATTTCAGATTCAGATTTCTCAATCGCCTTACTTCCTCATCTCTTTCTACAAGCCGGCGTTCTAAATCTTCTTGCATTGAATGGTATTGTTCTAATAGTTCATTAAGACAACTATCTAATTGCACTTTGGAGTTAACATCCGACTCTAAACATTCACAATGTTGCTGTATTTCTTTTATTTCTAGTTTTTTTTCCTCCAACTCTTTCTTGATAGCCTCTATACTTTTATACAACAATTGACGTTTGTCAACCAATCGTGCTATTTCTTTCTTCCTTTTTCTACGCCTCTGCAAAAAGAAATAAATCGTAATAATAAACAATAGGACAAATAACAATAGACAAAAACGATACCGGGTCAAAAAGGATTCATAGCGTTCCGTTGATTGACGATATAACACATCCTTTAAAGAAGAAACTACCTCAACCGGTTGCTCTACTAATTTCATGGAATCCTTATATATAGTATATAAAGTTTCGTACTCCAATGCTTCATTTTGTTTTCCCAACCTCATCGCCATTTCCGATAGTTTCATGTATGCATTTGTTTTTGCATAATAATTATCAGAAGGTATGCCTCTATTCAAATAAACAAAGGCTGAATCATATTGTTCCAATTGCAAATAAGCACTCCCGATAACTAGATAGTAACCATATCTCTCAGAGCTGTCTAATACCAACCGCATACCTTTATTTGCATACAATATAGCTTCGCGTGATTTCCCTTGATATTCCAGAAGATAACTAAGAGAACTAAACACAAGCTCCTCAGTATGTTGTTTATCTGTATCTTTCACTAGCTTTAGAGCCCGTTTTAAATATTTTTCCGCATCTGTATAATATTCTTCTCCTCGCTCCATGCAAATATCTGCACAATGTACTAGCACTACGGCTAAACGCAATGAATCATGATGTGCTTCAGCCAATTCAACAGCCTGTCTATAAAGAGAATCAGCCTCCTCTTGCAACCCATGCCGCCAGAATAATAAACCCAAATTACTTTTCAATAGAATATTTAAATCATAATTTTCCGCTTTCTCAGCCAAAGGCATTGCCACCAAAAATTCACGTACAGTTCCTTCAATATCACCTCTGTCTTGACAAACTCGTCCAAGATAATAATGAGCTTTTGCCCTTAGGGTAATATCATCGGAAGTGTCATAATAATCTACAGCGACACGAATTAGCGAATCATCCGTGTGAGTAACATAGTTCTGATCTTTGGCTTGTGTTAACAATAGGGCATAACTAGCTCTAGACTGTATAGAAGACAACTCAGCAAGATTCATACGTTCCAATAAACTCAATGCACTATCTGCACATCCAACTTCTATCAAAGAATCTGCACGCAATAAAGAAGGAATTACCCTATCTGTGGGAGAAAGGCAAGATGTTAAAAACAGGAAGATGATTCCATAGACATAGTTTACATTCATCACTTTTAATAGATTTCGAATAAGTTTTGTTTGAGAGCAGAAGCAAAAATAAAAGAATTATGATATATTTGCAACTTAAACCTAAAAATGTTTAACCAAGAATGGCAGAATCTACGATTATTACCGGTCAGTTTGTTCGAATCAGCCAAACGCCCGCCAGTATCGGCGAACGATTGCTGGCTTTGGTCATCGATTATTCCCTGATTGTGATTTATCTATATTCTGTGACGACACTCATTGTTAAACTGCATTTATCCTCCGGAGTCGGTACGGTCTTTTTTCTGTGCCTCGTCTATTTGCCTGTACTTTTTTACTCGTTCCTCTGCGAAATGTTCAATCACGGGCAGAGTTTCGGAAAACGTCTGATGAATATACGCGTCGTAAAATCAGACGGTTCTACTCCCAGCATCAGTGCTTATCTGCTGCGCTGGCTTCTCTTCATCATTGATGGTCCCGGTACAGGAGGTTTAGGGCTTTTAGTCGTTCTGCTGACTAAAAACAGTCAGAGACTGGGTGATTTAGCAGCCGGAACGATGGTGATCAAAGAGAAGAATTATCGCAAGATACACGTCAGCCTCGATGAATTTGACTATCTGACAAAGAATTATCATCCGACGTATCCACAATCTGCCGATTTATCATTGGAACAGGTGAACGTAATCACCCGAACGCTGGAGTCCGGTGAAAAGGATCGGGTAAGGCGCGTTACGTTACTCGCCAAAAAGGTGCAGGAAATCTTATCTGTTACTCCACGAGAGAATAATCAGGAGAAGTTCCTCCAAACGGTACTTCGGGATTATCAGTATTATGCATTGGAGGAAATCTAAAATAAGAACTTACACAACACGTATATACACTACCGTCTTCCCAATCCCATATTTCTGAATAACTCCCTTTTCAATGAAAAGATTCAATTGCCGTATAGCCTGTGTTTTATTCATTCCGGTGATAGCACAATAATCTGCCCGATTGATACAAGGATGTTTCTCCAAAAAGTCCTGCAATCTTTTCAGACATTCTTCTTCTGATATGTTCATATTGGAACGCGTAGGGGAAGATATTCGTTCTAAATCCATTTTAGAGTTCAGTTCTCTCTTATATGTTTGCTTTACCTTTAGTTTGATATTTTTCAGATGGACAGATGGAGAGCGCACTTCTTTTCTGTCAGTGATTTCTTTCTCCAAAGAGAGGGTCAGAGAAAAATGCCCCAAATCTCCAAACTCCACAATATATCCTCTGGACAGCAGCGTCTGCAACTCATCAGTGATAGCTTCCACTGCTCCAACTAATTGCGCATGAGGAATATGGTGCATCATGGATACCCGCTCCACAAACTCTTTGGTTGTATATGTTCCGCTTGGCACTACTCGTGCATGCAGTAACTTCTGTTCTTCGGTACCCTCTTTATCCGGATTCTCATAAAGGTCGTAATAAATGCTCATAAGAATAATTTTATGTTTGGCTGTTAATAACTTATCTGTTACTATTTAAGCAATTAGTCGTTTGCTTGGTTATTTTCTTTCGTTGCACTTAGGTGCAACGAAAGAGTCACCTACGTGCAACAATTGAAGCACCAAGGTGCTTCAATTATCAGACCTTAGTGATACGCAATAAAACAACGAACAAAGATACTAAAAATCTGAAAGCCCCGAAACTATTTCCCACATGGGTATTTAATAAAATAAGTAGATAGCAGGTACAGTGTATTCTGAGGAAGTACTGCCAATTTACTTGACAGGAAATACCGGAAAGCGAAAACATAAGGATGGAAAAAGAAATAGCCTGAAAGACGCGAATCTTTCAGGCTATATTCCTTTCATTTATCTACAGTGGTGACTAGCGACAATTAGTCCACCTGCCCCAGAGAGTTTCCATATTCCATTTCTCCCTGAACCACAAAAAGGATTTCTTCGGGATCATATTCTCCCATTTCGTCCTTCTTGGCTTCTTTCACGATGTAAGCTACGACCTCTTCCAAGTCAATGTTTACGTAGCCGTCGTTATCGGGCTGAGCGTCAAGAATACCACTTTCTGAATAGTACTCGTCTATCAGATCGAGAAAATAGTACAGTTCATCGTCCTCGAACTTCTCTTTCAGTTCCTGAGGCAGATAGTTCTTGATAAACTCGACGGTCTTTTCGTCATCGGCATCTTCTAATAAAAAATCATCTTCCAGTCCCATGGTTGTAAGTATTAAGTAATAAGTATTAAATATTAGACAAAGTCTAGAGAAGGTTCTTCACTTTTTCCACGAATACCGGTTTGGCGACTGCGCCTACCTGCTTGTCTACAATCTCACCATTCTTGAAGAACAAAACAGTAGGAATGTTGCGGATACCGTATTCGGCAGCCACATCGCTGTTATCATCCACATCGCATTTACCGATGATGACTTGTCCTTCAAACTCCGCGGCCAATTCTTCAATAATAGGAGCCACCATTTTACAAGGGCCACACCAGGGAGCCCAAAAATCCACCACAACAGGCTTTCCTTCTGCAAGGATTTCCTTATAGTTGCTGTCTGTAATTTCTAAAGCCATTTCTTTTTAAGTATTAAGTATTAATTATTATGTATTACTTCGTTTGTAGATTTGCGCTACAAAGATAATCAATTTATACGGAATCCAAGTTCGGGGCGCTCCTTTAAATATGTTATTAAATCTCTGCCTACCGAAAGCTTGACCGGACGGGAAATCAGATCGACCGACATACGGCTGTCCGTATCATCCGTCACCTTGAAGTAAAGTTCCGTATTGCCGGGATGTTCTTTGGTCAAAGTCGCCAGCTCGGTAATAAGTCCCGAATTTAACACTGACAGAGGAATGATAATGGTGATCTTCTGCACCAGTTCTTCTTTCACATCGGGCAGAAGTTCCATTGAAGTGATCTTGACTTCCAGTTCGTCCTGCCGCCATTGCTTGGCCTGACAACGGGCTTTGATATACAGGAACGTGCCTTCATTCAGATATCCCTGATAAGTCACCCAGTCATTTCCCCAGAAAGGTATTTCCGTAGAGCCCGAATAATCTTCGATCTTGGCAATGCCATACGGATTGCCATTCTTGCTGACTCCACGACGGACACTGGTCACAATGCCACCCATTGTAATCTCCCGGCCTGCCAAAGCCGCCTTATCTTCCAAATCTGCCATACGGGTATTGCAGACGTGATCCAGCACAATCGCGAACTCATCCAGCGGATGGGCGGAAAGGTAGATACCTACCAGGTCGCGTTCCTTGTTCAGACGTTCGAGGTCGCCCCAGCGCTCTACTCCCTGAGGTATTTCGGGGGTGGCGATATCGACGACATTCGCTCCGCCGAACAATGAATTGATGGCAGCTCTTTTGTCTTCCTGATAGCGGTTACCGTATCGCATTAAGGTTTCGAGGAATACTTCGCCCTTAGAGTTGACGGCAAAGTACTGCTCCCGCTTCAATTCGGGGAAACTGTCGAAACCTCCCGCCAACGCCAGACATTCCATATTCTTTTTATTGCAGGCATTCAGATTGACACGTTGTACGAAATCAAAGATACCTTTGAATGGTCCGTTGGTATTACGTTCTTCTACAATGCTTTGCACGGCAGCTTCGCCTACGCCTTTCACCGCTCCCAGTCCGAAACGGATATTACCGTCGTGGTTGACAGTAAACTTCAGGTTACTCTCATTCACATCCGGACCGAGCGTCTGGATACCCATTGCCTTGCATTCGTCCATCAGCTTCGTGATATCGGTAATGTTGGACAAACTTCGGCTCATGACAGCCGCCATGTATTCCGACGGGTAGTTCGCTTTCAGATAGGCTGTCTGATAAGCTACCCAAGAGTAGCAAGTAGCGTGCGATTTGTTGAACGCATAAGAGGCAAACTTTTCCCAGTCGGTCCAAATCTTTTCAAGTACTTTCGGGTCATGACCGTTCTTGCGTCCGCCTTCGATAAACTTAGGCTTCATGTGATCCAGCTTATCACGCAACTTCTTACCCATCGCCTTACGAAGGGCATCGGACTCACCACGGGTAAAGTCCGCCAGCAGACGTGACAAAAGCATCACCTGTTCCTGATAGACCGTAATGCCATACGTATCTTTCAGATATTTCTCCATCACCGGAATGTCATATTCAATCGGCTTACGGCCATGCTTACGGTCGATGAAGTCCGGAATATAATCCATCGGACCCGGACGATAGAGGGCATTCATGGCGATCAAATCTTCGAAGGTAGAAGGCTGCAATTCGCGCAGGTACTTCTGCATTCCGGCAGATTCAAACTGGAATGTTCCGATGGTACGTCCGTCACTATATAATTTGTAAGTTGCCGGGTCGGTGATATCGATCTGGTCTACGTCTATCTCCAGACTACGACTCAGACGGATATTCTCAACCGCCTCCTTAATAATAGACAATGTTTTCAATCCGAGGAAGTCCATCTTGATCAATCCGGTATCCTCGATCACCGAACCTTCATACTGGGTAACGAGCATCTTTTCGCCCGTTTCCTTATCATCGGCCGTACTTACTGGCACCCAGTCGGTGATGTCGTCACGACAGATAATCGTACCGCAGGCATGCACACCGGTACCACGAACGTTACCTTCAAGCATTTTGGCATACTTAAGGGTGTCTCGCACCAACGGGTCGGACGATGCCTCAGCCGCTTGCAGTTCGGGGACGTATTCGATGGCATTCCGCAGGTTCAGCTTCTTGTCGGGGATTTTATCCGGCACCAGCTTTGCCAGACGGTCGGACTCCGAGAGAGGAAGTTTCTGTACACGGGCAACGTCTTTGATAGCCAGTTTGGTAGCCATCGTACCATATGTGATGATATGCGCTACTTTTTCCTGACCATATTTATTGGTTACCCAGCGAAGTACTTCACCACGACCGTCGTCATCGAAGTCCACATCGATATCGGGCAAGGAGATACGGTCCGGATTCAAGAAACGCTCGAACAGCAAGTCGTATTGGATAGGGTCGATCTTGGTGATACCCAGACAGTAAGCCACCGCCGAACCGGCAGCCGAACCACGTCCGGGACCTACCGATACGCCCAGTTCCACACGTGCGGCGTTGATAAAGTCCTGCACAATCAAGAAGTATCCGGGGAAACCCATCGTTTTCATGATGTACAACTCGAAGTTGAGCCGTTCTTTCACTTCTTCCGACAAAGGGTCACCATATATTCTTTTCGCTCCGTCAAATGCCAACTTTGCCAGATAGTCGCCTTCAAGTTTGATACGATACAGTTTATCATATCCCCCCAAACGTTTGATCTTGGCCTGCCCTTCCTCTTCGCTCAGCACCACATTGCCATGTTCGTCCTGCGTAAACTCGTCGAACAGGTCTTTCTCCGTATATTTGGCACGATATCCTTCTTCCGTTCCGAAATCTTCGGGAATAGCGAAAGTAGGCATGATAGGTGCATGATCGATCGAGTAATATTCGACTTTATCGAGAATTTCCAGCGTATTGCTCAGTGCCTCGGGAACATCTGCAAAGAGTTCATTCATCTCTTCACGAGTCTTCATCCATTCCTGTTTGGTATATAGCATACGGCTGGGGTCATCCAAGTCTTTACCCGTACTCAGGCAGATCAAACGGTCGTGTGCCTCGGCATTCTCTTCATCCACAAAGTGGACGTCATTGGTGCAGATCAGCTTGATATTATACTTCCGGGCATACTCCTGCAAGTATTTGTTCACATTTACCTGTAGCGGATAACATTCGTGATTGGCACGGGGTACAGTCGCCTTATGGCGCTGCATTTCCAGATAGTAGTCATCACCAAACAGGTTCTTATACCATTGGATCGCTTCTTCGGCTTCGGCAAACTGCCCTGCGGTAATACGCTTCGGCACCTCGCCACCCAGACACGCCGAGCAGACAATCAGACCTTCGTGATACTTCTCCAGCTCACTGCGGTCGGTACGCGGACGCATATAGTACCCGCGCGTCCACGCGTGCGATACTAATTTAATAAGGTTATGATAACCTTTCTCATTCTTGGCAAGTACAATCAGGTGATAACCGCTTTGGTCCGGCTTCCCTTCTTTCAAGTCCATCGTACGGCGGGCGACGTACATCTCACAACCGATAATCGGTTTAAAGAGCTTGTTCTCCGCCTCCACGATCTTCGCCTTGCAGGCAGCTATCTCCGCCTCCTTATCCTCACACTCCACTGTGCCGGCTTCAATCCCTGCAATCCGCTTTTTCAGATCCTTGATTTCCCCTTTCGGACCGCTATTCTTCTTATTGACATAGTTCGTAAATTCCTTGATGCCGAACATATTTCCATGATCGGTCACGGCAATACCCTTCATCCCATTTTTCATGGCTTTATCTACCAGACGGGCGACACTTGCCTGACCATCCAGTAGAGAATATTGCGTATGAACGTGTAAATGAACGAAATCCTGCATAATGATAAGTAGTTAATTTGAAGGCATAAAATTACTACCTCCCGCGTTATAAACAAAAATAATCCTCAAAAAGTTATCAACACTCGCATTTCTCTGCTCATTTACTTGCTGTTTTTTTAAAATAAGTATATTTTTGCACACAATATCATTAAACAGCATTCATGGGCCGACTAAAGAAATTAAAAAAGATACGTATTCACCGCGAAGGAACACATATATTATGGGCTAGCTTTCTGCTACTGCTACTGATTAATGCGGCCCTTTATTGGGGAATAGATTGCAAAATTCCTTTTTATGTGGTTGCAGTAGCCAGTATTGCAGTATATCTGCTGATGGTTAACTTCTTCCGCTGTCCGATTCGACTTTTCGGGAAGGATACAGAAAAGATAGTCGTCGCTCCTGCTGACGGCAAAATCGTAGTCATTGAAGAAGTGGACGAAAACGAATACTTCCATGACCGCCGGTTGATGATCTCCATCTTCATGAGCATCGTTAACGTACATGCCAACTGGTATCCGGTGGACGGCACCATTAAAAAGGTAGCCCACCACAACGGTAACTTCATGAAAGCATGGCTGCCTAAAGCCAGTACGGAGAACGAACGTTCTACCGTAGTCATAGAAACTCCGGAAGGAGTGGAAGTGCTGACCCGACAAATCGCCGGAGCCGTGGCACGACGCATTGTCACCTACGCAGAAGTAGGAGAAGAATGCTATATCGACGAACACATGGGCTTTATCAAATTCGGTTCCCGTGTGGATGTATATCTGCCCCTCGGCACGGAAGTCTGTGTCAACATGGGACAATTAACGACCGGTAACCAGACGGTTATCGCCAAACTTAAATAATTCGGTCACAATGACAAATGTTATAAAGAACAATATTCCGAATACAGTAACCTGCCTGAACCTTTTCTCCGGTTGTATCGCCTGTGTCATGGCTTTCGAAGCCCGTTATGACCTGGCACTGCTTTTTATTGTTCTGAGTGCAGTCTTCGATTTTTTCGATGGCATGCTGGCTCGCATTCTCAATGCACACTCAATCATCGGAAAAGACTTGGATTCACTTGCGGATGATGTCAGCTTCGGTGTGGCTCCCTCGCTGATTGTATTCTCCTTATTTAAAGAGATGTACTATCCGGCAAATATGGAATTTCTTGCTCCTTACCTGCCATACGCAGCCTTTTTGATTTCCGTATTCTCAGCGTTACGACTGGCTAAATTCAATAATGATACCCGGCAGTCCAGTTCTTTCGTAGGTCTTCCTGTTCCGGCAAACGCCTTATTCTGGGGATCGTTCGTAGTGGGGGCGCATGACTTCCTCGTCTCCGAGAACTGCCATCCTGTCTACCTTATTTTATTGGTTTGTCTGTTTTCGTGGTTGCTGGTGTCAGAGATACCGATGTTCTCGCTGAAATTCAAGAATCTTTCATGGAGTACAAATAAAATCAGTTTCATTTTCTTGATTGTATGTATCCCATTCCTTGTTTTCTTAGGTATCAGCAGTTTCGCAGCGATCATTGTCTGGTATATTTTACTTTCACTTTTTACAAGAAAAAGTAAATAAACAATCTCTTGGCACGTTTGTTGTACTATGAGTTTTATCGAAGTTACAACATAAAATCATAGCCCAATGCATATACTTTTATTCTTACTTCTTTTTCTAGCTGCCATTGTCATATTTGGCCTTTCGATTGTCGGATTTGTATTAAGAGCCATTTTCGGGCTTGGCCGTGGTTCGTCTTCCCGGACGAAGCAGGCAAGGAGTGGACAAACCGGCCAGCAGCAACATCGTCCCAGCTATAACCAGAACACGGACAGCCGTGCCGATAACGAAGAGGAAATCTTCGCTGAAAACAGCCCAAGAACCAAACATAAGAAAATATTCACTCAGGATGATGGTGAATATGTGGATTTCGAGGAAGTAAAATAATATAATATAGAAAGTGGTTAGTAACGTGTAGCCAGCAGTTTACTAATCACTGTTTCATCTTCTCTTAGAAGCGAAAAAGTCCTTCATCAATGTGGCACATTCATCTGCAAGGATTCCTTTTACAACGACCGTTTTAGGATGCAGCGCCTGAGCCGCATATCGCTGATACCCACGCTTATCATCTTCCGCACCAAAAACCAGTTTGCCGGTCTGCGCCCAAGCAATGGCCCCGGCACACATCACACAGGGTTCTACTGTAACATACAGCGTACACTCGTTCAGGTACTTTCCGCCAAGTACGTTGGCAGCAGCAGTGATAGCCTGCATTTCGGCATGGGCCGTCACATCATTCAATGTCTCTGTCAGGTTATGGGCACGGGCTATGATCCGTTCTTTGCAGACAACCACTGCCCCTACAGGGACTTCGCCCCGCTCTGCAGCCTTGCCGGCTTCTATCAATGCCTGTTTCATGAAGTAAGTATCGTCCAGCGTCATCATCAGCGTCTCATGTCATGTTCTCCGAAGAGGGTGGGATAATCTTCTTCCATATTTTTATGGATAAACATGAGAATGGTTTCGCGAAGCCAGCGTGACTTATTCGTTATCTTGTATTTTTCCAGATAACGATCGACAATCAGCTGCTCGTCTTCGCTCAACAAAATGCTCATCCGCCGTTCCCGTTTGGTATACTCAGCGTGCATTTTCAGGCACTTTTTGCTCCTTTTTCTCATATCTTCTGCAAAATTACTTTTACTTCTGTAAAAACAAAGAATAAAAGCTGTAAATTTGCAAAAAAAGATGGCTGAACACAATGAATTAGGGAAAGCAGGAGAAAATGCCGCAGTAGCCTATCTCGAAGAGCATGGTTATCTTATCCGCCACCGGAACTGGAGAAAAGGTCACTTCGAACTGGACATCGTAGCCGCCAAAGAGAACGAATTGGTGATAGTAGAAGTGAAAACACGCAGTAACACTTTGTTTGCCCAACCGGAAGAAGCCGTCGATTTACCAAAGATTAAACGGACAGTACGTGCTGCCGACACATATATGAAACTATTTCAGATTGACGTTCCGGTACGTTTCGATATCATCACTGTCATTGGCGAGAACGGAAATTTCAGAATAGACCATATAAAGGAAGCTTTTTATCCTCCTTTATTTTAATAGGAAACAAGTATTTTAACTAAGAGCAAAAACATAAAATCGAAAGACTTATGAATGTAGAAACGATCAGGGAATACTGCTTAAGTAAAAAAGGGGTTACCGAATCATTCCCATTTGATGATGTATCGCTGGTTATGAAGGTGATGGACAAAATGTTTGCCCTCATCGACTTGGAAGGAGCCAACTTCATCGCACTGAAATGTGATCCGGAACGTGCCATCGAACTGCGCGAACATTATGCAGGCATTGAAGGAGCCTACCATTTCAACAAGAAATATTGGAATGGCGTTTACTTCGATAAAGACGTAGACGATAAATTAATAAAGGAACTCGTCGATCATTCTTATGAGGAAGTTATCAAGAAATTCACTAAGAAACTGCGTGCTGAATATGATGCCCTCCCCTGATATGTCATTTTCTGTCCCATTGATTCACATCAGTGAGACAAACTCTACAAACAGTTATCTGCAGACTCTTTGTGCCAAGCAACAGGGAGTTGCAGCATTTACGACTGTAGTTGCCGACTTCCAGACATCCGGACGTGGGCAACGTGGCAATTCGTGGGAATCTGAACCCAAAAAGAATCTTCTTTTCAGCTTTGTCCTTTTCCCAGATTTTTTGGAAGCACGCCGGCAGTTCTTGATCTCTCAGATTGTGTCTTTGGCTATTAAAGAGGAACTGGATAGCTATGCTGACGATTTTTCCATCAAATGGCCGAATGATATCTACTGGAAAGACAAAAAAATATGTGGAATGCTGATTGAAAATGATTTAATGGGACGCAATATCAGTCAGAGTATTTCCGGAATCGGGATCAATGTAAATCAGGAAGCATTCCATAGCACTGCTCCAAATCCGGTATCGCTCCGGCAAATCACAGGAAAACAGTATGACATTTTCGAAATTCTCAAGAATATCATGCTCCGCATTCAATCCGATTATGAATTGCTCCGGAACGGTGACACTGAACTCATAGCCCACCGATATGAAAAAGCTCTTTTCAGAAAAGAAGGGATGCATCGGTATAAAGATGCTGATGGAGAGTTCTTTGCGAGAATTATTTGCGTAGAACCCGAAGGGAAGCTGATTCTGGAAGATGATGCGCAAAGAAAAAGAGGATATATGTTTAAAGAGGTAGAATATTTATTGATATAACACATACATTCTAAACAATAAAACATTACCTTTGAGTTTGCTATATAAAAAAACACCTTTAATTTTATGAAGAAAATACAGAATGTCAAGTTACTTGGTCTTTTGACCTTTTTATTATTCCTCAACATATCATGTAAAGATGATGACACTCTACTGCGAGGTAGTGGAATTACAGAACAAAGCTGGTCTACTAACCAAACATATTTTGCCTCAGCAGAGCAAACCCTCACTTTTACTTTCACAACCTTGTCCAGCTGGACTGCTCAAAACAGTTCCACTGCATTATTGTCATTAGACAATACCGCAGGAAATTCAGGGGAAAATACCATAAAAGTTACAGTACACAAGTCTTCCCAGGAACAGGGCACCATTACGATTAAAGTAAATGGATATTCATCTGCCAGCAATATCAAAATCCAGTTGAGCGATGATGATGTGCAAGGTTATGAGATAAACTATAGTGTGGATCAATATTTGAGAGAAAAATACTTATGGAATGATGATTATAAGTTATTAACGCCCAATTTCAGACAAGCTTATGATGAGTTTTTGAGAAACACATTATTAAGCATGACAACTAATACATTAGACAAAAAACGAAATAGTAATGGCACTTATTCATTGTTTTCATTTATCCAGAAGCTAGATCCGGATTTACAAACTTCCCGCAGTGCAAAAGAGAAAAAAACACTAGAGTATAATTATGGATTCGTAAACTTTATAGCCGTTAGAAACCTTAATACTTTAAATTATGGTCTTGTTATACAAGGAGTGCATAAAGGATCATCTGCCGATAAAGAAGGACTAAAACGAGGAATGGAAATAACCGAAATAGACAATCAGAGAATAACAACGACTAACGTGCAAGCTTGTTACTCTAAATTAATTAAACCATCCTCTCCAACCTCTATAAAAGTAAAAGACAAAGATGGAAAAGTATATACAATAAATTCCGGACCTATTTATGCGAACCCGATAATTCACCACCAAGTAAACGAAAAGATCGGCTATCTGGTGTATTCAGCTTTTGAGTCCGGCTTCGACCAAGAACTATTCGATGTATTCAAAGAGTTTAAAAGTCAGAATATTACAGAGCTAATTTTAGATCTTCGCTACAATGGCGGAGGAGATGTAACATCGGCTAATCTTATATCCAGCTGCATTGCCGGAGATTTATGCATAGATAAAACATTCGCTTCATACCGATATAACGATGAACGCATGAAGGTCCTTGGCAACCAACGTCCTATTCAGAAATTCGCATATTCTCAATATGATAATTTGAGTACTTCCCTCTCTGCCGGTGGTTTAAATCTACGAAAAATCTACTGTCTTGTTACTGACGACTCTGCATCTGCAAGTGAATTAGTAATCAATGCACTGAGAGGTATTGATATCGAAGTTATCCTTATTGGCACCACCACACATGGGAAAAATGTAGGAATGGAAGGAGTAGAACTCACTGCAGGAACAGACAAATATTTGCTTTTTCCTATCACTTTCCAAGCATACAATGCCAAAGGTTTTGGAGACTTCGAGAACGGTTTTACACCCGATTACGAGATAAATGAGAACCAGCCTAACGGAGAATATTTTGAAGGATATGGAGACTTTGGAACTGAAAGCGATCCTTTATATGCCAAAGCAATCAGTCTGATTTCAGGAAGTGAAGTTACTACTCCTACAAGGGCAGTTAACCAAGCTAAAGAACAAATGCTAGTGATAGCTACACCAAGATTGAACCGTATAGGAATGATAAAATAAGATTATTATATCCCGTTATTAAATGAAAAGAGGTGAACCGCTCAGCGATTCACCTCTTTCTCTATCCTCAAAATCTTATCTAACGTCTTCTGAGCCTCCGTCGATGGGAACCGTAGCACCACTTTCTGTAAAGAGCGTCGTGCTTTCTCATATCCGGTAGCAAACAATTTCGACAACCCATCCCGATAACGTGCATATTGCATTTTTGTCGGTGAAGAAAGCTTTTTGTAGTCACTTTCCAGTTTTTTCTTCTCCTGTTCCGCCATCAGATAATAATAATTACCGAGAAAGATATTGGCTGCCAGATTATCCGCATCCAACTTCAATATATTCTCATACATACGCAACGCATCCTTCTCCTGTCCACGACATACCTGCATTTCGGCAACAGCCTCCAGATAATCTACATTATCAGGGTCCTTCTGCGACAGTTCTTTATAAAATAAAAAGGCTTTATCATAATTCCGATTCTTCTTATAGGCAAGAGCCAACTCATTAGAAAGTTTCGAGCTGATCTCACTACTCTTGTCTATACTCGTCCAGTAGAACATTTCCGAGCGGTCTATATTCAGACTGATGGCCTGACGGAAATAGCTAACCGCCTGTCCATGCTGTCCAGCCTCAATAGCAGCCGTGACTTTATGCAACATTTCATCGGCCGTCTGTGCATTCAGCATCAGCGGCAACGAAAACAAAGAAAAAAGAAGGAGAGTTAAGGTTTTCATAATCAGTTACATTGTTTCTAGTTCGTGACACGCAAAGATACAATAAAATAATAAAATATGTACCTTTGTTCGCAAAAAGAACAATCTATTTGATAAAAGTGTTTCTACAAGATGATAAATAAAAAGACGACCTCCGAAAACAGACGAATATTACAGATTGCCGTACCATCGATTATTTCGAATATTACCGTGCCATTACTGGGACTTATCGATGTCACCATCGTAGGACATCTCGGCTCTCCGGCATATATCGGGGCGATTGCCGTAGGAGGAATGTTGTTCAATATCATCTACTGGATCTTTGGATTTCTACGTATGGGAACAAGCGGCATGACCTCACAAGCCTACGGGCAGCATGACTTAAACGAGATCAACCGGTTACTGATACGTTCTGTCGGCGTCGGACTCTTTATTGCCCTATGCCTGCTGATCCTTCAATATCCTATCCTTAATGCGGCATTCACACTCATACAGACTACAGAAGAAGTTAAGCAACTGGCAACTACCTATTTCTATATCTGTATTTGGGGAGCTCCGGCAATGCTGGGCCTTTATGGATTTGCAGGCTGGTTTATCGGAATGCAGAACTCACGCTTCCCGATGTATATCGCCATCACGCAGAATATTGTCAATATTATCGCCAGTTTGTCTTTCGTCTATCTCTTGGATATGAAAGTGGCAGGAGTTGCTGCCGGGACCCTTATCGCACAGTATGCAGGTTTCTTTATGGCCATACTATTGTATATGCGTTATTACAGCACGCTCCGAAAACGTATTGTATGGAAAGACATCATACAGAAGCAGGCAATGTACCGTTTCTTCCGGGTAAACCGTGACATCTTTTTCCGTACCCTCTGTCTGGTAATCGTAACGATGTTCTTCACCTCTGCTGGAGCTGCACAGGGAGAAGTCGTTTTGGCAGTAAATACACTGCTGATGCAATTGTTCACGCTCTTCTCTTACATTATGGATGGATTCGCCTATGCAGGGGAAGCGTTAGCCGGACGCTATATCGGCGCAAGAAATCAAACGGCTCTCCGCAATACGGTCAATCACCTTTTCTATTGGGGCATCGGACTTTCGGCAGCATTCACCCTTTTATATGCAATAGGCGGAAAAGGATTTCTCGGGTTACTGACGAATGATGTTTCGGTAATAAGCGCCTCAGACACTTACTTTTATTGGGCACTCGCCATCCCATTGACAGGTTTCTCCGCTTTCTTATGGGATGGTGTGTTTATCGGCGCCACCGCCACCCGCCAGATGCTTTATTCAATGCTGGTTGCTTCCGTCAGCTTTTTTATTATCTACTATGCCTTCCACAATCTCTTGGGAAATCACGCTTTATGGCTGGCTTTCATCACTTACCTTTCATTGAGGGGAATCGTGCAGACCTTCATCGGAAGAGAAATAGTGAAGAAAGCGATATAAAAGTTATCGCGCAACTATGAGGTCTATCCAACAAATTATCTCTATATTTGCAGTAAACTAAATGTAAAAAGATATGGCAAAGTATAAAAGAATTCTGCTGAAGCTCAGCGGAGAAAGCCTGATGGGGGAAAAACAATACGGCATCGACGAAAAAAGACTGGCGGAATATGCCGCACAAATCAAAGAAATCCATGAACAGGGAGTACAAATCGGCATCGTTATCGGCGGCGGAAATATCTTCCGTGGACTAAGCGGAGCCAACAAGGGCTTCGACCGTGTGAAAGGTGATCAGATGGGTATGCTGGCAACTGTCATCAACAGCCTTGCATTAAGTTCCGCATTAGTAGCAGCCGGAGTGAAGGCCCGTGTACTTACAGCAGTCCGCATGGAGCCGATCGGTGAATTCTACAGCAAATGGAAAGCGATTGAATGCATGGAAAACGGTGAAATCGTTATCATGTCCGGCGGTACGGGAAATCCTTTCTTTACCACAGACACCGGCTCTTCACTGCGCGGCATCGAAATCGAAGCAGACGTAATGCTGAAAGGTACCCGCGTAGACGGCATCTACACAGCCGACCCGGAGAAAGACCCTACAGCTACAAAATTCAGTGACATCACATACGATGAAGTACTGAAACGTGGTCTGAAAGTGATGGACCTAACAGCTACCTGTATGTGCAAGGAAAACAACCTGCCGATTGTTGTTTTTGACATGGACACGGTAGGAAACCTCAAAAAAGTAATCAGCGGAGAAGAAATAGGAACAGTAGTACACAACTGATCCTGACTCCCTGCCAATATACCCGGGGCTGACTAAAAAGGATATAATCAGCTTTCAGACTTTTTAGTCAGCCCCGGTTACTTTCTCTCTCCACATTCCTTTTGTTGACTTGCATATACATCATTAAGAAATAAAAGCTATGAAAACCAAAAACGCCTGTTTCTGGATATTCTTATTACTATCCGGAAGTGCTTACGCACAAATGTCTCAAAAAGGTACAGTACAGATTTTTAATTCAAATAAGTCCCCACTACCGGGAGTACAACTGACAGCTACCGATGCCCCTGCCACCGATACGGATGCCAGCGGGAATTTCCAGTTCAACTTCAGCAAACAGAAACCGGGAATGGCTATCGCTTCTCCGAATGTATATAAGAAAGGATATGAACTGGTGAATAAAGACATGATCAACGGGTGGATTCTATCCGAAAAACGTCCGATGAGCATTGTGATGGCTCCTGAAGGAACTATAGAAGAAAGCAAGAACAAGTATTATTCCATCTCCGTTGCCCACTTTTCGAAGAAACAAGAAAAAGCCATTGAAGAAATCAACCAGCTATATATAGCACAGAAAATCAGTCTGCAAGAGCGTAGCGACCGCTTGAAAGCGATGGCGGAAGAATCCAGATCATTCATGAATCAGATCGATCAGTACGCTGAGAAGTTTGCAAGAATAAATCCGGATGACATCAACGCCATTGAGAAGCAAGTATTGGAACTGGTCAATGCCGGGAAACTGTCTGAAGCCATCGAGCTATACAACAAATCCGGAATTATCACTCAGGCCAGAGAGAAGCTGTCACAGAAAACAAAAGCAGAGGAAGACATCGACAAACTGGCCGAAACAATATACCGATATGCCGACCTCTGCGCCCTGACCGGAGGAATGGAAAACGAGAAGAAAGCAAATGATGCCTACAAGTTCGTAGCCGAAGCACTTCCCGACAGGTTTACATACGTATTTAAATACGCACTGCAGAAAATAGGACTGGAAGACAGTGATACCATGGAATGGCTGGACAAATGCCAGAAACTTTCATTTGACGAGAAATCTCTCGTACAAGTACTGAACATAAAAAGTACCCTTGCGCGTCATCATCAGAAAGACTATATCAAAGCCTTGGAGTATGACATCAACGCACTGGAAATACTGTCCAACAAAAATATTTCCATGCCTTCGGGCGATTACTATGCTATCTACCATCAGACGTTCTATTCAATGGGAAAGACATACGAAGCCATGAACGAATTCAAAGAAGCAAAGGAAATCTATGAAGACCAGATCAAAGAAATCAGTGAAGAGATAGCAGACAGCGACAATCAGCTGTTCATAAATATTCAAAGTTCTCAGCTTGCCAACATATACAGTTCACTGACAGACATTTACAAGAAGGAAGGCAATGTCTCTAAAGTCAACGAACTGTCAGAGAAATTATTCGAACTAAATAAAAAGAATGCAGGAGATAATGAAGAAGCCATACTCGAAGCTGAAATAGGAAGACAGGAATACCTGTTCCATCAGGCAGTAGAGAAAGCGGATTACAAACTGGCAGCCGGCAGTATAAAAGAGATTCTGGCAAAAGCCGAGAAACTGTATAAGATGCGTCCCTTGTCCCGTGCCTACTGGTATGCTTTATGGAACTTCGCCTACATCAGCGTAAGCACAGAAACAGAACCGGAAAACTTCCTCACGACCATAAAAGCATTTGAAGACAAAGTAGCCAACGAATTCAAAATCAACAGCGAAGAACAAAAGACCTCAATATTGTACAATATTGAGAAACAATACATTCTATATTACTCCAAAAACGGAAACAAACCCGAAGAAAGGAAGCATGTGGAACAAGCTTACCAATATGCCGAAAAACTGAACCAGTTGAATCCGGCAAGATTTGTTCTTGAGATTATCAGTGCACAGGCATCATATATCGATATGCTCCTGGAACTTTCCGAACATGACAAAGCTCTGAAAGCCGCCATCGACCTGGAAGCATTATACACCATGCAAGGAGTATGGGGATTTCAGGACTTGAGAACAGAGAACAGCATAGGTACCGCAATGGTCTGCGGAGGACTGTATGAATTAGGAGTGGAACATCTGGAAAAAGTAAAGAAAGACAGGGAAAAGCACCTGAAACAAAAGCCGAACGACGTGGATATGATGGGCAGTATCACCACTACCTACAATAACCTGTCGTTGGGATACGGCAAACTTAAAAAATATGCCAAAGCACTGGAAGTACAAAAGAAAGCATACGAAATCATCAAGACATTGTATCCGCATAATAAAGCCCAACTTGGCACGAACTATCTACTGATGACTCTCAATACAAGTATCGCCTACTATCAGAACAGCAATAATGCGGAGGCTCTGAAATTTCTGCAAGAGGCGGAAAACATCGCAAACGAACTGAAAGAACTCAATCAGCTTTTCAGCTCCTACCCTCTTGTTGTCCGGTTTGCCAAAGGAGACCTTCTGGCCAAATTATCTCAGCCCGGCTCCGAGGAATTATTGAAAACAGGGCTGGAGTATAAGAGCGGCACGCTGCCTAACGATGCCGTTCTGCTCTACCTTATCAATGACTACCGGACCAACAATAATAGCATTTACAGAAAGTAAAGGCATTACTTTCTCAGAATAATCTTCCATGGGACTTTATCGGATACCGGTCCGGTGAAGTCCCATAATTGATATCCATCCTTGTATACCGTCACCCGTTGCTCCTCTTTTTGTTTCTCGGCAGGTATGGGCAGTTGAAAATTTCCCATTCCGTCAGATACCGTTTTCATGTCCAGCACCTGAACAGTAGCATCCGCCAGCGGACGGTTATCCTCATCTTTCACAGTACCGAAAATCATCGCCAATGAAGAATCCCGACTGATGCCAAGAGTCACATTCTTTTCCAGGCTCAGTACCGTATCTACCGTCACATATCCTTTCGATTCTATCTTAAGACGGGCATTCTCACCCAGATATTTAGTGTGAATTTCTTTGAAGACAACCTCGTCAGAAAGTCTGTCCACATGGCGGGTTTCGCTCTTATCGGCATACTCCAATGTTATATCAGCGCCATAAAAAGGCAAAGAAGATTTGGAAGTATCCGTAAGACGCACCGTGGAAGTGACCGGCGAATAATAATAGAAAGCAAAGAAAGCCAGCGCCACCACCAGTACAGGCACAAGGACATACAATAATACGAACCTCAATGTCCGTTTCACATCTACCGGATCGGGCTTGATAAAGCCTTCATTCTCCAAAATCTGCAATTGTTTGTCGAACTTGAGACGCAAATCATCATAATTGGTATACAAGTCGCAGAAGTGTCCGAGATTCTTCTCGCAATAAGATTTAAAATCTTTGAGAGACTCATCAACGATTCCCTCCTCCTTGAAATAGACAAATATTTTAGGTTTTGCAGCCTTAGTCTTCAGATATATTTCATGGGCCACTTCCAGTTCTTCTTTGGTATAGCGCCCCATCCGTGTGTGGAACAGAAAAATCACAATATCACATTCGCGGATATAGTCATTATAACGATCCTGCAGACGACCTTCATTCAGCGAACTGCTGAAGTCCATCCACGTACGCTGGTCGAAGTCTATATTCCGGTCACGATAAAGTTTATTCTTATCCGAAAAGTACAAGTCAAACATCTGTTTGTCTTCATTCAACTCCGCCGATGATGCAATAAAAATCTTGATCTTCTTCATCTGTTTCTATATTTTTTCCTTTATACTGATCCATTTCTTGCGGTCTTCGATTCGTTCGAAAACCAACTGTGCCTTTTTCTTCAGTTCTCCTTTCAGTTTGACTTCTTTCAATGACTGCTGAAGGCTATTCTCCACTAGCTCAATCTCTTGCATACTTTGCGTATCCTTTACGATCAAGCTATACTGATCCAGAACTTCACTTGGGTCATTCCGCTGAAAGAACCACTCTACCGACATTAATTTCAGCTTGATATCCGCCGCCATCTCATAAATCAAGTGAGCAACAGAGTCACACGCCACTTTATCATCGGCTTGCTTCAGCAACTGGAAATTATTCACTAAGGATGGAAGAAGCAGTTTCATATCTTCTTTGGCTTCCTGTCTGACTGCAATCTTCAATGTCATGGCAGAATCGAGTTTCATCTCTTCATAAAGACGAATAGCTCCATGCACATCACCATGATCGAGCAGTTCCATTGCCTGCTTTTCCATAGCATCAAGCTCGTCACGATTGATGCAGGCAAATTTAAGCGCATATATTTCCAGACGTTTCTGCCATTCCATCATACTTTTAGACATGGAATCAACTTTCTGATCATATTCCACTGCGGACAATGTGTTCTGTTTCTTCAGTTCTTCCAGTTCAGCCAATGTTTTCCGATATTCTTTCTCGCTATTGGATTCGCCTATATCGTAATATTTCTTGCGCAACGCATTGATGACTTCGGTACGCCCTAATACAATCTTCAGTTCGGAGGCAGACGATATATTCCAGTTAGCTACTTTCTCGTAATTGACTATTTTGAAACCTTTCTTATAGATATCATTAATCATCAACGGATCGCCCGGCAAGGAAGCGGTGAAATTCAGAATAAACCGCCCTTCCTGATCGCTGTCCGTAGGCGAAGCACCCGCTACTTTTATTTCAGCACCGGCTACGGGCTTGTTATTGCTACTCATTTCCATGACAATTCCCTTCTGAGTGGTTTGTGCCCAAACGCACTGAAAGCCAATCAGAAAGATAGAGAGCACTAAGAATATTTCCTTTTGATGATTCCCCATATCACAAATCCTAATCCATTTTATAGTTTTTCGTCCGGCTTCGCAATCAAAAGCAGATGCCGTGTCAAAGCAATATCATATTTCTCACTGCCATTCCGCAAATCGTTGTAAGGGCGAATGTCATAATGAGCATATTCTTCATCCCGCTTTTTATTCTTCAAGGCTGCCTTTTGTTCTATCTCTTCCTGTTCCTTTTTTGTCACAGGTCTATATCCCAGTAACAGTTCTTCCACATTCCATCGGTTGTGTTCCACCTCTGCCAAAATCGCCACCTGCTTTTCGCTAAGTTGCTTTCCGTTGTCCCAATGTTCCTTGGTGTAGCCGATTGAACGCAATTTGGTAGGAATGGCATTCGCATTATAAATATTAGACCATTTCTTTACCGTTTTGAACTTCGGATTGTGCCATAGTTCATCCATTTCTTTCGCAGATGGCAGTTCTGTCAAGACTTTATCTCCTTCACACTTTTCATACACCGCATTTACACGCTTGGCATACATCTCGTCTGCCATGCACAAGTCGAAACAATCATCCAACATCCCGAACGGACGAAGATTCTTGAAACGCTGATTGGTTCCTCCTTTTCCCTTCAACGGATTACCGGATAATTTTTCAATAATAGCCGATGTTATCCGTTGCTGAACCAGCACCGGAACACCTTTCTCATAGACACAACGCGGGAGATAGACAGCAGAAGAAATAGACTGATGAGTCAGGTTCAGGCAGACTGCAACCGTCATCAGCGCATCCTCATCTTCACACCAGCCTGTAATCAAATCACGGACTTCCGGTGATTCGATAGTTCCCTGTACAAACTGCCATTCTATGTCTATAAAATCTGTTCCCAAATGAGCATAGACCTCAGCAGGTTCATCCCTGCGGACCAAACCGTTTTCTGTGTCTATAAAGGTAGAATAAGATACATCAAACAGGTTTTCATACGCCTGTTTGAAGCTGTTCATCTCACGCATTGCTTCATTATCGATAAAAGTGATGCGCGTTTTCTTGTTTTTATCCCGGATAAAGTTGGGATAGTGGGCTATATGGGCAGCCTCGACAGCCAAAGCAATTCCCATCCTCGACATTCCCACAATTACCAGATGCACATATTTCTCTGATTCGTAAGTGACAGGCTGATAATCCAGAGGCAGATAATTAATCTCACGGATACTACACGCATTTCGCACAAATACTTTTTGCGCCCATGTTTCGTAAAAGTTAAACGGACAGAAATCAATATATTCCTTTATATCATCATCAATATCCGAGAATTGGAAGACGGCAAAAGTAGATTGATATTCAAAGAGTACGTTGCACTTCAAAGGAGGTTTCCGATTCTCTTCCTTGCAAAGTTCGCCTATCAGATTCAGACAGTCGACATTCATCGAGTCATGATAATATTCCACATCATCCAGCTCTCCGTTATCTCCCAATATAAAGACTTCTTTCGCATCCGCCACATACAACTTTTTCAGTTCTTCTTTAGAGTCTCTCATGGCATGAACCAAAACGATTCTCTTCTCCTCGTCCTTTGTGAGATTGGAGAATAATTCCATCCGTACTTCATTGACGTCTTTGGAAGTCTGAATGACTAATGTGCAATCCTTCTCCCGTTGGCATAACTGTCGTATCAGACAGGGCAACATCGCATCTGCACCGATGATCACAAAATGATCAGATAGTTTATAATGAATCAACCCGTTTCTGCAATTTTCCACCCGCCTTTCAATGATATTGGAAAGCGTGGAGATCAACAATCCGCCCAAAACGACGGAACCCAGCAAACTAATAATCAATGCCCACGGGCGGTCTTCCGGACTTATACTAATCAGATTGCCCGAATCAACAAAGTTATTGTATACATTCCACAGGGTCTTCTGGAAAGAATGGTTCGCCACAGAGTCGGCAGCCAGCGCAGTCATCTCTTCGGAAGGAGCCATCTGATGCTTGCTTCCCCAGTGTACTCCCAGACAAGATAGAACAATCAGCGAAATGACTATAATAATCAGGAAACATATCTGTTTCCAGGCCCCGCCATAAATAATCCGGTCAAACCAACGAGCATTCATAACTTACTCCTCCCTTTCTATTCTGAAACCTAATTTCTTCACCATCTTGATCGTATTCATAGCCGTATTCCGATCGTACTCTTTTTCTTCTTCCGGCAACTCATCATAAGGCACCAGACAAGGGTGCTTTTTATGGATATCATCGCGTTTTCCGCCATAAGTCCAGCCTTCGTCCATCCGGGCTTTTGCCCACACTTCATGTACATTTTCAGCGATGCGCTCTGATAATTGGATTAAAGATTCGGGAAGGTCGACCGATGAAAGGTCCATCGGTTCGGGGGTGTAATCCAGTTTATTTTCTTTCATATTTTATATTCTGTATTTATCTAATGTATTAAGATGCAAGGCATGTCATTGATGCAAAGATAATAAAAAGACTAAGATTTACAGCTTTCAATACTATTTCTTAATGGCTATAGTGCTAAAATCTAAGTCTCGCATTGCATAAAACTATTCGTCTGACAGTTGTTGAACTTTCGTCTGACAACTGTTAATCTTTCGTCTAACAGCTGTCAGACGAAAAGAAAACAGCTGTCAGACGAATAAATTCAAGCATAAACAATGTTAGTTTACGGCTAGCAGAAGAGTAATCTCATGCTATTCTCCAAGTAATCCGTCGCATACGAAAAATTAAATTATACTATCAACGCCCTAAACTATTGTTTATCATCGGCAAACTACGTACTTTTGCACGCCATTTTTAAGAGGCTAAAATAATGAATAACAAGACCAAAGGTTTTATTTATGGAGCCATTGCCGCTGCAAGCTACGGTATGAATCCTCTCTTCACACTCCCGCTCTATGCTGCCGGCATGAGTGTCGATACTGTTTTATTCTACCGTTACGCATTTGCCGTAATTGTATTGGGTGTCTTGATGAAGCTGCAAGGGCAGTCTTTTACTCTTCGCAAGGCAGACATTCTCCCCTTGGTAATCATGGGATTGCTGTTTTCGTTTTCATCTCTGCTTCTATTCATGAGTTACAACTATATGGATGCCGGTATTGCTTCTACCATTCTGTTCGTTTATCCGGTGATGGTAGCTGTGATCATGGGCGCCTTTTTCAAAGAGAAGATTTCCGCAATCACCGTTTTTTCGATCCTGTTGGCACTTTCGGGCATTGCCCTGCTCTATCAGGGAGATGGCAACAAACCACTCTCCACCGTAGGAATTATCTTTGTTTTACTGTCGTCTCTCTCCTATGCCATTTATATCGTAGGAGTCAACCGGTCTTCATTAAAAACATTACCGACTACCAAACTGACTTTTTATGCTATATTATTCGGATTATCGGTTTACATAGTCCGCTTGAATTTCTGCACGGAATTGCAAATCATACCCTCTCCCTTATTGTGGGCAGATGTTCTGGCCTTGGCCATTCTCCCCACTGCCGTGTCATTGATTTGCACCGCATTAGCCATTCAATCTATAGGCTCCACTCCTACTGCTATACTCGGTGCTCTGGAGCCTGTGACAGCGTTATTTTTCGGGGTCCTCCTGTTTCACGAAAAACTGACTCCCCGATTAATGGTCGGTATTTTAATGATTATCACTGCCGTTACATTGATTATCATCGGCAAGTCGCTTATAAAAAAGATGAGTGTGCTGTTGCAGATAAGCAAAAAATAGTATACTTTTGCTAATCAATCAACCAAATAGCAACTTTAATTATCAAAAAATATGGTAGACGTAAAGACTTGCCTTGACAATGCACAAGAAAAAATGGATATGGCTGTAATGTATCTCGAAGAAGCATTGGCACATATCCGCGCTGGAAAAGCGAGTACCCGACTGTTGGATGGTATCCGCGTAGACTCTTACGGAAGTATGGTTCCTATCAGCAATGTAGCTGCTTTATCCACTCCGGATGCTCGCAGTATCACCATCAAACCGTGGGACAAAAGTATGTTCCGTGCCATCGAAAAAGCCATTATCGACTCTGACCTTGGCATTATGCCCGAAAATAATGGTGAAGTAATCCGTATTGGTATTCCTCCTCTGACGGAAGAACGTCGTAGACAGCTCGCTAAACAGTGTAAAGCGGAAGGCGAAACTGCCAAAGTAAGTGTACGCAACGCTCGTCGCGATGGCATCGACGCACTGAAAAAAGCAGTAAAAGACGGACTGGCAGAAGACGAGCAGAAGAATGCGGAAGCCAAGTTACAAAAAATCCATGATAAGTATATCAAACAGATTGAAGATATGCTTGCTGACAAGGATAAAGAAATCATGACGGTTTAATGGAAAATGGAGAATGGACAATGGATAATTACTATGCAGTCCCATTGCCCATTCTCCATTATCCATTATCCATTATCCATTATCCATTAAATAAATGAAGGGATTAGTAATCAAGAACACGGGCAGTTGGTATCAGGTGAAGACCGACGACGGACAATTTATTGAATGTAAAATCAAAGGTAATTTCCGGTTAAAAGGTATTCGCAGCACCAATCCGGTAGCCGTGGGCGACCGCGTTCAGATTATACTCAATCAGGAAGGTACTGCCTTTATCAATGAAATAGAAGACAGAAAGAACTACATCATCCGCCGTTCTTCCAATCTTTCCAAACAATCTCACATTCTTGCCGCTAACCTCGATCAATGTATGTTAGTGGTTACTGTCAACTATCCCGAAACATCCACCATTTTTATCGACCGTTTTCTCGCTTCTGCCGAAGCATATCGTGTACCTGTCAAACTGGTATTTAATAAGGTAGATGCTTATAACGAGGATGAGCTCCGTTATCTGGACGCTCTTATTAATCTGTATACGCATATCGGTTATCCTTGTTTCAAGGTTTCTGCCAAGGAAGGAACCGGAGTGGATGCCATCAAAAAAGACCTGGAAGGCAAGATCACACTTTTCTCCGGTCATTCGGGAGTTGGAAAATCGACGCTCATCAACGCCATTTTACCGGGAACCAAAGTAAAAACCGGTGAGATATCGACCTATCACAACAAAGGTATGCATACGACTACCTTCTCTGAAATGTTCTCTGTAGACGGGGATGGATATATTATCGATACTCCGGGAATCAAAGGATTCGGAACGTTCGATATGGAGGAAGAAGAAATCGGGCATTATTTCCCTGAAATATTCAAGGTTTCCGCTGATTGCAAATATGGTAACTGTACACATCGGCATGAGCCGGGATGTGCGGTACGTGAGGCAGTGGAAAAGCATCTTATCAGTGAGTCTCGTTATACTTCTTATCTGAATATGCTGGAGGATAAGGAGGAGGGAAAGTATCGGGCGGCATACTAATCTCTTAACTAATCAGCAAGAAATTACACATAAAAAATAAATCTAATTTCTATTAAAAAAACGACAACAATCGAACATTCTGATTCCAAAATTCAAACAACAAACACAACTTTGATTTTAATTTAAACTTCAAGCAAAATCTCACTAATTTAAATAAGTAAATTAGATGAAAAGTCGAAATTCTCCTTTTGTCTGTTATTAAAGCCAGACACAACATTAACTTTCTTTTACTTTATCCAGCATTAAACCTTTTCTTTCAAGTGTCGTCTAATCATCAGAAGATATTATATAACATGCTATATACTATACTAAACCATGAATAAAAAAACTAAATGGGGCATCATTATTCTTATCGGTGCCGGAATTATCGGTGGGGGAATTTACTCACAGTTACCAAAAACTAACGACGAACTGGCTGCTGCTGACAAGGTAAAAAATACCCAAAAGAATGGAAAAAAGATTCTGAACGTCAACGCCAAAGTAATAAAGCCTCAACTGTTAACAGACGAATACACTACTACCGGCGTACTTCTGCCGGATGAAGAAGTCGATTTGTCTTTTGAGACTTCCGGGAAAGTAATAGAGATCAACTTCGAAGAAGGAACTCCCGTAAAAAAAGGACAACTTCTTGCCAAAGTCAACGACCGCCAGCTACAGGCACAACTTCAACGGTTGGTTTCACAACTAAAGTTAGCTGAGGACCGTGTATTCCGACAAGATGCTCTGCTTAAACGAGATGCAGTCAGTAAAGAAGCTTATGAACAAGTAAAGACTGACCTGGCAACTCTAAATGCTGATATAGAAATAGTAAAAGCGAACATTGCCCTAACCGAGCTCCGTGCTCCATTTGACGGAATCATCGGACTTCGGCAAATCAGTGTCGGTTCATACGCTTCGCCGACAACTATCGTTGCCAAACTGACAAAGATTACTCCGCTGAAAGTAGAATTTTCAGTACCGGAACGCTATGCAAGCCAGATTAAGAAAGGTACGAACCTGAATTTTAGAATTGAAGGAAAACTAGATGCCTTCAGCGCAAAAGTATATGCTGTAGAATCAACGATTGATCCCAACCTGCATCAATTTACAGCACGCGCACTTTATCCAAATACCAATCGCGCCTTACTTCCCGGCCGATATACAAGTATCCAATTAAAGAAAGAAGAAATCCCGAATGCGATTGCCATTCCGACGGAAGCTATCGTACCGGAGATGGGAAAGGATAAAGTTTTCTTGTATAAATCAGGAAAAGCCGAACCTGTAGAAGTGACAACAGGCATTCGTACAGATGCTGAAGTACAAATTGTAAGAGGACTTCAAGTAGGAGATACCATTCTTACATCAGGAACACTGCAACTTCGCCTGGGACTTCCTGTTACATTGGATAATATTGACTAATACCTGCCATGCCTTATGAATATATCTGAATTAAGTATACGCCGTCCGGTATTAGCTACGGTACTGACAATCATTATTCTCCTTTTTGGATTTATCGGATACAGTTATCTGGGTGTCCGTGAATATCCATCGGTGGACAACCCGATCATTTCTGTCAGTTGTTCTTATCCGGGAGCCAATGCCGACGTCATTGAGAACCAGATAACCGAGCCACTGGAACAAAATATCAATGGTATCCCGGGCATCCGGTCTCTATCCAGCGTCAGCCAGCAGGGACAAAGCCGTATTACGGTAGAATTTGAACTTTCAGTCGATCTGGAAACTGCAGCAAATGACGTACGTGACAAAGTTTCCCGTGCCCAACGTTATCTGCCCCGGGACTGTGACCCGCCGACTGTATCAAAAGCCGATGCCGATGCGATGCCTATTTTAATGGTTGCCCTCCAAAGCGACAAACGCTCACTGCTTGAATTAAGTGAGATTGCAGACTTGACTGTCAAAGAGCAGTTACAGACCATCTCTGATGTAAGTAGTGTATCTATTTGGGGTGAAAAGCGTTATTCCATGCGCCTTTGGCTCGATCCGGTCAAGATGGCAGGATATGGCATCACTCCGATTGATGTAAAGAATGCGGTAGACAATGAGAATGTCGAACTTCCTTCGGGTAGTATTGAAGGAAACACTACCGAACTGACAATCCGTACATTGGGATTAATGCATACTGCCGATGAGTTCAATAATCTTATTGTAAAAGAAGATAACAACCGTATCGTCCGTTTCAGTGACATCGGACGTGCAGAACTTGGTCCTGCCGACATCAAGAGTTACATGAAAATGAACGGTGTACCCATGGTAGGTGTTGTTGTTATTCCACAGCCGGGAGCCAATCACATCGAAATTGCCGATGCTGTGTACAAACGCATGGAACAGATGAAGAAGGACCTGCCGGAAGATGTGACGTATAGCTATGGTTTTGATAATACCAAATTTATCCGGGCATCTATCAATGAGGTAAAAGAGACTGTATATGTAGCCTTTATTCTGGTTATCATCATCATCTTCCTTTTCTTACGCGACTGGCGGGTGACGCTGGTTCCGTGCATCGTAATTCCCGTATCGCTGATTGGAGCATTCTTCGTCATGTATCTTGCCGGATTCTCCATTAACGTACTTTCCATGCTTGCCATTGTGCTGGCCGTGGGACTGGTGGTGGATGACGCCATCGTAATGACGGAGAACATCTATATCCGTATCGAAAAAGGAATGAGTCCGAAAGAAGCGGGAATAGAAGGAGCCAAAGAGATCTTCTTTGCCGTTATTTCAACGACCATCACACTAGTTGCAGTATTCTTCCCGATTGTCTTTATGCAAGGTATGACAGGACGTTTGTTCCGGGAATTCAGTATTGTAATTTCCGGTTCTGTCATTATCTCTTCATTTGCGGCACTGACTTTCACACCGATGCTGGCCACGAAGTTACTCATCAAACGTGAGAAACAAAACTGGTTCTACACTAAAACAGAACCGTTTTTTGAAGGGATGAACCGATGGTACAGCCGTTCGCTCGCTGCTTTTTTGCGCAAGCGCTGGCTGGCACTTCCGTTCACTTTTATAACCATCTGCCTGATCGGCTTCTTATGGAATGCTATTCCGGCAGAAATGGCACCGCTTGAAGACCGGTCGCAAATCTCGATCAACACCCGAGGTGCGGAGGGTGTCACTTATGAATATATCCGGGACTATACCGAAGATATCAACCAGCTTGTAGATTCTATTCTGCCGGATGCGGAAGCGGTGACAGCACGTGTATCCAGTGGTAGCGGAAACGTACGCATTACACTGAAAGACATGAAAGACCGTGACTACACGCAGATGGAAGTTGCGGAAAAGATATCAAAGGCAGTTCAGAAAAAGACCATGGCACGCTCGTTCGTACAACAGCAGTCTTCTTTCGGCGGACGCCGGGGAAGTATGCCTGTTCAATACGTACTTCAGGCTACCAATCTTGAAAAACTGCAGGAGGTATTACCGCAGTTCATGGCCAAAGTATATGAGAATCCGGCTTTCCAGATGGCAGACGTAGACTTGAAGTTCAGCAAACCGGAAGCCCGCATCAAGATCAACCGTGACAAAGCAAGTGTAATGGGAGTCAGTACCAAAAACATCGCCCAAACGCTGCAATACGGATTGAGCGGCCAGCGTATGGGATATTTCTATATGAACGGAAAGCAGTATGAAATTTTGGGTGAAATCAACCGCCAGCAACGAAACAAGCCTGCCGACCTGAAAGCTATCTACATCCGCAGCAGCAATGGAGATATGATACAGCTGGATAATCTGATTGAGCTGGAAAACGGTATCGCTCCACCCAAACTGTACCGCTACAACCGATTTGTATCAGCCACAATTTCCGCCGGACTGGCTGACGGAAAGACCATCGGACAAGGACTGGATGAAATGGACAAGATTGCCAAAGAAACATTGGATGATACTTTCCGTACCGCATTATCCGGAGACTCCAAGGAATACCGTGAAAGTTCTTCGAGCCTGATGTTTGCCTTTATTTTGGCTATCCTTCTGATTTATCTGATCCTGGCAGCACAGTTTGAAAGTTTCAAGGACCCGTTAATAATCATGTTAACAGTGCCTTTGGCTATCGCCGGAGCCTTGGTATTCATGTATTTCGGAGATATCACAATGAATATTTTCAGCCAGATCGGTATTATCATGCTGATTGGTCTCGTGGCTAAAAACGGTATCCTGATCGTGGAATTCGCCAATCAGAAACAAGAAGCAGGCGAGGATAAAATGAGCGCCATCAAAGATGCCGCATTACAGCGTCTGCGCCCGATTCTAATGACAAGTGCTTCTACTGTACTGGGACTTATTCCATTGGCATTTGCCAGCGGAGAAGGCGCCAATCAGCGTATCGCCATGGGTACGGCTGTAGTAGGTGGTATGGTTGTTTCCACACTGCTTACTATGTATATCGTGCCGGCCATCTACAGTTATATTTCGACTAACCGAATCAAAATAACAAAAGAATGAAACAGAAAAGTATTTGCATGAAACAAATCATATACATAGTTACCGCATGTGTCTTCGTATTAGTTTCTCCAGTGAAGGCACAGCGAATCTATTCCTTAAAAGACTGCCTGGAAGAAGGGCTGCAAAACAATTATTCTCTGCGCATCGTCCATAACGAAGAACAGATCAGCAAGAATAACGCGACACTCGGAAATGCAGGTTATCTGCCTACTTTGGACTTTTCTGCCGGATATACCGGAAACCTGGACAACATCGAGACGAAAGCCCGTGCCACCGGAGAGGTCACCAAAAATAATGGAGTCTACGACCAGACAGTTAACGTCGGCCTCAACCTCAACTGGACCATCTTCGACGGATTCAATATCAGCACTACGTACAAGCAACTAAAGGAACTGGAACGGCAGGGCGAAATCAATACCCGCATTGCCATTGAAGACTTCATCGCCGATCTTGCCTCGGAATACTACAACTTCATCCAGCAAAAGATCCGTTTGAAGAACTTTCATTATGCGATGTCACTTTCCAAAGAACGCTTGCGTATAGCAGAAGCGAGCCATCTTGTCGGTAAATTCTCAGGTTTGGATTATCAGCAAGCCAAAGTGGACTTCAATGCGGACAGTGCCCAATACATCAAGCAACAGGAATTGCTGCACTCCTCACGCATCCAACTTAATGAATTGATGGCCAACAATAATGTAAATCAGATTATCGTCATCAAAGATTCTACCATTGACGTACACAGTGACTTACTGTTCGACGATTTATGGAATGCTACCTTATCCACCAATGCTTCTTTGCTGAAAGCCGACCAGAACACCGTACTGGCACAGCTGGATTACAAAAAGATCAACTCCCGCAACTATCCATACCTCAAACTGAATACCGGCTATGGATATACCTTTAATAAGTATGATATCAATGCAAATAGCAGAAGAGGCAACTTAGGCTTTAATGCCGGAGTTACTGTCGGTTTTAATATCTTCGACGGCAACCGCCGCCGTGAAAAGCGCAACGCAACCCTTGCCTTCAAGAATCGTCGTTTGGAACGACAGGAACTGGAGTTAGCCCTTCGTTCCGATCTCAGCAACTTGTGGCAAGCATACCGTAATAATCTTCAGCTGCTGAATCTGGAACGGCAGAATCTTGTGACTGCCAAAGACAATCATGATATCGCCATGGACCGTTATATACAGGGAGACCTTTCCGGTTTTGAAGTACGCGAGGCACAAAAGAGTCTGCTGGATGCCGAAGAACGTATTCTCTCGGCAGAATACAACACCAAACTTTGCGAAATTTCACTACTGCAAATCAGCGGAAAAATCACCAAATATCTGGAGCAATAAAACATTGATTCTCCTGTTTTCATTGGGCTAATCATCTGATAAAAGCGATTAGCCCAATTTTTATGCCATTAAGAACAGATATTACCCTTCATTCCCGACCTTTTCTTCTACATTTGCACACACCATAACATTCACTTAACAATAGAAGTCATGAGACAAACAGCCTTTTTCTTTCTGTTACTTTTCATTCAGACCGGAGTTTCAGCCCAAACAACAGATTACAGGAAACAACAGAATTACAAAGAATGGGTACACCTCGCTCCCAAGTTCAATGATGCCTTTTTCCGGACAGAAGAAGCACAACGCATCGGAGACAATGTATTATTGTATCAGCAAGTCACGGGAGGCTGGCCCAAAAACATTTACATGCCGGCAGAACTGACAGAGCAGGAATACACCAAAGCATGGAATGCGAAAGGAGACGTCAACCAAAGTACCATTGACAACAACGCCACGACAACCGAAATTCAATATCTGGCCCGTCTTTATCAAGCTACACAAAAAGAGAAATACAAAGAAGGAGTACTGAAAGGTATCCAATATCTGCTCAAAGCACAATATGACAATGGCGGATGGCCTCAGTTTTATCCGCGTCCTACAGGATACTATATCCAAATCACCTACAATGATAACGCAATGGTCAGAGTCATGCAGCAGTTACGGGAAATCTACGAAAAGCAGTCCCCTTATACTTTCATCCCCGATGAAACCTGCCAGCAAGCACGTAAAGCCTTTGACAAAGGAATAGAATGTATCCTCCGGACACAGGTTCGCCAAAACGGGGAACTGACAGTATGGTGCGCGCAGCATGACCGCATCACACTGGAGCCCTGCAAGGCACGTGCATATGAGTTGCCTTCATTGAGCGGACAAGAATCTGACAATATCGTGCTTTTGCTCATGTCTCTCCCCCATCCATCGGAAAAAGTAATTGAATCGATAGAATCAGCCGTCAAATGGTTCAAGAAGTCCGAAATAAAAGGAATACAAAAAGAATACTTCACCAACAGTGACGGAAAAAGAGATTACCAGATGATCCCTTGCGAAGATTGTCCCGTACTATGGGCACGTTTTTATGAACTGGACACCAATCGTCCTTTCTTCTCCGACCGCGACGGAATTAAAAAATACGATATCTCAGAAATCGGACATGAACGCCGGAACGGATATAGCTGGTACAATAAAGACGGCAGCAAAGTACTGGCAAAATATGAGAAATGGAAGAAGGAATTAAATAGGAAATAATACCGGAGGATGCGATAAGAGGGGATGTCAAAAGTCAATAGTAACTAAACTCTCCTCCTTCCTGAAGGAGTTTAGTTACTATTGACTTTTGATAACCTCTCATCTATTTCTATTTTCTATGACTATCCTACTATATATTTAGCAACCTTTCCTGCACGATAGATCAGCCATACCAATCCCCATGAAACGGCGAAAGCAAGAATAGCGGCTACAGGTATCTGCAAACCAATCGGCATATTAATAGCTCTCATCAGCACGACCGACGGCCCTGTAAAGAAATAATGTATCATATAAATACCGAATCCGCAAACAGTGAGATTCGCCAATGCCTTTTTCATCCTTTCCGAGTTCACTTTTACTTTCTTTGCCAACATAAACACAGGTATCGTCATCATTACAACATTAAGAGAACAATAGGTAAAGAAGAGTTCCAGCATCTCATCCGTATATTCCGGCAATGCGGTTATATGCCTGAAACCTAAGAATGTCACCGCATAACCGACTGCAAACATCGGAATGCCAATCGCCAACGTTTTCTTCAAGCTCCATTCCAGATTTTTCAGATAATGCCCCAACAACAGATAGCCATTGAAACCGGCAAAAGCATACAGCATTCCAAAAGAGTTCCATGAACAGGTTCCCCATAAATAATTAGAAACAAACTGATAATAATAAGGAAGCAGCAAAGTTACCCCCCAAGCCAGCAGAAACATCAGTTTGGCACGTTCCGAAGCCTTCTCTACCCAAGCTGAGAAAACCGGCAAATACAGATACAGCCCGATAAGCAGATAAATATACCACATATGCACGGCTAAAATGGAGAAGTTGAACGGAATCATCAAAATATATTCCAAAGATACAGAGAATGATTGCTGCATCACTTCCTCTCCCGCATACGGGAAGAAATCAAGAATAATCTGAGGATTCAGTCCCAACAGGCCTGTAATCCAAGGGAACAGATTATAGAGCACCGACCATATCAGGAACGGATAAAAGACGCGGGGAATACGTTTCTTGTAAAAAGTAGAAGCATCACCTCTTACAGGCAGAAGCAATGCACCGGTAATCATCACAAACAGAGGCACGCACGGACGCAGTACAGATCCGTAAATAGCCCCCCAAAGTTTTATTTCTCCGATATTCGGAGCCGTGCCGGGATAAAAATAAAACGGATCGGTGCAATGACAGCAGACAACTGTAAACATCGCAATAAAACGAACGACATCCAGCCAAACAATATGCTGGTTCTTTTGATTGGATAAATTCATCACTAGTGGTTTCATGGTGTTTTAATTATTAGATAAGCAAGTTTATAAAAAAAGGGATACCCATACGAAAACTGACAGGTATCCCAAATGAATGTTTATGTAATCAACCGCAAGAATAACTTGCCATTACTTATTACTTGTTACTTATTACTTGTTATTTGGCACAACGTGGTTTTATCTGTTTGAAGAAGTCATTTCCTTTGTCATCTACCAAAATAAATGCCGGGAAATCTTCCACTTCAATTTTCCAGATTGCTTCCATGCCCAGTTCCGGATATTCTACGCACTCAATGCTCTTGATGTTGTTCTGAGCAAGGATTGCAGCCGGTCCGCCGATAGAACCCAGATAGAAGCCGCCATATTTCTGACAAGCATCTGTAACCTGCTGGCTACGGTTACCTTTCGCCAACATAACCATGCTGCCACCGTGGCTCTGGAACAGCTCAACATACGAGTCCATACGTCCGGCAGTTGTCGGGCCCATTGAACCGCAAGCCATACCAGCCGGAGTCTTGGCCGGACCAGCATAGTAAATAGGATGATCCTTGATATACTGAGGCAAATCTTCTCCACGATCCAAGCGTTCTTTCAGTTTAGCGTGAGCGATGTCACGGCCAACGATGATAGTACCGTTCAGTGACAGACGAGTAGATACAGGATATTTGGTCAGTTCTTTCAGAATCTCAGCCATCGGACGGTTCAGATCAATCTTCACTACATCACCTTCACCGGCCTGGCGCAATTCTGCCGGAATCAGGCTACCCGGATTTGAATCCAGTTTCTCAATCCAGATACCATCTTTATTGATTTTACATTTGATGTTACGGTCGGCAGAACAAGATACGCCCAGACCTACCGGACAAGAAGCACCGTGACGAGGCAGACGAATGATACGAACATCATGTGCCAGATATTTACCGCCGAATTGTGCACCCAGACCGATCTTGTGAGCTTCTTCCAGTACTTGTTTTTCCAGTTCGATATCACGGAAAGCACGGCCAAATTCATTTCCCGTAGTCGGCAGATTATCGTAGAAGTGAGTAGAAGCCAGTTTCACTGTCAGCAGGTTCTTCTCAGCAGAAGTACCGCCGATCACAAAAGCGATATGATAAGGAGGACAAGCGGCAGTTCCCAGAGTCTTCATTTTTTCCACCAGGAACGGAACCAGTGTACCAGGGTTCAAAATTGCTTTTGTTTCCTGATACAGATATGTTTTGTTGGCAGAACCACCACCTTTCGTTACGCAGAGGAATTCGTATTCCATGCCTTCGGTAGCTTCGATGTCAATCTGTGCAGGCAGGTTACATTTTGTATTTACCTCATCATACATATTCAGAGGCGCATTCTGAGAGTAACGCAGGTTTTCTTCGGTATATGTTTTGTAAACACCCAGTGACAGAGCTTCCTCGTCGGTATAGCCGGTCCACACTTGCTGTCCCTTTTCACCGTGGATAATAGCAGTACCGGTATCCTGACAGAATGGAAGTACACCTTTGGCAGCCACTTCCGCATTACGCAGGAAAGTCAGTGCTACGTACTTATCGTTCTCGCTGGCTTCCGGATCACTCAGAATCTTAGCAACCTGTTCATTGTGCGAACGGCGAAGCATGAATGACACATCACGAAAAGCTGCATTTGCCATCGCAGTCAAGCCTTCTTTCTCAATTTTCAGGATAGGATTTCCTTCAAACTCGCTTACCGATACATAGTCTTTTGTAAGCAGATAATACTCAGTGGTATCTTTTCCCTTTTCAAACATGGGTTGATACTTAAACGGAGGTGTTGCCATAATTTCTTATTTTATTACGTAATGTTAGTTAGTGAGGCAAAGGTAGTAATTAAAAATAAAGAATGATAACGGAAGAATGAAGAATTAAGAATGAATAACGCAGAAAGGAACTATGCCCACCGCAACAAGAATTTATTCTCATTGCAGTGAGAACTTTTTCTCATGCCTATGAGTATTTTTTCTCACTGCGATGAGAAAATTTTCTCATTGTGGTGAGAATTTTTTCTCATCGAGATGAGAATGGTCTGAGAACTTTAGATCACAATAACTACTGTTAATGAGGCGACTAACCAATAAGCCGACTTTAGATTTTACTCTTGAATGGACCCGATTCTTTTGATCAATTCATTGCCAAGCGCAGTTTTGTCCTCAATATGCTTCAAGACAGCCGTCACAAACGTGTTACTTTCAAAATCACCACGTACTTGTTCGAAGTCCTGCTTCATTTCATCGTGAGAACCATCGGCTCCGAATCCTGTCATCGAAGACAGCGAGAACTCTTTACGGGCATCATCATATACCATTTTATCAAGACCGACTACCGCCTCTTTCCACGCTTTTACGATACGGATTATGTCCTGTGCCGTTATTTCGTCCGGATTCAAGCCGTAAAACTCCTGAATCTTGTTGTAAGCCCAGGTCCATTCATACGTATAATAATTCTCATGCATTTCCGCAAAGCTGGCGTTGATGGACTTTAACCGGTTGACAGAACCATTTTCGATGCCATCGAGCAGACGGTCTATTTCACTCTTAGGAGCAATCAGTCCGGACATATCCACCCATTCGCCGGTTCCGATTTCCGTGTCCGGTTTCAGACGCTGGCGTATTTCTTCGTTACTCTGGAAATTAATGCCTTCCAGGCGTTTTATGATGGAGTTACCCAAAAACTTATGAATAGCGATCTCATAAAAACGGATACCATTATTTAAAGAGGAGTTCTTGATCTTTGCGCTCTGATAGGAATAGATTTCAGATGTTTCGCCGGATACCCGCTTAAGCTCTTTCAGAATAGAACGTCCCTTGAACATTTTCTGAATGGTGTATGGACTCAGAAGATTATAATTGATATAATCCAATCGGTTCGGGTCTTTCCGCTTGTCACGTTTCGGCCACTTCTGAGCATCGCGAATGGTACCCACACTTCTCAGATTCACTCCCGGAACCAGATAAGTCGTGTTCCGTTGCTCGATCAGATAAGAGAAAGGAAGATTGGAGGTATCGGCATGATTAACGTGGCGTCCCATTACTAGAGAAAAGGCTCCGACACGTGCCGGCCATAAGATATAGGAGTCGGAGGTCGTTTTGGCTCCTCTTTCCATGGTTCCCTGATGGATAGGCCCCAGTTTATACATATGGTTGCTCTGATTCGATCCCGATCCCGCATTCATAAACGAGAACATACCGGCAATCAATAAAGTCGATTTGTGATGAGTCACCGTGAAAGGTCCCGCAAAGATGGCGCATGCCTCCCCGTTCTCTCCCTGGCAGTTACTGAAAAACAAGGAATCGGAGGCTGAATAGTTATGTCCCAGTTTGCAAGACTGACCGACAAAACAACGGGTCAGCATCGTTCCGTCATCTACTTCGGAGCCGGAAGAGATTATGAAATCATCACATATCACTCCATGTCCGATATGTACAGGTGCTGTCACATTACTGTTGACGCTACCGTTTGTCAAACGGCAAGTACCGCAGATATGGCAATAATCACCGATCCGTACATTCTTGATAGACCCTGTGTTCAGAATCATCACATGATCACCTATACTACCTACCGCAGAAGCATGCTTGTTGGAATAATAATCGGCAATCGCCTTCATGCGATTAATCAGTTCCGGACGGTGACGATACAATGCAAGTATGTATGCCTGGTGTGCCGACAATTTATCATTGATCAGCACTTCACGTCCGCCCGTTTCATTGAGCACTGTCGCTTCCACCCCATTACCAAAGGTGCTTAGCCCGTCTACCAAAATGATATCTACATTTTCAATGAAGGTATCATTTCCGATTTCATAATTAGCAATGTAGTTTTGAATGTTTTCAATGCAGCAGTTATCCCCCACTACCACATTGTGCAGAGTTACATGACGGAGTCCCGAATGTTTTCTGATCCCTCCGGGCAGTGTAAATTCGGCATCAAATACGCCTAATTTCACTTCACCCGAAAAGCGGGTATGGTGAACATACTCACAGTTAAACCCCTCGGCAACCAAAACATTTCCCCAATCATCAGCCAGACACGACTGGCTCTTCAACTGAAGCACTTCGTCCTCAGTCAATTTACGATAGTCTTTCATATAGATAAAAATAGATATGTACCGCCTCCCCCAATCAGTAAGCGGTACATTGATTATTATTCTTCCTCTTCGTAAGTCTGATAAAGAAAATCGTTATAGGGGTACTTTTGAACATGCAATTCTTTCACTCGCTGATAAACTACATCTTTCAGTTCGTCTATATTGATTCGTTCGCGGGCGGAAATAAAGAGGCAGTTGTCTTCCATCTTTGCCATCCACGTCTTCATCAGTTCTTCGAGTGTTAAGTTTTCCTTTGTTCGGGGGGTAAGGTCGTCCGGCGCTTTCTCCACGTAGGTGTAGGCGTCTATTTTATTGAATATAAGTATCATGGGTTTGCCACCGCCGCCAATGTCGGCAAGTGTCTTGTTCACCACTTCGATCTGTTCTTCAAATCCGGGGTGAGAGATGTCTACTACATGCACCAGTAAATCGGCTTCACGCACCTCATCCAAAGTCGATTTGAATGAGTCTACCAGGTCAGTGGGCAACTTACGGATAAATCCGACCGTGTCCGACAGAAGAAACGGCAAGTTATCGATGATCACTTTGCGTACCGTTGTATCGAGTGTAGCGAACAGCTTGTTTTCGGCAAACACTTCGCTCTTTGACAGCAAGTTCATGATGGTCGATTTTCCAACATTTGTATAGCCGACCAATGCAACACGGATCATGCGTCCGCGGTTCTTACGCTGAGTAGCTTTCTGTTTGTCTATTTCCACCAGACGTTCTTTCAATAGTGACATACGGTTGAGGATGATACGGCGGTCCATTTCGAGCTGTGTTTCACCCGGTCCGCGAAGTCCCACAGAACCTCCTTTACCGCTTCCGCTACCGGAGCCACCACCCTGACGTTCCAAGTGAGTCCAGAGTCGTTGCAAACGTGGTAACATGTATTTGTACTGAGCCAGTTCCACCTGCGTTTTCGCATTGGCAGTCTGTGCACGCATCGCAAATATATCGAGGATCAATGAAGTACGGTCTAGTATCTTTACTTTCAGTTCGGCTTCAATGTTACGTATTTGTTTCGCGGAAAGTTCATCGTCAAAGATGACCATTCCCACTTCACGTTCTTCTTCCTCTTCTGTCCGTATATATTGTCTGATCTCTTCCAGTTTTCCTTTTCCGACATAAGTAACCGAATTGGCTGTCGGTAATTTCTGTGTAAATCGTTTCACTACCTCCGCCCCAGCCGTCTCAGCAAGGAAAGCCAATTCATCCAGATACTCGTTCGTTTTCCGCTCATCCTGCATCTGGGTAATGAGTCCGACAAGTACTGCGGTTTCTACTTTGGCTTCGGATATTATAAATTCTTTCATTCTTTAACTTCTACTATATAAATCTAAATATGGTCGCAAATATAACAAAAAAAAAGAGGACAATGTTGTATTGTCCTCTTTTTCGTAACCATTTATAGTAATTCAATTATAAATCAAACCATAACTTTTCCCAAATCTTCGGAGATTCTTTCGGTGCATTGATATTAGCAGTCATCTCTTCCGGGCTATACTCCCATCTTCTGATCAGTTCTTTTGAAGTTGCATCTTCCGGCACTTGTAAGGTCGGGACTTCATTTCCAGCAGTACCAGAACGTCTCCACTGTACAAACTCCTCAAACGGACGATCCATTAAATCAATCCACTGCTGCATATGAATCTCATACAGTGCTTTCTCCTGAGTCAGCGCTGTCAATTCCGGCAAACCTGTAACATATGTATCAATATCCGCTTCCGCTACTCCATAAAATGCACATGCTTCCCGAATGCCTTTCTTATACAATTCATTAGCCTTCGACAAATTCTGAGCAACTCCCAAACCGCGCGCATAAGCTTCCGCTTCCAGAAGCAACTGCTCCTGGCAAGAGTATATTAACTCCGGTGCATCTTTTCTGAAAAGATAACTGCTCACAACAGATGATAACATATTATCTTTGTCATCAGTAACAGCAGGTTCACGGTTACCTAAGCCTCTATATACACCGTCGGCACCCGGTTCAAAATAACAAGGAATACGGGGGTCATTACGTTCCTGCATCGGCTTCAGCATATAGTTGCTGGCAAAAAACAATATCTGTGTACCGCCAACCAATTCTATAAGTTCATACTTAGGATTCTGGTTACCCGGTTCTGCAGAATAAGGGAACACCAAATTATCTGATGCTGATGATACCATGCCTCCAGCCTGTAACAACGTACCAATGGCAGTAGCTTTAGAAGGATCTTTGTCCACCATAACCATCAGTGTTCTGAACTTTAAAGATTTGGCCAAAGTCATCCATTTATTCATATCACCTTTATAATAGATATCGTATTCATCAATCGCATTGGCATCATTCAAATCCATGATCTGCAGTGCTTCATCAAGCAATGACAACACCCCATTCAATACACTTTCCTGAGAATCAAATTTCGGATACTTAATTGTTCCGTTCCAAGATTCAGTGAAAGGGATATCCCCCCATAGCATCGTCGCTTCATACATATGTTCAGCCAACAGAATCTTACACTGTGCAATAGCATTGTGATTCACCGGATCTGCTTCTTCCGCATTTTTAATAGCCAGCATCAAGTTATTACCACCGACAGAGTAGTAATGTTTCCACGTATTTCCTGTACTATAAGGGGAAATGGTATATACCGATTCATCCCAGCCACCATAATCAAGTCCACCGTCAACCTGACACTGTGAACTCATTGATAACGGAATATAGAAGTCACCACCGGTACGTGTTCCGGCCCAGTTTACGGCTACATAGTTAAACAAATATCCGGGATCAACTTTCTCGGCAGTATTGGGGTCATGGTTGATATCAAGCCAGTCGCTGCATGAAGTAAATAACCCACATGTCAAAGCGCTCAATGCATATGCTAATATTTTCTTTTTCATAATCATGTTCGTTTAATTCTTACAATGTTAGTCTGAGATTAAATCCGAAACTTCTGGTAGAAGGGATACTGTTAAACTCTACACCGCCTCCGATCTGAGAAGGACCGAAGAAGTTAGCTTCCGGATCAATATGCGGCACATGATCTTTGATGATCCATAAGTTACGTGCCTCGAAGCCTAAATCCAATGATTTAACAAAGAAACTCTTAAACCATTTACGCGGAAAACTATAGGACAATTGCACTTCTCTAAGTTTCACAAATGATGCATTATAGATATTTCCTTCATTATTACTGGAGTTCGCCACATGCTGCCAGTAGTCCTGCATACTCTTCACCGGAACATCATTAGGTCTGTAAGTTCCGTCATCCTGAAGAATAACACCCGGTTCAATAAAAGAGGCATCTTCACGGTGAGCCACTGTTTCTGCAGCCAAACCACTGCTTCTCAAATTAGCTACTGTTTCCGAATATAAGGAACCTCCATGACGGATATCAATCAAGAAACTAAAAGTCAGCCCTTTATAAGTAAGTGTATTGTTGATACCCATTGTAAAGTCAGGATAAACGTCTCCCAAACGTACGTTATTGACTGTTTCTCTCAAACCTGTCTTAGAGTTGATTACATAATTACCTTGATCATCACGCTTCCAGGCAGTACCGTACAAACCGAACGAATCACCTTTGGCAGCCTTAATCTGCAAACCACTCAATCCGCTAGTCAATGTATATTCATCAAGTCCTTCAGCCAACTCTTCTACAGTCTGCTTATTAGAAGCAAACGTTGCATCCAAGTCCCATTTAAAGTTACGTGTTTCTACAGGAGTCAAGCCCAAAGTTACTTCGACACCCTTATTGGCAATCTTTCCGGCATTGATATTATTAGCAAAGTAACCTGTTGATAACGGGACATCAATACTTACAATCTGATTCTTTGTGATATTGCTATAATAAGTCATATCCAAACGAATCTTTCCACCAAAAAAACGTAAATCAGCTCCGACTTCGAATGAACTTTGGTTCTGAGGTTTCAAGTTTTCATTCGGCAGAACACGAGGCCCGGTAAAACCAACCAGTCCCATGTGTGGGAAAGTATTGACATTACCCAGATATTGCAAAAAGTAAGTACTAGCTGGAGTATATTTAAATGCCAAATTGTACGGATCTTCGTCACTACCCACATTCGCATAACTTAAACGAATCTTACCGTAATTCAGGATGTCTTTATTCTCCATCAATTCTGTGAAAATAAAGCTACCGCTGATAGATGGATAGAAATAAGAACGGTTATTAATAGGCAGAGTAGACGACCAGTCATTACGTCCTGTTACATTAATAAAAAGCATATCTTTGTATCCCAAGCTAATATCTCCATATAAACCGACAAGACGTTTCTTTTCATAATAATTCACCGGAGTAGTAGATTTCGCATTAGTATATGTATACAATCCGTCAACTACCAGGTTCTGAGCTTGTACATTTTCATTCTTCCATTCTTCCTGATAGAGATTATGACCTACCATCGCCTTAAAATGATAATCATTGGCAAAAGTCTTCTCATAGGAAACCATTAAGTCATTATTTATAATTCTTTTATACAAATTCCAAGTCTGAAACTTACCATTTAAGGCTCCTACAGTACCCTTTGCGTAAAGTTTACGTCTTCCTTCTGTATAGAAGTCAGTTCCGGCATTGTTAGTGATAGTCAATCCTTCAATCGGCTTATAAGTCAATGTGATATTACCGATCATACGATCCAGATTATTGGTAAATTTATTCTTATTAATAATCCAGTACGGATTATTACTTTTGCCTTCCGGATCCAACGTAACCTGTTTGCCATTTTCATCAATCCAGTTCTGCTTAATATCATGAATATCAATCGTTCTTGGCAATCCATTGATTAAAGGAATCAGCAAGTTGCTATCATTTGCCCCCTGTGCCGGACGACCTTCAGAATCTGAACGTATATATTGGGCAGAGATGCGTCCTGTGAAGTTGCTAGTAAAGTTCATACCTGCATTCACAGAGAATGCATATTTGTTATAGTCAGAACCTGGCACAACACCGGTCTGATTAGTAGAAGTAAAGCTCAAACGGAAATCAGCCTTTTCACCACCTCCGGCTACTGACACATTATTAATATAGCTCATTCCGGTTTCATAGAAATCCTTCACATTATCAGGATTTGCTTTCAAGGTCACTTTATCTCCTTTATAATCTGTAAATTGCTGATCTTGTACCGATGAAATCTTCGGTCCCCATCCATTCAGCATTTTTACATTATATACTCCGTAGCTACCTTGTGCATACTCATTCTGGAAATCAGGCAATTTAAGTACATTCTCAAATCGTGTTGAAGAGTTTACCGTAACAAATACCGGTGAATTCTTCTTCCCTTTCTTAGTAGTAATAACAATTGCACCGTCTTTTGCACGTGCCCCATACAATGCAGTTGCAGCTGCACCCTTCAATACGTTAATAGATTCAATATCGTCAGAGTTGATATCTCCTGCACGGTTACCTACATCGACTATACCATTGGTTCTGTCAGGATTGTAAGAACCATTGTCAATAGGAAGTCCGTCAATAATAAATAAAGGGGAAGAAACTGTGCCAATAGAGGAAGCACCACGAATCTGTATACTTGAACTACCACCTACCGTTCCAGACGACTGTGCAATTTGCAAACCTGCAATCTTACCGGACAATGAATTAAGCACATTACTTTCACGCGCTTTAGTTATCTCATCTCCTTTTACACTGGATACTGCATAACCTAAAGATTTTTCAGAGCGCTTAATACCCATAGCTGTTACCACTACCTCTTCAAGATTCTGAGAATCAGACTTTAACAAAACTTTCAAAGTAGGTTTGATTACGACTTCTTGTGTTTGCATACCAATATACGAAATCTGCAAAGTCTTTGCAGAACTTGGTACGTTCGCCAAATTAAAATTACCATCGATGTCTGTGATTGTACCTTGAGTAGTACCTTTTACCAACACAGAGGCTCCAACAACTGGTTGCCCATCTTCTTCAGAAATCACAACGCCTGTGACTTTCTGAGTCTGAGCAGTTACTAGGCTTATGCCCACAAAAAGGCATGCCAATAACAGCATTAATTTTCTTTTCATAAATTCTCTCTTAAAGTTCAACTTTACATTAATTGTCTCTATACTCTAACAAGTTGCAAAATTATTAATAAATATGAAACTAACAATTAATTTGATAAAAAAAGGTTGTATATATAACATATTGTTATTTATAACATCGAAAATATGCTGATAAACATCTTTATTTGCTATAAATATTGTGATTTATCAAGCATGGAATGTCACTTTGTGAATGCAAAGTGTAGTAATTAACATTCTATTTGCTTGTTTTTGGATATAAAACTACCCTGCAAACGTTTCTTTTTGATTTATTATGAAGAAATGACGATAAAAAAATAGCATTTAAATTAAAGTTATGTAAATACTTAATTATTGAATTTTAATTTTTGCAGAAATTAATGCAGGTTCAACCTTAATTATAGGACAGAACTTAGTTTATTTTGTTCTTAGTATTAACTAAAAGACAATAGAATGAAGAAGATTAGTTACAGCCTTGTGTTTAACAGAAAAAAGAAGCTGAACAAAAAAGGAATGGCATTGGTACAAGTAGAAGCTTACTTAAACAGGAGAAAAATGTACTTCTCAACCAGGGTATACCTCAAACCAGACCAGTGGGACGTAAAACGTAGAATGGTAAAGAACCATCCTAATTCAGATGCATTAAATCGAATGCTATATGATTTTATAGCTGACATTGAGCAGAAAGAACTGGGATTATGGCAACAGAGAAGATCGATATCCTTGGATTCGTTGAAAGACTCTATTGAAAAACCGGAAAATAATGGGAATTCATTTCTGACCTTTTTTAAAGAGGAAGTCAGCAACTCTTCTTTAAAAGAGAGCACCAGGCAGAATCATCTTTCCACTTTAGAATTGCTGCAAGAGTATAAAAAGGACATTGTATTCACTGATTTGACATTCGAATTTGTGTCTTCATTTGATAATTATCTGCAGTCCAAGGGGTATCATCTCAATACCATTGCCAAGCATATGAAGCATTTAAAACGATATGTGAATGTAGCTATAAATAAAGAGTATATGGATATTCAGAAGTATGCTTTCAGAAAATATAAAATCAAAAGCATAGAAGGAAGTCATACGCACTTGTCGCCGGAAGAGCTGAATAAAATGGAGGAGGTGAATCTGGAAGGGAAGTTTACGAAGTTACAAAAGTCAAAAGATGCCTTTTTATTTTGTTGTTACGCCGGTTTGCGGTACTCTGATTTTATAAATCTGACTGCCGCGAATATTGTCGAACTCCATCAGGAGACGTGGCTGATTTACAAATCTGTTAAAACAGGTATTGATGTGCGCCTTCCTTTATATTTATTATTTGAAGGTAAAGGACTGCGGGTGTTGGAGAACTACAAAGACGATTTAAACGGATTCTTCAAGCTGAAAGATAACTCTAATGTGAATAAAGACTTGAATGCATTAGCCAAGCTGGCAGAAATAGACAAACGGATATCATTCCATACAGCCCGACATACAAACGCCACCTTATTGATATATAGTGGTGCAAATATAACGACTGTACAAAAGCTGCTGGGACACAAAAGTGTGAAGACAACTCAGGTATATGCAAATATCATGGACATGACTATTGTGCATGACCTTGAGAAAGCAGCCTATTCAAAATTAGCTAATAGACCAAAAAGCTAGGCAGTGATTGTCTGGAAATGTCCTGTTTTTAAGATTGGTTTCAACAGAGTTGATTCAAAATCTAACAATATGGCAGAAATAATGCATAAATCAATGTAAGAATATGCAATTTACAAATGATTTGTCGCATATAAATGACTGTAATATACATAAAAAGTGCAATGTCAGGACTCTTTCCTTTTAAAGGAACGATCCGTTCCTTTAAAAGGAACAGATCGTTACTCACCGAGGAACATCTAATTGCTTTAAAAGGAAGAGCCAAAAGTAGTTTTAATTTCTAATTCTGTTCTAACTGATAGACTTTCCTGTCACAGGGAAATATATCATATCGAAACTAAATATTTCTTTTATATTCAAAGGTGCAAGCTGATATAAGTAATCATATAGCACAAGGAAACAAAAAACGGACAGATGTATTTCATCCGTAGATCTGCTGTTTTAAAATCCTGCCGATTTTTGTCATTCTCCCAAGCAGGTTCTGCATATTTTGAATTATACCATAACTAAATATGCTTTTCTTCAGATTTGATCTTTTTCTACTATCACGCCCCAAAAGTAATCATTCATTATGATTGGTGGTGAGAAATATTCGGGAAATATAAAAATAGTATCCAATAATAATACCTCATATAAATAAAATAAAGACATAACTTTCTTATAATGAATGAACTAAATGATTGAAATGGATAGAAACAGGGTATCATTCGTTAAAGAAAAGGGTAGTTATAATGCTGATAAATAATTGATTATCACGTTTATATATGGATACAATAACATATATGACGATTAGGTTTATATTTCTCATTATTATAATAATCAACACTTTATATAAAGAATTAGTTCTGCAAAGACTTTGCAAATTTCGTACATCGGTATGCAAACTCAAGAAGTAGCGATTAAGCCTAATTTAAAGGTAGTACTTAGGTCGGATGCTCAACAGATCGATGAAGTTGTTGTTACAGCAATGGGTATTAAAAGATCTGAAAAAGCATTAGGTTATGCTGCAACTTCAGTGGGTGGAGAAAAAATTGCGGAAAGCCGTACATCTGATGTGATGTCAAGCTTGGCAGGTAAGATTGCAGGTGTACAGATTTCCAGCACTTCATCTGACCCCGGAGCCTCTAATTCGGTCATTATCCGTGGAGTTAGCTCACTCTCCGGTACCAACCAACCACTATATGTCGTGGATGGAGTACCTTTGAATAACTCTACCGTATACTCTACAGATGGCTTGAATAGCGGATATGATTTTGGAAACGGTGCCAACGCTATCAATCCGGATGATGTGGCAAACATGACTATTTTGAAAGGTGCTGCGGCCACTGCTTTGTATGGTAGCCGTGCTGCCAACGGTGTAGTCATGATTACTACCAAAAGCGGCCGGAAAGAAAAAGGAGTTGGAATCGAGTATAACGGTGGAGTTCAGTGGTCAACTGTTCTGCGTCTGCCGGAATTTCAAAATGAATTTGGTATGGGATGGAACGGCAACCATACAGAATTGGAGAACGGTTCCTGGGGACCTCGTTTCGATGGTTCCATGCAGTTGTGGGGTAATGTGTACAACAACTCTCAGAAACTGAAACCTTATGTGGCAATGCCTGATAACATCAAAGACTTTTTTGATGCGGGATTCAGATATAGCAACAGCCTTTCATTCAATGGAGCTACAGATAAAAGTGATTATTATGTATCATTCTCTCAGATCAGCGATGATGGTATGATCCCGACAGATGCCGACAGCTACGATAAATATACTTTTTCTGCACGCGGCAGCCATAAGGCAGGAGCGTTGACATTCTCTTCTTCACTGAATTACGCTTATCAAAAGAATAACTTTGCTACTACGGGACAAGGTTTGTCCATGCTAAACTCTTTATATCAGACACCAAGAGATATCAGCATAATAGGACTGGAAGACCAGAATGATCCGTTCAACACTCCGGGATATTATTATACCCCCTACGGAGTTATGAACCCTTATTATATTTTGAATAACTATTTGAATGAATATGAATCTGAAAGATTCTACGGAAAATTTCAATTGGATTATGAATTCCTGAAATATTTCAAGTTTACGTACCGTATGGGCTTGGATACTACAACAGGACAAAGTGACAAAGGAAAACCGAATCTGTACGCTCTTTATTATGAAGGTACTCCTAATGGAGAAGGTCAGGGCTCCAGCAGTCCTTTCTCTGGTGAAACCGGACAATATTCTGAGCAGATAACCCGTCGTCGCGAGATAAACCAGGATATTATGGTTAATTTCAATATGCCGGTTAACGATTTTAATATCAATGCACTGGTCGGTTTCAATGGCAATGAACGTAAAGTCTCTTATCAATATTCAGAAGTTAATGATTTAACGATTCCTACATGGTTTAATCTGAAGAACTCCGGCAAAACTCCTATAGTAGAACAGCACATGGAACTCAGACGTCTGATGGGTGTTTTCGGACAGTTTGAAGGTTCATGGAAGAATATGCTCTATTTAACGGTTACTGCCCGTAATGACTGGTCTTCTACTCTTCCGAAAGAAAATCGCAGTTTCTTCTATCCTGGTATTACCGGTAGTTTTATTTTCAGCGAATTATTGAATGACAATCTGCAAGATGTGATAACTTTTGGTAAGATACGCGCCAGCTGGGGTAAAACAGGTAACGATGCTGATGTGTATATGGTTAATCCTGTGTATGCCCAATCTTCCAATAGAATACCTTTCGGTTCTCTGACTTTCCCTCTAGGAGGTGTCAACGCTTACTCTGCAGGAAATGTACTCGGAAGTAATACATTAAGTCCGGAAATGACCACAGAATCTGAAGTCGGTTTAAATATGGCTTTTTTCAAAAACCGCCTCTCTTTTGACGTATCTTATTATAATAGGAATACCGATAAGCAGATTTTCTCTTTGGCTATGGACCCTGCTTCAGGCTATACAGCACAGAATATGAACCTGGGTAAGATTCGTAACCGTGGTATAGAACTCCTGATCAGCGGCACTCCGATAAGAACAAAAGATTTCAGTTGGGAACTGACATGGAACTTCACAAAGAACTGGAGTAAGGTGATCAGTTTACCGGAAGAATTGGGTGGCATTACAACGATTTATGGTCTCAATGGAGGTACCAGTATGTACGCTATAACAGGCATGCCTGTTGGTGTTTTCAAGGCTCAGGTAGCCGAACGTGATCCGCAAGGACGTATTGTAGTAAATTCATCAACAGGTCTTCCGGTTGAAGCCAGCGAATTCGGAATCTGCGGAGATATGAATAACAAATATCAAATGGGTGTTTCTACTAACTTGAAATATAAAGGTATAAGCTTAGGCATTGATTTTGATATCCGTCAGGGCGGAGTGATGTATTCACGTACTAAAGATATAAACTATTTTACCGGTAACGCGATACAGACTGCCTACAATGACCGTAATCCTTTGATTGTTCCTAACTCAGTAAATAAAATAGTGAATGGAGAAAACGTTACTTATGTAGAAAATACAACTCCTATTACAAGCTCTAACATTTATAAATACTGGGGCGACGGTGGCTCTGATATGGGAAGCTGCTTCCTGGTAGACAAATCATACGTCAAGCTTCGTTCTGTTGTATTAGGTTGGGACCTGCCCAAAAGATGGTTGGCAAAAACTCCTTTCCAGGCAGTAAAAGTGTCTGCATATGGCAATAACTTATTTGTCTGGACTCCATCCAGCAATACATTTATTGATCCCGAAATGACTTCATTTGGTAACGACCTTGAAGGTAACTATGGAGAATACACGGCTAATCCCAGCTCACGTCGTTTCGGTTTCAACTTAATGGTTAAATTTTAAACAGGAATAAAAATGAAAAAAATATTATTATATGCATCATTAGCAACAACAGCATTGTTTGCAGGTTGCGACCTGAACATCAATGACGACCCGAACTACCCGATGAATGATCAGGTGACGGCGGATTTGATATTCCCCTCTATCAGTGCTTCCATTGCTTCGGCGGTAGGCGGAGAAATTTATAATTACGCTGGCTTTTTCGCTCAGTACTATGAACAGAAACCGGAGTCGAATCAGTATAACACTCTATGTGAATATACATTTACTGAATCTTCCCAGCAAATGGATTATTCTTATAGAATCCTGTTTGCAGGAGCTTTGGAAGATGCAAAGCAGGTGCTGGAAAAGACCACAAACCCTGCCGACCGATTCGCTACTACCATACTGAGAGCATATGCCTTTCAGATAATGGTAGATAATACCAGTGACTCACCTTATTCGGAAGCTCTGCAAGGTAATGCCAATGCCACACCTAAGTGGGATACGGGTGAAACAGTATATAAAGGTATATTAGGTGAGATAGATGCGGCAGAAGCTGCTTTGGATGGAAGTGGTATGGATGTGCCGGATTTGATATTCAACAAAAATATCGCTCAATGGAAAGGTTTTGCCAATGCTCTTCGCCTCCGTATGTATCTGCGTTTCATTGATGCCAACATAGATGCGGCTTCGTATACAGAGAAAGTGAAGACCTTAGTACAAAACAACGAATTCTTTACCGGTGACGTGAAATTGGATTGTTTCTTGGATGAAACAGACAAACGGAATCCATGGTATAATACGAATGCGGTCGGCTTGACCGGTAATCATTGTGCTGCCTATCCGTTAGTATCTTATTTAAGCAGCACGGGAGACCCTCGAATCGCTTATGGTATTAGTAAAACAGATGCGGATGGAAAGTATGTCGGTCAACTTCCCGGAGGAAAAACACATATGCAAAGCATTCTGGGTACTGACAACTGGAAAAATAAAAACGTAAGTGCGATTGATTACTCTATCGGAGCCACAAAACCTGTCTATTTCTTTACTCAGGCTGAATTACAATTCCTGATAGCTGAGGTATATGCTCGTTTTCACAATGATGATGCGAATGCAAAGAGTGCTTATGAAGCAGGTGTAACTGCAGACTTTGCCGTTCGTGGATTTGCAGGTCAAGAGAATACCATTTTGGAAGGAGCGTGTGCATGGTCTGCTGCTTCTACACAGGCAGACAAGTTAAACTTGATATATATGCAGAAATGGGTATCTCTTTTCTACATGGATCATATGGAAGCATGGAGTGAGATTCGTCGTACAGATTGTCCGAAACTGTCTTCTTATTCAGCAGCACAGATACAGGCTAGTGAGTCAGTATACACTCCGGGAGAGTTAGTTGCTCCATGGACTAATGGTCTGGAAGCGGGTGGACTGATGAAACGTATGACTTATCCATTAAGCGCACGTCAGCAAAATGTGAATACTCCTGCAGGGGTACCGGGAAGTACTCCGGTTTGGTGGGATATCAAATAGTAACCAATAACTTAGTAAGTTTTACGTATGAAAAATATAATATACAGCATATTAGTATGTTTGCCGTTTGTCTTTGGAGCTTGCGACAAATCAACAGATGACACTTCTAAAGTCACCTATTTTGTTACGTTGGAAAGAGAGGGTGATGAAAAGATCGTTTTAGAAAAAGGGCAACCCTTTGTGGAGCCGGGATATTATGCGGAAATGAACGGAGAAGATATTACTGAATCTGTTCAGATAAAAGGTAGTGTTGATGTCAACACTCCGGGAATCTACAATTTAGTATATGCGGCATACAACGAGGACGGTTTTGCCAAAACATTTACACGAACAGTATATGTGGCAGATAATACTGCTTCTCCTTTGAAATCCGGAATTTATACCGTAGCCGAAGGAAGCAAACGTACCGCCCCTTCTGTGGTAGCTTTCAGTGGATATGAGATTGTGATTTTCCAGATGGAACCGGGGATTTTTTATATCAGCGATTTCTTAGGAGGCTGGTATGACCAGCGTGCTGGCTATGGACCGGACTATGCAATGGTTGGCAAATTCGAATTGAATGATGATAATACCATTACTCCTCTGGAAAGTTATGTTGCAGGTTGGGGAGATTCCATGGATCAAATGACTAATACATTATTGGACCCTGCGACTGGGACTCTGAAATGGACTGTTGCTTATGCCGGTCAGCTATCTTTTGACATTATAGTAAAACAATAAAAATACGATTATGAAGAAATATATGATATTACTTTTAGCTTCACTGGCTTTTACATTCGTGGCATGCGACAACGATACAGAACCAGGTGGTACTGCTGTTGAAAAAATGGCAGGAGACTGGTGGGTGACAGTGAATGCATTTATTGACGGGAAAGAAGTAGAAGATCCTTTCGGAGCAGGACATCTGCAAATGAGTACTTACAATACAGCCAGCAACAGTGAAACTGAAATGTGGTTGGATGATTTAGGAAACTTCTGGGAATATAAACTGAAAGTAAACGTGAATTATGCAGCGAGGACTTTCTCGACAACAGGCTTTGTGGATAATGTAACATATGAATCCAAAGTGAAAATAACTGATGGCAAGGTACTGGAAAAAGCTGCCACAACTCCTAGTGGTATGCCTGCTGACAGTATCGTATATATGGTACAATTCGACGACGATGAAGATGGATTAACTTATAAAGTTTCAGGCTTCCGTCGAACAGGTTTCCCTGCTGACGATTTTTAACAGAAGAGTTTAAATATAGAGAGGGCTGTTCCAATGATCGGAGCAGCCTTTTTGCAATCTAACCTCAACTAAGACAGATCAATATATAAGCAGTCTCCAATATTTACAATATTTCCTTGCCTTTAAAAGAAAAATGAATGGGACAATGTTTTTAATTAGCAACATCCATTACCTGATTAATTGTATACAAATAAAAGCGCCTCTTATAGCATGATACTATTTTTTGTTTATAATAGCTCCTTGTTTTATAGATATAATATTGATTATAAGATAAATAGTTTTCATTTCGGTAGAGAAGTGGTATTACATAAAAGAGAGTAAAACATTAGCTGAATTAGGGTAATTAACTGTCAAATAGATATATAAGCTATTTCTGCTTGATAAAATATCGACTGGTGTTACTGATTTATCCCCTATATACCTAACTGATTATCAGTTATATATAAATCCATTAGTTCTGCAAAGACTTTGCAGATTTCGTATATTGGTATGCAAACACAAGAAGTGGCAATCAAGCCAATGGTGAAAGTTACACTGAAATCAGATGCACAAAATCTTGATGAGGTTATTGTTGTGGCTTATGGTACTGCGAAGAAGTCTTCATTCACAGGATCAGCTGCTGTCATTAAGGCAGATAAAATCGTTTCCGGTTCCAAAGAATCTTTTGACAAGGCATTGTCCGGTAAAATGGCAGGTGTGCGCACAGCCTCAGCAACTGGTGACCCAGGATCTATGGCCGAAATCAACATTCGCGGTGTCGGTTCTATCAGTGCTTCTAAAAGCCCGTTGTATGTTATTGACGGTGTCGTAACAAAGGCTGATGACGACATGAACTACTACGGTAAGACTCAAAGCGTATTGAGTACACTGAATCCTGAAGACATTGAGAGCATGACTGTTCTGAAAGATGCCGCTGCTGCTTCATTGTACGGTTCACGTGCCGCAAACGGTGTTATCATCATTACCACAAAGAAAGGTAAAGAAGGAAAAACGAATGTCAGCTATTCAGGTGAAGTAGGCTGGAACAAGATGGCTGTAAATGCTTTCAATATGATGGGATCAGCCGACTTGATTGACTACACTCGCGAATCATTAGCCAACTGTCTGGTTACTTACGGAATAACAGATAGCAAACAAGCAGCATTGAACAACATCGATAACGGAGGTGATATGTTCATTCCTCTGCTCGACTCACCGGCTACTGTTGCTGACTTTATCCATGACCCATCCGGTAAAGTAAATACGAACTGGAAGAAAGAAATCTATCGTACTGCTTTCACGCAAGATCACCAGATATCTATCAACGGCGGTTCGTCAAAGACTCAGTTCTATGCCGGAGTTGGTTACAATAAGAGCGAGGGTATCGTTCTTGGTAGTGACTTCGAACGTATCTCCGGTCGTCTGAACGTTAATCACAAAGTAAATAACTGGCTGAACGTAGCTCTCAAGCAAATGATAGCCGCTACATCGCAAGATGGTTTCCGCGATCAGGGAGACCAGGCTCAAGGAATGGGTACTTCTTCTCCGATAGGTATTTTATTCGCAATGGACCCGACTGCTCCGGTAAAGAATGAAGATGGTTCATATAATAAAAATGCAGCATGGGGTAAAGTTACCAACCCGCATCTGATGCTAGGTGGTAAAGACAGCGATACAGCTCTGGAGTGGATTCAGACCAAAATGTTCCGTAGCATGACCAATGCAGATGTAACAATCAAATTCTGTGATAAGTTATCACTTAACTCTATCTTTGGTTATGACTATGTAGACAACAAGCACTTTGAATATTGGGATCGCAACAGTGTTAACGGTGGTTCCGTCAGCGGAATGGGTTCTCGTTATACCTTCGAAAGCCGCGTAGCTACCAGCTCTTCTACATTAAACTACACGGATACTTTTAAAGATATGCACAATCTGAACTTGATGGCCGGTTTCGAAGTTGAAAACAGAGACCTGCTACAGATTGTAACTGTTGCCAAACGTTATTCAAGCCACTATCCCGAATTGGCCAACGGACAACCGGACCAAGCTGCAAGTTCAACCTTGGGAGCCGGCATGATGTCATATTTCGCAAGTGGCAATTATAACTATGATAACAAGTATTATCTTTCTGCCAGTTTCCGTCGTGATGGTTCGTCACGTTTGAGTGAAGACAATCGTTGGGCTAGTTTCTGGTCTGTATCCGGTGCATGGAGAATGAGTAAAGAAGGATTTATGCAAGATATGCCGTTATTTACCGACTTCAAGATCAAAGCATCTTATGGTACAAACGGTAACTTGCCCTCAGATTACTATGGTTACATGGACCTGTATACAGGTTCCGGATACGGAAGTGCTCCTGCTATTTACTGGTCAAGAATGGCAAACGACAAATTAAGCTGGGAAAAATCCAAGAACTTCAATATGGGAATTGAATGGAATATGTACGACCGCGTAAATCTGTCTCTGGAATATTACAATAAGAAGACTACGGATTTGCTGTTCGAAGTACCTACTTCATTAATCACCGGCTTTGACTCCCGTTGGGAAAATCTGGGTGCATTGAAGAACGACGGTTTCGAATTGGAACTCAATTCTAAAAATATCAGCAACAAGAACTTTACATGGACTTCAAACTTCAACCTGACTTACCAACGTGCATTGGTAGACAAACTTCCTGAAGGAAAAGATATCCAGTATGGAGACGGAGAAATGTATCTGCACCGTGAGGGAGAGTCAATGTATACATTCTATCTGCCCGAATGGAAAGGTGTAAATCCTGAAACAGGTCTGGGAGAATTCTGGTTAGATCCTGAAGATCACTCAAAGGGAGTGGTAAATGACTACTCCGAAGCAGGTAAGGGAATTGTAGGAAAAGCATTGCCTGATGTTATCGGTGGATTCAGCAACACTTTCACATACAAAGACTTTGACCTGTCATTCCTGATCACTTATCAGTTTGGTGGTGACATGTTCGATTATCCGGGATATTTCTCTCATCATGATGGCGTAAGAATCGGTTCCATGAACCTGTCAGAAGATGTAGCCGGAAACTACTGGAAAAATCCGGGTGATAAAGTAGACAACCCGATGCCTATCTACGCTAACCCTTATCGTTGGGACAGATTCTCAAGCCGCACAATCAAATCGACTGACAATATTCGTCTGAGAGAAATGACAGTAGGATATACTCTGCCGGTATTGAAGAAGCACATTTCCAACTTCCGCATCTACTTCAGAGCAAACAATCTGGCTATGTTGTGGTCGAAGACTAAAAACATTGACCCGGATGTAGCGATCAATGGTTATCGTCAGGCAGATACACCGGCATTGAGAAGCTGTGTATTCGGCATTAATATCAAATTATAATCTATAAACAGACTGAATAATGAAAAAAATATATTTACCCATTCTATTACTGACGTTGGCAGTATCCTCATGCGATACTTTCGACAAAGTGCCTTCCAGTGAATGGCCTTCAGAAGGTGCTATTAAGACTCTTGAAGATTTACAGTTTGCAGTTAACGGTGTTTATGAGTCTCAGACTTCTTCTATAGACGCGGGAACTAATCCACGTGGCAGCTACGCAGGTGATTTCTTCTTGTACGCCGACCAAAGAGGCAGCGACTTCAAAGCCATCGGTAGCAATAAGCAAACAGTTGATGTATATGCCTACCAGGCTACTAAGAACAGTTCTGATTCATACTATTTCTACAAACGCTTTTATCTTTCTCTGGCAAGAATAAACAAAGTTTTGGAGGGAGTTAAGAAATCCGGTCTGGAAGGAGCTGAAGTTGATGTTCAGGTAGGCGAATTGTATGCTTTGCGGGCACTTTTCCACTTTGACTTGGCCCGCTTGTTCGCTAAACTTCCTTGTAATGCACAGGCCAGCGATCCAGGTATCGTATTGTCTACAGAAGTTTTCGAATCCGGATATACAGCAGAAAGAGCTACTATTGCGAAAACTTACGAAACCATTCTGGATGACTTGAAGACTGCATTGGATAATCTCCCAGAAACCAGCAAGGTAGTAACTGCCGGTCATATCGACTATTGGGGAGCCCGTGCACTGAGAGCCCGTGCATATCTCTACATGAATGAGAACAGTAAAGCACTTGAGGACGCCAAATATGTAATCGAAAAATCTCCATACAAGCTGTACACCAAAGATGAATACGAAACAGTATGGACCAAAGTTGGAAGCAGTGAAAGCATTTTCGAGTTCCTGATTACCTCACTCTACAATGCACAACGTAACTCTCTCGGATTCTACACACATGCCGAAGGTTATGCTGAAGCCGGTATCACCGAGGGATTCAAAAATTTCCTTCAAGAACGTCCGGAAGATGTTCGCAGCACTCTGATTGCTGAAGAAAGCGACGGTGGAGATAACGAAGGCTGGTATATCCAGAAGTATCCGGGACGCGACGGAGAAATATATGTAAATAATCCGAAAGTAATCCGCCTGTCCGAAGTATATCTGATCGCCGCAGAAGCTGCATTAAAAGCAGGTGGTGCTGATCCTGCCAGCTATATCAATGACTTGCGTAAGCAAAGAATAGCCGACTATGAAGACGTTGCTTCTGTTACTATCGATGATATTCTGACAGAACGCAGACTGGAACTTTATGGTGAAGGTCATAACGCCTGGGATACATGGAGAAACAAAAAGGCAGTAACGAATGCCCAGGTTCCGGCCGGTCCGATCAACTATGACGACTATCGTACCGTAATGCCTATTCCGGTTTCCGAGATCAATGTATCTAACGGTAAGCTGAAACAAAACGAAGGCTACTAATACACTGAAACCATTTTAATAACAAGCCCGTTTAACTGCTTAAAGTTAAACGGGCTCGCTTTTTATTTTCCATTTCCGAATTTACACATGAGTGTAATCTTATCCGTTCCTCCCCACAATACAGACTTCTACTTGCAGATACCGCTCAGCCCTTCTCTCACAATATCCGCCAATATCGGCTTCGCTCCACTCACAAAGCATTCCACTGCAATTACCATCAGAATCAATCCCATCAAACGCATCATCACATTATTTCCGGTCTCTCCCAGTACTTTCACCAGTCGGGTGGAAGCACGGAGAATGAAGAACGTCAACAGATAAATCAAAGCGATTGTTCCGATCAATATACCTTTCATGGCGTAAGTATGAGAGTCCTGCATCAAAACGATGGCGTTAGCGATAGCCCCGGGACCACACAACATCGGAATTCCAAGAGGAGTAATGGAGATGTCATCGGCATAGGTTTTAATCTCTTCGTCTTTAAGTTTCATCGGAGTATACCGTGCCTGAAGCATATCAAAACCAATCTTAAAGATAATTACTCCACCGGCAATACGGAAACCATTGGTAGAGATACCGAAGAATTTGAAAAGGAACTGCCCGGCAAAGACAAACACCATCAACGTTATAAACGACACGATGGTGGCACGGCGCACAATAGTCTGCCGCTCCTTATCTGTCATTCCGTGTGTCATGGTCAGAAAGACCGGCATTGTCCCCAAAGGATTGGTCAGCGTAAAGAACGAAGTAAAACAAAGTAAAGCAAATGGCAGAAGCGTACTATCCATGATGTTATCGTATTTTATACATTTATTAGATGCAACAAAAATACGACTTAATCCATAAAACCTACAATAAATTCATTAATTCTTTCAGTGAATGGATATGATAGGTAGGCTGAAAAGGAAAAGCGGTTCGTTCCGTCACATCATAGAAAGCCTGATGCATCCCTACCCCATGCGCTCCGGTAATATCGGCTTCCCAACTGTCACCGATCATTAACGATTCGCGTAACTCAGACTGGGTGGCAGATAAAGCAAAATGAAAGATTTCGGGCCAAGGCTTTAATACGCCAAGGTCCTCCGAAAGAATGATCTTCTTAAAATAACGATCTACTCCTGCCGAACGCATCTTACGCGACTGCAGCTCCCGGAAACCATTGGAAAGGATATACAAATTATATTGCGGCGCAAGATACTCCAACACTTCTTTGGCATGGGGCATCAGACCGCTTTTGGTAGGAATAATGGCAAAGAAATCTTCCGAGAAACGCTCAGCCAAAGCCTCATCCTCCACTCCTACTGCCTGTAAGGGATAAAAGAAACGCTGGCGGTTCAGTTCCTCCTTCGTCACCTTTCCCTCTCCATATTCAAGCCAGAGTTCGGTATTGCGTCGTTGATACAGTGTGTAATAATGATCGAACGAGTCAAAATAGCGGTCAAATGAATATTTCTGATATACTTCTTCAAAGGTGTCGCGTGCATTTCGTGAGAAAGCCCAGATGGTGTCATCCAGGTCAAAAAAGAGATTTTTATATTTCATTGGCTCCGTGATATATATAATATGAGAAATAAAAAAGCCAATGTGCTAATTTCTTGAATTCAGGAATCAGCACATTGGCAATTCTAACCAGGTATGTCTACCTTATTTTACCTGAATAACCAAGTATCTGGATACGCTCCAGAATTCGGCAGGATTAGTAATTTTCAAAGTCAGCTGACCTTTGTCATCTTTCACCAGTTCATAAGAACCTGTCGGATGAGTAGTCAACAACTCAGCACGTTTGGAGTACAACTTGATTTCTTTTGTTGTACGGATATCGATCTGAGTAAAATAATCCTTGTTGAAATCAGCGCTCTTCAGCACGTCACCGCTCTGAAGAATCTTCTGGGCTTTCAACTCTGATTTTGTTCCGAATACGAACCATGCGGCATTCAGACTCTTATCCTGTTCGGCAACGGTTTTAGCTTTCGCTTCGTTCTCGGCAGCCAAAGATTCTTTGGCAGCAGACAGGTCGCTGACAGCTGCATCCAGTTCCTGGATACGAATGTTCTTAGATGCCAGTTCAGTCTGAAGTTCTTCGATACGTTGTTGTTTAGCTTTCAATTCAGCAGTCAGAGCTTCTACAGCTTTCTTCATCTGAGTAGAGTTGTACTTGCTGTTTTTCAGCTGAGCTTCCAGTTTTGCAATCTGAGCTTTGTTTTCTTCCATTTGCTTGGAGATGAATTCAATGTCAGAAGCAATCTGTTGCTTGGCACTGGCTGAATTTTCGGTAATAGTACCACGCTGCAAGTCCACACGGCTTTCGGCAGCATTGATCTTACGGAATCCTTCCTGCACTTCATTGAAAGTTCCCATCATATCATCCAATTCAGCGTTACGCTGTGTCAATTCCATTAAAAGAGAGTCATTTTCAGCCTTAAGGTCTTTGCTTCCACCTTTAAAGTCACACGAAGCCAACATGGCTGCGCACATAAATAAAACTGCTAACTTTTTCATACGTTTACGTTTTACGTTTTTAAATGAAGTTATTTTAATCGTCTATTCCTGCTAATACTATCACAATCTCGCCCCGGGGCTCGGTAGCGGTAAAGTGTTCTATCAATTCCGCCAAACTTCCCCGAACGGTTTCTTCGTGAAGTTTGGAAATTTCGCGAGACACGGTTGCCTGACGTTCAGTGCCGAAATATTCGGCAAACTGTGTCAACGTTTTCAACAAGCGGTGAGGCGATTCATAAAACACCATAGTACGATGTTCTTCTGCCAATGCCTTCAGTCGTGTCTGTCGTCCTTTCTTCTGAGGGAGGAACCCTTCGAAACAGAACTTTTCATTCGGCAGTCCCGATGCTACCAATGCCGGAACAAAAGCTGTCGCTCCCGGCAAACATTGCACTTCGATACCGTTGCGCACACATTCGCGGACTACCAAAAATCCCGGATCAGAAATCCCGGGTGTTCCGGCATCCGAAATCAATGCCACGGTTTCACCTGCCTTTATTCTATTAACAACACTTTCCACCGTTTTATGTTCATTAAATTTGTGGTGAGATTGCATTGCATTCTTTATTTCAAAGTGTTTCAGCAAAATACCGGAAGTACGTGTATCCTCTGCCAAAATCAGATCGACCTCTTTCAGCACCTTGATTGCCCGAAAGGTCATGTCCTCCAGATTTCCTACCGGTGTAGGTACTACATATAACTTTCCCATAAACTTTTATGCTGATTGATTAAAATACTTTTTTAGCAACTCCAGAAAGTCGGCCATCGCCTCATTCTCTTCGTTTACGCTGACTTTCGAGGCAAGAAATGCCACGGCAGTCTTATAAGAACTCATGACTGATATCTGCTCGATAACACGATTCATCAGTTCGGGGTCTCCGCCGAATATCTCACGTGAGAAACGGAAAGAATCATTCAGGCTGATGGAATGACGTAATCCGGCAGCCATCTTTATGCTTTCGCCCAATACGGCAGCTTTCGGCTCCTCTATCAGAAGCGATTCGTCGTCTTCCGACTCATCTTCCGCTTCTTTCTCTTCCATTTCGTCTTCGACAACAGGTTCCTCCATTACAGTTTCTTCCACAGCAGTCTGCGTTTCCTGTACTATCACAGGTTCATCTTCTCCCGATGCTGTCGCTTCATTCTCTTCCACGACCGGTTCTCCTATCACCGGATATTCGATTTCCTCTATTACAGGGGCTTGTTCTTCAACAATGGGGGCTTCTATTTCCGCTTCCGCTACAGGAGAAGACGAGGCTTCCACCGGCACAGCACTTATCTCTTCCGACAACTGTTCCAAACGCTCCTGCATACGTAGGATGCTCCGCTTCAACAGTTCAGACAAAGTCTGAGTCGGCTCTTTAGAAAACGTATTCATGAGTAGCTTCAGCTCATGAACATCCAGCTCAATATCTGTTAATAGCTTCTGTTTCATTTCCATCCATTGTTATTATGGTGCGAATGTAGGAATAATTTATGCAATAACTTAAAATAATGGATAATTTAACAGTTCTTGTACATCGAATTGTTTACCTTTGTCCATTCATTTATTTAATCAAGAAAGCACGAAAATCACATGGTATTATTTTCAGAAGACCACATACAAGAGACCAGAAGAAGAGGTAGAATAGAGGTAATCTGCGGTTCAATGTTCTCCGGAAAGACGGAAGAATTGATTCGCAGAATGAAGAGAGCCAAGTTCGCACGCCAGCGTGTAGAGATATTCAAACCGGCCATCGACACCCGTTATTCGGAAGAAGACGTGGTATCACACGACAGTCATTCCATCGCATCCACCCCTATCGATTCATCGGCAAGTATCCTGCTGTTCACTTCTGAAATAGATGTAGTAGGCATCGACGAAGCACAGTTCTTTGATGACGGACTGATTGACGTATGCAGACAGCTTGCCAATAACGGCATCCGTGTCATCATCGCCGGATTGGATATGGACTTCAAAGGGAATCCCTTCGGACCGATGCCTCAATTATGTGCCATTGCCGACGAGGTCTCCAAGGTTCATGCTATCTGCGTGAAGTGCGGTGATCTGGCATCTTTCTCTCATCGTACCGTCAAGAATGACAAGCAGGTACTTCTAGGAGAGACAGCCGAATACGAGCCGCTTTGCAGGGAATGCTACCTCCGTGCACGGGGAGAGGACGGACAGAAGATATAAACTCTATTTAAAACATATATGGAAAGAAAGAAGATAACATTCGACAGTTTTATACGTGGTTCCATCGGATGTGTACTGGTGGTAGGGATACTAATGCTTGTGGAACGGCTCAGCGGAGTGTTATTACCTTTCTTTATAGCCTGGTTGATCGCCTACATGGTTTATCCGTTAGTCAAGTTTTTCCAGTATAAGCTACGGTTAAAGAGCCGTATTGTTTCTATCTTCTGCGCCTTGTTTCTGATTACTCTTGTCGGAATATCCTTATTCTATTTGTTGGTGCCTCCCATGGTTTCGGAAATAGGCAGGATGAATGACTTACTGGTAACCTACCTCACCAATGGAGCCGGGAATAATGTACCCAAGAATCTTTCCGAATTCATTCATGAGAATATTGATCTTCAGGCGCTCAACCGTATATTAAGCGAAGAGAATATTCTTGCAGCCATCAAAGATACGGTGCCCAGAGTGTGGGCCCTGCTTGCGGAGTCGCTCAATATCCTGTTCAGCATTCTCGCCTCCTTTATCATATTATTATATGTAATCTTTATATTGCTGGATTATGAAGTCATAGCCGAAGGATGGCTGCATCTGCTGCCCAACAAGTATCGTACCTTCGCATCCAACCTCGTACATGATGTACAGGACGGCATGAATCGGTATTTCCGTGGTCAGGCACTGGTTGCCTTTTGTGTGGGGATTCTGTTCAGTATAGGCTTCCTTATTATCGATTTTCCGATGGCTATCGCTCTAGGGCTTTTCATTGGAGCGCTTAATATGGTTCCTTACCTGCAAATCATCGGTTTCCTCCCTACGGTCCTATTGGCGATCCTTAAAGCTGCCGATACGGGAGAGAATTTCTGGATTATTATAGCATGCGCACTGGCAGTCTTCGCTATCGTCCAAATTATACAGGATACTTTCCTCGTCCCCAAAATCATGGGAAAGATTACGGGACTGAATCCCGCCATCATCCTTTTATCCCTTTCTATCTGGGGTTCATTAATGGGAATGCTGGGTATGATCATTGCCTTGCCTCTGACCACTTTGATGCTTTCCTACTATCAACGCTTTATTATCAACAAAGAAAGAATAAAATATGATGAAGTAGAAACTACTGATAATCAAGAAACAAGCGATAAAGAGGAAAAATAATTGGAACTTTTTTCTACGAAACACTTGCAAATTAAATAAAAGTAACTACCTTTGCACCCGCAATCAGGAAATAACTGATTCGCAAATAAGGATTGATTCAGTAGCTCAGCAGGTAGAGCACAACACTTTTAATGTTGGGGTCCTGGGTTCGAGCCCCAGCTGGATCACTGAAAACAAAAGAAAAATCAAGCAAATCCCTGATAATCAGACATTATCAGGGATTTCTTTTTTCTAGCAGGTAGCAGAAAATAGCCGTTTCAAGCATATTATCGGTGGATAAATCGTGGGACTAAAATTTAGTTCGAAAAAGTCCCACGAATTTGCATCTTTCTCACTGATTCATAGTTTTTTTGCATGGTCGTACTTTGGGAGAGAATAATTAAAGAACGGTGAAGCACCTGTATGCATAAAAATCACCGTAAAAGGCTGTATAGTAGACATTTCTATCAAAAGAAGCTGTCCTGTAGACCTATGGAATCAGGCAAAAGAGAATTCAAAAGGCAAAGACCGTATGTCGGTGGAACCGAACCACTACTTAGAAATCACACGTTCCCACGTACATCAAATTTATAGAGAACTGGAAACTTCCGGCAAGGTTATCACTGTTGATCTTGTTAGAAAACTGTATTATGGTGTGGACGAAGATAACAAAACGCTATTGCAGGTATTCAGGGAGCATAACGAACAAAGCCGTAAGCTGATCGGCAAAGACTTCGTAAGCAAAACTGTTCAACGGTATGAAGCCACTACCCGATATTTAGAAAAATTCACTAAGAAAGAATATCAGTTATCGAATATTGCCCTGAATAACTTGGGAGCCAACTTCATTTCTAAGTTCGATGCTTTCTTGAAGATTGAAAAGGGCTGTGCGCAGAACTCCGCTATCACCCGATTAAAGAACTTAAAGAAGATTATCCGTATTGCTTTGGAAAACGACTGAATAAAGAAAGATCCGTTTGCTTACTATCATTTCAAACTGGAAGAAACATATCCTGAATTTCTGACAATGGACGAGATTAAAATCATTCTCGCTAAAGAGTTCACAATTAAACGAGTAGAACAGGTACGAGACATTTTCATTTTTTGCATTTTTATCGGTTTGGCGTTCAACGATGTGAAAGACTTATCACCTGAATACTTGCTAAAAGACAATAAAGGAGAACTTTGGATAAAAATCTTCCTCTCATTTCATTCGAGCGTATTTTCATCTAAAAACTAGCACAGACTAAATACTTCACTGGCAAAGTCAATGATTCAAATTAAATTCTGAAAAAAATGTTCTCGGGGCTAACAGGTTATTCTTTCCAACTTTCAAAGTAATGCTTTTGGAGCAGCTTATCAATATCACTTTGACGATAGATGATTTTACCTTTTATCTGGATAAAGGGGATTAGCCCCGTATCTCGCCATTCCTGCAAGGTTCGTAGACTGACATTCAGTTTCTTGGAAACCTCATTATTAGAAAGAAAACGTTCCTCATTCAAGTGTGGCTTGTAGTGCTTTACAATAGATTCAATGCCGTCCAGCATCGAATCAAGCGAAGAAATAAATTCTTTGATTTGTAGGGTATCTTTATTTATTAGTTCCATGACTGAAAGATTGTTTTATTGAAATATTGATTTCAAGATCACTAGATAGCAGGCTAGTTGCGCAGATAGTCCCCCAATGATGAGATGCTAAGTACATCTTTTGCCGGGTCATAATCTACAGAGAGCCGTTTGGATGCAGTGGCAATAAAATACCGGCTACCATCTTGCTGTATCTCATAAGTAGCGGGTGAAGCCTGCTTGGTGGTTTCCGATACATATACAATAGAAAGGAGATATTCTTTACCGTTCCGGTAGATGATAACCGTAGGATTCAGATTAACGCTTTCCCATGTGCCGACAATGGAAAACAGATTGAAGGATGGATAATCTTCATTAGTTCTTTTCATAAGACATGATTGGTTTGGGTGATAGTTTCCCCAATAACACTTAAATCTTCATGATAAATATCATGAGCACACTCCAAATTTTACTATATTGCAACAATTTATAAATGTAGTCAGCATGAAGTTCAAAGACCTTTCAATTACGTTCCATACAAATAAAGTAAAGGAATGCATAGATTTCTACACCGAATATTTTAAAGCTATGTCAGCTTTTGATTTATAGTGAGAGATAAAGTTGATAAAGTAATAATCTAAGTTAGCACTCGTAATTTGAAATTGGAATACAACATAAGAAGCCTGTACACTCCAGTACAGCCAGCAGTAATAGGAACTAATGGCGAGGTCTCATATATTGAGTTGCCACCAGACGCACAACTACAAGACTTTATTTATTGTTATTGGAATCTAAAGACTATTAAGCCACTAGATGATATATACAATTATCGTGTAGTTGCTGATGGGTGTATTGATATCGTTTTTAATTGTACAAATTATGATGAAACATATATAATGGGGTACTGCAATTCTTTTGTGAAGATTGGCATTGATAAAGAATTCAATTATTTCGGAATACGGTTTCTTCCGGGTATATTTCCGTCACTATTTAATATAGATGCGTCAGAATTAAGCAACCATTACGAACGTTTAAATACCGTGCAACCTTGTATATACAAGGTAATTCAACAATCGAAAGATAGATGCTTATGCCTTCAGGATTTGTGCGATGAACTCAATTTCTATTTTATTAAGCACATTAATAAAATAGATAAACCTTTTGATAATAGATTTTTCTGTGCATTAGAAACTATTTTAAAAAGCAAAGGATCGATTATTATTGAGAAAGATTTGAATGATGGAATAAGTAGTCGTCATTTACAACGACTTTTTAATTTTTACATAGGAGATACAGCCAAGTCTTTTTGCCGAATTGTTCGTTTTCAAAATCTTTTAAAGATTGACCCTTCAGTTAAATTAACAAAATCCGAAAAATCATATTATGATTTTGGTTACTATGACCAAAATCATTTCATAAAAGAGTTTAAATTATTTTACGGTAAAACGCCCTCAAAGATCGCTGCTGAATAAAATGTCCGATTTTTCCTATTTTTGAAAAACTCTATGTTTTAACTTCGCGGCATGGAATTACATAGTCAATACTTTATGTAATAACCAGTAAAGATGAAGTTAAATATAACCAGCGATTTAATAAATCGCTAAAAATATAAAAGTAACTATTGAAAACAACTTAATAACAAGATAATGAAATATTTAGATAAATATATTGTTGTGTGCAAATGGGTTGAAAGCTATGAAAATCCTATTATATTAAAGAAAGATGAAAAAGTTGTAGTCAATTTAGCTATAAAAGAAACTGATCCAGAATGGGTAAATTGGGTTTGGTGCATAGCGGGCAATGGAATGACAGGTTGGGTACCTATACAAATTTTGAACGTATGTGAGACCTTACCGAATGAATGGCAAATAGCTATTGCATTAGAAGACTATTCTGCTTATGAGTTACCAGTAAATCAAGACGAGATAGTAATCGGCTCAAGATGCCTAAATGGTTGGTTATGGTGTCGAAAAGAAAATTCAACCAAGGAAGGTTGGGTACCGATTAGATGTTTAAAGCGATCTATTGAATCATTGTAGAATAAGTATTGCCGAAATGATAAAATATTACCGAATTTGTAGAAAGAAGATATATATTACGTAATCCATAGTAAAAATGAAATCAAAAATAGACAACAATTTAAGAAATGCGAAGAATATAGGTGCAACAATCGAGAAATACCTTAATGAAATTGGTATATTCACTTTAGCCGATCTTGCAGAAACAACATCTGTCAAAGCTTTTATAAAGATACGTGAACAACATCCTGAAAAGACTATACCTGTGTGCTATTATCTCTATTCTTTAGAAGGAGCTCTATTAAACTTACATTGGAATGATATTCCATCAGAATTAAAAAAAGAACTAAAAGATAAAATTCAGGATTAACTATTAGAACAAATTTGATTAATGATTAGGCTATTAAAAAAATTAGCAGATTGATTCATTTTTACACTTATTAATATGACATATGAGATTACCTTTGCAAAAAACAATAAGTACATTAAAATGATACGATTACAAAATAAAAACAGGTTTTGAAAAGGAAGCCATTATTAAGTCCTCAGTTATAAAAGAGGGACAAATAGTTGATGAACATTTATATAGTATTAGGAAAAAATGAAAAAAGATATAGGCGATCACCTTATTAGTAAGTTAGATTTGCAGGATATAGCTAAAGTGTTGTCCGATGAATTAAGCGGGTCGGAACTGAACACTGTTTTACTGGACATTTTTAACAAGCGTGTTCAGCAGGAAACTCCCTCGTCTTTACTAAGTAAATATGAGGGTAACAAGCTTGTTAAGCCCGCCTTATTAGAAGATGTTTTAGAATATAAAGAAAAAGAATTACGGTGCTATAAATTAATAGCAGGTAGAGGATTTGAACCCATAGAACTTTCCCCGGTCGCTCAATTTGGGACAAGTAGTGTTATAGCAACAGTAGATCAAAAAAAAGTCCTTACTTCTTTAAGAAACACAGAAGTACAGGCAGACCCGACGAATGCAATAGCATTACATTACGCATCGTTAAAGAAAAAAGGAGAATTAGATAACAAAACCTATAATTACAGCAACATTTCACGGGTAATAAGGACACAGGTATTTAATAATCCTAATTTCACTCCTCATTTTACTGTTCTCGCCCTTATTTCATGTGGTAGAGATACTGGTAGCTTTAATTTTGAGAAAGAAGAACTATTAAAACATTTAACTACATCATATGAAATATGTAAAAGTTACGGTGTGGAGAAAATATATTATGAGATTATTCCATGCAAAGGTTATGACAGTCAAAGCCCGCTTATAATGGAATCAATATCGTATGTCCGGGAAAAGAATAGTAATCTTGAGGTCTTGGTTATAGCACCAGAACATGATAATAACTATTATCATGGTTTCAGAATAAAGCAGCAAATAGTGATCGGCGGCAATACTATTGAAATTGCTGACGGTGGATTGCTTGATTGGACACAACAGCTATTAACCAACAAAAAAGAGCGAATGATGACATTCGGGCTTGGTATTCAGGTATTATATCATTTGACTAAATAAACATGGTAAAGGGTAAAGTCATATTTGAAGATGAGGAAAAAGTAGAAATTAAATATCCCTGCTTTGAATTAAAGGATGTTGTAGAGTATTATTTTGAAATATGTACTCCTAACAATTCTATAAATCCGTTTTCACTTGTGGCTTTACCAAATGCCAATACATTAGTTTCAATTTATCTATCTGATAGTAGCCAAACATTCAAAGTACATCGTGAACATGGTATAATTGATACATCGGGTGATAAGATATCTGGTAGCTTAACAGAAGCGATCACTGTAATACACGCTCCCGGAACCCATGAATTTTCAATAAAATTCAAGCCGGGAATTTTGTACTCCTGTTTGTCTAAAGATATTTCAACTTTGGTGGATAATCATTTGTCTCTGCAAAAGTATCTAAATCAAAAAGTAATAGACGAACTAAAATTGCAAAGCTCTTTTGCCGAGCGAGTTCAGTTTGTAGAGAATTGGCTTTTAAGTAATATGAAAATCTTTAGTTCTGATTTCAAACTCAATACTGTAATAAAAGCAATTTACTATATCAATAATAACCGTAATTACAAATTGAACACAGTAAGTAAGGAAGTTGGTGTGTCAAATCCTACACTCAATAGATATTTCAAAGAAGTATTAGGTATATCACCCAAACAATGCTTTAAAGCTTTACGCTTTAAAACTGCATTGAAGAACTATCGTGCAAATGGTAGTTATGATTTATACGACGAATTGGGATATACCGACTTTTCCCATTTTGTAAAAGAAGCTAAAAATTTGGCAAACACAACTCCATCAGAACTATAAGAAAAAGAAAAAGTAATAAAGACTATAAAAGCACATTAATAAAATATTATCTATGACAATGAATGAAAATATGAAACTTTGGAAATACAGTGGGACATTTCTTGTTATAACAGGAATAATCCACACAGTATATGCACTATTACTTGGGAAAGAGGACTTTACGGACATGATAAAAGATGGATTAATAAACTCCACAGATGACAGTTACAGCCGTGCTTTCTCCCTTTGGTTTTTAGTATGTGGGATTATACTTATTCTTTGGGGGCTAACACTCCAATGCTATATCAAAAAAGAGCAGAAACCCGCACCTCTGATTTTGGGGTATTGTATTTTGGCGTTCGCTGTGGTTGGATGTATCATAGAGCCGATTTCCGGTTTTTGGCTGTTTTTGCCGCAAGCATTAGTTATAATTGCTGCAAATAGAAAAAGGAACTTATAATAGACAACATTATGAATATAATATCAGTAAGAGAACAACCTCAATACACCCAACAAATTATAGCGTATTTACAGCAATGTTGGAACAAAATGGTGCCAATTCTATATAGCAATTGTATAAGCCATTGTGTAGATGCTCTACATCCACTGCCTCAGTGGTACGTTCTGGAAAAAGAGGGCGAATTTATCGGATGTGCGGGACTTATTACCAATGACTTTATCAGCCGAATGGATTTATATCCGTGGCTCTGCGCCTTATTTATTGACGAAAATCATAGGGGTAATAACTATGCGCAAATGCTTATAGAAAAAGCCAAAGAGGATGCTCGGAAATTTGGATTCAGGAGTTTATATCTGAGCACCACTCATGTTGGATATTACGAGAAGTATGGTTTTCGATATATTGGAGATGGTTATCATCCATGGGAAGAGCAATCACGTATTTATGAAATAGAGTTGTAGAGTATGGGACAAACAACGAAGTAGCTATAGAGGTTGACTATATGAGAACCAGCTTTGATAAAAATTACATTTACATGAGATATATTCCTAATATACTAAGTTTAATTAGAATTCCACTGTCATTGAGTTTATTACTGTTTGTAAGTAACTACTATGGATTTATGATACTCTATTCCTTATGTGGACTTAGCGATATACTTGATGGCTATGTAGCACGTAGAATGAACCTGCAAAGTACTAGGGGAGCAAAACTAGACTCTCTTGCAGATCTTATTATGTATACGGTAGTAATCATTATGCTTTGTTTATGGGATTTTAATGCATTAGCCGACTTTATACCATTCTTGATGCCTGTAGCCTTACTTCGTGGAGCTAATATCGGGATTATGTACCGCAAGTTCTATCAACTTGGTGCAATTCATACTATCGGGAATAAAATTGTAGGCTTATTAATATACTGTATTCCTTTTATTTATATTTTTATGGGTAGCTTCTCTTTCCTATGGTTTATATTACCATTTTTGATAATCGTTCCTTTCGAAGAGACTTGTATTATTCTCCAAATGAAGAAATTGGATTTGAATCGGAAAGGATTATTCTTTGCCGAACATTCTGTCGATTGAAAAATAAGAAACTTTGTGAATAATAAGCAATAGAATACAAATGAAACCATTGAGATTAATGCCATCGACACTGATTTTCGTATCGGCAGCCATGCTTTTTGGGGTGATGACCCACTTGTGCATTCCGTTTTTTTCGGAAGTTACCGGATTGGAGTCCATTATCTTCTGGTATATTTGCGGAGGACTTGGAGTTTTCACTCCACTTATTATTGCCGGCGTGATGATGCTTCGCAAAGAAGGGGGCAAATTCACAAAAGAGACCTTTGCGGAGCGACTACGATTCAGACCTATGACTCGTAGAGATTGGCGTTATTCACTTCTGGCGTTGGTGGTAATCGGACTCTTGACAAGTGGAATTATGATTGCGATGCAAGTCCTTTTTTCGGATTTCAACCATACTCCGTCGTTTATGACTTTGGATCCGCTTTCACCGGAAAGATATTGGCTATTGCTTGCATGGTTCCCATATTGGTTGCTCAATATCGGAGGTGAAGAGTTCTTTTGGAGAGGCGTGTTGTTACCTCGGCAAGAAAAGATTTTCGGAGACAAAACGTGGATATTACATGGCACTGGTTGGGCAATTTTTCATATAGCGTTTGGTTGGCAACTACTTGTTATGTTATTACCGCTATTGTATATAGAGCCTTATGTGGTACAAAAGACACAAAACACATGGACAGGAGTATTTCTACATGGGGCAATTAATGGTCCTAGTTTTATCGCAATAGCACTAGGGATTATTTGATATAATACAACTACTAAAAGAATGGATAATAAAGAATTATTTTGGAGAACTAGAGCATTGTTTCGAAAGTGACTGGAAAACGAAGTTATGAGAAGTAACAGAATATTAACAAATAACAACTTAGAAAGAAATGACAAATAAAGAGATCAAAAAGTTATGTCGTTCGTTTGGAGCTGATCTGGTGGGAGTTGCCTCGGTCGAGCGGTTTGTAAAGGCTCCGAAGGGATATCACCCAACCGATGTTATGCCAACGGCTAAGTCGGTCATCTCTCTTGGAATGGTTTTGCCTAAAGATATTCTCGAACAGGATATACGAACATATACGGATATACGCAATGAGGCAGTAAAAAAGATGGATCAGGTTGCTGCGGATGTAGCAGCCGAACTCAAAGGATTCAAACACAAAGCCGTGTCGATAGTTTCGCTCAGCGGTAAATTCGTAGATGGACATTTCCGCTCGCGTGTGTCCCTTAAACATGCCGCCGAACTTGCCGGACTTGGAGTTATAGCTCGCAACTACCTGCTTACCAATGATAAGTACGGGAATCTGCTTTGGTTTACAGCAGTAATAACCTCGTTGGAATTAGAACCCGATCCGTTAGCGACATACCAGGTTTGCAACAACTGCAACCTATGTGTCGATCTTTGCCCTTCGGGAGCGCTCGCTGACGAAAATAATTTTAGTCAAAAAGGATGCCGGAAAGTTTGCTATATTACCGTAAAAGGTGTATTGGAACTTCGTTGCTGGCAATGCCGAAATGTCTGCCCGTATAAGCATGGTATAAATGATTAAAATAAATTATCTAAAATACAACGAATAATGAAACAAGAGATTCTATTTGTCCTACTCAAAGACTTTGCCGATTGGGAAGGAGCGTACATTGCTCCCTACCTGAATTACGGCTGTGGACCTGATATCGAGAGTAAATACGTGGTTAAAACAGTGTCGGTGACAAAAGCTCCCGTTGTGTCATGCGGTGGGTTCACGGTATTGCCCGATTACAGCATCGATGATATTCCCGCCGATTATGCCGGAATCGTATTAATTGGAGGTATGAGTTGGTTTACCCCAGAAGCAGACCTGATAGTCCCATTAGTAAAAGATGCCGCTCTGAATAAAAAGCTGGTTGCGGGCATCTGCAATGCTTCCGTTTTTCTTGGAATGCACGGCTTTCTCAATGAAGTAAACCACACCAGTAACACATTGGAGTATATCAAAGCATTTGCCGGAGTAGGTTATAAAGGTGAATGCCGCTATATCGACAACCCTGCAGTAAGAGAAGGTAACATCGTAACTGCCAACGGATTTTCTGCACTGGAATTCTGCCGTGAAATTCTCTATGCTTTGGATGCTTACTCTCCGAAAATGATAGAAAAAAGCTATCGAATGAATAAAACGAGCGTTTGGGAAGCACCCGATGCGGAATAAAAGATTAAATATCAACGACTATAAACATTGAAGAAAAAGCAGCACAGATCGTTGTAACAGCCGAGGTGATTACAGTAGCATCTATCGACGAGAATGGCTACCCTCATCCGGTGGCAATGGTGAAACTCAAAGATGAAAACGGAGGAAGCTATAAAACGCTCTCTGTGGAGTGACTGGATGCTGTCCCATTTTCCCGGGGGAATGGAAGACCCGGAACATTATGTCTTGAAATTCACTCTGGAATCGTCTACCTACTCGATTGACAACGAATATGTAAAAGATGGCAAATTCCTGAATCTATTATAAAATGAACAATATTAAAAAAATAAAACCAATTACCACCCTCTTTATGTTGATGTCTGTTGATGGTAAAATCAGTACAGGTGCCGTAGATGAATTGGATGTTGACAGGGACTTTCCTCGTATTAATGGTGTGAAGGAAGGGTTATACCAATATTACGAAATAGAGAAAACCACTGACCTTTGGTCACTTAATTCTGGTCGTGTTCAGGAAAAAGTGGGTGTGAATCAATGCCCTTTACCAACAAAACGATCAATGGTCAGTTTTGTTCTTTTAGATAATAATCATCTGACTTTGCATGGAATTGAATACTTTGTCCAGTATTCTAAAAACTTTGTTCTTGTAACATCGAATAGTGAACATCCAGCTTTCTCAATAAATGCAGATAATTTGCATATTTTGTATTATGAGAATCTGGACTTACATAAGATGATGGAAGACCTCTATCAGAAATTCGGATGCAATAAAATTACGATACAGACAGGTGGTACTTTGAATGGAATGTTTCTTCGAGAAAAATTATTTGATTACGTTGATATCATTGTAGCTCCTATTCTTGTGGGAGGGAGTGATACGCCTACTCTTATTGATGGGGAATCCATCAGAACATCTGCCGACTTGTATAAACTAGGAGTGTTACAGTTGGAAAAGGCAGAAACACTAATGAACTCTTATACACGTTTGAGTTATAAAGTCATTAAGTAAAAGCATCTTTTAATATATTATATTTCGTAATGGTGAATAATTTTCATTTTTTGTAGTCGAAATTGTTATTGGGGGAAACGTATAAATCAAAGTCGAATTTATACAATTCAATGATTTTCACGAAAGCTATCTTTGCCTTCAAAAAACAAAGATGCAAATATCCTATAAACACATTTGCAAGATTACTATTCCCGTTTTAGTCAGCCTATTAATGGAATATCTAATAGGTTTTACTGATACTGCTTATTTAGGAAGAGTTGGAGAAACGGAATTGGCAGCTTCCGCTTTAGCAGGAACATATTATATGATAATCTATATGATAGGTTTTGGATTTAGTATAGGAGCGCAAATATTAATCGCCCGTTACAATGGAAGTAGACAATATTCTCTAACAGGTGAGGTGTTTACACAAGGAACTATCTTCTTGCTATTGGTTGCAACATTGCTATTTACATTGTCTTATCTGTATTCTCCTGTCGTATTGAGTTTTTTGATAGATTCAGAGCAAGTTTATCTGGCAACAATAAGTTATTTGAACTGGCGTATTTATGGATTCTTTTTTTCGTTCATTATCGTAATGTTCAGAGCTTTTTTTATTGGAACTGTCAATACAAAGATTCTTACCATTAACTCTATCGTGATGGTACTAACAAATATAATACTAAACTATATTCTAATATTTGGAAAATTAGGATTTCCTACTCTTGGAATAGCTGGTGCAGCGATTGCATCGTCTATCTCGGAAGCAGTAGCTGTTATTTTCTTCCTAGTATATACCAGATTACAAATTGATGATCAGAAATACTGTTTGTTTCAATCATTGAACATAAACAGGAGTATATTAAAAAAGGTTTTAAACATTTCTATTTGGGTGATGATTCAGCATGGATTAGTTTTTGGTGGCTGGTTTGTATTTTTTATCACAGTGGAGCATTTAGGAGAACGCTCATTGGCTACCACAAACATAGTTCGCAACATATCCTCTTTTTTATTTATGTTTGTTCAGGCCTTTGCTTCTGTAAACAGTTCTTTGGTAAGCAATTTAATTGGAGAGGGAAAATCTGACCAAGTGATGAAACTTTGCCGGAAATCGATTCTATTGTGCTATCTCTTTGTACTTCCAGTGGCTTTATTTATAGCTATATATCCTAATTTAATACTGAGAACTTTTACCAACAATATAGGACTAATAACCTATTCAATTCCACCTTTGTTAGTAATGCTTTCGTCCTATTTAATTGCCGTACCCACATTTGTATGGTTCTGTGCCGTATCGGGGACAGGTAATACATTATCATCATTACGTATAGCTGTCGTCTCATTGTTTATATATATTAGTTATATAACTACAGTCGTAAGCTATATACCAAATTTAGTGTTACTCTGGGCATCTGAGCATATCTATTTTTCAGGACTGCTGATTTTATCTCTATATTTTCTACTCTATCATAACTGGAAGCATACAAAGTTATAATTCAATATTCTCTATTTTTTTATATTTTACATAAGTATATGTGGTAATGATTATCTTTGCATCATGTACAAAGAGTACCAGCCATGCAATTTACTATCCCCATATATAGACAGATATTGGGAATATGAGGGAAAAACAGAATGTGGAATAAAATTCCATATTCCGCCACATGGGTGTGCAGATATTATTTTCACGTTAGGAAATGTTGTTGATTATCTAGATCAGTCAATGCCTATGCGTTCGCACTGCTCGTACTTTGTTGGTCCTATGAATACTTATACTGAATTAGTTGCGCATACCGAAAACATACATATCTTGGGCGTTCGTTTTCGCCCTTGTGGACTTTCTCAGTTTATAGAATTGCCTCTGAATGAGCTAGTGAATAAGAAATTATGCACGAGTGATTTACCAACTATATTTGAGCATTCTTTTGCCGAAATGTTATGTGAGAAAGTTGATACAAAGCAAAGATTAGATGCTATTGAAGAGCGTCTTGTAAGACAATTAATTCATTCTAATAGAAGTTGTGACAGGCAAATAGTCTTAGCTGTTAGCCGCATTATGCAAGGTAAAGGTATTACTCCAATAAAACAACTTTCATCTGATATATGCTTGTGTCAAAGACACTTTGCACGTAAATTTAGAATATACACAGGGTATTCTCCTAAAGAATATAGTCAGATTGTGAAATTTTGGAATGCTATTGAGATACTGAGAAATTGTAATCCTTTCGATAACCTATTGTCTATTGCCGTTGAAGCAGGATATTACGATGCGTCACATTTATCCAAAGAAGTAAAGAGGCTTTCAGGAAACAGCCCTTATGCATTTTTGAGCTCTCCTACAGGGCATGAAGTGAAAGTTATTCATATAGAATACTAAAAGTCGCTTTTTTACAACATCTCCGTTATAACCGCCACTATATTTGTATCAACAGAAGTTTATAAGCATAATTAAGCTTGTGGCTAAATCGTATTATCCCTACCTCATTTGAGAAATAAGGCGTTAGCTAAATACAATCAGATTTATTCACTTAAATATTTATGCCGATGAACGATTTATTACAAACGAGGATATTCGGACTTTTAAACGAAACCTCACAGGAAATTTCTAACGAAGAAATGCAAAATGCTTATGGCGAATTTATCCACCAAGTTAGAACTATGAGTAATGAAAATGATTACTCAACTATTTACCGGATTCTTGTAGCTACCCGTATTGAGATAGCTTCACTGGAAACAGCACCTCTCTACGGGCAGGGGGGAAAATGCGCTTAAAAAACTGTTCTTACAAAAAACATTGGCTATAATCAATGCAGAATTAGAACTGTTCAATCTGAAAATCCAGTACCCAAGCCCATTCCTTATTCCCAAAAACAGCTTTCCACCCTCACCACTCTATTTAACAGACGAAACCTATCTTATTGAAATCATGGAACTAGTTAGTGGAATGTTTCTATCTAAAAGAGTAGTTACCCATACTGGGGTAGTGTCACCACTCACAGAAATCGGAAGAGCATTTGAGTACCTCTTTAATATCAAACTGGGGGATATTCATAAGAAGCATGAAAGTGTTATTAAGCGCAAACCAGCCAAAGTAACCGAGTTCCTGGATATGCTACGAAAAGTTATTCAAGAAGAAAGTAAGAATAAAGGGTATTTGTAAATCAGTTATATAGCAACTATTTATGGGGGTGTACCAATGGTACACCCCTAACTTATTTGCATCCATTTGCCGAACTTTGCTTCATCAATCGATTGAAAATATTAATGTTCAACTAAAAAATGAAGAAAAATGTATATAGACAACGAAAACTTTGATAAGTGGATGGAGAAACTATCGAAGAAACTTAACGAGATAGGGCAAAATCTACAATCCCTAATCAATACCGACACTGTATTAGATCCCAACGACAAATTGTTGGATAATCAAGACTTAGCGTTTCTATTGAAAGTATCTTTCCGAACACTCCAACGATATAGGGCAAGTGGTAAACTTCCCTACTTTATGATTAGCCATAAGACTTACTATCGAGCATCCGACATTCGGATATTTGTTCAAGAAAATGCTGATTGTAAGTCCTACGAACGGTTCAAAAAGGAAAATCAGCTTGATAAGCAAACCGATGCAAAACAAGGCGGATAATATTACCACCTAACGAAGTATCTCCACACCCAATTTAGCAGAAACCACCTCGCCTTATGGCTCGGCTCGTTTCGCTAAATTGAGCAAGAGGGAACTGGACAAGTCCTGTTCTTCCCTCTTGCCCTGCGGGGCAAAGCCTTCGGCTTTAGCGTGTTACAAGAACACGCTGTAATGACACTTGTAATAAGCATTTTCTTTGCAACGCTTATTATCAGGTATTTATCTATTCATATTTCTATAAAAAAGTAATTACCATGCCAAATAACAGTCGAAAAACGATATTCACTACCATTTCCATAGATAAGGAAACGGCAGCTTTGGTAGAGAAGATATGCAAACGCTATTCACTGAAAAAGAGTGAAGTTGTAAAGTTGGCGTTCGGGTATATAGATAAGGCACATATCAACCCATCCGAAGCACCTGAATCCGTAAAATCGGAACTGGCGAAAATAAATAAGAGACAGGATGATATTATTCGCTTCATCCGTCACTATGAGGAAGAACAACTGAATCCCATGATACGGGTAACAAATTCTATCGCTTTGCGTTTCGATGCTATCGGCAAAACTTTGGAAACTCTTATTCTCTCTCAACTAGAAGCCAATCAGGAAAGACAAACAGCCGTACTCAAAAAGCTTAGTGAACAATTCGGTAATCATGCCGATGTTATAAACAATCAATCCAAACAGATTAACGCACTCTACCAGATACACCAACGGGATTATAAAAAGTTGCTTCACCTGATACAACTCTATTCAGAACTTTCTGCTTGTGGTGTGATGGATAGCAAAAGGAAAGAGAATCTGAAAACTGAAATCAGTAATTTGATGAATCCGTAGAATTATGCACATAGACTTTGCCTCACCATCAAACGGAATATACAATAATGCTGGAAGTTGCAGACAGTTAATTAATTACATGGAACATGAAGATTTAGAACGGATAGAAAAGGGCATCTATACCGAAGGCTTTTTCAATCTGACAGAGGATAACATCTATAAATCAACCGTCATAAAAGATATAGATACAAATATTGGGCAACTCCTGAAAACTGATGCTAAGTTTTACGCTATTCACGTAAGCCCATCGGAAAGCGAACTCCGGGCAATGGGAAATACAGAGCAGGAACAAGCCAAAGCAATGAAACGCTATATTCGTGAAGTATTTATTCCTGAATACGCTAAGAACTTCAATAAAGGACTATCCGAAACAGACATAAAGTTCTATGGTAAGATTCATTTTGACCGTAGTCGATCAGATAATGAGTTGAATATGCACTGTCATTTGGTTGTGAGCCGAAAAGACCAAGCTAATAAAAAGAAGCTATCACCACTTACTAATCATAAGAATACCAAAAACGGGATTATCAAAGGCGGTTTTGACCGAGTAAACTTATTTAAGCAAGTAGAACAAGGATTTGATAAACAATTCGACTACGACCGCCAACCATCTGAATCGTTTCGATACCACAATACGATAAAGAACGGTTCTATCTCCCAACAGCTTGAATTACAGAATCAAATTCTTACTGGCGAAAAGAAAAAGGATGTATTTCAATCCAGTGAAAAAGAAAACAATAATTCTTGCTGTCTTGATAGTAAACAAAAAAGTGAACAGCCTTCTAATCTGGGTAATAGTATTGGCGGAGATTCTCTGTTATCTATTTTTTCACTGGCAGATGGCAGTGGCTACGACGCAACACTGGTAGAGGAATTAGAGACAGAGAAACGCAAGAAGAAAAAGAAAAAAGGACGTAAACTATGATTTTCTTATATACATCCGCTATTTTGGTGTCACATTGATGGATGAAAATTAATAAAGTAAAAAACGATAGAAGCAAAGTAAAAGTGCTATCTTTGTAAGTAAACATATGCTAATGTATAACTTCGAAAAACTAATATAGTCTATGATGGTGGATAGTGATAATATTATAGGTTTTGACTTGGTAGGTAAAGTAAAGAGGTTGAGATTTTATAAAACTCAAGTTCTTTTACCTCTTTTTGAAGCGGTTGTTAATTCAATTCATTCAATTCAAAGAATGAAAATAAACAATGGAATAATAGATATTTCATTTAACAGAGATAATTCTCAAGGAGTCCTATTCCAAGATGGTATAAATACTAATCCAATAAAAGATTTTGTTATTATAGATAATGGAGAAGGTTTTAATAAAACTAACTACAAATCTTTTAGAAGTGCAAATTCAGTATTAAAATTAGATATTGGAGGGCAAGGAGTTGGAAGATTTGTGTGGTTAAAAGCATTCAAAAATGTCCATATAACAAGTGGTTTTAAAGAAAACGAAGAGTATTATATTCGCGATTTTGATTTTCAACTTGTAGATGGTGGAATAAGAAATCTAACAATAGTCAGACAGGAAAATAAACCAAGACAAACTATTATTAAGTTAGAAAATATGTTTTCTGATTATGCAATGGTTACTCCAAAAACCATTGAAGATTTGAGTGAAAAACTATTATCTCATATTTTAAGCTATTTACTTGATGATGCCTGTCCAATTATAACATTGACAGACAATGATAACAAAAAGCAAGTTATTATAAATGATTTATACAAAAAAGATATAAAACATTATAAGACAGAGGTTTTTTATATAAGAGATAATGAATTCTATATTGAAATATACAAAAGTAGAAAATTAGCAACAGCACATGAAGTTAACTATTGTGCAGACAATAGAGTTGTTTATAAAAAACCTTTATGTAAGGAAATCCCAGATCTTAATAGAGTAATAAAGTATGAGGATAAAGAATTTTACATTCAAGCATATTTGAAGGGTAAATATTTAAATAGTATCGTGGATGAAACTAGAACAGTTTTTGCCTTCCCACAAATAGAAAGTGATACACTATTCCCAGATATTGTAAATGAGAAAGAACTCAATGATCAACTATTTTCAACTATTTCAAATAGTATTGGATGTTTTTTAAAAGAGGTAAGAGATAATAAAATTAATCGAATAAAAGAATATGTTTTAAAAAAAGCACCACAATATCGTTCTCTATTTAAATATAAACTAAAAGAATTGGAAAATTTTCCAATATTATCTGATGAAAAACTTGAAATAGAGCTATTCAAATTACAACATAGTTTGGAAGTGGAGATAAAAAAAGAGGGTACGAAGATTTTAAAAAAAATAAAAACAGTAAAAGATTTCGAAGATTATCAATCAACCTATGACTCATACATAGAGAAAGTTATAGATATAGGTAATACCAGCTTATCAAAGTACATCCTGCATCGAAAAACAGTTTTAGATATATTAAAAAAGTATTTGAAACCGAATGAGCTTGGGAGATTCGCATTGGAAAACACATTACATAGATTAATATTTCCACTTAAATCAACTTCTGATGATTTAAACTATGAAGATCATAATCTGTGGTTAATTGATGAAAGGCTTTCATATCATACATATATTGCATCGGACAAACCTTTTGCACAGATGGATAAGGAAATTATAGAGAGCGACAGCGATGATAGACCAGATATTGTAGCTTTCAATAATTATTTTGATAATAGATTTGCTTTATCAGATAACTCCTCAAATCCTTTTTCTTCTGTCGTTATAATTGAATTTAAACGTCCTATGAGGAATGAATATCCTGAGGATGAAGACAATCCCATTGAGCAGGTTTTTCGATACATTGGTGAAATAAAAAATAAAAAGAAAAAATTAAAAGACAATAGATATTTTCAAAAGATTGAGGATATGCCTTTCTATTGTTATATAATTTGCGATATAACACCTAAAATTGAAAGCATTATGGATACTCATGACTACACTTTAACAAATGATGGACTTGGGTATTTCGGATATAACAAAAAGCACAAAGCATATGTGGAATTGATTTCTTATGATAAACTACTTGAAGATGCAAATAAACGAAACAGGATTCTTTTTGACAAGTTGAATCTGCCTTCATTTTAATATAAAATATCTCAATATTGAGAACAAACATTTTTTATTAATACAGACTGTGTATGGAAAAGACTATACCTACTACTTTGATTGAAATAATTTCCTCAACTAATTTTTTATTGGATGCATGGAAAAAATTAAGAAAGACAAATCGATTATCAAAAGGATTATCAGGTATAACAATTAATTCTTTTGAAAAGGATTTAGAAAACAATATTTCTCAAATCTGTAAGGACTTAAAATCTGGAAATTATAGATTTCAACCAACGCGAGCTGTAGTTATAAAAAAGGATAATGGTAAATATAGACCTTTACAAATACCAGAAATAAGAGATAGAGTTGTATTGAAAGCTATTTCAATCTTACTAGAAAATGAATTAGAAGAATATTTGAATAGTAGCAAAGGAATCAGTTTTGCTTATCAAAAAGGTATTGGTGTAAAGAATGCCGTTCTAAAAATGAAAGAGTTATATGTAAAAGGCGAAACTTTTATATTAAAGTCTGATATAATTAATTTCTTTGAAACAGTAGACAAAGAATATTTACTTAAGGAAAAAGTATTTCCATATCTTAAAGATAATACAATTACAAATCTTATTCAGTCAGCATTATCTCAGCCTTTGAAAGGCAAAAAAAGATTGCTAAAGAAACATAAAGAGTTGTTCAAGAATGTAGGAAAAGGAATTCCACAAGGGAATCCTCTATCACCACTATTGTCAAACATTTACTTAAGAGAATTTGACAAATATATGTGTGATAATGGATTTAGACTGATTAGATATGCTGATGATTTCATCGTTTTATGTCAAAATGAAGAAGAAGCAAAAAAAGCACATGACGTAGCTGCTTCTTTTCTGTTAAAACTCAAACTAAAAGTTCATCCAATAAATGAAGCGAATAATAAATCCGTGATATTAAATCCAGAATTTACTGATTTTTCATTTTTATCAATAGGGTTTGATGGAGATAAAATTTTCTTGTCAGCAAAAAAGGTCAAAAGTCTAAAGTCGAAAATTAGAGAGGCTATTCATATACATAATGATATAAAAGAAGCGATTATAGAAGTGGAGAAAATTGTCAAAAGATGGATTTCTTTATATGAATATACAGATATAGAAAGGCATTTCAAAATGATTGACAGCTACATTAATTGTCATTTAAAAAAGAGATTTGATAAAAATTGGACTTACCAGTTTACATCATGTGAGAAACAATTGGAAAATATTAAACGAAAGAATATTAGTACAAATCCAAAATAGTTTTTATTTTTTCCATTATCCAAAAAATAATTATCTTTGCCCTCAGTATTCTCCATGAGCAAACTACCGCAAAAGCACGTAGCAAATTAGTGGGACAATTCATGGGATATGCTTGAAGCAAGAAATATAAAGTTTTAAATATCAGCATGGTAACTCCTAAAAGAGAATCCCAGGCGGATCACCTAAATCAAATTAAATCCCTGATTTTTAAGGATTTTTCTTTTACCCATCTCTTTACTCCCCCATCCTACTCCCCGCAAAAAGAGCTTGTAGATTTATATCACTTTAACGTATAAAATAGCTTACTAGCACTATAACACAAGTATGCCAGATTGATAAACGAATCCTCTCTGCAAATCTGAAACATTATATTTTGTCACTCAATTTTGATTTATTATATTTGCATTCATTAAACGTTAATTTAAATCTAAGACTAAAATGAGCAATAAATTATTTCTTATTGGGATAAATGAGTACAAGCATAAACCTTTAAATAGTTGTGTTAAAGACGTGCAGGACTTTAAGCAAGCGTTATTAGATAGATATGATTTTGAACTAAATGATATCTACGAAGTATATGACAATGACGCTACTCTTAAAAATATCTATGACGCGTTGGATAAGTATGTAATGACTTTAAAAGAAAGCGACAACCTTATAATATATTACTCTGGGCATGGAAGTTATAATCAAAATTTAGAGATGGGATATTGGGTTCCTATTGATGGAACAAAGGGAGATAGCTCGTACTTATCTAATCAAACATTAGTATCTTTTTTAGAAAAAATGAAAGCTCAACATATTTTTCTAATATCAGACAGTTGTTTTTCAGCTTCTTTATTACGAACTATCTCCACTAAACAGAACTCTGATTATGAAAGAAAAAAATCACGTTGGGCTTTGGTCTCAGCTTTTGAAGAAGCTTTAGATAGCAATAGAGGGGAAAACAGTTTGTTTGGAGAAACAATAATTAATTTTTTAGAACAGCAAACCACTGATTTTAAAGTAAGTGATTTAATAACATATATCAAGAATGAGTATGAAATAAATCAACTACAAACACCTCAAGGGCATCCTATTGCTATAAAAGGACATGAAGGAGGAGAATTATTCTTTCATATAAAAACAGAACTCGACAATAGGCAGTTTAAAGGATATAATGATTTTTTAAATATTCTCAAAATATATAAAAGGACTTCAAAGTTTGAAGAAATAAATAAGATAGAAGATCGAACGAATAAAATAGGTTACCAATTATATCGTGAACAAGACAATGTACAACGAAAAATCTATTTTTACTTATATTTATACGAAGGTGTTAATTTAACACAATCTGTAAAACATTTCAAAGAAAACAATAAAGTTGATAATGAAAAACTTATCCTTTTTCTACCCAAAGAGAGAGAACAGACACATTATGAAAAAAGAAAAAGAAATGTTGAGCTAAAATTTAAACCATTGAACATATTCTATATTGATGAATTTATTTTGAATGAATGTACCCCATTGGTAAATAAGAACGATGATGATACAAAATTTCTTAATATATCCAATTTCGTTCTACCTTCATATAGTTCTACTACAAATGAACTAGATATTGATACTTATATTCGCAAATGGTTTGGACAAATAGAAAATCCAACTTTGGTAATAAAGGGCACAGGTGGAATAGGAAAAACGACTTTCGCACAATATGTTGCTGATAAAATATTCAACATCAACAAAAATGGTATTATCCTATTTATTGATTCTGCTCAAATAAAAGATAAACTAATTAAAAGAAGTGATGAACCACAAAATATTAATTTATATGATTTTTACGAAGCACTATGCGAAATTACATCAGAAGACAAATTAAATAAAGAATTATTTAGACTCAATGTAGATGCTGGTAATATTTTAGTTATAATAGATGGACTAGATGAAGTTATTTCTAAAATACCAGATTTTAATATTCCAGTATTCCTTAAATCAATCAACGAAACAATAAAGGATATAAAGGGAGGAAAAGTAATTATTACATGCCGCACATTTTTCTGGGAACATATAAAAAATGAAGATACATCATTTTCGGCTATAGAATTACTGCCTTTCAATGAAGAACAAACTAAATCTTTTTTTGAAAAAAGTTTCAACAACAATGAAGCCAAACAGAGAAAAGCATTTAAACTTGTGCAAGATTTTAAATATGATGGCGATGAAAATGGGACATTTCACCCATATGTTTTAGATATTATTAGATCTATCGTAATTGATCATCAGTCAATAGAAACAGATTTGTCAGAATTTAGTTCTCATTACTTGAGGAATAAAATAAAAAATGATTATGTCATATTTAGAATATGTGATAGAGAAAGGAAACGAGTTGGGCAAATTAATATAGATGAGCAAGTGTCTTTTTTTATATACATGGCTGTGTACAAGAGAGGGAATATTAATAAAAATAATTTCAATAATGAAATAATATCAGCTTTAAAAAAACATATTGATGTTACAAATATTGAAGCTTTCAAATCTCATCCTTTTTTATATCATAGAGATAGAAATATTACATTCAAATATGATTTTTTGTTAGACTACTTTAGAAGTATATATTTATCGAATTATTTTTCATATACAGAAGACGAAATGCCTATCAGCATAGAGATGCTTAACTTAATCAAAGAAACATGTTGGTCTGGTTCTACAATGATTAACGATGTGGTTTCTAGATTTGATAATTGGAGTGAAGATGACATTCTTTATGCATCGGATATGATAAAAAACATTTCAGATAGTAATCTGGTAAACATGAAAGATAAAAAAATAATTATCTCCAATTATTTCAATGTTTGCATAGCTTTAAATATCAAAATGAGAAATAATGATATATTATCTAATACCCAGTTACTACTGAATTTATTTGAGTCTTCATGGTAAGATATGTAATTTATCTATTGTCAATTTGAGTACAAACATTAAATTTGATTTTTCTGGATTGTACTTTAATGAATGCCATTTTGATAATTATGAGGATTTTTGGAAATGTAAATTTAACAACGAAACAATATTTAATAAATGTCATTTATTGAATATCCCTTCCAGTAAAAAAGATGATATTATTCCACTAGCTAATTTTCGAGATTGTCTAAAAGATAAAAATCTGGAAGATGTATTTAAAGTGAACGAAGAATATAAATTTAATAAAACAGAGCGGGCCAAAATATTTATTGATGCATTTTTTCATTTATTCTATACAAATGGGAGGTTAGGAAGACAATGGGAAGACAAAGTTATATTGCCTAGATTTGCTGGGATTGACAAATCACAATATGGATATAAATCTGTTATAAGAATATTAAAGGGAAAGCAAGTTCTTCTCATTAGTAAAGAATTAAATAAAAACAAAATGGAAATCAATGATATCTTTAAAGAAGATGTATCTCGTTTCGTTAAAGATGGTACAATGTCTAAGATTATCAATGAATTAATTACTGAATTTTCAAAACTATAGATATTTTCCATTTACGAATTAGAAATCATTTTTTTGTTTTATTCTTCATCAAGAAGTAAGCATCCGATAAAGTACCCGTTGTAGTTTCGTTGCACCTTTGCATCTGCAATATTGCATAAACCTCTAATATTTTTCTATTATGACAGTAAGCATTCGGTTAACTCCGTATTTTTTTATACTCCTTTTCCTCTACCTTTACGAGTTTTTCAGAGAAAACTAGAAAAACTCGCAAAATATTCAGAGACGGTTTAGAGTTTTTAAGAGTTTACCGAATGCTTACTTTATAAAGAATAATCTAGCCAATGCCATTTTTGTTTTATCTACGCCCCTCTCAAGACCTTATATATGAGAAAGAACAAATAGATATAGAAATAATAACATAAACGGTGGATAATGCTAAAGACAATAACATTACCACATCGAGAGATAAAATCCCTATTTTCAGTTTAGATTATACAAAGTTATGATCACTGTAAATGGGGATTTTATCGGGGGCTTACAATCATTCTTGCAGGAAAGTTGGTACAGAATCAATGAAAAGAGCAGTACAGGCTTTAAGGAATACGGTTATCATGGCTTCTGGAACAACAGTTACTCGTTCTTACGGGAAGATGAATTGGAAAGTGTGACACAACCGTCAGAGTCTATTTTGTTCGTTTCTGATGTCAGGCTTTATAAAAACGATTATGGTAAGGCTAAGATTGATTTCACATGGAGTGGGTTGCGTTATCCAATGAAAGGCGTGTCGTTGACAGACCAAGGTTTCTACGATAAAATAGATGATGAAGAAATCTGTTACAAGTACGCCATCATTATCATCTCTATTCCCAAAGATGCCGACTGGACGCATCCTGAAACAGGTGAAAGAAGAGCATATAAGTTTGTTAGTAAGGTATTTGGAAGTAATAACTAGAACTATCCACGTTGTCAAAGGTACTTTATCGGATGCTTACTCTTTTCCTTTATCTCTTGTGTAATATGGCAACCAAGCAATTATGTCGGTAAGCCATTCTCTAGGGGTAACTTGAGATGCTTAGCATGATGCTAACAATGAACAGTAAGCTCCCTTACACAACTTATCCCCATATTGAACTGATATACAGTAGCGATTATTCATCCGCAAAAAAGTTGCTACAAAGTTTATCAGATAAGGGATGGAAGATTCCCAATTACACTCCTGAAACACGCACATTCTTTCATTACGAAAAATATGCATCCGACGACAAAGATTCCGCACATTCAGTAATAGGGCAAGAATTTGATAAAATTGTAATTGTGATAGATAACTACTTCAAATATGATTCTTCGGTACAATTAACAGCGGACAATAGCTACTATTCGCAAAGACAAATGCTATATCAAATTATCACAAGAACGAGAAAAGAACTTTGCGTTGTGATTATCGATAACGAAACTATATTAAACAGATGCATAGACATCCTTAATAAATAGCTAGTTTATTCATGAATTTAAATATAGGAAAACTCTTAAAAGCTTTCTTTTTTTCTATTTGCTTGTAATATATATTTGCCTTTTCAACATTCTCTAAGAGCAAATATATTGCAGTGTTAACCTCTGCATCATTTTTTTGTATGCTCAAAACTTCAAGTTCTGCTAGCTCTTCCATATTTAAGGATCGTTTTCTTTTGATTGCTTGTAGCTTGTTTATCAATTTAATTTCCATTGGTAATGATATACAGTTTGAATATATCCATTCAGACAATTCTATAGCTTTATCTAACAACTTCTTATTACAAGTCTTATCAAAGGCAGAAAGCATATTTAAAAGTGCTTGGTTTATTCTCCCATCTAATATCTCATGACTTCCATAACTTGTTAACTCATTAAAAATAGTATCATAATATATTGAAGAAATATATTCATAGTCACGTATACTAAATAAGATGCACTGAGGCATCCTAATATTCTTACTCTTATATTGCATTGTTAATTCTACATCTTGTGTCAGCTCATGAACAAAGCGATCAGGCTCTCCATTGAGACCTTTTATAAATACCAACGGCAGATAAAGATTGAAAATCCGCATATTTACACGCTGAATATTCGCCCATTTTGAATTGATATATGGAAGTTTATTTACTATCACCTTTATCAAGACAGACAGCGCACTTTCATAACAGTCATCAAAGTTATCATAATCAATTATTAAATCCTCCTGCACATTTAAAGAGTTTAGAACTTGCAAAATACTCTGCAAATAGTTGTATTGTTCCTCCATTCCTAAAACATCAAAACAATTTTCATTTATATGCAATTTGATCTTTCCTAAATTAAAAGATAAAGACTTTGATAACTTTAGCAGAAATTCCAAAGTATGTATTTGCTCTTTTATCGAACCTTTTAAATTTACATTATACGAATATGTATTATCTTGATTTATTATAATACTAATGCATTGACCAAAAGAGATTTCTTGAAAAGCTTTAGTATATTTTGAGGTAAAAGTCGTAAAAAAGACTTCATCATCAATAGATACATTATCATTGTGATTAGTACTAAAAGCCTGAATCAAAACTTTATCAATAGGTCTATCCGGATAACCTGCTAATGGAGACTTCTCATACAAAAACACTTCATTAGAAAACATATACTTAAACAATGAAGACACTTTGTTTTCATTACAACTTACAGAAAAACTAACAGAAAGTTGTTTGAATTGTATTTCATCTAACTCCAATAACTCAAAATTAGGACTCGCTACAAAGCTTGACTGCTTGTTACAATCATCAATAAAATTTATCAAGACCGAAGTTATATCATGAATAGAAGGTACTTCTTTAAACTCAAGATTAGTACCTTTTTTACCAACACTTCTATTTAGGATTCTTTCAATATCAACAGGATGTAGCAAATTATAAAAAATATGAGGTTCTCTTTCGTGGTCAATGTAAACTACAAAATAAGCTACACCATGAATTTCATAGTTCTTTAAATCAGAAAGTTCCACACGATATTTATATTGAGTTTTGAGTACAGGCTTTCCGACATATGTTCCTTTTACTTGAACAGCAACCTTCCCCATTAAATAGCATTTGCTCCTAGAACTATTATTAAAGACGTAAATATTACCATCCCATGATGGTTCCTTATCCCCTTCATTTATAAAAGGAGACAAGTAATCGGTCTTAGAAATATATCCAGTAACGGCTGATGTAGCTAATTTCTCAATATCCATCTGTCAATCACATATTATAACATTTACCATTCTATACTAAATCCATATCATTACATGAGACAACAAAGATAATAATTTTCAAAGTTCACAGGTCTAATAGCATTGTCATTAAACAAAATTACAACTTAGGAAAAACGGTTTAAATTATATCCTCCCTATATTTATATCATTTATTTCAAATCACATATTATGAAGAAATTTCCGAAAAGCCAAAGATTAAACAAACACATAGATGAATTCGAAACTCTTTCTTTATTTTACCAGACTTAACTAAAAGTTAAAGGAATATGGTAAAACCTAATTGAATATTCACAGCTTACTTCTCCGCAAAAACAGAAAAAGAATCAATGCCCATTTTCACAACTACCCGAAAGCAGCACAATAAGGAACTGAATTTTCTATTATAAAGAATCTAAAACAAATACAAATGTCGAAATCGTACAATAGGAATCCTATACGATTGCTTATATTTGTACTATCAGATCGTTTTTCAACAGATACCCTTTCTAAATATGTACAAAGAATACTTACCATGCCATATACTTGCTCCTTACGTTGATAGATATTGGGAGTTCAAAGGCCAAACAGAACAAGGTATGCAAATAAAACTATCTACAGATGGATGTACGGACTTTATGTTTATATTAGAAAACACTGTTAATCATGGTATTATAATGCAGCCTTATCATTCTTATTTTATTGGTCCCATGAACGTCTGTTCGGCATTAATAACATCATCAGGTACTATCAATACATTTGGAGTTCGCTTTCGTCCATGCGGACTATCCCGTTTTATGAAAATTTCTCTAAGCGAATTGACAAATATAAGGTTAAGTGTGAATGACTTAAACACTATTTTTAGCGATTCTTTTGCTGAAAGGTTATTCGAAGAACAGGGTATTCAGTGCAAGATTAATTTAATAGAACGCTATTTGAAAAAACACCTATATAAAAGCAACCATACAATGGATACACAAATCTCATACGCTGTGAATCAAATTAATGCGCATGAAGGCAAGATATCCATAAGCCATTTAATGGACGAAGTTAATCTGTGCCAACGACACTTTGAACGAAAATTCAAGTTACATACAGGTTTCACTCCTCAAAAATATAATAGTATAGTAAAATTCAAGAATGCGATTAAAATAATGAGGAACGAATCATTCGACAACCTTTTATCAGTAGCAGTAAAAGCCGGATATTATGATGCTTCTCATTTATCAAGAGAAGTGAAAAAGTTATCCGGTAGTACTCCAAATTTCTTTTTATCATTACCACCCGATAATGAGACTACTATTATTTATACAAAATAAAAAAGTCGAATTCATCCAATACCCGTGTCTTACTATCCTTTATATTTGCAGCATTAACTAAGTATATAAATAATAAGAACATGAAACTTTGGAAATATAGTGGGACATTTTTAACAGCGACAGGAATCATTCATACGATTTATGCACTATTTATCGGAAAAGATGCTTTTTCGGAAATGCTCAGAAATGGATTGGTAAATTCTATTGGAGAGAATTATAGTCAAGGTTTCGCTTTTTGGTTCTTGATCTGCGGAGTAATACTTATCCTTTTGGGGCAAACGCTTCAATATTATATCAGAAAAGAACAAAAACCAGCACCCGTATTTTTAGGTTACTCTATTTTACTACTTACTGTAATCGGTTGCATTATTGAACCAGTCTCCGGTTTCTGGCTCTTCCTGCCACAGGCAATTATTATTATTTATCCAAATAAAAAATAAGGTTGTAATATCCTTTGAATTTGAAAAACTAGTCACATATCACCAAACATATAGAATTCTTATATTTATCTATATGACACCTAGGCAGCACCCTCACAGTAAATTGATAGCAGATTTACTCTCATGCTCTAACAATTCACTTGCATCCCTTTATTCATCGATGTTTCCGGTGTGGTAGTAAGTGTGGTGGCAGAGTGAGAGCAACCTCTTGCTCTCACTCCGTATCAGCGCATTACGCATCCCCCTTGATATAGCACTTTGATTTACAACATATTATATCAAACATATCAACTATTAATAATTGATATATCAGTCATTAATAATTGATAAATCAGGTGTTAATAGCTAACAACTCAGGTCTTAATAGTTGATAACTCAGCTTTTATTGACCTATAAATGATTTATTGCTTCCTGAAAGAACAGGTTAATTGAAACATTTGCTGTGGTCACTCCAATCATATAAGTTAAGTACCAGTTTCCTGCTTGGGGAACTGTCGTTTCCTTATAAGGGAACGACAGTTCCAAGGCAGGAAACGCGCATTTCCAATAGAGGAAACGACGAGGTAAAAGTTGCTTGTGAAAAAGTAGGAGTTTGCTTGTGACTTAGACAAGCAGTGTGAGAGCAAACACTTGCTCTCACACTGCTATCATCGGATCTCTAATCGCTGAAACTTCGATGAATAAAGGGATACAGACGAATTGTTGGAGCATGAGAGCAAAACCACTATCAAATCATTGGAGAGGGAATTCTAAAGAATCCTTATGTCAAATTCCGACAGTTACCCCAATTGCCTTTATAGACTCTTATATACAGAAACCATAAATAAAAAAATCCATTTGGATGTCAAGAATGCCCCACCAAATGGATTTTGCGTAATACTCTTATAGAGATATAGGGAATTATGCTTTACGTCCCATTTCTACGACCTTTACCGCTACCATTATCAACGGCAGTGAGTATCAGAATCCGGGATATTAAAAAATGATCGGAAAACATCTTGGTTAATATGCATGAAGGGTACACTTCACACACTAATTGAAGTGTCCCCTTCTTAGCAACTTAGTTATTTATGCTTCTCAATTACTATTTCATTCTTATTTTCAACTGTTTACCTTCATATTTAACAATCTTTCCGCCAGTACTTTCCTCCACTCCTATTCCGGCATTCTTGTCAACCTTCACCAATCTCAAATTCCGGCATTGGGTCATTCCCGGATAATTACCTTTACGGTCGGAAATGGTCAACAATTTCTTTTTGTCATCCCATTTTATTTCAAAATTCGAACAAGCTCCCTTCTCATAATTATAATTATCGCCTTCATCTTCATACACCGTAAACGAAGAATCCGCTCCCGGATAAATCCGTATTTCCCAAGCTGCATCTTTCTTTTCCGATGTATATTGCACAACCGGCCCCATTGGAACGATAGCCCCCTGACGAACCAGCAAAGGAATACGGTCGATTGTCGCTTCCATAGTAACCCTTTGTCCACCTTTATATTTCTTGCCTGTCCAAAAATCAATCCAGTTCGCACCATCGGGCAAATATACTTGGCGTGTTTTGGCTACATTCTCCAATGGCTGGGAGTCAACCGAATAATACATCGGAGTTGTGACGGGAGCAACCAGGAAAGCAGGACCAAACATAAATTCATCCTTCAAATCAGCAATCTGCGTGTCCGAAGCAAAATCAAAAGCAAGCGCTCTGGTTATCGTATAATTATCGGTATGAACTTTTCCCGCCAAAGAATAAATATAAGGTAATAAGCGATACCGCAAATGAATCATTTGAATCAAACTGTCGTAAAAGGGCTCACCAGGTTTGCCAAAACGCCATACCTCACGGGGAGTATCGGTTCCATGACTACGAAATACAGGCAAGAATGCGCCATATTGAAACATACGGGTATACAACTCACGATATCCCATATCAGCCACTCCTTTATTATAATCACCCTTCCAGAACCATTGACCACCTTTTTTAGTAAAGAAAGCACCAATATCGACTGTCCAATATGGACATCCCGTAGCCATAAAGTTCAGTCCCGCCGGAATCATCCGGGCAAAAGAGTTCCAGGAAGCATAGGTATCGCCATTCCACGTAATAGTAGAATAACGCTGCTGCCCGGCATAACTGGAGCGGGTCAAATTAACCACACGCTTGTCTGAACTTGTAGCACGCTGATTCTCATAAATCCCCATTGCATGATATAAAGAATACAGCTGACTTCGTTCCGCTCCCAATACATCGCTCAGTAGTTTGGTATTTAACTCCCAGCGACGCTTGTGACTATCATTTCCATAATGATCACCCATATGAGTCCAGTCAGCATCCAATGGTTCAGAAGCATCACACCACCAAGCATCGAAACCATTATCAAAAAACTCATTCTTCGCATAGCTCCAATACAACTTCCTTGCCAACGGATTAAAAGCATCGTAAATAGCCGAAGAATGCAGAAGTAGATTCTTCTGTTTAAAATCAGCGTGCTGAGGACAATTCATGGCATTAGGCCATATTGAAACCATTAATTTGGCGTGCAAAGAATGAATTTCATCTGCCAGTTTCTTTTTATCAGGATAATGTTTCGGGTCCATACTCATTCGTCCCCATTGACCTCTGGGCCAGTAGTTCCAGTCCTGCACAATCATATCAATAGGAATCTGCCTTTGGCGATATTCTTTTAAAGTATTGATCAGATCATCGGAACTGACGTACCGTTCTTTCGACTGAATATATCCGAAAAGATGAAGAGGCATCATGGGTGATGCGCCTGTCAGCAAACGGTAATTAGCCACTACCCCATCCAATGTCCGGCCTTTCATAAAGTAATAGTCAATCTCTTTGGCTGCTTCCAGCTCCACATAACTACCTTCCGAATTGTCTTTGAATACCATCCCGCAACCCGCATCGAACAACAAACCGTACCCGTTGGTCGATACCAACACCGGAACCATTGCCTTCAGATTATGCTGGCACAAATAGAGTTCCTTTCCCCGAAGGTTCATATAATCCTCCATATGTGAGCCAAATCCATATAAAGCCTCTAATGGTTGCCAGTCGAAATTTATCCTGTACTTCCAAGTATAACCTATGGTATCACGACGAAGAATATTTTTCACTTCCTTATCTCCATCCGCTGTTTTCTCAATACGTTTGGATTGTTCGTCGTATACGACATGCTCCATCACCTTCTTTTCTCCAACTCTCGGCAACTTGCCGTCTTCCCGAAGCAATAAGGAACCATCCGTATTTAAATAAGAGATAAAACCAGTATTTAAATCAACCTTAACGATCAGGCTGTCCGATTTTAAGACACAACTATCAATCTCCTTACCAGAGGTAAAACGGACAGGTCGGGTAACATGAGGCATACAAACACCTGTGCTATTCCCCTTAAATACATTTTCCCCCGTATATTGTACTCTCACAATATCCGAGGTGACAAATTCAACCTTCAAAATACCTTGCTCCAATTGACAAGACACACCATTCACTAAAAAAGTAACATCCTTACTTTTTGAAAAAGCGGCAAATGTATTCATTAAACCTAGCGAAAGGAGCATTAACCGTGCTAAAGTGAATTTTCTTATTCTAAACCGACTTTTCATATATATATGTATTTTGTGATTGTTTTACTGAACAGACTGCAACTCCGCATTGGTAAGTGAACGTACCCATTCAATTACCACAGGTTCACCACAAGTATCGCCAAAATCCAGAGTCATGGTTGCATTTGTTAAAGCCTTAGAGAATGAGTATCCATTTTTTGACCGGACATCTGTTATTTTAAATACATATATATCCTCACCCACTTTCATTGCTTTATCCGAATCAAATTCCCAAAACTCCGGCGCCGCACTTATACTATAAGACAAAGTTAACCATTTCTTATTTGCCGATGCCGGAATACTAGGAGCTTTTACCACTATATTGGGATAGGCAGAAGAATCGTACTGAACACGTTTCTGTAGTTTAACCCCCGAAGAGACCAATGACATCACTCCGTTGACTGCCCGATATGAAGCTGTAGAGAAGTTCCATGCTTTCAACTGGGTAAGATCTTCTTCTATCCTTCCTCTGTCTTTTCCGGTATTCAAATCATCACCCAAATAATAAAGCAGACTGCCAAAACCGGTATTGTCGCAAGTAAAACCCGGTCCCTCAGGGCGTACAAGACCTAAAACGATTTTCGTATAGGGCATTTCCAGCCCTTTTCGCAACACATAGTGATTATAGGCTATCTCAAAAACCGAACGGAAACGCCCCATGCCCTCTTTTCCAAAAGTAGAAAGATGTGAATATTTTCCGGTTATATCTTTCCATTTAACAAAGGGAACATCGTACCCCAGATTTGATTTGGCAATGTATTCATATCCTTTCATAATGCGATTATCCAAAGCACCATACAAATCATCACCTTGTGTCCAGGCCACTTCCGCCATATCAGCAAAGCAACTGACACCCAGCATTACATGCTGTTGGTCACGACCGGCTTCCTGCGATTGCCCGCTTTCGGCAATGTAATTAGGCAGACTTCCGTTATCTTTTCCATGATAAAAGAAATCAATTGCATCATCATAGAGCTTACGGTCATTCAAAAATACCCCGAAAGAAAGCTGCGCCTTAGCTACTGCGGCTCCCCAATTACCATTAGTATAGGGGGGCGTTTGAAAGAATTTGCTTAAAACCGGCTGAAACACCTTTCGAAACATAGCCTCTACACACTCTGTATCCTGCTCACTCCAACCATTCGGATAATGAGTCTCCATATAAGTGTAGCGCATAATCTCCGCCGCATTAACCAGTATAAATCCCTGCAGTCCCGCACAAAGCGGAGCATCATTAGTAGGCGGTATCTGCCGAACGGTACGAGCATAAGCTCTGATAATTTCCATGGATTTGTCCGCATGGGCTTTCTTTCCGGTTATCTTCCAAAGAAGGGCATTGTAATAGGCGGAATTAAAATCACGTTCACTAGGTCCTTTGGTGTAACCATACTTTCCATCCCGGCTTATTATTTCGAAAGGTCCTTTCATCTGATAGTCGGCCCTGGCTTCCGGTAGCTTTGCGAGAATTTCATACGAACCATAAGCCGGTTGGGCTTTCTGATCAACTAAACGCTTTATCCGCTCCAATGATTTTTCGGAGTGGAGTACTCCTGGATGAATAAACTGTTGGGCGAAAGCACCGGGAATAATGCATACCAAATTACAAAGTAACCATATTTTTCTTAATCTCATAGCAATGATAAGTTTAGTAAAAGAGCAACTCCCACACTGAGGGTTTTGCCGCTCCGGGTTTATTTAAAAAGGAAATCTTTACCGATTTGCATACCTTGGAAATCGGAATATGAACGGGTGATCCTTCAATCCCCTCGGCTGTATAATCTGCAACTGCCACCCAGTTTTTTTCATCATCAGCAGTTTCAACCTTTATGAAATACCTCTTCCAAGGATATTCAAAACGAACCTCCATGGTATCGATATATGCACTATCCTTAAAAATGGCTGATAAATAGGAATTTTCTTCGCCATCTGTTGCTTCCCAACGTGTAGCATAGCTGCCATCCAATACATTTTTCGCCATAAAGTCTTTATTCAGCTCCGAACTTGATAAGATTTCATCCACTTGTATGAATTGCCTGTCATCCTTGTTTAGATCGGGGAATAACTGGGTATGATGCGGCACAATATTATTAATTTCATTTTCCGGATCATTGAAAGTGAGTTCACTCAAACAAGTCTGACGGAAGGCCGACCCATCATTAAAAAACGGCCAACGATGCCGGTGATACAACATATAGGTTTTGTTATCGTAAGTAAACAGGGTATGGTGACCGGGACCATAAACTTTCAATTCTTTATTTGTAGTCAGGATTGGACTATTCCCAGCTTCTTCAAACGTACCAAGTGGATGATCGCCTACAGCATAACATACCTTGTAAGTATCATCAATTGTTTTTCCCTCCGAATAAGTCAGATAGTATTTACCGTTATGTTTCAGCATATACGGGGCTTCAAAATAGTGCGCAGGCGTTACTTCCACCGGTTCTGTCGCAAAAGAAGCCATATCGTCATTCAGCCGGGCTCCGAAACAATGACCGTTAGTCCATCCCCAACCGGATCCCCAATAAAGATAGGCTTTTCCATCATCATCAATAAAGGCTTCAGCATCTATTACATGATAATAGCGAGTGGTATCAAACGATATCATGGGTTTATCTCCCAACGCGTTTTCCCAAGGACCAAGCGGATGGGCAGCTTTACCACACCAGACCTCTGACCCCACAGATACATACATATAAAACATATCTCCTTTTTGAATAACAGAAGGCGCCCATACCATGTTTTTATGGGAGAGAGCCGATGTACAAGCCGCTTTCGTTGGCCAGTTCAACCGATGAAACGTCCAGTTCCGGAAATCCTCGGAAACCCAGCAGGGCAGAAAATCCGCTCCCCACGGATCGACCGTCGCATAGAGATAAAACTTACCTTCATACTGCACCAGCGAAGGATCTGCAAAATATCCCGGAAGGATGGGGTTGTTTATTTCCGTCATTTGAGTTTCAACTTTCTCTTTGGGCTGATTACAACCGACCAAAAGAAAAGAGCATAATAAATAAATTCTTGTTTTTAATTTCATAAATACATCCCTGAGTTTAATGATTAAAGCAATGAATACAGTATTTTAGCATTTACAAAGATACAGATAAATAATATCGATCCTATGTCATATAGAATCATAAACTGGTCGGTCAGACAAACAGTTTTGTTTCCGGCTAAGAAAATGGTTCAAATTGTACTACCTCATGAGACTATGAGTACTATGAATATACCGTTTTTTTTGTTTTCTTTGTAGTAGAAAAACCAATTCCTATTAATAATGAGATATCTGTCATCCATCCTAGTATTGCTTTTAAGCATAAGCAGTTTTGCTATCAATCAATATAAATTCCGTCTAATAGATATCGTCGATGGTCTGTCCGATAATCAGATACGTGGATTGAGCATCACCCCCGACGGGCGTATTGCTGTCAGAACCGCTTCCATAATGAATATCTATAATGGGACGACCTTTGAATACTTCCATTATGATAAAAAGCAGAAATACGTATGGAATTATAACCGCCCCACCAAAGAATATTACGACAATCAAGGGAGAATATGGATGAAAGAACTCGGATATCTGCTACTTCTTGACCTGAATACCAACAAATTCAACTACAATATATCGGAAGAATTAGCCACACTGGGCATTACCAAACGTCTGAAGAATCTCTTTATCGACGACTCCAAAAACTACTGGTTTCTGACTGAAGATAATACATTTACCTTTTACGATACAACCCAAAGCAAACTTATTACGATAGAAGACGGTCAGAGTGATTTCACCAGACTATACGGAATCCCGATGGAACTGACCCAGTACAAAAATCTCTGTTGGATTGTATATAGCAGCGGATTAATACGTTGTTGGGACTATACCTCTCACGAATTTATTTTTCAGGAAACCCGTTTCTTGAATATCATAGGCGACTTTACCGATAGAATATATATCCATCCCGACGCAGTGGGGAATATCTGGCTGATGTATAACAATGCTGTTTACTTTCACCACAGGATAAACAGAGATTGGAAAGAAGTTGCCACGATTAAAGGTATATCCAATTTTTTCACCTGCATGGACATGGATAACGACGGAAATATATGGGTAGGAACTTCCAAATCCGGATTAAGGTATATTGACGGCAAAACATTCGAAGTAACGCACCTGCCAGGCATGCGTCTTATAAACGGGGGAGTACAGGACAATGACATTTACACACTCTTTATCGATCCTAATAATGGCATATGGATAGGTACACTTTTTCAGGGATTGTGTTACTATCATCCCAGCATGCAAAAGTTTCAGCTAATTCAGACCATTAATACCGGAACACAAATTACTAACGAAACCATACGCTGTTTTCTGGAAGAAGAAGACGGTACTGTCTTAATTGGCTCTGGAGACGGTTTATATCGTTTCTACCCGGAATCAAAGAAAGTGGAACGATTGTTTAAAGAACAAATCAACGACCTGTGTCTCTCTATCAGGAAAGACCATAGCGGCAGAATATGGGTAGGAACTTATCTGGGCGGATTCTTTTGTATAGAAGGAAAACAAATAAGACAATATCTCAGGTCATCAATCAATCTGGAGAAAGATCCGAACCAAAATATTTCAAGATGTATCTATGAAGATACAGATGGTCGATTCTGGGCCTGTGTAACAGGCGGTGTAGGGCAAATCGATCCGGTTACTGGAAAAATGCTATATATGCTAGCCGATAAATATCCGGAAATAAAGGACTATACTCTAATCTATCACCTCTATCCAATTAACGATGAAACATTTGCAGCAGTAGGAGATAAAGGTATCTACTATTACAATACTAAACGAGACAGTTTGTATATTCCCGGAACTGACAATCCCGATTTTGAACAGAACATCAAATATTTCGGGATATTAAAAGACACCCGGGGACTTGAATGGTTTGCTACCGAAGATGGAATCAGAGTTTGGGACAAAACTAAGTTATATAAGCTCACCGTCACTGAAGGGTTACCTAATAATGAAGTATACTCCCTACTTGAAGATGACAATGGAGTAATATGGGCTTCAACACTGAATGGCATTTGTAAAATCGCCCCCATTCAATCCAATGATACTTATAACTTTTCGATTGTAAATTTCGGAATCTCAGATGGATTACAATGGGGAAAATTCTATGATCATTCAGCTCTTAAAGCCAAAGACGGCACATTATATTTTGGAGGAGCACATGGATTTAATTATTTTGATCCCAACAAAATCATCTACAATAATAGTAAGAACAAACCTGTATTAACAGCATTCAGAATCTTCAATTCCCTTATAAAAGAAGAAGAAAAATATAATGGAAAAGTTATATTGGAAGAACCCATAAATAAAACCAAGCAAATAACCCTTAAATACAATCAGAATTTCATTACATTTGAGTTCGCGGGTATGAATTACGTTAATCCGTCACAGACATACTATAAATACATGCTCAAGAATTTTGATGAAGACTGGAATGAGATTTCAGGCAATGAGCTGGGCAAGGCTACTTACACCGGCCTCCGCCCGGGAAAATATAACTTTATGGTATATACAGCCAATAATGATAAAGTATGGGGAGAAATACCCTACGAATTAACCATTATAATTACTCCTCCGTTTTGGGCTACCTCTTATGCTATAATCATTTATATCATATTGAGCATAGCTATCTTTATTTACATTCTAAAACGATATCAAAGACGGACGCAGAAAAAAATACTCAAGGAAAAAGAGATATATGAACAGGAACAGAAAATAAAACTGGACCTAATGAAATTTCAATTCTTCACCAATATCAGTCATGAATTCCGCACTCCTTTAACATTAATATTAACTCCTCTCGAAACGTTAATAAAACAGCAGAGCGATATGGTATTGAAGAAGAAGCTGGATTCTATCTATCAAAATGCACACCTGCTGCTTAGTCTGGTTAATCAGCTTCTGGACTTCAGAAAACTGGAGATAAAAGGGGAGAAAGTTTTATTCAAGACAGGAAACATCATACAATTCATAAAAGATATATATCTACAATTCAAAGAGTTATCCACTACTAAAAATATCGATTTCACCCTAGAAACATCGGTTGATTATCTCCTGATCAATTACGATCATGATATGATGTATAAAATCATTAATAACTTGTTGTCTAACGCATTTAAATTCACTCCACAAAATGGACATATACAACTTACTGTGAATAAAGCAGACAGAAACGATAAAGAATACATCATGATAGAAGTAAGCGATACCGGATGTGGCATCGATGAAAAAGACCTGCCTCATATATTTGAACGCTTCTATCAGATAAAAGACGATAATGCACCAGCCGGAAGCGGTATTGGCCTGCATCTGGTTAAAGAATACGCCAGATTACATAACGGAGATATAACAGTGAGCAGCCAAATTAACATCGGCAGTACTTTTACAGTATATATACCGGTTGATTTGCCTAAAACCAATGATAAAAATCATCAGGAAGAAGAAGAAAAGAACGGAACAGGTGAAGGTGACATCATACCCGACACAAAAGAAAAAGACGATAGAAAAAAACTCCTTGTTGTTGAAGACAATGACGAGTTTCGCAATTACTTAACCGAGCAACTTAGTGAATGTTATCGTGTCATTGATGCTCCGAATGGAGAAGAAGCTGAGAAATTGATACTATCGGAATATCCGGATTTAATCATCTCCGATTTGATGATGCCCAAAATGGACGGGATCGAATTGTGTCAACGTGTTAAATCCAACATACAAACTTCTCACACTCCTTTCATCCTACTAACGGCCCGTACTTCGGACGAATCAAAAATGGAAGGTTATGAGGCCGGTGCTGATTCTTATATTTCCAAGCCATTCAGTTTCGAACTATTGTGTATACGAATAAAGAAACTAATTGAGCAACAGGAAAACAGGAAAATGTTATTCCATAAAACTATCGAAATAACTCCTAGCAGTATAACTACCACCTCTCTTGATGAGGAATTGGTAAGAAAAGCTCTAAACTTCGTAGAAGAGAACATCGACAATCCGGAATATTCGATTGAAGATTTAAGTAAGGACCTGGGACTGAGTAAAACTCATTTGAACCGGAAGTTGCAATCTATTGTCGATTTAACGCCACTCCAATTTATCCGGTCCATCCGTTTAAAAAGGGCGGCGCAATTACTCACCAACAGTCAATATAACATAAATGAAATCTCTTACATGGTAGGTTTCAACACCTTAAAATATTTTAATTCACACTTTAAAGAGGAATTCCAAATGACACCCAGCCAATACAGGGAAAAGAATAAAGGATAGTTTCCTGTACTGCTATTTTTCTGTATTTATTAGCAGGTCTGTATTTGCAATGGTGTCGTGAGAGATTTTCCGTTTACTAGAATAATATGAAAACAGTAAAAATAATCGTTCCTACCATTCTATGTGCCGGAATGTTGCTGCCCTGTATGGCACAATCCTCACTGGTTGATTCCATTCAAGATCGCTTTAAAGATCAATTGATGCTGTTTCCGCAAGAGAAACTTTATCTCCATACAGATAAATCTGCTTATATTGCAGGAGATACAATTTGGTTTCGTGCGCATGTGGTCGATGCAGCTACACACATTCCTGCAACTGTGAGTCGATGTGTCTATGTAGAACTTATCAATCAGTTGGATTCGGTTATTCATCGGGTTAGAGTTTGTTTGAGTGACTCTATTTATTGCGGTTATATGCCAATTCCTATATCTGCTCCGCAGAGTAGTTACCATTTATGTGCTTATACTCGTTTTATGGAGAATCTGAATCAGGATTGCCTGTTTGATGTCGAATTGCCAGTGATAAATCCGGTCATTACAGGAAATATATCTGAAACATTGAAGATAAAAGATGAACAGCAGGATGCTACAGCATCATTGTTCGACTTAAATCACCAAAATGATATTCTGTCAGTAGCTTTATCTCCGGTTGTTTTAGCTAAATTATCACGAGGAGAAAAGTTATATTTGGCCATGCATTGCCGTGGAATCGTATTTTATGCTGAAGCCCTCGAAAAAGAACGTGAACGCTATTTATTTGATATCAGTACCTTTCCGGCAGGTGTAGTCCAGACATTATTACTGGATGACCGGCTACATCTTCTAGATCAACATTTATTGTGTACGAAAGAAAGAAAAGGTCCGGATATAAAGTTTACGACAGATAAACCAACTTATAGTCGCAGAGAACAGGTTAACGTTGTCATGAAGCTACTTGATGAGACAGGAAAACCTTTGAAAGGAGATTTTTCCGTATCGGTGACGGATGATGCCAGTGTATGTTTGGATAGTCTCCGCATGATCGCTCCATATTTACTATGGGAATCCGATTTGTCTGCTGACCGGCAGCAGTGGCCACGCTACAATCTCAAGAATTTATTAAACGGTAATTATCAACATCCGGGCGGTCGTTTTGATGTATATCCTGAAATAAAAGGAGTCGCTTATGATTTTTATAGCCGCAAAGCAAAAACAGATGCTGAAGTTTCGATTTTTGGCATAGAATCTCTTTTTAGCGCCAAACAACATACAGACTCTTTGGGTAGATTCTGTTTTACCGGGTTTGATTTTCCCGAAGGCTCTACTTTTCTCATAAGAGCAGAAGGCAAAAGAGGTAATAAATCAATCCAGCCGATAGTGGAACCGGAAGTATTCTATCCATTCAAACATTCTGCTGTCAATCACAACGCTAACTCAGCTAAATCTTATGCTTATCGGAATGAAAACCGGGAACGGTTTGATTCCTTGGCCCAGGCAATGAACAGTTATCAGTTGGACGAAGTCATTGTAAAAGCTGACTCTGTAAAGAAAATAGGTAAATCAGTATATCATTCTTTTATGGGAAGGGTAAAAACAGCGGAAGAATTGATGACTCCCCGTCCGAGATCGTTGGCGGACATGTTAGAAAGATTTCCCGGAGTATATATAAGCGGGGATAGTGTAATGCTGAGCGGGATTAAAAATGAACTGTTTTTCCTGGATGACATCCCTACTACATTTGAAGATGTGAGGAATATAAACATTGATGAAATAGATGAAATAGAAGTTATAAAAGACGCGTCAGCAGCAGTTTTTGGAATGAAAGGAGCAAACGGTGCTATTCTGATCATGACAAAACGGGGAGAAATAACACGTCCCGAACTTGTGAGAAACGTAGTACGTGTATCCCCTTTGGGGTATCAGCGGTTAAAACGTTTTTATCCGGTCTGTTATGATACCGAAGAGAAGCAAAGTTCTGCATTGGAAGATAACCGCTCGACTCTCTATTGGAATCCCTGTGTACCTATAACTGATAATGGAGAAGCTTCTTTTGATTTTTATACCTCAGATAGCGATACACCCTATACAATTCTCGTGCAAGGAGTTTCTGAGGATGGGCGTATCATTTCTTTAAAACGGAAAATATTCCGGACTGTGACCCGATAAATAACATAAAAGAGCCATACCGAACTCTATATAAGTTTCGATATGGCTCTTGTCTTGTCAAAAAGGATAGCCAAGTTTCAAATTACAAGTTTAAACCTAATGTTGAACTATGACATTCCTCTCTACATCCTGAAAAACAATTCCTTTTATTCCAGCAAATAAGCTCTGACCTCAGCCGCACTGACAGACTTTCCTCGATTACTCTTAGTAAACACCAGTTTCAAATAACGAGCTTGCATCGGTTCAAAAGATACACGTCCTGTAATCTCTTTGTTGCTCGAATCACCAAAAACGATCGTTCCTACCAATGGAGCAGTATCGGCATCCATACCAACATATACTTCTACCGTATGAACGTCCGCTGTATTGTTGTCATTCCGCCTATCCAATTCCAGTTGTGAAACCCGTTCCTCATCACCCATATCAATCACCAGTGCTTGCGGTAAATCACCCTTTCCTGTACCATTGTTCCATATGTTGTGCCACAAAGAAGAAGAGGTGCCATCTCCGTCAATAGCCTTCCAAGGCTCATTGTTCACTTGCCAGGAAGTAGCTGTTGCCGTCCATTTTGCACGGTCAAGCATTCGGAAAGTGCCATAAACTTTCACCACACAGGTAGACGAAGTTCCAGCACCATCAGCCGCCATTGCCGTGATAGTTACCGTACCTGACGAAAGTGCCGTAACACGTCCTTCCGCATCAACCGTAGCTATGGATTCATCAGACGAAATAAATTTAACAGATTTATTTACCGCTGTTTCAGGTAATACCGACCATGCCAGTTGCAGTGGCTCCTCACCCTTAATAATAAACAAATTATCCGAGTCGGCAAAGATTATATCACTAACCGTTTCCGGACTAGTTGCCTTAATATCAAAAGTGGCTACAATATTTGTCCCGTCCGTAGAAGATACTTTTACTTTTCCAACTCCCGGTTTCAAGCCACTAATCATACCTTCACTGTCTACTGTAAACACATCCGTATTCAATGATTCATACTTCACCGCCGGATTCGCAGCATAATAAGGTATAACTAAAAGCGGCAATTTAGCTGTAGTACCCATCTTCACCCGAAATTCCGTAGCATCATCCTGTAGTTTGATTTTCTTTATCTTATGTGAATTCAACTGTTCATAAACAGAAGTTGTAATCTGTCCGGAAACAATGCCATCAGGATGCTTTTCCGTAGAAATAGCCAAATAAAGTTCGCCTGCCAACAAAGCTTGTTCTTCAGCAGCTGATAGCCCCTGATAAGAGGAAATAACAAAACTTATCCCTGCTTCATTAGTGGGATTGTTATTCGAATATTTTAGAAAACGTATCGCTCCATTGCGTTGCGCCCCCTTGTAAATCTTAACACCGACTATCTCATCTTCTCCTTTTACAAACAAATCGGTCCACGACACAAGCAACGTCAATGTTCCTGTTCCTTTGTCATAAAAGCCTTCTACCTCCCCTTTTGTTTGAAGGTCAGCCTTTATCTTATACGTTTCCCCTTCCCCGGAAACCATGCCTTCGCCTTGCACGCAACCGTGAAACAGTAACATCAAGGCAACTATCAATATATAGTTTATAGATTTCATGTTTCTTTATTTTTTATTTATTAACATTAATACCCGGGATTCTGAATCAATGCGCCAGACTTTGACATTTCACTTTGTGGAACGGGCCACCAATACAGCCGATCATCCCATACATGGTTCAGCACCTCTATACGACGATAACTAAAGCTTTCGCCTCCATCATCAAGTACCCTGCGTGTAATCTCCATTCCATGACTAGGACCGCCCAACACTTCTTTTGCAATCTTCCAACGGCGTACATCCCAATAGCGATGTTCTTCAAACGCCAGTTCTATCTGACGCTCTGTCTGAATCAGCTTGCGCATATCTTCTTTTTTGATATCATCCATAACACCGTATTTGTTAGATTCCCCTTCTTCTATCTCAGCACGCTGGCGAATCATACGAATATACTCCTTTGATTCTTCCGGAGCCAATGCTCCGTCTGCAACCAGCTCATTAGCAGCTTCTGCAGCAATCAATAAAATTTCCGCATAACGCATCAGGATAGTCGGGCGATAGTCATAGGTTTCCAAGCCACCATTATCCAAAATAAATTTCATGCGATAGTATCCTGTAGTTGTCGCATTTGGCTGATAAATACCATCTTTTATAGCACTTGTCTCATCAGGATTCCCCGTTGTCACCATGTCACCAGTATATGTCCTCATTAACGCATCCTTATAAGCATTCATCATACGATAAGCACCGTTATAAGATACTGTTGCCTTTAAACGCGGATCACGATTCAGATACATATCATCACCATCCTCATATGTATACTTACTCCGGCTATCACGAATCGGAAAACCATCAGCCATAGGGAAAGCATCTACTAGTTCCTGTGTAGGAAAGCCTGTAAGCTTATTCAAATTAGCAAATCGTGATATACGTGAATTAGGAGAATAATAAGCATCCAATGCTACACGATTCTGGCTGTCACCTTGTTCATTCGAAAGAAAATCGCAAAATATAGGTTCTTTATTCGTAACAGCATCATGCATAAACGCATAATAGAACCGAGGCCACCAGCTTTTGGCCGCTGTAGTGTTGTCTTTTTGACCGGGACGTAACTCATACCATGAATTTGTATTATTAAGATCTATAAATCTTTTAACTGCATCATAAGCGGTCTTCCAGCGAGCTGCGTCATAATCTCCATAAGAAACCAGCAAGTTCGGATCATCTTCACGTTTACAATTCACTAACGGACTTGCCGCATACAGAAGAATACGCGCCTTCAAAGCCAGAGCCGCCATACCACATGCACGCCCTTCGCTTTTCCCATGAATGCTTCCTACAGGATTAACAGTTCCCTGACTGTAAATATGTCCCGAACGCTCCAAATAATAGAAAGCACTGTCACACTGGTCTACTGCATACTTAACACTTTCTCCATAAGTAGATCGAGGCACATCGATCTTGTCATTTTCAGTATATACCCGGTCTCCAATCAAAGGAATTCCACCATAATGTTTTATCATCGTGGCTATAAACCATGCACGAAGAAAGAAAGCCTGTCCTTTCCAATATTCAATGGTGGCCTTAGTAAGGATCTCACCCGGTTTATTCGGGTCTGAACTCAGAATAGCCGCTACCTTCCCCTCATTGTAATTGTTCATGAAAATGTTGATAGCGCGCCATTTATTATACGTATTGTTCCACGCATCGTTTCCTGCATTATTAACATTGACCGTTCCTTGAGCTAAGTACATACCCATGCTTAGTTCCGCCCCTCTTGCCTCCAGTTCTTTGGCAGGAAAATCAAGACCACACTGCCCGAACCGTTTATAGCTATGGGAATAGCCGATTTGACCGTAAAAGCCATTGACAACACCTGCAACTTTCGCACTGTCCGAATAGACCTTCTCTTGCGTTTCAGAAACGTCTACTTTCTTATCAAGATACTCATCACTGCATGCTGCAAAAGTGACAAGTCCGCAAGCAGCAACTAAAAAAAACTTTGTGATATATTTCAGTCTCATATTATTATTTCTTAAAATGCACATTGAACTCCAAACATATAACTTGCCTGTGTAGGATAAACCGAACTGCTCGTATTTTCAGGGTCCATACTCAGCTTCGTCAGATTAGAAAAGTTGAGCAGATTATAACCGGTAACATACAAGCGCACTGCTTTCACTATATCTTTTGTAGTTTTTCGCAGCCAGTCCTGTGGCAACTGATAAGCTATTTCCGCACTTCTCAGACGAATATACGAAGCATCCAAATACCAGAAATCAGAAAGATGGGTATTATAATTATTATTTTCCCAAGTAGTAATTCCCAAACGTGGAAAACGAGCATTCGTATTTTGCGGAGTCCAGCGTTCAAGCATCAATTCTTGCATATTGTTCGCAAAAGGTACAAGATTACCTCCCATATTAGGAATAGCATAATCGAATGCTCCTTGCCACAACATATTAAACGATAATCCTTTCCAGCTACCTCCAAGAGTAATACCATAGGTACAAGTAGGCGTATCGGGTTTAGATATATACGTTTTATCGGCATCAGTGATAAAATTATCACCATTCAAATCAGCATAGCGTAAATCACCGGGTTGCAAATTGCTTGCCCAAGCTGGAGCCGGAATACCTTCTTTCAACTTACCATTTTCATCAAAATCCTCTTGTTGATAAAAGCCAAGGCATTTCAACCCTAACTTCGTGCCTATACGATGTCCGGTTTGTGCCTGATAAGGGTAAGCCGGTGCTTCACTAACATATACCACCTTATTTTTAGCATAAGAAAAAGTAGTACCCACATTGTAACTAAAATCACCTATAGAACCACGATAACTCAACTCACCGTCAAAACCTGAATTCTCGGATTTACCGATATTGCGTTTGGGTAGTGTTTGTCCGATAATAGCAGGTATGTCACCACTTGCAATCAGCTGATCATAACGCTGGTTACGGAAGTAATCTATCGTAAAGCGCAAGCGTCCATCAATCATATTCATATCCAAACCGACATCAAGCTTACGTTCTTTCTCCCAAGTGGCATCGACATACACCAGTTCTCCCTCAGTTGTCGTATTTCCCCAGGGATTACCTCCTCCTTTCCAAATGACATCCGTTGTATTTTTATCTTTTTCAAAAGAATTATCGCTACCGACCAGACCGTATGAGGCACGCAACTTGAACAAGTCGAAGAACGGGAAAGCACTCTTGAAAAACGTCTCTTCCGACAGGTTCCAACCTACCGAAACAGCCGGGAACCAACCAAACTTTTTCTTTCCGACAAAACGGTCATTACCGTTATAAGCAACATTGAATTCCACCATATAGCGATGTTTAAAATCATATCCCAAACGCCATGTCATACTCTGGTCATTGTCCGACAAATTCTTTTGATTTATGTATGACTGGCGACTGATAAGATACAACATGTAAAGATGGTGTGTCGCATTGAAAGTACGATCATAATTCAATCTTCCCTGATAAGTAACCTTATAGTTAAAGGTATCATCATTCCCACCTAATGAATAAGTCGGAATTTTTTTAGAACCTCCTCCACGGGCAATATAAGAATTATTGTCCGGATCATACAAATAAGCGGGAAGATCTACACTACGTGTCAATTCACGTCTTTCATTAAAGTTACCGGCATATGAAACCGTAGCCATTGCCGATAATCCTTCGGTAATGAAATCAAGTTTTTGTTCGGCACTCAACAATACATTGAAATTATTCTTATAATGACGCTTGTAACCACAATTGGCATAACGGGCAATTGGATTTACCGGATTTGAAGTATCCACACCAGGATGAGTAGCATACGAAGGCTTACCGTTAGGCAGAGTCAATGGCATTGCATAGGGAGTCAATATACTGTAATTCTTAATCTCATCAAAAAGCGACCCTTTCACTGAACCGGCAGGAGTGTTCTGTGTCTCAAAACGCCCGTTCAAGTCCAAGCGAATACTTGTAGTCTTAGTCGGTGTAAAATCTAAATTAGAACGGAAATTATAACGCCGGTAATAATAGTTGTTATCAACATCTTCACCAGGCTGAATAGGAGCATAATGTTTCATCATACCGCCTTGAGTATAATATGCCAAAGATGTGAAATATTTCACAAACTTGTTTCCACCACGTATATCTATGGAAAAACGTGCGGAAGAAGATTGTTTGGCAAGCACCGTATTTACCCAGTCTACATTAGGATGACCATAAGGATCGAGACCATTGCGATAAAACTCCAAATCGCTGGGAGAAAACTGAAGAACCGGTTGCTCATTCAGCCCATATGCATCATTTAACTGCGCTTCATTATAAAGGGATGCCGTTGTATAAGCGTCAAGAATTGTAGGCATTTTAATGGCCCTATTAATACCACCTTCAGCTGTAAAGTTAATGGTAGGTTTGCCTTCCTGTCCGCGAGTAGTCTTTATAACCAATACACCATTGGCACCTTTCAATCCATAAACAGCAGTAGTTGAAGCATCTTTTAGAATCGTAATACTCTCAATTTCATTAGCACTGATTTGTGCCAATTGCTCGTACGAATATTCTATATCATCTACAATTATCAAAGGCTTTCTGTCGCCATTCAATGAATTGCTTCCACGAATAAAAAAGTCTGCAGCATCGGCTCCCGGTTGACCACTACGTTGCACGGAGAAAAAACCCGGCAAGCGCCCAGCCAACACATTATTTATACTACCCACAGGTACACGTTTAATCTCCTCTGCTTTAATACTGCTTGCAGCACCAGTCATAGTAATACGTTTTTGCTGGCCGTAACCCAAAATCACTACTTCATCCAACCCTTTTGAGTCCGGTGCCAAAACCAATTTTATAAAAGATCGATTGCCAATGGATTCTTCCAAAGTGTGATAACCTACATAAGAAACGGTAAGTTTCCCATTCAAGTTCTTCACTTTCAGAACAAAATCACCATTTACATCTACAATAGTGCCATTTGCTTTATTTCCTGTTTCCTGCACGGTAGCACCTACTAGCGGCTCGCCATTCTCGTCCAGAACCTTACCCCTAACTACCGTATTTTGGGCGTAGATTGTTGCTCCCAGGAAGAGGAACAACAAGAATAGTATGATATTCTTAACTTTCATAAATATTCTGTTTACAAATTAGTAACCCGGGTTTTGTACTATATTCGGATTAAATAAAACTTCATTATGATCTATCGGAAGACGATACATACGATCGTCCCAGTAAGGTTTTGCTACCTCCATATTATAATCATAATGAAAAGTTCCATCTTCTTTTTTAGTTATCTTCACGCCATGCAATGGTTTGGAGTAAATGTCGTTAGCAATTTTCCACCGACGAATATCCCAAAAACGGCTTTCCTCAAAAGCAAACTCACAACGGCGTTCATTACGTATCAATTTAATGAGTTGATCATAACTCATTCCTCTTTTCAAAGTATAAGGATTAAGTCCTGCGCGCTGACGTACCATTTCAATCGACTTATACACTAATTCATCATTGATAATACTTGCTCCTTGCGCTTTATTCAAATATTCGGTTTGTGCCTCTGCATACATCAGTAAAATATCAGCATAACGTACCACCGGCCAAGAAGAAACTATCGAAGAGTGGAAATTAGTTTTACCAAACTGGGTGTCTTCTTCATTTTCGGCCAAATGTCTTTTCAGATAATAGCCGGTCTTCGTCCGAGTCGCTTCCTGCGTCGGCTCTATGGAATTATTGTCTTTCCCACCTTCCGAAACATCTACATTTGCTCTCAGCCAACGGCTATTGTGATAAAATACAGTTTGTGTAAGACGTGGATCACGATTCTTATAAGGATCTTGCGGGTTATACTCACCACTCTCTTTAGCTTCGTCAAGGGATTTTCCATTCTTCATCGGAAATGCATCTACCAATTCTTGTGTAGGACTGGTTTGACCACGACAGGGACGGCCATTACCCGCCCAGGTTCCCATATCTTTAGAGCCCATAGGTGAATTTTTATATCCCCAATTATCGCCATAGAGAGCGTTACCATCCTGCCCTTTTTTCATCCACAATACTTCTCCATTAATTGTTGTACGACTCAATCGTGTGCGATCCTTTTCAAGTATGAACTGATTCGTATTAATGATTGTACGGCAAATATCCGCTGCTTCTTTCCATCTGTTAGGATCATTTTCGGGATAGCCCAGCCAAGGTTCTGCCGCATTACCGGTACCATTAACCAATGGACTCGCAGCATAAAGCAACATACGGGCTTCAAGTCCCAACAAACCCCACTTACGTACATGTTTCCAATTGCTGTCTATTCCCTCGGCAAAGCTATTCTTCTTTTCATCAGGTGATTTGCGTTCACCAATATCTGAATAGGGACGTAAGTTATCCTTCACTGCATCTATTTCATCCTTAATATATTGGACACATTCTGCAAAGCTATTTCTTTGTAATGTACGCAATTCAGGGCTATCCATTGTGAACACTTTGTCGTAAATCAAAGGGACTCCTCCGTAAGTACGTACCAATAGCCAATAGTAATATGCCCTCAAAGCACGAGCTTCGTTAGCGTGATAGGATGCCTCTTCCAAATCCGACCAAGGCACTTTCTCGTAATTATGCAAGAAAATATTACAATAGCGAATAGCCTTATAAAGCAATGTCCAACTTTCACCATACGTATCCGCTTTTCTATACTCTAAAGGAAACATATTAGTAGTTGAATATCCTGAATTTATTACCGACCAGTTAGCATTGGCCCTGTCAGTTGGAATCGCATCATCAGTCAAAACCTCCATAGGTTGTCCATTAAAGCGGTCCATTCCTGCAGGTATAAACGAGTAAGTAAAGTTCAACCATTGCCTTGCGTGTTCACCGGTATAATCATCCTCGTCCCACACGTAAATATCCGACTGTATTTCAAGCGGTTCGTTCTCCATATCCTCACATGAGGAAAAAAAGACACCAAACACAGCCAATACACCAATCAAATTATGTATATATCGTTTCATCTTTTATAATTTTATGCTTATACCAAAGTTAATAGTACGCGTCATAGGGAAACTGCCGCCCCATATTTCAGGATCAATATCTTTGCGTACATCAAAAATCTCAGAAGCTGTCAACAGATTCATACCTTGCGCATAGATGCGTACAGAAGGAATACCTAACTTGCGCGTCAACAGCGTAGGTAACGTATAGCCGACTTCTACATTTTTCAAGCGGAAAAAATCAGCATCATATATCCAGAATGAAGAAGTCTGCCTGTTGTTATTATTACTGCCATACCATACGCGAGTATGAGTGTTAGTATGATTGTCGGGAGTCCAACGTCCTAAAACATAAGAAGTAATAGCACCCTCACCGTTTTTTCCTGAACCGTCCATAAAGTCACCGTTCAAATAAACCTGGCGATTGAGAGTCCCCTGCGCAAATACAGAAAAATCAAATCCTCTATAATTAAATCCCGCAGAAATACCATAATACCCTTTAGCCTTCTTTGATCCTAAATTGGTTTGATCATGAATATCAATAATATGGTCCCCGTTCAAATCTTTATAACGAATATCCCCCGGCATAATCGTACTTTTCACAGCAGATGGCAAGAAAGCATCGTAAGCATCGATTTCTTCCTGACTTTGGAAAATTCCATCAGCCACATATCCATAGGTCATTCCTACCGGATCTCCTAATCGACTCATCCACGGATAAGCCTTCGGAAGTTGCGGAGAATATTCGAATTTAGACTGTTCAAAGCTTAAATTACCATTAATGAAGTAATTGAAATTTCTTATACGATCTTGCCAAGTAAGTACCATTTCCGTACCTGTATAAGAATATTTTTCACAATTAGAACGTGGATAAACATTACCAAGAATCGCCGTCTTGATTTCGGAAGTAGCTACCACGTCAGAGAACTTATTCTGATAATAATCAAATGTAAAGGCTAGACGGTCATTGAGAAATCCCAAATCAATACCCACATTCAATTTCTTAGCTATTTCCGGGTTAAGACGTGAAGCAGTTTTGTTCTCCTCTGTCCATTTGTTATCAAAAGGACCACCATACACATGAACCTTAGAAGTGCTATACGACTGTCTATATTCGGCATAATCACAGATAGCCTGCCCTGTTACTGCATAAGAAATACGTGGTTTTAGTGTACTAAAGATATTCAAATCTTTCACAAACCACTCATTATGTCCATTCCATGATGCTCCTACACCCCAGTAATCGGCCCAGCGATTGTCCGGAGCCAACCAATTATATCCACCACGAGTGTATACAGCTTCCGCCAAATAGCGATCATCATAGTTGTAATTCATTCGACCGGAATAATTGGTATAATTCCTCAAATATCCCTTCTGTACATTTTGATCCTGGATTTGATTCAGATCGGCTACAAACAAAGCGGACACTTTATGTTTACCGAATGAATGATCATAGCCAGCCGCCCCTTTCAAGAAAGTAATGCGATAACGTTGGTCTTTATTTCCAGAATTACCTTGGTCTTTGTCTTCACCTACTTGCTGATAAGAACCATCTTCTTTATATAAATAAGCTGCAAACTCTTTACTACGAGTAGTAAGGTATGAAGTCGCAGAATAATAAGAACCGGTAGCTTCCAGATAAAAACCATCAAGCAAAAAGTCCATATTTTGCTTAATCGTCAAATCAAAAGACATATGGCGGCTGTCTTTAAACTGATGACCATTGTCATATAGCAGACCTTTCAGATTCTGATTTGCCTTCGAGTCCTTATATGAGCCATAAGATCCATCCGGATTATAAACAGGATAACGGTTAGGACGTGTAGTAAGTATATTACTATAAAAAGACCGGGTGCCTGCAGCAGGTTGATTATAACGTTCTTGGCGTCCAGCCAGATTAATCTGCATAAAAGTAGTTGAAGTTACTTTGACTCCTAAATTAGAACGTACAGAAAATCGGTTAGTCTGTGCATTGGTATTGTAACTATTCGCATCATTTGTTTTAAAAAAGCCATTCTCACGATACCAGTCAAGATCTACAAAGTAATTAAAGCTATTTGTAGCTCCAGATACATTAAAGTTGTAGCGATGAACAGGAGCTGTATTATTTAACAACTCATCATACCAGTCCACATCAGGATAAAGGTAAGGATTCTCCTTATTCCGGTATTTCTCTATAACTGCCGGATTATAGGCCTCAATATAAGCTCCCGGTTCACGGAGATCGTTAGCATAGGCCTCATTCACTAATGTTATATAATCTACGGCTCCAAGCAAATCCGGCAGCTTTAGCGCTTTTTCAAAACCTGTTTCGGCAGTAAATGAAAATCTAGGACGACCTACATTACCTTTCTTTGTAATCACATTAATGACACCTGCAGCAGAACGTTGTCCCAGCATCACAGTAGAAAGTCCATCTTTCAGCACCTGTACGCTTTCGATTTGATCTGGGTCCATAGTGTAAAAGTCACGCTCAATTCCATCCACTAAAAATAGATTTGTGCGCGAATTACGCACTTTCCATCCATAAGCAGCAGGCATATCACCACCTTGGCGATAAATGTTCAGCCCCGGCATCCTTCCTTGTATAGCCCCTAAAAAATTATAAGTAGGAGTGGATGTAACTGACGTCCCATTTATAAAGCCAATTGTTTCTGTCAATTCTCCTTTCTTAGAAGTCCCCCGTAAACGGTCGACCACTATCTCTTTATCTTCCGGACCGGGCATCGCACGTGAAGCCATCTGGACAATGAAACGTCCTTTTTTCTTGTAACATGTCTCCTGAGAGTAAAAATCAGGATGAGAGAAACTGAGTTTCGTTCCCTCTGTAATCGGTAAATCAAAATAGCCGTCCACGTCCGTTAATGCTTGCTTTTTCGTCCCCGGCACTTGGACTACCACCCCTGACAAGGGCTTCCCATCAGTATCGGCAACCATACCCCGTATATTCTGAATCTGCTGTGCATACACAGTAGAAGTAAGAAGCAGGGCACTCGCCAAACAGCATTCTAAAATCTTTTTCTTCATTGTACAAGATTGATGTTTAACAAAATATTAATTAACACTAATTTTAAATTGACTGTATAAAATCAAAATATACTAAATCATATATGCAAGAATGCCTTTATGTTCCCTATATAAATGATTTTGTCAGTCCAATATTTAAACAATTACTATACACGATGCAATAAATTGCCATCGCACCAATTATATTGATGCGTTATATATTCACTCAAATGCACATCGAAATATAATTGCGCATAACTTTTCTTCCTATAAACAAATGATTTTCTACAGTACTCTTGCTCAATTGTAGTTCCTCTGAAATCTCACACAAAGTTTTTTCTTCAAATCGACTCATAGAGTATATCTTTCTACGTTGTTGCGGAAACGCACTTAACCTTAATCTTTCTATGATTAGTAAATCTTTAGCTATAATTTCTTCTTCAGGTCCACAAGTAGATTCAATAAAATTTTCATAGGCACACAATATCATTTCCTGTTTTTTATAATAGCAGCGCAAATAGTCTATCACAAGATTACGCGCTATAGTGAAAAGAAAAGATTGAATGGTCGATTTTTGAAGCATATTATCATAATCCAATAAACGCATAAAAACGTCTTGCACCAGATCTTCAACTTCATATTTACATCTTATACGGCACCTGACATATCGGTATATAACCGGATAATATTCTTTATACGCTTCTTCAATTATCGAATATGCTTTCGTTTCCATGCTTTTCATAACATCACTTTAATTAATCACTGCAAATATGAGTCATCTGATAAAAAAACACAAGGACATTTTAGCACAAAAAATGGGATATTCCTATTCATGAGCAAAATCGTACTATATATCACAACCATTGCCCCTTATATTTCTTGTATTTTATCCGTTCACCTCTCGTCACCGGAACAAAATGAATAGCCACTCCACCACTAGGTTTTAATTTAAATTTCATTTGCTGTGACGAATCCGTTAGAAAACCGGTACATTTAACATGAGTCGAGGTCCTCGCATTCTCATCGTCGGTGTACACAATTGCTAAATAAGTTTTATCCGGCTCTAAGAAGTCTAATGTAATTATCTCGTTAGAACCGTTATTATTGGTAATACCGCCAACAAACCAATCATCTTTTTTCCGGCGTGCCATAAAAACTTGTTTACCCGGTTCTCCCAAAAGCACAGTTGAATCATCAAATACTGTTGGTAAATTTTCAAAAAAAGCAATTTCCGGCTCATTATTATAAAAAGATGGTTTATCATACCAAAATAATGTTTGCAACGGACTGTAGAAAATTACTGACGCTGCTAATTGATGTGCGTGTGTTGTTTTCAACCGTTTATCATAGTAACAAATAGTATAGTCAGCAGCACCGGAAATCAAACGGGTAAATGGTAGTATAGTATTATGAGTCGCATCCGGAAATTCTTCATTTCCCCGAATCCCTTCCTGTGTCAACAAGTTAGGATAGGTTCTGCTAAAACCCGATGGACGATACTCATCGTGTATATTTACCATAAGCTGATTTTCGGCGGCCAATTGAACCAAATCATGCATCCAGACTGCCCATCGATGGGTTGCATACTGTACAAAACCAAACTTCAAACCTACTATCCCCCACTCCTTATATAGAGGAAATAATGTTTTTGCGTGTTTCTGTAAAGCGTGCTGATTTACATATAGCCAGACACCTATTCCCCGTTTCTTACCATATGCAATCACTTTCGCTAAATCAACAGGTGCAGAAACACAGCTCGCATCTGTATGAAATGTAGTGGCATACCCATACCATCCTCCATCAAACAGAATATATTGGAGGTTGTGTTCCACACAAAAATCAATGCACTCAATGGCATTTTCAGTTGTTAACGTTGTTTCCCTCAGAATTTTACCGGGTTTAACCCAACTAAAATCAAGTGTACAATCTTGATTCAGATTCAGGATCATATCATTATTATCAAGCAACTTACCGGGTGTTTCCGCTATCAGGATAGCTTTCCAAGGTGTTTTTCCAGGAGTCACAACATCAACCACATCATACATATCCGTTGATATTGTATTTTGTTTCTGAATATTTTTTCTAAAGCGGCTTAAACACCAGTCAGCCACATCGGCATCCGTTATAGAAACCCATAATCCATTGGGTAGCCCTATCGTCATAGGACGTTCATAAATCTCCGTCCATTCGGGTATGATTAATTGCTTATAAGTTCCCTGTGCCCATGAAGCACACCAAGTCTGCGCTCCCTTTTCGAAAGTATATTCTGTATCATCAGCTATGACTTTATGGTAAATAGCATTCGGATGTTCAGGAAAAAGATAACGGAAAGCAACTCCTTCATTATAGACTCGAATTTCAATATCCATAGAATAACCCGAATTATTACTCTTTTCAAATTTTAGAAGAGCACCATTCCAATTATCTGCAATCAAGCTACGTTCGCCATAGAGTGGTTGCCAGTTATTCCTACAATTCTTATATTCGACGGTACGAAAAATTAAATCGTAATACCATTTGTCTTTTCGTTGAATATCTTCTGCAAGTGCCATTTCCCAGACCTTATTATCAAGTTCTAATCCCATTCGGGATTCTGTTATGACCACTTTATCTTTATACGATATAGAATAATAAAGATGATATTGTTCGTCAGAATCCATCCGCTGATAAAAATGAAAATGTATCAAACTATCAGGGGAGGTTATTCTTATATGCGTTTTTTCTATATCTACTATAGATCCAAAGACAGAAAATATAGAAAATATGAAGAAGCTAAGAAATAAATAAATTGTTCTCATTATATATAGCTGATGTTTCTTTATACATGAAAATTAGCTTACTGAAATGTTACGTTTTCAACAAACTTTCCGACTTTTATATTAGCGTCTTCCAGTATACCGGCTTGTTTTCCGTTAATCATTATATTCTCAAAAGTAATGTTGTCTATTGAACGCTCCTTACTATACCCTTCAATTATTGACGGATTTTCCCCATATCCAGTATAATATATATTTTTGACTTTAACATTTTGAATACCACCTCCGGGTGATACGCTATACTTGAGATTATACAATACCCTAAAATTAAAAAGCTGGCCTTCTTCAATATTATCAATCCAAATATTTTCGAAATTTACATTCTGAACAATATTATCATCAGCCACATTGATAGAAAGGCAGCCTTGATATAACCTGTCATCTTCATCATGCTGTAATATATTTATATTTGAGAAAGTGATGTCCTCCAAAATGTTTCCTTTGCCGTGCCCTCCGATATTTATCGGATGTGCCACATCGGCCCATAAAATAGCATCAGATACCTTTATATTTTTTACATTCCCGTAATATGTCCAACGATGTGCATAAAGAGCTATGCAATCATCAGAGTTTCGCATAAATATATCTTTAATCTCTACATTTTTGCAGCTCATAAGGTCAATGCCATCGCTCCACCCCTTACAACTGAACGCTTTCAGGTTATTAATCTTCAATCCGTCTACTTCCCCTCCCAATACGGTATAATGATCAGGATTGATAACTGTTATACCATTTACCTCTATATTCTTACTATGCGTAAACTCAAATCCACGTACCGGATTATCAATATATCCCCGACCTATAAATCTTACATTTTCAACATTATTACAGACAAATTTTCCATTCACAACTGCCCCGGGAGCCAGATAAACAGTAGTGTTGGAAGATATGGTAAATGCATTTCCCGGCAAATCTTTGGGACGGTGAAATCCGGGAGCAAAATAGACCACACCAGGATCATCGGGATTAGGTACTTCTGTCTCTGGTTCGTTAGCGAATACATGCAGGTTATTTACTCTATTCTCATTAATCTCAATCGAAAACTTTCCAGGTTTATCCAAAGAGAAATAAATCATATTTTCACGTACTGTATGCTCAATACCTTTTGACAAGGGGCGTATCTTTACTTTATGAATCATTTGATTATTAGGTCTTATACGGAGTTCCACCCTACCGGAAAAGTCAAATTGCACCATCGAGGCCGGTTGTGGGTTATCCATATCTACCAAAACACGATACTCATATAGATCCTGCCACTTTTCTCCGGGTAGACGAACCGAAACTGTAAAGTCATCATTATGCTTGCTATAGACCAATTCTTTGGGAATGGGATAAATATTCAATGTTTGAGCTACCAATGAAAAAAAGCCCAACCATATCAATAACTGTAAGCAGATTATTCTTCTCATTTAATTTCTTTTTTAGGAATTTATGGAAGCAAAAATGACTAATTTAGATGTAGATCCTTCATTCATATTGAAGCAAAAAGTAGTATATTTCCTATCATGGTGTTATATTGTTCAAATTATCCCATAAAATGTTTTTTTATCTCATACCATATTTCTTTATATTATGATTATGAAGGTATGGTATATTTGGATGCCTGCAAATATTCCATTTCAAGATTATCACTCCGCCATATAAAAGATTCTCCTGAATTCTCTGTCAATAACCCAAACAGTCCGGTTTTGTGAGAAATCTTCAGTAATTGATTTTCATATCGGCAGGCAAACAAAGATAGAGAGATAACCCCTTACTGTATAAGATGTTTTAAAACAAATGCTAATATGTTTATGATAAATAGAGTTCATCCGACAAATATATGTTTTGTATCGTTCAGTGAAACCTCTCTTACAGATTCTTTACCCTTCTATTTTTAAATCTTATAATGCAAGGTTGAATAAGACTCACTTCTTCGGGATTATTTATTGCATTTTATAGGTTAATTTGAATCATAATTCTTTTTTTTTAAGCAATGCAACGTAAAAGGATACCCCCTGTGTCTTTTCAGCCTAATTACTCTCAAAAAAAATTCCGTTCTTTGTAAACCTATAATTTAAACTAAATAATAGTTATTATATAAATAATTTTATGAATAGGAAAATTTTATTTTGCAACATTCTGACAGTAATGTTATTCTTATTGACAGAAGTACCTTTGTATGCGCAAAACAATATCGTCCATGCATACACACCATTTACCATCCCAGCCACAGGACCGAGCGGAGTATCCTACCCTTCACATGTAAGAAATGACGTTATATCCACACGATTTGATGTGAAAGTCGCAAATGTTAGTGTACCCGCCATCCGTTACGACAACACCATCAACGGGAATCAAGGTCATAATATGGATGTTGCCCGCTTTGCCTCAAACAGCTTGACACCTAAAATTGAGATCAATATCATAGGGGGGACCGAGATCAACAGTGTCACTATCCACCCAGTGCGCTTTTATCCACAAAAGGCACTTGCGATCAGTGCTGATAGAAAAACACTCACATTCGAAATGGCGAAAGACTTGCCATATGCCATAGTGATTATCAACGGAGATGACCCACAAGATGCCTCCACAACCAACCCGCAACTTACGCTTATAAACGACCCTTTGGAGGAACCGGCAAAGAAACCCTCGCTTTCTGCCCCCAATGTACTTAACTTCAAGACGTTTTCTGAAAACTATCTGCGAGAGAATCCAATTACGGACTCAGTCGGACAGATCTGCCGTCCTGCCGGTAGCGTTATAGACGCCAGTCTTAATGACGGAAGATTATTCACATGGAATCACGAAGCAGGCCATTTCGTCTCATATACAAGCCAAAAAGTAGCCTTCCCCAACTTAAGAGCAAGAGACAGCAACGACCTCTCTGATGCACTACAAGCGGCTTTGGAAAAAATCAAAAATACATCCGAACTCAATACGCTATACATCCCCGCCGGAGTCTACCTCTGGTCAGGACTTAAGATACACAACTGGAACGGAGACACCAACAACGGTGGAAAACCACTTTTCGTTTATACCGACGAAAATGCACTCATGATAAACCGTCAGAAAGAATGTAGAGAGGCTATCGAGCCGGCAATTTACATCGCTTACTCCAGCTTTATAACGATTTCCGGTCGTGGAATACACGATGGGCAGGGCTGCCTCTCTTTCTCAACCGACAGGAAAGATGCCAAAAACACACCACATCAAGGTGGTGTCGTACTAAAAAAGTCCAACAACATCACATTCAATGACACATATATGCGAGACTCCCAGCAATGGAATTGGGAGACCCATGATGTTGCGGACGTTAATCTGAACAACATTAAAGGTCTTTCTCCTTACAATCATGGATGGATTGACGGACTCAATCTTTCAAGTGGTAAGAACATCACAGTCAATGGTTCCATAACTTTAGGAAATGATGATGCATTTGCAACTGGCCATTATAATCCGTCGGATGAATTTCCGAGACGCACCTACACAGAGAACAAATCCATTAATCTAACGAATACAGATGCGAATCCGGCAGAGATACGCAACACCTTCGCGGCTGCAGGTGTCTACAACAAGGATCGTCTCAACTGGAGCAATTCCGATACCGAGAACATCCACGTTAGCAATGCCATCGGATGGACACGTTTAGCTCACTGTATACGCGCAGGAATCAATACGAAGAGTAACAATCCTGAAACCGACACGTGCGGCAGACTACTGAAAGGATTCTACTTTAATAATTTTCATGCCATAGTCGGCAGGAATGGAAATGGTGACATCCGATTCGTGAACTACAATGGTTCCACTTCTTGGCCTTTGTATGAAAAGATCGAAATTAAAAATTGTTCGTTTTGGAAACCGGGAAATAAATGGGCTCTTATCCAAACTATGGCAGACAACAACCAGATGATACAAAATTTTGTGATGAAAAATCTATATTTTGTAAAGCCGATAACAAACCCCTCTTCAACATTTTCAGGAATCATGAACCTGAAAGTGAAGGGACTTTACATCGGAGGACAGCGGAAACGAAAGTGTGAACATTAAGTAATTCTGTAAATCCACCTGCCGATCAAATTAACTTGACAGTATATTTGAGCACTACGTTTATCATGCCTATAGCGGAAGTTTATCTGAATTACCGCAGGAACTGACGTTTATCTGAACATAGGAGCGAATGCTGCCTACAAAGTGAATACCTATATCCCCAATCATTATTGGTACAATAATCCATATAACCACGCTACTTATTGTACCAATTGATTGGGTATATTTTCCACACCTTTCCACAATTTTTCCACACCGCCCCAATAATATCGTTTTTTCAACTCCGCTGTTAATCTGTATCTTATCTTTTCAGCATTTCTTTATATCCTATTGGTATATCCTTTGTATCGACTTTATAGCAAATGTATTTTTAAATATAAAAGTATGAAGATTAATCAAAGGTTAACATTATGTTTTAGCTTCCTGTTTTGTTTGTTGAGTATTTCGTATGCATCCGCTCAGCAACTGAACATATCCGGTGTTGTTATATCATCAGAGGATAATGAACCACTTATCGGCGCCACCGTCAGTGTAAAGGGAAATCCCACCAAAGGAGTGATTACCGATATCAACGGTCAGTTTCAATTGTCCGTGGAAACCGGAACCAAGATGCTGGTCGTATCCTATGTGGGAATGAAGACACAGGAAATACGCGTCCCCCGCAAAGAGAAAGAACTCAAAATAGTACTGATCCCCGAAACGATGGATATTGACGAGGTAGTAGTAACAGGGTATGGTAATTTCTCTAAATCCTCGTTCACAGGATCGGCCAATACGCTGCGTACAGATATGCTGAAAGAAGTGCCCGTGATGAGCGTTGAGCAAAAGTTGCAAGGTATGACTACCGGTGTACAAATAACCAGCAGTTCCGGTCAACCGGGCGCCAACCAAAGTATTCGCATCAGAGGAATGGGATCGTTCAACGCTTCACAGGAACCTTTGTTTGTCATAGATGGAGTACCGGTTACTTCCGGGAGTATGAGTTCCGGTGGTCCTGATGCAGCATATATGAACAATTCCAAGACCAATATAATGAGTACGCTGAATCCGTCGGATATTGAAAACGTAACTGTAATCAAAGATGCGGCAGCGGCTTCCCTGTATGGTTCCCGCGCCGCCAATGGCGTCATATTGATTACGACTAAAAAAGGAAATACCGGAAAGGTACGCGTGGACTTGAACGTATCAGGCGGCTTCTCTCATGCGGCCGTCGACTTCCGCCCTACCCTCAACGGTGACCAACGGGAAGAACTGCTCTATGAAGGATTGCTGAACTACGCAACAGACAATGGCATGGAGTCTCCGACTGAATATGCCAGTTCCAATATCGGCACATATGCGTACAAGCCGGCCATGGGATACACGGACTGGCGAAAAGAGCTGCTTCGCACCGCTATGCATCAGAGTTATGAAGCTTCCGTCTCCGGCGGTAACGACCGTTCTACATTCTATGCTTCGCTCGGCTACAACAATCAGGAAGGATTGGCCAAAAACTCCAGTCTGGACCGTTACTCAGCACGCTTGAACATGACGCAGAAAGTCGGCAAATACGGGGAAGTAGGAGCAAATATGATGTTCTCGCAAATGAATCAAGAGATGAATGAGGAACGCGGATCATCTATCAACCCTTTCCTGTGCGTGGCCATGACCATGACACCTTCCATGGTGGTGCGTGATGAAGAAGGAAACTATGTAGGAGCTTATGACGGCACCAGCCTGAATCCGTTGCGCGACATACTCACCGATTACAACCGCGTGCGTATGACACGTATGTTTTCAACCGGTTACGCAGCGATAGAGCCAATCAAAGGTCTCAAACTGAAAGAGACATTAAGCTATGATTATACTATCCAGAAGGATTCACGCTACTATAACCCTCTGAGCTCGGCAGGTCCTAAAAGCGGAAGCGACGCCCAGACAGCCAAAGGCTTCATTGAATACGGCAAACTGATCTCATCGACCTCACTGAACTATGTGCGTACTTTCGCCCGCAAACATCATCTCGATGTATTGGCGGCTTATGAAATAGAAAACTACCAGACAGACCACGCTTCGGGTGAAAAGTCCAAACTGCCCAGTGATAAACTGACAGAACCGGATAATGCCGCCGTACTGAACAGTTTCAAGTCTGCCACCCAAGCCTATCGGATGATTTCTTATCTATCACGACTGAATTATGACTATGACGACCGTTACTACATCGCCGGAAGTTACCGTCGCGACGGAAGTTCACGTCTTTCACCCAACAACCGCTGGGGAAATTTCTGGTCTGTGTCGGGTATGTGGCATTTGGGCAACGAGAATTTCATGAAAGCCGTAAAGCCGGTTTTGAGTGATGTCAAGATACGTGCCTCGTATGGTGTAAACGGAAATCAGCCCGGTTCATACTACGGCTACAAAGGATTGTACAGTTATGGAGAAAACTACATGGAGGCAGCCGGATCGTATGAATCGGCACAACCCAATGATCTGTTGACATGGGAAAAGAATTACAGCCTGAATCTGGGTATCGACCTTTCATTTATCAATCGTATTTTTGCGAGTCTGGAATATTACAACCGGGATACCAAGGACTTGCTTTACAGTCTCCCCATCAGCGCCACTACCGGATTTACCAGTTATTTAAGCAACATCGGACGCTTGAACAACAAGGGAGTAGAGTTTGAATTGCGTACGCTGAATGTTGTTTCCAACGACTTTAACTGGACCAGTGTTTTCAACTTGAGCCATAACCGGAATAAGATCGTTTCACTCAACGGACTATTAGACCAGACGATTGAGGGAACATGGTTCATCCATAAAGTGGGCCTCCCCTATCATACGTTTTATGTAAAAGAGTTTGCCGGAGTAGACCCGCTGACCGGTTCTGCCCAATATTATCTGAATACAAAAAATGAGGACGGAAGCTACAATCGGGAACTCACCACCGATGCTGCCAAAGCAGAATCCATTCCGTACAAAACCGCTACTCCCAAAGTATCGGGAGGATTCACCAATATTCTGAATTACAAATGGATAGACCTGACCTTTACACTGACTTATTCACTGGGCGGTTACTCGTTCGACAAACTGGGAACTTATATTGAAAACGGCAGCAGTTCCATCTACAGTTCACGATACAACTTGCCCGCATACATGATGAACCGTTGGCAAAAGCCCGGAGATCAGACGGATATCCCACGTTTCGTATATGGTGAACCGGCTACTTCCACCAACTCGTCCCGCTATATCCACAGCACCGATCATTTACGCCTGAAAAACTTTACCCTCGGCTTCACACTGCCCAACCAGTGGACTCAAAAGCTGATGATTGACAAAGTACGGATATATTTCTCGGGAAACAATCTGCTGACCTGGGCCAAATGGAAACAGTATGACCCCGAAACACCCGTTAACGGTGAAGTCTTTTGTGAGGCTCCCGCCATGCGTACTTTCAGTTTCGGAGCTCAATTATCATTCTAACATCCCTATCATTCTAACTAAATAAACAACATAATGAAACGAATTCATATATACATACTTACAGCAATGGCTCTACTGAACAGCTCCTGCTCGGCAGACTGGCTAGACCTTAACACCACCAGCTCGGTAGAAACAGGACAGGCCATCGTCACATTGGACGATGCCCAGATCGCTCTGAACGGAATTTATCGTCTGGCATCCGGCCATAGCTATTACGGAGACAACTATTGGTATTACGGCGATTGCCGTGCCGCCGATGTACAGGCACGTATCACCAAAGGAGACGGAAAACGTGTATCTCCCTATTATGAATACAATGTGCTCGCTTCCGATAATCTGAATATTGTACTGCCATGGAATACTGTTTATAAAGTAATACGACAGACGAATAATCTGATACAGAAAATAGAGTCGGGCAGTATTCAAAGCAGTGATACTAAAGAATTGAACCGCATCAAGTCCGAAGCACTGGTGATGCGGGGACTTTCCCTCTTCAACCTGACCCGGTTGTTCGGAATGCCTTATACGAATGACAAGGGGGCTTCATTGGGAGTACCCATCGAGACCTCCCCTTCCGATCCCACGCATAAACCGTCACGCAGCACTGTAGCGCAATGCTACGAACAGGTAGTCAGCGACATGAGCAATGCACTGTCCGGGTTGAGACAAGAGACATCCAATGGCTATATAAACTATTGGGCAGCTCAGGCATTACTGTCAAGAGTCTATCTGAATATGGGTGAATATCAGAAGGCTTATGATGCCGCTACGGATGTGATCAAAAACAACGGCGGACGTTATCAGCTTTACAGCTATGAGGAATATCCCAATGTATGGGGGCAGGATTTCCAGTCGGAATCATTATTCGAACTTTACATCACTTTATCCGAACCTTCAGGAGGTACGGGCGGTGAAGGTGCTCCGATGGTTTATGCCAACGAAGCAACGGTCGACTGGAATAATCTGATCTTGTCGGAAGATTACCTGAACCTGCTGAATGAAGACTCCAAGGATGTACGCCACTGCCTGACAAAGGAATCTGTCATCGAAAACAATACCGGACTTCCGGCTGCCGCCATGCACGAGAAAGTCTATCTTGCCAAATTTCCCGGCAAGACCGGAGATGATCCCAAAACTAATAACATTTGCATCATCCGCCTTTCCGAAGTCTATCTGAACGCGGCTGAAGCGGGACTGAAAAAAGGAACGGATCTTGAAGAAGCACAAGGTTATCTGAATGACATCATCAGCCGCCGTACCACGGATACCAGTCAGCAAGTATCAACGGAGACTTTTACTCTGGACAGGATTCTTAAAGAGCGCCGCAAGGAACTGGTTGGCGAAGGGGAAGTCTTCTATGACTACTTGCGCAATGGTCTGGCTATTGAACGCAAGGGCAGCTGGCATCTTGAGACCTTGAAAGCGTCTAACGCACAAAAGATAGAAGCTACCGACCTGAGAATAGCCCTGCCTATTCCGCAAAGCGAGATAGATGCCAATCCGAATATACAGCAGAATCCAAGGTAAGCAACGTCAATTGATGTATACCGTTTCCGGAATAAGCTGGTTATACTCACATGTTTAGCCTCTTCCCGATATCAAAGAAGGTACATTTCACCAAAGAATGAAGTGTACCTTCTTTGCCTTTCAGCAGCAGTTCCCACTCTCCTGTTTCTCTCCTCCTTAGTGAACGAATCGATAAAACACCCCCTTTTTCACCGGCATCTATTGTGGGCAGAATTGTTTTTCCTATTTTTGTACTTGACAGAAAATTATTAAGGACTACTTTATGAGAAACATTATAGATAAGATGAACTCTTTGTATCCCATTTCGGATGAAACGATACAAATACTAAAAGAAAATACAGTATTATGTCATTTTCCAAAGAGGCATCAACTGATAGAGGCTGACAAATTTTGCAAATCGGCTTATTTTATTGAAGAAGGAATGACCCGCTCTTTCTGGCTGGTAAACGGAGAGGAAATAACGACTTCCTTTGCGTGCGAGGGAGCGATTGTCTTCAGCATGGATGAATTGTATTATAATAAGATGAGTGAAGAATTTGTGGAAACGCTTGAGGACGTTGTCGCATACAGAATATCACTGACCGATCTGCTCCGGCTGTTCCAGACCAATATCGAACTGGCAAACTGGGGAAGAGTGATTCATCAAAACGAATACAGACGCCTGCACCGTTCGCACAAAGACCGCCTCACCCTGTCTGCAAAAGAAAGATATGAAGCATTCAAACTTCAGTTTCCTCAAATGTGCCAGCGGATAGAATTGGGATATATCGCCTCTTATCTGGGCATCACACTTTCAACGCTCAGCCGCCTCAGAGCACACAAATAATTCCCATACACGGCAAGATTTTGACGCAGGACAAATTTTTAAACTTATAAATTCCGTATTTTTGCGGCTTCTTCAATGACTAATACTAATTTGAACAATAATTTAAAACATGCAAAAAATCTCTTCCTCTGCATTTGCAGACTCTAAGCCCCATTACGTACTCCTTGACGGACTGCGAGGGGTTGCGGCTCTTCTGGTGATATGGTATCATGTATTCGAAGGCTTTGCTACAAGTCCCATAGACCAAAAATTCAATCATGGGTATCTGGCTGTCGATTTCTTCTTTATTCTGTCGGGCTTCGTTATCGGCTATGCTTATGATGACCGCTGGAAAACAACGATGACCCAAAAAGAGTTTTTCAAACGCAGATTAATCCGTCTGCATCCGATGGTTGTTATGGGAGCCGTTTTGGGTGCTATTACATTTTGCATACAAGGCTGCGAGCAATGGGACGGTACCCGTGTTTCCATATCGATGGTAATGGTGGCTATGCTTCTCAATCTTTTCCTGATTCCGGCTGTTCCGGGCACGGGACCCGAAGTCCGTGGAAACGGCGAGATGTATCCTTTGAATGGTCCCAGCTGGTCTTTGTTCTTCGAGTATATCGGTAATATTTTGTATGCCCTATTTATTCGCCGGATGTCTACCAAGGCACTTACGATACTTGTTGTGATAGCAGGAATCGGATTGGCTTCTTTCTCGATATGCAATCTCTCCGGTAGTCATCATTTAGGAGTAGGCTGGTCGATGATCGACTATAACCTGATCGGAGGTTTTCTACGTATGCTGTTCGCATTCTCTATCGGATTATTGATGTCACGCATCTTTAAACCTGTCCATATCAAAGGGGCTTTCTGGATATGCAGTCTGTCGATTCTCATTTTACTTACCATGCCGTATGTAGGCGGTGAGACATCTCCGTGGATGAATGGTATTTATGATGCTGTATGCACCATTCTTATTTTCCCACTACTTGTCTATCTGGGTGCTTCGGGAAAAACGACAGATAAAGGTACAGCCAAAATCTGTAAATTCCTGGGAGATATATCTTATCCGGTATATATCATACATTATCCTTTCATGTATCTGTTCTATGCCTGGTTATGGAGCAAAGAGCCACATATCACTTTCTCCCAGTCATGGCCGGTAGCCTTATGTGTCTTCTTCGGAAGCATTGTGTTGGCTTACCTTTGCCTGAAACTGTATGACGAGCCTGTAAGAAAGTGGTTGAGCAAGAAGTTTCTGACAAAGAAATAAGGTAATTATCATAACAGAAAAGGGCGAACACTCCATTATAGTTACTCTTCAATAAGGCATTTTGACACAAGGTATATAATAAAAAGAAGCTTTCAATATCACTGAATTCAGTTTTTTATCGAGAGCTTCTTTCATTATATAACCTAACCAGCATTATATTCATTAAACTTATCCGAAAGAAAAGTCAAAATGACCTTCATTATAAATTTCAATTAATCCATTCTTGCGTTCAATCACTACCTTGTTTTCACGAGCCAGCCAACCGACTGCCAGAGCTGTGCTTTCCACACTCAGATTTACTTTCCGGGCAAGTTCGGGAATCGAAATTCCATCAGCTTCATTAAGGGCGTGCCATACTTTGCCTGCGTTGGCACCTACGATTTTCTTATCCATAGTAGTCTTTTTTTAGTTTAATAAAAAGGAAAACTAACTCGTTAAAAAAGCAACGCACTTTTACGATAAAACCCAAAATGAAGATCTTTTCATATGTTTTGAATGTTATGTCAAGAATAGATATAAAAAAACGTGAGCCTTTTCTTCCCAAATGTAGCAACAGGAACTACCAATCCCTACAACACAAATGAGAAGAACGCCCACGCAAAGTATATGTATAACAAGCGTAGGCGTTCAGTCATTTTTACGTGTTGTAATATTTACCCTGAGGGTAAAAGAAATTGGTAGTTTCGTTACTACGTAAAAAAGCTGAACGCTTTTCGATATTTAGTCTCAATGAACGCACCTTTCAACGGCTATACAAATATAATAAAAATCAGAATTAAAAGTTACAGTATCCCTCCTTTTTTTATTCCATTACTATTAGATTATCACATTTTTTAGCACTACAGTCGTAAAAAGACATTGTTGAGCACGATTCGGCTATACTTTTATCTGATAAAAGTAATAAATAAACAGCTATAAAAGCCGGAATTATTCTCCGGCTTTCGTCTTTTTCTCACGATAAATAACCTTATCTCTCTGACTGATTGTCCACAATCCGTCTATAAACCGTACATTTTTCGTATCATCATCCTCCACGTTCCATGCATAACCTCCCGAAGGTAAGCCACGTCTTTCCAGAATCTCATTCAGTTGTTCATCAGAGAAGAAAAGTTCCAGACGTGTGGAATCGGGGCTGAACACAATAAAAGCAGAAGCAGTGCTTCCATCAACAGCTTCTGTCCGGATACCTTTTTCAAACAACCGGATGCAGTCTTGCTGCACTTCACACCATACATATCCGGCAGAGCCGATACAACCGTGTTCATCCCGATCGCCTCCAAGTTTGAGAGATTGCGGATACTGGACTAATTTTGAGGCCTGCATCCCCGGTGTATATTTACCGGTATAGAATACTTCCAGAGTATCATTCAGAAGCAAGCCATCGACTTCTTCTTTATTCGCGTTCATCGTACTGAATGAAAGAGTATCATTCTTGTCTGTAACAATCGCCACTGTATTCATGGTCGCATCACAAACAATGCCTTTTGAACTTGTCATACCAGACGAGCAACTTCCCATGAAACACAAAACTCCTAATGCTGCCAATACTGTTCTCATATCTTTTTTATATAATTGTTGGTTCTAATATCATGCAAATATAAAGGATATATGGAAAAGATGTTCTCCTAACAAGCAGAATAACAAACAAGTTTGCTTTTATAGAATGCAATTCCGCATATATTTCATTCATTTGTCTATATTTGCATTATTGCGCAGTTGTGCAAAAGAAACTTTAAAACAGAAAGAGAGGAATTATGCCAGAGTTTGATTTTTCCCCAATAACAGAAGGGATTTATAGTGTTATAGAAACAGAAGAAAAAGTATTAACCAGCCTGCCGGAAGAGACAATCACACAAAAACGTAACAGGCAGAATCGTACTATCAAACAAATTCTCGGACATTTGATTGATTCCGCCTCAAACAATCATCAACGGATGATCAGGTTGCAATACAGTAAGGACCTGCTTTTCTTTCCTGATTATCGACAGGACAATGATCTGTGGATAGCCTTGCAGGATTATCAGCATACGGACTGGAATAATCTGATTCAGTTATGGAAATTCTTTAATCTGCATATCATTCAGGTAATAAAGTCGGCAGATCAAACAAAGCTAGATAGTTACTGGTGTGACTTCGAAGGGACAAAAGTCACTTTAAAAGAAATGATAGAAGGATATTTAGATCATCTGAATCTCCATATTCAGGAAATTCACGAACTGATTTAGCAGCCTGTTTGCTATATGATATAGTAGAGGACAGAGATAAGAAGATTAATATTTTCTTATCTCTGTTATTGCAGCAGATTGAGTCATTGTATCATAAGTCAATAATCCTTCCGTACTAATTTTGATGCTTCTCCGGTTTTATTTTTAGAATCCCATAGCCTCTTTTACCAAAGACATTTCACGATGAGAAGTCAGTTTCTCCAATAAAAGAAGGGCTACTCCCGAAGCGGTTTGAGGACCATAAGAAGTGATTATATTGTCGTCCACCACTATCGGTTCATTGACGATTATTGCTCCGAAACTTTGAAGAACCTTTTGCTTGACTGCCCCTCCAAGATGATAAGTAGTCGCCTTTCTATCTTTCAGCACACCACTTTTACCGACAGGCAAAGCACCTACACAAACTGTTGCAATCCATTTCTTCCGGGCATCAAACTGACGAATCAGATTTAAAAGTTTCTCTTCATAAGCCTCTTCATAAAAGCCGAAAACTTCAAAACCTCCGGGGATGGCAAGAGCATCATATTCATCAACGGATATCTCATCAATCGTCTTATCCACCAAAACGGGAATATTAAAAGAACTGATGACTTTCTCGTTAAAACCACCTGTTACCACCTCAACATCACAGCCAAAATCTGTTTTCGCCCATCCCATCACATCAATGAAACCACTAAATTCAATCGTCTCAAAGCCTTTAGCAAGAAAAACCAGTAACTTCATAATCGTCAGTGTTATAAATTAAACAAACCGTTTATACTGCAAAGATAGGCAGATACCTCATGAAACAAGAATAATCCGCCAAAAACTGCTATATTTACTCCATCTTTCACACATAAAAAGACTTCTGCAAATACAGTGTAAGGATAAAATTCACAAGATAGTTAGCAAGAATAGACAAGCAGATCTGACAGACGGCAGCTATCTTTGCGATTAAAAACCGTCTGACATGAATATACAAGAAAAAAGTAAAATAGAATATCGTTCCAGGATCAATCGGGTGATGGACTACATTGACATACATCTCGACCAGCCTCTGGAACTGAAAAGTATAGCAGAAATAGCTAACTTTTCGCCTTTTCATTTCCACAGGATATTCACATTTCTGATAGGTGAAACACCGATTGATTACATCCAACGCCTCCGGATTGAGAAGGCAGCTTGCCGGTTACGGGAAAATATGGATATTTCTATCAGTGAGATTGCTGATAGTTGCGGTTTTTGCACAGTATCCCTTTTTAGCCGTGTATTCAAAAAGTTTTTCGGTTTGACGCCAAGCCAGTTCCGTAAAACGGAGAGACCTGTTTATGCCCAGGACGGAATCTTATTTAGCAAGAATGGACAAATGGTTAGCAAGAATTTGACACCCAAGCATGTATTATCTCCCCAACTTTGCAGCGTCAAATTTAAAATATCATATTTTATGGAAACAAAAATCGAAGTAAAAGAGATGCCGGACATGAAAGCTGTTTATTGCCGGCATATGGGAGCATTCAAAGAGATTGTAAAAGCGTATGAGAAACTTATCAAATGGGCAGAACCTCGTGGCCTGTATATTCCGAATGTTACGAAATCGGCAACCGTCACACATGATGATCCTTCGGTAACGGAATTGAGTAAAGTGCGCCAGAGTGCCTGTATCATCGTGGAAGGAGACGTAAAAGGAGAAGGTGAAATCGGTAATCTCGTCATTCCCGGTGGGAAATATGCTGTGGGACATTTTGAATTGGGTACTGAAGATTTCGAGAAGGCATGGAACACAATGTGCAAGTGGTTTACGGAAAGTGGGTATCAGCAAGGAGATGGATGTACTTATGAGTTATACCATAACAGTCACCGGACACATCCGGAGAATAAACACATTGTGGATATTTGTATTCCGATAAAACCTCTTTAGAGGATCATCTGTCTTACCGAATAAAAAACGAAGAGGATGTGTCAAGACTCCCCTTTTAACGAAATCATCTTCGCCACAGATAGTTGTAGCGAAGACGATTCTTTATTTATGAAGGGTTTCGACACATCCTCTTTGATTTGTTCAGAATGGCAGCCCCATCGGAACGATATGCCCGTCAGATTTACTTCGCAGTTTGAAATAACAGACTATTGCCATTGGTATCCATCCATTCCGCCATCAAGCGATAATACGCCGGATATTCAGTCGGAGTTATCAATTGTTTTTTCAGTTTCAAGGTACGGAATATCTCTATTTTATCCTCCGCCTTTTTCACTGTAACTTCTATGATGCCGACAGCATTTTCAATCTTTTTGTTAGTCGGCACAACCACTGGTTTTATTCTTGCATCAATCTTTACGATATAGGTATAAGCCTCATCGGGCAAATACCGCAAAAGCAGGTTAACGGGACGAGTTGTATTCAGAGCCGTCACACGCCCATCATAACTTGCCCATCCACCGCGAGCCTGCGGTAAGTCGAATTTCCGATAACCATCAGCCAATGCCTTTCCGGTTTTATCGCTCACCCGCAAGGTATCAGTTCGTGAAACAACATGAGAAACCTTCTCTAAAATTATCGGCTGAGCATTCAGATCAACTACAGAAACAAAATTCTGTATATCAGCAATCCCCTTATTGGTCACAAACAATCCGCTGACAGCAGCAAGTCCGGCTGCATCTTTATCTTCTGTTTTAGGAAAAGCCGCTTTTATCTCCGCACGGATGCCTATCGCTTGTTGCAAGGCAGCCAACAAAGCAGCCTTCTCCGCTTCAGTTCCGTATGCCGAACGGATCACTTCGGAAGCCGGACGCAAAAGGTATCCGGTTTGCGACAGGGTCAGACGGCAATTTCCTAATCCTTCTACATAAGCAGTGAGTAACTCCTTTTTTTGTTCTGTGGTTTGTGCACCGGCAGTCAGCTTCTGTGCCAATTCGGAAACATCCTTTCCATTACTTTCCAGTTGTTGTTTTATCACTTTCAGTGCATCAGCCTTTGAAGCATAAGTGGACGCCACAACAGCCTGTACATTACCTGCCGGCAAAGAGACGTCAAGTGAATAAGGACGCGGCTGCACATTTTTCAGTGTCCAGGTCACTGTTTTCATACCACCCGCCGTTTTTACAACCGGAGCAGCTTTTCCATTCAACCATTCATAATGCAGAGGTTTGCTTTCGGGCACTGACAGCGAAAACACATATTCCCTGATTGGGGAAAGCTCTTCCACCTGCTCGCACACATCCAGTTCGGGCAGATATCCCGGACGAGTAACGACGGAGTAGTCCAGATAAATGGTAGCTCCCAATTCCAGTCCCGTATGAACGACTACCATCTCTTTCAGACCATTATAAGCCGGAGCATCTGCCGCTACGGAAGGAAGCACCTCAAGGAGCGCATTTTCGGGAGTCTTCACAATAGTACCGTCTTTCTGACGAGTATAAGAATCGTGTATCTTCAGTATCTGAAACTCCGGATTGTAAATGATAAAACTCTCTCCATACACACGGTTCATCGCTGCATGAGTAAACAAAGTCAGCTCTTTTTGCACACGCATTTCCTGACTACCGTCAGCGTGTAACGTATAAGCCTTGGTCAACTTCCCAAATTCAGCTTCGGATGCCGCTTTCACCGGAAATGCCAGAATCAGCATCGCCAGCGTAACTATATAATAATATGTATTTTTCATTCTGCTCTACTTTTTAATCACCAGATATTCACCATACGCCTTGTGGGCATTCACAGCATTGCGGAAACTTTCCCAATCAGAAGCTTCATAAACACGCTTCTTCAAAGCCAGTCTATTGTGGAGCAACACTTTATTTCCTTTCTGCACCAACGAACCTTCAAAATCGGCTCCCACTCCTTGCATGGTTTCATCCTTGGCGGCACTCACCAGCTTGTATCCTGCCGGAAGCTGAATCGTTTCATCCAGTTCGACCAAACGGGAACAACCATCTTTGAAACCATACTTACGGTTTTCTACCGAAGTATCGATCCACATATAAGAACGTACCTGATTATAAAGGTTATTCATCACCATCGGACGGAAAAACATCTCGCCCTCTCCTTTCAAGGCATAATCGGGTATTTCATAACGAAAAGTGATTTTAATAGGTGCAGCCTGATAGTCTTTGGGATTCTTTCCATAGTCTACACTCAACAATCTGGCTTTGGGAGAGATGGCCAACAGCTGACGTTCCATCGTACTTTTCCATTCACTCTGAAAGCCGGTGGTAAAGATGCGACGGATATTGCTGTCACTCTGTCCTTCGGCTGTAAGGGTAAAGGTACCGCGTAGTGTACCATCTGCATCCAAACGGTTGTCGGCTTTGATACGTACATAATGGTTTTCGGGAGCGGAAACCGGAGTGATACACAAATCAGAACCTTCGGGTACACCCGGCAGATAGTTCTGCTGCTGTTCGGCACTGCTCCATAACTCGCGGCAGAAAGGAACCCATGTAGGATCGAGAGGCATATATGTTCCATTGCTCAGTTTCACCACTGCCACACAATGATTAAAATGGTCGGCAGGAATACTTTCTACCCGACTGCCTGCCATTGTCATGGCAGGATAGGCTTCGAAACCAGCCATGCGCAAGAACGAAATCAGTGTACCTGCTATATCTTTGCAGACTCCGCAACGATCAGTATAATTCATTTTAGTATTATGAAGTGTAAATCCTTCTCCTTTTCCCATCGAGATGCCGGAATAGCGGATGTTATCTGCCACCCAATGAGTCAGCACAGCTATTTTTTCCATTTCGGTCTTCTTGCCTTTTATCAGTTCATCTACTTTTTTCTGTGCTTCGGGCAATGGATCAAAACTACCATAATCTTCATTCACTTTATTGAACCACAACGACTTGTCTTTCCACTGGGGAGTGGAAGACATCATCAGTTTGGGAGCTGCATCGAAAAGGTCTACCATGTTTGGCTCTTTAGCGAAAGGCATCATATCATCCATCGCAAAGCTATATTTCTTGCGACCGTCTTCATAACGCATGGATGATGCGCACTCACCCTGATAGAACTGAAACTGAAGTTCCTTCTCCATCGGAATGCTTACTACATAAACTTTACGTACAGTAGGAGTGCTGCTCCAAAAAGGAACAATATCATAAAACTGTCCGCGCATAGGCGGAATAAAGCGTGACTCATCTTCATTACCTGCTGCAAGCAACGCATAGGTAAAGCCTTTCTTGGCTATTTCGTAATCCACAATATCACCCGGCTGCAAGGCGCCCACTTCAATCATGATTTGTCTTGCGCCCCAATAAATGGCACGGGCAGGAGCAGCATAATCACAGGTTTTCCTGACATCAAGTTCATCAACTTTTCCATTGGCACGATGGATGGTTACACGTTTAAATTCGGCATAAGCAGTCAAAGGGTCATAATCGTATTTAATCACCCGATTATCCACTGCTCCCCTCGGAGTCTGTACCTTTATCACTTTGCATACAGCAAACGACCCTTGTCCTGTAGGCTGGACAGATACCAATGTGCTATCCAACAACGTCACACAATCGGATGCTTCGTAAGTCTTCCCCTTCGCAGTCTGTTCATAAGGTTTCCAGCTTTGAGCCAATGACGCAGCCGAAACAAGAAGGCAGCAAAGAAGCGATACTGATAGTTGTTTTCTCATGTTTTTCACTTACATTTTATTTATAGAAACAAATGTAAGTAAAATCTTTGGAATTTATTTACTTCATGCTAAAGCAATTATCTTTTTTCCTACTTGAATACAACAAATAGTTACATCACCTTACTTAAATCAACAAATACTGTATTTGAAATATTTGAATGTTCACTCCGGATTTGAAGCTAGTTTTTAACCAATACTCCATTTCTCACCGAGAAATGTCCTCTTGGTTTTAAAGAAACGAGGCGTTGGTTTAAAAGGAACACCCCGTTGGTTTTAAACCAAAAATAAGATCTCATAACCGTCTGATATACAAGTTTTTTGCGAAATGCACATAAACGCCCTTCAGAGCATTTTATTTTTCCCAACAAATAGATTAAAATTTAAAACTATATTTGGAGTGAAGTATGAAATATGTCTTTACATTTTAATTTTAAATCTCATGGCTATAATTGAAAGAATGCAATGAGAATTAAAAAAGAGATTGAAATGCTGATGAAAATAAAACTTCTTCGAACTTCTACTGAGATAGAAAACCCATATAATTATGGTGTAATTAATGAATAATAGCTAAATCACGAACAGATAATTGAATATTTTAGTATTATCTATTCCAAATTTTACTATATTTGCATTAAAACAGAATTTAAAGAATATGAATACATTGTCAGAGATTGGTAATATACCCGTTGATTTTGCTATTTTGAAATCGATGTATCCTGACCACAAATCAGTACATAACAAAATTAGTGAATTGGAAAAGTCCGGTATACTTATCAGACTCAAGAAAGGTTTGTATGTGGTTTCGCCTAAGAAAAGCGGAAAATTATTATCTATGGAACTTATAGCAAATCACCTATATGGTCCGTCATATGTATCTATGGAATCAGCATTACGTTATTATGGATTAATTCCCGAAAGCGTGTATATCACACAATCGATGACAACGAAACATTCGAGAGAATTTAAAAATTCACTTGGAAAATTTGAATATACTCAATGTACAAAAGAGTATTTTGCAATCGGTATCAGACATGAGATTAAAGACAATACAGCTTTTCTAATTGCCCAACCGGAAAAAGCTTTATGTGATTTAATTGTGAACACACCAAATCTTAATATGAGATTTCAAAAAGAAATATTGACTTATCTAGAAGATAATTTACGTTTTGACATGGATGCCTTCTTCAAAATGGATACAAACATCTTTCAGCAATGTGCATTAGTCGGCAAAAAAAAATCTACTATTACCAATATTATTAAAATCATAAAGAAATGAACAATATTTTTGAACAGATGCTTTCACGGTATCCAATCATCAGTGATAAAGACCGCCAAAATGCAATATATGAAGTGATGCAACAAATAACTCTCGCAGGACTATATCGTGGGGGATTTTTCAACAAGGCAGCTTTTTATGGTGGAACATGTCTTAGAATATTCCACAAACTAGACCGATTTTCCGAAGATATGGATTTCTCACTTCTTACCACTGATTCTTCATTCAAACTAGAAAACTATTTTCCTTCTATTATAGATGAGTTCAAGATGTTAGGAAGAGAAATTGTAATCACCAAAAAAGACAAACGTAATTTCAATAGGGTGGAATCTGCTTTTCTTAAAGACGATACAGAAGTGTATGATGTTGCATTTCAAACCGAAAAAAGTCTGAAGATAAAAATAGAAGTAGATACACAACCTCCTTTGAAGTTTCAAACAGAACAAAAGCTGTTACTACATCCATTCTCTTTTATGACACGTTGCTTTACTCTTCCTGATTTATATGCAGGAAAAATGCATGCTTTAGTATTCAGAACTTGGAATAACCGAGTTAAAGGACGTGATTGGTATGATTTTGAATGGTACGTAAAAAATGGAATTAATTTAGATTTCATTCACTTACAAGAACGTATCCGAGAATTTAACGGTATAGAGGTGGATAAAGAAGAGTTTCTCCGCTTACTGAAGGAACGCCTTGCTTCAACTGATATAAAAATGGTAAAACAGGATGTAGAGCCTTTTATTAAGAATACTGAAAACCTTGAGATATGGTCAAACGACTATTTTTTACAATTAGCCAACATGATTAAATTTGAATAGATTTCGAATGACTATAACCAAAGATGCCTATATTGGACAACGATTTACTAAAAGATCATCCTATCTTTGCGACATATATATATGATTAAACAGCAAATACCATGAAAGAACCTTTTCAAATACCGACTTCCGAAGATATAGAGAATCTGATAGGAACAGACCTTTACGATGTATGGAACTCACTCTGCCAGCGCATCGAGAAGAGCTACGAAATGGAGCAACTTTGGAACCGTGGTGGCAAAGCGTGGACGTATGAATACAAATACCGCAAAGGCGGTAAAACCCTCTGTGCTTTATATGCGAAGGAAAAGACCCTGGGATTTATGGTTATCTTGGGGAAAGATGAACGCGCCAAATTCGAAATTCAGCGGGGACAATTTTCAAACGAGGTACAGATGATCTATGATGCAGCTACCACTTTCCACGACGGCAAATGGATCATGTTTGAATTAAAAGACACAAAACTATTCAATGATATGGAACGGCTTCTGCTCATTAAGCGGAAACCAAACAGAAAAGCAGAGTAAATGAGGAAAAGATACAGTTATACTCTATCATTCGATATCTCCCATTAATTCAAATAGTTGTATAGGTAAATACATACGTCTAGTTGAATTACAATTATCACTATTGGTTTGATTTACAAAACCATTTCTAGCATAAAACTTATTAGTCCGTGAATTATTTAATGAATCTACAGTAATGAATTGGCAACCTGATATATCAAAGTTTGAAAAGGTATATAAAACAAAATCAAGAATCTGTTCTCCTATTCCTTTACATTGCAAATCTGTACGTACTCCTAAATGTCCAATGTTTATAGCCGGGAAGGAAGTTTGTTTTTCGAATGTAGGAATATACTCATCATTAATCTTGACTTTCGATTCCTGAACGAAATCCTCTTTATCTTCTATATTATCTATTACAACGGAATCGTTAGATAAAGTGAATATTGCTACAATTTCATTATTTTGAATATCTCTAACACAGTAGGCCGTAATATAATGATGCTTGATACAAAGAGACATTTCTTCATGAAAGAATTTATCTAACTCTTCACAACCGCAAGAAAAAGAGAGAATCGTATCTTGATCCTCTCTTAATAATTTATTTATGGAAATATTAATATCCAAGTATTGGGTTTTTACCACCATTATTAGCTATAATCCTTTTAGCAACTACACTCATTCTTTGAGTCCGAATTTTGATAGCTCTTCTTTCTTTAAGTGTTAATTTTCCAGACACACACTTTCGAAAATCTTCACGAAACTTATCAACTTCGCGAGTTGTCATCTTGGGATTAGGAACAGTATGTATCATAACTTCAATCTGTTTATTTATTATTTTTTCTATTATCAGCACTTTACGTATTACTACCAATCTTCTTGGCAATCTCACATAGCAATGTTTATACCACAAAGATAATAACATTATCACGAATAACAATATCAACGCATAAAAAACAGCATTCAACAACACCAAACTACAGTTTTTTAAACTAAATTCAGATTATTAACAGATTTGACATGACTAGTAATCTCACCACTGCCTTATATTTGTCCATGAGTGACCCAAGTTTAACAGATGGGAATATTCTCGTAGGTTAACTCCGTTCAATAATGAGATTATATTATTATGTCTTGGTAATATATTGAATTTCCCAAATTCCGATATAAAGAAATGAGCGGAAGCCGCCAGCACTTTGCCATCTATACTTTCAGTCAGTCTTTTTCTGACGGTATCGATTATAGCAGTATTCATATTCTTATCCATTTACCCAAGACTGCTAAGATAATACACACTTCACACAAGTCATTCTTTTACATTCCACAAAATAGATCAAACACAACAGATACAGACATCCTTTTTGTATCTTTGCCGGATACAGAATAAGAATGAAAAGAGAAATCCTATATCAGAAGATAGCAGGCACCATCGCCTGGCAAATAAAAATAGGTATATGGAAAGCAGGCGAGAAATTACCTTCTTTGCGTACTATCAGCAATGAATATGGCGTGAGTTTAAACACGGCCATTCAGGTATATTACGAACTGGAGAAGGAAGGATTTATCATTTCCCGCCCCAAATCGGGATTTATAGTCAATTATAAGCCGTTAAACCTGTCCGCTCCGGCAACGACACAACCGTCTGCCCAATCTTTAGGAAAGGAAGAAGCAGACTTAATCATGGAGGTATATCATTCCATCGAAGATTCATCCATCACTCGTTTTTCGCTGGGAATACCGGAAGATGTTTTATTACCTATCGCAAAGCTCAATAAGGAACTGGTCAAAGCAATGTATTCTCTTCCCGGAAATGGCACAAGGTATGAAGACCCGCAAGGAAACATCCGACTGAGAAAATACATAGCCCGCTTCGCATATAGCTGGAACGGAAACTTAACTGAAAATGACATTGTAACGACTACGGGAGTTACCAATTCCATCTCTCTGGCATTGTCCGTCATAGCTCAGAGAGGAGACATCATAGCTGTCGAAAGTCCCGTTTATTTCGGAATATTGCAGTTAGCCAACAGCATGGGGCTCCGCGTACTGGAACTACCGACAAATCCGGTAACAGGCATTGAACCCGACGCTTTAAGAAAAGTATTGCCGCAGATTAGCCTATGTCTGCTTATCAGTAATTTCAGCAACCCGCTCGGAAGCTGTATGCCTGATGAACATAAAAAGGAAATAGTACAGATGCTGGCAGAACATGATATCCCTCTGATTGAAGATGATTTATACGGTGATGTATTCTTCGGGCATTCACGTCCCAAGCCATGCAAGGCTTTCGATGAAAAAGGTCTTGTACTGTGGTGCGGTTCCGTATCAAAAACATTGGCTCCCGGTTACCGGGTAGGATGGATTGCCCCCGGTAAGTTTAAGGATGCCATTATCCGTCAGAAACATATTCATTTAATATCCACTCCTACCCTCAACCAGGAAGCCATTGCCAACTTTATGGAAAACGGCAGGTATGAGAATCATTTACGCAAGTTACGCCATGAACTACATACCAACAGTCTTCATCTGGCACAATCCATTACCGACTATTTCCCCGAAGATACGAAAATCATCACTCCGCAAGGGGGATTCATGCTTTGGGTGGAACTGAATCAAAGAACAGATACCACAGAACTGTATTATAAAGCGATGCAACATAAAATCAGCATTGCTCCCGGACGAATGTTTACTCTGCACGACCAATACAGAAACTGTATGCGTTTGAGTTTCGGTCAGCAATGGAGCCCTTTTATCGAAGAGCGCTTGCAAACTCTGGGGAATATCATCAAAGAATCATTCTGATCGGCTGATATATTCCTTTACCACTTCCCCAAGAGTCTTAAGTCCTTTCTCAATCCGGTCTTCGGGCATATTGGAGTAGTTGATTCTAAGTGTATTTTCCTTATTTCCCTTGGGATAAAAGGAACCTCCCGGAACGAAAGCAATCTTTTTCTCCAGACTTCTAACTAAAACATCACGTGCCGAAATCCCCTCAGGGAGTTCTATCCATGTGAATAATCCCCCTTCGGGACGAGTAAACTTTACAGTATCGGGAAAATAACGTTCGATACTTTCAATCGCAACATTCCTGCGCTTTCTATATACTTCGACTATCTTCGCAATATGTCGATCAATATCAAAACGTTTCAGATATTCGGCAATGGTCATCTGAGCGATGGTGTTGCATTGCAGGTCCGTGCCCTGCTTGACTAATACATACTTGCGAATAATATCCTTATCTCCCGCAATCCAGCCGATCCGGAAACCGGGACAGAATATTTTAGAGAAACTACCTGTACACAAAACATTGCCAGCCTCATCAAAAGACTTTATAGAAGGTAAAGATTCCCCTTCGAACCTTAACTCGCCATACGGATTATCTTCAATAACCGCCACACCATATTTGGCAGATAATTCAGCCAACTTCCTGCGTCTTTCCAGACTCCACGTTTTCCCCGTAGGATTCTGAAAAGTAGGTATCACGTATATCAGCTTTATATGAGGAGTATTACTTAAGACGTCTTCCAAAATATCCATCACCATACCGTCCTCATCCGTAGGGATTTCGATAAAGTCACATCCGTATGCTTTGAATGCGCTGATAGCAGCCAGATATGTCGGACTTTCGCAAAGTACAATATCTCCCTTGTCCAAAAACACTTTTCCGGATAAGTCCAGCCCTTGTTGAGAACCGTGGGTTATCAGAATATGATCTTTATCAAAAGCTGTTCCCAAACGTTCATTCATCCGGTTGGCAATCCATTCACGTAAAGGGGCATAACCTTCCGTAGTCGTATATTGAAGCGCTTTAGTACCTGCTTCCTTCAATACGATCTGATTGATTTCATTAATTTCCTCTATTGGAAAAAGCTCTGGAGCGGGCAAACCGCCTGCAAACGAAATGACATCTTCCTGTTCAGTAACTTTTAGCATTTCTCTTATTTCCGAAGCCTTGATATAGGACATTCTTTTGGCAAAATTCAACTGCATAACTTTTAAGTATATTAGGAGATTAAAACAACACTGCAAAGTAAATCAAAAAAGAAAGACGGAAACAGACACACTTTTCTATATATTAACAGGTACAGATTTCCGGCCGTCCATGTCTTATCGTGACAAATATGTATCTTTCCGTGACACAAGCGCTATATAGCCAACCAATTTATTCTAATGTCGGAAATACTTCATTAACTTTGCAGCATAAAACAAACTATCAACACGATCATGAAAACTACAATTATTCTCATTCTTTTTATGTTTAGTTTCAACTGCCTCATGGCGGTTCCCGTACAGATCAAAGGAAAAGTGCAGGAAAAAGGTACAGGCAACCCGATAGAGTTTGCCGATGTCGTACTAACGAAGAAAGGCGAAACCGATCCCGCTTCATTTACCCATACTAAAGAGAATGGCGACTTCCACTTATCGGGTATTGCCAAAGGAGAATACTCGTTAATGGTGAGACTGATCGGCTATGACATCTACACACAAGGCGCCATTAGTATCACCTCTTCCGAATCAGTGACGGACTTAGGTATTATCGAACTGCAACCTTTGGAAGTAGGTATAGCCGAAGTAGTGGTGCAGGCAGCCAAAAGGCAAGTCATCTACAAGCTGGACAAAAAGATTATAGACGCTTCGAACAATCTCATGAGCAGCGGCGGAACGGCGGTCGATATTCTGGAAAATACTCCCTCCGTCCGGGTCGATGTGGATGGTGAAGTTACCTTTCGCGGAAGCAGCGGATTTAAGGTATATATCGACGGGAAGCCCAGCTTTTATTCCGGTTCACAGGCCCTGCAACAGATTCCTTCCACCCAGATAGAGAACATAGAAATCATTACTACGCCTTCGGCACGCTATGATACGGACGGAGAAGTAGGAATGATTAACATCATCACCAAGAAAAACAAACAAGCGGGTATCAACGGTATAGTCAATGCATATGGCAGCACAGCTCTCTCCAACGGTCTGGATTTCCTGTTGTCCCAGCAACACAAGAAGTTACAGTGGCACCTTGCCGGGCACTGGAACAATCCCATCCGTAAGAGCGATTTCGAACAGAGGAAGACGACTGTTGTTAGCGACAAGACCACCACTTCCCTGTCCGATGGTCCGCGAATCGGAAAGAATTATCACTATGGACTACGGGGAGGCATTGATTACGCTTTTACTCCCAAAACCTCCGTCAATGCAGAGTTGCAGGTAGTATATGACAAGTTTACCCGCGAAGGGGACCTCGATTATACAGAGACACATTCCAATTCCGCCGCAGCATCCGCCCCATCCAACTATTTTAGCCGCGACAAATATGACCTGCACTCGACGGTCAATATTGGAAAAGCAGGATTCTCCCATAAGTTTAACGACAACGGGCATACCCTAACCGGCAGCTTTATGCTGGGTTATGAAGACAATCCCCTTGAATATTTCCAAAGTGACCTTTTCGACAAGAACGAACAACGCCAGCAGGGACACCGTGCGTGGGAAGACGAAAAACGCTGGACAGTCCAAGGCAATCTGTCCTACAGCTATCCTTATAGCAAGACCGGTCTGCTGGAAAGCGGGTATCAATATCATTCGTATCTGGAAGACGGCGATTACACGATGCAATTCTGGAATCCGGAGAAAAAGGAGTTTTATTGGCGGGAGGATATCTATAACACTTTCTATTTTCAGCGGGGTATTCATTCCGTTTATGTCATGGGAAGTGACAGCTATAAAGCATTTGACGTACAGATAGGGGTGAGAGGTGAACATACACACCAGGTGCTGAGAAGTTCTATTGAAGGTTCGGACCGCACGGTGAATCGTTTTGAGGTGTTCCCATCCGTACATTTGGGATACACGCTGCCGCACGAACAGAAGCTGACATTCGCCTATTCGTACCGCACCAACCGTCCGGAACTCTTTTTTATGGAGCCTTACATTACTTATCGCGATTATTACACAGCTGAAATTGGCAATCCGGATATCCGGCCCGAATACATACATTCTTTCGAGCTGAATTACAAAAAGACTATGGGAGAGCACACTTTGCAATCCAGCCTGTTCTACAGAAAACGTAAAGACAAGATTGAACGCTTGCGTGTTCCGTACGAGGCAGGAGTTACATTAGACTCCATGGCTAACGTGGGCAATGACTATTCGTTAGGCGTGGAGCTAAGTACCCAGTTGAAAGTCACTAAATGGTGGAATCTGGACGTCAACGGAAATATTTACTATTATAAGGTAATGAATAATATAAATTCGGGAGGAAAAAAGGAAACGAGTACCAATTATGACTTTACAGTCAATAACCTTTTTCGGGTTCATAAGAATACCCGTATTCAGCTGGACGGGAATTTCGTGGGGCCTTCGGTTACTACACAAGGGAGGTCGGATTCTTTTTGGTTTGTCAATCTGGCTATTCGTCAGCAGTTGTTCAGTCCTCACCTGCAATCTACCCTCTCCTTTCGGGATATATTCAATTCTGCCCGTTACAGAAGTGACATTGAGACAGCCAATTTACAATCGATCACACGGATTCAACCGAAATTCCCTGTAATTACGTTGACTATCAGTTATACATTCAATGACTTCAAGCGTAATTCACAGAGTTCACGAGACAACCGCGATTTATTTGAAGGGGTCAAGCACTAAAAGACGATGTATGGGGCATCGCCATATCCGGATAAAGATTTGAAATGGAGAAGGACAACTATACAAGTGCCCTATTGTTAGTCTCCCAAATTACTTAATTCGTCATGAGTAATCACGGCATTCGTCGAATAATTCTATATCGAAGCCTTTTTAAGCCTACCTTTGCAAGGTAAACAAAAGTAATTGATAGCAACTATGGAAGGGCAAATACTCATTTTCCGAACCTCAATAAGGAATGCACGGGATATAAAACATATCGCGGCTCTTTTCACCCTATGTCCCCAAATCTACAAATGGAATGTAGATATGGAGGACTGGGAGAAAGTATTAAGAATAGAATGTCAGGACATCACCCCGACTGAGATTTCAAAGGCACTGCGAGCCATCAACATTTACGCACAGGAAATGAGATAAAGAGAGGAACCGACGACCTAGTAACGAGGAATATCTTTGATTTCCTCGTAATACTTTTCCACTCCGATCTCCTGTATCCGCTTGTTGATAGTTACAAATCTTTTGTATAAATGTTCGTCGAAACCTGTATTCTCGCAGGGGAAGCGGCTGCACTGGAAACAATAATCGACTTGTTTCTCCTCGCTGCATACACGTACATTGCAGGTTTTAAACAACTTGCACTTCTCCTTTCTACATCCCTGACAAGTCGCTACGGACAGGTGATTCAAAAACTCCTTAAAGTCCGGATACTTTGCAAAGACGGGTTCGTCAAGCAAGTCCACAAAACGCTGTGCGTACACATCAAAATTGCCCAGTGACTTTTTGAGTTCGTTGCTATGATAAGAGATGTCTCCGTCAGAAAAAGCAAAGCACTTTCCGCAATGCAGTCCGCAAGGGGCAATACGCCCCTTGATAAATTCGCTGTCTGCCTTTTTCATTTTTCACTCTTCTATCGTTAATTCCATTTGTATATCTCCTCTTTCATAAGTCGTGTGGTATTCGGGAAGTTCCCTGAATCCCAGCTTGTGATAGATATGGATAGCAGGTTTCAAACGTGTATTGCTCTCTATAAAGATTCTTTTGCCGCCCAACTCTTTTGCCTTATTCACGACAGCTTCACAAAGCAACACTCCGATACCTTTACCCTGTACTTTGGGACTGACGGCGAGTTTGGCCAACTCATAATCGTAGACCGGATGATCCATCTTACACAAAGCACATACTCCGACCGGTTCACCCTTGTAAAGGGCTACCAAAATGTCTCCGCCCTTATCCAAAATGTATTCTTGCGGATGATCCAAAGCCTTGTAGTCAGCCTCTTCCATTCGAAAATAAGCAGTAATCCACTCCTCGTTAAGTGTCCGGAAAGCAGATTGATAGCATGGTTCATAAGATACTATTTGGATATCCTTAGCTTCACGCTCCTGCTTCGCATCCTTCACCCGCTCCAGCAAAGACTTATCCGACAGAAGATTCTCCCATTCTTCAATCGCCTTCCAAAGATCGTTCCGGGTTTGCTGCGTTATTTGCTCGATAGCGGACGTAACATCTATACATTGCTCCGCAAAAGAGTCGGACATTCTTTTTCCTTTGGCAGACAACATTACCATATTCCTTCTCCCGTCGGATTTATCTTTCGTCTCTTTCACCAATCCCTTAGCTACCATTTCTTTTATGATATTGCTCACCGAAGGATGCGAGTGTCCTATCTCTTTAGCAATAGACGTAATTGTCTTTGCCTCTCCACGTGATAAAACAAAGAAGACAGGAAACCACTTGGGTTTCAAGTCCACACCGAACATTTTGTAGATTGCAGCCGCATCTACGGTGATTTTATCGGTCAGCATACGTAGTCTGCTTCCGATAGCTAATTTCCCCGTCTGATTAAAAAAGTCCATGTCTTTACTACTTGCGTTATTAAATACGTAATTGATTACGCAAATATATCGGATTTCAATAACACAAGCAAGTATTTTTCAAAAAACACGTAATCGGTTACGCATTTTTATTCCATTCAGACTTCAACAACACACAATCATTACGAATGAAAATGCATAAATTCAAATCAAATAACTACATTTGCAGTACTATAGCATAAATAAAATAGTCATGAATGAATCAGATGGATTTATCACCCCACCGGAACACTTGAAGTTCTTAGCCAAAAAACTTTTTGGCAACTGTGGTGAAATAATAGACGGCGCAATAGCCTATTTAGAACCGGACGGCGGCGGACCTGTCAAGCTGCATACTCACCCACACAATCATTTATTTATAGTGATCAGCGGGCAAGCCAAAATTCTGCTTGACAAGGAAGAAAAGATTATTAATGAAAACGAAGCTTTTCTGGTAAAAGGAGAAATACCTCATTCGGTCTGGAATAACAGTCAGAATACAACCGTAATGCTGGGCATATCTGTGAAGTAAAAAACAAATTATAAAGAAACGATTACTCCACACGCAAAGTATTCTCTTTAATCTTTCCCAAAATTTTAGGGAACTGCCAAAAGAACAACAGCGTACAGCAGATGGCCGCAGTCGCATCAGATATAGCCTCAGCTGCATACACTCCGGTTACTCCCATAAAGTTCGGCAAAATTAACGCCAGCGGAATCAACAGGATAGCTTTACGCAACAGAGCAATGAAGATAGAGATTCGGGCCTGCCCCAATGCAACGAACATATTCTGACAGGCACGTTGCAAGCCGAAGATGGTCATGCCACCCAAGAAAACGGGCATTGTCCAACGTACGGTTTCTATCAGTCTTGCATCACTGGTGAAAGCAGACGCAACCGTCGAAGGGAAAAGAATCATGAAAAGCATCAATATCAAGTTGAAGGAAAACATAGTTACCAATACAATACGGAAGCAATCTTTCACACGCTGCTTGTCACCATGCCCGAAGTTATAACTTATGATCGGAACGAATCCTTGCGCAAATCCGGTCAACGGTACACTGGCAAACTGCATCGAACTTTGCAGAATCGTCAATGCGCTGATGTACATATCTCCGAACTCCTTCAGACTGCTATTGAGGACAAACCCAACCAAACTCTCCGTACTTGCCATAATGAAAGGGGATACTCCTAAAGCTAATATGGAAAGGATAATTTTCCGGTCCAGTCCCATATATCGTTTCTCCAAAGGCAGAGAGGCACGTCGGGAAAAAAGGAAACTTACCACCCACACCGCACTGCACGCTTGGGAAAGTACCGTAGCCAAAGCAGCACCTTTCACGCCCATGTCAAACCAGAAAATAAAAATAGGATCAAGAATGATGTTCAATAAGGCTCCGATCAGAACTGAAAACATGGCAATGGCAGGACGTCCCTGTGCGTTGATAAAGCTATTCAACCCTGTGGATATTTCGACAAATATCGTTCCCAAGAGATAAATGGAAAGATAGTCAACCGCATATTCCAAGGTGTTTTCCGAAGCTCCTGTAAAGAGGAGAATAGGTTCCATAAAAGTATATGCGATGACAGAAGTCAGCAAAGTAAACAATATCAGCAAAACAAACCCGTTTCCCAATATCTTTCCGGCTCGTACACGGTCTCCCTGTCCGAGTGCAATGGCAGCCAGCGGAGCACCACCGCCGCCGACTATTGCCGAAAAAGAAGAAATCAGTATAATGAGAGAGGTAGTCACCCCTACACCCGCCAGCGCATCGGTGCCAATTCCCGGAATATGCCCGATGTATATACGGTCGACAATGCTATAAAGCAGATTGACGAATTGTGCAGCCACTGCCGGAAGTGCCATTTTGAAAACAAGCGGTAACATACGTTCTGTTCCCAGCCGTTCTTCGTATTTATTGTTCATTCCAAACTTCTTTTTCTAAAATCGGCAGCAAAGTTACAAGAAAAACAGGCTTTCGGTTTAAAACTGCCGGATAAAATAGAAATGATGCTTCAGTTATCTTTCCGTCAGAAATTTGCGGATATGCTGATTGATGAGGTCATGCTGTTCCGCCGTTCCATTCTCACCCATATTGCTATGTGTAACTCCATCCAGTTTCACTACTTTCATTCTGAATTGTTCCTGCTCCTGTCCGGTAGGCAGAACTCCCGCATCTGCCTCATAGTCACATCCTCTTAATGTATACAGACGAGGCTTCAACGTTCTGGGCATGATCATTCTACGATGATCCATAGATATAGCCTTACTGATCAACTGCGGGTACTTAGTGGCAAACAGCATTGTCATATCCCCTCCATTAGAATGCCCTATCAAGATGAGTTCTCTCCAATTCAATTGTGGTTTCAAGTTTTTAAATTCCTGAATTGTAAAAAGTATATTGTCGGTTCCTCGTTCCCAATTCGGCATACGGGTCTGCATGAGATCGCCTTCCATCGCTAAAAGAGGATCATCGGACAATTCATGTTGTATACTAATCACATAAAAACCTTTTTGTGAAAGAAAACGTGTCAGGTAGGAATAGGTTTGGTTCGACTTACTGTTTTTATTCCCATCATAGCCGTGGCTGAATATGATAACTTTCGTTTTTGAATTTACTTTCTTCGGCTGATAAACCGCTATCGGTATCACTCTGTTTCTGGATATGTCAAACAGATAAGTAGTAAACTCCGTTTGTGAAAAACATTGTACTGATAGTATCAATGAAATTAATAAGATGATTATTCTGTACATAGTGATTCGCCCGATATTTATTTTGTATACACCATTATTTGTTGTAAAACTTTTATTTCAAATATACCTTCTCTGTTTTTTTAAGTTACAAAGCTATATATAATAAATAAGAAATCAATTCTAATAATTACCTTTATATCATCATCCTGCATAATATACACTATCGGGAACAAGTTGATCATGTATTATCATTCGAATGAAAAAACAGAATTTAAACCGAAAAACTTGTTTTATAACGCTCATTATCAGAATCCGATAACCGGTTAAAAGCATTATGAAAAAAGCCCGAATAACTAACCGGTTCCTTCCCTGATATTTATATTTTTAGTCCTATAATTAGTTCGTACCACTACAGTTTCCCTTGCGGACTACTATAGTAGAACGCAAAGGGAACTATAGTTCTTCTTGCGTACCACTATAGTGGCACGAATAAATATCAGGCAACGAAGTTAATAAATATAGTACAGAAAGTCTTTAGAAATCGCCATGAGAACACAAGCTAAGAAAAAGGACTATCGGATGAGTTTTAGTTTATTCTTTTTCGTACATTTGAGGAATGAAATAAAAGTCGTATCAAAAAGATACGGATATAACCCACAAGTATTAATGATATGGAACAGATTACCGGACAGAACAATGAATTTACATTAATATTCCCACACAACAGAATTGATTGCATTTCTTCTCCGAATGATAAATTCAATAAGATTATTAATCAGGCTAACATTACAATCACAGGAAATAACAATCATATCTCAATGTATTTCGACACTGAAGAGAGTGCAGAGGATTTGCTACTCAGCAACGGATTTCTTCTGATCGTAAAAGGGGATAATAATATCGTAAATATAGGAACGATCATCTTACGATATTCTACCATATTAGGCATGACGGGATTAAAGCTAATCATCGGACAGCTGCCGGGACTGGGTGTCGGTGTTTCAAGAACAGCCAACAATTGCCGGATAGATATCGGAAACCGTGTTGTTATCAATGGGGTTACATTGTATTTGCAGGAAGATGACTCATATGTTAGTATTGGAGATGACAGTCAGTTAAGCTGGGGAATTGATATATGGTGTACTGATGCACATACAATAACAGATTTAAAGGGTGAACCGATCAATTTTGCCAAGTGCATAGAAATCGGCAAGCATGTATGGATAGGGAAAGATAGCAAGATTGGCAAGAATGTGAAGATAGCGGACAACAGTATCGTTGGTTGGGGAAGCATCGTAACAAAAGAATTTAATGAGCCGAATGTAATCATTGCAGGTATACCGGCCAAAATTGTCAAGCGAGGGATAAATTGGGACCGGAGATGTATCAATAAGTATTTAAGTAGATAACCATCATTATTTTCGGGGCGAAATACTTTCTTATTCAACAAGATATGCCTACTTTTGCAAATGAAATCGCAACTAATGGAACAGTCTAAACACACAGACATTTTTGATTTCCCTATATTACAACGCATTCATAGGGAAAGGGCAAAATTCAAAGGAATTAGCCTTGTCTGCTACGGTTGCGCCGAAGAAATCAAACAGAATGTGCTAAAACATATAATTAGTAAGAAGCCTTGGAATATTCCGAGGCTTCTTTTTTTGTCCCTATACCGTCACAGTATTTCTTACATCATAATTTATAAACTCACTTAAATTTCAGGTTATGGAAAAGCAAAAAGGATTAGCTATTATTACAGGAGCAAGTCAAGGTATTGGTGCTGTCATTGCAGCAGGTTTGGCAAAGGATGGTTATCGGGTGGTATTGATAGCCCGAAACAGGCAGAACTTAGAGAAAGTGCATGATGAAATCATGCTGTCGGACAAAAATGTACAAGAACCTATTGTATTGCCGTTGGACATCACAGACTGTACAAAGGTAGATACTGAAATCAAAAACATCCATCAAAAATATGGCACCGTCGATATCTTGGTGAATGCAGCCGCCATGTTTATGGACGGCTCTCTAAGCGAATCTGTGGATAACTTCAGGAAGATCATGGAAATAAATGTCATCGCTCAATATGGAATACTAAAAACGGTGACGGAGATAATGAAAGCGCAGAAAGACGGATACATATTTAATATTGCATCCCGTGCCGCTAAATATGGTTTTGCTGATGGAGGTATTTATGGCTCCACCAAATTTGCATTTCTCGGATTGGCAGAATCTCTGTACCGTGAGTTAGCGCCATTGGGCATCCGTGTTACGACCCTTTGCCCCGGATGGGTGAATACTGAAATGGCGAAAAAAGCAGGAACTCCTTTTAAAGATGAAGAAATGGTACAACCCGATGATTTACTAAATACGATCCGATATCTACTGAATCTATCAGAAAATGTATGTATCAAGGACATTGTTTTTGAAATGAAAAAGAGTATTATTTAAATCTTCGGAATAAATGCCATATTCATTATAAAAAGGAAGCTCCAACAAAATCTATGCTTCATAGATTCTATCGGAGCTTCCATTCTATGTCATTATTACAGTTCAAATAACCTTCTCATACAACTTGAACCAATCCAGTCCGTAATGCCCCAACCCCAAATCTACGGTATCAATATATTCGAATCCACATTTTTCGTATAATGAGATAGCAGGAAAGTTCTTCTCATAGACGTCCAGCCGGATGGATTTCATTCCTGAATTTACAGCCAGTTCCAGTGAAAAATCCATCAATGCCCGACCAACTCCCATTTGCAGGAAAGATGGATGAACAACAAAAGTACGTACTACAAAAATACGACTGTAATCTGCCTCTACTTTCCATCGGATATTCTCATAAGCCTCTTCCGGCTGATGGTCTAAAATGACAGAACCGGGTATCCTCCCGCCACATCTGGCAACAAACAGACTCTGATTGTTCACACCAGCAACGGCATTTTCACGAACCGGATAAATCCCCTTTATCCATCCGGGATAATTGGTAGTAGCCGATAAATGGTCATTCAATTCATCGTATAGTTTCTCCAGTTCGTCAATATCGGTCAGGGAACCGGATTCAATTATAAATTTCATACATATATTGTTTGAGGACAAAGATACTTTTTATTTCATAAGTTCCTCCATATCCCCATTCATGATATGAGGCAAATAATGGGCTATCTTATCAGTACTCCAATCCCACCATTTCAATTCCTGCAATTGCACAATCGTATCTTCGTCAAAACGCATCCGGATTTTCTTCGCAGGCGTCCCGCCTACTATCGTATAAGGAGGTACATCTTTGGTGACTACTGCCCTCGATGCAATAATCGCTCCATCGCCGATATGTACGCCCGCCATGACAACAGCCTCATAACCAATCCATACATCGTTTCCAATCACTATATCCCCTTTATTATCCCATGCCGAAGTGATATTTCCCTTATCCAACTGCCACTCCTCAAAAAATATAGGAAACGGATAATTCGATAAAGAATTCAACGTATGATTCGCACTATTGAAAAGAAACTTAGCTCCACAGGCTATCGAACAGAATTTCCCTATGATCAGTCGGTCTCCATTGACAGGATAATGATATAAAACATTGTTCTTTTCAAACTGAACAGGATCATTCACAAAATCATTGTATATGGTGTAGTCACCAACCTTTATATGAGGATTATTGATAACTGCATTCAGATAGACGGTCTGAAGGTCATTGGTGCGCGGATAAATATTTGTATTCATTGTAATTGCTTCTTTATATAGTTTCTAAAATAATATAATAAAATATCAGGTGACCTGTTTAGCCACAAAAGACCTGAACAACAGATTTCACCATTGTTCATCATCCATATAGAGCGAAGCTATTTACAATGTTGCCATTTCATTGCGTTCAAAGAATAAGGTTCATATCACATAACAAATGTACAGGATAATTTTGGAAATCAGATGCAAGAATCTAAGAATTATCCCGTATATTTGCTGTATACCATTTATATCATCACTATAAACCTTTAGTATCATGGCAACTTATACTCATTACGGCAAACAGCCTGATGTACTGAAACATCTGATACTTTGCGAAGTTCTTCGGAACGAGCATCCACAAATCTATGTAGAAACAAATTCAGCCTGCGCTTTCTATCCGATGCAGCAGACTTCGGAACAACAATATGGCATTTACTATTTCTTAGAAAAAGCAGCAGAGGAAGACAATCAAGTTTTAAAGGATTCCATTTACTATAAGATAGAAAGTGCAGAAATGCAAAGAGGATACTATTTAGGTTCCCCGGCTTTAGCAATGGAAGTATTAGGAAGACAGGCCCAAAAATTTCTATTCTTCGATATAGAAAAGAGTGCTTTGGATAATGTAGAACGCTATGCGAAGCAAGCGGAACTACAGACATCCGTCCGCCTATATAATACCGATTCTCTTGAAGGAGTTATGAGATTACTGCCATCACTCCCCAAAGATTCTTTCATTCATATCGATCCTTATGAGATAGATAAGAAAGGAACATCGGGACTAACCTATCTGGATATATTAATAGAAGCTACCCAATTAGGGATGAAGTGTTTACTATGGTACGGCTTTATGACTCAACATGACAAAAGCCATCTGAACTCATACATCACGACCCGACTAGAAGAGGCAAGGATTAAAGACTATATTTGTGCAGAACTGATAATGAACTCTATCAGACAAGACACCGTATTATACAATCCCGGTATCATAGGCAGTGGTATCCTGGGCACCAATTTATCACAGAAATCAAATACAGCCATTCTTGATTACAGTGATATACTGGTCCGCCTCTACCAATACGCAAAATACAAGGACCATGACGGCAGCTTATACAGAGACATTATCGGCAATCCACCGGAAACCTGAGCCGAAAACAAAGAGTAGCCAAAATAGGAAATACATCAATCCTCCCACTAAATATGTATTCCATATCGGTGCTTCACTTCCGCCATCACAAACGTACTTTCCAGCGAACCCAGGCTATCGATGGTTCCCAATACATTCAGAATGAACTCCTGATAATATTTCATATTAGGAGCATGGATCTTCAGCAAGTAATCGTAGCTGCCCGATATATTATAGCATTCGGTCACTTCGGGAATATCCTGTATGATTCGGGTAAACTCAGCCGCAATGTCCCTGTTCAGCCGCCTTAACTTGACACTACAAAAGACCACAAAACCCTGATTCAGCTTTTCGGCATCCAGCACAGCGATATACTTCTTTATATATCCCCCACTCTCCAAACGTTTAAGCCGCTCGAAAACAGGAGTCGATGAAAGACTGACCCGCGCAGCCAACTCTTTGGTCGTCAACCGCGCATTCTCTTGCAAAGTACGGAGTATCTGCAAATCCACTTTATCCAATTTCTCAAAAGTATCCATAAGAAAAATATTCTTCTAACAGGTGATTTTTAAGAATAAAGCAGTTGCCTTATTCTGTATAACGATACAAAAATAGCATTATTTTCTATATTTCTACTATATATTGTTCGATATATCTACATCCCATAACTTTGCAAGAAAATAAAGAGAGAATATTAAACTTAAAAAGCATACGATTATGGAAAGAAAGAATTTACACTTTGAGACATTACAGGTTCATGTAGGACAGGAACAAGCAGATCCGGCAACAGACGCACGCGCAGTACCTATTTATCAGACCACTTCTTATGTATTCCACAATTCTGCTCATGCAGCCGCACGTTTCGGCTTGCAAGATCCGGGCAATATCTACGGCCGCCTGACCAACTCCACCCAAGGAGTTTTTGAAGAACGTGTAGCCGTCCTCGAAGGAGGTATAGCAGGTCTGGCAGTTGCCTCCGGTGCTGCCGCCATTACTTATGCTTTCGAAAACATTACTCGTGCAGGCGACCACATCGTAGCTGCCAAAACGATTTACGGAGGAAGCTATAACTTACTGGCGCATACTTTGCCCAATTATGGCGTTACCACCACTTTCGTCGATCCGAGCGACCTTTCCAACTTTGAAAAAGCGATTCAGGAGAACACCAAAGCCGTATTTATCGAAACACTCGGAAACCCGAATTCCAATATTATCGACATAGAAGCGGTATCCGAAATTGCTCACCGCCACAAAATACCTTTGATTATAGACAATACGTTCGGCACTCCCTACTTAATCCGCCCCATCGAACACGGAGCAGACATTGTGGTACACTCCGCCACCAAATTCATTGGTGGTCATGGCAGTTCCTTGGGAGGAGTAATCGTTGACTCCGGTAAATTTGACTGGGTAGCTTCGGGCAAATTCCCACAGTTGACAGAGCCCGATCCGAGTTACCACGGAGTACGCTTTGTAGACGCTGCCGGTCCGGCTGCTTACGTCATCCGCATTCGTGCCACTTTGCTACGGGATACGGGAGCAACGATCAGTCCGTTCAATGCCTTCATCCTGCTGCAAGGGCTGGAAACGCTTTCTTTGCGTGTAGAACGTCATGTAGAAAATGCGCTAAAAGTGGTGAACTTCCTGAATAATCATCCGAAGGTGAAGAAAGTCAATCATCCGTCACTCTCCGATCATCCGGATCATGCACTCTATCAACGCTATTTCCCGAATGGTGCAGGCTCCATCTTTACGTTTGAAGTAAAAGGAGGACAGGAAGAAGCACACCGCTTCATCGACAGTCTGGAGATTTTCTCGTTGCTGGCTAATGTAGCTGACGTGAAATCACTGGTCATCCATCCGGCAAGTACCACACACTCTCAACTTAATGCGCAGGAACTTGCAGAACAGGAGATTTATCCGGGCACTGTACGTCTATCCATCGGAACGGAACATATCAATGACCTGATAGCCGATCTGGAACAGGCACTCGCCAAAATCTGACATTAGATTCTAACCTATTTGTCTGTTAAAATGTGATTGACAACAAGACGCAATGAAGATTCGGGGATTGAACTTTCCATCACTATGATACGTTATAACAATATAACATTAAAACATTGCAGTTATGGAGAAATATTTAATACACAGCAACGAACTGCATCTGATAGACGCAGGGAAAATCCACCAGGCAGTAGAGAAAATGGTGGAGTCACTCGATCTTGCCGCAGGATCAACCAGCAATTTTGATCTCTATCAGGTCGTAGAAAGCTACTTTAAGGACCTTGAAAAAAGAAGGAAAATCAACCATGTACTGGGGATCAAAGAAGACCGATATGAATTTGCTGAGGATTTCGGCATCAAATAAAAAGAAATTTTCCAATCACACCAGACAATTTGTTCATAATCGAGTAGGAGGAAAACGAAGTAGAAGTTTTCCTCCTACTTTCGTTTTCCGAC
>OCHE01000032.1_pt1 | contig 225335 bp, 178 predicted proteins | sample 1538681 | NCBI WGS metagenome assembly OCHE01 (sample SAMN04571717, study PRJEB22368) | human gut metagenome | biome: human gut; material: stool | host: Homo sapiens | place: Luxembourg | collected 2012-08-17
AATGAACTACTTTGTGAACTTTTATCAATGAAGTATTTTTAATGCGTCAGCCCTGAGGATCTGAATCCAAAGAAAAGGCTATGTAATAACAAGTAAAAGAGCATGTAATTCATAAGGGAGTAGGCACAAAGCGTTCATCAACAGTCTATTGCAGCCATATATTTCAGCTGGTAAACGTTTATAAGTCTATTGAGGTGAATAATGATTTAACTACGCATTTTTTTTAATAGACCTTTCTTACTTCTTTAATTTTAGTAATTGTATTCTTCGGTAATATCTATTAATGTCTGCATTAATAGCTTTATGTTTATTATTATTGTTTATGGATATTCCTTTTTTGCACAAGAAATGTGTAATCATAGTCAATCTGTTTTTCCATAGATGTACACAGGAGGTTTGTTGTGTATAGCTCTATTAAATTTGCTTTTTACCCATACTTATATGATTTTTTATGTCTGAATTAGTGATGGAAAAATATGTTTCAGGCTACGAAGATTAGTGTAAAAAAGAAAGAGTAAGTAAGAATCTTAGAATAATATTGATTATATATACTGATTTACGACGATTAATAGGCTGATATATAATTTATTGGAGTAAAAACGAATAGGTGTTCAAAAAACGTTCGTTTAATGGGCGCAAAGGTAAAAGGTATTTTTTGAATGACCAAAATGTTTGATAAAAATATTTTTTCAGGCCCTCTTTTCCTCATGTAAGCATCTCATATATAAGATTTTATATTCTAAAAAAATATCATTAATATCTATTCAACTTGATGTTTTTATAAGAAACATTTTCTTTACAAATATTGGTGTCCATTAAACGAACGATTAAAAGACAACTAATCTTCCTTAATCACCCGTTTATAGCTTTTGGCTCCAGAAGCTCCACATAGATGTTTCACAGCTTCTTTTTCCGCGATGGTAGGAAGTTCTGAAATGAAATGAATGCAGCATAAGTTATTAAAAATAATCGCATTACATAATTTGACCGGTAGGTATTTCACTACTCCGGTGTCCCTAAAAAATGTCCTTACGCGAAGTCGCTTTGCGAAAATATCATGACTGAAAGTACTCACTCTCAGCTTTCAACTTTCAACTCTCAAAATCTCCATTGGTTTGCTGTTCGTGTCTCTTATAGTCGTGAACTGACTCTTAAGTCTATTCTTGATAAGGAGAACATAGAGAGCTTTATTCCTATGTGCTATGGAATGGTGATGAAAGGTGGTAAGCGTGTCCGTAGATTGGTGCCCGCCATACATAATCTTGTCTTCGTTCATTCTACGCGCAAACGTATTGATGCTTTGAAGGACGAACTTGAGGGAACGATGCCTATACGTTTCATTATGAATCGTGAACATTGCCGTCCGGTAGTTATTCCTGATGTGCAGATGCGCAGTTTTATTCTGGTAGCCGGTAGTCACGATGAGCCAATTCTTTATATGGAAGCAGCCGAACTGAATTTGGTAAAAGGTCAGAAGGTTCGTATCACTGATGGTGTTTTCAAGGGCGTAATCGGTGAGTTTGTCCGTATTCGCCATGATCGCCGTGTGGTAGTCAATATTGAAGGTGTCATGGCTGTAGCTACTACCTTTATCCCGCCTTCGCTTGTTGAGCCGTTAACTGTTGATTGACACTCTGTTGATTGACATTAATCATTGATTGGCATTGTTGTTGATAATAATCGTTAGTTGATACATAAATATTGTGTCCTCTTAAATCTTTCGAAGTATCTTCTCTTTTTGAAATAAAACATTTAATAATATGAATTCTAATTCTTCATCATTATTTTCCTTAGCCCATGATCTTCTAACCTACGGGCTTGATGGAAGTCCCATTTATGCGGACCAATTTACACGTTTGAACCGTGATGTTTACGAACGGGCTATCGAACTTTACAACATTCATGGAGCTACGGCCGAAGAGGAGGCTGAACTTTGCCTTGCTTTGTTAGTGGCTTTCGCTGCAACGATTTATGATAATGGCTGCAAGCAGGAATATATTCAGAATGTCCTGGATCGTAGCTGGGAGGTGCTTCCGAAGCTTTCCGCGTCATTGCTGAAGGTGCGTTTGTTAACTTATTGTTATGGGGAGTTCTATGATGAGAGTTTAGCAAAGGAGGCTCATGAAATTATCAATACTTGGGATGAGACAGGACTGAGCTTGGAGCAGGCGGAGATTGCAGAGGAGTTGAAGGGGTTTGAGGAGAATCAGTATCCGTGGGAAGAATTAGAAGAAATAGGAAGCTGACAAGAGACTTCTGATATATGGAGAATCTTATCAAAAGAAGTGAATTGTGACAGAGAGTGTAAAAGATAAGACTGTCAAAGGTGTTGGTTGGAGTTTTATTGATAATATCTCCAGTTCAGGCATTACTTTTTTAGTTGGTCTAATTTTGGCTCGTCTGCTTACCCCTGCAGAGTATGGCATCATGGCTATGATTACGATTTTCATAGCTGTGTCCAATTCCATTATAGATAGCGGTTTCTCCAATGCTTTGGTTCGTAAGATAGATATACGGCGTGTAGACTATAATACAGTATTTTTCTTTAATTTGGTAGTCAGTTTGGTAATGTATTTATTGCTATACATTGCCTCTCCCGCTATCAGTGCCTTCTTTAAGGAGCCTATATTAGTAGAGGTTGTTCGTGTGATAGGCTGGGTACTTGTCATTAATGCATTGGCCATCATACCACGTACTATTTTTGTTCGTAATGTAGATTTTAAGACGCAGACCAAAGTTTCTTTAATATCTTCCATTGTCAGTGGTATTATCGGTATTGGCATGGCTTTAGCTGGTTTCGGTGTATGGAGCTTGGTAGGACAGCAGCTTTTTCGTCAATTGTTGAATACTGTCTTTTTGTGGGTTTATTGTAGTTGGAGGCCAGTAGTAGAGTTTTCTAAAAGCAGTTTCAAAGAACTGTTTGGTTTTGGATCCAAACTTTTATTATCAGGTTTGTTGGACACTATTTATAAGAATGTTTATTATATTATTATCGGTCGTTTTTATACTTCTGCTCAATTAGGACAATATACCCGTGCTGAACAATTTAATACGATATTTTCAAGTAATTTGACTTCGGTCGTTCAGCGTGTCAGTTATCCTGTATTGAGTTCCATTCAGGAAGAACCTGAACGTTTGCGTGAAGCTTATCGGAAGGTGATTAAAAGCACAATGTTAATAACTTTTGCCTGTATGCTTGGACTTGCTGCCGTTGCCAAACCTTTGATTTTGATATTGATAGGGGATAAGTGGTTGCCTGCTGTTTATTTCTTGCAAATCATCTGTTTTTCAGGTATGCTCTATCCGCTTCATGCTATTAACCTGAATATCCTTCAAGTAAAAGGTCGTTCCGATTTGTTTTTGAAGTTGGAAATAATCAAGAAAACCATAGCTATAGGTCCTATTGTTATTGGCATTTTGTACGGAATCGAATATATGTTATGGGGTAGTGTTGTAACTTCTTTTGTCGCTTATTTCTTGAATAGTTATTATTCGGCTTATTTGATTAATTATCCGACGATTGAGCAAATCAAAGATATATTCCCTACATTTTTAATTTCTTTGGTGACAGCATTTTTGATATGGAGTCTCACTCTGTTGAATTTGTCAGAGTTTCTTCTTCTTCCTCTTCAGATTATAGCGGGGATCATAATCGCTTTTGTTATTTATGAAAAAACTCGTTTATCGGAATACATAGAACTAAAGCAACTGGCCTTGTCTCTTCTTTGTCGTAAGAAATAAAATTAATCTATATATATTGAAGATGGAAAAGAAAGTAATTACGGTTACTTCTCCCTTGCTTCCTTCACTTGACGACTTTATGCCTTATTTGCAGGACATTTGGAATCGTAAGTGGCTGACTAATAATGGTCATTATCATCAGGAATTGGAGAAGGCTTTGTGTGAATATTTGAAAGTACCTTACATCAGTCTTTTTACCAACGGTACTTTGCCTTTGATGTGTGCTCTGCAGGCTCTTCGCATTACGGGTGAGGTGATAACAACTCCATATAGTTTTGTGGCTACTACTCATTCCTTATGGTGGAATGGTATCAAACCTGTGTTTGTGGATATTGATCCGCTAACTTGTAATATTGACCCAGAAAAGATAGAAGCTGCTATTACTCCTAAAACCACAGCTATTATGCCTGTTCATGTTTACGGCAAGCCTTGTGACACGGAACGAATTCAAGAAATAGCCGACAAGTATGGTTTGAAGGTGATTTACGATGCTGCCCATGCTTTCGGTGTAGAAGTGAATGGTAAGTCTGTCTTAAATGCGGGTGATATGTCTACGCTAAGTTTCCATGCAACGAAAGTCTACAACACCATTGAGGGTGGTGCTTTAGTATGTCAGGATGAAAAGATCAAAAAGCGTATTGATTACTTGAAGAATTTTGGTTTTGCTGGTGAAACAACTATTGTTGCTCCTGGTATCAACGGTAAGATGGATGAAGTGAGAAGCGCTTATGGGCTGTTGAACTTGAAGCAAGTGGATGCAGCGATTGAATCCCGTCGACAGATAGCCATCAGATATCGCGAAGCGTTGAGGGATGTGGCTGGTATTAGTTTTATGGAAGATATGCCAGGTGTCCGTTGCAATTATTCCTACTTTCCGATATTCATAGATGCTGAGAAATACGGAATGACGCGCGATGAGCTTTATTTCAAGATGAAAGAGCGGCATGTTTTAGGGCGGCGGTATTTTTATCCTTTGATAAGTGAGTTCTCTACCTATCGGGGGTTGGAATCTGCTAAACCTGAGAACTTAACGGTAGCGAATCGGGTGGCGGATAGTGTTATTTGTTTACCGATGTATCATGGATTGAGTGATGAAGACATTGTTGAAGTTATAAAGTCCATTCAATGTTACATTTGAAGTTTGATGTCACTCCTCTTGAGGAACTTTCTTATTATAGCCGTAAATTTAATGTTCACTGTTTATGTAAAAGGGATGACCTCTTTTGTAAAGGTGGGGGAGGTAGTAAGGCACGTATGCTTCAGTACATATTATATCCATTGTATAAAGAAAAAATTAATGTGTTACTGACAGCTGGAGGCCCGTGTAGTAATTATAATCGCGCAGCAGCTTTATTGTGTGCTGAAATGGGAATACAAATGCGTTTAGTTTCATATACGGATAATCCTTCTGATTATGAGAATTCACTGAATTATTATGTTGCTAATCTTGCAGGGGTAGAGCATATTTATTGTACGAAAACGGAAGTAGCGGAAACTATTCAAAAACTTATAGTTGAGATGAAAGAGAATGCTGTCAGTTTTCGTTATTGTTATGGTGGTGGTAAATCATTGGAAGGTGTATATGCTTATTATGATGCGGTTCGTGAGTTAAAATCTCAGTATCAAGGAAGGATAGATGAAGTATATGTAGCCTGTGGCACAGGTACTACACTAACAGGTATTTGTTGTGGAATGCAGGAATTTTTTCCCACTGCAAAGGTACATGGAATTTCTGTAGCTCGTTGTTATGTTGATGAAAAGAAAGTATTGGATGAAGATATTACTTATTTAAATAATTATTTGAATAGGCAATACGACTTTTCAAATTTAATTTTTCATGATGAATTCCTTTTTGGGGGATATGGGCATAGTTCTAATGAAGAATTGGTAACAATTAAAGAATGTATTTCACGACAAGGTATGCTTATTGATCCTACCTATTCAGGAAAGGCTTTTCATGGAATGTGTAAAATATTGTCGGACCTAAAACAGTCAGAAAAAACAGTCCTTTTTTGGAATACCGGTGGAATGATGAATCTATTTTCACAGAAAGCGGAGTTTAGATTATGATATATCATCTTAAAAATGTACCAAACGATTACCAGCTGTTATTACACTATTTTCAAACAGTAGATAATGATTTCGGAATATCTCTTAGCCGAAAAGTTGATTTGAAAGAATATACTTCTAAGCTTTTGAAATATGGATATGTTTATGCCATTATGGATGAAAATAGGCAAGATATTTTGTCTTGCATTGTTTTTTATTGTAATGATATGGATACTCATATCGCATATTTACCTTTATTGAGTACTCGGGCGGATGCGAGGGGAAAGGGGTATGCCAAGCTATTGGTAAATGAAATGATTCAATGTTGTAAACAGAAAGGTATGTGTAGAATAATTTGTGATTCTGTAAACCCAGTAGCTGTGAAACTATATAAATCATTGGGATTTACAGAATATCAAGTACAGAGATGTGAACAATTAACAAAAACTTTCCTGAAATTAGATTTGATATGAATTTATTAGTTACGGCCATTGGGTCGTTTTCGGCAGATTGTGTTATTAATTCATTGCGTAAAGTTGGACATACAGTTGTTGGATGTGATATATATCCTCCAGAATGGCATGCTGTTTCAAAAGATTGTAATTGGGTGTATCAGGCCCCATACGCTACGAAAGAAAGTGAATATGTACAATTCTTACTTGATATATCTCTCAAACATGATATAGAATATTTATTTCCTTTGACAGATTTGGAGATAGATGTATTGGATCGAAATCGTGCAGTTTTTAAACAAAACAGGATAGTTTTATGCATGCCTTCATCACAAACTTTGGCTATAGCAAGAAATAAATATGTACTTTATAAAACGTTTGAATATGATGATTTAGTTCCTTCTATTTCTACTTATTTAAGTGGAGAGGTCCCTATTACTCTATTGCCGGCTATAGCGAAACCTTATAACGGACGAAGTAGTGAAGGGGTGTTGCGGATTTCGAATGTAAAAGAACTTGAAGAAGTCTCAAGTAAGAGTGGCTATATCTTTCAGGAGATAATAGAAGGTCCTGTCTTTACTGTAGATTATATACGTAATAGTTATACAGATAAAGATTTTTCTATAGTTAGAGAGGAATTGCTGCGTACTAAAAATGGTGCAGGAACTACAGTTCGGATGTCTAACGATATGTCGTTAAAACGATTGGTTTCACATATTGGAAATATGATTCAAGTAAATGGCTGCATCAATATGGAATTTATTCAATCTAAGGGAAAATATTATTTAATTGACATTAATCCTCGTTTTTCTGCAGGTGTGGCTTTTAGTCATATGGCAGGATATAATATGGTATTGAATCATTTGAATTGTTTTATTGTACAGGATATCCAAGCTCCTGTACTATATCAAGAACAGATAATTACTAAACGATATCGAGAGGAGATTCTTTGAGTCGTAGGATTTATTAGTATAACTCTTCCTAAAAAGGGGTAGGAGTTTATAGACTTTGAAAAATCAATTAGTTTTTTGTGGATAAATATTGGAAATATAAATTAAAATATCTAGTATGAACATTGCTATTGTTGGAACCGGTTATGTCGGTTTAGTTACTGGAACTTGTTTTGCTGAAATGGGAGTGAATGTTACTTGTGTAGATATTGATGAAAATAAGATTTCTGCATTACAAAATGGTAAAATACCAATTTATGAACCAGGTCTTGAGGAAATGGTTATTAGAAATCAAAAAGAAGGTAGATTGAATTTTACCACTCAGTTAGCATCTTGTATCAATAATGTAGACATTGTTTTTAGTGCAGTTGGCACTCCACCAGATGAAGATGGATCTGCAGATTTACGATATGTTATAAATGTGGCTCGAGATTTTGGGAGAAATGTGATGAAGTATGCTGTACTAGTAACAAAATCAACTGTTCCTGTGGGGACTGCCCAAAAAATAAAGGTTGTTATTCAAGAAGAACTTGATAAAAGAGGGGTTAAAATTCCATTTGATGTAGCATCTAATCCTGAATTTCTTAAGGAAGGGGCAGCAATTCAGGATTTTATGAGTCCGGATAGAGTTGTTGTCGGTATTGAATCGGAACGTTCCAAAGAATTGATGTCTAAGTTGTATAGACCTTTCTTATTGAATAATTTTCGAGTAATATTCACTGATATTCCCAGTGCAGAAATGATTAAATATGCTGCAAATTCTATGTTGGCTACTCGTATATCATTTATGAATGATATTGCAAATCTTTGTGAATTAGTCGGCGCTAATGTAAATATGGTTCGTAAGGGCATTGGGGCGGATTCACGTATAGGTAATAAATTCTTGTATCCAGGGTGTGGATATGGAGGAAGTTGTTTCCCAAAAGATGTGAAGGCTTTGATAAAAACAGCTGATAAATATGGTTATTCAATGTCTGTATTGAAGGCGGTTGAAAGTGTTAATGAAAAACAAAAAACAGTTTTATTTGAAAAATTGTATAATTATTATGAGGGAAATTTGAAAGGAAAGACTATTGCTCTTTGGGGATTGGCTTTCAAGCCAGAAACAGATGATATGCGCGAAGCAACTTCATTAGTTACAATCAAACTGCTTTTAAAGGAAGGATGCAAGGTTGTTGTATATGATCCTATAGCGATGCAAGAATGTATGCGGCGTATAGGGGAGGTGGTAACATATGCAAATAATATGTATGATTGCGTCTTTAATGCTGATGCCTTATTACTTCTTACAGAATGGAAAATTTTTAGATTGCCTAAATGGAATGTGTTAAAAGAAAGAATGGTAGTTCCGCTTCTAATTGATGGACGTAATCTTTATGATCATAATGAGGTTATAAGTAATGGAATTATTTATATGTCAATTGGTAGTTGATTGTATTTGATGTATTATGTTAAAACGAAATTTACGATAACTTCTTTGAATTGAATCTGGAAAATATATTAAATGAGTAAAAAATATGCTCCTGTTGTTATACCGACTCTTTGTCGTTATGAACATTTGAAGAATTGTTTAGAGTCATTAGCAAGATGCACTTATAGTCATGAGACTGATGTTTATTTGTGTTTAGATTTTCCAGCTAAAGAGTCTCATAAAAGAGGGTATAAGCAAATATGTGATTATCTACAACGAGCAGAGTTTTCATTTCAAAACTTTGTAGTAATTAAAAGAGAATATAATTATGGCGAAAAAATGAACCTCAGACAGGTTTATCAAGATTTCATATTTGAAAAATATGAATCTTGGATTCTTTCAGAGGATGATAATTTATTTTCTCCTAATTTTTTAGATTATGTAAATCAAAATCTCGAAATATATAAAAATGATGATAGTATATTTGCTATTAATGGTTATTCTTTTCCTTTAGGTTTAGAAATGCCTCAAAATGCCCTTTATAAGACTTTTATGTATTCTCCATGGGGAGCTGGATTTTGGGTGAGGAAATATAAGGCAGTTTCGGAAATAAGATTTGGTGATTACTTCTATAGCAAGAAAATAATGTGGCAACTCTTTAATAAGGTACCTTTTTTGTTTGATACCGTAGTTTCTATGGAATATTCTCATGTTTATTATTCTGATGCAGACTATCGTGTAAGAATGTTGTTGAATAATATGTATTGTATAACGCCGGCGATAACTAAGGTGCGTAATTGTGGATATGATGGTTCAGGAATAAATTGCGGAAATGACGATGGAAAACATGCATCACAAATAATTGATAATAACGTTTTTTGCGGTGAAATGGAGGAAGTTGAAGTTTCAGTTGGCGCTATTATAGCTAAATATAATGAACTTTTTGAGGTTTCCTTTATAAGGAAAATTAAAAATATTGCTAAATACGTTATATGTTTAGTTAGAAATTCATAGCTGTCGGATAGTACTGTTGTGCATTATAAAAGGGGGGATTAGGGTATATAGGTTCTTTGAGATGATAAATTTTATATCAAGTGGAAGATAATGCTTTTCTGACAAACAGCTTGAAGTGTCCATATAATAATGTAGTGCGAATGCTCTCTATATTTATACTAAACGCTAATAAAGCAAAAAAAATCATTAATGTTACAAACTGTAAATTATAAACTTATATATGCTAATAGCTTATTAGTAGCATTATTTATAGCGCAAACATGTATTGCTTCAGTTATTAATAGCTTTTTGACTATTCCTAAAATATCCGTTATAATATCGCTAATTCTATTTTTTGTAGCTATCTCTTTGAATAGGAATACTAAGTTTTGCAAACAAGTAGTAATAAGCTATGCTCTTATTTTCCTGTTATTATCATTTTCTTTAATCGTTAATGGTGTAGAATCTTGTATTGATTATATTTTACACTATATCGTTTTTGGAACAACAGCTTTTGTGCTCTCTAATATTCCATTAAATGGTAAGATTATTATAAATAGTTCAATATATATATATATAGTATATCTCATCGTTTTTTTTCTAAGAATACGCATGGACTATTTGGAGGGTGATGATTTGGGAACAATCCAAATGGGGGTAGCATATAGTTTTGTGCCAGGAGTATTGTGGGCAATTTCATTGTTGTTTTTTCCTGGTTTTATAATAGGAAATAGATATTTAAAACAAATTTTATCGATAGTTGTATTAATAGGAAGCATATATGTTGTGTTATTCCTGACAGTTACAAGGGGAGCCATTATAGCAATTTTATTTGGATGCGTTTTTATTGCAATTTTCCATTTGAATAAAATTAATAGATTGAAATTTATAATTGTTTTTTTGGGGGGTACAATTTTTCTTTTCCTAAATATAGAAACTGTTTTAGAGGATTTTTTTTATATTTCAAGTGAAAATTCTATAGGTGCAATTAAAAAAATGTCATCACTCTCTAACGATGGAGATGTAAGCAATGGTAGAGATCTGTTATATGAGAGTGCTATAGACATAATTAGAAGTAGTCCAATGATAGGAAAAGGTGTAGGGTATTTTGAAAAAATAAATGAAATATATGTGCATCAACTATTCTTGCAAATATTGTGTGAAATGGGCATGTTAGGATTGTTCCTCTTTTTATTCCCTATAACTAAAATAGTAAAAGCAACAGTTATTTCTAATTTAGCATCAATATATATAATCCCGATTGTTTTAATATCATCTATTTTGATAATGTTGTTATTTTCTAATGTGTATTGGTTATCTCCTAATTTTTGGTTTTTATTTTTCTTAACGCCATACCATTTAAAATTAGTTTCTAAAACGGATGATATATTTTTATCACGTAGTTTATAGTTTTTCAAAAATAATCTTGAGGTGTTTATGGAGTTGTAATTTTGGTAATAACCTTTTTAAATATAAATGTGTAATATAGATTTTTCAATAATTATTCCTCAAAGGAAATCATTGGATAGTCTTCCAAGACTTTTTAAATCTATTCCTGTTTCTGATAAGATTGAGGTGTTGTTGATTGACAACTCACCTGAACCTATATCTGGAAAAGATGTACAGACTATTCATCCATTTCAACTTCTTCATTCTAATCCACATAGTTTTGCAGGAGGAGCAAGGAATATTGGATTGGATAATGCTCATGGTAAGTGGTTGATTTTTGCTGATGCTGATGATTTTTTTACTCCGCAGGCTTTTGATATATTTTATTCACATTTTGCAGATGAGGAAGATTTGATTTATTTTAAGTCAGATAGTGTTTATGATGATACTTTAGAGCCTAGTAATCGGAATAGTCTGTTTAATGCATATATAGATGATTATGTGTTGGGAAAAATAGATGAAATGGAAGTACGATTATCTTATCTTGTACCTTGGGGAAAAATGATAAAAAGAGAACTTGTAGTACAATATAATATAAGATTCGATGAGGTACTGGCAGCCAATGATGTGTATTTTTCAACTCTTGTAGGTTACTATTCTAAAAAATTTACAATAGATACTCATGAAGTTTATGTTATCACAACAAGAAAGGGCAGTTTAGCTAATCGTTGGGATTTACCTGTTATAGAATCTCGCTATCATGTTGCATTACGTAGAAATCTTTTTCTTAAAAAGCATGGATTGAAACAGAATCAAGGATCTGTAATGTTTTTTATTTATAAATCAATCTCGTTTGGCCCTTATGTTTTTTTTTCATTTGTATTTGCTGCTTTAAGATATCATCAAAATATATTTATTGGATTCAAAGATTGGTTTAAAACATATAGAAAATTATCTGTTAATAATAGAAAGAATAAAGCATATATAAAGAAGTGATAATGATAAGTATAATTGTTCCAATATATAATGCAGAACAGTTTCTACGAGAGTGTATAGACAGTATTTTATCTCAAAACTATAGTAATATTGAAATTATTTTAGTTAATGATGGATCAAGAGATGGGAGTTTAAATATCTGTCAAAGCTATGACGATAGTCGAATTGTTTTAATAGATAAAGAGAATGCTGGCGTATCTAGTGCTCGGAATGCTGGTTTGAAAGTTGCAAAAGGGGAATATATAGCATTTATTGATGCTGATGATACATTACCAGTTAATGCTTTATCGCTACTTTTGGAAAGTTTGGAAAGATATCAAGTTGATCTAGTGGTTGGCTCATTCATGTTTCAATATGGAAACGTTTGTCGTTCACATTCTGCTCGATTAGTTTCTGGGGTTTATTCTTTTGAGTCTTTACTTTCTGATTTTATTGACGATGGAACGTTAAGTGGATTTATTTTAGGAAGTGTATGTGGAGTGCTGTATAAAAAAAGTATTATTGAATTGCATCGATTATTTTTTAATAGTGATGTTAAGAACAACGAAGATGGACTTTTTAATTTTGAGTATGCTTTGAAAGCTGAAAATGTTCTCATATTGGATGAATGTGTATATTATTACCGACAATATAATACAAGCATATCTGCTTCTCGTCAATTATCGTATGATTTTAATGAGTTGATTAAGAAATATTTGGAGGAAGTCGTTTGTGATAAAGATAAATATAATTTTGAAATACAATTTAAAAGACGTAATGTGTCTTTGGCTCTTTGGGATATACTGAAGTATCCTTGCCAAATGGATTTGAGAACAGGTGTGAAATTTATAAATCAGCGTCTTAAAGAAAAAGAAGTTAGAGAAGGGTTTTATTTAATAAATCTCTCTCAACTTTCTATGCATAAAAAGTTGTTCTTTTATATGATGAAATGGCGTTGTTCATTTATTTTGTATGTTTTTGTAAAGTTCGTATTGCCTCTTATTGATTCTAAAATTTCTCGTTAAATAGTAGTACTTAAATTTTGTTTAATCGAAAGATTGTAAAGCATTAGTTAATATATGAATCTTCTTCATGTGGTAAATATTTATTTTACTATTCCATACTTTTTGGGTGAGCAATTATCTTATTTTCAAGATAAAGGATACAATATATATATTATATGTAGTCCTTCTTCTGAGATAGAAAGGTATTCTAAATTACATAAATTTTCTTATTGTGAGATTCCGATTTTGCGAAAAATATCTTTAATGCAAGATGTTAAGGCTGTTTTAAAAATATGTCGGTATATTAAGCGGAAAAAGATTGATGTTGTCACAGGTCATACACCTAAAGGAGCGTTGCTAGCAATGATTTCCGCTTATATTATGCAAGTGTCTATTCGTATCTATTTCCGTCATGGTTTGGTATATGAGACTTCGAAAGGGTTCAAACGTTTTCTTTTGATTTCAATGGATAGATTAGCTGCAAAATTGGCAACAAAGATAGTTTGTGTAAGCCCATCTGTCTGCAAGCGGAGTATAGAGGATAAATTGAATTTAGCTTCTAAACAGATATTGCTATCTAGAGGAACATGTAATGGTATAGATGTAAGTAGGTTTGATCGACAGAATGTCCAAAGTGAAACGGTGCGAGATTTGAAAGATAAGTTGGGTTTGCCAGAGAAATGTTTTGTTATAGGTTTCATTGGGAGATTAGTAAGAGATAAAGGTATCATAGAATTGGTGCAGGCTTTTGCCTTATTGCGACAGAAATATAGTGATATGAGGTTGTTGTTAGTTGGTATGTTGGAAGAAAGAGATGCTTTGCCCAAGACTATTGTAGAGGATATACGAGAAAATCCGGCTATTATCACTACCGGATATATTGAAAATTCTATCATCGAAAATTATTATGCCTTAATGGATGTTTTTGTGCTTCCATCTTATAGAGAAGGCTTTCCCACTTCTGTCTTGGAAGCTTCTTCTATGGGAATACCTGTCATTACTACCAAGGCTACAGGATGTATTGATTCCATAATAGAGGAGAAGACTGGTGTTTTTGTGTCGCATGATGCTGGATGTTTGGCTACTGCAATAGAAACACTTTATGGTGATAAAGATTTGCGTTTACAATACGGAAAGAATGGTAGAAAATTAGTAGAGGATAATTTTGAGCAACATATAATTTGGAAAGAAATAGAAAAATTGTATATAAAAACTCTGTAATTATGTAAACCAGAGTCACTATCAGCAGAAAGCCTAAATCTTGGTTATCTTCTTCCGTTCGTTTCCTTATGAATAGTTATATCTCCTATTAGTATATTTTTAGATTATTTTCATGAATATTCTTATTACAGGGATCCATGGTTTTGTGGGTTCCAATCTTGTTATTGCTTTGAGAGAATACCATGCTCTTTATGGCTTGGATATCATTACTCCTGAAAAGGAGGGGGTGGTAAAGACTTTTTCTTGGAAAGATATTGAAACAACTTCTTTTCCAATGCAGTTTTTACCCAAGTTTGATGCTATCATCCATTTGGCAGGCAAAGCGCATGATACAAAGAATCAGTCTGCTTCTCAGGTATATTTTGATATCAATACAGGACTGACACAGAAGATATTTGATTTCTTTTTAGAATCATCTGCGAAGAGGTTTATCTTTTTCAGTTCTGTGAAAGCTGCCGCAGACAGTGTAGTGGGGGATATGTTGACAGAAGATGTGATACCTACTCCGGTTGGTCCTTATGGAGAAAGTAAGATTGCGGCTGAAGAATATATTCTTAGTAAATTGAGAAGCGAGCATGGAGAATTGAAAGTTGCTATGCAGCGCGATAAGCGAGTGTATATTTTGCGTCCTTGTATGATCCACGGTCCTGGTAATAAGGGTAATCTGAACTTGCTTTATAATGTGGTAAAGAAAGGTATCCCCTGGCCTTTAGGCGATTTTGAGAACAAGCGTTCTTTTACTTCTATAGATAATCTTTGCTATGTTGTGGAAGGTTTGTTGACAAAAGACGTAGCGAGCGGTATTTATCACATGGGTGATGACGAAGCTTTGTCTACGAATGAACTGATTGCTCTTATGTGTGAAGCTATGGGTAAGGAGCCTCACATCTGGAAAATGAACAGAAAAATGATGGAAGGTTGCGCAGGCTTGGGTACGCTGCTTCATTTGCCTTTGAATACAGAACGGCTGAGAAAACTGACTGAGAATTACGTGGTAAGTAATGAGAAAATAAAATTAGCTCTTGGCATTGACCGGATGCCTGTCCGTGCGGCGGATGGAATAATGAAAACAATACGGAGTTTCTAACCTATTTATAAATTGTAAATCGTGTATTATATCATTATATTAGTTCTGCTCTTTGTAGCAGAACTTTTTTATTTTAGAGTAGCTGATAAGTTTAATATCATTGATAAGCCCAATGAGCGTAGTTCTCATTCACGGATAACTTTGCGTGGTGGCGGTATAATCTTCTATTTTGGAGCTTTAGCCTATTTCCTGAGTAATCATTGGGAGTATCCATGGTTTATGTTGGCATTGACTCTGATCACTTTTATCAGTTTTGTAGATGATGTCCGTTCTACTTCCCAAGGTCTGAGGTTGGTGTTTCACTTTACTGCTATGGCTCTAATGTTTTACCAATGGGGCTTGTTTTCACTTTCCTGGTGGTGGATCATTATAGCTTTGATTATTTGTACGGGTATCATCAATGCTTATAATTTTATGGATGGCATCAATGGCATCACAGGTGGTTATTCATTGGTTATCCTTGGTGCATTAGCTTATATCAATTCTGAGATCACTACGTTTGTTGAACCGGCTTTGATTAATACCGTTCTTTGCGCAGTCCTGGTCTTTTGTTTCTTCAATTTCCGTAAGAAGGCGAAGTGTTTTGCGGGTGATGTCGGTTCTGTGAGTATCGCTTTTATTCTTCTTTTTCTGATAGGGAAGCTTATCATTAAAACAGAAGATTTCAGTTGGATAATTCTGTTATCCGTTTATGGTGTCGATAGTGTTCTGACTATCATTCATCGCCTGATGCTTCATGAGAACATCGGTTTGCCCCACCGAAAACACATGTATCAATTGATGGCAAACGAGTTGAAAATACCTCATGTTGGGGTATCATTAATTTATATGGGGGCACAGGCTTTGGTCATATTAGGTTATTTCTGTTTCGTGAGATATGGTTATTGGTATTTGTTGGGGATAATTGTATTGTTGAGTGGTATTTATGTGTTGTTTATGAGAAGGTATTTTCATTTGCATATTCAAAAGGGAAAATAAAAATGAGTCTCCGGCTTTAGGAAACAATGCGATGAATATCTAAATAAAAATATCCTGTTTTTTTTAATAATAACGGGCGGTAAGGCGGTAGTTTGATAAACTATCTCTTACCGCCCGTTTCTTTTTTATAGTTTAAAATTCTACAACTTTTTTTCTATCCTTATAACTTTATTGTATATTTGCCGAAACAATTCTATATTCACTGAATGGGCTTATTTAGGAAAATAATATATAGTTTTTTTCTTTTCTTACTGATATCCATTTGGGGGCTTTCATCAGCCTTTGCGGTGACTGGAGAACACCCAGTACTGATTATCAGTTCGTATAATCCGGATGCTCGTCAGACTTCCGGAAATATATACGATTTCATGGAAGAGTTTGAGCGTCTGGGTGGAAAAGCTCCGATAGCTTTGGAAAACATGAACTGCAAAAGCTTCTCCGAGTCGCCACAGTGGAAATCGAAAATGGCGGAGATACTGGATAAGTATGAGGGAAAGCGCGCGCCTGTATTACTTGTTTTAATTGGTCAGGAGGCATGGGCTGCCTATCTGTCGCAAGCAGATTCTATACGTGGAAAGTTCCCGGTACTGACTTCGTTGGCAAGCCGCAATGCCATTATTCTTCCGGATGATTCTGTAAATCTGAAAACATGGATGCCTGGTGCAGTGGATTTCTTTAATGACTTTACTGATTCTTCAGTCAAAGCCGGTTTTGTTTATGAATATGATGTGGAAGCCAATATCAATCTGATAAAACACTTATATCCGAATACTAAGAATATAGCTTTTGTTTCTGATAACAGTTATGGGGGCGTTTCCTTGCAAGCCCATGTAGTAGCGGAGATGAAGAAACATCCGGAGTTAAATCTGATTCTACTGGATGGACGTACCAATACGATTTATACCATCAGTGATAAACTTCATGAATTGCCCCCGAATACAGCTTTGTTGATGGGTACCTGGCGTGTGGATATGTACGACGGATATTTTATGCGTAATGCAACTTATACCATGATGGAAGCTGCGGGTGATGTACCTACATTTTCCATTAGTTCTGTCGGTATCGGTTATTGGGCTATAGGTGGGGTGACACCCTCTTATCGGCCATTGGGCAAGGATATGGCGTATCAGGCAGTCCGTCTGCTGCAAGGAGCTGACAGTGATCGTATAGAAGTAGAAGTCATCCCTAATAAAGTGATGATGGATAGTAAGATTGTGAAGGAAAAGCGTCTGGATCTGTCTTTTATTCATCAGCCGATAGAAATGGTGAATGAAAATCCATCGTTCTACGAACAATATAAATATCATATCTGGACTGTTGCAACCATTTTAGTCGTGTTATCTGCGGGGTTGTTTGTTTCATTGTACTTCTATTACCATACCAAAAAGCTGAAAGATGAACTGCAAGAGTCGGAGAGTGCTTTGAGAGATGCGAAAGATCGTGCAGAAGAGTCCAGCCGTCTGAAGAGTGCCTTCCTCGCAAATATGAGTCATGAAATCCGTACTCCGCTGAATGCAATTGTGGGATTCTCGGATGTGTTGGCTTCCGGGGGAAGTTCGGAAGATGAACAGCAGGGGTATGTTGATATCATTAAAACCAATTCTGATTTGCTGCTCCGCTTGATAAATGATATTCTGGATGTTTCCCGTCTGGAGGCGGACCGGGTTACGTTTACATTTGAGGAATGTGATGTAGTGCCGTTGTGCCAACGCGTTTTGGCTTCCGTCAGTCAGGCTCGCAAGTCAGAAAATGAATTTATCTTTGAGTGTGACCGTGAAAGCATGGATATGCGCACTGACACTCAGCGTCTGCAACAGGTTATCATAAATCTGCTTTCCAATGCCGATAAGTTTACCCGGAATGGTAAGATTACTTTGGGGCTGAAAGTCGATGAGAAGCAGAGAGAAGTCCTGTTTTCTGTCTCGGATACCGGTACAGGTATTCCTTTGGAGAAACAGAAGCTTGTATTTGAGCGATTTGAAAAACTGAACGAGTACGTACAGGGCACAGGATTGGGACTTTCCATCTGTAAGTTGACCGTAGAGAAGTGGGGAGGAGAGATCTGGGTGGATCCGGGATATACGGATGGGGCAAGATTTGTGTTTACACATCCATTAGACATCGAACAACCAAAGAAATAACTAATAACTATGAAGAGAGTTTCCTTTTTTTTAGGGTGGATATTCCTCCTGATAGTAGCTGTATCAGCTCAGGATAAGATCGTAAAGCTGAAAATAGTAGAGACCAGTGATATACATGGGAACTATTATCCTTATGATTTCATACTCCGCCATGAGGCTGGAGGAAGTTTGGCGCGCATACATGCTTTTGTGCAGAAAGAGCGCGAAGTCTATAAAGATAACCTGCTTCTATTAGATAACGGGGATATTCTGCAAGGCCAGCCTTGTGCCTATTATTACAATTATATTGACACTGTTTCTCCGCATCTGGCAGCTGAAGTGTTGAACTATATGCAGTATAATACCGGCAATATGGGTAATCATGATGTGGAGACCGGACGTGCCGTGTTCGACCGTTGGGCAGACGACTGCAAGTTTCCCATTTTAGGCGCTAATATTATTGATACGGCTACGGGAGAGACTCATTTCAAACCTTATGAAGTATTGGAGCGGGATGATGTAAAGATCGTAGTATTAGGTATGATTACTCCTGCTATTCCTGTATGGTTGTCGGAGAACTTATGGAACGGACTGCGCTTTGATGATATGGAAGAAACGGCTCGCAAATGGATGAAGATTATCCGGGAAAAAGAGAAGCCTGATCTGGTGATCGGTATTTTCCATGCCGGACAGGATGCATTGCTGATGGGCGGTAAGTATCGTGAAAATGCTTCTGTAGAAGTAGCTCGTAACGTTCCCGGATTCGATATCGTCCTGATGGGACACGATCATGCCCGTGAATTGAAGAAGATTAAAAATATAGCCGGAGATTCTGTCTTGATTATGGATCCCGCAAGCAAGGGAATTGTTGTGGCAAACGCAGATGTAACTTTGAAACTTCGAAAAGGAAAAGTCATAGAGAAGCATATTGACGGTGCTTTGACGGATATGAAAGATTATGCTGCAAGTGAGGATTTCATGGAGCATTTTGCTCCCCAGTTTAATGCGGTGCAGGATTTCGTATCCAAGAAAATAGGCAGCTTCACAGAGACCATTTCCACGCGTCCTGCCTATTTCGGTTCTTCTGCCTTTATTGACCTGATTCATTTGTTGCAGCTTGAAATAACCAATGCTGATATATCGCTTGCTGCGCCCCTGTCGTATGACACGGAAATTAACAAGGGGGATGTGTTTGTGAGCGATATGTTCAACTTATATAAGTATGAGAACATGCTCTATACCATGAAACTGTCCGGTAAGGAGGTGAAGGATGCGCTGGAAATGTCATATAACTTGTGGACGAATCAGATGAAATCAGCTGATGACCATCTGTTATTGTTCCGCAAACAGCGTCGTGAAGGTGCAACGGATCGTGCTTCTTTCCAGAATTTTAGTTTTAACTTCGATTCGGCAGCTGGCATCATATATACGGTAGATGTAACAAAACCGAAAGGGGAGAAGATTACTATTATTAGTATGGCTGATGGCACTCCTTTTTCTATGGACAAGATGTATAAAGTAGCACTGAATTCATACCGTGGTAATGGTGGTGGAGAATTGTTGACTAAGGGAGCCGGGATTCCTCAAGATGAATTGAAAGGGCGTATCTTGTTCTCTACAGATAAAGATCTGCGTTATTACTTGATGCAGTATATAGAGAAAAAGGGTGTGATTGAACCGCATGCATTAGGGCAATGGAAATTTATTCCCGAAGAATGGGTAGAGCCTGCCGCCAAAAGGGATTATGAATACTTGTTTGGAAAAGTGGAAAAATAATCGCTATCTTTGCAGTCGCAAATTTTAAAAGGGTGGTAGGAACGTGAACAAAGAGATGAAAAGAATTATAGGAGCTGTATGCTTGTTGGTGCTGTTTGTGGCATATCAGACAAGTATTACAGCTTTTACTCATGTTCACTATGTCAATGGAGTCATCATTACGCACTCCCATCCGTTTCACGGTAAACATACACACTCCAAATCCGAACTTCTCGTTATTGGTCGTTTGTCAACTTTCCAAGCTCCGGAGGTTGATGTATATGAAGATCTGCACCCCATGCGAATACTTCTGGCAGTGCTGGAAGCAGAACAGGTGTCGCCTTTGATAAAAGGAGGGGGAAAACAGACTATTTCTCTTCGTGCTCCGCCGGCGCTCGCGGCGTAAATGATAATTTAGCGGCGAGGGAATGGGTACGCGGACTACGCGGATAAGGCGGACGTACGCGGACTTTAATCTTTTAGACGCGGATGACACGGATGACGCGGATTTTTAAAGCTGCGCTATACATACCGGCATATCACACCGAAGGAAAAAAGAATCCGCGTCATCCGTGTCATCCGTGTCTGAAAGATTACTTGCACGCCGAAGGAGAACCTTGCTCCAGCGCTACGCTGGTAAATTATCATTTATAAGCTTACTCTCAGAACTTGCTTATGCACCAAGTTCTTTTTTAAGCGTTACTTAATTTTTATCAATACATACATTTTTTGAGCGCAAATTAATGAAAAAACATATACTTGCGCTGGTGCTTACGGTGGTTTGCATCAGCCTCTATGCTGTAAATCCTATAAAGGAAGGCAACATGATTTCCGGTCACGTGATTGTGAAAGGAATAGAAGAAAATATACCTTATGCAACTATATTGATTAAAGAAAACGGCCAGGGAACAGTCTCAAATGAAGAAGGCCAGTTCGAATTTCGCAAGCTTCCTGCCGGAAAATATACGCTTCGTGTATCAGCCGTAGGTTATAAGACACAGGAAAGAGAAGTGACTGTCAGTAAGGATTTTACCGCAGTTGTGCACTTCCCGATGGCGGAGGAAAGCTTCATGACTGATGAAGTGGTTGTATCTGCCAATCGCAATGAAGTGAGCCGGAAGAATGCCCCGGTTGTTGTGAATGTGATGAGTACCAAACTTTTTGAGATGGTGAACTCCACCGACTTGGCAAAGACTCTGAATTACCAGTCCGGCTTGCGTGTAGAGAACAATTGTCAGAATTGCGGTTTTCCCCAGGTGCGTATCAATGGTCTGGAAGGCCCGTATTCTCAGATTCTGATTAATAGTCGTCCGATCATTAGTGCCCTTAGCGGCGTGTATGGACTGGAGCAAATTCCTGTAAATATGATAGAGCGGGTAGAAGTTGTACGTGGTGGTGGCTCTGCCCTGTTCGGAGCGAATGCAGTGGGAGGTACTATCAATATTATCACCAAAGACCCTATCAGTAATTCCTTCCAAGTTTCCAGTATGTTTTCGTGCATGGACGGACAGTCGTGGGAGCAATATATGGGCGGTAATGTCTCCTTGGTTGCTAAAGATAATTCCTATGGTATTGCCTTGTATGAAAGCTATCGCAACCGTAATCCCTATGATCGTGACGATGACGGCTTCTCCGAACTCGGTAAGCTGAACATGAATACCTTTGGTTTCCGTGCTTACTATCGTCCTACACACTTCAGTCGCATCAATTTGGAATATCATACAACCAACGAGTTCCGACGCGGTGGCAATAAGTTTGATTTGCAGCCCCATGAGTCCGACATCACAGAACAGACCAAGCACATCATCAATAGTGGAGGTGCCAGCTACGATCTGTTCTGGCGTGAATATAAGCATAAAATATCTCTTTACGGCTCTGTGCAGCATACAGACAGAAACAGTTACTATGGGGCTCAGCAAGACCTGAATGCTTATGGTAAGACTGATGATCTGACCTGGGTTGCCGGTGGTATGTATGTTGGTAATATGAATAACTGTTTCTTTGCTCCGGCCACTTTTACCGGTGGATTGGAATATCAGAATAACTCCCTGCATGATGTCATGACCGGTTATCACCGTGATATGAAGCAGGATGTACGTATTGCCAGTGCTTTTGTTCAGAATGAATGGAAGATGAGTCAGCTTACCATGTTGGTAGGTGCCCGCCTTGACAAGCATAATCTGATAGACAAACTAATTTTCAGTCCGCGCGTCAATTTCCTCTATAAGCCGACTGAAGATTTTCAGGCTCGTCTGACGTATTCTACCGGTTTCCGTGCACCACAGGCTTATGATGAAGACTTGCATGTGACCGCTGTAGGCGGTGAGGGCGTTCAGATTAAGCTGGCTGACAATCTACGTGAAGAGCGCTCTAATAGTTACAGCGGTTCTATAGATTGGAGTACATACCTCGGACACTGGCAGGCAAACGTTCTGTTGGAAGGTTTCTACACAGATCTGCGCCATGTATTCGTGTTGGAAGATATCGGTAAAGATGAGAACGGTGACAAGATAAAAGAACGTCGCAATGGTAGTGGAGCACGTGTATACGGTGTCAATCTGGATGCAAAGCTGGCTCATGGCAAAGAAGCGCAGTTCCAGTTAGGTTTCACGGCACAGCGTAGCCGCTATACGAAAGCTGAAGTTTGGACCGAAGTAGATGATGAAGAGTTGACCACCAAACGTATGATGCGTACACCGGATTACTACGGTTATTTTACTTTCTCTTCTGCGCCGTTGAAGAACTTTGATTTCTCTTTGTCGGGTATCTACACCGGTAAGATGATCGTTCCTCACTATGCACCGGTAGATGCTCCTGAAGGAGCTTTCTGTAATATCGAGAAAGACCGTATGGAGAATACTCCCGATTTCTTCGATCTCAATCTGAAGTTGAATTACACTTTTGTTTTGCATGACCATATCAAGTTGCAACTCAATGCCGGTGTACAAAATATCTTTAATAGTTTCCAAAAAGACCTGGATAAAGGGGAGTTCCGCGACTCCGGTTACTTCTATGGACCTACACAGCCGAGAACGTTCTTTATTGGTTTTAAGATTATGAATTAGATTAAGGTCTAAATTTAATATTGCGGGGGCTTCCGAAATTATTGCAAGGGCTTATGAATTTATTGTAAGAGCATAATTTCAGAAGCCCTTTCTTATACAAATGTTCCTTTTTTCTTTTTTTTAGGAGATTTCGGACGGTTTTCAGCGAAATATTGCTTATGTTTGCCGCGTAATTAAGAAAGGGAGATGAAAAATATAAAGAACGTAGACATAGCAACTATTCGCCGTTTTCCGGCAATGGATTTTATCGGGAATGATTTTGCCATATTCGACAATATAGGAGATATTCCCTTGTTTGGTTACCCTACGCGTCTGAATGCGTCTTGCCTGACACTTTGCCTGAAAGGGCATTGCCGGATACGCATCAATCTGAAAGAGCATGAACTAACCGCAGGTGTCCTGGTGGTCACGCTGCCTGAGCAGATATTGCAGCAAGTGGAGCGCTCGGATGATTTTACCGGAGTTTTCATTGTAGTATCCGGACAGTTCATTGATGATGTACTTCCTACGGTGCAGCAGTTGTTCCCTTTGTTTTTCATGATTAAGGAACAGCCCTGTGTACACCTTAAACCGGAAGAGATGGATGCCATTCAGGAATATTATTCTTTCCTTCAGAAGAAAGTAAAACTGAAGGACAACCCTTTCCGTAAAGAGATTACCCAGGGATTGATTCTTTCTTTGTTTTATGAGATATATAGTATCTATCAGGGCAATGAGCCTGCGGTCAGAAAAACGAAAACTCGGAAAGAAGATCTCTTTGAACGTTTTATTCGTTCGATTTCCGAATCATATAAGGTAGAACGAAGTGTGGCTTATTATGCCGACAAGATGTTCCTCACAGCCAAGCATCTTTCTACAGCTGTAAAAGAAGTGAGCGGAAAGACAGCCGGTGAATGGATTGACAGTCTTGTTATTCTGGAAGCCAAAGCTCTGTTGAAATCTTCTGAAATGAGTATTCAGGAGATCTCGGACGAGCTTCATTTTGCCAATCAGTCTTTCTTTGGCAAATACTTCAAGCATCATACAGGTATGTCTCCGAAAGAATATCGTAAGCAATAGTACACAGTGTCGGAATATTCTTTATTTTTGCAGCTATCAAATACTCTCAAAAATAAGAAAGCATGGAAAAAAGAGAAATTGATCTTACTGTATCCTGCTATGGAAAAGTAAAGGATGTGAAGTATGATGTTGTCATACTCCCCTGGGGCGCTACGGAACCCCATAATCTGCATCTTCCGTATCTTACTGATTGTATTCTGCCCCATGATATAGCCGTAGATGCCGCTGCTTTGGCACTGGAGCATTCAGGTGTGCGCTGTATGGTGATGCCTCCCGTACCTTTTGGTGCTCATAATCCCGGACAGCGTGAACTTCCTTTCTGCATACACACCCGCTACTCTACCCAGCAGGCCATTCTGGAAGATATTGTAGCTTCCCTGCATGCTCAGGGGATGCGTAAATTGATTATTATCAGCGGGCATGGAGGCAATAACTTCAAAGGCATGATACGTGACCTTGCTTTTGTCTATCCGGATTTCCTGATTATAGCCACTGACTGGTTCAGTATTGTTTCTCCCAAAGGCTACTTTGAAGCTGAAATAGACGATCATGCCGGTGAATCGGAAACTTCTGTGATGATGCATTACCATCCGGAATTAGTGAATCTGGATGAAGCAGGCGATGGAGAATCCAAGCCGTTTGCCATTCCTTCGCTGAACGAGAAGGTGGGCTGGGCACCTCGTCATTGGGATAAAGCTACGATAGATAGTGGGGTAGGGAATCCCAGAAAAGCTTCAGCAGAAAAAGGAGCACATTATGTAAAACCAGTAATAGAAAAACTCGCCCAACTCTTTACGGAAGTTGGGCAAGGTGAGCTCTACTAAGCAAAAAGAAAAGCTTACTTATCTACTGACATTAGCCATTTGCCATCTCTTTTTACCATTGATTGTGTACCATCCTGCGTTTCTCCGTTTCCGTAGGTTTGCTTAATCTTTACTGTTGCGGTGTTTCCATCTTCCGATATTTCTTCTGATATGATCTCTATACTTTTCAGTCCGTCCTTTTTTTCATATTCTTTGGAAACTTTCTCTTTCAGCATGGACACAAGCCCGTCCTTTTGCTCTTTCATTTTCTCCGCACCTACGCTCTCATCGAATGCAAGTCCGTCTACAAATTTCTCATAGTCACCTTTGATGAGGTAATTACCATACTTTTTCATAGCATCTCCCGGGCCACTTGAAGAGCAAGCTGTCATTAAAAACATAGTCATAACCATCAGACTAAAATAAAATACCTTTTTCATACGCTTTTTTTTAAAGTGATTAATGTGTATTTAAAAATAGTATATCAAACAGAGACGCTTGCTCTGCGCAATATCGTTGGGCAGGAGATAATCTCCTCTGAATCCGGGAATATTTACGTGGCTGATACGCCCTTCGGGTAAATCTATTCCCTCTTTTCTGTATACAAAGTCTATCAACTCCGTGCAATACATCTTGGTGGTGTCTGCCAAATCATAATCATGATCGAATAACACATGGCTCTCATAAAGATGTTCCGCGTGAGTTGCTGCCCGGTATCTGGCTACCGAATCCCCTGATACACGCATGATAGCTCCGTTAACAGCTTTTCTTTTCTCAAAAAACACTTCTACGGTTTCCATTTTTACACGATCAGGGTCGTCCTTAAAATCCGGTTCACCAGGCACGGCATGTATCACATACCATTGTCCGGCTTTCTTTTTCAGGATGCCGGTATGCGAATAAGCACCTTCCCGGTCTGCAGCCAACACTACTCTACTGGTAATCCCTGTTCCTCTTCTGAAAGCGATATCCCCATCCCGGAATAGTTCTTGTGGTAGCTCTACCGGAGGTGTCTCTTTATCTGAACTTCCCTGGCATCCGACCAGTACAAGGGTAAGAAACAATATTGTTTTCAGTAGTGATACGTGTGTCTTCATTTCCATCCGTACAAATATATAAATTAATTTGCATCATTACATGTTTTTTAAATGATTTTTGTAGTGTAAACGAAAAAAGAGGCAACAACCTTACTCAGTTGTTACCTCTTTTTTAATTTATACCCTAAAAACTAATCTCTTTTACCTATAAAAACTAATTCTATTTCTTTTCTGATGGTGCAAAGGTAGAGAGTTTTAGGGAAAAATGATTTGATATAAATCAAAAACTGAATATTCTTATCGTATTTCTTACAATATCCCCGAGCGTACACGGCTGAGAGTTTCGGGTGTCATTAGCAAATAAGATGCGATATGTGACAATGGCGCCCGCTTGATGACTTCCGGATGGGTGTGCATCAGCATATTGTAGCGTTCACGGGCTGTCTCGAAACGCCATGAATCGGCTTTCACCTGGGATACGATGAGTGAGTATTCCAGTATCTTGCGATAGAACATATTTATTTCCCAGGAGATTTCGGTCAATCTCATGAATTTGTCGTAGGGGAGAAGGTAGACTGTACAAGGCTCCAGGGCCTCTGCCATCAGGCGGGTCGGTTCTTGTTTCAGAGTGCTTTCGATGCAGATGATGACACAACCCTCGTAGGAAAAGTGTTCGGTGACGTCCTTACCGTTTTTATAATAGAATTGACGCATCATGCCTTTTCCGACAAATACCATGTGGTGGCAGACTTGTCCCTCCTTGAATAAGAGTTCACCCTTTTCCAGCTCTTTGCGGATCAGAATATCTTCTATCAGTTTTCTACCTTCAGGTGCCATGCCCGGATAACGAGAGTTCACAGTGGCATCAACTGTTTCTTTTAATAGTGTATCCATAATTGTTCGCTGGTTTCTGTAACTGTTTCCGGGGACAAAGGTATAAAAGATTTGATTTATATCAAATCTTATTAAGTGATTAGTGGTTAGTGATAAGTGATTAGCATTGTTCAGGCTACTAATCACTTAACAAACCCTTTTGTCGTCCATTTCATACTGTACCAGCGTTTTACGAAGATGGCTCCACGGATGTTCTCGTCCAGCAAGAAAGCGACCCACATACCGCAGATTCCCCACTCCAGAGGGATACCGATGATGTAGCCCAAGCCGACGGCAACGCTCCACTGAACAACCAGACCGACATAGAAGGGGTAGGTGACATCCCCGGCGGCACGCAAGGCATTTGTTGCGAAAATATTGATGGGACGTCCGATTTCAAGAATGACGTCGATGATGAGGATGGTGGTTCCGAGCCGGATGATTTCTTCATTGGTGGTAAGCCAATGGAAGATCGTGTTTCCGAATATAGCAAGGATGGTGGAGAGTATAACGGTGATCATGACGGATTTCTTCATAACATATTTACCCATGAGGAAAGCGGCATGAGGTTTCTTTTCTCCGATGAGATGCCCGATGCAAATGGCACCACCCTGCGCCATGGAGATGCTGAACAGATAGGCAAACATGATGATATTGACACAATAGGTGCGTGTGGCAAGAGCTTCGACTCCCAGCATATTGATGAAGAAGGTAATCACTACTTGCGAAGAACTGTAGGAAAGTTGTTCGCCGGCGGAGGGAAGGCCGATTTTCATCAGGTTCTTTAGCTCTATCCATGGGAACGGGCGGAAATAGGCAACGGGGAAGCGGTGGATATGTTTGCGAAACAGGATAATGAATAAAAGTATCATAGATACACCCCGGCTGAAAGCAGTAGAGATGGCAGCTCCTTCTACGCCGAGCTCGGGAAAACCAAAGCGACCGAAGATGAGTGAGTAATTACCTATTATATTTAGGATATTGACAACAACGGTTACTAACATCGGATAAATGGCTTTGTTGGCACTGCGCAGGGAGGCGGAAAGCGTTAATGAAATGGCTTGGAAGAAGGCAAACGCGCCTACAATACGCATATAATCCATGCCGTCAGTCATCAGTTCGGAAGTCAGTCCCATCAGGCGCAGGATAGGTCCGGCACCAAAGAAAAGGAGTAGGCTGATGGATACGCCTACCACTATGTTCACAAGGATTGAAACACCAACCACTTGCACTACTTTCTTTTGCAGGCGAGCACCGAGATATTGGGAGCAAAGGACGGAAGTTCCGAGATTGATGACCTCGAATACGAGAAAAGTGAGCATTATAATCTGGTTGACCACCCCTACAGCCGCAACACTACTATCGGAGTGGCGACTCAGCATAATAGTATCTACAGCACCCAGCATCATAATGAGCAGAGTTTCTATAAAAATAGGGGCGGCAAGTTTGGCAAGCCTCTTTTTTAAACTTTCCTGATGTATCATTTCGTATGTGTTTGAGACACGGTGATGAAAAATCGCGCAAAGGTACGCAAAGGGAAGGATAGGGGAATTGATATGAGTCAATTTTCAGGGGCACCGCATCAAAATTAATTCGTTTCGGTATAGTAATGAATAAGACTCACCACAGATTACACAGATTCACACAGATTTATTAATCTAATAATCAGTAAAATAAAATCTGTGTGAATCTGTGTAATCTGTGGTGAATTAATTCATAACCGTACAGAAAAGAAATAAATGGAACTTTCAATTTGAACACAAATTCTTTCACTCTTTCATCTTTTTTTTTCTATGCTTTGCTTTTGACTTTTAACAGATTACATCTTTTATTGAAAAAAGTCAGAAAAAAATATGATGGAAAGATTTGCATAGTCCAAAAGTTTCCCATACATTTGCACCGCATTTGAGAAACAATGCAGGTTTAAGGAAGTGTGGGTGAGTGGCTGAAACCACCAGTTTGCTAAACTGACGTACGGGTAACTGTACCGGGGGTTCGAATCCCCCCGCTTCCGCAAACAGCCGGTGGATTCGTCTAACGGTTAGGACACATGCCTCTCACGCATGTAATACGAGTTCGATTCTCGTATCCACTACGGTAAAAAAAGCATAATGCACTCTTAGCTCAGCTGGTAGAGCAATTGACTCTTAATCAATGGGTCCAGGGTTCGAGTCCCTGAGGGTGTACAAGGTATAAGGCGGTTATCAAATAATGATGACCGCTTTTTTTATGCAATTAATTCTCATTCTCCGGGAATACTTCCTATCTTTGCACTCCGAAATCAATTAAAAGCGTAAACACATTGGATTGGTTATACAGTTTATTCGTTGAACATTCCGCTCTACAGGCGGTTGTGGTACTCTCGTTGATCTCCGCTATCGGCTTGGGACTGGGAAAAATACACATTTGCGGCATATCGTTAGGCGTGACGTTTGTATTTTTTGCAGGTATCATTGCCGGACATTTCGGGTTGTCTATCGACTCGCAAATGCTGAACTATGCGGAGAGTTTCGGGTTGGTAATCTTTGTGTATGCGTTGGGCTTACAGGTCGGCCCCGGTTTCTTCAGTTCGTTTCGTACGGGCGGCGTACAACTGAATATGCTGGCTGTGGGGGTAGTGCTGATTGGTACGGTGATGACACTCTTAGGAAGTTACGGACTGGGAATATCGCTGCCGGATATGGTGGGAATTCTTTGTGGTGCTACTACTAACACACCTGCGCTGGGTGCTGCACAGCAAACTCTGAAACAGATGGGTATCGAAGCAAATACGCCGGCTTTGGGATGTGCGGTGGCATATCCATTGGGCGTAGTGGGAGTAATTCTTGGTATTCTGATGATACGCAAGGCGTTGGTTCGTAAGGAAGATTTGGAGATTAAAGAGAAAGACGATGCGAACAAACCGTATATCGTTGCATTTCAGGTCCACAATCCGGCAATTTTTAATATGAGTGTGAAGGATATAGCTCAATTGAGTTATCCTAAATTCGTCATATCCCGTTTGTGGCGGGATGGGAATGTGAGCATTCCCACTTCTGAGAAAGTGATAAAAGAAGGCGACCGCCTGCTGGTCATCACCTCGGAAAAGAATGTGCCTGCACTAACCGTACTGTTTGGTGAGCAGGAAAATACGGACTGGAACAAGGAAGACATTGATTGGAATGCCATCGACAGCCAGCTGATTTCACAGCGCATTGTGGTGACACGTCCGGAACTGAACGGAAAGAAATTGGGTTCGCTTCATCTGCGCAATCATTATGGAATCAATATCAGCCGTGTATATCGTAGCGGAGTATTGCTGCTGGCTACGGCAGAGCTTACCTTGCAATTAGGCGACCGGTTGACGGTAGTAGGTGAGGCCGCTGCTATACAGAATGTGGAAAGAGTACTGGGAAATGCAGTGAAGAGCCTGAAAGAACCTAATCTCGTGGCTGTATTTGTTGGTATTATCCTGGGACTTGCCCTGGGTGCTATCCCTATTGCTATTCCGGGTGTAAGCACTCCGGTGAAGCTGGGATTGGCAGGCGGACCGATTATCGTAGGTATCCTTATCGGTACTTTCGGCCCCAGAATGCACATGGTTACGTATACTACACGCAGTGCGAACCTGATGCTTCGTGCACTGGGTTTGTCGCTTTATCTGGCTTGTCTGGGCCTGGACGCGGGCGCTCATTTCTTCGATACAGTCTTTCGTCCCGAAGGATTGCTGTGGATAGCTGTGGGCTGTGCGCTGACGGTAGTTCCTGTATTGATTATGGGAGTTATTGCTTTTCGTTGGATGAAGGTGGACTTCGGTTCGGTAGCCGGTATGTTGTGTGGAAGTATGGCGAATCCGATGGCATTGAATTATGTGAATGATACCATTCCCGGTGATAATCCTTCAGTTTCTTATGCTACGGTTTATCCTTTGTGCATGTTCCTGCGTGTGATTATCGCACAAGTGCTGTTGATGTTCTTTTTAAGTTGATAGTGAAGAGTTGGGAATGTAGAGTTGAGGATTGGGAACGTAGAGTTGAGGATTGGAAACGTAGAGTTGAGGATTAGAAACGTAGAGTTGAGGTTTGGAATGAAGACACAAGCCCATATATAATTTGTAAATTGTAATTTGTAATTAGATATCATGAGTAATATTACCCCTGAAAGCATCATGAGTGACTTGCGTTATTTGCAGTTGCTGTCACGCAGTTTCCCTACAATTGCGGATGCCAGTACAGAAATAATCAATTTGGAAGCTATACTGAACCTCCCGAAGGGGACAGAACACTTCCTGACCGATATTCATGGTGAATATGAAGCTTTTCAGCATGTGTTGAAGAACGCTTCGGGAGCCGTGAAGCGAAAAGTGAATGAAATCTTCGGGCATACCCTGCGTGAAAGTGAGAAGAAAGAGATATGTACGCTGATTTACTATCCCGAAGAGAAGTTGCAGCTGATTAAAGAACAGGAGGCTGACCTGGACGACTGGTATCTGATAACATTGAACCAGCTGGTGAAAGTTTGCCAGAATGTATCTTCCAAATATACACGCTCAAAGGTACGCAAGGCACTTCCGGCAGAATTTTCGTATATCATTCAGGAATTGCTGCATGAGTCGAGTGTAGAGCCTAATAAACATGCCTATATCAATGTGATTATCAGCACTATCATCTCTACCAAGCGTTCAGATGATTTCATCATCGCGATGTGTAATCTTATCCAGCGGCTGACGATTGATTCCCTGCACATTGTAGGAGATATCTACGACCGTGGTCCGGGAGCGCATATCATTATGGATACACTCTGCGATTATCATAACTTCGATATCCAGTGGGGAAACCATGACATTCTTTGGATGGGAGCAGCGTCGGGTAATGACGCCTGTATTGCCAATGTGATCCGTATGTCGATGCGTTACGCTAATCTGGCGACATTGGAAGACGGGTATGGCATTAACTTGCTGCCGCTTGCCACGTTTGCCATGGATACCTATGCGGATGATCCCTGTACAATCTTTGCACCGAAGATGAACTTCGCAGATGGTAACTATAACGAGAAGACTTTGCGGTTGATTACCCAGATGCATAAAGCCATTACGGTGATACAGTTCAAACTGGAAGCGGAGATTATAGATCGTCGTCCTGAGTTTGGCATGCAGAACCGAAAGTTGCTGGAAAAGATTGATTTCGAGAAAGGCGTTTTTGTGTACGAAGGAAAGGAATATCCGCTTCGCGATACCAACTTCCCGACGATTGATCCGGCTGATCCGTATCGCCTGTCAGATGAGGAACGGGAGTTGATTGATAAGATTCATGCTTCGTTCATGAACAGTGAAAAGCTGAAGAAGCACATGCGCTGCTTATTTACGTATGGTGGTATGTATCTGATTTGTAATAGTAACCTGTTGTATCATGCTTCGATGCCTCTGAATGAAGATGGCAGTTTCAAGCGTGTCCGCATCGGAAAGAAAGAATATTGGGGCAAGAAATTATTGTGTAAAACGGACCAGCTGATACGTACAGCTTATTTTGATGAAGACGGTACGGAGGAGAAGAGTTTTGCGCTGGATTATGTGTGGTATATGTGGTGTGGCCCAAATGCTCCATCGTTTGACAAGGATAAGATGGCAACGTTTGAACGCTATTTCATCGGAGATAAAGAACTGTCTAAGGAGACCAAAGGATATTATTATACTTTGCGTAACCGTGCGGATATTTGCGAGCGTATTCTTGCGGAATTTGAGGTTACAGGTCCTCATTCACACATCATTAACGGGCATGTGCCTGTGAAGATTATCAAAGGTGAGAAGCCGATAAAAGCAGACGGTAAACTGCTGGTGATTGACGGTGGATTCTCTAAAGCATATCAGCCGGAAACCGGAATTGCCGGATATACGCTGGTATATCATTCACATGGCTTACAGCTAGTGCAACATGAACCGTTCCAAAGCCGTCAGAAAGCAATAGAAGAGGGACAGGATATCAAATCCAATACTTTCGTCGTCGAGTTCAATTCACAACGCATGATGGTGAAAGATACCGATAAGGGAAAAGTACTGGTAACGCAGATACAGGACCTGAAGAAGTTGCTGGTAGCGTATAGGACGGGATTTATAAAGGAAAAGAACTGAATACTGAGTATTAGGTATTGACTGCTACACATAATGTATTGACAAATGTTTAAGACCTAATAACGTAAATGACTCATTATTTCGGGTTATGAGGGAAAGTTGACAAGTTGACGAGTTGACCAGGGGACAAGGTTCCATGCGGCATAGGAGCATTGCGCAGCCCCTTGTCCCCTGGTCAACTCGTCAACTTGTTTCCTTCCTTTCTATACCGTTATACGCCAATTCTTATATCAAATTTACGTTAATACTTAGTATTTAAACAGCACCACTCCTCCTTCCAGGATCACTCCTTTATCGTAAGTAACTCCCTTGTTGTAGTAGCGGCTGCCGCCGTAACCACCGGTGACAAATATACCGAGGCGGTCTGTTAAGCGATATTCCAGATTGACGCGCGCCTGGAGGGCATAGAGGCGTGCAGGGAAACCGTAATCTTTATTCTTGAAGTTTTCGATGTGCTGGAAGCCCAGGTCACCGCTGATGAACAACTGCTTGTACAAAGGTAATTCGAGACCGGCACGATAGAAGAGGGAGGCGGAAAACTTATCGCTGAAATCCAGATAATGTGTACCACCGCCTAAGATGGTATAGAACAACTTGTTCTTGAAACGGGCACCTACATTCAGCTTTGTAGTGTTTCCTCCGAAAAGCATTAGCTGTACTTTCGTATCCGGATTGGCATTTACCAGACCTAACTGGAAGCCATCGAAGTTCTCCTTATAGTAATTGAATAATCCAATTTGCAATCCTTTTCCGCTTTTTGCCATGTTCATGGGGGCAAGTTGTGCACCGGTAAAACTTCCGCCTACCACGTTACCGAGTCCGGATATTTGCATACCGTGCATGTCTTCTCCTGTGATGTTACCCAAGCCGCTGATTTGTATGCCTCGCAGACTTTGGCCTACAATATTCAGAAGCCCGGAAGTGGTGATGCCATTGAAGCTCTCACCCGCAATATTGGCTAATCCTGCCAGGTGCACACCCGAAGAGTTTTCACCGCTAATGTTCAGCAGACCACCTATGATAACACCACTGGTGTTGTCTCCTGTTATATTGGTGAGCCCCGAGAAAATGACACCTTGTGCATGATTTCCCGTGATGCCGACTAAACCGGATATGGATACGCCACTGAGATTATTCCCATTCACGTTACTGATACCGGCAATCTGGACGCCTCGCATACTGCCTCCTACTAAGTTGGCAAGTCCTGTGATTTGTACACCGTTCATGTCACGCAACACCACTCCACCCAGTAGATTGATACCCACGCCGTTCAGGCGGTTCATGGAGGAAAAAAGACCGAGGTTGAGGCAGGTACTGCCGACAGTATCAGTCTGCTGTGTAGACATGTTCTTCCACAAGGATAGGTTGATGCCGACAGGCTCTCTGTCTTTCTTTGTTGTTGACGGACTGTCAGTGGTCTGTGCAGGGAGTGTACCCGCAACCATCAGTAATGCAATAATGGATGGAAATAATCGTCTCATTGGTTTCAATCTTTAATTTCGTCCGGCCAAGGGGCTAATTTGCCGGTGGCACGAAGCGTAGGACGCTGTGCATCTACCGACCGGAGATAGTTACTTAATTTCTGTGCTAATTTCTTTACGATACGCGGATTCTTTATAGCCACGTCGTTTTTCTCGCTGATATCTTCCGGAATATTAAACAGTTCACGTTTACCGTCCGCAAAGTAATATACAAGTTTCCAGTTACCGGAGCGGATGGAACAGGTAGCCCCAATACCTGGGCCCGAAGGTCCCCAACTATGGGGATAGTGCCAATAGATATCACGATCCTTGACTTTACCCTTTCCTGTCAACAACGGCATAAAACTGATACCATCCCGTTTTTGCACGGTAGTGTACTTCTGGACACCTGCTATCTCAAGAATAGTCGGGTAGAAATCTTCAATCATCAGATAATCTCCACATTTCGTGTCCGGAGTTACTACACCGGGCCAGCTCACGATCATCGGTTCGCGTACACCGCCCTCGTAAGCGGAACCTTTTCCACTGTTAAGCGGGTAATTCTGTGTATGCAGTTCTCCGGCACGGGTATGTGCAGCCAGTCCGCCATTATCGGACATGAAGAGAATGACTGTATTTTCTGTCAGATGGTTGCGTTCCAGATAATCCATCAGATCTCCCAGACTTTTATCCATCCCTTCAATGAGGGTGGCATAGGCGGCCTCTACGGGTGGAAGTCCTTTATCCAGATATTTCTGATAGAAGCGATAGTCCGGTTGTATAGGCGTATGAATGGCATAATGAGCCATATATAAGAAGAATGGTTCATCTTTCTGTTGTGCGCTATCCAAAGCCTTCATCGCTTCCAGTGTAAGTGCTTCGCTGAGGAAGGTGTCCGTACCATGATATTTTTCCAATCCCGGAACTGCTGCCAACGGACTTTTCCCGTCCGGCTTATTACCGAAATTATTCTTGCCGTAGTAACTGGCCGGTGAACCGGCAGCGTGTCCGGCTATGTTTACTTCAAAGCCCATCGTCAGCGGATCAGCTCCGGGAGTATCATTGGCTCCAAAGTGGGCTTTGCCGCAATGAATGGTCTGATATCCGTTCTCTTTAAGCACTTGTGCAAGCGTAGTGACTTGTGTAGTGCGTTCGATTCCCGGTTCCTGACAAATACCATTTACATTCCATTTCGGATAGATCATCACAGAGTCCGGTTGTTCATGCGTTGTATTTTTGCGTAATGTCCAACTTGTCACACGATGCCGCGCGGCATTCATCCCTGTAAAAAGACTGACCCGAGTGGGGGAGCTGATACTACAGGCGTATGCTTGTGTGAACATCTTCCCTTGTGCCGCCAGGCGTTCCATATTCGGCGTGTGGTAAGTGTCGTTGTAATGCGTTCGTTGAGTCCAGAAAGGCAGCGAAGTATCCTGCCATCCCATGTCGTCAACCAAAAACAGAACTATGTTCGGACGTTGCTTTTCTTTCGGCGCTCCCTTTGCCGGAGATGCCGCAATCGCTTCTCCTGCCATACCACACATGGGCAATATGGCAGCAGATAGTAATAATTCGTTTTTCATTTGAGATGATACTTTATAAAGGTTAGTTTCTTTTTCTTATCCCTTCGCCTCTTGGTATAAGAACCGTTTAATGGAGCGTTTGGGCGTTTTCTCAAATTCTTCGGGATAGATTTTCATTTTGAATATCTGGCTGTATGCCGGAAGCTCTGCGTTTAACGCAACGCGGTTTTCTTCCATGACACGTTCGATGTCCGTAGTGGTCAGACCATGCGCAAAAGCATCGTCAAAGTCAGGATATACCAGTCCGACAAGCTTTTCATTTTGCTGTACGATGATGCTTTCGGCAACATACGGCAGGTTGTTCAGCTTGTCTTCTATTTCTTCGGGATAGATATTCTGTCCGCTGGCACCGAGCAACATGTTCTTGCTGCGTCCCTTGATGGTTACATTGCCCTCGGCATCCATCAGCGCAAGGTCACCGGTGTGCAACCAACCGTCTGCATCAATAGCCTCACGGGTGGCTTCTTCATTTTTATAGTATCCCAGCATGACGTTAGGTCCGCGGCATACGATTTCTCCCGCTATGTTTTCCGGATCAGGAGAAAGGATTTTCACTTCCATACGGGGGACGGCCTTACCGCAGGAACCCGGTTTGAAGCGTGACCAGTCTTCGTAACAGATGATCGGCCCGCATTCTGTCATTCCGTAACCTACCGTGTAGGGGAATTCTATCATGCGAAGGAACTGTTCTACTTCCTGGTTGAAAGCGGCACCCCCTACAATGACTTCCGCAAAACGTCCACCGAAGGCACTGACTACTCCTTCGCGTACGGTTGTCTTGATCTTGTCGTTGATGATGGGGACTTTAAGCAATAGTTTCATGGTTGGTGTTTCCAGTTTCGGAAGCACGTTCTTCTTGATAATCTTTTCTATAATAAGCGGTACGGCTACCACCAGGTGCGGCTTCACTTCCGAGAATGCCTGGAAGATAATCTTCGGGCTTGGCATACGGGTGAGGAAGTATATCTGACATCCTGCGGAGAACTCGTACAGGAATTCGAATGCCAGGCCATACATGTGCGCCATCGGTAGCATGGAGATAATCTTATCCCCGGCCTTCAGTGGCAATACCTCAAATGCAAATGCTGTATTCGACCACAGACTGCGATAGGGTAGCATTACGCCTTTGGAATAACTCGTCGTACCGGAAGTATAGTTGATTACTGCCAGTTCTTCAGGCTGGTCCTTGTGATATTCGATGTGTTCCTTGCGGAAATTCTTGGGATATTTCTTGCCGAACAACTCATTCAGATGTTCGCGGGCATAATCCAACTTTTCCGTACGGGATATCAGGATAGAGAAATCCGTCATCAGGATGATACCTTCCAGAATGGTCATGGCGGCTTCATTCAGATTTTCCCATACCTGGTCGCCCACAAACAGTAATTTGGCTTCGGAATGGTTTACGATGTTATGTATATTATCCGCTTTAAATTCGTGCAGGATAGGAACTGCAACGGCTCCGTAGGTCAGTGTAGCGAGGAAAGTAACTCCCCAGTGTGAACTGTTACGTCCGCAGATGGCAATTTTATCTCCTTTCTTGATGCCGCTTGCTTCGAAGATTAAGTGTACTTTCTCTATTTTGCGGGCTACGTCTTTGTATTGCAGAGTAGCCCCATTATAATCGGTCAGGGCATCCAGGTCCCAATTCTGTTTAATGCTGTTCTCAATATAGGCGATAAAACTTTGTTCCATGATATTATATATTGCACATTTAGTTGAAATTTGTGCAAATATAAGGCTTTATAGAAAGAATGCAAATTTTTAACTGAAAAAAGCGGAGGGGATGTACAATTTAGCTTGACGGATGAATCTCACCACAGAGTAACACAGAGTTCCACAGAGTTTTATTTTCCTTGAGTTCAAATTAATAAAACTCTGTGTTACTCTGTGGTGAATTTAATGCATTACCGCCCTAAGTACCAGTTGTACATGCGTTGTACGCCTTCTTCAATCTCCACTTTGTGATGCCAGCCCAGAGCGTGCAGTTTCGAGGGGTCAGTCAGTTTGCGCATGGTTCCGTCCGGTTTGGTGCTGTCGAAAGTCAGCTGACCTTGGTAACCTACGGTGGAAACTATCAGTTCGGCCAGTTCGCGGATAGAGATTTCCTTGCCTGTACCTATATTAATATGGCAGTTACGAATATCTTTATCACCTTGTTTGTAGGTGTCTTTGAAGTCTACATGCTCCATGACGAAGATGCTGGCATCTGCCATTTCTTCGCTCCAGAGGAATTCGCGAAGAGGTGTGCCTGTACCCCATAATTTCACTTCACTGTTGCTGATACCGTATTTGGCAAGGATGGCAAGAATATCTTCCTTACTGCTGTTGCCGTCGATACCTTCTACCGGACGCTGGTTCAGATCTTTGCATATTGCATCCCAGTCGCCTTGCTTCAGGCAATGAGCCAGATGTATCTTGCGAATCATGGCAGGGAGCACATGGCTGCGTTCCAGATCGAAGTTGTCATTCGGACCATAGAGGTTGGTAGGCATTACGGCGATGTAATTCGTGCCATATTGCAGGTTGAAACTCTCGCACATTTTCAGTCCGGCAATCTTGGCAATGGCGTACGGTTCGTTGGTATATTCCAGCGGAGAGGTGAGGAGCACTTCTTCTTTCATGGGTTGTTCGGCATCACGCGGATAGATGCAGGTGCTTCCCAGGAAGAGGAGTTTCTTCACATTGTGGCGAAAACTTTCACCGATGACGTTTTGCTGTATTTGCAGGTTTTTGTAGATGAAGTCGGCACGGTAAATGCTGTTTGCCATGATGCCGCCAACGAAAGCAGCGGCAAGGAATACATATTCCGGTTGTTCTTCATCAAAGAATTTACGTACGGAAACGGCATCCAGCAAATCGAGCTCTTTGTGGGTTTTGCCAATGAGATTGGTATATCCTTTATCTTGCAGGTTTTTCCAGATGGCGGAGCCTACCAGACCACGGTGTCCGGCTACGTAGATTTTGGCGTTCTTGTCTAACATTATAGTTCTGATTTTTATATATTATTTTTCAAGTGATCTCAGATATAGCTTCTTCACAAACTTCATATCGTGTGCTGCCATGATTTTCACCAATTCTTCAAAACTGGTTTGTCTCGGGTTCCAGCCTAAAAGAGTTTTGGCCTTTGTCGGATTACCTAACAGCTGTTCCACTTCGGCAGGGCGGAAATATTTAGGATCTATTTCTATAAGCGTTTTTCCAGTTTGCACATCGATACCTTTTTCTTCTACGCCTTCACCTTCCCAGCGCAGTTCGATGCCTACTTCCTTGAAGGCAAGGGTGGCAAACTCGCGGACGGTATGCATTTCGCCTGTGGCTATCACGAAGTCTTCCGGTGTATCGTGCTGAAGAATCAGCCACATACATTCTACATAATCTTTCGCATATCCCCAGTCGCGACGTGCATCCAGATTACCCAGATACAGTTTGTCCTGGAAACCTTGGGCTATGCGGGCGGCGGCCAGCGTAATCTTACGGGTTACGAATGTTTCTCCTCTACGTTCGCTTTCGTGATTGAAAAGGATACCGTTTACGGCAAACATACCATAACTTTCGCGGTAGTTCTTTGTAATCCAGAAGCCGTATTGTTTGGCTACTCCGTACGGGCTGCGGGGATAGAAAGGAGTTGTTTCCGATTGGGGGACTTCCTGTACTTTACCGTAAAGTTCCGAAGTGGAGGCTTGGTAAATCTTTGTCTTTTTCTCCATGCCGAGGATGCGGACAGCTTCCAGCATACGCAGCGTGCCGATGGCATCTGCCTCTGCGGTGTATTCCGGTACGTCGAAAGATACTTTTACATGGCTTTGTGCAGCGAGGTTATATATTTCGTCCGGCTGTACCTGTTGGATGATGCGGATCAGCGAGCTGCTGTCCGTCATGTCACCGTAATGCAGGTTAATGGTGCGCTTTTGCTTCATGTCGCGTACCCATTCGTCGAAGTACAGATGTTCGATGCGCCCTGTATTGAATGAAGAAGAACGGCGGAGAATACCGTGCACTTCATATCCTTTCTGTAATAAGAATTCGGCGAGAAACGAACCGTCCTGACCTGTTATTCCGGAGATTAAAGCTGTTTTCATATTGTAGGCTTCTTTATTGATTATTTTTTGCGGGAGCAAAATTCGTTATTTTTTACGAGAATACAAAACTTATTGGCTTGTCACTTATATATCTTATCTACTATCAGTGCAATAGCCCCATCTCCCGTTACATTGCAGGCAGTACCGAAGCTATCCATTGCAATGTAGAGTGCGATCATCAGTGCCTGTGCCGATTCATCGAAACCGAGCATGGATTGCAGGATACCCAGGGATGCCATGATGGCACCACCGGGAACTCCCGGAGCGGCTACCATCGTGATTCCCAGCATGAAAATGAAACCGGCAAACAAGGGGAAATCAAAAGGCATGCCTTGCATCATCATCAGAGCAAGAGCGCATGCTACGATTTTCAGCGTGCTGCCGGATAAATGTATCGTGGCGCAAAGAGGGATAACAAACCCTGCAATATCAGAGGATACGCCGTTCTTCTTTGTCTGTTCCAGGGTAACAGGGATAGTGGCGGCAGAAGACTGTGTACCTAAAGCCGTGAAATAGGCGGGCAGCATCTTTCCTAACAATTTAAAAGGATTCCGGCGGACAAACAGCGCAGCGATACAATATTGAAATACCAGCAGGAAGATGTGCAGCAGGAAGATTACGCCGATAATCTTTATAAATACCATTAAGATAGAGAATACCTGTCCCGAATGTGTCATATTAAGGAATATGCCGAATATATAAATAGGAAGCAACGGCAGGATCACTGCACTGATCATACGGACAATGATATCCTGAAAATCACGTGCTGCATTCTTCAGTGTATCGTTTTTCAGTTGGGCAAGTCCCAACCCTAAAGTGAAAGCCAGTACCAGTGCCGTCATCACATTCATGAGCGGTGGAATGGCGACTGAGAAAAACGGCAATATCCCTTGCGCTTCACTGACCTCTTCCAGCGGGGCACCGGACTCTATCAGATGAGGAAATATAGTTACTCCTGTAAAGTAAGAGAGGAAACCGGAAAACAGGGTTGCCCCGTAAGCTATCAGGGCGGTAATCAACAGCAGTTTCCCGGCACCTTTACCGATGTCGGCAATGGCTACGGTAACCAGTCCCACAATAATCAGCGGTATGGAGAAATTTAGAAATTCGCTGAAGATACCGTTGAATGTAACGAACAGGCGTACCAATTCTCCGGGAAGAAAATTACCAAAAAGAATACCGAATGCGATGGCTATAAGGATACGCGGCAGTAAGCCGATATGTAGTTTTTTCATAAAACTGAATTTAAGTTTCTCCATTGAAATAGAGTTATGTTTGCAAAAGTACGATTTTTATTCGAAATTCATACGAACAAATGCCCTTGACATATTGTTTCCATTTCAATGAAACAATAACAAAAAAATGCAAGTTATGACAGAAAAAGGACAAAAGACAGACATCGGCTTAATCGGACTTGCCGTGATGGGGGAGAATTTAGCTTTGAATATGGCGGACAAGGGATGGCATGTGTCCGTGTTTAACCGTACTGTTCCGGGAGTGGAAGAAGGTGTGGTAGAACGCTTTATCAACGGTCGTGCCAAAGGGAAAAGTATTGAAGGATATACTGAAATTCCTGACTTTGTAGAATCCATTTCCACCCCGCGCAAAATCATGATGATGGTGCGTGCCGGCAGTGCCGTAGATGAACTGATGGAACAACTCTTTCCGCATCTTTCTCCGGGAGATATCTTGATAGATGGAGGCAACTCAAACTATGAAGATACCAACCGTCGTGTGGCATTGGCCGAATCGAAAGGTTTCCGCTTTGTCGGTGCCGGTGTTTCGGGCGGTGAAGAAGGAGCGTTGAACGGTGCTTCTATTATGCCGGGCGGTTCCGTTACTGCCTGGGATGAGGTAAAACCCATCCTGCAAAGTATTGCTGCACGTGCTGCCGATGGTACTCCTTGCTGTGACTGGATTGGTCCGGCCGGCTCGGGACATTTCGTTAAAATGATACATAATGGTATCGAATACGGTGATATGCAGTTGATTGCCGAAGCCTACTGGGTGATGAAGAATCTTCTGCAACTGAATAATGAAGACATGGCTTCCGTTTTTGCCCACTGGAATGAGGGTAAGTTGCGTAGCTATCTGATAGAAATCACAGCCAATATTCTTCGGCATAAGGATAAGGCGGGCGGTTACCTGATTGACAAGATACTGGACACTGCCGGACAGAAAGGCACCGGTAAATGGTCCGTTATCAATGCAATGGAATTGGGTATGCCTCTGGGACTGATTGCAACGGCTGTTTTTGAGCGTAGTCTTTCAGCGCAGAAAAATCTGCGTGAGGCAGCTTCCAAACAATTCATTTGCCAGCGCTCACAAGTGGTCTATAATAAGCCGGAACTGGTGAAAGATATTTATTCCGCTTTGTATGCTTCTAAACTGGTATCCTATGCACAAGGTTTTGCCGTGTTGCAAAAAGCGTCCGAATCTTTCGGCTGGGATCTCGATCTGGCATCCATTGCCCGTATGTGGCGCGGAGGCTGTATCATCCGCAGTATATTCCTGAATGATATAGCGGCTGCTTTTGAGGCACAGCAGAAGCCGAAACATTTGCTACTCGCTCCTTATTTCCGGGAAGAAATCAAAGAGTTGCTCTCCGGTTGGAAGCACCTTGTAGCCCATGCGATGAAAGAGGAACTGCCTGTTCCGGCTTTCTCTTCCGCATTGAACTATTTCTATTCGCTGGTATCTGCGAAGCTCCCTGCTAATATGATTCAGGCTCAGCGTGACTATTTCGGCGCACATACCTTTGAGCGTACCGATGAACTTCGCGGACAGTTCTTCCATGAAAACTGGACCGGACATGGCGGAGATACAAAATCAGGTACCTATAATGTATAAAATGAAGCCCTGGTAATAAAATTATGAAGCAAGAGCTAATGAATTTATTGCAAGGGCTAATTTGCAGAAGCTAATCAAAAAAAACAAGATTCTATGAGTAAATTTGTAATGATCATATTCGGCGCTTCGGGCGACTTGACGAAACGCAAACTGATGCCGGCACTCTACTCGCTCTACAAGGATAATCGTTTGCCCGAAGGATTTGCCATTCTCGGTATCGGCCGTACCGACTATGCGGATGAAACTTATCGCGACTATATCCTGAACGAGCTGGAACATTTTGTCACACCGGCCGAAGTGGGAATGAAAGAGTTCTGCACTCATTTGCACTACCTTAGTATGGACCCTGCCATAGAAGAAGGTTACGGAACCCTGGACAGCCGTTTGCAGGAAATCACCGGTGAAAAGGAACCGGACAATTTACTGTTCTATCTCGCTACGCCGCCCTCACTTTATGGCGTCATCCCTCTACATCTGAAAACAGCCGGATTGAATCGTAAACATACCCGCATCATCGTCGAAAAGCCTTTCGGCTACGACCTGAAGTCGGCACAAGAATTAAACCATATCTATGCTTCCGTTTTCGAAGAGTCTCAGATCTATCGCATTGACCACTTCCTTGGTAAAGAGACGGCACAAAATATTCTTGCTTTCCGTTTTGCCAATGGCATTTTTGAACCGTTGTGGAATCGTAATTACATCGATTATGTAGAGGTTACCGCTGTCGAGAATCTCGGTATCGAACAGCGTGGCGGCTTCTATGACGGTACAGGCGCTTTGCGCGACATGGTACAGAACCACCTTATCCAACTGGTGGCCCTCACTGCCATGGAGCCTCCCGCTGTCTTCACCGCCGATAATTTCCGTAACGAAGTGGTAAAAGTCTACGAGTCACTGAAACCTCTGACGGATGAAGATTTGAATGAACATATAGTCCGCGGACAATATACCGCTTCCGGTTCTAAAAAGGGCTACCGTGAAGAGAAGAACGTCCCCGCCGATTCGCGCACTGAAACTTACATCGCCATGAAGATCGGTATTGATAACTGGCGTTGGAGCGGCGTACCTTTCTACATCCGCACAGGAAAGCAGATGCCTACCAAGGTGACGGAAATCGTAGTGCACTTCCGTGAAACGCCCCATCAGATGTTTCATTGCCATGGCGGACACTGTCCGCGGGCTAACAAACTAATCCTCCGCCTGCAACCCAACGAGGGTATTGTGCTGAAATTCGGCATGAAAGTTCCCGGACCGGGATTCGATGTGAAGCAGGTAATGATGGACTTCAGTTACGACCAACTGGGCGGACGCGCCACGGGCGATGCTTATGCCCGCCTGATTGAAGACTGCATTCAGGGCGACCCGACACTCTTTACCCGCAGTGATGCTGTCGAAGCCTCCTGGCGTTTCTTTGATCCTGTGCTGCGCTATTGGAATGAATATCCTGACGCGCCTCTCTACGGTTATCCTGTCGGAACCTGGGGGCCGCTGGAAAGTGAAGCTATGATGCACGAACATGGTGCCGACTGGACCAATCCGTGTAAAAACCTTACGAACACTGATCAATATTGTGAGTTATGAAAACTTATATCTATAGTACAGCTGTCGAAACGGCGCGCGCTCTCATCAAGCACCTTATTAGTTTGATGGAGGAAGAGCCGCAGAAGATTTTTCACATAGCATTCAGTGGAGGCAGCACGCCCTCGCTCATGTTCGATTTGTGGGCGGAAGAATTCAAGGATGCCACTCCGTGGAGCCGTATGCGTATTTATTGGGTGGACGAACGGTGTGTACCTGCCGAAGATTCGGAGAGTAACTATGGCAATATGCGCCGGCTGTTGCTGGATGAAGTGGGAATACCTGAGGAGTATATTTTTCCTATTGACGGCAGTAACGATCCCGATGATGAGGCGAATAGCTATTCTCGCATAGTGCGTTGCAATGCGCCACTCTGGCATGGCTTTCCGGCTCTTGATATTGTTCTGTTGGGGGCGGGAGAAGACGGGCATACCTCGTCCATTTTCCCCGGTCAGGAGTATTTGCTTTCTTCTTTCCATCCTTACGAGGTAAGCGTTAATCCCTACAATGGGCAGAAGCGCATAGCCATGACCGGCTGTTTGCTTTTTAATGCCAAGCAGCTGATTTTCTTTGTGACAGGCAGAAACAAATCTAACGTTGTGCGCGATATTCTGGATTCGGGTGATACCGGTCCGGCTGCCTATGTGGCGCATCATGCCTGGAATGTGGAAGTGTTTATGGATGAGCTGGCGAAACCCCAACCCATCCATGAGAGTGATTTATAAAAAAAAGAGAGTGATTTATCATCAATTGGACGTTCCGCTTTCCAGAATGCTGACGATGGAGAACAGCGTGAAACAGATGCCGCCTAATCCTGCCAATACGCGTGCGGGAACAAAGTAGACATCATTCAGTGTTGTCATTTCAAACAGAAAAGCAGAGAGGAAAAGACAAGTAAGCGCGGTGAGCACCGGAATGAGCGGAATTCGGTTCGCCAGCTTAAAGACGTTCCGCCAAATAACAGCCAGCAGAATTACTTTGCTGGATATGCTGTAACAAACTAAACCCAGACCTATCATAATGTATCCGGTGGAAGACTTGCCTGGGTCGGCATTCGTCAGCACCCAAAGTCCCCACAGGATACTCAGTGTCCCCATCACCAATACGAGGGCGGGCCACCATTTCCGTTCGGCACCACTATAAGAGTTACGTATCTGCCGGACAATGGTAGCAACCAGTGCAACCAGGCTTGTACAGATGCATGCCAGTCCGGCCATTACGTGTCCGGCCACATAGTAAGCGGTGTGGATATCACTTTGCCCCAATAACCAGAATGCCCAAACCCATGTAATGACGGCGAACACAACAGCCAGAATGATGAGTATGTCCGCCTGTGCCGAAGAGAATGACTTGGCAGGTACGGCATGGTCAGTCTTCTTGGAATTTTGCGTGATGAAGGTGAAGCGGGTGGAAGAGGTGGCGGTAGTGGCTACACATGCAGTGATGAAAGCTACTCCGCAAATGACATGTCCCGCAACGAAATGGGCCACCGTACTGCCGTCATTAATGTATGTCATTCCACCGATGAAACACACCACGGCAGCCAGATAGCCGATGATGGGCAGGGCATATTTTGCCGCCGTACTATACGTGTGGATAATCTGCCGGATGATGGTGCCTGCCGTAGCGAACAGTGCGATACATATCATTCCTAAAGAGAAGACCACGGGCCCCGCAACGAATCGGTTCGTGTCCGTCCCCATGTCGAGCACAAAGGCTCCGTAGCCGAAACAAAAAAGGGCCATCAGCAATGGGATAGCCCTGAAAAGGATACTAATACCGTAATTCATAACTGTTATCGTTTTTAAGTTTCCCCTTCCAACAGTATTCCTTACGGTTTGTTTTCGGTTTTAATATTTGTTCACCACAGATTTATTTCTCAAAGATGGCATTCCTGTATTCGTTGGGCGTCATGTCATAGCGTTCGCGGAAGAGGCGGTGGAAGGTGGACGCATTGGGCAATCCACATTCTTCGGCGATGTGACTGATGATATATTCGGGGTGCTCGCGGATGAGTTCGACTGCATGTTCCAGGCGCAGGTTGTTGATATAGGCGGTAGAGCTTACTCCGGTACACTGCATCAGGATGACGTTGAGGCGAGTTCGGTTTGTGCCCGATAGCATGCACAAGTCGTGGCGTGAGAATTTAGGATCCAGATAAGGAGACTGTTTGCTGAGTATGCCTTCCATTAGATCAAATATCCGGCGGTTTTCTATCTGTTCCAGTGTGTTGTATCCTCGCTTCGGTTCATTATCTTTTTCTTCATCATCTTCCGTTCCATGGTCTTGCAGGTCCGGCATGTTGTCTTCTTGTCTGCATTCGGCAGCGGTTTTCATTTGTTCTATCTTCTGTTGCAGGGCGTTGATGGTGTCGCGGCTTTCGCTCAATCGCTTTTTGCTGTTCATTTCTTCGTTGATGCTGCGTGCCATTGCCCGGTTTTTGCGGCGTATGTTGAGGGTGTATCGGACAATGAGCGCCAGGCCGGCGCATAGCAACAGCATGATGCAGATGGCTGAGATGAGGAGGATATTTCGTTCGCGCAGTTCGTTGGCCTGTTGTTGCAGCAGGGCTTCCTTTTCGGTGGTGTCGTATATGGCGGCGAGCTCCAAGGCGGTGTTGCGTTCTTCGCGTTTTTTGATGCTGTCGCACAGTATGGACAGTTGTTTATAGTAGTGGGTTGAACGGCGGTAGTCGCCTTTACTTGCGTAGGCTTCGCCCAATGTGCGCTTAATGGTGACCATGTGATAGTTCACGCTGTCTCTCTGACTGATCAGGAATTGCTCGCGGGTGGTATTCATGCGGATGATTTCGTCGTACATACGGCGATCAAAGAGGTAGGGCATGATGAGGTAGTTGTCGCGGCTGTGTACGTGACTTACGGTGAGGAATTTCTTGTAGAATTCTTCTGCTTCTTTGTGGCGTCCCAAGCGTTGCAGAACTACGGCGCGATGGGCGTAGAGGGCTTTGAGTTCTTTCTGTTCGAGCCCTTGCATCTGGGGTTCGCCGCCCTGTTCGCGGGTGACTACGGACTGGAGGGCGTCGAGTGTGCTGAGGGCTTCTTCGTACAGTTTGTCCCTTTGCTGCATCACGAGTAGGGTGTTGTAGTTGTAGCGCAGGTTGTCGTACTTGTATTCGTAATCGGTGTGGAGCATCAGGTCGACGGCTTGGTGCATGTACTCGTAGCCTTGGGACTTGTTGCCCTGGTAGTAGATCATCTTTCCCAGATTGAAGAGGGCGATGGAGTGCATGGGTTGGTTTCCGGTGGCTTTTGCTTTGCCCAGCAGGAGATTGACACATTCGGCTTTCCCGACTTCGTTGTGCAGGCAGTCGTAGGTGGAGATAAGGCGGTGGAGCTGATCCATATATTCATCGTCGTTCTGGCGTATGGAGTCGCTTTCGAGGGCACGGCGATAGTTTTTTAGGGCGTGGCGGTAGTGACCGTTGTTGAAGTAGAGGTCGCCTTCAGTGATGTCTAAGCGATGGGTGGGGAGGAGTTTGCGGATGCGCAACTCGTCCATGATACGGCAGGCCAGGGGAAAGTTGGAGAAAGTATAACGATAGACATTGTCATCGGTGAGGAGGCTGTCGGGCAGGGCGACGTCAGCGGCAATGGTGTCGTTAAGGGCGTTAAAGTTGCTTTCGGACGCGTGCAGAGTGGTGCGGGCCAGACAAATAAGGAGGCAGGACAGCAGGCAACTGCCGAGTAAACGGTAGTCAAGAAAGCGACAGTGGAATTGTTCTTGTCGTTTCATTAAAAGTTTTGATTAAAGTTGATGTTGTCGTCTTGCGGAGACAAAGATACGTTTTGTGGGGGAGAAAAGCAAGGGAAGAGGAACTTTTTAGAGTCCCGTTCCTCCCTCGTTCCATCCGGGTGTCCAAGGTATGATGGTGCCGCTCACTTGGTCTATACCGAAGTTGAGGGTGGCTGCCAGGCGTAGGGTAGTGGCTGTGGCGGGCGGGTTGAAGCCGGAGAAGAGGGAGGTGACGTCTTGCTCGTAGCTCAGGGTGGTGCCGTCCGCGAGGGTAGCGGTAATGAGGATGCGTTGGCCGGTGGCTGAGGAGTCCGTGCCCAGGAGGCGGAAGGTACCGGTGGCTTCGGGGTCGGTGGGGGTGGAGGCGTCCAGTTGCAGGTTGGTGAGGAGGTAGTAAGGGGCCTTCGCGTTGGCACGTAGACTGGGGGCCGGGGAGTTTGTTTGGGTTGGGACTTCAGCGGCGGTTTGGGTTGTGACGGCCGTGTAGCGTTGTTCCAGCCGTGCGGTGCGGCTGACGCCTTCGAGGCGGGCGGTGATGGCGGTAATGGATGATGCGTCGGCTCCCTGCAGGCGGACGTCGAGGCGGACGAGACGAGTGCGGGGTGCGGGGGTGAGGGCGGTTTGAATGGTGCGTCCCGAGGTGACGGTGACGGGCGTGGCGTCAGTCAGCACATCGGGGGCTTGGGGAAGCCGGCCGTCGGGGGCGAGGAGGGGGAGGCTGATGGTGGTGCCGTTGAGGGTGAAGGCGTCGGTGCCGAAATATTCAGTGTTGCTGCCATCGGTGGGGAGGGTGCAGAGGAGATTGTAGGTGCCGGCTTCTACATCGACAGGTTGGTCGTGGAGGACGGTGGCAACGATGCGATCCTCACGGGCGGGATCGGTGAGGATGGCGGGTAGCAGAGGGTTGGCGACGCCGGGGGCGCTGAGTAAAATTCGGCCGGGGTTTTCGATGGGTTCGCCGTCTGGGTCGAGGAGGAGTTCGAGGTAGTGGTGTTTACTGCACGAGGTAAACAGGAGCGCCGACAGGAGAGCTATTGTAAGTGCGGACAGGATTGCCGACGGTAGTTCGGATTGGGTGGTGGTGAGCGGGTGGGCGGCGTATTGTTTTGTTTTCATATTATTTTCTTGTTGTTTTCGAGTTATTGTTTTCTTTTTGTTCTCCGGCTGTTGCTTGGGGTTTTCCGGTTATGGCTGTTGTATTCTTCCGCTGCTGAGAGGGACTCGGTGGGCGGAATGGGGATGTTTTCAGAATCGGTAGACGAGTGCGACGTCGAGTGCCGTCAGTGTGAAGCGGTCGTGGGTGCGGGTACCGAGTAGCCGGCTTTGGGCGGCGGGGGCGTACCAGGTGTATCGGTCGTAGTTTTGGTGCTGATATCCCAGGGCAAGTGCGGCGTCAATGGCCCAGCGGCCGCAGGGGTCAAGTGCGAAGGAGTATCCAAGGAGGATTCCGGCTGATATGAGGTCGCCCTCGCGTCCCGGGGTGCCGGCGGTGAGTAGCTGCTCGTTGAAGTGGGTGTAGCGCAGGTCGATGCCGAGGTAGGCGCCGCGGGAGGAGGAGATGTAGATGTCACGATTTGGGTGGGAGGCGGAGTTTCTGTTGGTGAAGGGGCGGAAGTAGCGACGCAGTTGCAGTCCGGCGGTGCTGAGGCGGGCGGCGTGGGTGCGGTGGCTGAGCGACCAATTTCCGTATGAGCCGTCGAGGCCTACCTGCCAGCGGCGGCCGAGGGTGAGGTCCATGCCGAGCGAGGGGCTGCCAAAGGCCCATAGCAGGAGGTTGCTGCGCAGGGAGAGGCGGGGAGAGGGCGAGGAGGTGCTGATTGTTTTGCTACTGCTGATTGCTGTACTGTTGCTTTGTGCTACGGCACAGTTGTTGCCTGCCGCCAGAATAATGGTAGCGGCAATGATGAGTTGTTGGATATTCTGCTTCATATTGTTTTCATTTTCTAATGATTATAATTGGTTTTATCCGGGATTTTTAATCCAGTCAGTTTCCCGGATGCTGCTGTGCTGTAGCGATGCTACTGCTCCCCTTGATAGCTCCATTGAATGATGGGCGGGGCGAGGATAACCTTCTTTGTGGCATCCGTGCTGCCTACGGTGTTTCCGGCTGCTGCGTCGAGCGTAGCACCCCAGATGCCGGCGGCGGTCCAGTTGCGCTTCTGCGCATAGATGTTACCGGTGGTGTTTACCATCACCGTGGAGACATTTGTGAGGGTGGTGTTGCCTGCGGTGGTGACTGTACCGTTTTCTATGATGGGGGCGGTGATATTAAAAGTGCAGTCATTCCTTATTTCATTGTCCAATGCAAAAAGAGGCTTAGTGGTGGTGGTGACGCCTTCGGCTGTATCTTTATCGGCACCGGTGACGAGCAGTTGCTGATAGCCTGCACCCCAATAGAAGCCGAATCCGGTGGGCTCACCGTTCGTGTCAGTGTTTCCTGTGCTGCTGCTTTCCTTGAAGGGGGAGACGAGGCCGGAGAGGGTGGGGGAGAGGTCATTGTTGCTTTTTTTGTTTTCTGTGATTAGCCCGATGGTAGTGGCATCACCGGAGTTATCGTTCTTCGTAGCGTTTACAGCGTAGGCAGAGGCGATGATGCTGCCGTAGTTGCTGCCGACAAGGGAAGCGGAAGTGTTACTACCGAACGTGTTGCCGGAGGTATAGCAACCGAACAGGATGGCGTTAGAATAGCATCCTACCAGACCGCCATGGTAGCCGGTACAACCGCTGAGGTCGCAGTTGCGTACGTAGCATGCGGTGATGACGGAGCTATTGTAACCTATCAGGCCACCACTGTAGCTGGTGCCGGATACTTTGCAGTCGGTGGCGTGACAGCGGGTCAGAGTAATATCAGTCTGAGAGGTTTCACCTATCAGGCCACCGGTCTCATTGCCGCTCACTGCGCAGCCGGTGGCGCTACAGAGAGAAACGGTGGTGCCATTAGCGCAGCCTCCGATAAGGCTACCGGTCTTATTATTGTTGTTCATATTCTTCACCCGTGCGTCCTTCATGTGGAGGTTGTAGATGACGGCTCCGGAGGTATAGCCGAAGAATCCAGCGTTTTTCAGTGTTGATGTGTTGATAGTCATGCCGGTGATGGTATGACCATTGCCGTTGAAATGGCCTTTGAAGGAGGTGCTGGTACCCTCGTTGCCGATGGGTGTCCAGAGTTCGGTATTGCCTTCGTCTGGTATGTCATTGAAATCTTTATCGGGCAGTGTGCCGCCAGTGCCGGTGGCGGGATCGTATCCCGGAGTGAGGTTGATGTCGGTCATGAGGATGTAGTTGGCAGAAAGGGAGTATTCATAATTTTTACCGTCTGAGTTGGTATAATTATAGTCCCCGTCTGTATTTTTCACACCTATCTTGCGCAGTTCTTCCTCGTTGTAGATGGGGGTGTATCCTTGCGGCACGGTGAGTAAGTTTCCCTGGTCGTCCCACTTCATATCCTCGTCGTTGCCGTCGAGGTCTCCGTTGGCAGGGATGGCGGTACAGGCACCGGGCAGCAGACTGAGGCGGTAGGTGTATTGGCGGGCTATGTAGAGCCTGCGTCCGCGTGCGGAGGGATCGGCTGCGTTGGGGTCGGTGTCGCCTGCGGGGATGGTAACAGTGACTTGAGTGCCTCCCGTGACGGTGTTCAGACCGGTGTCGGGATCACGATTGACGGTGCCGCCCAGGGTGACGGTGAGTGAGTGGAGGTAGAAACTGCTCTGATAGCTTGCGTTGAGATTGAGGCGGGAGATGGCTTGCCATTGGCACGCGCCGTTGCCGGCTTCGGTTGCATCGGCAATGGGGGTGAGGGGCAGGGTGTGATTCAAGGCGTCTTCCGAATAAATGGTTGCCCGGATGGCATTGACAGGGGCGCCCAGCTGATTAGTGATGCCGGAGATATTGATGATGGCGTTGCGGTGCTGGAAGCTTGCGGTGAGAGTACCTCCGGAGGCGAGGTTGAGGGCTCCCGGTGAGGGCTTGAGGGGATCGTTGGCGAGGGTTTGATTACCGGACTGGCTGCTGTATAGGGCTGTCAGTGCATCGACATAGGGCGGGGTGCCGGGGGCGGTGGTGAACAGGGAGCCGCGTTCGGCTTGAATATAGGCCTTCAGGGCCGCTTCGGGGGCGGACTGGGAACTGCTTGCGATGTAGGGGGCAGTCTGCCCGTTGTAGAAGGCGAGGAGCTCGAAGTTGCCGTTTTGAGGAGTGGACATGGCGGGGCTGATGATCCACCGGGCGGTGGAGGTGGCGCTGCCGTCCTGCTGTTGCAGGGTGGCGGTGGAGTAGGCGATGGCATTGCTGTTGTCGGCATCAGTGAGTACGATGTGAATCACGTCATCGGGGATGAAACGGGTCTTCACGAGGCCGGTGTAGCCCTTGTCATCGGTTCCGTCGGAGCGGGTGCGGGCGGCGGTGGGGATGGTGGTAATCCCGTCTGTTGGCGTCAGGATTTCTGCCAGGAAGTGTGTGAGGGCGATGCCGCTGTCGTTGTCACCGTCGAGGTCGTCGAGGGAGTCGGGGTGGCAGGCGCTGAGGCTTAGGGCAAGGCTCAGGACAAGGCTCAGGCTCCGGTTGAGGATGAGGTTGAGGATGTGGGCGTGGCGCCGTTGGGTGAAAGGGGTATTCTGTTTCATTGTGATGCAATTAATTCTGGGGTTATCGATTTTTTCTTTTTTCACCACGGAGTTTAACAGAGTTTTTCGTCTTTTCTCTTTTTTCTCCCTCTGTACCCCTCTGTGGTGAATGCTGATTATTGTGCTCCGTTCGCGGTGGTGACGCTTTCGGCCTGTTCCTTTTACTCGGTTTTTATCATGTTCGCTATAAGGAGCTGAACCGAGTTGTCTTCATCTCTGCTGTCATTTGAAGGTGATGCTGCGGAAGGTGAAGGTGTAGGAGTCGGTCTCATCGGAGCTGTTTATCTTGGTCGGTATCTTGAGGTTGACCAGTGGACCGTTCTGCGAGGTACCGTCGGTGTCGTAGCAATACTGCTTCAGGGCGGAGTTCAGCAGGAGGTCACAGTTCTTGAAGGTCTCGGGGTCAGTGGCGTTGTCGAAGGCGGGGAAGAACATGGAACCGTAATCAGTTCCCAGCTTCTCTATCTTCGTGACGCTGGAGATGTCGAGGCTCTGAAGGGCGATGCAGCCGTAGAAGGCTCCGCTCCCGATGCTTGTCGCCTGCGGCATGCTTGCTGTGGTGAGGGTTTTGCAGTCGGAGAAAGCTCTGTTCCCGATGCTTGTCGCCTGTAGTATGTTTACTGTGGTGAGGGCTTTGCAGTTGTTGAAGGCATCGTTCCCGATACTTGTCGCCTGCGGCATGCTTGCTGTGGTAAGGGCGTTGCAGCCGGAGAAGCCATAGTTCCCTATGCTTGTCACCTTCGGCATGCTTACTTTGGTGAGAGCGTAGCAGGCGGAGAAGGCGCCACTCCCGATACTTGTTGCCATTGGCATGTTTACTGTGGTGAGGGCGGCGCAGTTGAAGAAGGTATAGTCCCCGATGCTTGTCGCCTTCGGCATGCTTACTGTGGTGAGGGCGTAGCAGGCGGAGAAGCCGCTGCTCCCGATGCTTGTCACTTGCGGCATGTTTATTGTGGTGAGAGCTTTGCAATTGGAAAAAGCTAGATCTCCGATGCTTGTCGCCTTCGGCATACTTGCTGTGATGAGGGCGTCGCAGCCATTGAAGACGCTGTGCCCGATGCTTGTCGCTTGCGGCATACTCGCTATGGTGAGGGCTTTGCAGCCGAAAAAGGCGTTGTTCCCGATGCTGTTTGCCATTGGCATGTTTACTGTGGCGAGGGTAGAGCAGCCACTGAAGGCGTTGTTCCCGATGCTGTTTGCTATTGGCATGTTTGCTGTGGTGAGGATTTTGCAGTTTTGAAAGGCGCATTCTCCGAGGGTTTCTGTCAATAGCATGCTTGCTGTCTTGAGGGCATCGCAGCTATTGAAAGCGTATCTCCCGATGCTTGTTATTTGTGGCATGCTTACTGTGGTGAGAGCTTTGCAGCCGGCGAAAGCAAAGTTTTCGATGCTTGTCGCCTTCGGCATACTTGCTGTGGTGAGGGCTTCGCAGTAGTGGAAGGCTTTCTCGCCGATGCTTGTTGCCGCAGATAATTCCACGCTACGTAGCTGGTGGTATTTCTCAAGAGCACCGGTGCCGGTGTTTTGCTTCGGCAGTGTGGTCACGTCCTGCAGTGTCAGGTCGATGTAGCCGTTGACGCCGTTGTAGTTGCTGTTGCTCGGGGTGTAAATCACGTTCAACGCTGTGCGCACGTTTGTCAGCACAGTGGCGTCTTTCGTGGTGCCATTGAAGTTATCCGTTCCGCCTCTTGTCACCGTCCAACGGGGATTGACGTTGGTCAGCTTTCCTGTTCCATGGATGGCGTCGTCCAGCAGACCGTCGGCTGTCACCATTCCCTGCAAGTCCACTTCGTTACCGCCGGAGGTGAGGGAGTAGTCGAGTGTGAACTTGTCCTGTGCTTTGGTTAGCTTGGCTTGGGCAACGAGGTTGTTGTCCAGTGGCAGGCTGTAGTATATATAGAAAGGTGTCTCTCCCACTATGGCTTCCAGATCTTTCACGTTGTCCGTGGCTTCGGTGGGCTTCTGCTTCAGTAGGGGCAGGTGGAAGAGAGCGGTGCCGTCCGTGGCGGTGGCGGGCCGGGAGGAATAGTCGGCGATGACGTCGATTTCTAAGTCATATTGGTTGGTCTGATTGTTATATCCCTTTCCCCATCCGGTGGTTCGTAGCGTTAGGTAAGTTCCCTGAGGGATACCAGTGACTTCTACGAGTGCCGTCTGTCGCTTCCATTGGGGGGCGGGGAGGTGGACGATGTAGTTTTTCTGTGCGAGATCGTCGGCCGTCAGTTTCAGGTCGAAGGGGATAGTGCCGGTGGTGGCGCTGATTTCTTCGGAAGTGCCGGTCAACGGATCGGGGATGCCTCGGTAGGTGTATTGGGCGCGTATGGAGCGTGTGCCGGTGGGGACGATGACGAGCGAGGGCGTGGCGGTCCACTGTGAGGGGGTGGTCGGAGTGGCTCCGGTGGCTTCAGCGGTGCAGGTCAGGGTCTGTTGTGAGGTACTTCCAGAGGTGTCGCCGGTGGAGAGTTGGGCCAGGATGAGGCGTGCTTCGATGGCGGCGGTTCGGGCCTCGTCGTCGGCTGTGGAGGGAATATCGGATTGAGCTTCCTGGGCGGAGATGCTGTAGTAGGTGAGGTTGACGGTGACTTGGTCGCCTGCCTGCCAGCATCCGGTGGTGGTGCTGGTGCGGGTGGCGGGGACGGACTCTCCCGATTCGACGTTTTCTCCTGCGTATCCGGGCTTTTGGCCGAGGGAGATGAGGAGTGCGGGGGCATCGGGGGTGCCGCCGTTGGAGGGTGCGGGGGCGTCGGGATGGACGGGTGTTATGAGTTCATCCCGGGTACAGGCGGTAGGCAGTATGAGGGTGAGGCTCAGGGTTGCCAGTGCGAGGGTGAATGTGGTGGGTATGAATTTCTTTTTCATTGCTATGCTGTTTATTGGGTTATGAGTTCAATGGATACGCGGACGATGCGGATAAAGCGAACGTGCTGCTGTCTTCATCTCTGTTGCCGTCATTTGAAGGTGATGCTCCGGAAGGTGATGGTGTAGCTGTAAGGGGCGCCACTACTATCATGGCCCTCTATCTTGAGTTTTACGAGTGGACCGTTCTGCGAGGTGCCATCGGCGGCATAGCAGTATTGTTCCAGGGCGGAATTTAGCACGAGGTCACAGTTGGGGTAGGCGCCGCTGCCAAAGGCACTGAGCAGGTAGTTTTGTTCTGAAGTTCCTAAGTTCCATATTTGGGTAACGCCGGAGATGTCGAGGTTTGTTAAAGCTTGGCAGCCAATAAAGGCGTTTTTCCTGATGGTCTTTGCTGATGGTATACTTGCTGTGGTGAGGGATTCGCATTTGTAGAAGGCGTATTCCTCGATGTCGGTCACTGCAGGCAACTCTATGTTGCGTAACTGCTTGTAGCTTTGGAAAGCGCCATCGTTGTTGTATGTTGGCAGTGTGGTCACATCTGTCAGCATTAGGTCGATGTAGTTGGGGCCGGTGTAGCTGTCGTTATCCGGAGTGTATATCTTGTTCAGCGCCGTGCGCACATTCTTCAATACTGTCACGTCTTTGCTGTCGGTGTTGCTGCTGGAAGTGGCCTCTGTGCCTCCTCCGGTCACCACCCACATTGGATTTGCAATGCAGAATATGTCCGGATTTAGCTCCGTCAGACCACTGGCGATGCCCGGGCTTCCGCCTGCCGTCTCTCCTCCTTCTCCGTTCCCGTCCTCAAATCCGGAGATTGTGATGCCGTTGGGGTCGATGTAGGCCATGTCTCCCTTCACGTGTACGGTGAGCGTCAACATCTTTCCGGGCTGTGGCACGGCGTTGATGGTAGCGCTTGTAGGCCAGGTGACGGAAAGCAGTTCACCTGTGGAGGTGGTAAGTACTGCCACGCATGTGCTGCCCGGAGTGAGCCGGTTGGTGCCTGTGGAGCTTTCACTGGTGTTCGTGCCGGGTGTCAGTTCGCCGAAGATGACGATCTGCTGGCTGACGGCTGTGTATTGGCAGGTGGCCGTGGCGTCGGTGTAGATGATACTGCCGGGATCCGTGCCGGGATTGGCTTGGATGCCGTGCGTCACAGTAGGGGCGTATTGAGTGGTGGGGCTGTCGCCTGTCATAGTCAGGGGGCAGGATGCGTTGTTAACCACGGTTCCTTGTCCGGCGTTGTAGAGTTTCAGCACCAGGCGCAGGGCAGCTGTGGTGTAGGCGGGGTTGATGGTGGCGATGCCTGCCTTTTTGTCTGCGGAGAGAGTGATGCCGGTCCGTTCTTTGTCCGTGGCGGAGGGGATGCTGACGTCGGGATTTGCGGGTACTTCGGCACCGTACTTCATCCGGGTGCGGAAGGGGACGTAGACATTGGTCGTGGCATCGTCAGCAGTGCCGCTTGTACCGCTGATGTCTGCGGGGACGTTCATCAGTACCGGTGCGGCGGTTTCCTCGATGCGTAGGTCGGCTTGTTCAGTGGGGATGACGGGGATGTGGGTGTTGGCGGAGGTGCCCGTGGACGTCTTCAGCTTGAAGTATTGCGAGCTGGTGCCGCTGCCGGAGGTGTTGTCGTTGCGGTCTGCTATTTCGTAGTCGGCGGAGGCGGTCAGGGTGGTGGTGCCGTCGGGTGCCTGGTCGTAGCGCCTCAGGGTGAAGCTGCTGCCGCTGACATCGAACTTGATGCTGCCGGTGGTGGCGTTGGCCCGGGTTACCGTGCCCGTTGCGGGCAGGCTGACGGTTGCGGCCAGTGGCACCGGTGTGGCGTCGGGGTTACTGTTGTCGTCGTCGTCCAGTTCGCCGGGGGTACAGGCTGACATCAGTCCGAGGGCGAACAGGATGAGGGTGGCAAGGTATGTTGTTTTCTTTTTCATAATCATTCTATTGTTTTTGGACTTTCGTTACTGTCTTGGGTTGCTTGGTACAGGTCACTGTTCCCACCATAGCTTCAGGTTTCCGGTCACGCTGTCGCCTGCGGGGTTGTCCGTCCCGTTTACGATCTGTGCAAAGAGTAGCAGGTCTTGGGCTGAGGAGAGTTCATAGATAGGTTGGCCGTTAGTACCTTTCTTTTCTGTATCGTCCGGATTCGTGGCAGGTTTCAACTCTATTGTCTCCGTTCCCGTATCTCCTGCGTCTATTTCTTCCCAGGTGTTGAGCGTTGCCGTGGCGTCCAGGTTTTGGGAAACATTGAAGGGTGCCATCACTGTGATGCGCGTGCCGGTGGTGATGGTGGGGGGGACGCCGGCATTCTTGGTGATAGAATATTTTATAATCAGCGTCTGCGGTGTGCTTCCGGTGTTGGGGGTGAAGGTGAGGGTACCCAAGGTAGAGCCGTCGGGGACGGTGCCGCTCTGTTTTCCTGTGCTGACGTCGGTAGTGGTCGTAATGCCCGGCACGTCCGTTAAGTACATATAGGCACGGAAGGTGGTGACGGATTGTTGCCGACCGTTTATCGTTTCCGTAGCCTTACCGGTACGCCAGCAGACGATTTGGTTGTTTTTGCTGTTCTCGTTGGGGCCACCGGTCAGTGTCAGCTTCACAGCATCGATATCGTTGGCGTCGGTGCCGTCGAGAGTGGCTTCACCGGTGGTGGGTAGCACGTTGGGCATTGTTTGGTCTATTACCCGCACCACGATGCTGACGCGCCGGTGAAGGAGTTCGGCGTACAGTTGTCCGCGCTTGATGCCGGGGATTTCATTGTCGGCTTCGGCTATCCGGGCATTGTCGCAGGATAGGTAGTTCTGTAGACAGTAGTTCTTCCGGGTGGTTTGATTCGTGTATGTGATGCTGCCTTCCCAATGGAGGTTGCCGCCGTAGGTTTCTACGGAAATCGTTTTCCCACTGTTGCGGTCGATGTCGTCGATGTAGAGGGGATAGATGTCGGTAGCTTCAGCTTGAGCTCGGTATGGGTCGCTGTTGTCATTCGGGTTTATCTGCCGCCAGAGGTTGTCCGTTATGCCGGTATATACATAGGTGGCGGTGAGCGTCTTGCTTCCCATGTCGTTGTTTCCCAGTTTGGGGGCACTGACGGCGATGCAATCTCCCGCTTCCCAAGCGTTGTCTTTGCCTGCGGGGTCGGTCGCCATGCGTGTGGTAGCGGGTACTGAGCCGTCGTAGCCATCGTTACCCTCGATGGTGAGGAGGCCGATGGTGAGGGGAGTGCGCAGGCCTTCGGTGCCGGTGCCTTCGGGGGCGGTAACAGACAGAGGGTCGGCTGTGCAGCTCGTCAGCAGGAAGATGAGGAAAGAGATGCAGAGGAGAATGCACAGTGAGAGCAGTGGAATGATGATCCGGTCACCCAGTGAATCGCCGTAGCGTATGGTGTACCAGACGTTTTTCCAGAATTCATCGCTGTACCTGCATGTCTTTATTTTCTTTTGTTTTTTCATTGTTTCTTGTTCTTTATGTCTTTGGGTTCTTCGTCTCGTTATCGCTCTCCCGTGCGTCGGAAGAATCGAAGTTACTATTGCCACTCGAAGTTGCCTTCACCCGATTCTTCTTTCCATGCTTCCACCGCAATGTTACCCGGATTGAGTTCGGATTTTGTCAGGGTGGCGGTGAGGGTGTACTGGCTGCCGTACTTCAGCGTTAGCCCATCCTTACCGGCTGCTTTCAGAGTGTAGGTTTTCTCTGTTGCCGTACCGCTGCCTAAGGTCAAGGTCAGATAGTCAGTACCGATAGTGGCGCCACTTGCACTGTTTGCTCCTAAAGTTTGTGGGGCGATAATGGCAACGAATCGGGCGGGTTTGGCTTCAGTGGCGCCGGAACCACTGTCGGTGGCATCCTCGATCTTCACCAGGGTGACGTCGGTGGACTCACCGGATGTAAGCGTGGCGGTGGTGATACTGGGCCAGCCATCGCTGATGCTGTTCCATGCATTGTTGCCAGAGCCTGAGATGGTCATTTTCTTGTTGCGCTTCAGCTTGATTGAGGCAGAGTTCAGAGTGGCGGCATCGTAGGTACCATCGCTTTTCAGATTCATGATGAACCGGACGGTCTGATGCTCCAAGCGCCGGTCATCGCCGCTGCCGGAGCTGTTTTCGGTGAACTTAGGTGATTCGCCCCATTCGGTTGCTGCGTTCCGGCCTTCAAGATAGTCCTTCTCGTGGTTTTCCTTGTTTCTATCCGCACCGGTGTTAGTGGCGTGGCGGTAGTTGGTGGGGATAAAGACGGCATGAAAATAATACTTTTGCAGGGTACCGGTGGATGCATCGTTATCCCACTTGTTCAGGTTGTCCCATAGGATGGGGGCGTAGGCGGCATCGGCGGTATTGATGCTGGCTGTACCTCCTGTGGAAGATGTCTGGTATTGAATGGGGTATGTACCGATGGTGCCGTCAGTGACGCTCCTCGTCGAGGTTGTAGCCCGCAGATACAGTGTTCCCGTCTCCGTGATGCCCGAGAGATCAATATCCTGAGGTGTCACCACTCCGTCCGCCGTCACACTCTGACTGGCGTTGGTCGAGGTGTCCCAGTCTTTCAGTTGGATGGTACCGGGGATCAGTACAGACTTCCGGGCTACGATGGGCTGGATGGTGTTCCGGCCTGCTGTTAGCTGGATGCTATTTTCGGGTTTGTCGGGCTTGAAGGTGTAGGTCTTTCCGTCGATGGTGAGCACAATGCCGCCATCGGTGCTGCTTATTGTCTGAGGCGGGGCGATGAGACGGAAGGTGACACTCGCCACGTTTCCGGCCGTCTCTTCAGTGCCCGACTTGTAGTGCAGGGTGCGCTGCATGGTGAAAGCGGTGCTGGTGGTGCCGCTTGCAGTGGCGGTGGCGGGCGTTTCTTTAGCTTTATCAGCATTCGTGGTGTTGGCCACGTCAGTATACACCAGTGTGTAGGGCGCTATCAGCGAAGCTTCGGCTGTGGCTCCCGCCAGTTGTGTGGGGCTGAATCCGTCGTTTCCTTCGAGCGTGGTCAGTGTGACGGTGAGCTGTGCCATGAGGTGCTTCAGGGTGAACTGGAGGTCCTGGCGCCGCCGGGTGGTATAAGTATAAGCCGTCAACAGGTCAGCCCGCTCATAGGGAGAAAAATTCTCGGAGCCGGTGGCTGGGTCAGCCTGGTTGGTGGGTATGGTGTAGACGACATTGTCGTTACTGCCTTTTCCGGAGGATGCGTGAGCATTCACCACGGCGTAGAAGCTGTAGAATTTGTTACCGTCGGTGCCGATGGCATCGTTCCAGTAGAGAGGAGACGTGCCGGCCTTGGCCTCCCAGGTGGCGTTGGCGGTTTGGTCACCGGCGGTGTTGTTGTATACGGCCGTTATGGAGCTGCCCACGGAGTTGCTGTAAAGATGTAGGTCTACGTTCTGATCGGGGATATATGCTTCGGTACTACCGGTGGTGACGCGCGTCTGCGGGTTGGCGCCATCGGTGTTCACGCTGAGGGTGACGGCGTCTGCCGGGTCACGCGTGTCCGATGCGTCGTCGATGCTGTCGGTACAGGCTGTCAGGGTGCATAGTGCCAGGCAACCGGTCAGGAATAGATTATTTTTCTTCTTCATATCTTTCTTTGTTTTGTTTAGGGATCTACTACCACTCCGCCTTCCGTCATCGAGGCTTCGGTCCAGTTGGTCACAGCTGCCGAGAAGCCCAGCGGTGTGCGGCTTACGGTGACTTCGAGGCTGAACTTCTGGTTGGCTGTCATCGTCAGTTCTTTATTCAGCGTGTAGTTGTTCCCGTTGATGGTGATGACTATCTGCTTCAGTTGCTGCGGAGCAATAAGGGCGCTGAAGGTGGCGTTGGTACCGCTAGCATCGGCTGCATCCACGGTCTTCTTCAGGGCTACGTTCTTGGCAGTGGTGAGATCGCTGATGTTCAGTGTGGCGGTGGTGCTGCCGACAGATACTTTCTTTTTACTGTCTGTCTTTACGGCGGCGGCGTTCAGTTCAGCGTTTGTGAATCCGTCTGTACCCGATATTAACTTCACGTCCAGCTGTGCCATGGCGTGTGTTAGTTTGTGGCCTTCGGTGCTGAAACCGGGCTGTGTGCCCCATGCGATGACGTCGGAAGTGGCGATGAGGTAGTCAAACTCGTGGTTGTTGCCTGCCACGGCTTCGTGCCGATATTCTTTGGGGACGAAGAGGGCGGCATAGGTGTAGTTTCCTTTTGCCAGATTGTCCCAAATGATGGGGGAGTATCCGCTACCGGTTGCATCGTCGATGGAGGCTTGGCTCTTCTCGTATTTCACGGGATAAGTTCCTGTGCCGTTGGCGGTTACGCCGGAGGTACTTTCTGCCGTGGCTGCCAGGTAGAGCGTGCCGGCTTGGTCGATGTTCGTCAGGGTGGTGGTGGTGATGGTGACTCCGTCCACTTCGCTGCTGCCGCTACCCTTGCTTCCTGCTCCCCATTCCGCAAGTGTGATGCTGCCCACGGTCATGGCGGTGGGGTTCAGGGTCAGTGTCAGGACGTTCTTCTTGCCTGCTTGCAGAGTGAGAGCTGCGTTGAGTGTACCGGTGTAAGTCTTGTCGCCCACGCTGACGGTGAACGATGCGCCTTGGGCAAGCGTCTGCGGCACTACGAGGTAGGTGGTCTCGCCCGTGATGATGGCGGTACCGGTGTTGTCAGTGGCGGAAACTCCGGTGGCGAGATCTGTGTAGGTGGTGCTGGTGCTGCCGACGGTGGGATTCACTTGCAGAAGGCTGTTGTCAGCGGTGTTGTAGCCCAGAGTGTAGGCGGTCAGCATGGCGGGGGTCTTTACGGTGGCGTCGGTCAGGGAGATGCCTGCGGGGAAGTCCGTTCCGGCTACTACGTTCACGGCCAGCTGTGCCATCAAATGGCGGAAGCCGAAGTTCAGGATGCCTTGTCCCATGGTGGCGGGGCCGGCGCCTATCAGATCTACCACCCGGGTCTTGCTGTCGGTGGCGTTCTCGATGGTAGCATAAAAACGGTCGTTAGTCAGGTTAGTGTCGTCCACGTAAATGGGGTTCGTACTGCTCCATGCATTGCCGGCGAAGGTGTAGGCGTGTGCCGCGGCCTTGTCAGCCTGCGCGTCATTCGTTGTGCTTCCTGTGTTGCCGACTCCTTTTTTCCAGATGCTCATGGCGGTTCCCTTGATGGCTTCCGTACCACTACCGCCTGCGGAGGCTGTTCCGGTGAGGTCGGCTTTGATATCGGCTTTAGTGGCGGGGGCGGTGGTATCCCAGTCTTCCAGGGTGATGCTGCTGAGTTCTACGCCACTCTTGGTTACGCTGAGCTTGTAGGCGGTGGTTTTTCCGGCTACCAGTGTGGTTTCAACGGCTTTGTAGGTGTATGTCTTTCCTTCGATGGTGAAGGCAAGCACGGGACTGCATGTTTGCGGTGGGAGGATTCCCTCGAAGGTGGCCTGTGCGGCTTCCGTGGCGTTTCCTGTACTGCGGGCTATGGTCTTTGGAGTTACTGCCACAGCCTGTGCGTCGGTGCCTGCGGTGGCGATGGCGGGCACAGCTTCACTGGGTACGGTGATATCGTTGCCGTCCTTATCCTGTGCGGTGCCGGTGTATGCCAGCGAGTATGTCGTCCGGGTGCCGTTTATGCTGAGGGTGGTTCCGTTGAGATCCACCTGGTTGTTTCCCGTAGGCGACTCGATGACTACCTTCAGTTGTGACAATACATGGCGGAACTTGAGGTTGAGTACGGTTTGCCGCTTCGGAACGGTGATGTAGGCGATGAGTTGGTCGCTGGTGGTGTAGGCGTTGCCGGTGTTTTGGTTGACGGATACGGCCGGCGATGCGGTGGGCGTTTGTGGTGATGCGGCGAAGAAGGGGTAGGCTTGCACGTCTCCTACGGTTACGGACGTCAGGTCGTCCCAGTAGAGTTTCCAGGTATTTTCCCATTTGTTGTTCGTGTAGGTGAAGGTGCCGTTGTCGTCGGCATTACCCATCTCCTTGTAATAAAGGAAGAGTTGGGTACCGTCTGTTGGTGCGTAGGTGCCTTCGGCCGTAGCCTCGTTACCCGCATTCACGCGAGTGCTGATGTCTACTTGTCCGTCAGTTTCGGGCGTTAATGTCTCGTCATTGCTGCACGCGGCAAAAAGAACTGCAACTGCCAGCAAGGTGCTGATTTTAAAACTTAGCTTGTTCATACTGTTTTTGTTAATTTATTATTCACGTCCTGCATATAGCTTGTCAGCCCGAAAGCCCTACGCAATAGCTCTAAAGCCTTTGAGGCTATATACAAAACTTATTTATTATTATATTTCTTACTATTTAAGTTGTTCTTAATCTAAAGGGTGGTGCGGCTCTAATCTACCGTTACATCCCCCTCGGTGGCCTCTTGCGAATCATCCCAGTCCGTCAGAGTGAACACTGCGCTCACGCCCGCCTTGCTGACGGTGAGCACCAGTTTATTGTTCTGTCCGGCACGGTAGACGAATCCGTTGCTTCCCGCACGGTAGTCGTAGTTCAGGCTGCCGGGTGTCGTTCCGTCCGCCTCCTGTGCAGTGAGGGTGATGCGTGCGACGAGATTTCCCTGGGCGATAGTCTGTGGAGCCACAAGGGTAGTGTACGTGAAGTTTCCTTCAGCGTTTGCCTCTGCTGCCTTGTTCATCTTTAATGGAGAAGATGCGGCCTCTTTGCTTAGGATCAGGGTGCCGTCAGTTTCCACGCCTTCGTCGGTCAGGGTATGCAACCCGTACAAGTGTACGGTGATGTTTTGGCTCAGGTCTTCCGCCGTATATCCGATGCCCGGTTTCAGTGTCACGCTGATTTGCGCCATGAGATGGCTTAGCCGGAAACTGAGTGGTGTACCGAAAGTGGTGGCGGTGAGCGATCCTTGTAGGTAATCTTTCACTGCACCACAGGCTATCCGTGCTTCCGTGGGTGTGACGGCGGGAATGATGAGGGCGTCAAAGCGGAAGGTGCAGGGCGTGTTGCTGTCTGCATTGCCTGTATTGTCGCTTGCTGCGTCTGCACTGCCGCCTTTTGCCTTTGCAGCGGCGAATTGGCTGAAGCTGTCCCAATAGAGAGGGGCGTTGGAGTTCCATTGGTTGTTCACCTTATTATATATGTAACTGGTGGTATGCTTTTCGGTGGGGATAGTCTCGTTGGTGCCGGTCAGTACCAGTAAGTCTTTGTCTGCGGACTCATAGCTTCCCGTGGCGCTTCCTGTCTCTATTCCTTCGATGGTGATGTTTTGGGCGACGGCATCGGTGTCTGTCCATGGATTCACTGAAACGCTGATTGCCGTTTGCGTCGGGCTGATAGTGAGGTTGATGCTGGTTTTGCTACCTGCACTTAATGCTACGGCCTTGCCCAATGTTGTCTTATAGGTGTTTCCACCGGTTAGTTTTACGCTGATTTCAGTTCCTTGGGACAACGTTTGCGGAACTACGGTGAGGATGGCTGTCCGTCCCGAAGTTACGGTTATGTTTTTGTATCCGGTCTTCTTTGTATCGTCTGCCGTCAGGGTAATGCCGTCCAAGGTGTATCCTGAGATCATTTCGGGCAAGATAACGGTGGCTCCTTCCGTTGATACGCCGGTGAGGAAGTCCTTGCCGGGTGCCAGTGTTACGGTGAGCTGCGCCATCAGGTGCTTGAAATTGAGGGAGAGGCTATTGGCGATACTTCCCGTAGCGGAAGGCTGTAGTGATGCGGGGCCGGTGGCAAGGAGGTCTTTCAGCCCGGTCAGACCATCTTTCCGGTCATCAGCGGGCGTGTGAAGGGCGTAGAAATGGTCGGTTGTGGCGATCTCTTCAATGTAGAAAGGCTTTGGAGTGGCAGTCCAGATGCCGGTTCCGCTGTTTCCGTTGTTGCTGAAAGTATAGATGCGTGTATCCGTCTTCTGTGCCTGGTTGCGCCACATTTCGAAGGTGGTCAGTCCGTTGGCGGTGGCGTCAGCGGGTACTTCTATGTGCAGGCTTTCCAGTGGCACGGTGGTACCGTCTGTCCACGGTGTGATGCCGGCAGTGATGCTGGCCTGGTTGCGGTGCAGTGTCATGGTGTATGTGTTCACTGTTCCGGCGGCCAGAGCGAGGTTGGCGGCAATTGTGGCGGTGTAACTCTTGCCGTCGGCGGTGGTCACGGTGATGCTTTTTCCGTCTCCGGCTTGGGTGGGCATCACGATGGCGGTAGCAATGGTTCCATCAGCAGTGAGGGGGAGTGTCAGGTCTCTTGCTTCTCCTTCCGTGCTGAGTTTTTCCGTTATCAGGTTCCAGTTTCCGGTGGTGGCTGTACCTGCCAGTATGGCTGTGGCACCTGTTAGCGTCACGTCGGAAGTCGTTTCGTCTTTCACCACTTTCAGCACGAGTTTGCATAGGCGGTGTGTGAACATGAGTGACACGTCCGGCGCCTTCGACGAGCGTCCGGTTACTTTCTCGGCTGTCATCAGGTCGATAGCTGCCAGATTACTCTGATCGCTTACGTCCACAGGAATATTCAAACTACCTGCCGATATGGTTATGGTGTAGGGGTAATAAGCCAGTACGTCCACCTGGGCGCCTGCGGTGGGATAATAGGCGGTATGCTCCTTTCCGTCCGGGGTAAAACTGCCGTTTCCGGTTATGGTAATATAACGGTAATTGGTCTTTCCTTCGGTCACAGTGTTTGTTCCGGCATCCAGCATCACTATACCGATGGCATCATTCGCTTGCCAGGAAGCATCTGTGGCACGGGTGGTTGCAGAGGATGTGCCGGCAGGGATAACGCCGATACCGGCGTTAATACTCAGTGCTGTTCGTTCGTTCGCACCGTCCTGTTCGTTTTCTTGATCCGAGCATGCGGTCAGCACTCCTGTAAGCATCATGATTGCTGTGAGTAATCTGGAATATTTCATATGTGGGATATTTAGAGAATTTGTCAGTTGCGTTAGCCTAATTTTCATTTGCTTGTTTTTTATTTATTATTTTATAGTGCGAATTTACTAATTATACATGCGCGTATGAATATTTGATTAATTGGGGATATGTGATTCTGACATAAATTTGTGTGAATTATGCTTATTTGTTTGATTAATAGATGATTGAGGTAATTTTGTATTTAGTATTATCATTTTGACAATTTGTATTTTTAGTTGACTGAGAATGTACTATTTATGTCCGGAGGTCAATAGGATTGGAAGCGTGCAAACGAAAATGAATAAACGTCAGATAGTTAATGCGGTATCAAAATACTTACATTTATTCTGGATGAAATAAACGCACTAATAAGTGGGAAATATAATATCAATAAGGCAAATTCTGATATGTAGTAACCCTTTTGTTGGTATGTAGTAACCTTTTTGCCCATATCTAGTAACCATATCAATCATAAGTAGTAACCCTTTTCTGCATAAAAAGCAGTTAAAACTGCAAGTATATACTGAAATAGCGCATTGTTATAATCATTTTATTCATAGAATATGCTGGAATGTAAATATGTGAAATATAGTATGTCACTAAACATATTGAAAAGCTACCATGATGAGTGCATATTAACTGTTTTGCTATTATTATGATGTTTTCCTTTCTAATCCTTTCAATTTCCTTTGATCTCATGTCTGAGAAATAGGAATATGTATCTATTCATTTTAAGAACTTTGCAATGTGATTGTTTGTTTATACTGTAAATTAACTAACAACTTAACATGAATCAATTATGCGAAAAGTGAATGTTCTTTATAGTATGGTATTCATGATTACACTCTTTGGAGTATCTGTAAATCATTTGAATGCTTGTACCCGTGTAGTCTATCAGGGTGATAATAATATGATAATAACCGGTCGTACTATGGATTGGAAAGAAGATACCCGTAGTAATATCTGGATTTTCCCGCGAGGTATGGAGCGCAACGGAGAGGTAGGGAAGGACCCGATGCGTTGGAAATCTAAATACGGCAGTGTGATAACTTCGGCTTATGACATCTGTAGCACTGACGGTATGAATGAAAAAGGACTCGTTGCCAATCTGTTGTGGCTGGCAGAATCATCCTATCCCCAATGGAACGGTGAGAGACCGGCTTTGTCCATAGCCGCCTGGGTACAATATATGCTTGATAATTTTGCAACGGTGGATGAGGCTGTTGCCGAGGTAGAAAAGAATACTTTCGATGTGGTGTCGGATATGATGCCCGACGGTACGCGTATGGCTACTCTTCATCTTTCCATTTCGGACGCTACGGGTGATAATGCTATTTTTGAGTATGTGGACGGAAAGTTGGATATTCATCATAGCAAAGCATATCAGGTAATGACAAACTCACCTGTGTTTGATCAACAGCTGGCGCTTGATGATTACTGGAAGAATATCGGAGGAACCACTTTTTTGCCGGGTACCAATCGTGCTGCCGACCGTTTTGTGAGAGCTTCTTTCTATATAAATGCTATTCCTAAAACAGAAGATACCCGTACAGCCTTGGCCAGTGTATTCAGCGTGATACGCAATACTTCCGTTCCGTTCGGTATCAGCACTCCTGATCAGCCGAATATTTCTTCAACCCGATGGAGGACAGTTTCCGATCAGAAGGATAAAGTTTATTACTTTGAGTCTACTTTATATCCCAATGTATTTTGGATTGACTTCAAGGATGTGGATTTCTCAGAGAAAGCGCCTGTCAAGAAGTTGAATCTTCTTTCCGGTAAAACGTATGCGGGAAATACTGCCAAAGAGTTTGTCGCTACAAAACCTTTCCAGTTCTTGGGAATCAAATAGTATGGAGTTTTACGCTCATAAAAAAATGAAATGCACCCTGACTACGCTTAGAAAGGGTGCATCTCTGCAAAACAAACAAACAGTTTCAACCTTTTATGACCAAAACTGAGATATACTATATATACTACAAATATATCTTAGGTTTTCTATCCAAAAACCTTGTAACTGCAAAGGAAGCTAATTTTGAAAGAAATGTCTCTATTTCTTTTTTACTTGTTATAAATAAAAGTCTCCGGGTGTATTAAAAAAAGTGCAATAATACTATATATCAAGCATTTGAAAAAATGCACCCTGACTAATGAAAGGGTGCATTTTAACCAAAAATTGCCTATCTTAGTCTTCACAGACTATATAATATGAAGTAAAGTAAGTGATTTTATTGAGTAATCACACTCTCTTGCCTTAGGTCGTTATAAATAAAAGTCCTCGTATGTATAAATAAATATCTAAATTGTTTGAATATTAGGTGTTTATACTGGCACCAGCCATTTTGATATATTTAAAAAGCGAGAACAGGACGCAGGCGACAAGACTTGTAGAACTTAAGGCTTTTGCTCGCAGAACCGGTGTGAAACTGTAGATATATCATCTGGTCAAGACGTTCCCAATCTTCTGAACTCGATGAATAACTACCAGAACTTGTTAGTTGGATAGCCTCTGGTATCTGGCTTAATTGGCCATTTATAAAATTATATATTTCTGTAGTATATGACCCCTTCCAAGTAATATTTACCTCACCTGAACACAACAAAGATAATTCCTTGACAGAAGGAAAATACCAATTACTTGTATTACTTGGAGTAACACCCTTTTCACTATCGCGGAATTCTTTTATCTTAGCTGCAGAATTGGCCAAATAGTTTGAATTTTCTTCGTCATCATTGAACTTGTCGAGAACACAAGTGTGGTTATAACCCAAAATCTTATTTAAGTTAGTTCCATCTTGTTCAACTATTAAGCTGACATACTTATTCGATAGTTCCGTCTGATTTGCGAGCCATTCGCTTATACTCCGAAAGTTCTCTTGCCACATCATTTCCTTGAACTCCGTTAGGGAAACAACCAATCCATGTGTACAAGAGGGGTGGTCTATCTGTAAGGCTTTATCGTCTTTACTTGGATCACCAACCCAAAAAACAATACCGATACAGTTTGCTTTTTGTGCTATTGTCAGGTCTTTGTCTTTTCCTACTAAACTTCCGTCTTTCATGAGAAAGTCACCAATTTCTATCACAGGTTCCCAGTCGCTGATTGTAGCGGTATATCGATTGCCTGGTTTATATTCTTTCCCATCTTCGACTTTAATTGATGCTTTGTGATTCTGCACGCTGCCAATAAGGGTTACTGTAAATATTCCACCTGTTTTTATGGACATTTCTTCAGGCATAAAGCTTAAATAGGCGGTTAGACTCTGATTCTCTAAGGCAATATCTTTAAGATTCAATGTCGTACTTTTAGTTTCTGTGTCCGTCTCAGTTTCCCATACCAGAGCATCTAATGTTCCTATTTCTACCGGAATATTGGAAAGCTCAAACTTTAGGATACTGCTTTTCATTTTCAGGTTGATATAATTCAAGTCTGTAATGCCAGTAGCTTCAAGCAATATATAATTTCTAAGATGGTCTGTATTATTGTTTCCGATCTGTGTCTGACCATCCATATTAAGGCTGACAATACCAGTTCCTTCTGCTACAGTAATACTATTGGGATAATAAATATTATAGCTTGTTGCCTCATCAATCTCCAATCCGGTAAAATCTCCGGAAGTTGCACCGCCTTCTCCAGAATAGAAATAATCTTCGCTACCTTTATAAGCATTTTCAGCAAATCCTAATACAGCAAGTTTATCTCCAGTTTGCCAAGTTAGTTCCAGTTTAGTATCATTATATGCGATTCTGGTCTTCGGGCTATTATCATAAGGTGTACTTACATGGAAGGTCATCATCCTTTTACAGCCTGTACCCAGTGTATTTATTTCATCTCCGGTGCAGCCGAGAAGTACTGATACAAGAGCCAACATCATCATTCCTCTTAAATAAAATGCTCTTATCATTGCTCAATTGTTAGAATATCATTTATCATGTCTTCCAGATCACTGCTGCTTGCTCTGTTATAGGAACCTCTATTGCTACTCCGTGTAGCTGACCCTCCGTCACCAACTCCGGGCAGATTTCCACTTGTAGCAATCACTCCTTCATTCTCCATCTTTATCACCTCTATCGAAGGTGCCAAATACTTTTGTTTATGTTTCATATTAAATTAATAAGTGTGTTTTAAGGCAATAATACCCTAAACAAAGAAAGAGAAAATATTAGTTCTTGCATTTTATCATATCTGTATGCTTATTAAAAAGGTCTCAAAGCTTATTAAGAAAAGTATTAATTCTCTCAATATCAATGGCAATTCTACTGTGATTGAATTTCAGATGAAGTATTCTTTTTATTACCTTTAACACAAAACACTACGAAATTTAAGTATGACGAGGAAAGCGTGAAAGATATCGAAATGCATTATCCGGATGTTTTTTTATAATACATCGATAGATAGATTTACTAATGAGCTTTTCAAATTTAATTTTTTGAAAATCAATAAAACAAAAAGCACTTCCTATCGTTCGCTTACGGAGGAAGTGCTTCACACAAAAACTAAATTAGACTAAGTTTTGTAAAACACCTCTTCTCCGCTGATTAATAGTATGATATGAAGGCTTATTTTACCCCGACTGGTATAAACTGGAATGAAATAAATTATGAACTATCAAGATTTTGCAGTTTCATAAAACGTATATTATAAGTTCTTATATTTGTGCATCAAATATAAATGATGCGTTTATGGACGAATCTGATAGAAAAAGGTGACTGATTGTTTTTTACTTAAATAATCACGTTTATTGATGTCTTAGCTATCATATATCGTACAATAAACCCATTGAGAGTGATTTCTATTTTTTTGTATAATTGTTTTTTTGCAACTTTGCCATAATTAAAAACAGTTATACAATGAGAAAAGTGTTAGTCATTTTATTCTTTTTTGCATTCTGTAGTACATTCATGAATGCTCAATTTAGTATCACCAGTCAAGGTTTTAAAAATAATAATGGTGGTGATTATGCCGTTTACGAATTCCCAGGGAAGCAGAAAGCCGAATTGTTTCAGGCTGCTTCAACCAGTATCTTGAAATCAATGACTGGGACCTTACCGTCTTATTATTCAAATAATGAGGATTTTATAGTGTTAACCAACAAAGTCCGCAAGCTTGTGTATAAGGGGATATGTGGTTTAACCGCAGAATATATTTTGCGCTTTGCGATTGATGATGGAAAAATTACGGTTTATGCTCCTAAAGTTGATTTGAGTGGAATAGCTAATGGTGCCGAAATACTATTATTTCTTGATGCTGGAAAGAATTGGAATGGACGACATTTCCATATATTTGATAAAGAAGGTAATTTAAAAGAGGACGAGATAAAAATGAAATTAGAAAACTATTTCAATGAAGAAATAGAAAATTTGATGCAGTTGAATTTTTAGTATTAGAGCAATTCTGTTTGATATAAGGCAGTCGAATGAGCTGCCTTTTTTGCCTTTTCCTTACTATTATCTGCAGAAATAATACTACTTATTTATGAATATAATAAATCCCGAATCTGTTTTTTGTTCAAGGGAGATTCGGGATTGAAAAGTTATATTGAGAGAATTAGAGTAACTTTTGTATCAAGGCTAAAAGCATATTTAAAAATTGGATGCTATTTTCATAGACATACTTTGGATAGAGCTATATTTGATTTTTTCGATCAGTTTCGCAGGATTAAGTTTTTAATAGATAAATAACTAAAAAGCTAAAAGAGGACGCACACGATAGGAACTGTTGGACTTACGGCCGGTGTAGGACAAGATGCCAAGGTGGTTGAACCTCACATTCCACGCGGCGTTGCCGCTGTCGCCGCTGTACTCCGTACTCGACCAGAAGTAGTCGAGGCCTTTGTCGAAAACATTTGATCCACTGACCTTTTTGATTTGAGTATCCAACATCTTCTTTCCAGCTTCACCCTTCTCATTACCTTGCCCCCAACACACATATTTCAACTCTTCTACAGAAGGCCAGTACCAACCGCTACTGCTTGAGGGAGACGGATGGTCTGTTTCAAAAGCATCCAAGCCCTTGACGGGTTTCACACAAAGGTCCTGGTCCTTACCATTATTAGGATTCTCTATATACTTATTATACTCCTCTAAAGCAATGGTGTTGGCGTAACCCTGCATGTTTTTATCTTCTTGAATACTGATAAAATCGTCGGGACGCTTACCATCCGTCCACGTAGCGTTAGCCAGCCAATCATTCACAAACTCCTTACCGTTATACGTCCACCATTTCATAATAACTTTATTTGGGTTATCCGGGTCTGGCATATCCCACAAAGAAACGACCAAGCCGTGCGTACCGTAGGGGAATTTACTGTCCAATAGGGTGTAATTATCGCCCTTAATATCACCAACCCAATAGACGATGCCGATACAGGCGGCTTGCTGTGCATCGGTAAGTGTTGTTGCATCCTTTCCCAACAGCGTACCGTCTTTCATAAAGAAATCTCCCGCTTGCAGTTGATGTGTTTTCTCTATAGTTGTTGAGCTGCCACCATCTACTACATACTTTCTGTACTGACCGGTAGTGGCGGAAGAAGTTGTAAATTCCCATTCGGCGGTGGCAGAGGTGGCATTGGTATAGCTTCCGGAAAGATTGGTTGCGGCAGGATTTATCAGGTAACGATACATACCGTCGCTCGTCCGGTAGGGGGTGAAACCGTTGAATTTCGTATCGGGGGCATCGATGATGTAATCGGGAAGCGGCTTGCTGTCGGCATCCGTCAGCTTGTACTTTATCTTTGGCAGGTCTATCACCACCAGCGCCATTTTGTGCTGCATGGAGAAAGAGAGGCTTTTACCGGAGGGAGTACCGAAGGATATCATCAGGTCGGAGCCGGTGTAGTCTGTATATGTTCCTTGATTGGTAGAGGGAGCCCAGTTCTTGACTAAGTCAGCAAAGAAATCATCAACATCAGTGACAGAAGCATTAACCTTGTCCGCTATCTTATCGTTGGATTGCCAAGGGTAATAAGCATAATAGGCAGCACCGGCAGGAATTATCGGTGTATCGCCATCCTCTGTTTTCCATACGAGGCTGCCGTCACCGGCATCCGTTTCGGCAGTGGCTACGAGGCAAAGATTGTTTACTCCAACTATTTCGTTATTCTTCACGGCAAAGACGCCTATCTTGTCGCCTGCGGTGAATTGGGTGGTATAGTCGTTCTCTGTGGCACGAGTGTCGGGTTTCTCGCCTGCGGCGGGAGCATAGCCGCCATCGGACACCTCGATGGTAAAGGTGGTGCGGTTGGTGTCGGTATTCTCATTACCGGGCAGTTCGTTTTCACTGCATCCTGTCAGCAGAAAGGCTGAGACAAACACAACGACCGCAGCAAGTTGCACGAAGGCCACCGCTGTGATATTCGGGATATGGGGAATGATTCGTTTCATTGTCAGTATTTTTATTTCTGACCCGCTTCGCGGGATTAAATATTAATAGATAAATAATATTAATAGAAAAATAGCTAAAAAGCAAGAAGGGGACGGACTCGAAAGGTATGGTAGTACTTACCGCCGCTGTAGTCCACGCGGCCATCGTAGAAGTACACGTACCACGCGTTGCGGCTGTCACGGCTGCTCTCCGTACTCGACCAGTAAAGGTTACCGAAAACATTTGATCCACTAACCTTTCCGATTTGAGTATTCAACATGTCCTTTCCAGTTGTACCTTCCCCATTACCTTGCCCCCAACACACATATCTCAACTCTTCTATAGAAGGCCAGTACCAACCGCTACTGTTTGAGGGAGCTGGATGGGAGTTTTGAAAAGCATCCAAGCCCTTGACGGGTTTCACACGCTTATTACCGTCCTTACCGTAACCATCTCCTGACCCATTCTTTACGTATTTATTGTACTCTTTCAAGGCAATGGTATTGGCGTAACCCTGCATTTTATCCGTTACTTGAATACTGTTGAAATCTTCGGGGCGAGTATTATCACCCGACCACTGAGCGTTAGCCAGCCAAACATTCACCCACTCATAACCGCCATACGTCCATGTCATTTCTATCTCCCCATTATCCGGGGCTGACATATCCCACAAAGAAACAACCAAGCCGTGAGTGCAATTGGGTTTATCTCTCTTTAATAACGGATCTTCCCCAGTAATATCGCCCACCCAATAGACGATGCCGATGCATGTACGTTCAGCTCCCGTACTCGGATCGGTCAATACGGGCTTAATGTCCAGCACGACGAAGGAGTCGTCTGTATATTTGCGGTAGCCGCCGTCTGAGCTCTTCCCGTCACTATAATAGTAATCACCGATTTTCAGGTCGTCTGCAGTGAAGCCTTTCTTAAGTATTTTACTTGTAACGTTAGTTGTTTCTTCTCCACCGCCCCATGTGCCGCCCGTTTTCACCGTCATCACTTCCAGATAGCCATGCTTCACGGTGATGTTATAGGTATATTGCGTGCCGCTTTTAAGGTCGGCATCTGTACTCTGCGGAGTATAATAATAGGTATTACCATCCCTCAGGGAAACAGCGATGAATTTCTGTTCGGACATATTCTGCGGAATGACAAGAGCGGCATAGGTTTTCAGTATATCGCTGCTGCCGGAGGCGGTGATGTCTTTCGGAGTGATGGTGCCCATAGTGCCGCCTGAAATATCCCATGTGCCGGTGGTAACATTTACCCTGGTGGGTGCTGTATATTTACCCGAAAGGGCGAGGTTCTTTTCGTTGCCGATAACGACACTTGAGATAACGTCGGCATCCGTTGCCGCTTCCGCATTCTTGATGTTTATCACCACACGGGCGGTCTGGTGGGTGAAGGCAAGGGATTTATCCGTGCTACCGAACGAGATGTCTTTTGGAGCGGCATAAAGGAAGTCGCTCTGCTGATAGCCTTCGCCTTCATTTTGATCCGGCTGTACGCTCCATGATGTGGGCACTCCCCCTGTATTTATCCCCCCGGAAGCAGTGGAACTGTCACCGCAATACCAGGCCCTGATGGTCTTCGTCTCGTCCTTGCTCTGCCAGTAGAACGGATCGTCGGAGGTCAGGGTGACATTGTTGCCATTATTTGACGGAGCATATATCTTTATCTCATCACTTACCTGTACGGCTATCCGGTCGGTAGTAGTCCATTCTCCGTCGGCAGTGCCCGCACGTGTTACGGTCAGCCCGTCCACGGCAGCTGTAAACGTCATCGGGTATTTCCCATCAGGTAGACGTTTGTCACTGTCGGTCTCCTCAGTACAGCCTGCCGCCATAATTCCGGTCAGGCAAGCTATGCACAGGCTGATACTAAGTTTCTTCATCTTTCTGTTCATATCGGATTTTTCTATTTTTATCTTTTTCAGTTTCTTTTTCATTGTGCCACCGCTCCCTGCGAAAGGAGCCGTTACACCTTTTCATACGTGTACCTCCGGACTTTACGCTACCGTCCGGGATGGCTTTTGTTATTCTTCCATTTCGGCTTCACCGGTATAAGAACCTCCTGGGCCCCAAGGATTAATTGAAGATGTAATATCAAGGCTGGTCAGGTTAACTGTGATCTCGTATTTGTATTCATTACCAGCTGTCATTTCAATATCGCCTATCGGCTCATTATCAGCATCTGTCAAGTTTTGGGAGTAGAGTACACCGCCTGTATTCAGTGTTACCCTGATGAAACGTCGTTTCCCCTCCACTTCTTGGTTTAGCGTTTGCGGTATGACTACTGCACTACCGCTGAGGTTGGTGCCTTTATCCATTACTGTGATTGCTATTTTATCCTTATCCGCTTCAGCTCCAGATATTGTACCCGTACTTGGGTCGAGCTTGGTAGTAGGCAGTACGTTCAACAGTTCCACCTTAGCATTTGTCAAATTTTTGATACCCGCACCTTGTTTTAGTGTGACGGTCACTTTTGAAAGTAAGTGCTTGAAAGTGATATTTACATGATTTTTGGTGCGACCTACCGGGTTTTTGTCGGGTGTTCCATATATGAGGTCACTTGCTTTATAATTGGCATCGCTGCTTTGGTCTGCTACAACAGTGAAATCAACTTCTGAATTTGCATCAATGGATGTCACTGTTCCTGACGGATAATAGGCATAGATATTCACATTCTTTCCACTGGTAGGATAATAGGGCTGGTCGCTTGTGCTCATTGCGCCATTTCCGCCTGCCGTGTAAACCAATGGCTGGGTATAGCTGGTAGTTGCGGTTTCGCCTGCATTTACAGCTTCATTGATAAACACGTCTATCTTTTCACCTGCTGCAAATTGTCCGCTTTGAATGTCGTTTGCAGCACGTGTGCTATTAACCTGTTGTACCGCTAGTCCGCTACTCAGGCGTATTTCTCCCGCCCAATTGTCCGTTTCTTCATTGTTGCAGGCAACCATAACGATTGCTGCTGCGGCCGTAGCCATTAAAAATCTTGTTTTCATACTGTTCTTTTCGTTTTTATGTTAATATTCAGAATTTTCAATTTCCCTGTTATTCGGCACTTCCCGTTTCTCCCTCACCGTTCCCGGGCTGCCAGTCAGTGACGGAGGATTCCACTTCGACTGACATCCTGTTGACCGTAATGGTATATATATATTTCTTTCCGGCCTCGAAGGATTGCGATTTGGGTGCATCCTTGACTCTCCAATTGAAGGTTCCCACATCCGGTATGTCGAAAACAAGGTACATCCCTTCCGTATCTCCTACAGGCAATACGATAGCTTCCGCCGCTGTCCCGTCGGCAGCCGTCAGCAGTTCTATTCCGGTTTCCTCCCCTTCCTCCGGGATCACCACCTCTCCGCCTGCCACAACGTCGTATAGGGCATTTGTCCGCTGTCCGGTCAGGGTTATTCCCGTACCCGCGAGTGCCGTGTTGTCCAGGCCGTTTCCCGCCTGGATATCGAGGGCTATTTTCACCAGCTTGTGTGTAAAGGTCAGTGCCACCTGCGGATGGTCCTTGTCCTTTCCCGTCACCTTGCCGGCTCCCAGCAGGTCAATGAGGTTCTGTACCTTCTGGTCGGTCACGTCCACGGTATAGGTCCTGCCGTCCGTTCCCAGCGTTTTCTGCCAGGGATAGTAAGCTATGAAATCGCGTGTGTCACCGTTTGTGGGGAAATAGATGGTTTGCGCGGCATCGGCCGGTGAGAATGTCCCCTTTGTTGCATCGGAGGTTGTGGTGTACTTGCGGTTTGAATCTTCCATGCTCAGGCTTTCACCGCTTCCATGCATTGAGAAAATCCCGATGGCGTCGCCCGCCTCCCATACATCGTCATGGGCGCGGGTCTGTATTCCACTGGTAACCTGCAATGGAGTGCGTCCGGCCGTAGTGCCGTTCCCATTTACGTCGTTTTCACTGCCGCATCCTGCCAGAACCAGGGCGGCGACACAAAAGGGGAGGATCATTCTGCCTCCCGGCCTGTGCCGGATGAAGTTCTTTCTCTTCATTTTTCTTCTTTTTTTTGTTTTACATTATATCCCTTTGCTACGCATATTCTCTTTGATGGGGGCATGCTTTAATGGATGTCTATGTCTCCGCCGTCCACCACTTCCCAGCCTTTAATGACAGCCCCGACTCCTGCCTCTGCGGGAAGCTCCAGGGAGGTGTATAACAACAGGGGCTCTTTTTCACCGTCGGAAAAACCTTCCAGATACTCGGTCAGGTCGTTTGTGATGGTCTGCCTGTCCCCGCTTTTCAATTCCAGTATGAGTGTCAGTACCTGTCTTTCTGCGGGTATCACTCCCAGCAGGCGTAGGTCCGCCTTGAGTACGGGTGCGCCTTCCTCCGTTCCGTCCCTGAAGAGAGGTATCACCGCCTTTCCCCGTGAGTCCGTGAGTGTTCCGGTGCCCAGATCCACGGAAGAGGCAATGCCTTCCAAGGTTGCAGAAACAGAGGATAACCGTTCCTTTTCACCCTCTTCCATCTTCATCACCAGAGAGAGGAGCCGGTTGTGCTGGCGCATGGACATGCTTGTCCTTAATGTATCGTCAGCCGTTATCTCCACCTCTTTGACTGCGGAAAAGAGATAGCCGGGCAGGGGTTCCAGAGTTCCGTCTTCCAGGGTGTTCACCGTGGCGGTGGCTTCATCGGTGGTGATTCCTTCGGCCTTGCTACAGGCCAGCAGCTTGTGTTGTCCCGGTGAGAGCAGGGAAGGGAAGATGTAGGGCGTACTTCCTACCTCATACTCTTGGTTGTCCACATGCAGGATATAGGTATCCGGTAATACCGCTTCGGAAGAGGCTCCCGCCCAGTCCGCGGTCACCACAAGTGCTCCCTTGTCGGGGTGTTGCGTATTATAGAGATCATCTTTCACGCACCCTGCCAGAAGAAGGATGGTGCCCATCAGGAGAAAGCCTGTTTCCCGGGTTCTGGAGTATTCTTTCCGAAGGTTGCCGGTATGCTGTTTTTTGATTCTGTCTTTCATTGTCCTTTTTCTTATTTGAATTGCCATACAAGGGTGATTCCGGCATGGTTTATCCCCCAGTAGTTTTTATTCGCTTTCCCCTGTTTGATACGCACACCATCGGTAACCGTGTATTTTTCATACTCGGCATGGGTGCAGCCCGCACCGATGGATAAATCCAGTGATATGGAGTTGTTCAACCGCATCTGGTACCCGCCGGTCAGTCCTCCTCCCTTCAGGTCTCCCTGCTTCTCTTTACCGATATAATGGCGTAGCTCCGGTGATATTTCCAGCAGGGCGTATCTTCTTTCTTTGTTGTCCCAGCTCCAGGAAGTCCATGAACCATTCACCTGTATGCCCCAGTTCCTGTTTATACGCCATTCGATGCCCAGGTCCGGTGTGAGTGTTGCCCAGCGTAGCAGGTTCAGCCGCAGGGTGAAACCGTAATCCCCTGCCTTTGCCTCCGTAGCAGGAACCGTTTGTGCGGGTTCGGTGGTTTCTTCACGGATATCGGATGTAGTGACTGTTTCCGTCTGTTTCTGGTATTCTTCCTTTATAGATCGGTTTTGCACGGATTGTTCAGTAGTGGTGTCTTCATCCTGTCCGGTTTCAGTTTCCCGGTGTAGGGGAACTGCTATCCTTACGGTGACATAATCACCGCTATCGGCATGGTTACGGGTGATAAAGCTGCTTTCATGTAGTCCCTGCCGTATGATTAACTTGGACTTCACCCGGTTGGAACGGGTCTTGGCTATCCTCATGTTTTCAGTCTGGCTGTCTAAGGAATTGCAATAACCGTCTACATATAAGGGTATTTTTCCTTCCAGGATCTGTTGTTTGTGCTGTTTTACACACTCTGACAGGCGGAGTAACTCATATTGATTGTCCCCGAAAGGTATATAGAACATATCCTTTTGGGGCACAAAACGGAACATGTAAACAGTGTCCGTCTGTTCCTGTGCGGATAATGGCATGCCGACGAGTACGGGGATGAAGAGTACAAGCAATTTTTTGATAATAACTGATTTGTCCATATTGTTTTTTATAGGCTTTACGTTGGTTTGCCATAAAGCCTTTCAAAATGTTGTTAAATAAAGACAAGTATAACGATGTATCCTAAACCATGTGTGGGTAAGGCTGACAAACTGTATTAGATGTCCTTTTTTATTAAGAGAGCAAAATAAGAAACAAATAAAACGTAACTTCTATAAAATGGTAAAGTTGTTATTAATAAAAGTCCTTGTGTTTATTAAATAAAGTATTATAATATTGAATATCAGTAGTTAATATTTCATTCTTGTTTATGTGTCTTTTTACAGACTGAGGGTAGAAATACCTAATTTTTTTTATAAAGAAGGCAAACATAGGGCCACCTTTTGACTACCAAGCTCATCAGCACGCATCCACATCTCTTGCCAAACACGATTTTGCCGGTAGTCTTATCCATATATTTTTCTATGAGAGGTTTTGCTTCATCAGGAACTGCAAATGTTATTTGAAATTCCCCTTCTTTGGTGTTTTTAGTCTTTTTTCGGACATAGTTTATTTCATTTTCCGGAAATCATGCGCGAGCATATCAACGAGATTCATTTTTTAGAAGTGTCATGTAGATATAAAGTGGAATGAAAGTGGAATGAAATAGTGTCAAAAATGATGTTGTTTGCTCCAAATCATGTTACTAATTAGTTCCCGAAAAGTTTAGTGCTGATCTTTAAATACTTGAAAATCAATAAAACAAAAAGCACTTCCTATCGTTCGCTTACGGAGGAAGTGCTTCACACAAAAACTAAACTAGACTTAACTAAACTATTCTATTGGGGGAAGTTTCACAACTTCCTTTATCTGTTCGATGCAAAGGTAAAAAAACATTTTTTAATATGCAATAGGAAATTATGTTTTGTCGACAGATTCGGATATTTTATCGACAAATGAATGTTATTTCCTAGCTCCTTTTATCCAGGAAAGTTTGAAATACCTGTTTATAACTATCGCTGACAGGGATATACGTTTTATCAAACACAATCCGTCCCCGATCAATAACTCTTATTTTTTCTTTCTGTACAATATAAGATCTGTGAACCCGCATGAAACGGGATGTTGGTAATAATTCCTCCATTGATTTCATACTCATAAGCGATAAAATAGGCCGGGCGGTATCTTCTGTATAAATTTTAACATAATCCTTCAAACCTTCTACATAAAGTATCTTTTTAAGTTCTATTTGTACCAGCTTATAGTCACTTTTTACAAATATACTTTCTATTTCTTCTTTAGGCTGTTGTAAGAGTTCAAACCATTGTACGGCTTTATTAGCTGCCTGCAAAAAATCCACGTAAGAAATAGGTTTTAGCAGATAATCCAAAGCATTTACTTTATAACCATCAATGGCGTATTGTTCAAAAGCGGTACTAAAGACAATGCGGGTATGTGTATCTACCATTTTGGAGAATTCCAAACCGTTAAGTTCGGGCATCTGTATATCAAGGAAAAGCAAATCCACTTGCTTATCCGGCAGTTCCTTCATAGCCTGTACGGCACTGGAATACTTTCCCTTCAATGTCAGGAACGGAGTTTTGTTGACGTAGCTTTCCAGTAAATCTAAAGCTAAAGGTTCGTCATCTACTATGGCACAAGTTAGATTCATAATGTTGAATATTGAAGAGTGATAAGATTGATTTATATTCTTTCCCATCGTCGCTTACTCCTTGGGTCCATTCATATTGGCCGGGATAAGTTAATTCCAGGCGTTTCCGCACTTGCTCCAGTCCTATGCCACTTCCACTTTTATCAGTCTGGCTTTTGGGGTGGTAGCTGTTGGTTATTTCGCAGCATACCCGACCGGGGCTTTCACTGAAATGGATGTGGATAAAACTGGGCTCGGTGGGAGAGATGCCATGTTTGAAGGCATTCTCTATGAGGGAGATGAAAATGAGCGGGGCTATTTCCGTACGACTATCGGCACGAACATCTATTTGTGTCTCTACAGTTACGTTTGCGGAGAGGCGGATGCGCATCAGTTCAATGTAGTTGCGGATGAAATCCATCTCTTTGCCAAGAGAGACAAAATTCTGTTGATTGTCGTAGAGAACGTGACGTAGCAGGCGACTTAATTCCTGAACGGCGGCTTGTGCTTTATCGCTGTCGAAGGCGATAAGAGCATAGATGTTGTTCAGGGTGTTGAGTAGGAAGTGCGGGTTCAGTTGATTACGCAGGTTTTTCAGTTCCGCTTCCGTGCGGCTTTTCTCGGCTTCCCGGCGTGCGGCTTCTACTTTTACCCAACGGCCACTCATACGGATGGCAGCGGCCAGTCCTACGGTGAGAACCATTGAGAAGACATCTCGCAGGATGAAGATCCAACTGGGAGGTCCGGGGCGTTTGTGAGCTTCGGGTTTCACATACGTATGGAAGATGAAATCTTGCCAAAAGTGTACGCCGACAGCTGTGCAAAGTATGAGCAGGAGATTCAGTAATACATATTGCTTGATGCGTCCCTCAAATAAGAAACGGGGGATGAAGAAACAGTAGTTTATGTAGAACACGATCAGGAATGATACCGGAACCGCACTGCCATGACGTAAATAGTCTACCCAGCTTACCGTAAATCCGCTACGATTCATCAGCAGAAATGGGAAAGCGAAAACGATTCCCCATCCGATGATATGGATGAGAACTTCTACAATCCGGCGAGTTTGGGAGTCTTGCATAATCATGTTACAAAAATAATTAATTTTAGTGATTAACGTTTAGTGATTAGTGATTAATTGCTGTGTAGCGTATTGGAATTCCCAACTAACCACTAATCACTAACCGCTAATCCCTTTTATTCGTATCTTATTGCCTCTATCGGGTCCAGATCCGCCGCCTTCTTAGCCGGATACCAGCCGAAGAACACACCGGTGACCGTACAAACGGCGAAGGAGAGGAATACACTCCATGCCTGGATGTAGATAGGCCAGTGGGCTACGTTCTTTACGATGAATGAGGCTCCGCAGCCAATGACAACTCCGATGATACCACCTGTAATACTGATAAGGATGGCCTCGATTAGGAATTGTGAGAGAATATCCACCCCACGGGCACCGACAGACATACGCAGACCGATTTCACGGGTACGCTCCGTCACGCTGACGTACATGATGTTCATGATACCGATACCACCTACTACCAGAGAGATGCCGGCGATACATGCCAGGAGTGTTGTCATCAGGTCGGTAGTGGAGTTCAGCATGGTGCTGAGTTCCTGTTGGCTGCGAATGGTGAAGTCGTCGTCATCACTCTCTTTCAGCTTATGGTTGCGGCGCAGGATGGTGGTGATTTCATCCGTTGCATAATCCGTCATATCCTCAGAGAGGGCAGAGGCGAAGACACCTTGCAGGTATGTGACGGCAAGCATACGTTTCATTACCGTGGTATAAGGTGCTAGTACGATTTCGTCCTGGTCCATACCCATGGAGTTGTAGCCTTTGGCTTTAAGTACACCCACTACACGCAGGGGTACCTGGTTGAAACGGATGATATGTCCGATAGGGTCCTGTCCGTCCGGGAAAAGATTGTCCACAATGGTCTTACCGATGATGCAGACTTTGGCGGCACTCTGAATGTCCGCTTCGGTAAACATCTCGCCACTCTCTACGCTTAACTGGCGGATTTCGAGATATTCGGTACCTACACCATTTACAGAGGCAGGATAGTTGTTGTTTCCTGCGATGAGCTGTCCGCTGGACGATACATTGGGGCTGACGGCTGCCAGGAAGTTGGTTTCATCCCGCAGGGCTTCATAATCGGTCAGCTTCAGAGTCTGCATGGACGAGGCATCCTGACGGACACCGCCACGCATATCACCGCCCGGATGAATCATAATCATATTCGAACCCATTTCCGCGATCTGTGCCTGAATACTTTTCTTCGAGCCTTGCCCGATGGCGAGCATGGTGATGACGGATGCCACACCGATGATGATACCCAACATGGTGAGGAAGGCGCGAAGCTTATTGTTGGCAAGGGCGCGGAGGGCTATTTTGAAAAGGTTTGTTCCGTTCATAATTTATATTTATTAGTCTTCATCACTCTTTGGCAGCGCTGCCAGAGCTTCTGCCGCTGAGAGGATTTTCGGGTTCACCGTATCTTCCGTCACATGCCCGTCGCGTAGACGGATATTCCGGCTACTGTACTGAGCTATTTCGGGGTTGTGGGTGACAAATATAATCGTACGTCCTTCGGCATGCAGTTTCTGGAAGAGAACCAATATCTCAAAAGAAGTACGTGTATCCAGATTACCTGTTGCTTCATCGGCAAGGATTACCGCAGGGTTGTTCACCAGGGCTCGGGCGATGGCTACACGCTGCATCTGTCCGCCGGACATCTGGTTTGATTTATGTTCCAGACGATTACCCAGTCCCACTGCTTGCAGGGCTTGGATGGCGCGTTGCTTACGTTCGGCTGCTGAGACGGAAGCGTTGTACATCAAAGGTAGCTCTACATTCTCTACGGCAGTGGTCTTTGCCAACAGGTTGTAATTCTGAAAAACAAAGCCGATCTTCCGGTTCCGCAGGATGGCTCGTTGAGGTTTGCTCATGGTGCGTACGGATATGCCATCCAGCAGGTATTCGCCGCTGGTGGGAGTATCTAGGCAGCCCAGGGTATTCAACAGCGTTGACTTACCGGAGCCGGACGTACCCATGATGGTCACGAACTCCCCTTCGGTGATGGAGAAGGAGACGCCACGCAGGGCATGGACCGTTTCATCGCCCACCTGAAAGTCGCGCCGAATATTTTGTAATTCTATAACTGTTTTGCTCATTGTTTCGGAATTGTTTCGTTGAATAAATGAAAAATTACTTGCATGCCGAAAGGAAACCTTGCTCCAGCGCTACGCTGGTTATTTACTATTCTTTTTCTTATTGTTTCCCGGAGGGCCCGGCATGAAAGGACTTCTTTCGCCGTCTCCCTGGCCTTCGGCTACAGCGGTTTCGGCACCTGTGCTAATCACCGCATCGGATACTATTTGTGTGCCTTCGTTGATACCGCCTGTAATTTCGGTGACAATTCCGTTAGAGATACCTATGCTGACCGGATGTGCAGTGAATGTGTCACCTTCACGAGTCCAGACTTTATGTTCACCTTCGCAATCTTTAACCACTGCATTCGATCCTACCAGTGGAACGGCAGGCGTAAAGCGCAACGCTTTTGCGGGGACGCTCAGTACTCCTTGTTTATCCAGAGTGTAGATAGTGATGTTTGCCGTCAGCCTCGGTTTCAGTTTCAAGTCCGGATTGTGGGCGGAAATGACTACTTCATACGTAACTACCGTAGTGGTGGTAGTGGTGCTGCTTGAACTGCTTGTGGCTCCCAGGCGAATCTGTGTCACTTTTCCTTCGAACACATCATTCGGATAAGCGTCTACCGTGAAACTTACACGCTGTCCTTCTTCCACATCGCCTATATCGGCTTCATCCACGTCAGCTACTACCTGCATCTGTGTCAGGTCGGCAGCGATGGTGAAGAGGGTCGGGGTTTCAAAACCGGAAGCTACTGTCTGTCCTTCTTCCACGTCGCGGCTGATGACAACGCCGTCGATAGGAGAGGTGATGGTTGCATAGGACAGATTGCGCTCTGCTTTGGCCAGAGAGGCTTTACTGCTGTCGAAGGCGCTCTTTGCTTTCTGGTAGTTATAAAGACTTTGCTCGTAATCCGTATCACTGATGAGTTGTTTCTCATGCAATCCTTTGTTACGCTCGTAATTTTTCTGTTGATATTCATATTCGGCTTTGGCACCGTCGTAAGTAGCCTTTTGCGATGCTAATTCGCTTTGCAGGGTTACTTTGTCCATTTTGGCAATGAGCTGCCCCTTGGTTACTACTGAGTTATAGTCTGCGTACAATCTATCGATGATACCGCTGACCTGTGTACCTACTTCCACTTCGGTCACCGGTTCGATAGTGCCTGTGGCCGTCACGGAATTGGAAATGTTGGCGCGGTCTACGGTGGCCGTCTCATATACCACTTTCCGCTTTTTGGCTTGTCCGCCAAATGCCCAAATAGCTATGCCGGCTACAATAATGACTCCGACCGCTAAGCTGATAATTTTCTTTTTACTCATACCTTATATTTCTTATCTCGTTTATTTCTTATCTCGTTGAATGATATATTATATATCTGAATTATGCTGACATACAGGCTTGTTTACGTCATGCGGTTACAACTGTATACCTTCGCCCTGGTAGAAGCGGAGCAACTGTGCATTTAGTATTGCCATGTACTTGGCTTGCAGTGTTTCCTGCTGTGCGTTGAGCAAATTATTCTTCTCAGTCAGCAGTTCCACGGTATTCTTCATGCCCAGGTTGAATTGTTCCTGAATCAGATCGTAACTGGTCTGCGTACTGCGCAGTTTCTCGGCAGCGGCAACATATTGCTGCTGTGCACTGTTGGCATCCAGCCAGAGGCTTTCTATGGTCTTGTATAAAGTCTTCTGCTGATCCTGCAAGTCCAGTTCACTGGTCTGCTTTTGCAGACGGGCCTTTTGCACGGCACTCTTGGTCTGACGGTTGGTGAAGATGGGGATGCTTACGGTCAGTCCCAGTGAGTTGTTCCAATTATTCTTTACCTGTTCGGAGAAGGAAAAATCGTTGCCATTGGCATTCGTTGTACCGATACCTGCGCTGAGGCTTAATGTCGGAATATATCCCGCTTTAGCGATGCTGATGTCAAGGTCGGATGCCTTAACATTCAGTTTGCCCGACTCTATCTCCGGGCGGAAAGTGAGGGCGGCTTGATACACATCCGTCTTGGTGGGTAGGGGTATCAATACATTCTCATCTCCCAGGGAGGGCAGATAGAGGTTCATTTCCTTTTCACCATCCAGTTCAAGTAGTTGTTTCAGTTGTAGTTTGTAGTCTTGAAGGGTGGCTTGTGCCGTCACTAACTGATATTTATCTGTGCTGACCTGTGCATCCAGTTGCGCAAGATCACTCTTGGCGATGCTTCCGGCTTCCAATAATTGCTGTCCGCGGTCACGTTCGGCCTGGCTGACGGCAAGTGTATTTTCGTTCACTTTCACAGCTTCGGCAGCATAGAGTATCTGCACGTATATCTGTGCAATGCTTTCCTCAATGGAATTTTCACTCTCGGCAACGTTGAGCTCGGCGATGCGATTGTTCAGTTGCTGTTGCTTGATGGTGTTCAGACGTTTGCTACCGTTGTAAAGGGTCCAGTTGGCATCAATGCCATAACTGCCGTTGTACGAGGTTTTACTGCTACTGCTGGTGATGTTGTCACCACTGATGATGGTACCGCTTTCACTGTTCGGGCGGTTCACAATGCGCTGGCTGATACTTGCCGAGAGGCTGGGAAAAAGAGCAGCCTTGGCTGTTTTTACATCTACTTCTGCGCTTTCCGCACTGATACGGTTACGCTTCAGGGTGATGTTGTGTTGCAAGGCATAGTCGATGCAAGTCTGCAAATCCCACTGAGCGGGAAGTGCAGTGTCAGCTTTGGGAGCGGCATCGGATGCCGTTAACTCTTGCGATGCAATGGGAGCGGCGTCCTGTGCCCGTAGTGTCGTGCTGCCGACACAAGCGCTTGCTACGCAGAGTGTTATCACTGTCAATCTTCTTACGTTTCTCATATCTTCGTTATGCTATATTGTTTAACGCTTGCGAAGATACGGTGTCGGAAAATGCCCCGCAAAAGAGATAGACAGTTCTGAATTTTTCGTCGTCGGAATGCTTTTTTGTGTCGATGACTAACTTTTTGCCCTTTTATTTGTTATTTAATATATAAAAGTTTTATATTTGTAATGATTATAAATTTTCTATTATGAAGAATACAGTTCTGAAAATCTGGCGTTTTTACGTCGATGGTTTCCGAGGTATGACACTTGGGAGAACTTTATGGTTCATTATTCTGGTGAAACTCTTCATCATGTTCTTCATATTGCGCCTTTTCTTCTTTCCCAATTATCTGAATACGCCGGCCGTAGGCGGAGATAAAGAAGAGTATGTGAGCAGGGAACTCATCCATCGTGCTATTGGTGATCCGCCTTGAGTAAAGCAATAACTCTTTTAACTTCTGAGTAAAGCAACTAACAATTAATAACTATAACTCGATTTCTTATGCTTGAACACATCGACACTTCTCTGATTGACTGGTCGAGGGCACAATTTGCACTGACCGCTATTTATCATTGGATTTTTGTGCCGCTCACGCTAGGGCTGGCAGTCATCATGGGTATCATGGAGACTATGTATTATCGTACGGGTGATGAGTTTTGGAAACGCACCGCCAAGTTTTGGATGAAACTATTCGGTATCAACTTTGCCATAGGCGTGGCGACGGGACTGATTCTGGAGTTTGAGTTCGGAACCAACTGGAGCAATTACAGCTGGTTTGTGGGCGATATCTTCGGGGCGCCGCTTGCTATCGAAGGCATTCTGGCCTTCTTTATGGAGGCTACTTTCATTGCGGTCATGTTCTTTGGCTGGGACAAGGTGAGCAAGAAGTTCCACCTGGCATCTACCTGGCTGACGGGACTTGGTGCTACGATTTCGGCCTGGTGGATACTTGTGGCAAATGCATGGATGCAAAATCCGGTGGGGATGGAGTTCAATCCGGATACAGTGAGAAATGAGATGGTGGACTTTTGGGCAGTGGCTTTGTCGCCTACGGCGGTGAATAAGTTTTTCCATACGGTGTTGTCCGGTTGGGTGCTGGGTGCCGTGTTTGTGGTAGGTGTGGCGTGCTGGTTTCTGCTGAAGAAGCGGAATAAGAAGTTCGCATTGTCCAGCATAAAGATAGCTGCCTGGGTAGGTTTGGTTTCGGCCCTGCTCTCTGCATGGACGGGAGACGGTTCGGGCTATCAGGTGGCACAGACGCAGCCGATGAAGCTGGCTGCCATGGAAGGATATTATGAGGGGCAGCAGGGGGCCGGATTGGTTGCCATCGGTATGCTGAATCCTGAAAAAAAGACTTATAATGACGGACAGGATCCTTTCCTGTTCAGAATAGAGATACCAAAGATGCTTTCATTGCTGGCGGAAAGGAAGTTGGATGGATTCGTGCCCGGTATCACGGACCTTATTGAGGGTGGTTATCAGTTGAAAGACGGAACGCAGGCACTTTCTGCCGAGGAGAAGATAGAACGCGGGAAAACAGCGATTGGTGCGCTGGCAGCTTATCGTGCCGCACAGGCTGCGGATAACGATGCCGAAGCTGTGGAAGCTGCCAAGGTGTTGAAGGAAAATGTAGCTTATTTTGGTTATGGATATATTAAGGATGTAAATGACCTGGTTCCTAATGTGCCACTGACATTCTATGCATTTCGTGTGATGGTGATGTTGGGCGGATACTTTATACTATTCTTTATAGTTGTATTGTTCCTGGCATACAAGCGGGATTTGTCAAAAATGAAATGGATGCACTGGGTAGCTCTGCTGACTATTCCATTGGGCTATCTGGCCGGACAAGCCGGATGGGTGGTTGCCGAATGTGGACGTCAGCCATGGGCCATACAGGATATGCTGCCTGTAAATGCAGCTATCTCAAAGTTGGATGTCGGCTCCGTGCAGACAACATTCTTCATCTTCCTGGTATTGTTTACCGTCATGCTGATAGCCGAAATCGGTATCTTGCTGAAAGCGATAAAGAAAGGACCGGAAGGAGAAGATTTATAAGATTTATGATTTAAGATTTATACCATGCGGAATTATGGCGTGGTATAAATCATATTCTATTCTCTATAAATCATAAATCATCCCCCATAAATTATAAATCATAAATTATAAATCGTAAATCTTATGACCTACGTTTTTCTACAACAATATTGGTGGTTCGTGGTATCATTGCTGGGAGCCCTTCTTGTATTCCTGCTGTTTGTGCAGGGTGGTAATTCGCTTATTTTCTGCCTGGGCAAGACGGAAGAGCACAGGAAAATGATGATTAACTCTACCGGGCGGAAGTGGGAGTTTACGTTCACTACGCTGGTAACGTTTGGTGGTGCGTTCTTTGCATCTTTCCCATTGTTTTATAGTACAAGTTTTGGTGGTGCGTACTGGCTTTGGATGATTATTCTGTTCAGCTTTGTGTTGCAGGCTGTCAGCTATGAGTTCCAGAGCAAGGCGGGAAATCTGCTGGGAAAGAATACATACCGTACATTCCTGGTGATTAATGGAGTGGTAGGTCCGGTGCTGCTGGGCGGTGCGGTGGCTACGTTTTTTACCGGTTCGGAGTTTTATATCGATAAAGGGAATATGACGAATACGGTGATGCCGGTTATCAGTCATTGGGCAAATGGCTGGCATGGTCTGGATGCGTTGACTAATCCATGGAATGTAGTGCTTGGATTGGCAGTGTTCTTCCTGGCTCGTATTCTGGGAGCTCTTTACTTTATTAATAATATTGATGATAAGGATCTGGTGGCGCGTAGCCGGCGTTCGTTGATAGGTAATTCCGTGCTGTTCCTGGTGTTCTTCCTGTCGTTTGTTATCCGCACGCTGTTGGCAGATGGATATGCGGTGAATCCGGAGACGGGTGAAGTCTTTATGGAACCGTATAAGTATCTGACGAACTTTATCGAAATGCCGCTGGTACTGGTGCTGTTTCTGATAGGAGTGGTGCTGGTGCTGTTCGGTATAGGAAAGAGTTTGTTGAAGACAAAGTTTGATAAAGGTATCTGGTTTACGGGCATAGGTACGGTGCTGGCGGTACTTTCATTGTTGCTGGTTGCAGGATATAATAATACGGCTTATTATCCTTCTACCAATGATTTACAGAGTTCACTGACGTTGGCAAACAGTTGCTCCAGCCAGTTTACGCTGAGGGTAATGTTCTATGTTTCCTTCTTGGTTCCGTTTGTTCTTGCGTATATCTTCTATGCTTGGAGAAGTATTGATATACATAAGATTAGTGAAAAGGAAATGAAAGATGGAGGACACGCATATTAGATAGTTACGAGTTACGAGCTACAAGCTACGAGTAGCTGCACTGTTACGCTGAAAAACACTCGTAGCTTGTAGCTCGTAACTATTTCACCTGTTGCATCCCGATCAGCCTGTCGTATCTTTCTCCGAAGGCCCGGTGGTAAACAAGGATCAGATATTCATTCTCTGTCTCATAGAAATTCCCTTCTGCCTGTGCGGTACTTCCTGCGGTGGTACCGGGAGCCACATATAAGTATTGATAATTATACGCTCCCTGTTTCAGCAATTGCGTGCATTCATAAGCATGCGTTTCTGCATTATACTTCAACCGACTCTCTTCATTAAAATTATCATAAGTAAAAGCTCCTTGCAGATAGAAGTTCCCTTCAGTTAGCGGGTTCTCCCATAGCAGAGAGAAATGAACGAAGAAGTAATCTGCTTCCGTAGCATTATCTACCGCCTCGTCATATCGTATTACGAAGCGTCCGTTCTGATCCTGATCGTAACTGTAGTTTAGTAAGCGAGGCTCGTCCGGGCGGAGTGTGACATGATAGTAAGGAGCATGATAACGAATACTCTCCACACCCTGCGAGGCATAGCGGGTGCTCACCATTTCAAAACGCCGGTATTCGTTTCCCGCAGGAAATATCAAGGCCCGATTATGTTCGTAACGTAGCTGATCGGGACCAATATAGGAAGGATGCAGATTCGTTACCCAGTTATCCGTACGATTATCCTGTAAGACGTGTACTTTGACTTCATTCTGCGGATTGCGGATAGGATATCCTTTATACTGAATGCTAAGACTCACCTGCTGGTGCGTCTTATTCCGGTCTATCTCAGTGTCACTGCTGACTTGTGCCGATACGTTCACCTCCTTTTGCAATACCCGGAAACAGGTAGTGAAAGCCGGCTTATCCTTTCCATCTGCATCGTCATAAACCGTCAGACGGTAGTTACCCGAAAGTTTCAGTTGTACCTGGTCGTTAGGAAGTGTCAGACGGTAATGCGTGTAGGGCAGGGTAGTATTGACGGAAATATCATGATCTTCTATCGGATTGTCATTGAAACCATCCAGGTATTCTGTTTCGGAAAGATCCGAAGGGGTCCAGTCCGCATTGCAGTGCGTGAGGATGTACTGGTAGCGGTGGTAATCGTGAGTCAGGTGGTCGAAAGATATTTCTACAGTTTCATTCTCTCCCAGCCGGATGACGGCAGGCGACATATAATCATTGTTGGCAATGACCTGCACCGTATGTATATGCTGATTATAAACCTTCGTACGCTGGGCATGCACCCCGCAACAGATGATACAAATCAAGAATAGCGACAAGATTTTTTTCATTCCTTACCATATTAAGCATACAAATATACACAGATTATTTCTTTTTCCTCTTCTCAGTCTTCTGCTTCTTGACTTCTTTCTTTTCTACCGGAGGGAATTTGGGAACCAATTTCATCAATCTCAGGATTTGCGACTGTCTCCGCAGAATGTAAGCTGACGGATGCGCCGAATCAAAACGTATCGGATTGGGGAGTGTTGCCGCTATCAATGCACATTGTCCTGCAGTCAGTTTGGCGGCAGTGGTATGGAACTTATATTTGGCGGCAGCTTCTGCTCCATAAATACCTTGTCCCATTTCGATGGAGTTGAGATAGACTTCCATAATCCGTTCTTTCGACCAGCATAGTTCTATCAACCAGGTGAAATAAACTTCGAATCCCTTTCGTACCCATGAGGATTGCGGCCAAAGGAATACATTCTTTGCGGTCTGTTGGCTAATAGTACTGGCACCCCGTTTCCGTTTGCGGGTTTCATTCTCTTTCATGGCTTTTTTTATCTCTTCGAAATCGAAGCCGTTGTGGGTGGCAAAGCGATTATCTTCCGAAGCGATAACTGCCATCGGCAAGTGAGGGGAGATCTTATCGAAAGAAACCCAAGTATGATGCCATACCGGCTTTTCGCCTTTGAAGAGTTGCTGGGTACTGCGGATTACCATGAGGGGAGTGGTGTAAACAGGGATAAAGCGATACAGCACCACTGCCAGAATAGTGGAAATAAAGAAAAAGAGTATCAGGTTGCGGACTATCCGCAAGACTTTCTTTATACTCATTGTCGTGGTTTTTAATGTTAAAAAGCTACGAGTTACAAGTTACAAGCTACAAGTACCTTTCGGACTGATAGCGCAATAACCTGTAGCTCGTAGCCTTTTGTAGCTCGTAACTTACTTGCCTGCTTCTGCATTCTTAATCATCTGCTCGCTGGCGTACATATAAATATCTACGCGGCGATTCTGGCTGGCTGACATGCTGTCGTCATACTGATTGTAGCCTACGCCTTCCACCTTCTTGAACTGTGAAGGAGACACACCGCAATCTTGCAGATAATTCTCTACGGTATATGCACGGTCTTTTGAAACCTTCATGTTAGCTTCATATGTACCTACTTTATCCGTATGGCCTACGATTGCAATATCTGTTGTAGGGTCTTCTTTCAATATCTGGGCCAGTTCGCGCAGAGAAGACTTGGAAGTATTGCTCAATGTAGATGAATTGAAGCCAAACAGGATACCTGATTCAAAAGTAACCTTTACAGCGGCAAGGCCATTGGTATCTGTTACTTTCTCTACCTGTGCGCCTTCAATCTTGGCAGCTTCGGCAGCCTTCTTATCCATCTTATGACCGATGGCAACACCTGCACCCGTACCTACTGCTGCACCTACTGCTGCACCAATAGCCGCACCCTTACCTTTACCGATCAATCCACCGATAATGGCACCGGCAGCAGCGCCCGATCCACCACCTATCACACCACCTTTGGCAGTGTTATTCATTGTGCTGCAACTTCCTAATAATATGGCACCGCTCAATAGCAGTACACTAATCTTAATCTTTTTCATACTTTATTCTTTTAAAATGTTACTATGTTTGTAATGCAAAGTTAGTTATATAACAATTCTATTGTAATTATGTTTAGGTCTTTTGTTCTGCATTTTTAGAGTATTTTTCTCTTTATCAATATAAACCACGCGGTAAGGATAATTCCTTTGGCAATAGTTGTTGCACTTACAGCCCACCATATGGCGTCTACGCCCATTCCCATGTGTACCAGGAACAGTGCTACGGGAATACGCATATAGTTGCATGATATACTGATGATGGCAGGAGGAATCGTTCTTCCTAATCCGTAGAAGACCCCTTGCATGGTGATTTCCAGCATCATGAAGAGTTGTGAATAACCGTCTATGCGCAGGAAGTCACCACCTACGCGAAATGCTTCCGGTTCGGGTACGAAGATAGAGAATACTTCGCTTCCGAAAAAGATAAACAGCAGCGAACATAGTGTGCCGAATATGGACGTCATCCATAATGTAGTGTACCAGGCTTTTTTTACCCTCGACTTCTCTCCGGCGGCATAGTTTTGTGCAATGAAAGTGCTTAGTCCGGTAGAGAAGCCTTGTGAAGTATTCCAGGTGATGGCTTCTATTTGTCCTCCGGTGGTAAAGGCCATAAGACCAATGTGTCCACCTTGTTCCGAAGCTGTACGTGAAAGGAACATATTGACAAAAGCGAACAAAGTATTCAGTGTGGCAACCGGAAGTCCCAACTTGAATATACGCCGGGTATATTTCTTTTTGAGACGTGTCAGGAAGGGAAATCCACCTAACAGATCGTCCTTATAGCGTAGCTTATAGATGAATATACCGAATACCGTAGCCTCGGCCAGCCATGTAGCAAGTGCTGCACCTACCGTTCCCCAGCCGAAACCGAAGATGAAAAGCGGATCGAGTATGATATTCATAATCAATCCTGTGCCGCTGATATAGAAAGGTGTTTTACTTCGTCCTGCCGCATTGTATATTCCAGTGAAGGCTGCGGACAGAAACACGAACGGTAGTCCTGTTGAGACAATACGCAAGTAAGTCACGGCATTTTCCGTGATATGCTCTTTCAGCTCGAATATACGCAGGATGGGATTGGCAAACAAGAATAGCAAAGCAGCCCAGCAGATGGAGATGAGCAAGGCAATACTGATGTTGTGCGAAGCAAACTGTCGGGCATCCTGTTCGTTGCGCGCACCTATGGATTGTCCTACGCTGACTTCCGAACCTACTTTATTTAGCAAGGCTATGGAACCGGACATCCACGTCAATATTCCCACTGCACCAACGGCGGCAACAGCTTCACTACCTATACGGCCTACCCATGCCATGTCCGTCAGGCTGTATGCCATCTGGATGAACGAGGTAGCCATAATAGGCATCGCCAGATTGAATAGTTGGCGGTTAATGGGACCTTTAGTCAGATTCTTTGTTCCTTGCATTCTTTACAGTCTCTAAATTTCGGGCTGCAAATTTACGGATTATTTGTTAATAACCACGCTGCCGGTCGCTTTTCTGTCTATTGAGTTGAATTCCTTCGACAGGGTTCCATTAAACTTTCTTGTGGATGAACTTTCCGTCAATCCAGTAAGTGGCGTGGTTTGCTGTAAATTTCAGTATTACATAGTTGGGATCGGTCGGTCCGCCGGGAAAATGATTGATGAACCAGGCTTGCCAAAGCTCTTGTTTTACATTTTGGTCTGTGATTACTTCCACATCACCTGTCATGCAAACACTGTTTCCCTGTGCATAGAAGCATAGTCCGCCTTTCGGATTCTTGCGAAAATCCTCGGTCTTCACGGAGTCGCTTCCGGTTGACATCCATACTGTTGAAATGTCTTCGGACTTAACCATACTCATAGGTACGGGGCGTGGATATCCTTCTTTATTTACTGAGGTCAGAACGACTACTTCACTTTCGCGCAACATTTGTGCGGCTTTTTCTCTCATTGTTTCCATAATGCAGAATTTGTTTTGTTAATTGAATGGTGCAAATATAGGTAGTCGGAGATATTCCTGCATTGTACAAAAACGACATTTATGCTTCTACGTAAGTCAGTGTGACATCTTCTTCTGTCAGAGGAATAGAAAGGAAAGAGTAGGGAGTATTGCCGGATAACCTTTTAATTTCTCTTGAGAGGTGCGGCACGTCATAATAGCCTGCATGGATAGCAGTAGAGAGCAGATTGTCACTGGTAGTGCCCCTTAATAAATCCACCGCGTTCTTGAATTTCATGATTCTGCTGTATATTTTCGGGGTATAACCTGTGTTCATCTTGAATTTGCGTTCAAATTGTCGCTGGCACAGACAAATATCCTCCATTAATGACTGCACGGGCAGTTTTCCCTGATGCCGGTTAATCTGTTTTATTGCAAATACAATCTGCGGATCTGTCGGCAAGTCGTGTTTATAAAGAGATTTGATAAATAATTCTTCTATGATCTTTATCCTATTTTCTAAACAGTCTTCTTCGCATAGCCTTTCTGCAAAAGAAGTATCGAAAAAGCAGGTTACCTCGTCTGCACTGATTCTCAGGTTAGTCAGTTCGTGCAGTGGCAGACGGATAAAGCGGGATAGTCCACAAGGTAGGAAGCGAACCCCTAACATGTGAACCGTTTCCGCATACGCTACCAATTCCGAATAGCTATTCATCGGACCTATAAAATAAGCACGATAAGGCTTCATGGTCAGACTGCTATTTACCGCTTGTGTTGCTTCCCCAAGGGTGAAGATAAAGTCTGTACATCCATCAGGAAGTATGTTGATACGCATTCCGTACTCCGGATTCCCTTTGAATTCCCAATACTTGTCTATATAGGGAGAGAGTAGTGCGCAGGGTTGGTATTCTTTATACATAAATTTAAAAAGATATCATGTACAAAGGTAATCATTGGTTGATTTCTTCCGGCATATCCAGTTCTCCCTGGAAACTGATGGACTGACGGTTCTGCATATTCACGAATATCGAAGATGATCCGTTACTGAAAACGTCTATACTGAAATCGAACTTATCCTCCTCACTTCGTGCAGAGAACTTTATCTTGGCTGTTTCCTTCTTGCCCCACTCCAACTTATAGTCGGTGAGTGGAGCTTTAAAGTTTAGCCCTTCTCCACCGCCATAAGGAATAGAGTAAGCACGCCCATAGTAAGGCAGATAAGATATAACGGAATCATTTCTTATTTCCACAGAGTACGGTGAAGTTAGTGTAACAGACCGTCCTCGTGCAGGAAGAGCTCTGTTTACATTTATTTTATACTTCCCGGATGTGACCAGTTTTTCAACGGCCTGCTTCTTCAGTTCTTTTTTCTCTTTCTTAGTTTGTGCCGAAAGAGTAGGCATACTCATTGCAGTTATCAGCAATAAGGAGAAAATAATTCGAATCGTTTTCATACTATACTTTTTTATCGGTTATGTATATGAGTAACAATCAATTTTCCTTCTCAATACCCAGTAAATTCATCAAGTGAAAAAGAATATATTGCTTCCACTCCAGCATAAAAACCGAAAAATCGGTAGTATCTTTCAGGAATATGCTGGTGATCAAATTTTTTGTAATCAAAGGAAAAGTAAGCAAACCATAGAAAGTTATGAATATTGTATGTATGGGTACTTTCTTTAGTCTGCCTGCTTCCATTTCCATGAGCAGTCGTTCCTTTATAATCAGGAACGTCTCTTCAAACTGCATTTCCTTAGCTGCATCAAGCAGGTGGTTGACATCGCGTTGTATTTCCCCGCATATAAACTTTGGCATGTCAGGGTTTTCGGTGAAGAGTGTTATATACTTATCCAATATAAGACTTACGCGATCTATGAACGGCAGTTCCTGCTGTATTATTTCCTGTACTTTCGGTAATAGCGACATCACTATCGAACCGAATACAGCTTGAAACATTCTGTCTTTTGTCCTGAAATAGTAGTGTAGGGTAGGACGGTTTATTCCTACTTTTGCGGCAATATCACTCATGCTGGTTTCAACGAAGCCTTTTTCTATAAAAAGCTGTTTCGCTGTTTCAATTATTTGATATTCCAACTCATTGTTTTCTGTAGCTCCCATGGTCTTATTTATTTTATGTTATCAACAAAAAGTAACAGGCGATTGGTGATATTCACATCGCTGACGCTACTGTCAAAATCTAAAGATAATATATTTATCTGAGGGTAGACAGACTTTATACGTTTTTCTATTCCCTTTTCCACAATATGGTTAGCTATACACCCGAATGGTTGCAAACTGATGACATGATTAATACCCTGACTGGCAAAAGACGACATCTCTCCGGCAATCAGCCAGCCTTCACCGAACTGCGTGTTCAGCGATATAACCTGCTTGGCTTTTTCTGCTTTCTCGTAAATATTTTCAAAGGGTTGAAAGTACAGGAAGGCTTTTCCTATCTTGTTGATTTTATCAATTTGTTTCTGAACTTTTCCATAAAGCCAGTCGATAGCGAAATCAGGAATATATTTCTTTTTTATATGACTATCCTGGTTTACTTTCATATTGACGAAGCTTTGCATGAAAAAGTCTGTCATCAATGGAGGAACCACCTCTATACCTCTGTCTATGAGCCATGTGGTGATATCTTTTTGTGCAAAAGGATTGAACTTTAGAAAGATTTCTCCTACCACACCCACCTTGGGGCATGATTTTTGCTGACAGATCTGATTGAATTCGTCAACTGCCAGAGATAAGTAACTGAGCAAATCTTCCGGTCTGTTTTTTAGGATAAGAGGCTTTGCCGCTTCCAGGTACATATCTTTTAATTTAGCTGCCTGTCCCGGCTTTTTCTCACGAACAACGGCGGCGTAATAGAATTTAGCTATGCAGTCGCTGTATAGAACAGCGGCAAGCGCTATTGGCAATACTTTCAGCCAATTTACTTTGAAGCCCGGTTGCTGATTATCTATTCCGCTGCCGAATGCTATTGACAGAATGGGAGTATGAGTGTATCCGTTTTCTATTAATGCTTTTTTTATTAAAGAGATGTAGTTGCTGGCACGGCATTGCCCTCCCGTCTGCGTAATGGCTACACAAGTGTTGTCCGGGTCATATCGTCCTTCCTTAAAAGCTTTCACGATGTCACCCACAATCAGTGTAGCCGGATAGCAAACTTCATTGTTGGAATACTTCAAACCCCAGTCGCACGAACATTCATCGCTTATGGGCAGAGTCTCCATTTCATATCCTGCCACTTTAAAAATGGAAGGAATAAGTGGTGATATAAAAGGGGTGAAGAATGGGGCGATAATCTTCTTCTTTCTGTCCTTTTTGGTGAAAAGAGGGAGGGATAAAGGTTTCTGTACCTGTCTCTCTTCAGCTTGTTGCAAACTGATGTGCAGACTCTCTACCAGCGAACGTACACGCAGCTTGATGGAACCGGTGTTACTAACGTCGTCTATTTTCAATAAAGTAAGATTTTTATTGTACTGCTTCAGTAAAGTGCGTATTTCGTCTATCAGAAAGGCATCCGGTCCACATCCGAAAGAAGTCAGCTGCATATATTGCACGTGATTTCCCTGCTGCGCTGCCCATTTGGCTGATTTCAAAATACGGTTGGTAAATGCCCATTGAGCCAGAAAATTCACCTCTTTCAGTGGAATATCCTGATGACGGACGATATCATCTGTAATTATATAAACGCCCATAGCGCTGATCATATTCGAAATCTTATGTTGTACCAACGGGTCCGAATGATATGGACGTCCGGCAAGGAGAATAATCAGCTTCTGCTTTTTATTTCCTTCTTCAACTATTTGCCGGTTATAGGCGATAAGCTCTTTTTCAAAAGCGTCTTGTGCTTTCAGTGCATGGTCGAATGCTTTCTTTACTACCTGCTCTTGTACGCCCAGTGTGCTCAGGTAGTCACGGCATTGCTTATACAGTAATCCTGTATCCTTGAAAGTGATGGCCGGATGGTCAATCGGTAAGTTATCTGTCTGGACATTCTTGATAACCTGTGAATATCCGGACACAATGGGGCAGTTGTAACTGTTCTGTTGTTGCTTATCGATTTCTTCGAATATGACAAACGGCATAAATATCCGGTCTACTTTGTATTCGATAAGGTTTTGGATATGGCTGTGCACCAGTTTTGCAGGGAAACAGATATTGTCGGACATTACCATATTGGCCGCCTTCTCATATTTATTGAACGTCGAAGCATCCGACAGGCATACCCGGATGCCGCACTCTGTGAACAAAGAATGCCAGAAGGGATATTCTTCATACATATTCAGGCAGCGGGGAATACCTATGGTCAGTAGTGGAGCGGCTATATTTACTTGCCGATCAAACAGAAGTTCGATTTTCTTTTCATAAGCATTTACGCCTTTCTCCGAAACATTCCCTTTATTGGTAAACACCTTTTCGCATTTATTGCCGGAGAAATAATGTTCTCCATTACCGAAAGCATACCGGGTGATGGCACATTGGTTTTCACATCCGTTGCACTGAACCTGTCGGGAAGTGAATTGGGCCTGATGCATCATATCTTCCAAATTTGTAACTTTGGCCGTCTTAAGTTGCTTTGCATAAAGTGCACAGCCCAGAGCACCCATTAATTCGGGACAATCGCTACGGAATACTTCTTTTCCTGTCAGCTTCTCCAGACCTCGTACGATGGCATCATTGCGCATGGTTCCACCTTGCACCACGATATGTTTTCCAAGTTCATCCGGCTTTTTAAGTTGAAGCACTTTGTACAGGCAGTTCTTTACAACAGAGTAAGAAAGACCGGCCGCTATATCCGCCACGGATGCCCCTTCACGGAGCACTTGTTTCACTTTGGAATTCATGAAAACGGTGCAGCGTGTTCCCAGATCACACGGAGCTTTTGAGAAACAAGCCGCTTTGGCGAAGTCCTCCACTTTGTAGTCCAGTGACTGTGCAAAGGTGCTGATAAAAGAACCGCATCCGGATGAGCAAGCCTCGTTTATTTCAATCCGGTTGATAATTCCGCCATTTGTGAAAATGGCTTTCATATCCTGTCCGCCGATGTCCAGGATGAAAGATACATCCTTATTTATATGTTTGGCAGCCATGTAATGGGCTATGGTTTCAATGATACCGGCATCCATCTGGAAGGCAGCTTTTATCAGATCCTCTCCGTATCCGGTGGAGCATCCTCCTTTGATTTGCAGGATCGTCCCTTTTTCCTGACATTCTTTATGCAGTTTCTGCAATCCTTCTTCCACGGCTTTTATCGGATTTCCTTTGTTGTCGTGATAGTAGGAGTACAGGATACGGTTATTTTCATCAAGCACTACTATTTTGGTGGTGGTAGAGCCAGAATCTATTCCTATGGTAGCCTGTTGTATTCCGGGTGTTAATTCCGTCCGCTGCACATCATATTGTGCCAACCTGTCCTTCCATTGCAGATATTCCGTTTCATCCTTGAAAAAAGGTGGAAGGCTGTTTTGTGGCTGGTATGCCTTTTCTGATAGATTTTCCAGAAGTCCTGTTAGCTCAGTTATCTTCATTTTCCGGGAGTTCTCTGCCAGTGCTGCTCCCCAGGCTGGAATAAGATTACTTTTCTCCGGCAGCAGAAAATCGTTCTCCTCTGATAACTGCAAATAGTTGGCGAATGATTTTCTGAGTGCCGGAATAAATGTCAACGGTCCTCCACAAAGTAATATCGGAGCAACAATATCACATCCATGCGCAAGTGTAACGATGGTTTGCACCGTTACAGCATGGAAAATGGAAGCCGCGATATCTTCTTTCGGTATATTCTTGGCTATCAGATTCTGAATATCCGTCTTACAGAATACACCACATCGGGAAGCTATCGGATGTACTCGTGTTGCCCGGAGAGCCAGTCCGTTCAGTTCATCCATCGATACTCCCAATAATATGGCCATCTGATCGATAAATGCCCCTGTTCCTCCGGCACAGTTTCCGTTCATCCGTAAATCGGTGGCTTGATTATTCTGGAAGAAGACGACTTTGGCATCTTCTCCTCCGATGTCGATCATGGAAGATATTCCGGGATGATTCTGCCGAATATATTGGGCTGCCGCTACCACTTCCTGCACGAAAGGCAGAGAGTATTTCTCTGCGATTCCCATGCCTACTGAACCGGTGATATTGATTGATAAAGTAACATCGCCCATCTGTTCTTTCAGCTGGTGGAAAAATGCCAGTAGGCATTCCTGAACTTTTGCCTGATGCCTTTCATATTTGTAGAAAAGGACATTTCTCTCACTCTTATCCAGTACTATTATTTTAGCGGTAGTAGAGCCGATATCCAGGCCGACTTTGTAAATATCCATAATAGAATTCTGCTGATTGGGTATATAAATAATAAAATCAGATATATCAGTCTGACACTAATGTCAGACGCTGCAAATGTACGAAATCTTTTGGAAAAAGTGAGCGATTGTCTTTATTTAACTTTTTGCCGACAACACGACTGATTTTATTTCGAAGGTGCAATAGGCTTGGTAAGGATGGCAAAATTCGAGTTTTACCAGTCGAAATGATTTCCTTGGTTGGATATGGATTAAATTAAAGGCATCTGTTATTTTCGTGGAGATTGAAATTGTTGTCAAAAAGAAAAAAGCCTCTGACTTGCAGAGGCTTTTTTGATTTCAGTGATCCAGCTGGGGCTCGAACCCAGGACCCCAACATTAAAAGTGTTGTGCTCTACCTGCTGAGCTACTGAATCAATCCTTTATTGCTGTTAAGCGGGCGCAAAGATAGAGACAATTTTTGAAAATGCAAAAGAATATCTCTTTTTTTGTTATCTTTGCCCAATATTCATCGAATGGGAATAGCATATACATTATTAATATAATACACTTAAAAACTTTATGGCAACAGTTGACGATAAAAAGATTATCTTTTCTATGGTAGGGCTGAACAAGACCATTCAGCAGAACAACAAGCAGGTGCTGAAGAACATCTACCTTTCGTTCTTTTATGGTGCAAAGATTGGCATCATCGGTCTGAATGGCTCCGGTAAATCTACCTTGCTGAAGATTATCGCCGGGTTGGACAAGTCTTATCAGGGCGAAGTGGTGTTTTCACCGGGTTACTCAGTGGGCTATCTGGCTCAGGAACCTTACTTGGATCCTACGAAAACCGTAAAAGAAATTGTGATGGAAGGTGTACAACCCATTGTGGATGCACTCGCTGAGTACGAAGAGATTAACCAGAAATTCGGCCTGCCGGAGTATTACGAGGATGCCGACAAGATGGATAAGCTTTTTGCACGTCAGGGAGAACTTCAGGATATCATCGATGCAACTGATGCCTGGAATCTCGACAGCAAACTGGAACGCGCTATGGATGCCCTCCGTTGTCCGCCCGAAGACGCAACTGTAGACCATCTTTCGGGAGGTGAGCGTCGCCGTGTGGCACTTTGCCGCTTGCTGTTGCAGAAACCTGATGTGCTGTTGCTGGACGAACCTACCAACCACCTTGACGCTGAATCCATCGATTGGTTGGAACAACATTTGCAGCAATACGAGGGTACGGTGATTGCCGTAACCCACGACCGTTACTTCCTCGACCATGTGGCAGGCTGGATTCTTGAACTCGACCGTGGCGAAGGTATCCCCTGGAAAGGTAACTATTCCAGTTGGTTGGAGCAGAAGACCAAGCGCATGGAAATGGAAGAGAAAACCGCCAGCAAGCGCCGCAAGACATTGGAACGTGAGTTGGAGTGGGTGCGTATGGCTCCTAAAGCGCGTCAGGCGAAAGGTAAGGCACGTTTGAATTCTTACGATAAATTGATGAATGAAGATATCAAGGAGAAAGAAGAGAAACTTGAAATCTTTATCCCTAATGGTCCGCGTCTTGGAAATAAGGTTATCGAAGCGAAACACGTGGCAAAAGCTTATGGCGACAAACTACTGTTCGATGATCTCAACTTCATGCTTCCGCCTAACGGCATTGTGGGTGTAATCGGGCCTAACGGTGCGGGTAAAACAACGCTGTTCCGGTTGATCATGGGGCTGGAAACAGTAGATAAAGGTGAGTTTGAAGTAGGAGAGACCGTAAAGGTAGCTTATGTCGACCAGCAACACAGCGATATCGATCCGAACAAGAGCGTGTACCAGGTTATTTCCGGTGGTACGGAACTGATTCGTATGGGTGGACGTGATATCAATGCACGTGCCTATCTGTCACGTTTCAACTTCTCCGGTGGAGATCAGGAGAAGCTTTGCGGTGTACTTTCGGGTGGTGAACGTAACCGTCTGCACCTTGCTATGGCTCTGAAAGAAGAGGGCAACGTGCTGTTGCTGGACGAACCTACCAATGACATCGACGTGAATACGCTTCGCGCACTCGAAGAAGGTCTTGAAGACTTTGCAGGATGTGCCGTAATTATCAGTCACGACCGTTGGTTCCTCGACCGTATTTGCACTCATATACTTGCATTCGAAGGTGATTCCAATGTCTTCTATTTCGAAGGCTCTTATTCAGAATATGAGGAAAATAAACAGAAACGTTTAGGGAAAGAAGAACCTACCCGTGTACGTTATAGAAAGCTGATGAATGACTGATAACAGTAAGAATCTGATAGCATAACTAATATTTTTATGACAAATAGAAAGCCCTGCAAAAAACTTGTAGGGCTTTTTTGTTATAAAAAGTTTCAATAACTCCTATATACCCTAAAATTTTGTAGCAGAAATGTAATACAAATCTAAATCTTATTAATTATATTTGCGTCTTAAAACAGTATTTAATACTTAATTAACATTCGTAATTAACACATTTAATTAACAAAAAACAGAAGTATGAAAAAACATCTAATTCATTTCCTGTTGGTGGCTGTGCTGTCTATATGCAGTGCTGCGGCATTTGCCCAGACTACAGTGAAAGGTCAGCTTGTTGACTCAGAAACAGGAGAACCGTTAGTGGGCGCTGCTGTTATGGTAGAAGGCACTTCACAAGGAACTGTGACTGACATTGATGGTTATTTTAAGCAAGGTGTTGCTCAAGGTGGAACATTGGTGTTCAAGTATGTAGGTTTTAAAGACCTCAAGAAGAAAATAACACAGAAGGGTGCTTCTGTTGATTTGGGGGTTATCAAGATGGAGCCGGATGCTGTGATGCTGGCTGACGTTACAATTACTTCTTCTATAGCGGTTGCCCGTAAAACTCCGGTAGCGGTATCTACTATTGATCCGGTTTTCATTGAAGAAAAGTTGGGTACGCAAGAATTCCCTGAAATTTTAAAGTCTACTCCGGGTATTTACGCTACTAAAGACGGTGGTGGTTTTGGAGATAGCAAGGTTAACATCCGAGGTTTCAAGAGTGAGAATTCGGCTATGATGGTTAATGGTGTGCCGATGAACGGTATGGAGAATAATAAAGTATATTGGTCGAACTGGTCAGGTTTGTCTGATGTTACTAGAAGTATCCAGATACAACGTGGTTTGGGTGCTGCTAAAGTTGCTTCTCCGGCAGTAGGTGGTTCTATTAATATTATTACCAAAACTACCGAAGCAAAAAAAGGTGGTTCTGTATCCTATGCTATGGGTAATGATGGTTATAATAAAATTTTATTTAATCTCTCTTCTGGCTTGTCAAAAGACGGATGGGCATTCTCTTTGTTGGGAGCCAAAACTTGGGGTGATGGCTATATACAAGGTACAGAGTTTGAAGGATATACTTGGTTTGTTAGTATTGCTAAACGTTTCAATGACAATCATCAGTTGTCTTTGACTGCTTTTGGTGCTCCTCAGTGGCATAATCAACGTAGCAACCAGAATGGTCTTTCTATTAAGGAATGGCAACGTGTAAAACAATATATGGGTGAAGAAAGCCCTTATAAGTATAACTCCACTTTCGGTTATCGCAACGGACAATCTTATAATTCTTCCAAGAACTCTTATCACAAACCACAGATTTCTTTGAATCACTTGTGGCAGATTGACCAGAAATCAAGTTTAAGTACTGCTCTTTATGTATCTATCGGTCGTGGTGACGGCTATAGAGGTACAGGTGACAGTACCTACGCTAACTCATGGTATGGGTCTACAAACGGTTTGGTAAACACGCAATTCCGTCGTCCGGATGGAACTTTTGACTATGATGCTGTTGAAACAATGAATGCCGCAAGTACCAATGGTTCTAAAATGGTAATGAGTAAGATGATGAACAACCATCTCTGGTATGGATTACTTTCTACATATACCACTAAGATCGGTGAGAATTTTGATTTCTATGGAGGAATTGATTTCCGTTATTATAAAGGTTTGCACCAGGATGTTCTGACAGACCTTTTTGGTGGCACTTATTTTATTGATTCCTATAATCGCAAGAATGTTACAGCGGAAAATAATCCGGCAGTGGGTGGTAACTCCAGTTATATAAACGAGAAATTGAATGTGGGCGATGTGTTGCGTCGTGATTATGATGGTTTCGTTATGTATGAAGGGGTATTCGCACAATTGGAATACAATCAAGATAAGTTGAGCGCTTTTGTTTCCGGTGGTGCTTCAAATACTGGCTACTGGCGTTATGACCGTATGTATTATAGTAAAGATAATGCAAAGTCTTCTACGAAAAATTATTTGGGTGGAAACATCAAGGGAGGTGCCAACTATAACTTGACTGAAAATCATAACGTTTTCGTTAATGCAGGTTACATCAACCGTGCGCCGATGTTCGATACTTCTTTCATCAATTCACAGACTTCACATGACCGTAATCCGGATGCAAAGAACGAGAAAATCATGTCGTTTGAGTTGGGATATGGTTACCGTAGCCGTTTCTTCACTGCCAATTTGAATGGTTATTATACCCGTTGGATGGATAAAGCTCTTTATGATAGTGGCACGACAGCCGATGGTTTGCGTTGGGCGATGAATATGACCGGCGCAAATGCTGACCACTGGGGTGTGGAATTTGATTTTGTTGCAAAGCCTTTGAATTGGTTAGATGTTACAGGTATGTTTTCTTGGGGTGACTGGCGCTGGAAAGGCGTAGCTACCGGATATTTATTTGACTCACAAGGCCAGATGTTGAAAAACACTCGTGGAGATGTTGTGACAGATATGGCAGAGGCAGAAAAGTATAAATATCTGGTTGATATGGATAATGTTAATGTGGGTGGTTCGGCACAGACAACAGCTGCTTTGGGCTTAGGTGTACGTCCGATAACAGGTTTGCGCATTGGAGTGGATTGGAACTTCTTTTCACGCAACTTTGCTGATTATGATATTAATGCCAATACTACAACGCCAAATGAACCTTATGTCATTGGTAGCCCGTGGAAAATTCCGTCATATAGTACATTCGATATAAGTGCAGGTTATTCATTTGATTTTGGAAAAGTACGTGCTACATTGAGTGGAAACGTAAACAATGTCCTTGATCAGGAATACATTGCAGATGCTCGTGATGGCAGTGCTCACGATTGGGAGAGCGCTACGCGTGTACTTTACGGTTTTGGCCGTACTTATTCTGTAAGATTGAAGTTCAATTTCTAAACCAAGACAGATTATGAAGAAAAATATTATATTTAGCATGTGCGCATCTTTGCTGTTTTTGGCAAGTTGCGACTATAACGAAGATAACTTTCCTGGCTATGATGAGCTTGCCATACCTAAGGATGTGCAGAACGTCGAGTTGAGCCTGGCAGACGGTGACTATAAGAAAGTGGCCGGACTTGAAAGCAATATAAAATTAGCAACGGATAGGGTAGATCCGGAAGGAATAGACTTTGTGGCAGCTTTGGAAGCTATGGGGTCGAATAAATATTTTACGGAGAACGCACAAGCATCATGGTATCTGCCTGCTTACCTTGAAAGCCTTTATCCTTATTTGAACGATGGGTCGAAAGTGACGGTGGCCTTCAATAATGCTGAAAAATTGCCTGAATACCTGACTGATTTCAACGGTATTTCCGCTTATGAGCTCACTACTGGTGACTATAAGACAGTATGGGGTGAAACAGTTACTGCTTCATTCTTGTCTCCGTCTACGGTAAGTAAAATTCCTGCCATTTTAAAACAAGCTGTAGAGAATCCTGCTGACGGTGATATGCGCATGGTCAACTATGCTTATTCTGAAACAGAACCGAGTATCGGTGGTGGTGGCGAAATTCCGAATGTTTATCAAAAAGTATCGGGAATGGCTGCCGAAGGAGGTAATTATGTGTTTGTAGCTCCTGACAAAGAAGGAAAACTTATTCCTTTGGGAAGACTTCAGGATGAAACAAAGACCTATGGTTATATGGCAGGTACTGCTGTGACTGTTGTCGATGGTCTAATCAGTAGTGATGTTTCAAACTATGTATTGACTGTTGCTCCTACTGCAACAGGCTATTCTTTGCAACGTCCGGATGGAAAGTTTATTTATCTGTCAGGAACGTATAATACCTTTAATGTGGGAGCTCTTCCTGGAGCCGGTGGAGACTGGAAATTTTCTCAAAATGCAGATGGTACTACTTCCATTGTGAATGTTGAGAAGAAGAAAACAGTAAAATTGAATGAATATAATGATTCTTATTCTTTCGGTTCATATCCACCTTCTTCATTCGGCATTTATTTGAATGAAACAATGAAAGCAAGCGATGGTGGCTTTGCTTTCCAGGATATCAATTTGGAAGGCGTCACTTATGCATGGAAATACGATTCACAGAACGGTTATTGGAAAGCAGCGGCTTTTGCCAATGGAGTGAATAACCCTACTGAAAGCTGGTTGGTTTCTACAGAAATAGATTTGTCCGGTGCTACAGCTCCGTCACTTTCATTCGATGCTGCCATCAACTATTTGAATGGTAATAATCGGGCTGATTTTATTGAAGTTAAGATTTCTACTGATTATGTAGACAACGTTAAGTCTGCTACTTGGGCTACGCTGAACGCTGCATGGTCGGAAGGCAAGAGTTGGACTTTTGTTAATTCCGGTGCAATTGATTTGAAAGATTATGTTGGAAAGAAAGCACGTCTTGCCTTTGTATATAAGAGTACTTCGGCATGTGCTCCTACTGTAGAGATTAAAAACGTAAGTGTTTCCGAACCTAAGGCTGGTTATTATGCTGATGTTTATTTGTATAAGGAAGTTCCTGAAAATGAAGTGGAAGTAGCTGCTGCTATGATGTTCGCCTCTACGCGTGCTGTTGCAAAATACAACACTTCTGCTGTATATCGATATGATGCAGCATCCAGTACTTGGAAAGAATACACCACTCCGGATGTTACTGTAGCGGTATTGCAACCTGAAGATTATGCTAAGATGGGAGCTACCTATGTTGGTAAACCGGGAGAGACATTGCCGATTTATCTGAAGAATGCTTATCCGTATGCTCAGGCAGATTTGACGGTAGCTGTGGTTTATTACAGTAACAGTAGTCAGGCTATATCTGCAACTGAGTTCATTTATGACGGTGCAACTTGGACGGAGACCGCCAATGTCATGCCTAAGACTATGTTGTTCATCAAAGCGAAAGGTATATGGAATGAAGCGAAGGTATACTATTCAAGCACCTTTATTGGTGAGGATGGTGGATGTACTATTCAGGATGTAGACTTGGGAACAAAAGATTATGTTTGGATTCTTGACGCTAAATATGGTTGGAAAGCTACCGGATATTTGGGAGGCAATAAGGTTACTGAAAGTTGGTTGATTATTCCGACGGAAATTAACTTGAAGGAAGCTATGTCTCCTGTATTGAGATTTGAAGGCGCTGCAGGTTATCTGTATGGAGCAAAAGCGGAAGACTATATCAGTGTCTGTGTTTCCACGGATTATACTAATGATGTGACTACTGCTACTTGGGATAAAGTGGAATTTGCAACATGGCCCGATAGCTTTACCTTCATTACAATGGAAGCTAACCTCAGCAAGTATAATGGTCAGAACATTCGTATTGCCATTAAATATACGAGTGATACAGCTTGTGCTTCTACTTGGGAAGTTAAAAACTTCTCTCTTCAAGAAGAATAAGAAACATTTGTTTTATTATATGAAAAAGAGAGTGTGCCCAAAGCACACTCTCTTTTTTGTTACCACCGTTCCCTCTTCACCTCAAAGCACGGGCACTCCTTCGTCCACTCCATCGGCTCCACCTCTCCGTTTCCATTGATGTCCGGACTTAAATCCCTATGCCCGACAATCTGTGCCTCTGGATGATCCATTTTCAGAGCTCGTACCAGTACTCGCAGAGAATGCCTTTGCCATTCCGTCCGTGTGTCTTTTGCTATCCCGTGACAATCCAAACCACCTTCATAGCAAATACCAATTGAATTAGTATTGTAGCCTTTCACATGCGCTCCCGGTCTCACCACAGGACGAAGGTTTTTGATGTCTCCGTTCAGGCGTACATAATAATGATATCCGGCCTCACTGAAGCCACGTCGCAGATGATCGGCGGTTAAGTCAGCTTCCGTATAAGGGCGGTTGCAGCGGGTGGCGGAGCAGTGGATGACGATCAGATTAATTTTTCTCATAGAAACAAGTCTTATTTTACGTTTTTACAGATTTATAGAGGCTACATTTACAGAGGCATTGCATGAGCGCTCAATGCACCCAAAATGGCCGAAGCCACTGCGATTACAACCTTTAATACAGCATCCCAAGTCAATTTTTTCATAACATTTCGTATTTAGTTAAAACAATAGCTGCGCCGCTTCCCACAGCGCAGCCCTTAATACCTTTGATTCTTTTAATTTCTCGTGATTCCTTCATTCTTGATTTCTAAAAAACGAAGATTTCAGAGCCTATCCCAGCGGATTTTCATCCAGTCCACCGTCTCCACCATTTCCACCGTTACCATCGTCACCCGATCCGTTTCCGGCTTCTTTCTGCGCTTCCAGATAAGCTTGCAGGTCGATGAATTCGATTTTCTCTCCGGCACGGGTGGTCACAAGGTCTACCTTGACTGAGGTGGAAGGACGGAAATTGATGTTTACCCGTTTGATTTTTTCTGCCGTACACTCCTTGCGTGTGGCAGAACCTTCACCCTCACAGCTGAGTGAGAATACACCGAAATCTTTGATATTTACCGATTGCCCGGCATACAGGCTCTCGCGCATTGTCTCTACAAAGTTAGTAATCACACTCTGTATGTCACCTTTGGAAAGTGAACTCACATTCCTTATTTTGTACGTCAGTACATCCAGTCCCACACTTTGCCCCAGCGTCACCAGACGGGGATAGAACATCTTGGCCGCATCCTTTTTGGTTGGATCGGCATACTCCTCTTTCTTGAAAAATACTCCCATAACATTTTAATTTTTAATTCTTGATTTGTCAGTTCTCCAACAAGCTTGTTTTTGATAGAACAAAGATAGGGCAGCCGACAGGCGTTTTTCGGACTTATCACGACTTACCGGAGCTTTTCAGGAGATAACAAGTGATTATCCGCAAGCAAGTATAAAGGAGAAAACACAGCTTTTTTAGAAACGGAATTATTTTTACTTTTAGTACTGCATTTCTGTTGCAAAAACAATACTAATTCATTAATTATTAGTACCTTTATGGTATATAAACATAAAAACTTACTGTATGGAAAAGAATGAAAAAGAAGATGAATTTGTATGCCGCACCTATGGTAAAAGCGAATTGGCACAACTCTACTGTCCGGATATTGAACCTAAGACTGCTGTGGCAAAACTTAACCAGTGGATTGCCTTGAAGCCTGGATTGAAGGAAGCCCTGGCGAATACGGGGTTGCAACATTGTGCAAAGCAATATACGCCTGCGCAAGTGAGGCTCATTGTGGATGCGCTGGGCGAACCCTAAAGCAAGTACATAATAGTGCGGCATTTGCCCTGTGCAATAAAAACAGTAGCCCTTGCAATAATTTTGTTATCCCTTGTGTAACTCGTATATCCTTACAAAAAAAGACGGAAATCTCCGTCTTTTTTTCTATTTTAGGGTTCATCTGGGTTCAAGGTTCACTATGAACCCTACCCACCACGTGGCTATTTTCTCTTTTTGTAGTTATCCTCTTGTTTTACAATGAATTCCAAGTCTACTGCTTTTTTTAGCAAACGCTTGGCAGAGGATAGTGAGAGTCCATGTCTCTCTGCTTCTTGCATAAATGCCGAAAAAGTAAATGTATTTGTCAGATTATGAATTATTCCTGTCAGCCGGTGATATTTGTGCATAGCCACGGGGGGATGCACGGTAGAAGGCAACGCCGTGCTCATCAGCAGACTATGTTCGATAAGTGTGCGGGTGATGAGCATGGCCGTATTGAAATCTTCGTCCGTGCAGCAATACTCTTTGGCGAATTTATAATCTTCCCATTTCCGGAAAACCGTCAGCAAGGCGGCAATGCGCATGGCAAACAGACCGTGGCGGAAGACGATGCCACCCGGAGCGTCTTTGCCTTCTACAATAGCGTTGTTCAGCATTTCAGTGAACTGACGGGTATGTTCCTTCCATTGCTCAGCGGTGAAGGTGACTTGTGTGGGAAAATCCAGCAGATGCAGATGCATCTCAAGCAGCTGTTCTCCCAACTTGCGATAGTAGGAACGCAGATCGGTCTGGTCGTCCATAGGGGCGCATGTTTCCCATATCCATTCCGCTTCACGGGTGTAGATGACGAAACGGCTGTAAAGCCCGTCTTCGAGTGAGATGAAGAAGAGAATGAATTGTTCTTGCGTACCCGAGAGGTTGAGTGCCAGCCGGGGCAGATGAACGATTATAGGATCACCGTCCACTTTGTAGGAAGATGAAATCTCTTCGTGGTGGAATGCTTTGCAAAGGATGTCGGTATACTTGCCATAGTCTTGCCCGATGGCAGAGATCAGAGTGCCGATTTCCGTACTGGTCATGCAGCAACCCAGTTCACCGCTGTCGCGCAGATGTTCTATCAACCGGCTTTTGGAGGTGGTGGGGGAGATTTTTATATAAATATACTTCGGCTCTTCCGGTTTCAGATTGATGTCGGCGCAACGCTTCTCGCGGAATGCGGCATGTTGCTCTTTTTCCCAAACCAACTGGGCCTTTTCAAACTCTTTTTTTTGTTTGCGACGCAGCCGGTCGTAATGTTCCTGAATGGCGTCCATCAGATAAGAGGTGAAGCCTATCGCACTTTTGCCGGCTGCCGCAGATGCGGGGACGGCAGAATAGAAGTGTGTGGAGTGTTCTGCATTCTTGTAGATGAAGCGGGTGCCGGGCAGGCAGGCGCTGCAATTGTTCAGACTTCCCAAGAGCATGATGTCTTTTTCGCGAGGGTTGGCAGCGTACTTGACGCATTCTTGCAGGAAGCGTGGTAAATGCAGGTAGACTTCCTCCGGAAAGTAGGGTGCGGCAGAGCGTAATTTGTTATTATTTTCCAACAAAACGTCTTCATCTTCCGACGTTCTCTCCTGGCGGGGAGGGTTCATAGTGAACCTTGAACCCTGTGAACCCTGAAATGGAGGCTTTTCAGAAGATTGCTGTTTATTAACGAATTGATAACCAGCCTGTACTCGCTTGCGAATATCGTCCGCAGTAAAATCAGAGTTGGACCAATGCTTCGAAAAAACAGAAATAATACTTTCTAATTCTTCTGAAGAAAAACCTTTACTTCGGGAAGCGCGTCCCAACTTCAGTGCAATGTCATTTCGTTCGCCACGCATGAAGGGATTTCGATGCTCGAAATCGCTGACGAACTGTGCAAGGAATCCGGGAGCGGCAGGGTTATCCCCCTCTGCGGGTGTTGCACCGGGAGCGGCGGAAGAAAGGGGGTGGAACTTTGCGACGTTCGGTGTTCCTTCTTCTTCTGCTGCTGTAGCTTCGGGCAGACTGTAAGAGGTGGCGGTGGGGTTGTAGTATGCCTCAGGGTCCCAGGAGTAGAAGCAGGGGCGGGTGATGTCCTTGCACTTCTTGTCGCAGGGATGTTGTGCATATTGACTGATCTCGGCGGACACAGCGGCGTAGATAGCGCTGTATTGGTCGGGATTGCTGATGCTGATACAGAGAAATGCTTTCAGGCCTGTACCTGAAATGCTGCGGTGCAGAACTTTCAGATAGGGCAATTCTTTGAGAGATTCGAAGATCTCATCGGTGCGTTCGTTGGTGTCGTCCAGATCCACACTGGTGATGAGACTTAGTTGCACGAGTTGGCTGGCTGCATGCCCGCCCTGGCAGATGCCGGCGGGGATGATGCAGGGCATCTTACTCTTGATGGCTTGTGCTTCGGCTTCGTGTCCCGGTTGCTGCCGGAGTAGGCGGTGGCGGAGTACTTTTTCTTTGAACTCGTCGCTGCGCACTTTGTCGAGGTACTGCTTGATACTGATGGTTTGTGATTTCTTGCTCCGTACACCGGTAAATTCGGAGACTAGATACCCGGGGGATTGTGATTCTTTGGAAATAGTTTCTTCCATGTTAAAAAAAATAATCTCTTAAATTGTTGTGAACAGACGCTTTGTTGCGGCTGCACATCTGTAAAGGTACGAAAAAATAAATAAAAATAACTATGATATTTGTACACTTTTACTTCTATATGTATCTATAAAATAGAATCTTTGCTTTCTGAAAGTGTACAAAAAAAGAGTGTGTTATTTATGTAACATTAACATGTGGTTTGCTCCTGTTTTCTCATTTTATTATCCCTTAAATCTTGCTCATGTCTTTCAATCAGCTGATTAAGGTGCTTTGTAATACGTTTGACGGTGCGGTATGCTTCATCGCTGAGATGATAATTCTCTGTGAATAAAAGAGCGGAAAGCTTGTCCATCATTTGTAAAAAAGAGAGGTGCTTTGCAGTTGTTTTTTTTAGCTTGTTCATATCATATATTTTCTTTAAATTTAAAGAAAACTGCAAAAGTAGGGAATTATATGATATGTGATGTAGTTCTTTCGTTATGGCAGCACTGCTTTGCAAGTGGTACAGCCACCTTGGTGGTCGTAAGCACGTACCAGATAGAATCCGCGTGCCAGATTTCCGATAGGCAGGGTGAAAGCGTTACCAGTACTTTCCGCATCAAGAGCGTTGTATGAGGCGATGACTTGTCCGCTGACGCTGACAATCTCCGCACGGGCAAGGGTAAGGTTGGCAGAAGTTACTAAAGTGAGGTAGCCGCTGCGTGGATCGCCTGTCAGGCGGATAGCGGGGCGGGAAATTGTCGGGGTTTCGATACCTGTGCTGCCGTTCCCCAGATTCAGGAAGGTGACGATGGGGCTGTGGTCGGAGCAGCGGTACATATTGTCTTTTTGTACGCCGCTTTGATCGACGTCCATTTTCTGTGGTTCGTCGGCGTTGATACGGAAGGGACGGGCATCGGTTACTTGCTTTTCAAGGGTACTTGTGGCCAAACTGTGATCCAGATAGCCTACTGCGTAACTGCCATTGCTGAAGTAAGCGTAACTGTACTGGTTTGGGGCGTAGGTGGTGAGCAGATTGACCAGACCACCGTTTTCGAGGGTACGGATGGGGTCTTCGCAGGTATAGGCGTTCAGGTCGCCTACCACCAGGACGTCGGGATCATTGTAGGTTTTCGTGATTTCTTTGATGAACTTCAGAGTGGCTTCGGCTTCCTGCACACGGCGGGGATTATAGGCGCCTTGGCCGTCGCCTTTATCTTTGTATTGCTCCGGAACATTGCTGCCTGATTTTGATTTCCAGTGATTGCAGCAGAGGATGAAACGCTCCTGATTGCTGTTCAGTTGGAAACCTTGGGCGGTTTTGCGTTCCGGCAGGTAATTGTCGGCGAGTTTGTTCAGACTGATGGCGCCCACGGGGGTAACTGCGTCGCTATTGTAGATGAAGCAGGCCATGCCCTGCACGTTGTCTTTATAATAGCGTGTCTTGTATTTCTGGGTGTTGCAGTTCCGGTTCAGGAGCTGGCAGAGTTCTTCCAGTCCGGCGGCTCCTTCTACTTCCACAAGGGCGTAGATGTCGGCTTGCAGTGCTTGCAGGGCGAGGGCTACTTTGGGCAGCTTGAGGCTATAGGTGTTTACGTTTTTGCCGAAGTGTTCCAGGTTGAAGCTGACCACTTTCAGGTTGTACGTTTCCGGGGTGTCGCAGGAGGTGGGGCGTTCGTTGCCTTTGAATTCGGGTTTCCGGGTCAGGGTGATGGTGTATGTGCCGTTGCTGTAGCTGGCTTTTCCGGTCAGCCCTTCTATGGTTTGTCCGATGCGGCAGGTTCCGTCTGCATCGACGATAGGGAAGGAGCCTTGCTTTACGGTGAGTTGGTTTTTCTGGTTCTCCAGGTTCTTCTGATTGAACATATCTACACCCGGTTCGAACTTTTCGGTAGGAGTCCATAGCTGGCCGTTGGAAAAGGTCAGTGTGCCATACGTGTAGCTGTAGTTGTTTGTCAGCGTCAGGGTGTTTGTAATGGTCACTTCTTTCCCGTTCAGGGCGCTTGTTTTGAAGTCGTCAGGGAAAATAACCGGTTGCTGGGCAAACAGTAATATAGGGATCAGATTAAGAAGTAGAAGTAGCGGTCTTTTCATAAGTAGTTTCATTAGGTGGTTGTTTCTCATTTCTTAATTTTCATTTCCATCAGCACCGGATTATGGTCGCTGCACAGGTCCAGATCGGGCGAGTAGTAACGGTATCCCTGGATGCCGGGCGAATGGAATATGTAGTCGATGCGCAACAGGCGTTTGAAGTAGCGGTAGGTGTACATATAGCCGCGACCGCTGGTGCGAAAGCCGTCTTTGAGGACATCGGACAGTTCGGCGTAGGTGTAGGAGGATGGCAGGGAGTTGAAGTCACCGCATGCCAGTACGGGGTAGGGGCTGGCAACTACCAGTTGGCGGATGCTGTCCGTTTGTTCGGCGCGTTTCACGAAGTTGTCGTGCAGGGAAGTGATGGCGCCTTGCACGACTTCTGATTCACGACGGGTGTCGTTACTGTTGGCAAGTCCGCGTTCCCATTTCCGGCGGTTCTGGCTGACGCTGGTGGTCTGCAAGTGGTTGTTGAGCAGACGGACGGTGTCGCGTCCCAGGACAATGTCGCACTGCATGCTACAGTTGGCGCTTTGCTGGTAGGAAATGAACTGGGGATTGACGAGCGGGTAGCGGCTGAACACGGCGATAGGAAGCACTCCGCGGATAGAATCCTCGGTAGGGATCAAGGCGTAGCGCCAGTGGGAAAATACGTTGCGGATGCTGTCCATCGGGAAGTATTTGTTGTCGCCACATTCCTGGAAGCAGAGGACGTCGACTTCCTGTTCTTTCATGTAGCGGGCGATTTCCTTGCAGGAGTAGCCTGTAATCTCTCCTCCGAAATTGCCAACGTTGTAGGTGGCTATTTTCAGGTATCCGTCGGCATAATTGCTGCTGTAGTGCCCTTCGGGAATCTTCTTGGTGAAGCTGAACTGGAAGATGGCAAGGATATATCCATAGTTGAAAACTAATGCTGCAAGGGGAATGAATGCCCAGCGCCTGCGGGCGAATGCCCAACAGATGGCGACTAACAGATTGCATAGCAATAGTGCGGGCAATGCTAATCCCAGTACGGGCATGTACCTTGAATTGGCGGGGTCGAAGTTCCCGGAGAATGCAGCAATCATCGTGACAAGGGCCAATACGATGCTCAGGAGGACTGGAATGCTGCGGAATAAACTTTTGATTTCTGATTTTCCCATGTTGTTGTAAAGCTACGGGCTACAAGTTACAAAGCTACGAGTTACGAGTGCCTTTCGGTATGATAGCGCAGCCACTCGTAGCCCGTAGCTCGTAGCTTATTTTATTACATTTACCGGTTTTCCGTCAATATATGCTTTTAAGTTACTGATAAGAATATGTATCAGCCTTTGGCGGGCTTCAAAGTTGGCCCATGCGATGTGAGGGGTGATGAAACAATTCCGGGCGGTGAGTAACGGATTGTCGGCACGGGGCGGTTCTTCAGAAAGAACATCCAGTCCGGCAGCGTAGATGATGCCGGTATTCAGGGCATTGGCAAGATCTTGTTCGTTGATGAGCGGGCCGCGTCCGGTATTGATGAGGATGGAGGTGGGTTTCATCAAGGAGAGGCGGTTGGCGTTGATCAGTTCACGGGTACTGTCGTTCAGCGGGCAGTGCAGGCTGATGATGTCACATTCGTGGAACAATTGGTCGAGTTCCGCTTTACGGATTTCGGGAGGAAGTTGGAGGCGCGATTTGGAAGTGTAGGCCCATACCTTCATACCGAAGCCGATGGCTATACGGGCGGTGTTGTAGCCGGTCTGTCCCAGTCCTACGATACCGATTTTTTTTCCGAGCAGCTCGATGAGTGGAGTGTCGTAGAAGCAGAAGTCGGGATTCTTACTCCAGTTTCCCTTGCTGACTTCTTCGGAATAATGGCGTACTTGCTGGGTGATGTTCAGGATATGTGCAAATACCATTTGTCCGACAGAGGGAGTGCTGTATGCAGGGATATTGGTGATGATGATGCCGCGTTCGCGGGCGGCGTTGATGTCTACCACGTTGTAGCCTGTAGCCATCACGCCGATGTATTTCAGATCGGGCAGGGCAGCCATTGTCTCGCTGTTGATCACTACCTTATTGGTAAGGATGGCTTCTGCACCGGCAGCACGTTCAAGAACTTCGCCGGGAGCGGTGCGATCATAGATCGTGCACTCGCCTAACTCTTTCAACTTATCCCAGCACAGATCACCGGGATTCGTGGTGTAACCGTCTAATATTACAATTCTCATTTTGTATATATTTAAAGTGAGTACGCAAATTTAGGGAAAAGATTTGAGATTACGATTTTCTGAACTTATCCTCACCCCACAACGCTCTCATCCGTTCCGCATGTTTCTGTTCGGCAGCATTGTCTTGTGCTTCCCACAGACGGCGGTCTTTCAGCTCGTCGGGCAGAAATTGTTGCTTGACGAAGTGCCCGGGATAATCGTGCGCATACTTATAATTGTCTCCATAACCCAACTGTTTCATCAGTTTGGTAGGTGCATTGCGCAGGTGCAGGGGTACGGGCAGATTACCGGTCTGGCGTACAAGTTCCAGGGCATTGTTGATGGCCATGTAGGCGGAGTTACTCTTCGGGCTTGTGGCGAGGTAAACGGTGGCTTCCGCCAGAGGGATGCGTCCTTCGGGCCAACCCACTTTCATTACGGCGTCGAAACACGCATTGGCAATCAGCAAGGCGTTCGGGTTTGCCAGTCCCACGTCTTCCGAAGCGGAAATGACGAGGCGGCGGGCGATGAATGCGGGATCTTCTCCGGCTTCCACCATGCGGGCCAGCCAATAGATGGCACCGTCGGGATCACTGCCACGGATGGACTTGATGAAGGCGGAAATGATATCATAATGCATCTCTCCGTCTTTGTCGTAGGCAAGCGGATTCTGTTGCAGGCGTTCTGTCACCATCTCATCGGTGATGACGACGGGATCTCCGGCTTCGGAAGAAACAACGAGATCCAGGATGTTGAGCAATTTGCGGGCGTCTCCACCACTGTAGCGAAGCATGGCGGTGGTTTCTTTCAGCTCGATGGTACGCTCTTTCAGTATATGGTCGGTGGTAATGGCACGTTGCAACAGTTCCAGTAAATCATCTTTTTCCAAAGATTTCAGCACATAGAGTTGGCAGCGTGACAGCAGTGGGCGGATTACCTCAAAAGACGGATTCTCCGTGGTAGCGCCTATCAGCGTCACTGTGCCTTGTTCCACGGCTCCGAGCAGTGAGTCTTGCTGTGACTTGCTGAAACGGTGTATTTCATCAATGAACAGGATGGGACTGCCTTGCGAGAAGAAACGGTTGCTCTTCGCGCGGTCTATCACTTCGCGCACATCTTTCACTCCGCTGGTCACAGCGCTCAGGGTGTAGAACGGAGTTTCCAGTTTGTTAGCGATGATCTGTGCCAGAGTGGTTTTACCTACACCCGGAGGACCCCATAGTATGAACGAAGAAATACGTCCTGCGTCAATCATCTTGCGCAGCACCGCACCCGGTCCTACTAAGTGTTTCTGACCGATGTAGTCGTCTAAGGTTTTAGGGCGAAGCCTTTCTGCTAATGGAGTCATGTGAATAAGTGTTTAACGTTTAGTGATTAGTGATAAGTAACTATGCTAATCACTGATCATTCATCACTAAGTCGCTATTTTAGAATATCATTAATATCATGAAGCGTATGCCGTCCTTCTTCACTCCCGGTATATCGGTGTAGGTGAGGCGGCGTACATATTCGATATGCAACAGCTTGAATATGTTGTAGATACCTACACTGGCTTCCAAGTAGGGAGTGCTGCCCATTACGTGGCTGGTGGGGACACCGTCACGCATGGGGAAAAGGAACAGTTCGCTGTTATGGCTCTTGTACGGATTGTTTTTGTCCGTCAGGGTGCCATACATACCACGGATGCGGAAAGTTTCGCGCCACTTCAACTTCTTGATAAGCGGGATGCGGTTGAACAGCTTTCCGTTCATGTCATAGGTCAGGGCGAGAGAGGCATAACGGTCGTTCAGGAACTCCATGTTGTTGATCAGGCTGAATGACTCGTTGTGCTGGGTGATGTATGACAGATTCGCCATGGGCAGGTTCAACAAGGGGAACGGTACAGTGTTCCACTGCGCGCCGGCACGGGCGGTAATATCCAGTTTACCCCACGAACCGAACCAGAAACGTTTGCGGATACTAGCTTCCGTAAGGTTAAAGTTGTACTCGCCACCTAACACGCCTTTCAGACCGAGGGTGTGGGAGAGGGAGAAGATCGGCGCATCCAGCGATACGGGCACACGGCGCTGCTTCGTGTTGACATACGTCTCACCCGGTGCGTAACGCAGAGTGACGCCGAGTTCGGTGGTGGTGATGTCCTTGATGAAGGTATTCGTATCATCCCATATTCCGGCGATGTTACCATCGTTTTTCCAGTATTGCAATACACCTCCGGCAGGCTGGTCGTTGCGGTGGCGTGCCATGGCTTTGATGGAGAAACCGGTATTGGTTTCCAGTTCGTAGGTCAGGGTAGCGTCGCGCATGTACGACATTTGGTCTACCTTGGTCCACTTCCAGCCCACAAACATATTATCTTTGTCCGTTGAGAGGTATTTATCCATGGGAGACATGACGTCGTAACTGTAATCGAAGGCCAGGTAGTGCTTGGGAAATTCCCACAATACATATTCGCGCTTGTTGAACGAGTAGGCTGCCTGACCTTTATAGAACCATTTCTTGTCCCTCGTACCGTAGGCCGCATATCCGCTGAAACTCCAGTGCGGATCGAGGTTACCGGTGGTCATACCACTGAGACGGAAACGTGTGCCATTCACGTAATTGCTTGTGATGGTGGTATTGATAGGCCCGAAGTCGAACTTGCTGGGGTGCTTCTTGGTGCCCGTTTCCACGAAGTTCTCAATCAGGGCTTTCGCACCGAAGATGACATATTTGAATCCGGGAATTTGCTCAATGCGGTTCATGAAGACGTCCATGTTACTCTCTTTCTTTGTGAGGGGAACCTGACGCACACTCGCCCAATATTCATCACTCTTGTTGAGCATGTTGGCTTCTTTGATGACGTTGCCTTTCAGGCGGAAGAGACGAGGCTCAATGTCTTCAAAGTTGTAATTGGAGTATTTGGTAGTACGCTGCACTTCAAGCCCTTGTATGCCTTTTACGAATTGCAGTTCCACGGTCATGTCATCGTCCGTAAGTACCCAGTTTCCGTCCGGCATCTGCTCGAATTGCTGCACTATGTCGAGGTTGTCCACAAAGTTTACACCGGTCTTTTTGGGCAGGTTCATGGTACACTTCTTGACGGCATAAGTAGAATCCTTCATTACGTAGAGGTGTCCCGTGAAACCGAAATCCTGTGAGTTTTGAGGCACGAAGGTGAGGTGCACACACTCCTGACGGTCCACCATGACGGTGTCCATGAGGTAGTATTTATAGAAACTGATGGCCCCGCGACCAATGGGGCTGACGAAGCGGCGTTGCAGGAGTCGGATGTCATCGTCGTAGATATTGACATCGGAGAAGACATCGGTCAGGATGGTGCCCAACATGTCTCCCGTATTGAAAAACTCCTCTATACCGCTGGAATTCACACCTTCGATGATGGTTTTTTCGCTTTTGGGACTTTTGCGGTAGATGGTCTTCGAAGACGTTTCCTTGATGGAGATGGGGAGGATCATCTTGTTGGTCTTGGGCGATACTTCCACCTGGTCTTTGAAGAATGAGAATTTCTTGTAGATGCCCTTTTCCATCTTTTCGGGGGTGACGTCGTTCATGGACATCTTCATCTTTTCGTATTTCTGATACTGGTAGAAATCGTTGGCTTCCAGTTTCAGTTCTTTCTTATTCTCGATAACTTTCCTCATAAAATCCACGGCGGGATTGTTCTTACGGGAGTATTTCTCTTTTTGGGGCTTCACCACAACTTCGGAGAGCATGACGTCGGCAGGTGCCAGCTTCACATTCAGTACTTTGGTGGTAGGCTTCAGGGTGACTTTCTTGGTCACGTATCCGATGGCGGAGAATGATAATTCATTCCAGCCTTTGCGGGTTTCCACTGTGTATTCGCCTTCGGCATTGGTGATGGCACCCACGCCTTTTCCCTCGTATTGAACGGTGATGTACATTAATGGTTCATTGGTGAGGGAGTCGGTCACGACACCTTTAATCTGTGCGGATGCGCTGTGTGCGACGAATAATGACAGCAGAAAAAGGATGAGAGCTATATATTGTTGTTTCATATTTAAGTCAGTATGAGGCCGCAAAGTTAACAAAATACAGTTAAATAAGAAGTAAATATAATCTAAAGAAATAAGAGGAATGTTTATATCTGCTTTAACTTTCATCTGATTTGTGCTATATTTGTCGCGTAAAATTCACAATATGCTGTCCATACTCATTCCGGTGTATAATATAAATTGCGTCTCGTTGGTTCGGAAATTATATGAGATGGCCTTGCTGACGGAGTTTCCTTTCGAAATTTTGCTGGCGGACGACGCGTCGTGCCGGAAAGTGAGGGAAGAAAATCGTGTGTTGAACCGGTTGGACGGATGTCGTGTGCTGGAACTGGAGACGAATCATGGTCCGGCATTTATCCGCAATTATTTGGGTGAACAGGCGCGTTATCCTTATTTGCTTTTTCTGGATACGGACACAAGTCCGGTAGGTGAGGACTTTCTCTCTTTATACCTCAAGAATGGGGGCGGACAGGTGGTTTGCGGTGGCTTTTGTTATCCGGAGGAGGGGGACTCCTTTCTGCGCAATAAATACGGAGCGCAGGTGGAAGCGCAACCGGCTGCCGAACGTCGTAAGCATCCTTATCAGCACTTTATAAGTATGAACTTTTTTATTCCGAGAGAGCTTTTTCTGCGTGTCCGTTTTGACGAAACGTTTCATCTGGGATATGAGGATACCGCTTTCGGAAAGAGGCTGGAAGATGCGGGCATATCGGTGTTGCATATTGAAAATCCGGTCTGGCATCTGGTGGAGGAAGATGCGGCTTCTTTTTTGGTGAAAACACGCCGTTCTGTGAAAAACCTCTTGGGGCGTGAACGGGAATTGCTTCCTTATGTCCGCTTATTGCGCTGGTACAATTGTTTAAAGCGGTTTCATGCTGTTGCACTAACCGCTTTCCTATTTCGTATATCTGAGAGTCTTTTGGAAAAGAACCTGACTGGAAAACACCCCTCTTTACGGCTTTTCGCTTTCTATAAGTTAGGTTATTTCTGTTGGTTATCTGTTTAATTCCTCTAACTTAACTCCTAATTCAGTAATGCTCCTTTAATTCTCCGTTAATCAACGTCTGTACGATACGTTCCGCTGTACGTCCATCCCAACGGTCGGGCAGGGTAGTATGTTTCCATTCGCCGAGCATTAATCTTTCCAGAGCATTGGCAAGAGCCACGGAATCTTCATTCACTAACTCATTGGTACCTACACGCCAGGTTTCGGGATGCTCGGCGTAGGAGTTGAGCGTGATGCAGGGGACATCGAGGAAGGTAGCTTCCTCGGCAATGTTTCCGGAGTCCGTCACAATGCCTTTTGCATGGTTGATGAGGTAACCGAAATGCAGATAACTTTGAGGCGGCAGGATGTGCAGATTAGACGCGGGGATGTCCAGCGATTTGATGGCTTTTTGCACATAAGGGTGCAGGGGCGCAATGATGGGCATGCCTTCGGATTTCTCAATCAATGTTTGTATCAACGATTTGAGCACATGTTTCTTGGTCAGCAGGTCGTGCCGGTTGAGGGTCAGCAACAGGTAACCGCGCTTTTCCAACCCTATGGTGGAGAACCATACAGGCTGCAACAGACGGTGACGGTTGTAGCGGACGGTATCTATCAATATATTGCCTACATAATGGATGTATTCGGGAATCATGCCTTCCTGGTTCAGGTTGCGGTTGGCTACCATGCCTGCGGTAAACAGATAGTCGGAAATGGCATCTACGATGGTGCGGTTTACTTCGCGGGGCATATTCATATCGAACGAACGGGTTCCGGCAATGAGGTGCGCAACTTTCAGACCGCGCTTTTTGGCAACGATGGAACAGCTCATGGTAGCGGTAAGATCGTCTACAACGAGTACTACCTGCGCGGGATGATTGTTCAGTTCCTTCTCGAAAGCAAGCATGATGGCGGCTGCCACTTCCGAATGGTCATGTCCGGTGACTCCCAGATAACCGTCCGGCCGCTTCATGTCCAGGTCGGAAAACAAGGAGGCATCCAGACTGGTATCATCCTGTCGCCCGGTGTAGATGAGACGGTATGAAATCTTCTTTCCAGCTTCCTGCGCGGCTTTGATGGCCCGGGTGATGGGAGCTATTTTCATGAAGTTGGGGCGTGCGCCCGATACGATTGTTATTTTCATTGCATATAAATTGATGAGACAAAAATACGTTTTCTTAGGGAAATTATTCGTTACTTTGCCCATAATTTTAATGAATACCGATTATAAATCATTAAACATTTAACGTTAATCATTGATTATCATGCCTACATTTGTTCAAATTCTCGATTTTATAGGTACGTTCGCTTTTGCCATCAGCGGTATCCGTCTGGCATCGGCAAAGCGGTTCGACTGGTTTGGGGCGTACGTGGTAGGTTTTGTGACGGCTATCGGCGGCGGTACCATCCGCGATGTATTGCTGGGAGTGACACCGGGGTGGATGACTGATCCTATCTATCTGATTTGTACGGGACTGGCTTTACTTTGGGTCATTCTTTTCGGAAAGCATCTCATCCACTTGCACAATACGTTTTTTATCTTCGACAGTATCGGTCTGGCACTGTTTACGGTGGTCGGTGTAGGGAAGAGCATTGCATTGGGATATCCGTTCTGGGTAGCCATCATTATGGGTAGCATTACAGGTGCTGCGGGTGGAGTGATCCGTGATGTGTTTATCAATGAGATACCGCTTATTTTCCGAAAAGAGATTTATGCGATGGCATGTGTGGTAGGCGGTACGGCCTACTGGTTGTGCGATCTGCTGGGAATGCAGTCCTATGCTTGCCAGGTGGTGGGCGGAGTATCGGTCTTTGTGACGCGCATTCTGGCAGTGAAGTATAATATCTGTCTGCCAATTCTTACGGGAGGCGGAGAAGAGGAGGAAGACAAGGAGTAGTAAAGAAAGAGCTACAAGCTACGAGTGCTTTTCAGCATCATAGCGCAGCAACTTGTAACTTGTAGCTCTTTCAGCGTTACAGCGCAGCAACTCGTAGCTCTTTCAGCGCAGCAACTTGTAACTCGTAACTCGTAGCTCTTTAGAACAATGCGTCTTTCGTGTTGAATAATTTTCTCTCATTCAGTTTCACTACTTTGCCGTATTTCTCCAGTTTCTTCAGATCAATATCTTTCGGGTTACCCATGACACCGATGCAGTAAGGTTTGCCCTTAATATTCTCTTCGTAGAACTTCACGATATCGTCAAAAGTCAATGCGTCAACCTTTGGCAGGTTCTCCTTGGCAGGGTCTGCATTGTAACCTATGCGCTGCAATTCTCTCATGTTCTCTGCTTTATCGCGGAAAGAAGGATGAGTTGTCAGCATCTCTTGGCGTATGTAACTCTTGATGTTATCGATACGGTCTGCATTCTTAGGCATATCCGTTACCAATCCCATGAAGACATCCAGCGCGTCATTGGCTTTGTCGTTCTGCGTACCGATGTTACCAAACAGGTAAGTGGGGTTACCGGGCAATGCAGGAGTTCCGATGTAGGCTCCGGCTGAGTAAGCCATAGAACGTTTTTCACGGATTTCAGTCATTACCAAACCGTTGAAACCACCGGAGAAATATTGATTGAACGCATCGCGTATTGCATCATCTTTCTTATCATATTTTGCCATCGGCAGGTAGAAATAAATCTGTGCCTGTTCCGCATCCGTGTTAGGCAGGAAGTAAATGGTATTTTCCGTTACTGAAACCATCGGCTTGTCCTGCGGAGATGTAGATGGCTTTTCGTTGGCAACCAGCGGCAGATTCTTGCTGAGGACGTCGTAAGCATTATCGAAAGGCATTGTTCCGCAATAGAAGATTTCGGCTTCATAGTTGGATGCGCGGTTGATATCACCTGTCAGCTCGGAGATCTGCAATTCGTAGATTTCCTTATCTGTCAGTTCGTCAATATAGGATGACTTATCCTGGAAGATCATGTATTGGAGGAGTGCGTTGGATAAGGTGTTTACATTCTCCTTACGTTGTTGGCGGCTACCCAGCATGGAACCTTTGATACGGCTTAACTGTTTTTCGTCCAGTTTTGGCATCAGGATTTGGCGGGCAAGAAGCTGACAAGCTTGCGGCAAGGTTTCTTCGTAGCCTTCCATGGTGATGTAGAGGTAGTTTTGACTGGCGCTTACGCGGCAAGTTGCATTCAGTCTGCTAAGTTCCTCTTTCAGTTGTTGCGGCTCATAAGTACCCATGATACCGGCGTTGTTCATCAAGTCCGCTGCAATACCCAGTTTCGGGAAATCACGTACTCCGACACCATAACGGAGTGTAAGGCTGAATACGTTGTTTTCCGGATTCTGCGAATAATACATCTTGGAGCGGTCATTCAGTTGTTTGCTCTGTATCTCGCTGAAGTCGAGGAATTTCTCTTCCACTTGTCCGATAGGCATATTCTTGAACTGTGTAGCATACAAAGATTGTTTGCCTACAGGCGGTTCGATGGGTTTGTAACCCGGTTTCTTGATTTTTGCATTCTTGTCCAGCTTGCCTTTTTCAATGTAGATGGCCAGGTAATCGTTGGTCAGGTATTGTTTGGCAACACGTTTGATATCTTCTGTGGTAATAGCCATTACCTCATCTTTGTAGTTGAGAACTTGTCCCAGGTCTTCTTCACTGATAAAGGCCTGCATCAGCGTGAGGGCTTTGGAAGTATTCGATTCCATCATCAGGTCGAAGTCACGACACATGTTGTTCTTGATAGCATTAATCTGCCATTCTTCGAATTGTCCGTTGGCGATTTTCTCGATAGCTTTCAGTGCTTTCTTTTCAGCGCTCTTGTTCGATTCGAAACGACGTTGGTTTTCATCGTACAGTGGGGTGCAACGTACGATATTGCGGCCTTGTTCGCGGCGGGTGTCTGCATAGGCATAACCATTGGTCAGTTCACCGTCGATGGTCAATTTGTCCAGCGTACCGGTGCTGCTGCTGTTGCTCAGCAAGGACATGGCGATTTCCAGGGGTTTTTCATCGGGGTGTCCGGAAGGTACGCCTTTGTATACGAGGCATACATTGGGGTAATAACCGATTTTAGCATTATACTGCTTGCGACCTTTAATTTCAAGGTCAGGATAAGTTTTACGTTCGGGAGTAGCCTTAGCCGGTAAACGTCCGAAAGTGGCGTTGATACGTCCGCTGATTTGCTTGGCATTGACGTTACCCACAAGAATGAGTACCATGTTTTCGGGAGTATACCATTCGTTGTAGTATTCGATCAGTTTGCTCAGGCGAGGGTTCTTCAGGTGTTCCGGCAGACCGATGATGGGGCGTGCGTACGGATGTCCTTCATAGGCGACACTCGAAATGAATTCTTGCTGTACGCTTCCCGGATTATCTTTATACATATTATATTCTTCGTATACACTTTCCAGCTCAGTCTGGAAGGTACGGAATACCGGGTTGATAAGACGCTGTGAGTAGATTTCCAACCATTTGTTGATCTGGTAGGGAGGGAATGAGTTGTGATAGTAAGTTACGTCGAAGCTGGTTCCGGCGTTCAGTCTCTTTCCACCCATGCTTTCTATCAGGTTCATGAACTCGTTGGATACACTAACCTTTCCGGCTTCTATGGTCAGCTCGTTGATCTCTTTAGCGATTGCCTCTTTCTTAACGGGATCAGCTTCGTCGGCCATTTCATCGTACTTGGCAATGATTTTATCATAAATAGGCTTTTCGGTAGCCCAGTCCAGTGCACCGATTTTGTCGGTACCCTTAAACATCACGTGTTCCAGATAGTGTGCCAATCCTGTGTACTCTGCCGGATCGTTCACTGAACCTGTTCGGCAGGCCACAATACCGTACACATCCGATTTCGTGTTGTCTTCCCATACATATACGGAAAGGCCGTTCTTCAGCTTGAAAGCTTTCAATCCTTGACCGAATGACGGCAAAGCGATAGCCATGATAGCCAGAAGAGTGATTGATTTAATAATTCGTCTCATAAAATAAAGTGTTTTTAAATAAAGTGTTTTTGCTATATGTAGGCAAAACTATAAAAAAATCACAAACAGTTTACGAAATCTTCGGAAAAAGATACGCTTTTTACAAAAATCACCACCAGAAAACTCTCAAAAAGGGGGTGAAAACTGTCAATTGATAGTTTTTGCCCTAAATAAAAACAAAACTCGGTCCTCGGGAACCCCAAAACTTCCCTATACTTGCAACCGTGAATTTAAAATAATTATTAACTATTTAAAAGAGCAAAGTATGAATACCTACAGTTTTAGGAAGGATTTGATTAGTGTGCAAGAAGAACTGCTTCGCTTTGCATATAAGTTGACAGCCGATAAAGAGGAGGCGAATGATTTATTGCAGGAAACCTCACTCAAAGCATTGGACAACGAAGACAAGTACATGCCCGATACCAATTTCAAAGGGTGGATGTACACCATTATGCGGAATATCTTTATTAATAATTACCGCAGAATCGTTCGCGAACAAACTTTCGTGGACCAGACAGATAACCTTTATCACTTAAACCTGCCGCAAAACTCCGGTTTTGCAAATGCCGAAGGATCTTATGATTTAAAAGAAATGCATCGCATCGTGAATTCGTTACCCCGCGATTATAAAGTTCCTTTCTCCATGCATGTCTCCGGTTTCAAGTATCGTGAAATAGCTGACCGTCTCGGATTGCCTTTAGGAACCGTAAAAAGCCGTATCTTCTTTACCCGTCAACGGCTACAACAAGAACTGAAAGACTTTGTTTGAAAACAAACAGTGCAGACTGAAGACTGACAAACTTAATATTTATAGCCCAGGGCAATGCTCTGGGCATGTTTTTTGTGATGGGATTGGTTCCTTTCTGTACGGTTATGAGTTAAATGATAAATAATCTTTTAGAGGCGGATGACACGGATGACGCGGATCTTTTTTTTTTATCCACTTTTATAGCGCAGCCTTTTAAATCCGCGTTATCCGTGTCATCCGCGTCTAAAAAATAATATGCCGAATGGCGCTAATCACTTATCACCAAACACTTATCACTTTTATTCCTTTCTTTCCCGGTATGAATATAATTTTAGGCGCGGATTACGCGGATTACACGGATTCTTTTTCTGTAATATAGTGTAATAGCGCAGCCATTAATCCGTGTAACCGCGTAATCCGCGCCTAAATCATTATCAGCATTTAGTTCATTACTGTACTATAATTACTCCCCTCCATCCTTTCCGATAAATTATCGTCTGAATCATAGAGAAATGAAATGATGAGAAATGTTATAAAATGAAAAACGAGTTTCAATATGATATTAAACATATCTTTTATACTAAATAATTCAAATATAAGTTTGACTATATGTCAGAATAAACCTTTATATTTGTACTTGTTAAGTTAACCGAGTAATTCATATATGTTAAACCGCTAACTCTTGACTGCGATGAAAAAGGAAATTAAATTCAGTCTTGTTTACCGTGATATGTGGCAATCTTCCGGTAAATATCAACCCCGTGTAGATCAATTGGTACGTATCGCTCCGTTGATTATTGAAATGGGGTGTTTTGCCCGTGTGGAAACGAACGGGGGAGCTTTTGAGCAAGTGAATCTGTTGTACGGTGAGAATCCTAACAAAGCCGTACGCGCTTTTACCAAACCTTTCAATGAAGTAGGCATACAAACGCATATGCTGGACCGTGGTCTGAACGCTTTGCGCATGTATCCTGTGCCTGCCGATGTACGCCGTCTGATGTATCGTGTGAAGCATGCGCAAGGGGTGGATATCACCCGCATCTTCTGTGGACTGAACGAGACGCGGAATATAATTCCTTCTATTAAATATGCATTGGAGGCAGGGATGATACCGCAGGCAACCCTTTGTATCACACACTCACCTGTGCATACGGTGGAATATTATGCCCATGTTGCCGACCAGCTGATTGAAGCAGGAGCACCCGAAATCTGCCTGAAAGATATGGCAGGCATCGGTCGTCCGGGTATGCTGGGACGTTTGACGAAGACGATTAAGGAAAGGCATCCCGAAGTGATTATCCAGTATCACGGCCATAGCGGACCGGGGCTGTCGATGGCTTCTATTCTGGAAGTTTGCGAGAATGGCGCCGACATCATTGATGTGGCTATGGAACCGATGTCCTGGGGTAAAGTACATCCGGACGTAATCTCCGTACAAGCCATGCTGAAAGATAAGGGCTTCCAGGTGCCCGATATCAATATGAAGGCATATATGAAGGCACGTGCCATGACACAGGAATTTATAGATGACTTCCTGGGCTATTTCATGGATCCGACCAATAAACACATGTCCTCTTTGCTGTTGAAGTGTGGCCTTCCGGGTGGTATGATGGGTTCCATGATGGCTGATCTGAAGGGAGTACATTCGGGTATAAACATGATATTAAGAGGGAAGAATGAACCGGAACTCAGCATTGACGACCTGTTGGTGATGCTCTTCGACGAGGTGGAATACGTATGGCCTAAGCTGGGGTATCCTCCGTTGGTAACGCCTTTCAGTCAGTATGTGAAGAATGTAGCATTGATGAACCTCATGCAGTTGGTGAAAGGTGAGGAGCGCTGGACGATGATAGATAATCATACGTGGGATATGATTCTCGGTAAGAGCGGACGTCTGCCGGGCGAGCTGGCTCCTGAGATTGTGGAATTGGCGAAATCAAAAGGATATGAATTTGTGGATACCGATCCGCAATTGAACTATCCGGATGCTCTGGATGAATATCGGAAAGAAATGGACGAGAACGGTTGGGAATATGGAGATGATGAAGAAGAACTCTTTGAACTTGCCATGCACGACCGTCAGTATCGTGATTACAAGTCCGGCACAGCCAAGAAGCGTTTCGAGGATGAATTGCAACGTGCCAAAGACGCGTCTATGGTGAAGAATGGATATTCGGAAGAAGAAATCCGGAAACTGAAACGTGCCAAGGCCGATCCGATTATTGCACTGGATAAAGGACAGGTGTTGTGGGAAGTATCTGTGGAAGGTCCTTCCGTGGCTCCGTTCATAGGGCGCAAATACCAGCATGATGAAGTGTTCTGTTACCTTTCCACCCCGTGGGGAGAATACGAAAAGATATTGACCGGATTCACCGGACGCGTCGTAGAGATATGCGCCAAACAAGGCGATACTGTGAATAAGGGCGATGTGATTGCCTATATTCAAAGAAGCGATATCTTTGCGTGATAAGCGATTAATGAAGTGATTAACGGTTAGTGATTAACCGTTAATCACTTATTAACCCACTTCTTTATCGTCTCCTTCAATTTCTCCTGTGTGAAAGGTTTGGTCAGGAAATCGTTGCAACCCGCTTCGAGTGCGGCTTTGCGGTCATGATCGTAGGCAAAGGCAGTCAGGGCGATGATAGGGACGCCGGGTGATAATTCCCGGATGATTTTTGTTGCGTCCAGTCCGTCCAGGTTCGGCATCTTCATGTCCATCAGGATGATATCCGGATTTATTTCTACAAACATATTGACGGCTTCCATACCATCTTTGGCACGTTCCAGATGGTATTCCTTCCCCAGAATAGCTTTGGTCAGGATATAATTGCTATCCGTATCTTCGGCTATCAAAACGGTTTTCAGCGAGACGGTTTCTTGTGGCGATGCCTGTACATTTTCCGTGCTTTCGCTGCCTGCACTTTGTTCTCCGGCTGCCGTTTTGTTTTCTTCGGGGCTGTTTTCAGTTTTTTCCTTATCTTCGTCTTGGGTGGTCTTGGCGGGCAAGGTAAAGATGAAGGTAGTTCCTTTCTCCAGTTCGGAGGTCACGGAGATTTTTCCGCCCAGACGTTCGATGATTGTTTTGCAAATGGCTAAACCCAATCCGGTGCCCTGTGCAAAATTGTTGGCTTTTACAAAACGCTCGAATACCTTTCCTATCTTTTCGGGGGCGATGCCTGTGCCCGTGTCAGTCACATGGAATACGATAGTTTCCCCTTCCCGGTGGTATCCGTAGCTGATGCTGCCTTTGGTGGTGAATTTGAACGCATTTCCTATCAGGTTCGATATCACTTGGAAGATGCGGTTCTTATCAGAGTCTATCAGAATATCTTCGTCGGATGGATCGAATATCAGCTCTACACCTGACGGACAGCGGAATACATGCGCATCATGGATTTCCTTGCACAGCGGGTGCAGGCGGACGGCGGCGATGCTGAACTCCACAATTCCGGCCTCTATCTTCGAGAGGTCGAGAATTTCATTGATGAGTTGCAACAGACGTTCGTTGTTGGCTTCCACAATGTTGTAATATTCTTTGCGCTCTTCCGTATTTTCGCTTTCGGCAATGATGCGTGAAAAGCCTACGATGGCATTGAGTGGTGTACGTATCTCGTGGCTCATGTTGGCAAGGAAGGCTGATTTGAGTTGGTCGGAGGTTTCGGCTTTCTCTTTGGCTACCATCAGTTCCCGTCTCATCAGTTCCATGTCGGTGATGTCCCATTCGATGCTTAGCAAAATGGGTGGGAAGTCGTTACTTTCTATTTTCATCTTCCGTTTGTCGAGGAAGAGAGGGTTGCCGTTGCCGTCACGTTCTTCCGCTACCCAATGCATTTCCTGTCCGGTGGTGGCTATTTCAATATCCTGTTTCCTCTTTTCTTCGGCTATTTCTGGACCATAAAAATCATAGTCGTCTTTTCCCAAGGCTTCCTGCATGGTAATGTCCCGATTGTATGACTCACGATTACGGTAGATATATTTATAGTCGTTCTTAATGTCTTTCACGACAACACCGGCAGGCAGGTTCTCAATAATCTTATCCAGAACCTGATTTAACTGTTTGATTTCCTGTTCCTGATGGATGCGTTGCGTCACGTCCCGACCGAATGTCCAGACCGTCCCTATTCCTTCGTCGCTGGTGACCCAATAAGAATTTCCTTCGATGGCAAGCACTTCGGGACGGAGTGGTAGCGGGTTATGGACGATGTAACCCTGATTGAATTCTCCCCGCTTGACGCAGGCGGCGAATTCCGTCCATGCCTGTTGGTTGCGGCCATACGATTGAAGGTCGTATATCTTCATTTGAGTAATGTCATCCGTATTGCTTATGTTATGCCGCTCTTTGAAACAACGGTTGGCGAAGATGAGTGTACCGTCTTCCCGGGCAGAGTAGATGTCTTCTGTCGAATTGTTTATGGCATGGGTTAGCAGGTTGATGTCATTGCGCCGTCGCTGTATGTCCGTGATATTTTGTATGTAGCCTTCCATGGTGGTGGTACCGTCTTTATGACATTCGCGCGCAAAGGCTTTGAGGCGGATGTAGAAGATTTGTTCCTGATAAAGAATACGATAGTCCACGCTGTTCTCCATATCACCTTGAAGATTCTGTTCCAGCCAGTTATTGAAGGTATCCCTGTCTTCCGGAAGTATATGTTGCAGATATATGTCCACGTTGATGTGTTGTGGTTCTTCGGTACACATAATATCGGTATGTCCGGCATAGCTGAAAATGCGTGTGTTGGAGTCATATTGCCAGCTACCGATAAGGGCAGCCTTTTGAATCTCATAGAGTTCCCGATTATTTCTTTCCAGTTCCAGCTTTTGTTGGCTGCGCTCCGTAATATCACGATATTGGCATAATATCAGGTCACCATATGGCTGCATGATGCATTTGAAGAAGTAGGTGCTATCTTTCAAATTGAGTTCATAATTGCGGATAGATTTAGTTCTGTGCGTCAGGACTTTCTTGAATTCCGGATAAAACTCGCTGTAGGTTCTGGACGGTAGCATTGCCAACAGGTTTTTCCCGAGTAGCTTTTCTTCATTCAGAAACCAGAGATCTACGTTGTGGAGGGCTATATCTACGCACACGCCATCCTTGTCCATGAGTATCAATGTATCTGATGTCATGTTCAGGAGTTTTTCGGAGTTGCTTGTGTCTTTCAGAATACTTTTCATTGTCTTTCTTTGTATTTAGATTTATTGTCGGGCAGCTTTTAGTTGCCTGCCCTTCGTGCTTTTTCCCAGGCTCCGTTCTTGTTGCCTTTGCGTTTGCTCAGGTAGCGGAATCCCCTTATTACGTTTACATTCATGAAGAGGAAGTAGTAAGGGATAAAGAGTATCTTGTTTTTGATGTGTCTTCGGGAGAGGATGTAACCCCAGATTCCCATTAGATAGAACAGCGTTTGCAACCCTAAGATGACAGCGTAAAACAGTGGTTGGGCGGTGGTGAAAAGCAACGCTACATTGAGGGGAAGCAACAGGAATAACAAGATGGGAGTGATGGACCATCGAAGTACACGATGGGACACATATTGGAAGTTGAGCAAACCATAACGGAAAGGATTCAGCAACGGACGCAGCCTCCAGATGGATTGCAATCCGCCGGCAGCGATGCGCACTTTGCGCTTTTCCTCTTCCCGCATATCCGCCGAACCGCTTTCGGTGGCATAGGCGGTGGCGCAATAGGCGATGGTGTAGCCCCGCATGACGATACGCAAGGAGAGGATGAAGTCATCGAGTAATGTATCGACCCGCATATCTTCAAACAGTTCGCTGCGTACGGCAAACAGCTCTCCGGCAGCGCCTACGGCTGAGTAGAGCCGTGAGTCGAGTGCTTTCAGGGTGGATTCATATTTCCAGTAAATGCCTTCTCCTCCTGATGCGGCATTGTCTTTGCTTTGCATGGCAATGCGTTTTTCGCCTGCCACGCAGCCTACTTTGGGGTTGACAAAAGCATGAACGATTTCGCGTAATGCTTCCCGGTTCAGGTGGGTATTGGCATCGGTGAATACGACGAGTGGTGTTGTCACGAACTTCATTCCGCGGTTGAGGGCGGCGGTTTTTCCTTGTCGCTCGGGTTGGTGGAGGACGGTGGCACGGGGCCAGTGGGAAAGTCGTTCGTTGGTGTGGTCGTTGCTGCCGTCCGTGACCCAGAATATTTGCAGTTTGTCTGCGGGGTAATCCAGCGCCAGGCAGTTCTGCATCTTTTCGTCCACCACGTCTTCCTCATTGTAAGCTGCGATGAAGAGTGTGACTTCGGGCAGTTCCTCGTCAGCAGGCATGGGGTAGTGTACCGGTTTGCGGAAAGTTTCTTTAATTTTGACCAGAATGTATAGCACAATTCCGTATCCTATATAAGTATAGAATACGATAAACAGGCTTATCCAGAATAATATCTCGAAAGTTCTCATTGTGTAATGTCCTCAGAGTTGTTTGTTCAAGGTAAACAAAATATTTCTCAAAAGTATGGATAATCTTTTACTGATGCAAGAAAAGAGGGAAAAATAAATAACGGAAAGGATAAGGGGGGAGATGCTGGCGGGAGTTGTTTGTTTGTAAACGGGTCATGATAATAATTTTAGGCGCGGATTACACGGATTACGCGGATTTATTTTCTGTAATATAGTGTGATAGCGCAGCCTTTAATCCGTGTAATCCGTGTAATCCGCGCCTAAATTACTATCAGCATTTAGTTCATTTCCATAATTTTCAGAACGCTTCCGTCATATTGAAATAGAACAACGTCTGATTGTTGACCGTATTTTTACCCAGGTCGAGTCGTACGTTCATACGTGGTTGCACTTCGATGCGCAATCCTACGCCATAATTAGGCAGTACACCTTCTATTTTGCCGGGGGTGGGTCCCATGAATCCGCAGCCTGTCCAGGCCACGAAGCCGATGTGATTGAGCATGCGTTTCAGCCAGGTGCTTTTATCGGTATTTATCATCTGACGGTATTCGGCCATGACTACGTGGGATGATTTATCGCGATACTGCCCCATGTAATATCCCCGCAGGTCAAAAGGAGTTCCTGTCAGGATATATTGTGTCAAGGGTACATCACCGAATACGTTTTTGCTTTGAGCAGTCCAGGCAATGACTTTGCGTTTACCGACAGTCTTATATTGTCGATAGTCTATTTCCAGACGATAGAAATTGTCATCACTTCCAAGAAATTTAGTATATATCATTCCCCGGAAATCCAGGTACGTGCCGCGATAGGCATTGGCGGGAATGTCTCTGCTGTCATAGGTCAGCAGAAAGCCGACACCGGAATTGAAATTCTTGTATCCTTTGTCCGTTCCTCCGGCTGCTTTGTACGACGGTTCGTCCACCAGATATTTGGCTGGTTTCGTGATGTCGTCGTAATTTATATCTATCTGCGGTCCGGCGAATATGTTGCTGTTGCCCAGGCGGAACAGGAACCAGGGGTTGAACTGGATGCCGCTGTAGCGATACTGACTGGTAGTGTCGCTCCGGACATAATTCTTGTTCGTGCTGTAGCCCAAACCATAGAAGTTATCTTCCGTATTCTTGTAGGCAAACTTTCCGAAGATGCGGAAACGGTCACCTTTAAAAAAGAGTTGGGGTTTGGAGAAAAGGTTGATACCGCCATTGAAGAGGAAAGCGATGGCTACGGGAACCACGGAGCGCAGTTGTGTGGTGTCACTTGGGTTCATGCGGAAGGTCATCAAGGCGCTTCCACCGAGTACGGCACCAAAGTCGGGGGTGTAACTCGGACCACCCAGAATGTTGTAGTGCAAATTTCGTTGCGCTACCTTCTGTTTTCGTAGTTCACGTTTAGTCAATGCCGGTGTAGTGTCACTGATGCTAACCAAATTTGTAGCTTCCTGAGCAGAAAGGCTTGTTACTGAAAGCAGTAACGTCATAATACCTATTATATATTTCTTCATATCGTGCGAATGAGGGTGCAAAGAAAACTAATTTATTTGGATAAGTTTTCAAATTGATAGACAATAAATCTAAAGATTTCACTAAAAGTTTCAAAAAAACGGCTATTTTTGCATGTAATCTGAAGCTTGGCTGTGAGAAATTCTAAATAAGTTTTTTCGACATATCGGATAATTAGACCAATATTCAGAACCCTTCCGTACCCGGTCCGTGTCTGGCCCGTATCTGGTCCGTACCAAGTCCAAAGTCTTGGATACGGAGCAAACACGGATTTGGTACGGTTCGGGTAACAGGAAGCAAGAGAAACAGACCAATTACTATAAAAACCATATAATTTATGAATAAACGAATTTTATCCATTTTTGTTTTCAGCGCCGCATTACTTTCCGTACAGGCGCAAGACGGGAAAGGCGGCATCAGCGATGCGATGCTGAACCAGATCAAACAGAGTTACGAGGGAACCAGTGCCGACAAAGCTCTGCGTAATGCCATTGGCAACAATGACATCCGCAAACTAGCCCTCAACCAGGAGAATCTGACCGGAATGGATACTCATTTCTCCGTAAAAGTAAATTCGAAAGGCATCACCGACCAGAAATCATCCGGTCGTTGCTGGCTTTTCACAGGACTGAATGTGATGCGTGCCAAAGCCATCGGTAAATACGGTTTCCAGTCTTTTGAATTCTCGGAAATTTATCCTTTTTTCTGGGACCAGCTAGAGAAGGCAAACCTCTTTCTGCAAGGCATCATTGATACCCGTGACAAACCCTTGAACGATAAAACCGTAGAATGGCTTTTCCAACATCCGCTAAGCGATGGAGGAACTTTTACGGGCGTTGCAGACATTGTAGGTAAATATGGTTTGGTTCCTAAAGAAGCCATGCCGGAAACGAACAGCAGCGACAATACGTCGCGTATGGCAAATCTGATTTCTTTGAAGTTAAAGGAATACGGTCTGCAACTGCGTGATCTGGCTTCTAACGGAGCAAAACCTGCGGCGCTGGATAAAGAAAAGACTGCGATGCTCGGTACTATTTATCGCATGCTGGTGCTGAATCTTGGCGTTCCTCCTACGGAATTTGACTATGTGCGTAAAGATGCCCAGGGCAATCCTGCCGAAACGGAACACCACACTCCGATGTCATTCCTCAAGAAGTATGGCGACGAGAATCTGTTGACAAATTATGTGATGGTTATGAACGATCCCTCGCGCGAGTACTACAAGTGCTATGAAATAGATTACGACCGTCATCGCTACGACGGGAAGAACTGGACGTACGTCAATCTGCCTGTGGAAGATATCAAAGAGATGGCTATCGCTTCTCTGAAGGACAGCACCATGATGTATTTCTCTTGCGACGTAGGCAAGTTCCTGAATTCCGAGCGTGGCTTGCTCGATGTGAAAAACTATGATTATGAATCGCTCATGGGCACCACCTTCAATATGGATAAGAAACAACGCATCCAAACCTTCTCCAGCGGCTCGTCTCATGCCATGACCCTTATGGCTGTGGATCTGAATAAAGACGGAAAACCCGTGAAATGGATGGTTGAAAATAGTTGGGGACCTGCCAGCGGTTATCAGGGACATCTGATCATGACCGATGAATGGTTCGACGAATATATGTTCCGTCTGGTGCTGGAGACTAAATACGTTCCTGCCAAAGTAATGGATATATTCAAGCAGAACCCCATTCGTTTGCCTGCCTGGGATCCGATGTTTGCAGAAGAATATTAAACACGATAACTCATCTTGTTGTCATCGTGTTCGTTAACGAAAGGAATTACGGAAATTTATCCGTAATTCCTTTCTTTTTTGCTCTTTATTCACGTTCTTTTTTGCTACTTTTGCGGCAAATTAATGAAACCATTATTTTATATAAACGCATGGCAAATGTAATTAAGTTACGTAAAGGCCTTGACATCAACCTGAAAGGTAAGGCTTCTCAGGAGTTTATGTCTGTGAAAGAACCGGGATTCTACGCATTGGTTCCTGAAGATTTTACGGGTATTACTCCGAAGGTAGTAGTCAAAGAACAGGAATATGTGATGGCCGGAGGACCCTTGTTTATCGACAAGAATCATCCTGAATTGAAATTTGTTTCGCCCGTTAGCGGCGTAGTGACAAGTGTGGAGCGCGGCGCACGTCGTAAAGTGCTGAACATTGTCGTTGAAGCTGCGGCTGAGCAAGACTATGAAGAATTCGGTAAGAAAAACGTGAGTTCCCTGAACGGCGAGTCAGTGAAAGCCGCATTGCTGGAAGCAGGTATGTTCGCGTTCATCCGTCAGCGTCCCTATGACGTGATTGCTGACCCCACGATGTATCCGAAAGCTATCTTTGTTTCGGCCTTCGACAGTAACCCGCTGGCACCCGATTTCGAATTCGTTCTGAAAGGCGAGGAAGCAAACTTCCAGACAGGATTGGATGCTCTTTCCAAGATGGCAAAGACGTATCTGAGTATTAGTGTAAAACAAAAGGCAACCGCGTTGACGCAAGCTAAGAATGTAACGATTAACGCATTTGACGGACCGAACCCGGCCGGCAATGTAGGCGTACAGATCAACCACATTTCTCCTATCGTGAAAGGCGAAACTGTGTGGACAATCAGTCCGGAAGCCGTTATATTCATCGGACGCCTGTTCAATACAGGACGTGTGGACATGACGCGCAAGGTGGCCGTTACAGGTTCCGAAGTGTTGAAACCTGCATACTGCAAACTGAAAGTAGGTGCTTTGCTGACAAACGTATTCAGTGGAAACGTGAGCTCGGGCAAGGGAGACTTGCGCTACATCAGCGGTAATGTGCTTACAGGCAAGAAGGTTTCTCCGAACGCTTTTCTCGGCGCATTCGACAGCCAGCTCACGGTGATCCCCGAAGGCGATGACATCCACGAAATGCTGGGTTGGATTATGCCGCGTTTCAATCAGTTCAGCGTGAACCGTTCTTACTTCAGCTGGTTGCTGGGCAACAACAAGGAATATGTGCTGGATGCCCGCATCAAGGGTGGTGAACGCCACATGATCATGTCCAATGAGTACGACCGTGTATTCCCGATGGATATCTTCCCCGAATATCTGGTGAAAGCTATCATTGCGGGTGACATCGACCGTATGGAGGCTTTGGGAATCTACGAAGTAGCTCCCGAGGATTTTGCCCTCTGCGAATTCGTTTGCTCTTCGAAGGTAGAAGTTCAACGTATCGTTCGTGCAGGACTCGACATGCTTCGCGCCGAAATGGCCTAATAATTAATACTTATATAATTAATACTTATAAATGAAAGCGTTAAGAAATTATCTCGACAAGATAAAGCCGAACTTTGAAGAGGGCGGCAAATTCCACGCATTCCAGTCTGTGTTCGACGGATTCGAAACATTCCTGTTCGTCCCCAGCACGACTTCGAAATCGGGAACGCACATTCACGACGCTATCGACAGCAAGCGCATTATGTCGATGGTGGTCATTGCGTTGGTACCGGCGTTGTTGTTCGGTATGTATAACGTAGGTTATCAGCATTTCACGAATACCGGTGCTACAGGTAGCTTCATTGAAATGTTTGCCTACGGTTTTCTGGCTGTATTGCCTAAAATCATCGTTTCTTATGTAGTAGGTTTGGGCATTGAGTTCGTTGTGGCTCAGTGGAAGAAAGAAGAAATCCAGGAAGGTTTCCTCGTTTCCGGTATCCTGATTCCTATGATTGTTCCGGTAGATTGTCCGCTGTGGATTCTGGCGGTGGCTACTGCATTCTCTGTAATTTTCGCTAAAGAAGTATTCGGTGGTACGGGTATGAACGTGTTCAACGTTGCCCTGGTCACTCGTGCATTCCTTTTCTTTGCATATCCTACGAAGATGTCCGGTGATGCCGTTTGGGTATCAGGCGACACAATCTTCGGTCTGGGACAAGCGGTTGACGGACTGACCGTAGCTACTCCGTTGGGTGCGGCTGCCACATCGGGGGCTGTTCCGCCATTCTCCTGGGATATGGTGACGGGCTTGATACCGGGTTCTATCGGTGAGACCAGTGTAATTGCTATCGCTCTGGGTGCTATCCTGTTGCTGGCAACGGGTATCGCAAGCTGGAAGACGATGTTCTCCGTATTCGTGGGCGGTGCGTTCATGGCTTGGGTATTCAACGCTATCGGTCCTGACACTCCGATGGCTCAGATGCCTTGGTACGAACACCTCGTGCTGGGTGGTTTCTGCTTCGGTGCCGTATTTATGGCTACCGACCCTGTAACTTCGGCACGTACCGAGACGGGTAAGTATATCTTCGGTTTCCTGATCGGCGTCATGGCAATCGTGATCCGTGTGCTGAACCCCGGTTATCCCGAAGGTATGATGCTCGCCATCCTGCTGATGAACATCTTCGCTCCGCTGATTGACTACTGTGTAGTACAGGGCAATATCAGCCGTCGCGAGAAACGTGCAATTAAGTCTAACAATTAAAATACCGAAGAAAATGAATACCAATAGTAATAGTTATACTATCATTTATGCTTCGGTAATGGTTGTTATCGTGGCATTTTTGCTGGCATTCGTTAGTTCCTCACTGAGAAGCATTCAGGATAAAAACGTGGAACTGGATACGAAGAAGCAAATACTCGCTGCATTGAACATCAAGAATGTGGAAGATGCCGAGGCTGAATATAATAAGTATGTAAAAGGAGATATGCTGATGAACGTAGACGGTACTCTGACCGAGAACACCGGAGCATTTGCTACCGGCTACGAAAAAGAAGCTAAAGAACACCAACGCCTGCACGTATTCGTTGCAGAAGTGAATGGAGAAACCAAATATGTATTCCCTGTTTACGGTGCCGGTCTTTGGGGTGCTATCTGGGGATATGTTGCACTGAACAGTGACAAGGATACCGTTTACGGTGTTTACTTCTCTCATGCCAGTGAAACTCCGGGTTTGGGTGCCGAAATCGCCGGACAACAATTCCAGGATGAATTCCTGGGCAAGAAGACGCTGGACAATGGTGAAGTTGCCCTGGGTGTTGTGAAGAACGGTAAGGTGGAAAAACCTGATTACCAGGTGGACGGTATCTCCGGTGGTACGATTACATCTGTAGGTGTAGACGTTATGTTGAAAACCTGTCTGAATAGTTACAAGAGTTTTTTAACCAATAATGATGAGGAATAAAGGATATGGGACAGTTATTTTCAAAGAAAAATAGAGAAGTATTCTCAACCCCGCTGGGCATGAACAACCCTGTTACCGTACAGGTGCTGGGTATCTGTTCTGCACTGGCTGTAACTGCCAAACTGGAACCTGCCATCGTAATGGGGCTTTCGGTAACAGTGATTACGGCTTTCTCTAATGTGGTTATCTCGTTGTTGCGTAAAACCATTCCCAACCGTATCCGTATCATCGTTCAGTTGGTTGTGGTAGCCGCTTTGGTAACCATCGTAAGTGAAGTACTGAAGGCGTTTGCTTATGACGTAAGTGTGCAGCTTTCTGTTTATGTAGGTCTGATTATCACAAACTGTATCCTGATGGGACGTCTGGAAGCGTTTGCCATGCAGAACGGTCCGTGGGAGTCTTGTCTCGACGGTATAGGTAACGGTTTGGGATATGCCAAGATTTTGATTATCGTAGCTTTCTTCCGCGAACTGTTAGGTTCCGGTACATTGCTCGGTTTCAATATTCTGAACCATGAATGGCTGACAAACCTGGGTTATGTGAACAACGGCTTGATGCTGATGCCGCCGATGGCTTTGATCATCTGTGCTTGTATCATCTGGTATCAACGTGCCCGTCACAAAGAATTGCAAGAAAAGTAAGTAGATTTATGATTTCAGATTTATGATTTATTTTCTGCTACTTACAGTGCTGATAAATCATAACCGATAAATCATAATTCATAAATCAATAAAGATTATGGAACATTTAATAAGTTTATTTGTCCGCTCCATATTCGTGGACAACATGATATTTGCGTTCTTCCTGGGTATGTGCTCTTACTTGGCTGTATCTAAGAACGTGAAAACCGCAGTAGGACTGGGTATCGCCGTAACTTTCGTGTTGGTGGTTACGCTTCCGGTCAACTACTTGTTGCAAACCAAGGTACTGGCTGCCAACGCTATCATTGAAGGCGTTGACCTCAGCTTCCTGAGTTTTATTCTTTTCATCGCGGTAATTGCCGGTATCGTGCAGTTGGTAGAGATGGTTGTGGAACGTTTCAGTCCCTCCCTCTATGCTTCATTGGGTATCTTCTTGCCGCTGATTGCCGTAAACTGTGCCATCATGGGTGCTTCGCTGTTCATGCAGCAACGTATCAATGTGGGCGAGAGCGATCCGAAATACATCGGTGACGTATGGGATGCCATCTCTTATGCACTCGGTTCCGGTATCGGCTGGTTGCTGGCCATTGTAGGTCTGGCGGCTATTCGTGAGAAAATGGCTTACTCTGACGTGCCCGACGCGCTGAAAGGCTTGGGTATCACGTTCATTACAGTAGGTCTGATGGCAATGGCATTCATGTGTTTCTCTGGTTTGAACATCTAATAAAGAAAGGAATAGAACAATGGATATGAATTTAATATTAGCGAGCATTGGAGTATTCCTGGTGGTTATTCTGCTGCTTGTTGTTATCCTGCTGGTTGCCAAGAACTTCCTGGTACCTTCAGGTAATGTAAAACTGACTATCAACGGCGATAATGTACTGGACGTAGCTTCCGGTTCCACGTTGCTGAATACGTTGTCTGTGAACGGTATATTCCTTTCTTCCGCTTGTGGTGGTAAGGGTTCTTGCGGACAGTGCAAATGCCAGGTACTGGATGGCGGTGGCGAGATTCTGCCGTCTGAAGTTCCTCATTTCAGCCGCAAACAGGTGCAAGATCATTGGCGTCTGGGTTGCCAGGTGAAAGTGAAGAGTGATATGGGCATCAAGATTGATGAGTCTGTACTGGGTGTAAAAGAGTGGGAGTGCGAGGTTATCTCCAACAAGAACGTGGCTACGTTCATCAAAGAGTTCATCGTTGCGTTGCCTAAAGGCGAACACATGGACTTTATCCCGGGATCTTATGCACAGATCAAGATACCTAAATACTCAATGGATTATAATAAGGACATTGACAAGAGCCTGATTGGTGACGAGTATCTGCCGGCATGGGAGAAATTCGGTTTGTTTACACTGAAGTGTGACAACAACGAAGAAACCATCCGTGCGTATTCTATGGCTAACTATCCGGCAGAGGGCGACCGTATCATGTTGACAGTACGTATCGCAACTCCTCCGTTCAAGCCGAAAGATCAGGGACAAGGCTTTATGGATGTACCTGCGGGTATCGCTTCTTCTTATATCTTCACACTGAAACCGGGTGATAAGGTAATCATGAGTGGTCCTTACGGAGACTTCCACCCGATATTCGATTCTAAGAAGGAAATGATGTGGATTGGCGGTGGTGCCGGTATGGCTCCTTTGCGTGCCCAGATCATGCACTTGACGAAGACATTGCATACTACAGACCGTAAGATGACTTACTTCTACGGTGCACGTGCGCTGAATGAAGTGTTCTATCTGGAAGACTTCCTGCAAATCGAGAAGGATTTCCCGAACTTTACGTTCCATCTGGCTTTGGACCGTCCGGATCCCGCAGCAGATGCAGCAGGCGTGAAGTATACTCCGGGCTTCGTTCACCAGGTGATTTACGAAACTTATCTGAAGAATCACGAGGCTCCCGAAGATATCGAATACTACATGTGTGGTCCTGGCCCGATGTCGAAAGCTGTCGAGAAGATGCTCGACGATCTCGGTGTTCCGGCTCAGAACCTGATGTTCGACAACTTCGGCGGATAAGGCATACGCTAAAATTGGTAAATGACTTCGATATTTTTGAAAACTCCTGCAAGGCTACGGCTGAGCAGGAGTTTTTTTATTAACTTTTTCATACATGCATGAAAGTTCTACGCCCAATTTGCATTATCTTTGGCTCGTCATAACAAAAGATTATTATGGAAATTCAAGATATACTGCGTAATCTGCAAATAGAGCAACTTACCCCGATGCAAGAGGCAACCCGGGAAGCTTACCGTGAAAATAAAGACTTGGTGTTGCTTTCACCCACAGGATCGGGTAAAACGCTGGCTTTTCTGCTTCCGCTGGTGCAGACTCTGAAAACGGATGCGCAAGGCGTACAAGCCGTTGTTCTGGTGCCCTCACGAGAACTGGCATTGCAGATTGAAACGGTATTCAAATCCATGGGGACCCCGTTTAAAGCTATGAGTTGTTACGGCGGTCGTCCTGCAATGGAAGAGCACAGGACAATGAAGGGGATTCATCCTTCCGTCATTATCGGTACGCCGGGACGAATGAACGATCATCTGCGGAAAGAGAATTTCGATGCGGCTACCGTCACCACATTGGTGATAGATGAGTTCGATAAATGCCTTGAGTTCGGTTTTCATGATGAAATGGCGGAAGTGATCGGACAGTTACCGTCATTAAAGAAGCGTATTCTGCTTTCGGCTACGGATGCTGAAGAAATTCCTCAATTTGCCGGAGTAGGAGGTGAGGACCAACTTTCTGCTGACAGTTCTCGACTTGTCAAACTGAATTTCCTGGACCCTGATGCCCTTGCACCGCGTCTGAAACTTCATAAAGTTGTTTCTCCCGAAAAAGACAAGCTGGAAACTCTCTATAACCTGCTTTGTGTGCTTGGCTATCATTCTACCCTTGTATTCTGCAACTATCGTGAAAGTGTGGAACGAGTCACCGGATATCTGCAAGCAAAGAAATTCCCATGCGATATGTTTCATGGCGGTATGGAGCAACCCGACCGTGAACGGGCGCTCTATAAGTTTCGTAATGGCAGTTGTGCCGTATTAATCTCTACTGATCTTGCTGCCCGCGGACTGGATATCCCCGGTATAGAAAACGTAGTTCATTATCATCTTCCTGTCAATGAAGAAGCCTATACGCACCGTAACGGACGTACGGCTCGTTGGGAAGCTGATGGAAATTCCTATCTCATCCTGCACAATGAAGAACGGGTTCCTGAATACATTCCCGAAGATATTGAAGTCTTTGAGTTTCCGGAAGTACTGCCGAAGCCGGCCAAGTCCCGATGGGCTACCTTATATATAGGTAAAGGAAAGAAAGATAAGCTGAACAAAGTCGATATTGTCGGCTTCTTATATAAGAAAGGTGGACTGGCGCGTGAAGATGTGGGACAAGTGGATGTGAAAGAACACTATGCTTTCGTTGCTGTGCGCCGTAGTAAGATGAAACAGTTGCTCACGTTGATACAAGGTGAGAAAATTAAAGGAGTAAAGACGATAATTGAGGAAGCTAAGTAAGCTTTCTTATAAATATTCACTTTTTTTGCGTCTAAACTTCTGAATGTAAAGCAATAAAATCGTATTACTATTAGATTCTTCTAAAAGTCCGTTCTTGATAAGTATGGATAACAAAATGGTGCATATATCCTGTATAAACCATAAAAAAGTAAGCTAAATGCGCTGTTAAAATAGAATTTCATTATGAAAGGTTTGTTTTAAAGAAATATTTCCGTAATTTCGCAAGGTCTAAAGACACTAATGAACGAAATTGTATAACCAAAACAAACTTCAAATGAAAAAGCATAATTTCAATGCAGGACCTTCTATTCTTCCTCGTGAGGTGATTGAGGATACGGCAAAAGCTATTCTTGATTTTAACGGCTCAGGCCTCTCACTGATGGAAATCAGCCACCGTGCTAAGGACTTCCAACCTGTTGTGGACGAAGCCGTAGCACTATTCAAAGAATTACTCAATATCCCCGAAGGGTATTCGGTACTGTTCTTGGGCGGTGGTGCCAGTTTGGAATTCTGCATGGTCCCCTTCAACTTCCTTGAAAAGAAAGCTGCTTACCTGAATACAGGTGTATGGGCTAAGAAAGCCATGAAAGAAGCCAAAGCTTTCGGTGAAGTAGTTGAAGTCGCTTCTTCCGCAGAGTCTACTTATACTTATATTCCTAAGGATTATACAGTGCCTGCTGATGCTGATTATTTCCACATCACGACCAATAACACTATTTATGGTACTGAACTTAAAGAAGACCTGGATGTAAACGTTCCGATGATTGCCGATATGTCTTCCGATATTTTCTCCCGTCCTATCGACGTGTCTAAATATATCTGTATCTATGGCGGTGCACAGAAGAATCTGGCTCCTTCAGGCGTAACCTTCGTTATCGTGAAGAATGACGCTTTGGGTAAGGTATCCCGCTATATTCCTACGATGCTGAACTATCAGACACATATTGACAGCGGTTCTATGTTCAACACTCCTCCGGTGGTTCCCATCTATGCTGCATTGCAGACTTTGCGTTGGATCAAGGCACAGGGTGGTGTGAAAGAAATGGAACGTCGTGCCATAGAAAAGGCAGATATGCTGTATGCTGAAATCGACCGCAACAAGATGTTCGTAGGTACAGCCGCACAGGAAGACCGTTCACGCATGAACATCTGCTTCGTGATGGCTCCCGAATACAAAGAACTGGAAGCTGACTTCATGAAGTTTGCTACAGAAAGAGGTATGGTAGGTATCAAGGGACACCGTTCAGTGGGTGGTTTCCGTGCATCTTGCTACAATGCTATGCCGAAGGAAAGCGTACAGGCTTTGATTGACTGCATGCAGGAATTTGAGAAACTTCATTAATAATATTTATTCACCACAGATTACGCAGATCCCACAGATTGTTTTATGATTAAAATCTGTGATAATCTGTGTAATCTGTGGTGAGTCTTTTTTTAATATCATAAGAATCATGAAAGTATTAATTGCAACCGACAAACCGTTCGCTAAAGTAGCTGTAGACGGTATTCGCAAAGAAATTGAAGCAGCAGGTTATGAACTTGCCTTGTTGGAGAAATATACAGAAAAAGCCCAGTTGCTGGACGCAGTGAAGGATGCCAATGCCATCATTATCCGTAGCGACATTATAGATGCCGCAGTATTGGACGCTGCAAAAGAACTGAAGATTGTAGTACGTGCAGGTGCAGGTTACGATAATGTAGACCTGGAAGCTGCCACTGCTCATGGTGTGTGCGTAATGAACACTCCGGGACAGAACTCTAATGCCGTAGCCGAACTTGCTTTCGGTATGATGGTGATGGCTGTCCGCAATATGTATAACGGTACTTCCGGTACGGAATTGAAGGGTAAGAAACTGGGTATTCACGCTTATGGTAATGTAGGTCGCAACGTGGCTCGCATAGCCAAGGGTTTCGGTATGGAAATCTTTGCTTTCGATGCTTTCTGTCCGAAAGAAGTGATTGAGAAAGACGGTGTGAAGGCTGTTGACTCTGCTGATGAGCTTTATTCTGCTTGTGACGTAGTTTCATTGCACATCCCGGCTACTGCTGAAACGAAGAATTCTATCAACTATGCTTTGGTAAATAAAATGCCGAAGGGTGGTGTATTGGTAAATACTGCACGTAAGGAAGTTATCAACGAAGCGGAACTGATTCAGCTGATGGAGGAACGCGGTGATCTGAAATACATGACTGATATCATGCCCGCAGCTCACGAAACATTTGCTGCCAAGTTCGTAGGCCGTTATTTCTCTACACCGAAGAAGATGGGTGCACAGACTGCTGAAGCTAACATCAATGCCGGTATTGCCGCTGCACAACAGATTGTTGGTTTCCTGAAAGACGGTTGCGAGAAATTCCGTGTTAATAAGAAATAATCAGATTTATGATTTATAATTTATGATTTATGAAGGAAAAACTGACGTATGATAAGGCGTTGAAGTATGCTGTTCGCGTAGTATTCTCACTACCAAGCAAAAGTCTTCATAGTTCATGAGTTATAAATCATAAATCATAAATCATAAATCTAGCCATGGCAATAATTAAACCTTTTAAAGGTATCCGTCCACCGCAGGATCTGGTGGAGCAAGTAGCTTCCCGCCCGTATGATGTGCTGAACTCAGCAGAAGCGCGTGAAGAGGCAAAAGGAAACGAAAAATCGTTGTATCATATCATTAAACCCGAAATAGACTTTCCCGTAGGTACCGACGAACATGATGAATGTGTTTATCAGAAAGCTGCCGAAAACTTCCAGATGTTTCAGGACAAAGGCTGGCTGGTGCAGGATGATAAAGAAAACTACTACGTCTATGCGCAGACCATGAATGGGAAAACGCAATACGGTTTAGTAGTAGGTGCCTATGTACCTGATTATATGAACGGTGTCATCAAGAAACATGAGCTGACCCGTCGCGATAAGGAAGAAGACCGTATGAAGCATGTTCGTGTGAATAATGCCAATATCGAACCGGTATTCTTTGCATATCCTGACAATGCTACTCTGGATGCTATTATCGCTCATTATACAGCCGAAAAGCCGGTATATGATTTTATTGCTCCCGGTGATGGCTTTGGTCATACTTTCTGGATTATTGATAAGCAGGAAGACATTGATGCCATTACGAAGGAATTTGCTAAGATGCCTGCTCTTTATATTGCCGACGGACACCATCGTAGTGCCGCTGCCGCTTTGGTAGGAGCGGAGAAAGCCAAGCAAAATGTAAACCATACCGGTAATGAAGAATATAATTACTTCATGGCCGTTTGTTTCCCTGCTAACCAACTGACCATTATTGATTACAACCGTGTTGTAAAAGACTTGAATGGCTTGACGCCTGAACAATTCCTGACCGCTGTCAGCAAGAATTTTACGGTAGAAGAAAAAGGCACTGAAATCTATAAACCTGCCAGTTTGCATAATTTCTCCCTTTATCTGGATGGCAAGTGGTACAGTCTGACCGCTAAACCGGGTACTTACAATGATAATGATCCGATTGGTGTACTGGATGTTACTATCTCTTCCAACCTTATTCTGGATGAAGTTCTCGGCATCAAAGATCTGCGTTCGGATAAACGTATTGATTTTGTTGGAGGTATCCGTGGTCTGGGTGAGTTGAAGAAGCGTGTGGATAGTGGTGAAATGAAAGTGGCTTTGGCACTTTATCCTGTCAGCATGAAGCAATTGATGGATATTGCAGATACGGGCAATATCATGCCGCCTAAGACAACGTGGTTTGAACCGAAACTACGTTCGGGGTTGGTGATTCATAAGCTGGATTAAAATATGGAATAAAAAAAGTGAAGCGAGGATGTTCCTGCAAAGGATATCCTCGCTTTTTCTTTAAGGGTGATGCTTATTAAAATATCGTTTCCTCATCCAGCGGTCAAAGATAAGGAACAGAGGCATTGCGATAAGTATCAGTAAATAGAATGAGGGAATTTGAATCTTTTCCGTTTCCAGTATTTCGGGGCGGGTGAAGGCTTCCCTGATTGTATTACCGAAATAAATCACTAATCCGGCAATGCAGCATCCTATTAAAAATATGGAAGCGGCTATCGTAGCAAACAGCGTTCTTCGTTCCGATTTCTTTTCGCGTAAGCGTATGGCTTCTTCCACCTTCCTCATGGTATGGTAGGCGAAATTGGAAGGTAGACGAAATCCGTTTTCCTCTTTTATAGCTTTTTTCAGCCCTTTGTCTTTTTGTTCTTCGTTCATACTTCCTCTTGTTTTATGAGTACATATATCTTTTTGCGTACGCGATGCAATTTTACTTTTGCATTGCTTTCCGTCAGGCCCAGAATCAGGGCAGTTTCATTCAATGACTTTTCTTCGTAGTAGAACAAGGTAATCAAGGCACGTTCGTCTGAGTTAAGTTTTTCTATGGCTCTGTTTAATCTGATAATCATTTCCTCACTTTCATCATTAAGCGTTTCATCTACTTGTTGGTCGGAAATGTTGGCGAGCAACGTATCATCCATGGCAAAGGTATCGAACTTCTTCTTACGGGTTGCCGAAATCGCCGTATTATAAGCAATGGAATAAATCCATGTTGAGAACGAACTTTCGGCTTTGAAAGAGGAGAGGTGCTGGAACGCTTTTAGAAAAACGTCTTGCGTCAACTCCTCGGCATCTTCCTGGTTACAGATGATGCGGGCAATCAGGGAAAAGACCTGTTGACCGTGTTGATTCAGGAAGTATTCGTATAGAGCAGTTTCCCCTCTCAGTATGCGTTGGATAATATGTGTTTCGTTATTCTCCATTCTGCCTTTTAGACGCAACTCTTTGTAGGAGGTTACATTGTTTCTGAAAAATATTTTTTTTCGATGAAATGTGTAACCTTACACAAGACACTGCGTCTAAAGTGTACAAAGGAACAAAAAATACTAATTTAAAACGAAACGAATATGATGGATTTTATTATGGTGCCTGCGATAATGGCAATCATTACTGTAGGGATTTACAAACTGTTTGAACTGTTTGTATGTAAGAAAGAGCGGTTGATGCTTATTGAGAAAATGGGAGATAAATATGAACCGGATGTGGCATCTATACCGAGATTTCACAGTAATTATTCTTTTTCGGCGTTGAAGATAGGATGTCTTCTGCTGGGTATGGGGCTAGGTCTGTTGATAGGTTTTATTATCTGTACTTCATCGGTTCCCGGATATTTGGATAAGAATATGGATGATTGGCGTGTGTATAGAGAAACAGTTTCCTTGGTTTATGGAGCATGTGTACTTGTATTTGGTGGTATAGGGCTTGTTGCCGCTTTTATTACGGAGCTGAAACTGAGTAAGAAATAATACTCTATTCTGAAGAATTAAAAAAAAAGAGTTGGCAATGTCCCTGTCAACTCTCTTTTTTTGCAGCAAAGTAGAACTTTAAGGAGCATCTGTTTGTTAGTATATCAGTAAATAACCTAAACCAGATAACGATATGGATAAAAAAGATGAAAAGGCTCTTGAAGAGAAGAGCAAGATACAAAAAGATGCTGAAGGAACATTACCTGGACGACAATTGGGCTTATATTCCAAAGTCGATAAGAAAGAAGTGCGCAATATGGTTTCGGAGATAAATCCGGATAAGAATAGTTTGGGCAGCAGAGGATAGTTTCGGCATAACTTTTTCATGCAAGCATGAAAGTTCTGCACTCAATTTGCATTATCTTTGCAAAACATTAGCCTTTCAGCTATATTGTAATGTATAAAAAATGTAGAACAATGAAGACGAAAAAACGTAGGGATGCCCTGTCGGCATTCAAGGAAGCGAACCGCTTGATAGAGATGGAACGCAATGGTGGACGTTGGATTGCAAAAGATCGTCCGCATAAGAACAAGAAAAAGTATTGTCGTAAAGATAGTAAGAAAGAGTTGTCACGTATGATCGATGGCAGCTCTTTTGTTTTATATCACTCTTTTTGCTAACTTCGTCCTCTCTAAAATAAAAAAACTATGTTTCGTAAACTTGTAGCAATAGAACCCGTAAGTCTGATTCCGTCAGCAGAAAAAGCACTGCATTCGTATGCAGAAAAGGTAGTGATGTTCCCTGATGTTCCGGCAGGGGATGATGAAATAGTAGCCCGTATCGGAGATGCCGACGCTGTGCTATTGAGTTATACTTCACAAATAAACAGGAGTGTGCTCGAGAAGTGTCCGAATATAAGATATATCGGTATGTGCTGCTCGCTGTATTCGCCGGAGAGTGCCAATGTAGACATTCGTTATGCGAACGAACGGGGGATTACTGTAACCGGTATCCGGGATTATGGGGATGAAGGTGTGGTGGAATATGTAGTCAGCGAATTGGTGCGTTGCCTGCATGGATTTGGTCAGGAATCCTGGGAAGAAATGCCCCGGGAGATCACAGGGCTGAAAGTAGGTGTCATAGGATTGGGTAAATCCGGTGGCATGATTGCCGATGCATTGAAATTCTTTGGGGCGGATATCGCTTATTTTGCCCGTAGTGAAAAAGAGGATGCGGCTGCCAAAGGATATCGTTTCTTACCCTTGGGAGAACTTCTTTCTCAGAGTGAAGTCGTTTTCTGTTGTCTCAATAAGAATACAGTCCTGTTACATGAGGCTGAGTTCGAACAACTCGGAAATAAAAAGATATTGTTCAATACCGGGCTGTCTCCGGCATGGGACGAACCCGCGTTCGTTAAGTGGCTGAAAGGTGATAACCTTTGTTTTTGTGATACACTGGGAGCTTTGGGTGGAGCGCATCTTTTAAGCCATCCGCATGTCCGCTGTATGCAGATGTCTACAGGCCGTACCCGTCAGGCGTTTGACCGCCTGAGCGAGAAAGTACTGGCCAATATAGAAGCATATAACCGATAATGTAATCAGAAGAATACAATCGGTGATGTTATGTTAAGCAGGGTGTTCACAACAGACCACCCTGCAATTTCAGCGGTGGCGCTGTACACATCAATTACGGCATGCACCTGATCGTTCTTTATTTCCACTCTTTGAGTGTCTCCCACGAATCCGGGAGTGGATTGCATGGACATTTCCATATTCTCCGGGCCGATGGAGGCCAGTGAAGCAGCAACGGCTACATTGACTTTTGTTGGGAACATGGCTATGGCTTCAGTAGCATTTCCTGAGAAGACAACACGTTGCTCCGTTTGCAATGTCTCATCATATACAGCTGTTCCCTTCAAGGCATCAGGACCTTTTTCATTAAAGAATTTAGCTTTTGCATTTCCCATTAAAGAAGCTGTCCGCAGAACATCGAAACCGCCCGTAGCACCGGAAACGATGTATACACGCGTACCGTTCTCTTTGGCAGTTTCCATCACTTCCTGATAGAATGCAGTGTCTGCCAGAGCACCGATAGACAAGGTGACGATGGAAGTACCGTTCTTTAGGGCGGGCAATGCAAACTCTTTCATGGCAGCAGGAGAGGCTGCTTCTACCAGATAATCCGGTTTCAGTGCCAGTAAATCTTCCGGGGTTGTACATGCTACGCAGGATTTCCCGTGTTGCTGCATTTTACTAACTATACGTTCAGCTTTTTCTGCTGTGCGTGAGTAAACTCCAACTAAATCATATTCCGGCAATAAGCCATTAACAACTGCATCCGAAACTATTCCGGCCAGTCGTCCACATCCGACAATAACTAATTTTTTCATGGAGCAAAGATACCGCTTATTCATATAATCTCCAAAAACGCACGATGAGCTTATTCCATATTTGGGTGGATAGCATAAATGTTGTACTTTTGTGGGAAAGAAGAATCATTTATAACTTATGGGACGAAAAGAAGAATATAAATTGCAGAATGAGCGGTACCTGGAGGCTTTGCGTGCAGAGAATGATATCCGGGAACTGCCTTGCGGAATTCTATATCGGGTATTGGAAGAAGGGAATGGCGGCAATACTCCCCGTTTGAATAGTATCGTAACTGTGCATTATAAAGGCACTTTGATAAATGGCCGCGAGTTCGATAACTCCTGGAAACGGAATTACCCTGAGGCTTTTCGTCTGAATGAAGTCATTGAAGGCTGGCAGATAGCCCTGCAACGAATGCATGTAGGAGATCATTGGATTGTTTATATTCCTTATGCAATGGGATATGGTACACGTAGCAGTGGCCCTATTCCTGCTTTCTCTACTTTGGTGTTTGACGTCCAGTTATTGGGAATTGCGTAAATACGGACTAATTATGAAAATACTGATTATCAACGGAAGTCCCCGCAAGCAAGGACATATCTCGAAAATGCTGCAATTGATGGAAACGGAAGCCCGGGCGAATGGGGACGAAGTTACCGTGATTAGAGTGGCTGACCTGCAAATCAGTCCCTGCATCGGCTGTATGAGTTGCCGTGAGAAACTGAAATGTTGTTTGCCCGAGGATGATGCACAACGTGTGCTGAAGCAGATAGAAGAAGCACAAGCACTGATAATCGGCGCTCCCTGTTATTGGGGAAACCTGCCGGGACAACTGAAAGTGATGTTCGACCGCATCGTTTACGGAATGATGGGAGAGACCTCACGAGGTATTCCTATCGGCCTGCATAAAGGTAAAAAGGCAGTTATCGTAAGCACTTGCACTACTCCATATCCTTTCAATATATTCTTTAATCAGACAAGGGGAGTAGTAAAAGCGCTGAAAGAAATCCTGAAATGGAGCGGCTTTAAAGTTGTTTCAGCCATCGAGAAAGGCGGAACGAAACAACATCCCGGACTGACGGAAAGGGAAATGAAACGTTGTCGCAGAGTGATACATAAACTCTGATACGGAGATACACTTGCATCTAATCATTTATTTCTTGCAAATAGACTCGACTGTTTGCTGTATGTTTTTGCGTGCAACTTCCGGTCTCATGGCTTCTTCTAACGATATGAATGGAGGGTTAACAGAGAAGACCCCTTCAAACCCGGCTTGTTGTAATTCATCCGAATCTTCTATGTTGCCGGCTAACAGGATTACCGGAATATTTTGTTTCCGGGCTTCAGCAAGTATGCCGGAAGGAACTTTTCCCATCAATGTTTGCCGGTCAGCTTTTCCTTCTCCGGTAATGATCAGGTCAGCGCTTTTTATTTTATTACTGAAGTCAAGAGCTTCCAGCATCAGTTGTATGCCGGGTTTCAGTTCCGCATTCAGGAAAGCCAGCAGACTACCACCCATACCTCCGGCGGCACCGGCTCCGGGGTGATGGGAAATATCTTTTCCCGTCGTATGACGGATGACTTCTGCAAAGTTTTGCAGTCCTGCATCCAATGCCTCCACCATTTCCCGGTCTGCTCCTTTCTGAGGTGCAAAGACATAAGCCGCTCCTTCGGGACCATAGAATGGATTTTGTACATCGCAGGCAACAGTAAATCGGCAACTGTTTAAAGCCGGATGGACACAAGTGCTGTCTATATGCGCTACTTTTATTAATACTTCTCCACGGCCTGTCCCTACTTCTTTACCCTCCTTGTCTGAGAAACGAAAGCCTAATGCCTGAAGCATTCCTAACCCTGCATCATTGGTTGCACTGCCACCAATGCCAATGATAAAGTTGCGGCAACCACGTTCCAGAGCATCACGGATGATTTCTCCCGTGCCGTAAGTGGTAGTCAGCATCGGGTTTCTTCTTTCCGGTGGAACTAAAGGCAATCCGCTGATGCTTGCCATTTCTATGAAAGCTGTTTCCCCATTTTCGGAAATGCCGTAATAAGTATTGCGCCACCTCATCAATGGATCGTGGGCGGAGATCGGAACTTCTTGACCGTTGGTTGCCATAATCAGCACATCCAGCATTCCTTCGCCCCCATCGGCTATGGGCAGGCAGATGACTTCACATTCCGGGTATACGGAACGAATACCCTCGGCAGCTGCTTTTCCAGCTTCTACCGAGGGTAAACATCCTTTAAAGGAGTCAATAGCTATGACTACTTTCTTCATATATTTAGATTTCCTCTATATCTTCTATATCTTCCAGTTTGGCTTCGGCTTTTGCTTCTGTCTTTGTCAATTTCCTGGTGTTGTTGGCAATGACGGCCAATGCGCGATACAACTCGGCAAGCAGACGTGCGAACACCACAATCAGGAAGCCGTATATAGGCATCAGGAAGAACATACCGGAAGGTATCGGCAGTATGTATCTGATTTCATTGGCAGCAAAGATTGCAATAACTACTGAACACAGTGTACCGATGACACCGATATAAAGTCCCAGCCATTCACCCATCGTCTGCGTCAGGTGCGATACAACAGGAATGGCAATGAATTCATTTTCTTCCTGAATAGCTTCTTTCAGTTTGTTTTTCCGGTTCATCCAGAGCAGATAGCTTCCCCATGCTCCTGCGCAAAGGATAATGAACAGCAGAATGAAAGCAAGGATTAATTTCCCTTCGGCATATTTAAAGAAGTCCATCTCGATGACCTTTGCCAGTATAAAAATAGGAAACAGCAAGTTCAATACGGCAAAGATGACATAGAGCCAGCGGAAGGGTTCGCGGAAGAAACGACCATTGTCGATGTAACCCAGCAGAGGGTCGAGAAAGGTAAACAGCTTGTTGTTCATAGTAATAAATGTTACTTATGGGAGGACCTTGCATGCTAAGATTATCAGTATGAGGCCCTGATACATACTCATAATCAGACTTTTTTCTATGGAATGTGCTGTACTTTTGACAAACTTACGAAAAAACTTCTAAAGTCTGCCTGTTTCGTCTGAAAAAGAGAGAGGATTAGAAACTATTTTCTCATAACAATAAGAATACTTATCTTTGCAGCATGAGTGAAGATACCTACAAAACCATAAGCGCCCCTTCCGAAGGGATTTACACAGAGAAGCGCAGCAAGTTCATTGCTATCGCTTTGCCCGTGCGTACTGTCGATGAGGTAAAATCGCATCTGGAAGTTTATCAGAAGAAATATTATGATGCCCGCCACGTCTGCTACGCCTATATGCTGGGGCCCGAACGTAAAGATTTCCGCGCCAATGATAACGGAGAGCCTTCCGGTACGGCAGGAAAGCCGATCCTGGGACAGATAAACTCCAATGAACTGACGGATATATTGATAATCGTTGTCCGCTATTTTGGTGGCATAAAGCTGGGAACAAGCGGACTGATTGTTGCTTATAAAGCTGCCGCTGCCGAGGCGATAGCTGTTGCCGAAGTGATAGAGAAAACGGTGGACGAAGCGGTGACCTTCTTGTTTGAATATCCCTTTATGAATGATGTAATGCGTATCGTAAAGGAAGAAGAACCGGAAATTCTGGAACAGTCGTATGATATGGATTGCCGTATGACACTTCGCATCCGGAAGTCGATGATGCCGAAGTTGAGGGCGCGTTTGGAAAAAGTAGAGACATTACGCTTCGAGGAAGTGTAATGTCTCCGGCTTCATGGTGATCCAGTACGTTTATTTCAAAGATAAATCATTATAGTGGATTTTCCGGTGTGTACCATCGCAAAAGGGTTGTTTATAGGACTTACCGCACCGGCATAAGGCAATTCTGCCTGTTCGTATTTCCGCTTTTCCTTCTCTGTCTATCAGTTTAAAATTGCCTTCCACAATGAAAGGCCCATTCGGTGTAGCTGTGATGGCTACTATATTCTTTTCATTTTCCATGCTATAGGGAGTTAAATGTTTGATGTTTTAAGTAGAACGCTTCTACATGGAAATAGTTTGTCCATTCACTTTCTTTTGGGGGGATTTCCTTATCTTTAAATAAAATAAGCTGCACTTCAGCATAACTTTTTCATGCCAGCATGAAAGTTCTACCTTCGATTTGCATTATCTTTGCACACTTGTTAATTAGGAAAAAAACAATTTATTATGGCATTCGAAGCTACAAAACGTGAGTTGGGCGAACTCTACACATTCTTTCGCCTCCTGGCAGACGGAAAGGTTTCACTGGGTACACCGCAAGCCCGGAAGGATGAAACGAAGTGTTGGCCTGTTGCGCTGATACAGAGGGAGGAACATGACGGTACGCGTCGTTATTATATAGAGCAGGGCAATGTCCGCATTGTCAGTGGTGTGATAGAGAAGGAGGGGGCATTTGTTGCAGCCGATAAGGAGGAACAAGTCATTCCCCGTGAAGATTTTGGCGGAGCGGCCGAGTTTATCCTTGAGTTACTGAAGACTACCAGTGGCACTGACGCCATTGAAGTTCCCGAAGGACTGGAGGCATTTCTGGATGCGGTCAATATCTACGACTTGGAAGCGAAGACGGAAGACCGTACGGATTTCTCAGTAGCTTTCTGGCATCCCGAGGCTCCGCTGACGGGATTCAATGTCCGTTGTCGGCTCAGTTCAATGAATCCGTTGCTTGATGGCGGACGTACGGCAAATCTGAAACTGGAACAGTCGGGCGTTAAATTTGCCACGCCTACGGTGAATAAGGTGAATGCTTTGCCGGAGTCTCCTACTGAGGTGGCTGAGCGTATGCTGATGATTGAACGTCTGGGCGGAGTACTGAAATATTCCGATGTAGCCGACCGCGTATTCCGTTGTAATTTGCTGATGATTGATTTGCATTTTCCTCGTATGCTGGCTGAAATGGTGCGTATGATGCATCTCGACGGTATAGCCCGTATCAGTGAACTGACGGAACGCATCAAAGAGATAAATCCCTTGAAGATAAAAGATGAGCTGATAAACAAGCATGGTTTCTACGAGTTTAAGATGAAGCAGTTCTTGTTGGCACTTGCCTTTGGTATGCGTCCGGCAAAGATTTATAACGGTACGGACTCTGCCGTAGAAGGTATTCTGCTGGTGGATGCAGAAGGAGAAGTGCTTTGCTATCATAAGTCGGAGCACCGGACTTTTGCCGATTTCCTCTTCCTGAATACCCGTTTGGAGAAAGGCTCGGTAGACAAGGACAAGTACGGCTTTCTGGAAAAAGAGAACGGCGTGTATTATTTCAGACTGAATGTAAAGATTGGATTGACAAAAAAATAAAGAGTATGAATGAAGTTTTAAAAGCCATCAAGTCGCGTCGCAGTGTACGCGCTTATACGGAACAACAGATTTCACAAGAAGATCTGAATGCTATTTTGGAAGCGGCAACCTATGCGCCCAGTGGTATGAACTATCAGACGTGGCATTTCACAGCCATTCAGAATGCCGCGGTGCTGGAAGAACTGAATGAGAAGATCAAAGGCGCTTTTGCCAAGAGTGAAGAGCCCCGTTTGCAGGAGCGTGGACACAGCCAGACCTATTGCTGTTATTATCATGCGCCTACGCTTGTCATCGTATCCAATGAACCGACGCAGTGGTGGGCAGCTATGGATTGTGCCTGTGCCATGCAGAATATCTTCCTTGCTGCAAAATCTCTCGGAATAGGTTCCTGCTGGATCAATCAATTGGGGCAGACTTATGATGATCCTGAGGTACGTGCTTTCCTGACGAAGCTGGGTATTCCCGAAAATCATCGTGTGTACGGTTGCGCTGCTTTAGGTTATGCGGCAGCTGCCCCGGTTAAGGAAAGGCAGCTTGCAGAAGGCACTGTGACTATTATTAAGTAATACCGGACCTGCTTTTCAGGAGCTATCAACCTGATAAAATTCATCTCCATGTTCCCAGATTTGTTTCATGGCTTGGAACTCTCAGTTTCATGCCGTGAAACCAGTAGTTTCATTGCTTGAAACTGACAGTTTCACACCGAGAAACTGCTGGTTTCATCCTTTGAAACTGGAAATGAAGAATAAGGATGAAAAAGGGATCATGCGGAAGAAAGATTTTTCTTCCCGTTTATAAATAGAAAAAGTCCGCAGGGGAGGCGGCAGTCAGGTAATTAATGAATTATACATGAAGCAATTTTGTATAATCTGCCACCTCGCCCTTTGGACTTCCTCTTTTCACAAAGAGGGCTGAAATGAAATTATATCCGGATCTTTATCTCTGCATGTCAATGATGCCACTGTCCGTATCACTATTGTTCAATCCCTTGTTTCCGGCTTTGTGCTTGCGGCCGAACTCGAAGGTATAGCCTATGCGGAGTATGAACATTTGCCCCGTCTCCTTCACAAAAGTTTCCGAACGGAAGGGAGCCACCTCACTGATGCGTTCTTTTCCCACCTTATAATTATTGGTGAAAGGAAACAGAACACCAATCCCTGCCTGAAAGTTCTGCTTGGCGTACATTGCCATAAATGCCGTCTGATTTTCATTCTTCTTGATGGTCTCACCGAAGAAGTTGTTCTGCACCTTCCTGAATTGCCCGAGCAAAGAGAAGCCTTTGTATTGCAGTTGCGCCATCACACTGTAGTAAAATTCATCGTACGTGTGGCTGTATTCCAAACCTTCCGACCAACTGCGAGTGTATCCTCCCGAAGCATAAAGAGTCAGGAAATCTTTCAGTCCGAACAGTGTTGCCCCGTTTGTGCCGATCATCAGTTCCGCATTCAGGCTCTGAAACGAGCGTTGGTTTTCATCTTTCAGTATCAGTTTTCCATCCTCGACGAAGATACTTTCCATGATGGGACTGTCGTAATACTGATGGCGCAGGCTCAGATTGGCATTGAACTGTTTCTTAGAATAACTGTAGGACAAGGAATTTGTGAACTGCTGGTATGTTTTCAGCAACGGGTTACCACGAACAATCTGTATGGTATCAATAGCCTGTTCCACATCCGTCAGCGAACCGAGTGAAGGTATGGCGGGACTAATATTGAACCGGTAGCGCAAGAAACCCGCTTTCTTCAAATTATAACTCAATCGTACGGTAGGCGTGAAAGTATAGTAAGCATGGTCTTCGTCACTTTCCTTGAACCAGGCGCGCGTCATGCCTACGCTGCCTGCATAACTGAACTCCTTTACCTTGCCCTGCACCTCAAAGAAAGCGGAGGTCTGTGCCTGATCCATTTTCGAAGTTGTGGGGTTGGAGCCTTTGTACTCATTTTCCGTCCTCATCTGATAGTGGCGGGCACCGCCGCTTAGTTTTACATCCTTGAAACTCTTTTCATAAATGGCCTCACCGATGATGGAGCGTTTGTCACCGTCCACCAGTGTCTGAATGTCTGCCAGTGGCGTATTCTCGTTCTTGTACTCCTTATATTTCCGGTTGTTTTTGGTATGGATGAGCGTTCCCGTCACATTCATCTGAATGCTCTGTTGATGGGGCAGGGTATGCTGGAAGTAAAGGTCGAGTGCCGGAGAATAGCTGGACGAATGGTTGTTGACGTACGAATAAATAGATTCCGTATCTCCTGCCGCCCACATTTTGTTCAGTTCATTCTGATAGGGAGCGTTGTTGAGGTTATTGCGAAAGATGGCGTTGAATACATATTTGTCCGCTTTTGTCAGATTGTAAGTCAGATTCAGGTTGTTGATGAAACTGAGTGCGGGAGATTCATCTTCGATACCTTCCTTGATGCGGTCGATGGTACGGTCGCCCAGATAGAACGTTTCGTGAGATTCGAGGCGGCTGTGGTATTTGCCATTCTTGTTGAAGTAGTCAATGCCCCATTCGGAGTTCTTGTAGTTGAACTTCGCACTCAGGAAATTCTCTCCCCACAGGGTATGGGGCGAGTCGGAAAGCTGGAAGTTCACCACACCACCCGTTTCGCGGCGACGCAGGATAATATTGACTACGGCACCCAGTTCGCCGTCACCGTATTGCTTGCCCGGGTCTTCGATGAACTCCACGCGTAGCACGTCTTTGGCTCTGACGGCGGCTATTTCCTTGTCCGTCACTTTGATGCCGTTGATACGGGTTTGTACGGCTCCGCCACCGCTGATGCTCATGCTATTGGTGAACTTGTCCACTTGCAGACGGGCGATGCCGAGGTTATTCAGCAGATCGTAGGCACCGAACGAGCGTTTTAGCTGGCTCTCGGTGGGCAGGATAATCTGACGGTCCACGCGTTGAAGCACGTTGCTGGCGGATACGGTCACTTCACCCAGGCTTACGGCATCTTCCTGCAACTGTACATCGCCCAGGTCGAGGTTGTTGTTCAGTTTCAGTAGGATGACTTCACTTTGATAGCCGATAAAAGTAATGGCCAGGCGGTAATTGCCCGCCTTGATTTTATTGAGGGCAAACTTACCCTGCGTGTCCGAAGTCACTCCGGTCACCAGAGTGGAGTCCGTGGTCCATAGCGATACATTGGCGGCTATGATGGCTTCTTGCGAAGTATCCGTAACACGTCCTTTGATTGTAAGGTTCTGTGCTTGCGTACTGAGTACGAAAAGGACAGTCAGTAGTAAAAATAGTTTTGTTTTCATATTCGTTCCTGTTAGTAGATTACTGTTTGATTAGAGATGTAGAAGGCACTCCTCCCTGTCAGGGAAGATTCTATAATTTGTATTTCAGATGTTTATACTTTCGGCGTCGAGGCTGTAAAAGTTAAGACTGTACAGCGGAATTCAGTTCGTACATCAGAGTAAAAACTTTGACTATGATGAGCACGAAGAGGAGTCCGAAGGTAATCCATAATGCTGTCTTTGCGTATCTCTTCATGAACTGCTGTTTTTAAGTTTATTATATCGTTCTATCACTTCATCTATGCTGATGCCGAGCAGTTCCATATTGAGGAATACATCGGCCAGTTGGTTGTCGAAGAATTCTTTTTTCTGTATCTTCATCACTTTCTTCACCGCATCCTTTGCTAGATAGAAGCCCATACCCCGTTCCGGATAAATAATGTCTTCCGCCTGTAGGTATTCGTAGGCTTTCATCACGGTGCGCGAATTCACGGCAAGCTGTGTAGAAAGCTCCCTGACCGAGACTACCCGCTCTTCCGCCCGCCATTCCCGGGTGAGTATCTTGCTGAAACAGAAGTCTACGATCTGTTGGTATATTGGTTTGTTGGTTTTAAACTCCATAGCTTACAGTTGTTTTTCTTTGAGCAGGAAGTAGACTGATACCCATGTTCCGATGATAAACAGCGGGGGAGTGGCATAGTTGCAGAAAGCGATGATGGCTTCTCCCGTACTGCTCATCGGAAAGTTATATATCGGATAGGATATGTTTGCTATCCAATATCCGTGGCTGTTGTCGGCCGGTTCCCATAAACTTATAGAAAGTATGATTCCGAAAAAGGCAATAAGGCAGGAGCATAAGACAACAAAAGAATTTATTAGTTTTTGTTGTTTAAAGGCTATGCAACCGATAAAAAAGGTACCTTGTAACAGGCTATATGTCAGGATCTGATCTTTTTGGATTATATAAAGTTCCATGTGATTACCGAAGTGTGACAGATAGCCGGTACCTGATAGGGTAAGTACTCCTTTCATTCCTAATATCAGTATTATACAAAATATCGGGAGTATGAGTATATATTTCATCCATAAGTGAAGGAACTTCTCAAAAGCAGAAGCGGGCAGCAACAAATAAAGGGTAGAATTGTGCTTGGTCATACTTGGCTCTAATAGGCAAGGAGCAATGCAGATATACCACAAGATATATCTACAAAAGTAATTGGCTTGTGTATGTTCGGTATAATAACTCATTCCTTTATTAATATCATACATCATACAGAGAATACAAATCCCCAGAACGACACCTGCACTCCATAACAAGTGTTTTCCGGTTTCTTGCTTCTTGTATTTCTCCAATAGGAAGAAACGTTTCAGATTAAAAGTTGTATTCATAATTTCTTCTTATGATTTATTCGTTCCATATCATTTTAATTTTCTCCGGTACTTGCAGCACTGCCTTATATAGTAGTTCAATGTCCGGTGTATTCTCTTCTCCCTCTTCATTAGGCAGGATGGAGAAGTAGCCATGCAGGTCTTGTTCGCTATAAAGGCTATCTTCGGGTAGATAGGCTGTGCGGACAAAAAGCAGCCGTTCGCTGATTTCATCCAGTGAGCGGTTCAGTAAGATTTCGCCTTCGCTGAGGATGATGAGGTGATCCAGCAAGTTTTCGAAATCGTGTGCCTGATGAGTGGAGATGAACAAGGTGCTTTCATCATCCACGGTGCGACTGATGATACGTTTCAAGGCTTGCCGGGAGGTGATATCCAGTCCGTTGGTAGGTTCGTCGAGCAGGGTGAGGGGAGTGTGCAGGGCTAAGGCATACGCCAGCATCGCTTTCTTCTGTTGTCCGTAGGAGACGGCGGAAAGTTTCTGTTTTCCATCGATGTGCAATTCTTCCAGGTTCTGTTCGAAATCCTTGCGGCTGAAACGGGGATAGAATACGGAATGGCGGGCGGCGAACTGATAGATACTTTCAGTAGGCATCTGCATTTCTTCCGGTAGAAAGAAGTAGCGGTTCAGCAATTCCGGACTTCTTCGGGCGGAGTTACTGTTATCGATGCTACATTCACCTTTCCAAGGGAAAAGAAGTCCGCAAATGAGATGTATCAGTGTTGTTTTTCCTACACCGTTTTCTCCCAGGAGTCCGTATATCCCACTGCCTACTTTTAGAGATATATCACTGAAAATAGGTTGTTTAGGCTTATAGCCGTAGCTTATATTCTCTATCTTTATCATAACTTTATAGGTGTTGCACTGATGTACAACACTGCAAACGTAAATGATGCTAAGGAGAAAAGCAAGGAAGAGAGACTTTAATTAATATATTTTAGCAGATGGATATTTATAGGATAAGCCATACCGCCACCATGTGACATGCCGACCCTGCCAGTACGAAGAAGTGAAAATGGAACACGCGTTGAATTCGATTCAGGATAACTTGTTGCATAAATATCTTGTGAAATGGTGATATATTTGGGTTGATAAATATTCTGAGAAATATTTGTTTACTTGTACAGAAGCAGTAACTTTGCGAGAAATCCACAGATAAGGAAATAATGGAAGTAGAATGGTTTGAGTTGTTGCCAGAACAATGTCCACCCGAAGATGCTCAACAGTGTGATGGTTATTATTATAGAATAGCAAACGGCAATCCTGCGCAATCGGTAGATTTTTTTTCGCAGAGAAGACTGCAACCGGACAAAGTGTTTAAGGGGCTGGGCGTAGATGAGTGTATAACAAGAGCCGTTTCTTTGTTTTCTGACAGAAAAGAGGCTGAGAAAAGATTGAAGCTTCCAAAGTTCAGGAATGCAAATATTGCCTTGGTTGAATTGAAGCCTAAAGATGGGATGATAAAGAAAACTTTCGGCATTGCACATTATTCTTGGTGGAGAACGAAAGATTTTGATGTTTCACAAGCTAAAGTAATCTGATTATGGAAAATGTATTAAGGATAGAAAAGATATTGGATTTCTGTGATGTACCACAGCTTTTTGTGGCACGTGATGCCTTTGATACTTTGTATCTTTGTTTGCTATATGAAGATGAATTGCTTTGTCGCTATACAGGTATTCGTATTTCTGCCCGGCGTTTGGAAGACTTTTTGAGTGGCGGTATAGATTTACGCTCACTTTTCATTCATCCTGAAAACAAACATGAATATTTTGATGTAGTGTTTCAGACGGGGCAATATCAACACGAGAGGCTCATGGAGAAATCGTTGCCTGAAGATAAATTGCCTGCTGAGGGATATATATTGTCAGGAGATATGCGTGAGAATGTGGTAATTAATCTCCCTGTAAAAGACCGTAGCCTGTTGGCGGAACTTGTGCGTAAATTCGGATGGGCGTGTATGTGATGTGTTGTAAGGGGATTAATGTAATTTCCTGCGTATTTATTTTATAGGATAAGCCATACCGCCACCATGTGACATGCCGATCCTGCCAGTACGAAGAAGTGGAAGACAGAATGCATATATCGCTGTCGGAAAGAGTAGAATACGGCTCCGGTGATGTAGCAGACTCCTTCGGCAATCATCCAGTAGCAAGTTCCTTCGGCAATGGCATATAGAGGTTTGAAGGCAACCAGTACGGACAATCCCATGACAATGAAGCAAATGGTTTCCACATTGCTATGCTCCTCCATCTTGCGGAAACTCACGATAGTGCCGATTATGGCGCATAGCCAGACGAATCCGAACAATCCCCATCCCCAGGCACCTTCATTCCGCAGTGCAATCAGCGTGACGGGTGAATAACTGCCTGCAATGTGCCAGTAAATAGCTGCATGATCCCAATTCCGCAACCGTTTCTTCCAGGGATTATGGTATTTCAGCGCATGGTAGAGGGTAGAGGAGACGTAAGAGCCAAGCATACCGAAGAGATAGAGCCAGATGCCAAATACAGCCCAGAAGTTTCCACTCTGATAGCCTTTCACGAGAAATATCGTGCCGACAATAATCCCCATCAGGATGCCTGCGGCGTGCGAGAGGGTATTTATTCTTTCTTCGGCTTTTGTGTAGAAAAGTCCGTTTTGTTTCTTTTTTCGGGTGATGCTCATTTATAGAAATGCGATGTTTACACTTTCGTTCTTCGCTGATAAATTTATTCTATTTCTTCTACCTCCTCCATTGCTACCACTTCCCATGTACGGAAGACAACGGTAATGAGTCTTAGTTTTGCCGTTCCGATGCTCTGTGTCACGATGGGGTCGGCGGCATATTGCAATAATTGCGTGCGGGCTTCCGTCATGAGCTCTTGCTCTTTGTCGGCAGGATCGGAGGCCTTGGCGTACTTCACTTCCAGTAGATAGAGATAGGGAATACCCGTTACCGAGGGGTTGGGGCGGAAGTAAAAGTCGGCATAGCCCTTGCCCGATTCGTATTCCGGTTGCAGATAGTAATAATTAGTCAATCCCAGATAGGCGAGCAGGAACCCTTTCACGTGCGCCTCGCCGTCGATGAACTCACGGATGCGACTCTGGCGTTTCAATTCTTCACCGATGTAGGTGAAGACGGGTTGCCAGTCGCCGTCGTAGGCCATACCTGCCATCAGGTTGTTCAGTTTGTTGAGATCTACTGCGAAGAGTTCGGCCTGGTGGTAGGTGTCGACGAGATAGGTGTAGAGTTGTTCGCGTACCGTCTGGTTGGGGATGGTGAGTACAACGTTTCCCCGCTCCGTGCCGCTGATGGTCAGCAATCCGAAGTAGTAGAGCAGCGACTTGAAGTTGTTGGTGTCTACCATTCGGTCGGCGGGGAAGCTACTGTTGATGTTGGCCGTAGTGCGTCCGTTTTCCACAATCTCGCGGATGATGGAGAAGTTGGCTCCCAACTCTCGGTCTATGCGAATGAGGTGACGTATTTTGTTGTAGTCCGTGCGGATGTTCCTGTCGATCATCTCCTTTGGTGGAGTGCCCAGGCGCAGGAAAGTGGAGAGGAAATAGAGCACCATGTCCGAGTTGAACATCGACTCGGACAGTGTTTCTTCCGCGAAGCAATAGTTGTCATACCAAGGTTTCATCATCGTGATGAGATCTTCCACTTCGGCTTTCAGCGTGCCCTCTTCTTTGTAATAAGTGAGCATGGTGCGTAGCTCCGTTTCGCTGAAGCCGACGATGCCGTTGAATTGGGGATCGGTGGTGAAGTTGGAGCCGATGTTGAATCCGCTCGTCACGTCGTCCAGCGTGATGGGCGACACTCCGGTGATGAACATTCGCTTCAGTGCCTGTTCGCTGCCGGTGGTGGCGGCTTTTATCACGTTGAAGAAGAAGCGGAAGAATCCCTCGCCGTGGGTGGACTTCTGATAGGTTTCGGTGCCGTAGGTGGAGAGTATGGTGTTGGTAAAGTTGTCGTACTCATCGATAATAAGGTAGAGGTTGAGTTTTAGGAAGCTGGCTTTGGTGTTGATGTAGCTTAGGCCGGATGCTGCCGTTTCGCGTTCCATCAGTTCCTGGCGGAAGCCGGGAGCGAAGAGGTGCTCGTAGCGGTCAGCAAAATCAATGAAGCGATCTTTGCAGTGCTCCTCAAAGGAGTCAAGCATCCGGTCGATGTTGGAACTTACTGCCGAGAAGTTGAATCTCAGAATCAGGAACTTTGCCCGCAGTGCTGTAGGATGTTGGTATATCCACCGTTCTCCGAAGAGTTCTTCGAAGCGATTGGCGTTGTTGATGTCATAATAGCTTTCAAGCATACTCAGCGTGAGGCTCTTGCCGAAACGCCGGGGGCGGATGAGGAAGAAAAACGAAGCGGCCTTCTCTATCAGTGGGATAAAGTGGGTTTTATCTACGTAATAATAGTTTTCGAGGGCGAGGCGGGCGTAGTCGCTCAGACCGTATGGAATTTCTTTTGTAGCCATGATGAATATTGCTTAAAGAGTTGGTACAGATGCAAAGGTAACAACTTTTTCTTATATTTTGTTGCTGCGCTGCGTAAATTCCCCTAGGCAAGTGACAAAGAAATCCGTATGCCTTAAATGCATACAGGGATGTATGCCCTAACCATACACCCCTGTATCAAATGCTTATACACCCGTGTATCGGCAGTCGATACAAAAGTCTCCGGTCATCCCAGCGGATTCTCGTCCAGACCGCCGCCGCCTTCGGTGCTTCCGCCATCGTCGCCACCTCCTGCGGGTGCTTCGCCCAAGTAGATGGTTTGCGATACGCTCCGTGGGGTCTTGAGCAGAGTCTTCCCGTTGGTGCTATATTGCGTGGTGACGGAGTTGTCTGCCAACTGGGCATTCAAGGTATACTTGATGTCGTTTGTTGCCATAATTTAAATGTTTTTTTTAAAGTTGATGAATAATTATTTAGTGAAAGCCTCCGCAATCCAGCGGTTAAGGACTGTCTTGCGGAGGTTTTCGGGGTTATGCTTAGTTAGAATTTAGGAGTGCCCCAAGCTGAATAATCCGTGATATCTTCGGAATTTGACATTATGCAGCCTTTGAAGCAATTTGTCGTTTTCCACTGGCCCGAACCTTTCTCATACTTCCACAGCGCGGGGGCGGTACCTGAATTGTTATGCAGATTGACTTGGTAGAAGCAATTCCTAAAGTCCATGTCTTTATCTATGAAGCGGTTTAATTTATCCTGTTCGGCCGCGGTGGGATCGACGAATATATTTGGATTGAACATCATATAGGTACACCCATAGAAGCAACTGTTGAAGTTTGTAGCTTCTGCGTTCTTCGCGAAAAGCCCTTCCGGGATTGTGGTTAATTGGGTACTACTACAGTCATAGAAGCAATAGCTGAAGTCTGTAGCCGCTGTGTTCTTTTCGAAAAGATTTTCCGGGATTGCGGTTAATCCTTTACAATTAGCGAAGCAATAGCTGAAGCTTGTAGCCTCTGCGTTCTTCGCGAAAAGCCCTTCCGGGATTGCCTTTAATGCGGTACACTCATAGAAGCAATAGTTGAAGCTTTTAATAGCTGTGTTATTCGCAAAAAGATCTGCCGAAATTGTGGTTAATGCGGTACAGCCAGAGAAGCAATAACTAATGTTTATATTTGCGTTGTTCGCGAAAAGTCTTGCCTCGATTGTGGTTAAAGCGGTACAATCGGCGAAGCATTGACTAAATTTTGTAGCCTCTGTGTTGTTCGCGAAAAGTGATTCCGGTATTGTGGTTAATGCGTCACAGTGATTGAAGCAAGTGCTAAAGTTTATGGCCGCTGTGTTGCTTGCGAAAAGCCCTCCTGGAATTGACTGTAATTCTTTACAATAATAGAAGCAATTGCTGAAGTCTGTAGCCGCTGTGTTCTTTTCGAAAAGATTTCCCGGGATTGTGGTTAATCCTTTACAATTAGCGAAGCAACCGCTGAAGTTTGTAGCCGCTGTGTTGCTTGCGAAAAGCTCGTTAGGAATCTCTTTTAATAGTTCGCAATTAAAGAAGCAAAAGCTGAAGTTTGTAGCCGCTGTGTTCTTTTCGAAAAGATTTCCCGGGATTGCGGTTAATGCTTTACAATAATCGAAGCAATTGCTGAAGTTTGTAACCGCTGTGTTCTTTTCGAAAAGATTTCCCGGGATTGTGGTTAAGTTTTCGCAAATTCTAAACGCTTTGCTCAAAGATGAGCAATTCATATTGAGCAATGGCGTTTCAAGGCTCACCAGTTTATTCGGGTTGTAAGAGCTGCCTCTTTGGTTAAAATTCAGTACCGGTATTTGCTGTTTATCCGCCGTCGCACCCGAGCCGATGGTGATGGTGTATGTGCCCGCTTCGGCATACGTGTACTCGAATTTGTCACCCGTTGCAAGCGTCGTGCCTTTGGGCACTACGACAGCGGGTGTACCGTCACCCCAACTTACCGTGATAGTCGCGGGAGTATTGCCGGAGTCGGGGAAGGGAATGCAGAATCCCAGATTGCCACTTTCCACCTTCACGGTGAACCGCATTGTATCAACTGGAACCGTGGGGATGAGTGTGTACGATGCGGGATTCGTTTTCTCTTCAGTGGTAGTGGCGCTGTCGTAGCCCGCGAAGTTGTAGTAGGTGGGCTTTTCTTCCAGGATTGTCTTATATGCGGTGCCCACTGCGAGATCGGTGATGGCGGGCAGGAATATTTTGATGTCCGCGTGCGTTCCGGTTATGATGCCGGTTCCTAAGCTTATACCGTCGGTTTCGTTGACCGCTTTTGTGCCTTCGAATATGAGGGCTGTCATTGCCGTGCACCCTTCAAAGGCGCTGTTTCCTACGCTTTGTATATCGGCGTGCAGGAACATTTCGGTCATCGAGGTGCAATTTTTAAAGGCGCTGTGGCCTATTCTTTTTATTCTTTTGGAGATACTGGCGCGGGTGGCGGGTGCTACATCGGCGGGTATCGGGTCGTTCTGGATGACTGTGGTCAGTGCCGTGCAGCCTTCAAAGGCATTGTCGCCAATGGCTTCCGCGGCGTCGGGCAGTATGACTTTCTCTATCTTTGCGCAGCCTGCAAAGCCTGTCACGTCGGTTATGCCGCTGATGCCGGACAGGTCGATGGCGGTGATATTCTCAGCCTTGGTTTCTTTCAAGAAAGCGGCCAGGGCGGTGATGTCGTCGGTGTTTACCGCGCCCGTCACGGCCAGTTCGGTTTGTCCTTGGGCCGGGGTTATATTGTTCAAGGCGTTTCCCAAACTCCCCGCCGTAGCGGGTGGCAGGCTGATGGTTTTGCCGAGCGCTAGCGTGGGTTCTAAGGTATAGCACAGACCGGCCTTCAGCAAGGTGCTGGCTCCGGTTGTCAGATCGCCGGTGTAGGTATTGCCGCTTTCCGTGTTTACGGTGACGGTGAGCTGGTCGTTGCTCAGATCGCATGGAGGTATCATCATGTAGGCTTTCAGCGGCTCTGTGGAGGGGGTATGGTTAGTGATGTCGAGGCCGAGACTTGACACCGGGGCGTATTCCGTATCCGCTTCGACGGTTAACCCTCCTATTTCCGAGCCGGCGAGTGATGCGCACATCCGGGAGCTCAGTTTGTTATTGGCGGCAGCGAGGCTTACACGGGTGATTTTCTCTGAAGAAGGAACGCCATTGAGGGTGAAGCGTATCATCGCGGCCTCGTGGCTGAATGTGAGTTTATCATACGAGCCCGTTGTCGCTGCTCGTCCCACCATAAGGTCGAAGCCTTTGAGGTGCGCCATGGGCTTGGCGCAGTCTTGTGTCTGGTCTGAGAAGGAGGTGTAGATGGCTTGAACCGTAGTGTTGTAGTTGCAGTTATCGGCAGGATACATGGCAAAGTAGAGGCTCTTTGCATTAATGGTTCCTTCGAAGCTGATACTCGTCCCGTCCTGGCTGAGGCTGCTTGGCAGGCTATTGAAATCTACCGAGTAATCCAGCTCATTTGCATCGACTCCGAATACTTTAATCTTCTCCACCGGTGCACCGTCTGTACTTCCGCCTTCCCACTTCACTGCTATGTTGTCTATACCGGTTATTCCCAGATTGTCTTCATAGTCGGTGCGCGTCTGTGAGGCCGCGCCTTGTGTTGCCCGGATGGTCATGGTTATCTTCTCACCCGGTTTGGGTTCGTTGTACTCTTCCTTCAGTTCATTCTGGCAGGCTACCGTTGCCAGTGCCGCGGCTATCAGAACGATGCCCCGATACATGCTTCTTGTTTTCATGCTGCTCGTTTTTTAGTTATTTTTCGATGGTGAGGATGTCGTTAATCAGGTCTTCCAGCTCGCTTGAAGATGCGTTGCGGCTACCGCGCGAACGTCCGTAGTTGCGGGAAGACGTGCCTATTGAACCTCCGTTGCCGAATCCTCCTAAGTTGCCGCTCCCTGCAATTACACACGATGTTCCTTCTGTTTCCATCTGTATCACCTCTATTTGGGGAGCCAGATACTTTTCTTTTACTTGATTTTTCATAATTATACTTGTTTCTTAAGTTGATAATATATTCTCTACTATATCGGCGGTTACTATAGCTTCACATTCATATTCGGCGGTGTCTTTTCCTCTTCCGGGGCGAGCAGGCTGCGTACTTCGGTATCCAGGTCTACGCCTCCCGGCAATTGCAGTTTACACCGCAGCCGGTACCGGTTTTTCAATACGGTGGAACGGCTGACTCCCAGCAGATGGGCTATCTCTTCGTTATTCTGCTTCAAGAGGATGAGCATACAGAGCAACTCATCGACGCGGGTAATTCGTGGGGATATGGTGCGAAGACGGTGTAGTGCGTTGGGATACAGCGACGTAAAGTAGTTGCGGAAATTGACTTCCACTTCAGCGGTGGTGAGTCGCGATTGAAAGCAGGCTGTCTGTGAAAAATGGGGAGCGGCAGGATTGGAGAGTGACTGCTGTTCCGTTTGCTGTTCTATTTGCTGTTTCAGCGGACAGGTCAACGGATGTTTTTGGACTTCCTCTTCTATTTTGGAAAGCCGCATTTGGGTATGTCGTATGATGTTACGCTCAATGAAAGCGTAACGAATGAGGAATGTTACACCGAATAATAAAATGAGGAGGAGTCCTCCGATAATTTCGTTTGTTAGATTCATTGGTTTGTTTTGTCTATAGTCCGGCGTAAACGATGTATTTCGTTAAAGCCACTCAAATGTAGGAAATCAGGACCGAATAAACCTAAAAAACGGTATGGACAAAACTAAGGACAAATATAAAATCCCTTGTATATGAGAGGTATACAAGGGAATACGTTTTCGCATAAAAAAGGAAAGGGGAGGAAAATGCTTTATTTCGGCAGTAGTAAGGCACGTACTTCAGAGTCAAGATCACACCCTTCGGGCAGGCCTAACTTGGTGCGCAGACGGTATCGATTTTTCAATACACTGCTACGGGTGATGCCCAATGTGCGGGATATTTCTTCGTTGTTTTGCTTCAATACGATAAGCATACAGAACAATTCTTCGGTACGGGTGATGCGCGGACAGATGGAACGCAAGCTATGCAGTACGGTGGGATAGAGCGAAGCGAAGGCGGTGCGGAACTGTTCTTCTTCTCTGTTGGTGAGCAGGCAAGGTTGCAGGCTCTCCATTACGTGCTCTAAGTCGCAGGTTTTGTCGTGCGTGGCTTGTATGTCGACCAATTGACGGAGGAGTTCTTCGTTGCGGTTGTTCAGCTCTTGCCGGGAAGTGATGAGTTGTTGCAGGCGTTGGCTCTGTTCGTGCAATTGCTGCTGTGAGAAAAGTTTCTCCCGTTCTTTCAGGCGAAGACGCATCCATAACCAGCCGCCTATGCCGACTCCTATAGCGAGCAGGAAGAGTCCGGTGAAGATAAATGTTTGTAAGCGACTGCTCTTCAGCTCTACTTCGGCGGAGAGCAAACGGTTCTCTTTCTCTTTCTGTTCTGTCTGATAACGGATATCGGCTTCTACTACCGCTTCGCGGGTCTTCTGTTCCAGATAGACTTGTAAAAGCGGTTCGCGCAAGCGGGTGAGGTGGGCGATGACAGTGTTGTCTTTCCAATGTATGTAATGGCTCATCAGTGTATCAAGGAAGTGGTAGCTGTCTGTAGAGTTATACTTTTTGATGGCAAGTATTGTTTTTCGGGCTTCGGCATCGCGTCCCAAGCGGAATAAAGCTATAGCACGCAGTGCTTCAACATTGTAATCGGATGTAGTCGGGGCATTGGATCCGTAATACCTTTTTATATCTTCCAATCCTTTTGCCGATTCGTATGGCAAGATCATTATCCGGTCGATTGCTTTGTAAAAATGTGTTTGGGCCGTTTGCTTGATTTCGGAAAGAAGAAAACAAGAATCCGCCGTCGCCAACAGTTTCAATCGCTCTTCCCGCCGGTAGCCCGGAAGTTTTTGTACAATGCTCCATTTGGTCAGATGATATGCTCCTTTGTCTTTCAGGTTGGTATTGGTGTTTTCCTGCCAGGCGAAAACTTTGTCAATGTAATATTGAGCCTGTGGATACATCCCCCATTTGTAATATAGATTGCTCAGTTCATGATAGCAACGTGCGCAAAATACACTGTCCTGCAATCTCAGACCGATTTCCAGTCCCTGATATTGTAATTGCACGGCTTCTTGAAACCGGTTTTGCCGGGAGTATATATTTCCGAGCAGACTCATGGCCCAATTGATACCCGGTATGTAGCGGTCTTTGCGTCCTTCAGAGATGGCATGTTTCAACAGGCGTTCCATATCATCTTTGCGGTGGGGAAGCGCATAATATACGCTGGCGGCAAAGGAGCAATCGCGGAAGGTGTTTTCTGCTGTCTTCCGATAGACGGGTAAAGCGTGGGCACTGTCCATTACAGCTTCTGCCCGCTCTTTTTGTCCGGCAAGTCCTCGCAGATAGCCCTCGAATATCATCATGTCGCGACGACAGCATTCGTCGAGTAATGCAGGCGGGTTGGTGCGGAGTCGGTGGAACCATTCGGCGCCTTGGTCGGTACGGTTCGTGAAGTAGAAGATGTTGTTCACGTTGTTCATGGCACCCACGGCACGGGTACGGATGCCTTCATGCGCAAGGGGATCACCGGGCGTGGGCACCAAATCCATTATTTGCCGTGAAATGGCAATCGCTTTATCATATTGCTGCATGAATTGGTAGCAGCGGGATCGTGTATAGAGATAATTGGCTTGGGTGGCGGGCAAGTCTTTGTAGCCGGGCATCTGCTCTGCTTCGTCTAGCATTTCCAGTACACGCGGGAAGTTTTTCTCATTGAAGTATGAGTTGATGTAGAACTGGCGGGCAAGGAAATATTCTGGAGTTCCCGGTGGGGTGTGAGCCATGAAATTTTCAGCTTCGATGCGCAGTGAGTCGGTTTGCATGATCCGATCGTTACAGCGTACTTTCAGTGAATCGCTGAGGGCTTTTATTTCGGTGTCCTTTGGAGAAAGGCGGGAAGTGCAACTGCTGAAGCAACTGGCATATAGCAATAGAAAGAAGATTAATTTCATGAGCGAGATATTTGTTTGTCTGTATTAACTGTTGTGCGAATATAAAGAATATATTAGAATTAGGTAAACATGAGGAAATATATTCTTTATTAAGAATCAAACGCCCGTTTTCGAAATCCGGAAACGGGCGTTTGCAGGAATTGGTATTATCTTTTTTGTCTTTTATTCAAAACATCCGTAGCACGTCGGCAACAACTTACGGTCGCCCAACGTGTTATCCACGCGCGCCACGTTTATCCAGAACTTGTTTTCGCGTACACTTTCTATCGGATAAGCTGCCTTTTCCCTTGTATAGCTGTGTTCCCAATTATTGGCAACCACCTCATATTCGGGATGTGGGGCATTTATCAGAACATTATCTTCCTTATCCGCTTTTCCTTCTTTCACTTCCTGGATTTCCTCCCAGATGGTCAACATCACGTTCACGAAGTTATCCAGTTCGGCAAGGCTTTCGCTTTCTGTAGGCTCTATCATAAGCGTGCCGTGAACGGGGAAGGAGAGGGTGGGAGCATGATAGCCATAGTCCATCAGTCGTTTGGCAATATCATTCTCACTGATGCCCGTTTCTTCGTGAACCTTGCGGCATTCCAGTATCATTTCATGACCAACAAAGCCGGTTGCGCCCCGATATACGATACCATACGTGTCTTTCAGACAGGCTGCCAGGTAATTAGCGCTGAGAATAGCGATTTTGGTAGCACGTGTCAATCCTTCCGTACCCATCATGCGGATATATCCGTAAGTGATAGGTAGAATGCCTGCACTTCCGAACGGAGCGGCAGACACCGTATTGGCAGGATTACCGAACAACGGATGCCCCGGTAGGAACGGAACCAGATGTTCCGCTACGCAGATAGGACCCACACCCGGACCACCACCGCCATGAGGTGAAGCAAAGGTTTTGTGCAGGTTCAGATGGCAAACGTCGGCGCCGATAACCCCGGGGTTCGTCAAGCCCACCTGCGCATTCATGTTTGCACCGTCCATGTATACCTGTGCACCGCAATCATGGATGATGCGGCAGATTTCTACGATTTCCGTCTCAAAAATACCGTGGGTGGAAGGATAAGTGATCATCAGTGCAGCCAGGTCGTCTTTGTTCTCTTCCGCTTTGGCACGCAAGTCAGCCATATCGACATTTCCTTGCTCATCGCATGCACAAGTCACGGTAGTGAAACCGGCCTGGATGGCAGATGCGGGGTTGGTACCATGAGCAGATGCGGGAATCAGCACTTTGTTACGATGTCCCTGTCCGATGTTCTCCAAATAAGCGCGGATCACACGGAGACCGGTATATTCGCCCGCAGCACCGGAGTTCGGTTGCAGACTGACACCTGCAAAACCTGTAATGACTCTCAGTTCTTCGCTGAGATTGTTAATCAGTTCACGGTATCCTTCTGCCTGGTCTTCGGGTACAAGCGGATGCATACACATAAATTCCGGACGGCTGAGGGGCAACATTTCTGCCGCAGCATTCAACTTCATGGTGCAGGAGCCGAGGGAAATCATGGAGTGGGCAAGGGAGATATCCTTACGGTCAAGGCGCTTGATATAGCGCATCATCTCCGTTTCCGTATGATATTTATTGAACACTTCATGTGTCAGATAAGCACTCTGGCGTTTCAGCGTCTTATTAATAGTATTGCTTACGGGAATATCATCCACTTTGGTGTAGTCTTTTCCTGCGGCAATGGCAAAGATGGAAAGCAACACATTAGCAGCGGATACGTCAGTTGTTTCGTCGATACTCATACCTACGTCTCCATTATCAAAGTAGCGCAGATTGACTTCCTTGCTCAATGCGATGGTACGTACCTGTTGGGCAGATACACTGTCGGGCAACACAAAGCGCAGGGTGTCGAAGTATTGGTCATTCACTTGTTTGTATCCCAGTTTCTTGATACACTTTTCCAGATATGCGGCGATGCTGTGGATACGTTCTGCAATGGCGTGAATACCTTCCGGACCGTGGTACACGGCATAAAAGCCCGCCATGGTTGCCAGCAGAGCCTGTGCGGTACAGATATTTGAAGTAGCCTTTTCCCGTTTGATATGTTGCTCGCGGGTTTGCAGTGCCATACGGTAACAGAGTTTTCCGTATTTATCTTTAGACCAACCGATGATACGTCCCGGAATATTGCGTTTGTATTCGTCGCGCGTAGCGAAGTACCCGGCTGACGGTCCTCCATAGAACATCGGTGTACCGAGGCGTTGGGTGGTACCGAATACAATATCAGCTCCCCATTCTCCGGGAGGGGTGAGCAGGGCAAGGCTCAGGATATCAGCGGCAACGGCTACTTTGCAGTTAGCGGCATGGGCTTTCTCTACAAAGGCACGGTAATCTTCTGCGTTTCCGCTCGCATTCGGATATTGCAGTATACAGGCAAAAATATCCGGTGTCAGTTCCAGTTCGGAATATTTTCCCGTGCGTATCTGAATACCTTGCGGGATAGCACGCGTAGTCATTACAGCCAGTGTCTGTGGGAAAATGCTCTCGTCCACAAACACTACGTTTGCACCGGACTTCTGCATATCACGCGGACGCAGGGCGTACATCATGCTTACGGCTTCGGCGGCAGCCGTAGCTTCATCCAGCAGAGAACAGTTGGCAAGTGGCATACCTGTCAGGTCGCATACTGCGGTCTGGAAGTTCATCAACGCTTCGAGGCGTCCTTGCGAAACTTCGGTCTGGTAGGGGGTATAAGAAGTGTACCATACCGGATTCTCGAATACATTCCGTTGAATAACGGCGGGGGTAATGGTGTTATACCAGCCGAGGCCGATATACGTTGTGTAAAGTTTGTTTTTGCACGCCAGCCGGGTGATGTGTTGTCCGAACTCATATTCAGTCATAGGCGCGGGCAATGCCAACGGTTCTTTCAGGCGAATGTTTGCAGGGATGGTTTTGTCTATCAACTCATCCAGACTGCCGACTCCTATTTTCCGGAGCATTTTCTCTTCGTCTTTTTCGCTGATGCCGATGTGGCGGCAAGCTAATAGGTCGTTTTTCATATCTATATTTTGATTAAAAGTTTATGCTTTCTTTTTCACCACAGATTACACGGATTATCACAGATTAATAATTTCTTTTACTGATTGTCGGATAAAGAAATCCGTGTGAATCTGTGTAATCTGTGGTGGACTCTTACTCTTATCTGAAGAATGGATTTTCTGCCTTTTCAATACCGATAGTGGTCGGGGCGCCATGTCCGGGATAGACAATCGTTTCATTGGGCAGTATGAACAGGCGGCTGCAAATGTGCTCTTTCAGTTCGTCGAAATTACCACCGGTAAGGTCGGCACGTCCGATGCTGCCCTGGAAAAGTACGTCACCGGAGAACATGCAATGATCTGCGGCACAGTAGTAAACAAGACTACCCGGTGAATGTCCCGGTACGTGGATAGCTTCTAACGTAGTGTTACCGAAGTTGATGATATCTCCGTCATGAAGATAGTGTCCTATCGGTGCGGGCAGTTCGTTCCAATGAAAACCGAACATGCGGCTTTGTTTCGGAGCTTCGTCAATCCAGAATTCATCGGCTTTGTTGGCTTCCACCGGCAGACCGAATTCTTTGACCATGAAAGCATTTCCAAAGATATGGTCCAGATGCAGGTGCGTATTAAGGAGGTGCTTTACGTTCAGGCCATTTTTGTGAATGAAGTTCTTCAACGCTTGTTTTTCCTCCTCATAGTAGCAACCGGGATCTATCACGGCAGCTTCAAGAGTGTCGTCCCACAGAACATAACAGTTTACTGGGAACATATTAAACTCAAACCTTTTTATTTTCATGATAGGTATATGTTAGTCATTATTTCTGTGATTAAGGCGTCACGTAAACCACTTTCTTCGTTTCAAAGAATTCTTCTTCGAAATAGTCTTTCAGATCATACATCATGGTCTTATTCTTGAAAGGCATGGCTTCATTTGCCAGCTCACCACCTTTCAGGCAGATCAGTCCGTTTGGCATAGCATTGTGTTGCTCGGAGGCGATGTTTTTGCGGATGATTTTCAGCAAGTCGGCCAACGGCATCACGGCACGGCTTACAACGAAATCGAAGAGTTGCTTTTCCTCCTCAGCACGTGCATGGCGGAAAGTCACGTTTTTCAGTCCGATGCTGTTGGCTACTTCCGTTGCTACACGTACTTTCTTCCCGATGCTGTCAACAAGATGGAACTTCACCTCGGGGAATAAGATGGCAAGGGGAATACCCGGAAAACCACCACCCGTTCCAAGGTCCATGATGCGGGTGCCGGGAGTAAAGCGAATCACTTTTGCTATACCCAATGAATGGAGTACGTGGTGTTCGTACAGGTTTTCAATGTCTTTACGTGATATGACGTTTATTTTTGCATTCCAGTCCGTATAGAGATCATAGAGGGACGCAAATTGCTGCTTCTGCGCCTCTGTGAGGTCTGGGAAGTACTTTAGAATGATTTCCATGTGAATAATTTATGAATTATGATTTATAATTTATGATTTACGATGCGGGTGGAAGTCCTAAATTATAATTAGTTCTCGTTTCTTATTTCGTTCAATACCATAGTATCATCACTCAGCAGATGCGACATGATCTCATAAGGCAAGGTAATTTCTACCGGACCCATCACATAAGGAGCAATTTCATAAATGTTATAATAGAAGGTGATACCTTTGGGACTTAGGTAGAAGTTCTCAATCGGTTCCAGGTCTCCTGTACTTGTATAGCCCATATCCTCCACTTCCTGGCGTGTAGTAACTTTATTGTCTGCCATGAGCTGGTTCCATAATAAATCGGTGAGAGCTTCCTGATATTCTCCTACAAAAATATCATCCAGACGTATCGGGCTCAAGGTGCGCAGGTCCATATTTAGGAAAGTAGACATATAAATACCGTGTGCGCCTCCGGTATATTCATTGTAGTTGATGCGGTAAACCAGCAGATGTTTTTTATAATACTGCACGTGGCTTTCAATACCTTTATAATAAGAATACCAAGCTAATATTGAAGCAGAGTCTTCTTTTTCAGCTTCGTCTTTGGCATACATCGGTTCCAAATCTTTCAGGTAATCCTTGATATAGTTTTCCTTGTAAAGCTTTACCGCCTCTTCAGGTTTCAGAGTCATGTATTTATCTCCGAAACAGGCTGAAAGGAAATAGGTGTTCAGACTGTCTTTCAGCTTTTCGTCGGACGACTTATTAGCGTATGCAAAGTTGATGATGATGTTGCAGCCGGGCTTCGCAGTGTCTCCGAAGAGGTGGGCTACCTCATTTACCTGTATACTGTCGAACTCCAGCGCACCCGCGCTTTTGTTCACAGTGTTACCGCAAGAAAATAAAAAGCCACTTGCCGCAAGTAGAATGACAAGTAGGCTGACATATTGCTTTTTCATTTGGACTTTCTTCGTTAAATTCAACATTTCGATATCAGTTCGTTATCGACAAATATAGAACATATTAACGAATAGAACATATAAAAAATGAAAAAAGATAGGTATGAATGCTTTTATCTGGCTATCTTTGCACCGGATATGAAGAGACTTCGTTACATATTGGCAGTTTTATTGTCCCTGACGGTTGTTTATGCAGGGGCAGGAGTCTCTATTGTCCATTATTGTTGTGCCCGCTGCGAGACAGCGCAAGCATGTTGCACCAATGGCTGTGCCAAATGCCATAAATCTCATAAAACTTCTCATAAACCGGAAAAATCTTGCAAAGACGAAGGCTGTACGGCTACTTTTTATAAAGTGGATTTGGTGAAATATTCATGTGAAAGTCCTGTTATAACCGTACCTGTCATTCAACTTTTCTGCGAAGTATTGCCGGATTTCCAATACTCCTTGCCTACGAGGGAATTGAAAGAGGCATCGTATGCCGTACCTCCGCATCCTGATAGTTCGAGGCAGTATTTGGCCTTATATTCTGTTCTCATTATTTAGAATCAATTAGTGTGCAGGAGAAGTGTTTCCCTTCCTGCCCGGTTCTATCCAAAGCTATATCTGAACTGTGTCTGGTCCGTAGTTTGTCCGTATCTAAGAGTACGGAGATGATACCTTTGCACGTTCTCTTTTAAAGAATTGATAGCTGGATAGTCTTGCAACCTTGTTGCATGAAATATATCCTATTTTTGTACCCTTAATAAATGAATTCAGATATATGAAATATATATTTTTATTAATTTCACTTTTTACTTTTAATTTTTTGCAGGCGCAAGTAACAGGTGTCGTAAAAGATGCTGCCGGAGAACCTATTCCGGGAGCGAATGTGTTTTGGATGAATACAACCAATGGAGTAACTACCAATGAAGACGGTAACTTTTCAATTCATAAGCCTGCTCGCAGCCACATGCTTGTGGTTAGCTTTATTGGTTTTGAGAATGACACGATACATGTAGACAAAGGAAACCAACAACTTGATATTGTTCTTCGTGAAGGAGTGGAACTGAGTGAAGTAAATGTAGTGACCCGCAAATTGGGAACTATGAAACTGCGCACCAGTGTGATGAATGAAGATATGATCAGTAGTGCTGAACTGACACGTGCGGCTTGCTGTAATCTGGGAGAGAGCTTTGTGACGAATCCTTCCGTGGATGTCAGCTACTCGGATGCAGCTACGGGAGCCAAACAAATTAAACTGTTAGGACTTTCCGGTACGTATGTGCAGATGATGACTGAAAATATTCCCAATTTCCGGGGGGCTGCCGCTCCTTATGGTTTAGGATACGTACCCGGGCCGTGGATGCAGAGTATACAGGTCAGCAAAGGAAGTTCGTCCGTGAAGAATGGATATGAGTCCATAACCGGACAAATCAATGTAGAATTCAAGAAGCCTCAATTGCCGGAAGCGGATTGGGTGTCGGCAAATCTTTTTGCCAGTAGTACGAACCGCTATGAAGCCAATGCGGATGCTACGGTAAAGTTGTCGAAGCGATGGAGCACTTCTTTGTTGGCACATTATGAGAATGAGACGAAATCTCATGACTCTAATGATGATGGTTTTGTAGATATACCTCGTGTGGAGCAATATAATGTCTGGAACCGATGGGCATATATGGGTGACCACTATGTATTCCAGGCAGGTATAAAGGCGTTGCATGAAACTCGAAACAGCGGTCAGATTGCACACGGAAATACTCCTTCGCATGACCTGTATGAAATAGGTATCAAAACAAATCGTTACGAAGCGTTCACGAAGAATGCTTATATCTTCGACAAAGAGAAAAATACGAATCTTGCTTTGATTTTACAGGGAACGTTGCATAATCAGGATGCCAATTACGGGCGTAAACTGTATGATGTGGATCAGAGTAATTTTTATGCTTCGCTGCTATTTGAAACGGAGCTCAGTAAGCAGCATAGTCTGTCTGCCGGATTAAGTTTCAACTATGATGGTTACGATCAGAACTATCGGCTGACGAATCAGGCAGAAGAAGGGCTGACGAAGAAATTTGTGAAGGAGTCTGTTCCGGGAGCTTATGTCCAATATACATTCAATCTGAACGATCAGTTGATGCTGATGGGAGGTATTCGGGGAGATTACAGTAGTGAGTACGGCTTCTTTGTGACGCCGCGTGCCCACGTCAAATATAATCCGAATGAATATCTGCATTTCCGTTTGTCTGCCGGCAAGGGATATCGTACGAATCATGTATTGGCGGAGAATAATTATCTTCTGGCAAGTAGCCGCAAGATGAAGATTGCTTCTCATCTGGACCAGGAGGAAGCGTGGAATTACGGTGCGAGTGTTTCGACTTATATCCCCCTTTTCGGTAAGACGCTGAATGTGAATGCAGAATATTACTATACGGATTTTCTGAAACAGGTAGTAGTGGATATGGACAGCAATCCGCATGAAGTGGCTTTTTACAATCTGGATGGGCGTTCTTATTCGCATGTATTCCAGGTAGAAGCCAATTATCCGTTGTTCAAAGGCTTCACTTTGACTGCGGCTTACCGTTTGACGGACGCGAAAACTACCTATAATGGTAAATTAATGGAGAAGCCACTTACTGGTAAATATAAAGGCTTGTTGACTGCTTCTTATCAGACTCCTCTGGGCTTGTGGCAATTCGATGCTACCTTGCAGTTGAATGGTGGTGGAAGGATGCCCGATCCTTATGAACTGTCTGACGGAAGTCTTTCGTGGGAACGTCGTTACGGTAGTTTCCAGCAACTCAGTGCGCAGGTGACGCGCTATTTCCGTCGCTGGTCTGTTTATATCGGCGGTGAGAACCTGACGAACTTTAAACAGAAGAATCCGATAATCGATGCTTCTAACCCATGGGGAGAGAATTTCGATGCTACCATGGTGTGGGGACCGATGCACGGGGCGAAAGCATATATCGGGTTGAGGTTTAACCTGGCAAGAAACTAATTACTAATAACTAATAACTAAATTGATTATGAAAACAAGAAGAATGATGGCTGCCCTCGTAGTAGCTTTGTTGAGTGTAACGGCAGTAATGGCAAAAGATATCCGTACAGCTGTCTTTAAAGTTTCACAGATGCATTGCGAAAACTGTGAACGGAAGGTGAAGAATAACATTAAATTTGAGAAAGGAGTAAAAGAATTCTCTACAGACTTGAAAACGAAAACAGTTTCCATTACTTATGATGCTGAAAAGACAACTGTGGATAAACTGAAAGCCGGTTTCAAGAAGTTCAACTACGAAGCTGAATTCGTGAAAGAAACGAAACAAGAGGACAAGAAGTAGTCGAACAAACGGCCTGTAGAGATTGTTTTGATATAAAACTTGAAATAAAAACAATATATGGGTAATTTAAAAAAACAGACGTTTCCCGTGCTGAACATGCATTGTGCGGGATGCGCCAATAACGTAGAAAAGACAGTTCGCAAGTTGGTGGGCGTTGCAGATGCTTCGGTCAACTTTGCTTCCAATACACTGTCTGTCTCCTATGAGACGGACAAACTGACACCCGGAGAAATTCGTGCTGCCGTACTGGCTGCGGGCTATGACCTCATCATGGAGGAAGAGCATGTTGAAGAACGCCAGGAAGAAGAACAACAGAAACGCTATCACCGCTTGAAAACGCGGGTGATAGGAGCGTGGATTTTTGCTGTTCCCCTGTTGTTGCTTTCCATGGTCTTCATGCATGTACCTTATTCTAACGAGATACAGATGGTACTTGCTATTCCTGTATTGGTATTGTTCGGTACGCCATTCTATACCGGTGCCTGGAAACAAGCACGTCTGGGACGCAGCAATATGGATACACTGGTGGCACTAAGTACATCCATTGCTTTCCTGTTCAGCGTCTTTAATACTTTTTTCCCCGATTTCTGGTATAACCGTGGATTGGAGCCTCATGTCTATTACGAAGCTGCTGTGGTTATCATCGCCTTCGTTTTGACAGGTAAACTCATGGAGGAACGTGCGAAGGGAAATACTTCCACTGCTATCCGCAAACTGATGGGTTTGCAACCTAAGAAAGCCCGTGTAGTACGCGACGGTAAAGAGCTGGATGTACCTTTGGATCAATTGAACATCGATGATCTGGTGAGTGTCCGTCCCGGTGAGCAAATCCCTGTGGATGGTTTTCTGACCGAAGGTGACTCTTATGTAGATGAAAGCATGATAAGCGGTGAGCCTATTCCGGTAGAAAAGAAGATTGGCTCGCATGTGTTGGCCGGAACCATCAATCAGAAAGGATCGTTCATTATCCGTGCCGAGAAAGTAGGTGGAGAAACAGTGCTGGCGCGTATCATCCGTATGGTGCAGGAAGCGCAAGGCAGTAAGGCTCCCGTGCAGCGTATTGTAGATAAAGTGACGGGTATCTTTGTTCCTGTCGTACTAGGTTTGTCTGTCCTGACATTCTTTATCTGGATGTTCTTTGGTGGTGTGGATATGCTTTCACATGCCATGCTGTCAGCGGTTTCCGTATTGGTGATTGCTTGCCCTTGTGCATTGGGACTGGCTACTCCTACGGCTTTGATGATAGGTATCGGTAAGGCTGCCGATCATCATATTCTGATAAAAGATGCTGTGGCACTGGAACAGATGCGAAAGGTAAATGTTGTGGTATTGGATAAGACCGGTACATTGACTGAAGGGCATCCTACCGTTGCCGGTTGGTTATGGGCGCAGCCGCAGGAAGGACATTATAAAGACATTCTTCTGGCTGCCGAGCTTAAATCGGAGCATCCGCTGGCGGGTGCTATTGTCACTGCCTTGCAAGAACAAGAGAACATTGTTCCTGCAACTCTGGATGGTTTTGAAAGTATTACCGGTAAGGGTATTAAAGTGACTTATCAGGGTGCTGAGTATTGGGCAGGCAGCCACAAGTTGTTGAAAGATTACCATGCCACCCTGACTGATGTTTTGGGAGAAATGCTGACTCAATACGAGTCGGACGGTTGTAGCATCGTTTACTTTGGCCGCAAGGATGAATTGCTTGCGATTGTTGCTATCAAAGATCAGATAAAGGCGACTTCCGCTGAGGCTGTTCGCGAACTCCGTACCCAAGGTATTGAAGTTTATATGCTGACGGGAGACGGTGAACGTACTGCTTCTGCTGTTGCCGGACGATTAGGCAATATCCAGTATATTGCCGATGCTTTGCCGGATGATAAGGAAGAGTTTGTACGCCAGCTTCAACTTCAGAGAAAGACGGTAGCTATGGTGGGTGATGGTATCAATGATTCACAGGCTTTGGCTTGTGCCGATGTAAGCATTGCCATGGGTAAAGGAACGGACATTGCCATGGATGTGGCAATGGTCACTCTTATGACTTCGGATCTGTTGTTGTTGCCGAAAGCATTCAATCTCTCCCGGCAGACGGTGCGCTTGATTCATCAGAATCTGTTCTGGGCATTCATTTACAATCTGATAGGTATTCCTATTGCTGCCGGATTGCTTTATCCAATCAATGGATTATTGCTGAACCCCATGTTGGCAAGTGCCGCTATGGCATTTTCCAGTGTATCGGTAGTCTTGAACAGCCTTCGTTTAAGATACTAACTATTTCTATATTCCAACGGACTCATCCCCATGTGCCTCTTAAAGTACTTTCCGAAGAAAGAGGCACTGGGGAAGTTCAGTGAATAGGCTATTTCCTGAATAGTCATGTCTGTGGATTTCAGCCGTGCTTTGACGTCTGTAATCACCACATGCGAAATAATTTCGAGTACATTCCTTCCTGTTACTTGCTTTACGGTAGTGCTGAGATGCTGCAATGAAATTCCCAGCTTGTCGGCATAGAATTGAGCACGTCTCTCAGTCATATAATTTTCAATAACTAGTTGTACGAATTTTTGGCAGATTTCCTCTTTGCGGCTTTTGGCAAGAATGCTTTGCGGACGATTGGCATAAAGGGCATTAATTCCAAGCAAAATGCTGTGGAGCACACTTTGTGCCATTGCGGTACTGGTGGCGGTAGGATGGGAGATTGATATACGTGTGAGTAGTGCAAAGTAATCCACGAAATAGGATGCTATTAAGTCGCTGACATTTACAATCGGATTATCCCATATTTTGGAGAAAGATCCCATCGTAGCCTGCAATAGATTAATACCGTTGACGCAGTGACTGGAGAAACCTACGAAGCAAAGCCGTACTTTTTCTACTTGCTCATTGAGCTGTAAGATAGTTCCCGGCATCAGAATGATCAGATCATTCTTTTTTATTTCATGTTCCATCAGATTGATGGATGCTGTAATGGTCCCTTCAGTGCATAATGCAAAAATACATGCCTTCAGACGGCATGACTGGCGATAGAGATTCAGAATATCTTCTGTAACATCTCTCCATGCCAGCATTTCAACCGGCAAATCTACTTGTGGGAAGTTATGTTTCATCTTTTTTCATTTTGCTGTCGGCAAATATACGATTTTATCCCTAAAGTCTTAACTTTGTCGGCATGAAACTGAATGTAACAGACTGGAATATTATTCCGTATGCCGATGCATGGACCCGGCAAACGGAGTGGTTTGATGCTCTTATTCGTGCCAAGCAGGCAGGGGAAGAGTATGAAAATCACATCATTTTGTGTGAACATCCGCATGTCTATACTTTAGGTCGTAGCGGTAAAGAAGGAAATATGCTGTTGAGTGAGGAACAACTTCAGAAGATAGGAGCTACGCTCTATCATATAGATCGTGGAGGTGATATCACATATCATGGTCCGGGACAACTGGTATGTTATCCTATCCTGAATCTCGAAGAATTCTCGTTGGGGCTGAAAGAGTATGTACATTTGTTGGAAGAAGCGGTCATCCGTGTATGTGCCTCTTATGGTATTGCTGCCGGGAGGTTGGAGAAAGCAACAGGTGTTTGGCTGGAGGGAGATACGCCGCGTGCGCGTAAAATATGCGCTATTGGCGTGCGTAGCAGTCATTTCGTTACCATGCATGGATTGGCGTTGAATGTGAATACTGATTTACGATATTTCAGTTATATCAACCCCTGCGGCTTTATAGATAAAGGAGTCACTTCGCTGCAACAGGAGCTGAAACGGGAGGTGCCGATGGAAGAAGTAAAACAACGCTTATGCTTTGAATTACAGGGCTTGATGCAGAGATAAAAAATAGGAAGGTGTGTCATAATGCAGTACTATCTAAAGTTATATGTTTGTCTACCACCCCGCCCTTTGGGCACCCCTCCTCCCGGGAGGAGGGGAGATTAAGTTACTTTCCAGTTTTGACACACCTTCCTGTTTGTATCTAATAGACGGTCTGTTTATCCCTAACAGATGGTCTGTTTCAGGAGACTTCAATCGTCTGTCTTTTTATTTCAACCATTTGTCCAGCCATTCAAAGAATGTGCGTTGCCAGAGGATACCATTCTGAGGTTTCAATACCCAGTGATTTTCATCCGGATAGATCAGTAGCTCGGCAGGGACACCACGCATTACGGCGGCATCAAAAGCAGCCATTGCCTGGTTGGCTAGAATACGGTAGTCTTTTTCGCCATGAATGCAAAGGATGGGTGTATCCCATTTGTCTACAAACTGGTGCGGAGAGTTGGCGAATGTGCGTTGGGCTACCGGATTTTGTTTTTCCCAGTATGCACCACCCATATCCCAGTTGGCAAACCATTTCTCTTCTGTTTCCAGATACTGCATTTCCATGTTGAAGATGCCATCATGTGCAATGAATGCTTTGAAGCGCTTGTCATGATGTCCGGCGAGCCAGTAAACGGAGAAACCACCGAAGCTGGCACCTACACAACCGAGACGGTCTTTGTCTACAAACGATTCTTTAGCCATCTCGTCAATAGCTGTAAAATAATCCTTCATACACTGACCACCGTAATCACCACTGATGGCTTCATTCCATTCCACTCCAAAGCCCGGAAGTCCGCGGCGGTTGGGAGCTACGATGATATAGTCGTTGGCAGCCATAATCTGGAAATTCCAGCGATAGCTCCAGAACTGGCTTACGGGGCTTTGCGGACCACCTTCACAGAACAGGAGGGTAGGGTATTTCTTGTTCGGGTCAAACTGTGGCGGGTAGATAACCCATGTCAGCATCTGTTTGCCGTCTGTAGTCTTCATCCAGCGAGCTTCAACTTTACCCATTTCCAGTTGGTCGTAAATCTGCTTGTTTTCGAAGGTCAGTTGTTTTGCTTCGGCAAAAGCATCCCCGTTGCGGGTGGCAGATACGGCATAGATTTCATCACCCATACTCATTGAGTGGCGTAAAGCGATTACTTTATCTCCTGCAAGGGCGAGGGAAGCATAATCATACATACCGTCTGTCAACTGCGTAACCTTATCGTTGGCAGCAAGATCGATATTGTAAATCTGTGTTTCACCATGCCAGACACCGATGAAATAAATACTCTTAGAGTCTCTATTCCACAAGAAACCATCTACGTTCGATTCGAATTCCTTGCTGACGAAACGTTTCTCACCTGTTTCCAGATTCATGATGAAGAGACGGTTTAGGTCAGCTTCATAACCGTCACGTTCCATGCTCTGCCAGGCAATGTATTTACCATCGGGAGAGTACTGAGGATTTGTATCATAACCTTTGTTTTCTTCGGTGATATTGTCTGTCTTCTTGGTTGCAAGATCGTAGATATAAATATCCGAGTTGGTGGAGATGGCATAAGCCAGACCGGTCTTCTTACGGCAAGTATATGCCACCTTGTCTCCGGCAGGACTCCATGCCAGTTGCTCGATGCCACCCCAAGGTCTCATCGGGCTTTCGTAAGGTTCTCCTTCCAGTATATCCTTTATATTGCTGATACCGTTTCCATCAAAATCGGCTACAAAAGGATGCGGAGCACCGGTTACCCATTCATCCCAGTGTTTGTACATCAGGTCGGTAACGATGATACCCGTCGCTTTAGGGAGATCGGGATATTTATCCGCAGTACTTTGTTTAGTTTTCACCTGTGCAATGAAAAGCAACTTCTTGCCGTCGGGAGAGAAAGAATAACCTTCGATGTCACCATCATATTGAGTTAACTGCTTACGCCCGCTGCCGTCCGGATTCATTTCCCACAACTGGCTGCTGCCACCTTCATTGGAAAGGAACGCCAGTTTAGTGCCACCCTTTATCCAGTTCACTTCGTTTTCCTGCCAGGGAGTGTGGGTGATTTGTTTGTTGCCTGTTCCATCTGTGTTCATCACGAAGACTTCACGGTTACTCTTGTTCTCCGGTACACTGTAGTAAGCTACTGTGTAAGCAATTTGCTTTTCATCGGGGGATACGGCTACACCACCGATACGACCCATGGCCCAGAGAGCTTCGGGAGTCATGCGTTTGCCTTCAATCTGGATGTCCGACCGCTCGATAAGCGGTACTCCGGCTTGCCCTGCGTCTTTAGTTCCGCCGCAGGCAGCCAATGTCATAGCTGCTGACATAAGCAATAAATTTACTTGTTTCATGTATGTTGTTCGTTACGGTTATTTTGTGACAAATATACAAATTATATGCGTTTTTCTTGCCATCGTCCTCCTTTAATATACCACCAGCAAAGTAATAGTATAAAAATGGAGTATACCATTTCCGATGTCCAGCACAGAGCTACATCAAGTTTCAAGTAAAGAATGATGTATGTGATGTAGGCAACATAGAAGACGAGCGTTATCAGTTCCATGACCAGAGCCGTGCGCGTGTTTCCCGTTCCTGATACTGCCTGGAAATATACATTGGCAGGTACGAGAAACAGATATGCCGAGCACATTACCCAAAGTGAATGTACGGCTGCATCCTGTAAATCGGGTATATCCGTATAGATTCCCAGTATAAGTTTTGGGAACAGTGCAAAAAACAGTGCTAGCGGCAATGTGAACAGGTATGCAATGCGTATATGCTGCCGGATAGTGCCTGCCACGCAGTCTTTGTCTCCTGCACCGATGAGATTGCTGACCAATGAACCACAGGTTGAGGCAAATGCCATCATTACCATGAACAGAATGCCGGATATGCTCCGGACAATGTTCGTGATGGCGAGCGACCGTTCTCCCAGATGCTCCACATAGAGGAAGAACAAGAACCAGGTGGACAAGGAGAAGACGTTCTGTATCATGGTCCAGAAGGAAATGTTCAGCATGCGTTTCAGTATCTCCGGGCGGAATTTCGGAATACGGTCCAGTCCAAACTTACGGCAGTCAATGCGGTAACGGGTGTAGAGGATAAAGAATATCAGTGAAACCAGCTCTGCAAGTGATGAACCGATGGCGGCACCTGCAATGCCAAGCGCAGGAAAGCCGAATTTACCGAAAATCAGTATATAGTTGAAAACTACGTTACTTAATACCATGACTATGGAATTGAGTGTCAGTGTCTTGGTCTGCGTAGTTCCTAGGAAGAAAGCACGGAAGATGACTGCACTGAATGAGAAGAAGGCTCCGAAAACCCTCCAGTTCAGATAACTGATGGCAGCCTCATAGATGTGTTCGGAAGAAACGATTCGTTTCAGTATCATTGGTGAAAGGAAGTAGGAGAGCAGGAACATTACTGCCGCCAGTCCTATCTGAAAGTAAATTCCTTGATAGAAAAGGTCGCCTATTTCCCGGTATTGCTTTTCACCGTTGCGCCGGGCAATGAGTATCTGCGCTCCGATACTGAAACCGAAAGCTGCCATGAATATTACCATGTAGAAGACACCTGCAATGGCTGATGCTCCCAGTTCTACTTCGCCTACCCGTCCCAGGAAGGCTGTGTCTGTCATACCTATCATTTGCTCCATCAGTAGACTGATGAGGATCGGATAGGCTATCATCCAAATCTGTTTGTTGGTATATTTAGTTTTCATTTTTTTTAGTTAACGAGGTGCTTAGTGGACAAGTTGACGAGAGTAATAGAGAGAAAGAAGGCCACACTATCCATTTTGAGTACAGTGCAGCCCTTGTATCTTGTTAACTCGTTCCCTTGTCAACTCATTTCTTATTCTGTCTCTCTTTCAACAACTGTTCTTGTTGTTTCTGCATTGCCTCCAGGCGGGCGGCAAAGCCGGTTTTCTTAGCTTTCTTCGGATCTTTCTTTCGGGCTTCCAATTGGGCAAGAAGTTTCTCTTCATTCGTAGTCTTACGCAGAATGAGAGTAGTCACCACACTAATCAATGTCGATATGAAGTAGTAATAGTTCAGACCTGAAGGATAACTGTTCAAGATGAACAACATCATAATCGGCATGAGATACGTCATCCACTTCATCGCCGCCATCTGCGGGTTGGCTCCGGTATCCTGTTGCTGCATCATGAACTTGGAGTTCAATATATTCACAACCGTCATCAGCAAACAGAACAAACTGAGGTGGCTACCCAGGAACGGGATATTGAACGGGAAGTTGATGAACGCATCGTACGTTGAAAGGTCATCAGCCCACAAGAAGCTCTGCTGACGCAATTCAATAGCACTTGGCACAAACATGAATAATGCAATCAGAACCGGGAACTGTACCAGCATCGGCAGACAGCCACCCATCGGACTCACACCGTATTGGCTGTACATTCCCATGACCTCCTGCTGTTTTTTCATCGCATCTTCCTGTTTGGGGTATTTCTTATTGATCTCATCGATTTTCGGTTTCAACACACGCATCTTGGCAGAAGAAATATACGTTTTCCAGGTAGCGGGGAATACGACTGCTTTTACAATCAAGGTCATCAGTAACAATACAATACCCATACTTAGACCCCAACCGGACAACCAGTCGAAGATATTGATGGTGAACCACTTGTTGACCCAGCGTATCAACGGCCAACCCAGATAAACCAAACGGTTCAGTTCCCATTTCTCATCACGTCCCTTATCCAGCGCAGTCAGCGTCTTGTAATGGTTCGGACCGAAGTAGAAGAACATTTGCGTAGGCTGTTTACCTGTCGGGTCAAAGCTCGTGCTCATCTCGGCGGAGTAGTCTTTGATATATCCGCTGCCTTCTCTTTCCATTTTGGAGACTAGCTTCGTTTTTTCAAAGTCAGCGTCTGCAATGAATACCGAGGAGAAGAATTGATTTTTGAAAGCAATCCAGTCCAGACGTTCGGGCACTTCTTTTTCATCATCCTTATTGGCTGACAAGTAGTCTGTGCCATTTCCCAGCATTTTATAAGTCAGTTCAGACAAACGGTTCTCATATACATAACCTTTTTCGATCTGGCGGGCGCGTTGTGCCCATTCGATGTCTACATAGTTATTGCTTGCTGCCAATTTATCTGCCATACCTTTAGCATCGATGCTGAAGTCTACCAGGTAGGTATTGGGATGCAATGCATACTTGAAGTCTATATAACTTGCACTGTCAGCTGATAAACGCATTGTTACGGTGCTGTCCGTACGGTTCACAGTGGTGAAGTAATAGTCCTTAGTCTGTATTGTTTCCTTTTTATTATAGAAAAGGAAATTCATGGAAACATCGTTTCCGGTGAATAGGGTTACAGGAGTTTTCTTGTCCTGTTCCATATACTCTTTCAATACAGCGGAGAATATGGAACCGCCTTTGGTGCTGAGGGTCAACTCAGCCACGTCGTTCTGAATCGTAATAAGCGAATCTGTTCCTTGGCGGGCATTGAAGAAGAGTGAAGTGGAATCCACAGTTTCCACATCTTTTTCATTGGCCAATGCTGCATCCGCTTTGGCTTTCAGCGCTTCTTCACGTTGCTGTACCAGCGCAATGGAATCATAATAACGCTGCTGTGCTTCCAATTGCTCTTTACTGGGGCGACTCAGAAAACTGAAGCCGACTAACAAAATTGCTATTAAAACAAGACCTGTAATGGTGTTTTTATCCATGAATAATTTCTAATTTACAATTTTATAATTATTGAAATAATCTTATTTCTTTGCTTTCTCCTTCTCCTCGAAACTTTCGATAGATGCTTTGATGAAAGCCACGAACAACGGATGGGGATTCAGTACCGTACTGCTGTATTCCGGATGGAACTGAGTTCCGACAAACCACTTCAACTTCGGTATTTCTACGATTTCCACCAAATCAGATTCCGGATTGATACCTACACATTTCATGCCGGCAGCTTCGTATTCCGCTTTATACTGGTTGTTGAATTCATAGCGATGACGGTGGCGCTCCTGGATGTGTTCTGTTCCATAAGCTTCATAAGCCTTGCTACCTTTCTGCAAGATACATTCGTAGGCTCCCAGACGCATTGTTCCACCCATGTTTGTGATGGATTTCTGCTCTTCCATAATGTCGATGACATTATGCGGAGTCTTTTCGTTCATTTCGCGTGAATCTGCATCGGTATATCCCAGCACGTTGCGTGCGAATTCAATGGCGATACACTGCATTCCCAGGCAAATACCGAAAGTCGGAATATCATGTGTGCGTGCGTATTTGATAGCCACGAACTTACCGGAAATACCACGTTCACCGAATCCCGGACCTATCAATACACCTGCCATGCCTTTCAGTGCTTCCGCTACATTTTCTTCTGTCAGCTTTTCACTGTTCACAAAGTCTACGGATACCTTACGATCATTGTATGTACCAGCTTGTGACAAGGCTTCGCGAATGGATTTGTAAGCATCCTGCAAGTCATATTTGCCGACTAATGCAATGTGCAGTGGTTCTGTATTTTCTGCTTTATGGCGACGTTCGAGGAAAGCACGCCATGGACCCAGTCCCGGTGTGTCTCCTACGGGCAGTCCCATTTTCTTCAATATCGTTTCATCCAGTTTCTGAGCCTGCATCAGAATAGGCACTTCGTAGATGGTAGGAGCATCGATGCTCTGTACTACTGCGTTTTCATCCACATTACAGAATAATGCTACTTTTTTACGCAGGTTGGTACCCAATTCGTGTTCTGTACGCAATACCAATATATCCGGCTGTATACCTGCACTCTGCAATTCTTTTACGGAGTGTTGTGTCGGCTTGGTTTTCAATTCACCGGCTGCCGTGAGATAAGGTACATAAGTAAGGTGCACGCACAAAGCATCACGTCCCAATTCCCACTTCAACTGACGGATACTTTCCAGATACGGCAATGATTCGATATCACCCACCGTACCACCGATTTCTGTAATTACAAAATCGAATTTATATTTGTTACCCAGCAACTTCACGTTTCGTTTAATTTCGTCCGTGATGTGAGGGATAACCTGAATGGTCTTACCTAAATAATCACCACGGCGCTCTTTGTCGATAACGCTTTTATAGATACGTCCGGTTGTAATGTTATTGGCTTTAGTAGTCTGGATCCCAAGAAAACGTTCGTAATGACCTAAGTCGAGGTCAGCTTCATGTCCGTCTACAGTCACATAACATTCTCCGTGTTCGTAGGGGTTTAAAGTGCCCGGGTCAATATTGATATACGGGTCAAACTTCTGAATGGTTACTTTGTAACCTCTTGCTTGTAGCAATTTACCAATGGATGAGGCGATGATGCCTTTACCTAATGATGAGGCAACGCCACCGGTGACGAAAATATACTTTGTTTCTCCCACAGCTATACTGTTTTAATATTATTGTTTTGTTTGGTCGATGTACACATTTGTGTACCTACCTGTCTACAGATGAGACTTAAAAAGCGCAAAATTACAAAAAAAAGAGGAAGTACATAAAGTTTCGGCGAAACAATTCTAAAAAAAAGTGATGCTGCAATGTTATTAAGTCCTTATCATCTCCGTACTATCTCCGTGTTATCTCAGTACTATCTTCGTATCACCTCCGTGTCATCTCCGTATATATATGTTTGGACTTGATACGGACTTGGTACGGGGCTGGTACAGAGTTGATATGAACTTGTTATCCTATGTACCGGCTATTGCTAATCTTTTCTTTACTCTTTTCTATGTTTTCTAAACATTTTAAATTACTTTTGCAGTCAAAACATAGATTTTAGGGCGTTATGAAGAATAGATACTTATCTTTATGGGCAGTTGCTGCGCTTTTTTCTTCGTCGATAGTGGCGCAGAATTCAGTAAAGACTGTCTTAAAGGCCGGAGAGGAACCGGCTGCCGCACAAGTGGATACCTTGTCGGATGTGATGAAGCAATATTTTGTCTTAAAGTTGAAACCAGCGAATGATACTCTCAAGTTGGATACAGTATCCATACTGCATGAGAAGTATTTTGGAGTATTAAACTACCTGAATGATCCGTCTACTCCTGAACGTTACATTCCTGATAATCCCGATTACTACCGTCTGTTTCTTAAGCCATTTACATATTATAATTCTCCTATAAAGCGTGTTTCGACATTGAATTGGAAATTTGAACCTTTTGATACGGTTGAATTGCCAGTGAAAGAACTTTTGCCATTTGATGAAGCCCGCTTCACCTCGAAGGAACGCGCGAATGAAACAGTGGATCGTGCTTTGCTCTATCTTTATGTTAATGATGATCTGCATAAGATTGTGGCATGGGAAGATGATATTATGCAGGTGAGGGTATTCAAGGATAATATTGAAAAAGAAGCATCTTCAAAACCTTCTGTGATGAAATTATTCACTCAGGAAAGCATGGCGGAAGTGAAAGAAGACGCGGAAGTGGTTATCCGTAAACCTAACTGGTGGGTAACAGGCGGAAATGGTTCTTTGCAGATTACTCAGAATTATATTTCGGATAACTGGTATAAAGGAGGTGAGAGTACGAATTCTGTACTGGCCAACTTACAACTGTTTGCTAATTACAATGACCGTGAAAAGATTCAATGGGAAAGTTTGTTGGATGCCAAATTAGGATTTTCTTCAGCGCCCTCTGATGAATTTCATGATTATTTGGTCAACACGGACCAGCTTCGTCTATACAGTAAGTTAGGTGTTCAGGCAGCGTCTAATTGGTACTATACGATTTCGACGGAATTCAAGACACAGTTCTGTCATGGGTATAAAGCCAATAAAGAGCCTTTGGTATCGGCATTTCTGGCTCCGGCAGATTGGTCTGCCAGTGTCGGTATGGACTATAAGTTGAAGAAGAAAAAGTTTAATTTGTCTGTTTTTATAGCTCCGTTGACGTGGACTATGCGTTATGTGGGTAATAAGGAAGTGAATGAAGTGGACTTTGGTTTGGAGAAGGGTAAGACGGTGCGTCATAATTTTGGTTCGCAGGTACAACCCACTTTGTTCTGGCAAATCATTCCATCCATTACGTTAGATTCTCGTTTGGACTATCTGACAAGTTATGAATGGGTGCGTATTGAATGGGAAAATACATTCAACTTTGTGTTGAACCGTTATTTGTCGACCAAACTTTATATACATGCCCGTTTTGACGATAGTAGCAAGCCTACTTCAGGTGATAGCTATTTTCAGGTAAAAGAATTATTGAGCTTCGGTATTAATTATAAATGGTAATCACGTAAAGCTGATATAATGTAAAACAAGTAAGGCTGCTTTTAGGAGAAAAGCAGCCTTACTTGTTTTTAGGAGGAAAATTCATAGTATCATTTTGTTATCTTATACTTATCAATGGTGCAAAGTGATACCTTAGTCTGTGTTATAAAACAGGTTTTCTTGCTTGTTCTGTGGAAAAAGTGAAGAAAAATAGTTAAAACGGGGAAAAGTACGTTGGCGTACACATAAAAAAAGCGGGTGAAAGCCTTGCAGTTCACAAATAATGCGTAAATTTGCCGCAATTTGTAATGCACAGTTTGCAAAATGGCAGATATTATAAAACATCAAGGTATTGTGGAAAACATAAACAGTTCTCATATAAAGGTGAGAATTGTCCAAACGTCAGCTTGTGCGGCATGTAGTGCGAAGGGACATTGTGCCTCGGCTGATACCAAAGAAAAAATAATCGATGTAACTACCGGCGATGCCTCTTCCTATCAGGTGGGTGACCGGGTAATCGTTTTTGGCGAACTCTCTATGGGAATGATGGCGGTGTTGTGGGCCTTTATAGTACCTTTCTGTATTCTGGTGATTTCTCTCTTTGTATTTATGGCTATTTGGAGTGACGAACTTCTCTCTGCACTTTGTTCGTTAGCTCTTCTTATTCCTTATTATTATATATTGTGGCTAAATAAAACACGTATGGGAAAGATATTTTCTTTTTCAATAAGGCCAATTGACTAACTCTTGGAACATTAAAACAAATAATTAAATAAATAACTAATTTATGAATGTAATTCTGATTGCAGTGATTTCATTGGGAGCCATAGCGCTGGTTTCGGCCGCTATATTATACATAGCTTCCAAGAAATTCGCCGTGTATGAAGATCCGCGAATTGCACAGGTAGGAGAGGTGTTGCCTCAAGCAAATTGCGGTGGATGTGGTTATCCGGGTTGTAGCGGTTTTGCCGATGCCTGTGTAAAGGCAGGTTCGCTGGAGGGCAAGTTCTGTCCGGTAGGCGGACAACCTGTTATGACGCAAATTGCGGGAATCCTTGGTTTGGATGCCGTTGCTGCCGAACCGATGGTGGCAGTTGTGAGATGTAATGGAACCTGCGCCAACCGTCCCCGTACGAATATGTACGACGGTGCGAAGAGTTGTGCTATTGCGGCCTCTCTTTATGGTGGCGAAACCGGTTGTAGTTTCGGATGTCTGGGGTGTGGTGACTGTGTGGAAGCTTGTCAGTTTGATGCTATCCACATGAATCCTGAAACGGGACTTCCGGAAGTGGATGAAGCAAAATGTACGGCTTGTGGAGCTTGTGTCAAGGCTTGTCCGAAGAACATTATCGAGATTCGTCCGCAAGGTAAGAAGTCACGTCGTATTTATGTGCAGTGTGTAAACAAGGACAAAGGCGGCATAGCGCGTAAAGCTTGTACAGTTGCTTGTATTGGTTGTGGCAAGTGCGTGAAGGTTTGTCCGTTCGAAGCGATTACACTTGAAAATAATCTGGCTTACATCGACCCGAACAAATGTAAATCATGTCGTAAGTGCGAAGAGGCTTGTCCTCAGAACACGATTATCGCACTCAATTTCCCGCCGCGTAAACCGAAGGCGGAAGGTGTTGCTCAGGTTGAAACTCCAAAGGCAGAAGCTTAATAATAAAGAAGTAATAAACGACTAAAATACAGAATTGTATGTTGAAGACATTTTCAATCGGTGGTGTTCATCCACACGAAAATAAACTTTCAGCACATCAGCCGATTATAAAGGCGGAAGTTCCTGCCAAAGCTGTGATTTTGCTGGGCCAGCACATTGGTGCGCCTGCAAAGCCGATTGTAGCTAAAGGAGATGTGGTGAAAGTCGGCACAAAGATTGCCGAACCCGGTGGTTTCGTATCCGCGGCCATCCACTCGTCTGTCAGCGGCAAGGTTGCTAAAATCGATACGGTTATCGATGCCAGTGGTTATCCGAAACCTGCCATCTTTATTGATGTGGACGGTGATGAATGGGAAGAAAGTATTGATCGCACCGAAACGTTGGTGAGGGAATGTAACCTTACATCCGAGGAAATAGTAAAAAAGATAGCCAATGCCGGTATTGTAGGTTTGGGTGGTGCATGTTTCCCTACTCAGGTGAAACTCTGTCCGCCGCCTGCATTCAAAGCAGAGTGTGTGATTATCAACGCTGTGGAGTGTGAACCCTATCTGACAGCTGATCATCAGCTAATGCTGGAACATGCCGAGGAAATTATGGTAGGTGTATCTATTCTGATGAAAGCTGTGAAGGTGAACAAGGCATTTATCGGTATTGAGAATAATAAGCCCGATGCTATTCAGTTGATGGCGAAGGTGGCATCCAGCTATGCAGGTATCGAGGTAGTAGCCTTGAAGGTGCAATATCCGCAAGGAGGTGAAAAGCAGTTGATAGATGCTATTACCAGTCGTCAGGTAGCGAGTGGTGCTTTACCAATTTCTACAGGAGCCGTGGTACAGAATGTAGGTACTGCATTTGCGGTATATCAGGCCGTACAGAAAAACAAGCCGTTGTTTGAGCGCGTGATTACCGTTACTGGTAAGTCAGTAGCAAAACCGTCTAACTTCCTGGCACGTATTGGCACGCCGATGAAGCAATTGATTGATGCTTGCGGTGGTCTGCCCGAAGATACAGGTAAGATTATCGGTGGTGGCCCGATGATGGGTAAGGCATTGGTCAACACGGAGGTTCCTACCGCTAAAGGTAGTTCCGGTATTCTGATAATGAATCAAAAGGAAGCCAAACGTGGTGAGGTTCAACCTTGCATCCGTTGTGCAAAGTGCGTGGGTGCTTGTCCGATGGGATTGGAACCTTATTTGCTGTCGGCACTTGCCGAACATACAGAATTCGAGAGAATGGAAAAAGAAAGAATTATGGATTGTATCGAGTGCGGTTCTTGTCAGTTTACCTGTCCTGCCAACCGTCCGTTGCTGGACTACTGCCGCTTGGGTAAGGGCAAGGTAGGAGCGATCATCCGTGCACGTCAAGCTAAATAATAACGAAGTATGGAAAATAAATTAGTAATATCACTTTCACCCCACGTCCATGGTGGTGACAGCGTGAAAAAGAATATGTATGGTGTGCTTATTGCATTGATTCCTGCATTTCTTGTATCGCTCTATTTCTTCGGACTGGGTGCGCTGATTGTCACGGCTACATCGGTAGCTGCCTGTTTGTTCTTCGAATGGGCTATTGGTAAATTCCTGATGAAGAAAGAAACCACAACAATCTGTGACGGTTCTGCTGTAATCACAGGTGTGTTGTTGGCATTCAATTTACCTTCCAATCTGCCTATCTGGATTATTATTCTGGGTGCATTGTTTGCTATAGGCGTAGGCAAGATGTCTTTTGGCGGGTTAGGTAATAATCCGTTCAACCCTGCATTGGCAGGCCGTGTGTTCCTGTTGCTTTCTTTCCCTGTGCAAATGACGAGTTGGCCGGTGGTGGGACAGTTGACTTCTTACACCGATGCTACGACGGCTGCTACTCCGCTTAATCTGATGAAGCAGATTGCCGGTGGAAATATAGAGGCTCTGAAAGATCTGCCTTCCTCTTTCGATTTGCTGATTGGTAACAATGGCGGTTGTCTGGGTGAAGTCAGTGCATTGGCGTTACTGCTGGGATTAGCTTATATGCTTTGGAAGAAAATTATTACCTGGCATATTCCTATTTCTATATTGGCTACAGTATTTGTATTCTCGGGTATTATGCATCTGGTAGATCCGGAACTGTATGTATCTCCCGTGCTTCAGTTGCTTACAGGTGGTTTGATGCTGGGTGCTATTTTTATGGCTACTGACTACGTCACTTCTCCGATGAGCAAGAAGGGGATGCTGATTTATGGTGTATGTATCGGATTACTGACAGTGATTATCCGTCTGTTCGGTGCTTATCCCGAAGGTATGTCATTCGCTATTTTGATTATGAACGCCTTCACTCCGCTGATTAACACATATTGTAAACCTAAACGCTTTGGGGAGGTAGCGAAGAAGAAATGAAAAAGTTAGAATCATCCTTGAAGAATATGTTGCTGGTACTCACGGGCGTTACTGCCATCTCTGTGGCTTTGCTGGCATATGTGAATGAATTGACGAAAGAACCTATAGCACAAGCCAATGCAAAGACATTGAGCGACGCTGTCAGTGCAGTGGTTCCCGGTTTCGATAATGATCCGATTGCAGAAAAGAAGATGCAGGCTGTGAATGGTGTAGATTATGCTGTGTATCCTGCTATGAAAGGTGGAGAGTTTATTGGTGCTGCCGTAGAAGCGAGTTCAATGGCATTCGGTGGTGAGCTGAAAGTCTTGGTCGGCTTTGATGCGGAAGGAAACATTATAGATTATTCCCTGTTGTCGCATGTGGAAACTCCGGGATTGGGGTCCAAGGCTGCCGATTGGTTTAAAGAAGGAAATAAAGGAAGTATCAAAGGTATGAATCCGGGTAAGGCTCCGTTGTCTGTAAGCAAAGATGGAGGCCAGGTAGATGCCATTACAGCTTCTACCATTACTTCACGAGCTTTCCTGAATGCTGTGAATGCTGCTTATGCAGCTTATGCCGGTCAGAATGAATCGGATGCCACTACGGGAGCTACGCAAAAAGTTGTTGAACCTGCTGAAAATGCCGCCACTGAAGCTGCGGACTCTATCAGCGCTAAATAAAGAAAGGAGTAGAAGATATGAATAATTTTAAAGTTATGATGAACGGGATTATCAAAGAGAATCCTACGTTTGTACTCCTGCTTGGTATGTGTCCTACGCTGGGTACCACCTCTTCCGCTATCAATGGTATGGGTATGGGACTGGCAACGATGTTCGTGCTGATCTGTTCTAATGTCGTAATCTCGGCAATCAAGAATGTAATTCCTGATATGGTACGTATTCCGTCGTTCATTGTGGTCATTGCTTCCTTTGTAACTTTACTGCAAATGGTCATGCAAGCTTATGTTCCTGCTCTATATGCTACGCTGGGTTTGTTTATTCCGCTGATTGTGGTAAACTGTATTGTATTGGGACGCGCAGAAGCTTTTGCTGCCAAAAACACTCCGGTTGCTTCTTTCTTTGATGGTTTAGGAATGGGCCTTGGCTTTACTTTGGCTCTTACTTTGCTGGGTGCCGTACGTGAATTTCTGGGAACCGGTAAGATATTCGATCTGACTATCCTTCCTGAAGAATACGGTATGTTGATATTTGTACTTGCACCGGGAGCTTTCATTGCACTGGGGTATCTGATCGCATTGATAAACGGCTTGAAAAAGAATTAATAATGGAAAATTAGAAATTAAGGATGAGAGTAGTAACTGCTTTTAGTTTTTAATTTTTAATTCTTAATTTTGGAAAGTATGGAATATATATTGATATTTATTTCGGCAATCTTTGTCAATAACATCGTATTGTCGCAGTTTTTGGGTATCTGTCCGTTTTTAGGTGTATCCAAGAAGGTGGAAACTGCATTGGGTATGTCGGCTGCCGTGGCATTTGTGCTTACGATTGCAACTATAGTGACATTCCTTATTCAGAAATTTGTGCTCGATGCTTTTGACCTGGGTTATTTACAGACTATTACTTTTATTCTGGTGATTGCTGCACTGGTTCAGATGGTAGAGATTATTTTGAAAAAAGTATCGCCTTCTTTGTATCAGGCATTGGGTGTGTTTTTGCCTCTGATCACAACTAACTGTTGTATTCTTGGTGTTGCCATCCTTGTAATTCAGAAAGATTATGATCTGTTGACCGGTGTGGTTTATGCATTTTCCACAGCTATCGGTTTTGGCCTGGCGCTGACTCTTTTTGCGGGCTTGCGCGAACAGATGAGTTTGGTAAATATCCCGAAAGGAATGAAGGGAACTCCGATTGCTCTGATTACTGCCGGTCTTTTGGCTATGGCATTTATGGGTTTCTCCGGTGTTGTGAAAATCTGAAAAATAGAACATTAACTAATAGGTTAGGGGTAGAAGAAATTCTACCCCTTTCTTTTTTAGACTAAAAAAAACACTCTTTTTTTATTTTATCTAAATTAAATTTCGTAATTTTGCGGGCACAACGATGATAACCTAATAGAATAAATCACTGATGAAGGAAAGAATTTTGGTTACAGGTGGAACTGGCTATATTGGTTCACACACTGTAGTAGAACTTCAGAACGCAGGTTTCGAAGTAGTGATAATAGATAATTTGTCAAACTCTAGCGCCGATGTAGTTGATAACATCGAAAAAGTATCGGGTATCCGTCCGGCATTCGAGAAGTTGGATTGTTTGGATTTCGCCGGTCTTGACGCTGTGTTTACTAAATATAAAGGCATTAAAGCCATCATCCACTTTGCAGCCAGTAAGGCTGTAGGCGAATCGGTTCAGAAGCCGTTGCTTTATTACCGCAACAATCTGGTTTCATTGATAAACCTGCTTGAACTGATGCCGAAGCATGGAGTGGAAGGTATCGTATTCTCGTCTTCTTGTACTGTATATGGCCAACCGGATGAATTACCGGTGACGGAGAAAGCGCCGATCAAGAAAGCTGAATCTCCTTATGGTAATACAAAGCAGATCAATGAAGAGATTGTTCGTGATACTGTGGCTTCAGGTGCTCCTATCAATGCAATATTGCTGCGCTATTTCAATCCGATTGGTGCGCATCCTACAGCATTGCTTGGTGAATTGCCTAATGGTGTGCCTCAAAATTTGATACCTTATCTGACCCAGACCGCTATCGGTATCCGTGAGAAACTGAGTGTGTTCGGTGATGATTATGATACGCCCGACGGCTCTTGCATACGCGACTTCATTAATGTAGTCGATTTAGCAAAAGCACATGTGATTGCTATTCGCCGCATCTTGGAAAATAAACAAAAAGAGAAAGTGGAAGTGTTCAACATTGGAACAGGACGCGGTCTTTCAGTATTGGAATTAATTAATGCTTTCGAAAAGGCAACCGGCGTGAAGCTGAATTATCAGATTGTTGGTCGTCGTGCGGGAGATATTGAAAAGGTATGGGCCGATCCTAAATTCGCAAATGAAGAGTTGGGTTGGACAGCTGTTGAAACCATCGAAGATACGCTGCTCTCTGCTTGGAACTGGCAGTTGAAGCTTCGCGAAAGAGGTATTCAATAAGCATTAAAAGCGATTTTTGTTTTTATTAACAAATAGGACATGAACAAATGCTTCCCCGCATTTGTTTATATGTTGCAAATCAGCCTGACGCTGTTTATGTATATGTGAATATCCGTAACTAGTACTTATGCCTCCCCGGCATAGACAGGTAAGATTGCATAGTAGTTTTGTCGTGTTTTATTTTGTGTTTGTGTTGTGAATAAGCCTTGTCGGGAGACAGGGCTTATTTTTTTGTTCGCCAGTGAACAAAAAAAATATCAGGGTCTGATAAAGGTTCAGTTGCAGCTTCTGGAAAATGGCATAAAAAAAGAGGCTGAATTTAGCCTCTCCAATATAGTTTTAATCAAGGTCGTTATTTTAATATTCCGCGGTATATAAATGTCTTCTCTCCAAAAGTATTGCTGGGTAATATGGCACTTGGTTCGAACAATCCAAAAACAGACGAACCGGAACCTGTCATGGAGGCATAAATAGCTCCTTGTTTATACAGGTCTTCCTTAATTTCCCTGATAGCCGGGAACTGGGGGAATACACTTTCCTCGAAATCATTCATCATCCATTCTTTCCATTTTTCTATAGGACGTTTCACTATCTCTTTTAGTGGCATTTCTTGCCGATGCGGTTTTATTTGAGCAAAAGCTTCCCGGGTGGAAACAAAAATATCCGGTTTAACTAAAACAATCTGATACCCTTTTAGGGATAAAGAGATAGGGGAGAAGACGTTTCCTATTCCTTCAGCGTATGTTGGGGCATTCCGGATGAAAAAGGCGCAATCTGCTCCCAATTTTGCGGCATATTCTTCTAAGGTCTCATCCGTGAGTGCCAGATTGAATTTTTCATTCAATAATTTCAGCATATAAGCTGCGTCAGATGATCCGCCGCCTAAACCGGCACCGGAAGGAATATGCTTGAACAGGTGAATATCCACGGGCGGCAGATTGAACTTTTCATCCAACAGCTTATAGGCTTTCACCACTAAGTTATTTTCAACTTCTCCTTCGATTTCTAATCCTGCCTGGTGCAATCGAAACTTCTCATTGCCTTCGTGCAGAATATTCACTTCTAGCGCGTCTTCTAGGGGAACAGGATAGAATACTGTTTCCAGATTATGATACCCGTCGGGACGCTTCTCTACAATGTTCAGTCCCAGGTTTATTTTGGCATTCGGAAATGTTATCATGATATTTAAAACGGTTTTTGTTTAGCAAATATACGAATTTGTTTAGAGTGGAAAGAAGAAAGCACCACAGATTTATCCAGATTCAAATAAACAATTGTTATCCAGTATAGATATTCTGTGAGAATCCGTGTAATCTGTGGTGGAAGAAGTGTAAACACCTTCTTTAGTTCTTTTAGTTTTGCAGTAGCTTCAGAATATATTTTCCCGGCATCACGATCCTTGCTTTCATCTGCGGTGAGTTGTTGATGTCATAGAGTATTTTCCATATCCTTCCTTTCAGCTTTCCGAAATCCGTGAGTCTGAGGATGGCATTGATTTCCTTGATGACCGTTACTTTTTGGCGTTGCAACTCTTCCATCAGTCCTTCATAATTATGTGTATTTTTGTTGAGTGCATACTCCGGTGGAAGAAGAAGAACCTCCTCATTCTTTCCTGTCTCCCTTTGGGGAGATATAGAGGGGGAGTTATTTATATCATTAGTCTGATTGATAGGTAAAGCGTCGCTTGCCATGCCTTCCCTGATTCTCTGTTGGTTAGCCAGTCCTCCACGTCTGCCCGATTCTCTGTTCGCTTCGCGCTTGGCTTCCAGTGGCCCCATGCGCCGTGTGAGTCCGGGCGATGAAAAGGTTGTGTCGTTCACCTCAAATAGTCCTGAATCGAAGATGATTCTCTTCAAGGTTGCTACTGTCACTCTCATTTTTCTTGCCAGTACGGGCAGTATTCTTACGTCTGCCTTATATCCGTTCTGCACTCTAAGAAACTCCAGTATCATCCAGTAGATACCGTATCCTTTCATTCCTTCTTTCTGTATCATCATCATTATTTTAAAATTACTGCTTGCATTGGCGTCATGTAATAGATATGATTCCATAATCTCCTGATTTTTAAATTCTCCACTCTCAATTAACCACCGGTTTCCACTCCAGAAAATTCTCTATCTGGAATGTTCTCCATCCCTGCTGTTCTATATCCCAGTATACCACATGGTTCTGGATACGTTCAATGTCGTATTTTCGATGGAAACAGGTTTCATAATATACGAGTGTGGCTCTTGCCATATAAAAATCTCCATTCTGCTTGCGATAGGCTATTAGTGCACATCCGTATGCCATATACTCAGTCAGCAGTCTAATTCGTCTTGTCATCCATGTGATGGTTTCATCTGATAAATCTGTTTCTTGTCTGATAAGTTTCTTCCATAGATTTTCTACTCTTTCGCTTTTCGTTACATGATTCGATTGGTGCCCCAACGTTTGTTTCTTCATTTTAATGAATTTAGTAGTTTATAAATGATTAATAATCAATCTTCTGCGATGGCTACACCCTTTGCTCCGGATAGCTATACCCTTTTTAGGTTAGGGCTACACCATCCGGGTGAAAGGGTGTAGCCCTTCCACGATCAGATTGACGGGGCAAAGTTATGCCCTTTCTTTGTAGTAAACTATCAATGATTTATTGTTACATCATAACCATACGGATCTATGTGTTCGGTATCTTCCTTTTGTATTACTGCCCACATCTTTCTTAGTTCTGTCATAAAGCTGCTTATTTCCATTAAGTTATCTTGCCCTTTCTCGTGTTTTATGGCGTCGCCCGATTTGTACAAATGCATTCCTAAATCGCTTATGTTATTAATATTTTGACCTTTAAAATAGCCTAATTTGAAGCTTCTTAGAGCTCCTACACACAGATGAGTTTTTATACCTGCATAATACCGTTCAGCCAATAAATCCTCATCAACTATACTGATTTTACTTACTGTTCTGGTACTGTTTGTACTCTGATTTTCAACTTGATGAGATGTTTTCTTTACGTTAGATTCATTTTGAACCTCTTTTTTTTAATTTTTCCATATTGTATAATTTTTAATTATTGATTTAACTGATATTCACAGTTAAAAATGTTACAAAAATAGGAAATTAAAATTAGAGGGATAATAGAGTAGGGGGAAATACTGTAAATATAATCTTTTATGAGTAGTAAATAATTGTATACTAGATATATAAGTTTTAATTTGGAAAGTGTTCAAAAAACGTTCGTTTAATGGGCGCAAAGATAAAGGTGTTTTTTCGAATGACAAAATGTTTGATAAAAAATCTTCTTTAAATTGGATAAATACAAAGCTAACTATTTGATTATAAGGAATAAACGAGGACTAAAAATATCTGTTAATATTTACTCATTTTATTCTTTTTCTATCTTCTGCTTTTAAAAAATATTGACGCCCATTAAACGAACGATTAAAAAATACTTTTTGACTGTAATCTACTCGTTTATAGCTATTTACCTATAAAGCATTGAACTGCTGTAAAAAACTCGTTGACAAGAGGAGCACAAAGCTTGTTGTATTTTACATAAAGTGTTCGCAAGTGATTGAATTTCAAGTGTATGCAAGAAGTTCAAAGCCCCGGAGGAACGCACTTTTCTGAAATAATCATAGAATGGAAGTGGAGAAAGAAACCCCAATATGGTATGCTATGCGTGCCACTTATCGTAGAGAGCCGGATGCTATGCGTCTGCTTGAAAAGGAAAAATTGGGTTGTTTCGTTCCCATGCAATACAAGATCAGTATAAAGAAAGGTAAGAAAGTGCGTGTTCTGGTTCCTGTCATTCATAATTTACTTTTTGTTCATGCTTGTCCTTCCGAGGTGAAGCGTATCAAATCACAAGTAACCTATTTACAATACATAACCGATACCCGTAGCGGTCAGAAGATTATTATCTCCGATAGCGAGATGCAGCGTTTTATTGCTGTAGCCGGTACTTACAATGATCATCTCATGTATTTTCAACCTGATGAACTGAATCTATCTAAAGGTACAAAAGTTCGTATCACGGGCGGTGACTTCGAAGGTCAGGAAGGTATTTTCCTGAAAGTAAAAGGTGCTCGCGATCGTCGTGTAGTTGTTGCGATACAAGGTGTCATAGCCGTTGCCATGGCTACTATCCATCCTGATCTTATAGAGGTAATTGACAGTTGATAACTCCAAAATCATAATTCTTTATGACTCTTTCCGAAGAAATAGTTTCTCTTCAGCGTGCAGCGCACGAGCTGATGTATTTAGGCATGGACGGGAGTCCGGTCTATAGCGATGACTTGTCCCGCCGTAACGGTGAAGTTTACCGCCTGACCACGGCTTTGTATAATTCCGGTGTCAAAGGTTCTACTGTGGAAGAACAGGCTAATGTTTGTCTGGCTCTTCTGATGGGTTACAACGCTTCATTTGTCGATCATGGTGAAAAGCAAATACATGTTCAGGAAGTTTTAAACCGTTGCTGGAATATCCTCGATTCACTTCCGGCTTCTTTGTTGAAGCTCCGTTTACTAACTGCCTGCTATGGTGAGGTTTTTGACGATCCCTTGGCTGATGAAGCTCGTACCATCATTGCTTCCTGGGATTCCGCATCACTTACTCCCGATCAACAGGAAGCTATCGCCGAGTTCCAGAATGTAGTGGATAATCCTTATCCTTGGGAATATATTGATGAATGAGAAAATCATCATGAAGAATAATTATCTTTATATATAAACTATGCGTCGATTATTATTATTTATCTTTTGTCTTTTTACTTTATCCGGTTTTGTTCATGCCCAACGCATGTCTGATGAACAGGTTGTTGAGTATGTAAAGAATGCACAAGCAGCAGGAAAATCCCAGAAGCAAATGACTACTGAACTGCTTCGCCGTGGTGTGACCCAGGAGCAGGTATTGCGGATTAAGTCCAGGTATGAGGCTACCAACAGTACTGCTGAAGGTACAGGTAATAAGCCCAACCAGATGCGTAAACACGCCGTGGCTTTGGATTCATCTTATGAAGCTGCAGAGTTGGAAGACCAGAAGGCTGTTATTGATGAAAAGCAGGATAGCAAAGCTCATCTGGAAATGTCTGCCAGGCAGATTTTCGGTCACAATTTATTCAGAAATACCAATTTAAGCTTTGAACCCAGCGCTAATCTTGCCACTCCGATAAGTTATCGTTTGGGTCCTGGTGATGAAGTGATTATAGATATTTGGGGTGCTTCGGAAAATACAATCCGTCAGACGATCAGTCCTGAAGGTGATATTCAGGTCAAGGATCTGGGTCCGGTTCATTTGAATGGGATGACGGTGAAGGAAGCCAACCAATATCTGCAACGTGAATTTTCTAAGATTTATTCGGGTATCGGTGGCAATGAGCCTAACTCTCAGATTCGGTTAACGCTTGGAGACACGCGTACTATTCAGGTAAACATCATGGGAGAGGTTTCCGTTCCGGGTACTTATTCTCTTTCTGCTTTTTCTACTGTTTTTCATGCATTGTACCGTGCGGGTGGTGTTAATAAAATCGGTAGTTTGCGTGGCATAAAATTGGTGCGTAACGGAAAGACTATAGAAAATCTTGATGTCTATGAGTTTATCATGAAGGGTAAGATGAATGACGATATACGCTTGCAAGAAGGCGACGTTATCATTGTGAATCCTTATGAATCTCTGGTGGAGATCGTTGGAAAGGTTAAGCGTCCAATGTATTATGAAATGAAGCCTACGGAAACTGTCGCTAATTTGCTGGAATATGCCGGTGGTTTTACTGGAGATTCCTACAAGAAAGCCATTCGTCTTATCCGTAAGAGCGGACGTGAGCATCAGGTTTTCAATGTCGATGAAATGGATTATTCCGTCTTCCGTCTGGATGACGGTGATCTTGTAACCGTTGATGCCGTACTCGACCGCTTTGAAAACAAAGTTGAGATTAGCGGTGCTGTTTACCGTTCGGGACTCTATCAGTTGGATGGAGAGGTAAACACGGTAAAACAGTTGATAAAGAAAGCTGAAGGGCTTCGTGGCGATGCCTTTTTGAATCGTGTATTATTGGATCGTGAACATGAGGATCTTTCTCATGAAGTTATAGCTATTGATTTGAACGGTTTACTCAATGGTACCGTTGCAGATATTCCCCTGCAAAAGGATGACCATCTTTATATCCCCAGTGTGAATGATCTGAAGGAGGAAGAGACCGTATCAATATATGGTGAAGTTCTAAATCCGGGAACCTTCCTGTATTCGGACAAGATGACTATAGAGGATTTGGTTGTTCAGGCAGGCGGTTTGCGTGAGGCAGCGGCTACTACGCGAGTGAGTGTGACGCGCCGTATTAAAGACCCAAAGAGCACTGCTTACAGTAGTAAATTGGCGGAAACGTTTGCTTTTGATATAAAAGACGGCTTGGTGATAGGGGATGCGGATTTCTATTTGCAGCCGTTTGATATGGTTCAGATCCGCAGGAGTCCGGCCTATAAGGTGCAGCGTACCGTTTCAGTATCGGGAGAAGTGTTGTTTAGTGGAAGTTATGCGCTTTTGAAAAAGAACGAGCGTTTGAGTGATTTGATAAAACGTGCGGGTGGTATAACTCCGGATGCTTACATAAAAGGCGGTCGTCTTATTCGCAGAATGAACGATGAAGAGCGTCGCCGTGAAAGGGATGCTCTGCGTATGGCACGTAATGGTGAGGGCAAAGACAGTATATCTGTTGCTAAGTTGGCTATAACAGAGACATATACGGTCGGTATAGATATGGAGAAGGCTTTGGCTAATCCGGGTAGCGACTACGATGTTGTTTTGCGCGAAGGTGATGTGATCTATATTCCTGAGTTTGTCAATACTGTTAAGATTAGCGGTTCGGTTATGTATCCGAATACGGTGGCTTGGGAGAAAGGTGCGAAATTAAAACATTATATCAATATGGCTGGTGGCTATGGTAATATGGCAAAGAAGAAGAAAGCGTACATCATATATTTGAATGGTACAGTAGCACGTGCAAGACGCGGTGATAGTCAATTGATACAGCCAGGTTGTGAAATTGTAGTACCTAGTAAGGCTGAGAAGCAGCACATGAAATTTGCAGAAATATTGGGTATCAGTTCTACTACTGCTACGATGGCAGCTATGGTAGCAACTTTGGTAAATGCTTTTAAATAGAATATGAATTATGAGTGAAGAACTTCAAAAGAACCCTTCTTCTCAAGAAGAAGAAATAGATTTGTTAAAACTTGCATTAAAGATTTGGAGGGAACGTCAGTTTATACTGAAGACTTGTGGATATGCTGTACTGATAGGATTGGTAATTGTTTTTAGTATTCCTAGGGAGTATACAGCTGAGGCCATGATTGCACCGGAAATGTCAGATAATAAAGGTGGTGGGCTTTCGTCATTGGCTGCAATGGCGGGCCTTAATCTTAATGCTACATCTGGCGCAGATGCAATATATCCTGATTTGTATCCAGATATTGTAACTTCTACTCCTTTTATAACAGGGCTATTTTATGTTCGAGTTAAAGACTTAGATGGGGAAATTGACACTACTCTTTATTGCTACTTAAATGATTATCAACGCATGCCATGGTGGTCATTAATAACTTCTGCTCCATTTAAGGCAGTTGGTTGGGCTATTTCATTATTAACAGATGAAGATGATGATGATGGTATTCTTGATCCTTTTCATTTAACGAAAGAAGAAACTGATATTGCGAAAGAGCTGAGTGAGCGTATTAATGTTTCTGTTGATAAAAAGACAGGGGTTACTACTTTGTCTGTGACAATGCAGGATGCTCGTATTTCTGCTTGTCTTACTGATACTGTAGTACGCAGGTTACAGGATTATATTACGGAATATCGAACCAATAAGGCTCGTCAGGATTTTCTGTTTCAAGAGAAGCTTTTCGAAAGAAAAAAGAAAGAATATGAGAAAGCTCAGGAGAACTATGCCAAGTTTGCAGACGCTAACAAGAATATTATTTTGTTGAGTTATCGTGCTGAACAAGAAAGGTTGGAAAATGAGATGCGTTTGGCATATCAGGTTTATACCTCTGTAGCGCAGCAATTGCAAATGGCAGAGGCTAAAGTACAGGAAATTACTCCTGTATATACTATTATTGAGCCATCCACTATTCCAATAAAGCCTTCAAAACCTCGTAAGGCTCTAATGCTTATAGGGATTGTATTTCTGACGGGATTAGGTTGTGTCAGTTGGGTACTATTTGGAAGGGATTTCTTTACTGATTTGAAGAATAGAAAAGAAGATAATAAAGTGAAATTGAAAGAAGAAGAGATCGGTAAGTAAATATGCATATAACTAGGGGTGAGAGATAACGCTATTTCTTAATGTAGATCTATGCGAAGATTCCTATAATTAATATAAATCAACTTAGCGTTTCTTTCTCCCTAGTTCTTTTTATGTATGGTTGCATTGAATTGAATTTTATATATAATACATTTTGTTTTTTATAAGCGTTTGAAAATAAGATCTTTGACGCTCATATTTTTCAAATTCACTTAGGTCTTATTGGTTATTGTATGCAGGAATCTTTAAAAGATAAAACAGTTCGTGGTGTTGGTTGGAGTTTTATAGACAATATAGCTAGTTCGGGCATTACTTTTCTGGTTGGTCTCATCTTAGCTCGTTTGTTAACTCCTGAGGAATATGGGGTTATGGCTATGATAGCTATATTTATAGCTGTATCAAATTCAATTATTGATAGTGGTTTTTCTAACGCCCTGATACGTAAAGTGCACATAAATCGTATTGACTATAATACCGTTTTTTATTTTAATATAGTAGTTAGTATTGTTTTATATATTTCTTTGTTTCTTGCATCACCGGTTATAAGTGTTTTTTTTAAAGAACCCATATTGATGGAGGTTATGCGAATAATAGGCTTTATTCTTATTATTAATGCATTATCCATTATACCTCGTACGATATTTGTACGGAATGTTAATTTTAAAACACAAACTAAAGTTTCATTAATCTCGTCTATAAGTAGTGGATTTGTTGGTATAGGTATGGCGCTTGCCGAAATGGGGGTATGGAGCTTGGTCGGTCAACAGTTATCCCGGCAATTATTGAATACTTTATTTTTATGGATTTTCTGTAAATGGCATCCTAATTTTGAGTTTTCAATAAAGAGTTTTAATGAGCTTTTTGGTTTTGGATCCAAGCTGCTGTTATCCGGGCTTATAAATACTATTTATAAGAATATTTATTATATCATTATTGGTCGTTTTTATGCTTCTTCCATATTAGGACAATATACACGTGCAGAACAGTTTAATACAATATTCTCCAGCAACTTGACTACTGTTGTCCAACGTGTTAGCTATCCTGTATTAAGTTCAATTCAAGAGGAATCAGAACGATTGCGTGAAGCTTATCGCAAGGTTATAAAAACTACTATGTTGATAAGTTTTGCATGTATGTTAGGACTTGCAGCTGTAGCAAAGCCTTTGATTCTTATTTTAATAGGTGCAAAGTGGCTTCCTGCTGTTTATTTTTTGCAAATAATCTGTTTTGCCGGTATGTTGTACCCTCTTCATGCTATTAATTTGAATATTTTACAAGTAAAAGGACGCTCTGACTTATTTTTAAAATTAGAAATAATAAAAAAAGTAATAGCAATAGGTCCAATTATGATAGGTATATATTGTGGTATTGAATATATGCTTTGGGGAAGTGTAGTAAGCTCTTTTATTGCTTATTTTTTGAATAGCTATTATTCTGCAGGATTGATCGATTATCCCACTATAGATCAATTAAAAGATATATTGCCTACATTTCTTACATCCCTTACTGTAGCTTTCATTATGTGGTGTGTCTCTTTATTGGATTGGTCGGTTTATCTCCTTCTCCCGATCCAGTTGGTATTGGGAATTTTATTGGCATTTTTTATCTACGAGAAAATAAAGTTACCGGAGTACCTTGAACTTAAGCAACTTGGCATCTCCCTGTTAAAACGAAAGTAAGCATAATTCGGGATAGAAAATAATATATCAATAATAATTCAAGAAAAAAATTGTACAATGGTAATTCGTTCTTTATTAACCATTCAGGGTACTTTGCATTCGCTGGATGAAATACGTCTTTGGATTGAAAATCGTAATCATTCAATTCAGGTCGCAGTTGATCCTGTTCCTTTTTCTTCCCTGGATCACTGGTCTCAGGATGAAGATGGTACTTTAAGACATAGTTCCGGTCGTTTTTTTTCGATTGAAGGGATTCGTGTAGAGACAGACTATGGCTCCCTTTCCAGTTGGACGCAGCCTATAATTAACCAACCGGAAGTAGGCTATCTGGGGATTCTGACCAAGGAATTTAATGGTGTCCTTTATTTTTTGATGCAAGCAAAGATCGAACCCGGGAATGTAAATTGCGTGCAGATTTCTCCTACCTTACAGGCTACTAAGAGTAATTATAGTCAGATTCATAAAGGGAAACAACCCCTGTACCTTGATTATTTTGTAAATGCAAGCCCTGACCAGATAATTCTTGACCAACTTCAATCCGAACAGGGAGCACGGTTTCTTCGTAAGAGAAACCGTAATATTATAATAAAAGTGGAGGAGGATGTTGAGGAGCATGATGATTTCCGCTGGATGACGCTCGGTCAGATAAAAGAGTTGATGCGTTATGATAATATGGTCAATATGGATACCCGTACCGTTCTTTCCGGTTTAAAAATCAGCGACTATTTATCTCTTGCAGATGATACGAGTCGTTTGTCTGTTTTTGGTAAGGACTTGCTTCTTTCTTCCGTAACGAATCACTGTCATTCTACGATATCCGAGCATCTTTCCTGGTTGTCTTCTTTAAAGTCCCGTTATGATTTGAAGGTACATCCTTTTCCTCTCCGGAAAATGACAGATTGGCGGGTATTGGCCGGTGAAATATCCCGTGAGGATGGAAAATACTTTAAAGTGGTTGGTGTGAAAGTTACCATATCTAACCGTGAGGTCTCTTCGTGGTGCCAGCCGTTGATTCAGCCGATGCAGCAAGGCATATGTGCTTTTATCATCAAAAAGATAAATGGAGTTTATCATTTTATGGTACAGGCAAAACTTGAATGCGGTAACTTTGATGTTATGGAATTGGCTCCTACAGTACAATGTCTGACAGGTAATATTCCTTCTTCCCGAAGTGCCCGTCCGCCTTTCCTTGACCTTGTGCTTGAGTCTTCCGGATCTCAGGTGCTTTACGATACTTTACAATCTGAAGAAGGGGGCCGCTTCTATCATGAGCAAAACCGTAACATGCTTGTTGAGGTGGATGATTCTTTTCCTCTCGAACTCCCTGAACGTTATCGCTGGATGACTTTAGGACAAATCTATCAGTTCTTGCGTTTCAATAATTATCTGAACATTCAGTCCCGCAGTTTGATAGCGGCTCTAAATTATTTATCTTAAATACCGAATGATTAAAAAGTATAAAGTGGGTGTGCTTGGATGTGCCCATATTGCGATTCGCTCCCTTCTTCCCGCCTTTTCATCATCTGAACGCTTTGAACTGGCTGGCATTGCCAGCCGTGATTTTCACAAAGCCCAACTTGCAGCTGCCCCTTATCATTGTGTTGCTTACGGTAGCTATGAAGAGCTGCTGGATAATGAGGATATCGAATTGGTATATATTCCGCTTCCGACAGGCTTGCACTATGAGTGGATCCATAAAGCTTTGGAAAAAGGAAAGCATGTGATGAGTGAGAAATCTCTGTCGTGTACTTATGATGAGGTTCGGGAGCTTGTTGAACTTGCCTGTGACAAACATTTGCTTCTGATCGAGAACTTCCAGTTTCGTTTTCATTCCCAGCATGTTTGGGTAAAAGAACTTTTGGAAAGGCATGAATTGGGTGATCTCCGTTGTTTCCGCTGTTCCTTCGGCTTCCCCCCTTTTGAGGATCGGAATAATATCCGCTATTCGAAATCTCTTGGCGGCGGGTCTTTGCTTGATGCGGGAGCTTATACCTTGAAAGCTATGCAGTTTATACTTCCTGATTATAGTTTTAGTTTGCGTTCCGCTTCTTTATACCAACCTTCTGATATGGAGGTTGATTTGTATGGTGGGGCGTACCTTGACAGTCCTCAAGGTGTCATTGCAGAGCTTGCTTTCGGTTTTGATAATTATTATCAGTGCGGCTATGAAATTTGGGGCAGTCTTGGTAAATTGACTACCACCCGTGCGTTCACTGCTCCTGCCGGTTTTACTCCGAAAGTAATCTTGGAAAAGCATGGACGTTGCGAAGAGATTCTCTTACCTGCTGATGATCATTTCTCAAATATGCTGGCGCATATTGCTCACAGTTTGGATACAGGAGAGTTCTCAGGTGAATATATACAGAATTTGAATCAGTCCCGGTATATCGGGCAAATAAAAGAATATTGTTATGGCAAATAAAAGTATCTATGTAACGATGCCTACTTTGGCACCGTTGGAAGAAGTGACTCAGCTTATGCAGGGTATCTGGGAGCGTGGTATTATGACGCATAACGGTCCCCTTGTACAACGTTTTGAGAAGGAAGTTGCTGATTATCTTCACTTGCGTAATATTGTTTCAGTGACCAATGGTACTATTGCCATTCATATGGCTATCCGTGCCTTGGGGCTTAAAGGCGAGATCATTACTACTCCTTTTACTTTCATCGCTACAATCAGCTCCATTATTTGGGAGGGTTGTACGCCTGTCTTTGTTGATATTGATCCAGAGACATTGAATATGGACCCGTCTAAGATTGAGGAAAAGATCACTGAACATACTTGTGCAATTCTTCCCGTACATGTTTTCGGTAATCCCTGCGAAGTCGAGCAAATTGATGCTATAGCTAAGAAGCATAACTTGAGGGTGATTTATGATGCTGCGCATGCTGTGGGAGTGAATTATAAAGGCAGGTCAATATTTGAGTACGGTGATATTTCCACAACGAGCTTTCATGCCACTAAGATGTTGAATACGGCTGAGGGAGGTGCCTGCTTTGCCTTGGACGATAAATTGCATGAAAAGTTGAAGCGTTTGCGTTTCTTTGGTTTTGATGATCGTAAGGATGTTGTGGATGATGGTACTAATGGAAAAATGACCGAAGTTCATGCGGCTATCGGCATTGCCAATTTGCGTTATCTGCCGTCTGCCCTGGCTGATCGTCAAGAAAAGTATATGCTGTATAAAGAGATACTTTCTCAATGTCCTGAATTGAAGTTTCAGCGTATCAATGAGGCTTGTAACTATAGTTATTTTCCAGTGATATTTCCTTCGGAAGCAACGCTTCTCTCTGTTGAGAAGAAGTTGAATGCTGAAGGCATTTATCCAAGACGCTATTTCTATCCTTCAGTGAATACCTTTACACAGATACTTCCTTATGTAGAAATGCCTGTTTCCGAGGATATTTCGAAAAGAATACTTTGCTTGCCTTTGTACTATGGTTTGGCAAAGGAGGATATTGAAAGAATTGCTAATGAAGTATTATTATAATTTCTATTTATGAGCTTTCGATTTTTGTGTCCTGCTAATTTAATTATCAAAGGGTTGGAACCTGTATCAAGAGAAAGACATTTGCCGATAGCATACAAGATGGTTTGTTTATAAATATAATATTCCAAAAATGATTAATGTTTTTGATTGCTATGTTACAGAGGTAAATATCGTAATGTAAGTATTGTTGATAAAGGAAATTTGATAAAATAATTAGGTAAATAATTTTGCAGATTGTTTTTTATGAAAAAAACATTTGATACATGTTTGAAAGGGATATTATTCTCACTCTTTATTTCTATTAAGTTTTTGTGCTATACTAATGGAACTAATAGTGTAATTATTAATTCACAAAAAAAGAATGCACTAAATTATGTGGAATTGTGTAATAATAAATCTTTTGCTAGTCAAGTAACCCAAAGTAATGTAACCTATATTATTCGTAGTGATTTTGATCTGAATGGTGGACAAATAAAGTTACCTAAATCTTCAACTTTTAAATTTATTGGTGGTACAATAAACAATGGTACACTTATTGGAAATAGTTCAAATATTATTTCTGATAATGTTATGATATTTAGAGATGTTGTAATCAAAGGAACTTGGAAGGTTGCAGACATTTATGATACGTGGTTCTTTTATAAAACATCAAAAGATAATCCGGCTAATCAGATAATAAAAAATATTATATCTCTTACTGATGACACATTACATAACACAATTCATTTTATATCAGACAGGGTGTATTGGTACGAAGTTGCCTATAAAGGTAATCCGGCTTTAGGAGATATAGTGAGACCGATGTATGCAAAGCTGAATAGCGAAGAGTATGCTTTTTTGACGATATTTGAATTAAAATCAAACACTAAAATGATTTTAAATAATGTTTGGAAAATGATTCCAACGAATCAAGGTGCTTATTTTGTCTTTAAAATTATACATAAGGAAAATATTGAAATTTGTGGAACTGGCGCAATATATGGTGATGCTAAAGCACATTTGTATTCTGACCCATTTGTGTCCAAAAGTACTTATTATGGAGAATTTGGTCACATTTTCAAGATATTAAGTTGTAATAATGTAATATTACGTGATATTACTGTTGGTGAGGCTTTTGGGGATGGTATTGGAATCGGTTCCAATGTTGTTGAAATCTCTGCAGGTGAAATAACTTCAAGCCCATCTGGGGGAATTGTGGATAAACCTACAAAGAATGTTTTGATTGATAATGTTAAAGTCCTTTTCAATAGAAGAAATGGCATTTCTTGTGCAGCTCATGATGTCTCTATAAAAAATGTATATTTTGAGGGGAATGGCATTGAAGAAATCAATGGTACTGCTCCAATGTGTGGAATAGATTTTGAAAGTGACTATATCAAAATTAATCCTATTTGTAGGAATGAAAATGTATCTATGTCTAATTGCATATTCAGAAATAATAGATATGATGTGTCATCAACCAATAATACACAAAAAGATTATGGGCGATATGCTACTGTTATTTCAGATTGCAATTTTACAGCTCCTTTGAGGCTAAACACTACATTTTGGCTTAAATTTATTAATTGTCATATACCATGTATAAGCAATGTAGGTAATAGCATTAACTATTATACGGAAAGTAGCCATATATGTTATGATAATTGTAGATTTGATGAGTTAAATCCATATTTGACAAGTGCTGCTGCTATTTATGAACATGAGTTTATTAATTGTATAAGTCCCCAAGATACGGAGGGGATGGTTAAGCTTTTTGTGAATCTCAATAAGGGGCAAGTATGTAAGATGTCTATTCCTAAAGGCAATTTTTCTCAAATAGAACTTGTGGCTTTTGCTAACAGTGGTGGTATTAAGCAATCTACAAATGTGACAACATATACATTAGGAAATTCTGCCAATAGTATGATTAATGATTTCCGAATTGGTTATCGGCGGGATTCGACCCTAACAACGTCCATATATAAATTTTTGCCAATATTCTCTAATGTAAAATATAATAATGAAGAGAATAGTTATGAAATTTTTTTAGCTATGGGCAATACTATTGTTGGTGAAGATTTAGATGATACTTGGAGAATTGTTATTTACTATAATTTAAAATCAGAGTATAGTGTTATTAAACATGGTAATGTTGCGGTTGGTTCTAAAAAAGGATCTATTGCAATTAGTGGAGGGGTATATCCAACACCTTTAGAAGTAAAACTTTCAAAAGTTAATTTTGAGGATGTTGAGAAGATTATTACATTTCCATATGCTGAAATGTTTAAAGTTATAAAAGGAACAGAATTACCGTTTTTAGATGCTTCCGATGCGGGCAAAACATTTTTTTTGCTTGATGATAAGATTCCCGTTTGGTACGACTCTTATACAAAAACATTTAGAATGTCAGATGGATATATTTATAAAAGGAAACAAGGGACAACTTCTGAAAGGCCTCGGGATGTAGAGGCTGGATTCCAATATTTTGATACTACTTTAAAACAACCGATATGGAGTGCTGGTAATAATCAATGGGTAGATGCGTTGGGGGATAATATTTAAATGAGGTTAGTTTATTTTATGAAATTTGAAAATGCAAGAAATGTTCTCGTCTTCTTGGTCACTGAAATTAAATAAGGATAGATTATTATTCTGTTTTTTGGTAACATGCTTATTGTTAACGATGTTCCAATCGAAAAGATTGTATTTCACATGGGGGATACCAACATCGCTTTTATCTGTCATGACTGTTATATCTTGCATTTGTATTATTTCCCATTATAGAAAAAATTATAGGTATGTTAGCACTTCGGAAATATTGTTTTTGTGTCTAGTGTTTTTATTGTATTCATATGAGTTTATTAATGTTGGTGAATTATCTTTACTTTCTTTACTATTTCATATAAATGTTGCTTTTATTGCAGCTTTTTTGATAATGTCAAAAGTAGAATTGAAAGAAAGAATTTTAAAACTGGTAATATTATCGACTCAAATAATTGTTGCGATTTCCTTATTTGGTTGGATACTCTATTTACTTCAATTTCCTTTGCCACATTATTTTTCACAAACAGATTCTTTTTATTCTCATGAAGTATACTACCTATTTCTTGTGAACCAAACCTCAGATATTATTTCTATACCAAGATTTGCAGGAATGTTCTTGGAACCTGGACATTTAGGTACTATGTGTTGCTTTTTACTTCATATTGGTGGATATAAATTAAGTAAGATAGGAAATATTGTGTTGTTACTAGGTATTATTTTTTCATTATCGTTGGCTGCATACGGGCTCCTATTTGGTGGATTTTGTTTGCATCTTCTGTTCACGAATAAGAAAGGAGGTTTGTATATTTGTACGTTTTTATTGTTTGTTGTCGGAATTTGGGGGATTTCAAATAATTATAATCAGGGCTATAATTATTTGAACCAGAAAATTTTTCTTCGTTTAGCCTTTGAAGATGGAGAAATGGCAGGTTCAAATCGTACCACAAATTTTTTCGAGTTACATTTTGAACGATATTTAAAATCATCAGAAACTCTTATGGGAGTGGGACGTGAAGCTTATGATACGAAAGCTGATACAAATATAGTAAATGGTTGTGCAGGCTATAAACGCTTTTTTTATATTCGCGGATGGGTTGGAACATTGCTGTTGTGCTCTTTTCTTATAACTTATATTTTAAAATATAAATCTAACTACACATTTCCTTTTTTTATTGTCTTTGTTGTGGCCAATCTTATACGCGACTATCCATTAAAAGAATTTTGGTTTTTCTTGTTTATATTGGCAATACCCGTTATGAATTCAAAAAAATATATGATATGAATATTTTACATTTATGCTATGATGGAAATTTCATAAACGATAGTGTCTCTGTGTTTGAGAAATATTATCCACAAAAGAATATTTTTTTAGTAGGAAAAGAAAAGAATAAATGCAGAATATTGAATGCTAGTTCAGTATTTCGCTATATACCATTTTTACGGGAAAATTATTCAGAAATATATCATTTATGTAAACATAGCAATATTGATACAATAGTGTTACATGGCCTACATCGCACTAATGTTGATTTGCTAGCTTATTTGAACGCAGAGAAAATGTATAAAGTATATTGGATATTTTGGGGATATGAATTGTACATTGCGTTGGCTCAAGAAGGCAGATATGAATTGTTAGACAAAAAGTTGCATTTTTACTCTGCCAAATCGTATATATATCCAGGAAAATATAATAAATTTTTAAGAAAAATATTAGGCAAGGAGATAATGTGTGATGTCCTAAGAAAAGCCATTCCTTTTATTGATTATTTCTGCTTTTGGAATTATGAAGACTATTTACTCTTTCAGAGAGAATATAATACTAATATTCAGTTTAAATACTTTGCATATCAAGCAATGAACAAAGAAGAGCAAAGTGAAAATGAGATAGAACATTCTTCTTTTGAAAAAGAAAAAAAAATATTGATCAATCATCAGGCATCTTTATCGGCAAATCATATTTCTATAATGGAAAAGGTGGCATCGATTGATAAATTAAACGAGTACTCTAAAATTATTCCTTTATCTTATGGCTTTTCCTCAATTAGGAATTTGGTCTTGAAAGAGGGAAGAAAAATGTTTGGTGAGCAGTTTATTCCTATTCTGTCTTACATGCCAAAAAATGAATATATAGGATTGATTGGTAGTGTTGCTGTCGCAATAATTGGCGCTAGAAGACAAGAAGCAGCAGGTAATATAATTGCACTTTTGAAAAATGGAGTAAAGGTCTTTTTGCGTGACGATAATAATTTATTAGCTTATTATCTAAAGAAAGGATATATTATTTTTTCTTTAGATAAAGATTTAAAAACGATGGATGATTTGTTGCCATTATCAGAATTGGAGCAGAAACATAATTTTCAATGTTATTGCTCAAATAGAATTTATAATGATGATTTTATGCCAATGTTAATAGAAAAATAATTATTATATTAAATATATTATATATGCGTGATATTGCTATTTACGGTGCTGGTGGATTTGGTAAAGAGGTAGCTTGCCTTTTAAATCGTATAAATGAAGTGAATCATCAGTGGAATTTGATAGGATTCTTTGATGATATAAAAAAGAAAGGGGATATAATTTCTCATTATGGTATAGTTCTTGGAAGCGGTGACGATATAAATTATTATCCCACTGATTTGGATATAGTGATTGCAATAGGTAGTCCAGAGGCTATAAAAGAAAAAGTTGCTTTAATTACCAATGAAAAAATAAATTTTCCAAATATAATTGATCCATCCTTTAAAGTGATTGATAAAGAAACATTTGTTATTGGACGAGGAAATATCATACAAGGGGCATGCACAGTCTCGTGTAATGTACATATTGGTGATTTTAATGTAATGAATGGTTCTGTTGTTATTGGTCATGATGTAAATATTGGTAATTTTAATATTTTCATGCCTGCTATTCGAATTTCAGGTGCAGTCATAATTGATAACGATAATTTTTTTGGTGTGGGATCAATTGTATTGCAGCAGGTCAAAGTCAAAAATAAAATCCGTTTGGGTGCTGGAAGCGTATTAATGTTTTCACCGAAACGTTCAGGATCTTACATTGGAAACCCTGCAAAAATGTTTGATTATTAATTATTAATTATAAAAAAAAGTTATATGGAATTACAAGATTTTATATCAAAGTTTGCGGAACAGTTTGATGAAACAAATGTAGCTGAATTTGTAGGTTCTACTAAATTTAGAGAATTGGATGAATGGAGTTCATTAATGGCACTTTCCATTATTGCGATGGTTGATGAAGAATATGATATTACTTTGAAGGGGGATGATATGCGTCAGGCAGAGACTATTGAGGAACTGTTTAATATAGTAAAAGGAAAGTAATGGCGTTATTCAACATAACTAAAGTTCGCATTGCAGGTATCTCAGCATGTGTCCCAAAACAAGTTATACGTGTTGAGGACAGTGTAAGAAGTGCTGATTATGATTCTTCTAATTTTGCAGAAAAGACTGGCATAAGAAGTGCACATATTTCTAATGAATATACAGCATCTGACCTGTGTTATTCTGCTGCGGAAAAGTTGATTAGTGATTTGGAATGGGATAAAACTGATATTGATGCTTTATTTTTTGTATCTCAACATCCTGATTATATACTACCAGCAACTTCTTGCATTTTGCAAGAGCGATTAGGCTTGAGTAAGGAATGTTATGCGATGGATATCTCTCTTGGATGTTCTGGATGGGTATATGGATTGAGTTCGGTGGCTGCTATATTATCTCAAGGTGGCATAAAGAAAGCATTGTTGTTAGTTGGTGATGCGAGAAAAAGAGCACTCTGTGAATTTGACCCATTGTTTGGTTATGCTGGAACTGTAACAGCTTTAGAGTATACAGGAAATGAAAGTGACAAGTTTTCATTTCATTTTGGAACTGATGGTAGTGGATATGATGCTATTATTATACCTGATGGAGGTAGTCGAAATCCAGTAACATTAGGATCGTTTGAAATGGAAGATATAGATGGAAAAAAAATGCATCGTTTGCAAACAAGAATGAAGGGAATGGATGTTTTCGCTTTTGGGATTTCTGTTGCTCCAAAGTCCATCAAGAAAGTTGTTGAATTCAGTGAAAAACAAATGTCTGATTATGACTTTTTTATATTACATCAGGCTAATTTGATGATGAATGAAAAAATAAGAAAAAAACTACAACTTGATTCAGAAAGAGTACCATATAGTTTGACTGAGTTTGGAAATACTTCTTCTGCATCAATTCCTTTAACAATACTAACTCAAACAAAAGGAAAAGTTGAAAAGGAAAAAACTAATTGGATTGCTTGTGGTTTTGGTGTAGGACTTTCTTGGGGAACTGTTGCCTTTACAACAAAAGAAATTGTATTGTCAAATTTGATCGAAATATAAATATGTGTCAGTATAATCCGTTTTCGTTAGAAGGTAAAATAATTCTTGTCACTGGTGCATCTTCTGGTATAGGAAGAGCGACAGCCATAGAATGTGCTAAAATGGGAGCCTCTTTAGTTATAACTGGACGAGATGAGGAACGCTTAAAAGAAACTTTTGTAGAATTAGAGGTTTCAAAAAATAGGGTACATATGCAAATTGTGGCAGATTTGTCAACGGAGGACGGTATAAAAGATTTGGTTTGCCAGATTCCTCTTATTGATGGCTGTGTTAGTAATGCAGGGATTGTTGGACTAACTCCGATTCAATTTGTTACTGCTAAAAAAATGGAAGAAATGCAGCAGATTAATTTGAAGGCTCCTGTTTTGTTGATTAAGCAAATTCTGAAACAAAAGAAGATACAGTCTCAAGCTTCTATTGTTTTTACTTCTTCTGTTGCGGGGGTTTACCGTGTTTCTATGGGAAATGCTATTTATTCGATGACGAAATGTGGTATTGATGCATATATGCGTTCATCGGCTTTGGAACTTGCTGCGAAGGGGATTAGATGTAATAGTGTTAATCCAGCAATGGTTGAAACTCGAATTTTAGATAGGGGACAATTGACACCTGAACAGTATGAAGCGGATAAGTTAAGGTATCCGCTTAAAAGATATGGAAAACCTGAAGAGGTCGCTTGGGCTATTATATATTTATTGTCTGATGCATCTTCATGGGTGACAGGCACATCTCTTAAATTAGATGGAGGAATGACATTAAGCTGATATGGAAAGGTATTTATATAATAAAGTCTGTATTATTACCGGTGCCGCACAAGGTATTGGTAAATCCATGGCTGAACGTTTTGCTTCGGATGGTGCAATAGTTTATGCTTGTGACCGTGCTGAAGGAGTTATGGATGAATGGGCGAAGGCTTGCTCAGAAGATAATAATACCCGTGTGCTTCCTTTATATTTTGATGTGACGGATGCTA